>Ga0207696_1000074_pt1 | contig 215333 bp, 169 predicted proteins | sample KBSS54metaG_FD_184403 | JGI IMG/M metagenome (GOLD analysis project Ga0207696, IMG submission 184403) | Switchgrass rhizosphere microbial communities from Kellogg Biological Station, Michigan, USA - KBS S5-4 metaG (SPAdes) (version 2) | ecosystem: Host-associated > Plants > Roots > Rhizosphere... | reverse complement strand
TGTAGCGGAAGTTGTCTTCCAGCTCGGCCAGGGCCTTGCCGGTGCACTCAACGTTCAGCATCACGTAGTGAGCCTTGTGAACATTGTTGATTGCGTAGGCCAGTTGACGACGGCCCCAGTCTTCCAGGCGGTGGATTTTGCCACCATCTTCTTCGATCAGCTTGGTGTAACGCTCAACCATGCCGCCGACTTGCTCGCTCTGGTCCGGGTGAACCAGAAAGATGATTTCGTAATGACGCATGAATGCTCCTTACGGGTTAGTAGTCTGCCAGAACGCTGGTCAGACAAGGAGTGAATGACACTGTATGTCTTGCCATGGAGGGGAGGCACATGAGCGCCTGCCAGCTCGGCAAGGGGCGCAATTGTAGAGAAGGCGGGGCGGACAAGCAAGGTAATTGGCGATTATTTGAACAGCCAGAAACACTTTAGCCTGCACTGGCCGCTTCGCGGGTAAACCCGCTCCTACAGGGATCTCAGCGAACCCTGTGGGAGCGGGCTTGCCCGCGAAGAGGCCCGCGCAGGTATGAATCAGCGCTTGGCTTGACGCTGGCGCACTGCCTCGAACAAGCAAACACCGGTCGCCACCGAAACGTTCAGGCTGCTGACGCTACCGCCCATCGGCAACTTGACCAGGAAATCGCAATGCTCCCGGGTCAGGCGGCGCATGCCCTTCCCTTCTGCGCCCATGATCATCACCAGCGGCCCGGTCAGGTCCTGCTGGTAGATCTCCTGCTCGGCCTCACCCGCCGTGCCGACCACCCACAGGCCACGCTGCTGCAGCTTTTCAAGCGTGCGCGCCAGGTTGGTCACGGCTACCAACGGAATCACTTCCGCAGCGCCGCAGGCCACCTTGCGCACCACCGGCGTCAGGGTCGCTGACTTGTCCTTGGGCACCACCACCGCCGTGGCACCGGCGGCATCGGCGGTGCGCAGGCAAGCGCCGAGGTTGTGCGGGTCGGTGACGCCGTCCAGGACCAGGATCAGCGGTGGCGTTTCGGTGCGCTCGAGCAACTCCTCGAGCATCAACTCACCCCACACCTGGCTCGGGCTGACCTCGGCGACCACACCCTGGTGCACACCTTCGACCCAGGCATCCAGCTCGCGGCGCTCGGCCTGGCCGACCGCTACGCGGTTTTCTGCGGCCAGCTCCAGCAGCTTCTGCAGGCGCGGCTCACTGCGCCCCTCCGACAGCCAGACCTGCTTGACCCGCTTGGGGTGGTGCTGCAACAACGCCTGCACGGCGTGTACGCCGTAGATCTTTTCCAGCTGACTCATGACTTGCTCTTGCTCTTGCGGGGCGCACCGGACTTCGGCGGGCCTTTGCGATGCTTGGTCGGCTTGCCGGATGGCTTGCCACCCTTCTCCGACTTGCTGCCGGCACTGCTGCGAGCGTCGGTCATCAACGCCTTCTTCATCTCGCGGCTCTTGCGCACTTCAGCGTTGCGCTGCACGGCATCTTTAGGGAAGTAAGCCTCGGACGCCTCGCTCTTGCGGCTGCGCGGCTTAGGCGTGGCTTTCGCCTCGGTGGCCGGTTGCGGCTGCTCGGGCTTGCCGTCTGCGGACGCTGCGGCGCCACGCTGCTTGCGACCGATCGGCCCGCTGAGGGTCTTCTCGGAGACTTCGAAGTCGATCTTGCGCTCATCCAGGTCGACGCGCATAACCTTGACTTCGATCGTGTCGCCCAGGCGGAAGCTGCGCCCGGTGCGCTCGCCGGACAGGCGATGATGCACGGGGTCGAAGTGGTAGTAGTCGCCCGGCAGCGCACTGACGTGCACCAGGCCTTCTACGTAGATGTCCGTCAGCTCGACGAACAAGCCGAAACCGGTCACCGCGGTAATCACACCCGGGAAGGTCTCGCCCACGCGATCCTTCATGAACTCGCACTTGAGCCAGTTGACCACATCGCGCGTTGCCTCGTCGGCACGGCGTTCGGTCATCGAGCACTGCTCGCCGAGTTGCTCGAGGGTGTTCTCGTCGTACGGGTAGATGCGCGCCTTGGGAATGCTCATGGCGCCAGCACGCTTGACGTGCGGGGTATCCACCTTGGAGCGGATAATGCTGCGGATGGCACGGTGCACCAGCAGGTCCGGGTAACGACGGATCGGCGAGGTGAAGTGGGTGTAAGCCTCGTAATTCAGGCCGAAGTGGCCGTTGTTGTCGGTGCTGTACACCGCCTGGCTCAGCGAGCGCAGCATCACGGTCTGGATCAGGTGGAAGTCTGGGCGCTCGGAAATGCTCGCCAGCAGGGCCTGGTAGTCCTTCGGCGACGGGTCCTTGCCCTTGTGCAGCGACAAGCCCAGCTCACCGAGGAAGGCGCGCAGTTTTTCCAGGCGCTCCGGCGGCGGACCATCGTGCACGCGGTACAGGGCCGGCACGCCGTGCTTTTGCAGGAACTCAGCGGTGGCCACGTTGGCCGCCAGCATGCATTCCTCGATCAGCTTGTGGGCATCGTTGCGCACGGTCGGGCGGATCTCGGCGATCTTGCGTTGGTCGCCAAAGATGATGCGGGTTTCTTGGGTCTCGAAGTCGATCGCGCCGCGGGTGTGGCGCGCGTCCAGCAGCACCTTGTAAAGCGCGTAGAGGCTCTTCAGGTCCGGCAGGACTTCCTTGTACTCCTCGCGCAGCGCCTTCCCTTCACGGGTGCGGGCATGCTCGAGCATGCTGCTGACCTTGTTGTAGGTCAGGCGGGCATGGGAGTGGATCACGCCTTCGTAGAACTGGTAGTCGACCATCTGGCCGGCTTTGTTGATGGTCATTTCGCAGACCATGGCCAGGCGATCGACGTGCGGGTTCAGCGAGCACAGGCCGTTGGACAGCTCTTCGGGGAGCATCGGCACCACGCGCTCGGGGAAGTACACCGAGTTGCCACGCTGCTGGGCCTCGACGTCCAGAGCAGAACCCAGGCGCACGTAGCTGGAAACGTCGGCAATCGCCACGTACAGGCGCCAGCCACCGGAGAACAGGCGCAGCTTGCCCAGCGGCTCGCAATACACCGCATCGTCGAAGTCGCGGGCATCTTCGCCATCGATGGTGACGAAAGGCAGGTGGCGCAGGTCGATGCGCTTTTCCTTGTCCTTCTCTTCCACTTCGGAGCGGAACTTGCGCGCTTCCTTGACCACGTCATCGGGCCAGACGTGCGGAATGTCGTAGCTGCGCAGGGCAACGTCGATTTCCATGCCCGGCGCCATGTAGTTGCCGATCACTTCGATCACATCGCCTTGCGGCTGGAAGCGCGGAGTGGGCCAGTGCGTGATTTTTATCTCGACGAACTGGCCAATCTTGGCGCCGCCATTGCGACCGGCGGTCACCAGCACTTCCTGCTGGATCTTCGGGTTGTCCGGCGTCACGTAGCCGATACCGCCCTCTTCGAAGTAACGCCCGACCACGCTTTCATGCGCGCGGGAGATGACTTCTACCAATACACCTTCACGGCGGCCACGGCGGTCGGTGCCGGACACACGCGCCAGGGCGCGGTCGCCATCGAATACCAGGCGCATCTGCGAAGGGCTGAGGAACAGGTCGTCGCTCTTGTCATCAGGGATGAGGAAGCCAAAACCGTCGCGGTGGCCGGAAATGCGGCCACAAATAAGGTCCAGCTTGTCTACCGGGGCATAGGTGCCACGCCGGGTATAGATAAGCTGGCCGTCGCGCTCCATGGCACGCAGGCGGCGGCGCAGGGCTTCAATCTGGTCTTCCTCGTACAGACCGAATTCTGCCGCCAGCTCCTCGCGGGCGGCCGGCTCGCCACGATCGGCAAGACGCTGGAGGATCAGCTCACGGCTGGGGATAGGGTTGTCGTATTTTTCCGCTTCGCGAGCGGCCTCGGGATCGAGGGATTGCCAATCGGCCATCAGAAGGGGTTCACCTTGGGGTATATAGATAGGAATTCTGGCATAGGCGTATTGAAACCGGAAATGACAGCCTTGGACAGCCCCCCGGCGATGAGCCGAGGAAGGTGTAATAGGGCTGAAGAATCAACAAGTTGAAATTTTTGAAATTTTTTTTGATCAGGGGGTTTACAGCCCTCAGGACCGTCCGTATAGTGCGCACCACAACGACGGACAGACGACGTTGTAGTTGAGATGAAACGCGATGTAAAGCATCATGTGACCTCGACGAAATGTGTGCCCAGGTGGCGGAATTGGTAGACGCGCTGGTTTCAGGTATCAGTGACTTAACGGTCGTGGAAGTTCGAGTCTTCTCCTGGGCACCAAGTATTATCAAGTAATAGATGACCAAGGATCTATTACTACTGTGTGAAAGCGAACGATAGTCGCCTTCATCAGCTGATGTAAAGCTTTGCCCAGGTGGCGGAATTGGTAGACGCGCTGGTTTCAGGTATCAGTGACTTAACGGTCGTGGAAGTTCGAGTCTTCTCCTGGGCACCATATAAAAACCCACTAGCTTGCTAGTGGGTTTTTTCTTGCCTGCGTTTTTTGTTCCACCCGCTACGCCCTCCCCGCCGGCAAAAAATTCAGCTGCTCGACGATCGTCTGCCCATGAATTTCTTGTCACACGGCCACTTGAGAAACGATTTCGTTTACCATTGTTTCCAAATATGTAGCCGTAAGCGAGGAAGTACCCGCATGACGATCCGTCCGCAACCGCTGATGCGCACCCTGGCCGCCGCTGTATTGAGCCTGGTGATCGGCGCCCCGGCCGCCATGGCAGACGCCCCGGTCACACTGACCATGTACAACGGCCAGCACAAGGAAATCGGCGAGGCCATCGCCAAGGCCTACGAGGCCAAGACCGGCATTCACATCAATATCCGCAAAGGCAGCAGCAACCAGCTGGCCAGCCAGATCATCGAAGAAGGCGAGCGCTCGCCGGCCGACATCATCTATACCGAAGAGTCGCCACCCCTGAACAACCTGGGTGAGCTGGGCTTGCTGGCGAAAATCGACGACGCCACTTTGAACATGCTGCCCAAGGAATACGTAGCCGCTAACGGCACGTGGATGGGCGTCACCGCGCGCACCCGCGTGGTGGTGTTCAACCCGAAAAAGATCGATGAGAAAGACCTGCCGCAATCGGTCATGGACTTCGCCGACCCTGAATGGGATGGCCGTGTCGGTTTCGTGCCTACCAGTGGCGCCTTCCAGGAACAGGCTGTAGCCATCCTCAAGATGCACGGGCGTGATGCGGCCGAAGAGTGGCTGACCGGCCTTAAGGCCTTCGGCAAGACCTACACCAACAACATGGTCGCCCTGAAGGCTGTTGAAAAAGGCGAAGTCGCCGCCGTACTGGTGAACAACTACTACTGGTATGCCCTGGAGCGTGAGCGCGGCAAGCTGGACTCCAAGCTGTATTACCTGGCCGACGGCGATGCCGGTGGCCTGGTGACCATCTCCGGCGCCGCCGCGGTCAAGGCCAGCAAGCACCCGAAAGAAGCCCAGGCCCTGCTCAACTGGATGGCCAGCGAAGAAGGCCAGCGCGTGATCACCCAGACCACTGCCGAGTATCCGCTGCACAAGGGCATGGTTTCTGACCGTGGCCTGAAGCCCTTTGAAGACCTGCGTCCACCGAAGATCTCCCCGGCCGACCTTGGCAATGCCGAAGAAGCCCTGGAACTTGAACGTGAGGTCGGTCTGCTCTGATGACTGCCGCCCTGTCCGAGCCGGCGCCGGTACGTTTCGTGCCGCGCCGCAAGCGCCCCTCGATCTGGGTGGTGCTGCCTGTGCTGTTCCTGGTGGCAATGAGTTTGCTGCCACTGGCGTATGTCGCCCTCAAAGCCTGGGAAGCAGGCTGGCGAGAAGCCCTGCACCTGCTGTGGCGCCCGTTCGTCTGGGGCCTGATGCGCAACACCTTGATGCTGATGTTCGGGGTGACGCTGGTGTGCATGGTGGTCGGCCTGGCCCTGGCCTGGCTGCTCGAACGCAGCAACCTGGCGGGGCGTCGCCTGTGGGGCGTGGTGCTATGCCTGCCGTTTGCAGTGCCGTCATTCGTCAGCAGCTTCACCTGGGTGTCGCTGAGCTCGGACTTCGAAGGCCTTGGCGGGGCCATTCTGGTCATGGCCTTGTCCAAGTATCCGCTGGTGTTCCTGCCGGTGGCAGCCACCCTGCGCAACGTCGACACCTCGCTTGAAGAGTCGGCGCGTACGCTGGGGTGCAGCCGTTGGGGCGTGTTCATCAAGGTGACCTTGCCGTTGCTGTGGCCCTCGATGCTGGGCGGCGCCCTGCTGATTGCCCTGCACATGCTGGTGGAATTTGGCGCACTGTCGATCCTCGGCCTGCAGACCTTCACCACGGCGATCTACCAGCAGTTCGAACTGGAATTCAGCAACGCCAACGCGGCGATGCTTTCGGCCGTGCTGCTGGCGCTATGCATGATCATGTTGTGGCTGGAACTGCGCGTGCGTGGCAAGGCCCGCCACGTTCGTATCGGCCAAGGCGTTGCGCGCCGCGCACAGCCTGTGCGCCTGCGCGGCTGGGCGCCCTTGGCGCAGCTGTTCTGCGTAGGCCTGGCGGTGCTGGGCAGCGGCATTCCGCTGGCCATGCTCGGTTATTGGCTGAGTGTTGGCTCGTCGGCGGCGTTCCCGGTCGCCGAAATCTCCAAGGCACTGCTCACGTCGTTGTCGGTGTCGCTTGGCGGGGCAGGGTTCTGTGTGTTGCTGGCATTGCCAATCAGCTTCCTGGTGGTGCGCTACAAGGGCCGCCTTGCGATCTGGGCTGAACGCCTGCCGTACCTGCTGCATGCCCTGCCGGGCCTGGTGATCGCGCTGACGCTGGTGTTCTTCGCGCTGCACTACGTGCCTGCGATGTACCAGACCACCGCCCTGTTGCTGCTGGCCTACGCACTGCTGTTCCTGCCGCTGGCCCAGGCGCCGGTACGCACCGCCTTGAACAAGGCTTCGCCGACGCTCGAAGAGGCTGCCCGCACCCTGGGCGCGAGCAGCTTCACCGCGTTCTGCCGGGTGACCTTGCCGATCATCTTCCCGGCCCTGGCCGCGGCCTTCGCCCTGGTGTTCCTCGATGCCATGAAAGAGCTGACGGCCACACTGCTGCTGAGCCCGACCGGCATGACCACCCTGGCCACTGAGGTCTGGGCCCATACCGCCAACGTCGAGTTCGCGGCAGCGGCGCCATATGCGGCACTGCTGATCGTGGTATCGGGGTTGCCGGTGTACCTGCTGACTACACGGATGTACCTCAACAAGGCGTGAGTTTTGTAGGAGCGCCCCCTCCTCAAAGGGGGCGTTACGCCCTGAACTGCCCCAGGCTGGCCCGCAGCTGCGCTGCCAGGTCATCCAGTACCTTGCTGCTGGCCGTGGTCTGCATCACCACTTCAGCCGAGCGTTCGGCCTGGGCGTGGATGGTCTCCACCCGGCCGCGCACCGCTTGCGCGCCGTGCGCCTGCTGTTCGGCCGCGCGGGTAGCCAGCCCGATCGCTGCATGCACTTGCTCGACCGCCGCCTGCACCGACTGCTGGCGGCGCTCGTTCTCGCGCAACACCAACAACCCTTCGCTGGCCTTGAGCCCTGCCTGGCTGATAGTGGCAACGGCCTCCTTAGCACCTTTCTGCAGCGCAGCAATGTGCGCCTGGATATCCCCGGTCGAGCTTTGCGTCTTACTTGCCAACGCGCGCACTTCATCAGCCACCACGGCAAAGCCACGCCCCGTTTCGCCAGCACGCGCCGCCTCGATAGCCGCATTCAATGCCAACAGGTTGGTCTGTTCGGCAATGCCGTGGATCACCGTCAGCACCACCTCGATCTGCTCACTCTGCTTGGCCAGCCGTTCGATCACATGCGAGCCGGTTTCCACCTGCCCTGCCAAGCTTTCGATCAGGCCGGCGAGCTGGGTCGAAGTCCGGCTGTTCTCGTCCGTGGCCTGGCGAATATCCACCACCTGTTGCAAGGCGGACTGCATGGCATGGCTCTCGGCTTGGGCCTCGTCGGCCATGCTCGACAGGTCACGCAGGCTGGCGGCCACTTCATCGCGCTGCAGCGCAGCCGCGGCGTCAGCACCGGCATTGCGCTGGGCCATGGCGCCAATCTCGACACCCGTACGCTGCGCCACCTCACCAGCCTCGCGGACGATGGGCTGCAACTTGTCGACGAAACGGTTGACCGCCGAGGCCATGTCACCAATCTCGTCGCGACTGTCGAGGGTCACGCGCTTGGTCAGGTCACCCTCACCGGCAGCCAGGTCGTTCAGGGCGGTAATCAACAGGCGCAGCTTGCTGAGCACACGGCGACCAAGCACCACGGCGACTACCAGCAACACGCCAAGGCCTACCAACACCAGGCCCAGGCCAATACGCCAGCGCAGCTCGGCAGCAGCTTCACGCACCGTCAGCGCAGTACTGGCCTGCATCGCGGTGGCACTGCTCTGGGCAGTCTCCAGGCGTTCGCGCAGGGTCTTGCCGCTGTCGGCAGCGGCGGCCCCGAGGCTGTCACCCACCAGCTGCTCACCACTGGCGATCAAGGCAGCGAAGCGCTGGTCGAGGGCTGCGAGCTCCTGATCGACGCCAGCCGTGGAAACCCCCATCAACACCTTGCCGATCTCCGCACCATTGGGGTTGATCGACGCTTCGACGACATACACCGCCGGGTCGCGTCGAGCCGCATCGATCACCTTGTCCAGCGCCCGATCGCCCTGCCCCTTTTCCATCAACGCCTGGTTGATCGGGTTTTGCCGGTTGAGGTAGCGAGTCAGGTGCTGGCCCTGGGCGTCGTCATAGACCACAAACAGCACATTAGGGTTGCGCTGAGCGCGACGGGCGAAGTCGGAGAGCACCGGCACATCGTTGTCCCAGATAGCCCGCGGGGCGACCGAGGCCAGCAGTTCGGCCATGTCGTTGGCAGAATCCTTGAGGTTCTTTTCCAGCGTGGTGCGCAGTTGCTGCTGCTCGTTTTGCAAGCGTGTCGACAACCCTGCGCTCAAACGCTGACGAGTGCTGCTGGACAGGCTATCGAGCCCCGAACGCACATCCTGCCCAGCTTGCTCCAGCTCGTTGGCCAGCTTGCGGCTGTCATTGCCCAATCGCTCACCCAGGTCGGCCTCCAAGGCGGTGACCGTGCTTCGGGTCAGCGCAACAGCAACCAGCACCTGCACCAAAAGAGCGATACCAAGGGCAACAAACACAGGCCGCAAAAGGCGGCTTCGTAACAGTGAGAGGATGGCAGACACGGTGTAACCCTCGTGTTTTCTGGCGCCACTATTTTGATGGCATCTACAGAAACTTCTTACAGCAAGGGTTATGCCGGGAACAGCAGGGATATGTGCCAAGGTCTAGCAGAGTGTTTGCTTGTGCCGGCCTCTTCGCGGGTAAACCCGCTCCCACAGGGTGGCACTGAGCCTGAAGGCAGTAGAGATCCTGTGGGAGCGGGTTTACCCGCGAAGAGGCCGGTGCAGGCCTACAAATGAAAACGCCGCGGCCCCTTTCAGGGCCGCGGCGTCAGATCAGCCGTAAAAGCGGATCAGGCGAACGGATGACGCAGCACGATGGTCTCGTTGCGGTCCGGGCCGGTGGAGATGATGTCGATCGGCGCGCCGACCAGCTCCTCGATGCGCTTGATGTAAGCGCGAGCAGCTTCTGGCAGCGCTTCCAGGGTCTTGGCACCCAGGGTCGACTCGCTCCAACCTGGCATCTCTTCGTACACCGGCTCCAGGCCGATGTAGCTGTCGGCGTCGGAAGGGGCGTCGATGACAGCACCGTTCTCGTTCTTGTAGCCAACGCAGATGTTGATGGTTTCCAGGCCGTCCAGTACGTCCAGCTTGGTCAGGCAGATGCCCGAGATGCTGTTGACGTCGATGGCGCGACGCAGGATGACGGCATCGAACCAGCCGCAACGACGGGCACGGCCGGTGGTCGAACCGAACTCGTGGCCACGCTTGGCCAGGGTAGCGCCGGTTTCGTCGAACAGTTCGGTCGGGAACGGGCCGGAACCTACGCGCGTGGTGTAGGCCTTGGTGATACCCAGGATGTAGTCCAGGTACATCGGGCCAACGCCGGAACCGGTGGAGATACCGCCGGCAGTGGTGTTGGAGCTGGTGACGTACGGGTAGGTACCGTGGTCGATGTCCAGCAGTGAGCCCTGGGCACCTTCGAACATGATGTCCTTGCCGGCGCGACGCAGGTTATGCAGCTCGGCGGTGACGTCGAGCATCATCGGCTTGAGCTGCTCGGCGTAGGCCATGCACTCGTCCAGGGTCTGCTGGAAGTCGATGGCCGGCTCTTTGTAATAGTTCACCAGCTGGAAGTTGTGGTAGTCCAGCAGCTCACCGAGCTTGGCAGCGAAACGCTCACGGTGGAACAGGTCGCCAACGCGCAGGCCGCGGCGTGCGACTTTGTCTTCGTACGCTGGGCCGATACCACGGCCGGTGGTGCCGATCTTGGCTTCGCCACGGGCTTTCTCGCGGGCCTGGTCCAGGGCCACGTGGTACGACAGGATCAGCGGAGCAGCCGGGCTGATGCGCAGGCGCTCACGCACCGGTACGCCCTTCTCTTCCAGCTTGGTGATTTCACGCATCAGGGCATCTGGAGCAACGACCACGCCGTTGCCGATCAGGCACTGAACGCCTTCACGCAGGATGCCGGACGGAATCAGGTGCAGAACGGTTTTTTCACCGTTGATCACCAGGGTGTGGCCCGCGTTGTGGCCACCCTGGTAGCGCACTACGGCGGCAGCATGTTCGGTCAGCAGATCGACGATCTTGCCTTTGCCCTCATCACCCCATTGGGTGCCCAGGACGACGACATTCTTACCCATTACATTGGTCCTCATTCACGCAAACTTGGTTGCCGGCCTTTTGCCGACGCAGAAACTCAATGGGTCAGCGGCAGTACCTGCCAGCGCCCGTCTTGCTGAATCAATTGCCGATCACAATCCGCCTCGAGAGCAGCACTCAACGGCTGGCCAGGCAAAGCCTGAACCACACGCTGGCCCTCGCTGCGCAACTGGCAGACCTGCTGCCAGAGGGCCGCGTCACCACTGTCGGGCATCCAGATGCCGCCAGTTGGCAATACGACCTCCGCTCGCCCCAGTGTGACCAGGGTCTTCAAATCCGTGGAGAAACCAGTGGCCGGGCGTGCCCGGCCGAAATCAGCGCCGATGTCGTCATAACGGCCGCCCTGGGCGATCGATTGACCTTCGCCCGGCACGAACACGGCGAACACCACGCCGGTGTGGTAGTGGTAGCCACGCAGCTCGCCGAGGTCGAAGTACAACGGCAGGTCTGGGTAGCGCGACGCCAGGCGATCAGCGATCGCCAGCAGGTCGTCCAGCGCCGCCAGCACGCTGGCCGGGGCACGGCCCAGGCGCACGCGGGCTTCGGCCAGCACTTCACGGCCACCGCACAGCTCGACCAGGGCGCGCAGCATGTTGCCCAGGTCTTTCGGCAGGTCGGCGGTCAGTGCCTGTACTTCGTCGACCGACTTGCGCTGCAGGGCGTCGAACAGCTGCTGCTCGACCGCGCCGGACAGGCCAGCGGCACGTGCCAGGCCACGGTAGATGCCGACATGGCCGAGGTCCATGTGCACGTCCGCGACATCCGTCAGTTGCAGCGTGGCGAGCATCAGGCTGATGACTTCGACATCGCTGGTGGGGCTGGCATCGCCGTACAACTCGGCACCGAGTTGGATCGGGCTGCGCGAGGTGGACAGAGCACGCGGCTGAGCATGCAGCACGCTGCCGGCATAGCACAGGCGGCTCGGGCCTTCACGGCGCAGGGTGTGGGCGTCGATACGCGCCACCTGCGGGGTGAAGTCGGCGCGGAAGCCCATCAGGCGACCGGACTGCGGGTCGACCACCTTGAAGGTGCGCTGATCCAGGTCCTGGCCGGCGCCGGTCAACAGCGACTCCAGGTACTCGATATGCGGGGTGACGACCAGTTCGTAGCCCCAACTCTGGAACAGGTCCAACACCTGGCGACGCGCGATCTCGATGCGCGCAGCCTCAGGTGGCAGTACTTCCTCGATGCCATCTGGCAGCAGCCAGCGGTCTACCGTTGCCATTACGCCATTTCCCCTCTGGTCCGGGCGGCCTGCCTGTGGCGAGCCGTCAGTAAAGCAGGTATCGCGCACAGCAGCGGGCAGCACTGATCCCAGCGCAGCCACCGTACCCAATACCCTCGAATTGCCTTGCGCGCTGACCAAACCGTCAACTGGCGGCTTGCCAATCAACCTTGCAGACGCAAAAAAGCCGGGAAATTTCCCGGCTGCCTCATCATACACCCCTTTTCATTCAGGATGCACCCCGCCTGGTGTTTTAGCTGCCAGGCGGGGCGTAGCCCCAATGAAAACCGGCTCAGAGCATCAAGGCTTGCTCTTGTCCAGGAAGCGGAAGAACTCGTTCTTCGGGTCCAGGACCAGCACGTCGCTCTTGTTCGAGAAGCTCTCGCGGTACGCCTGCAGGCTACGGTTGAACGCATAGAAATCAGCGTCCTGGCTGTAGGCCTTGGCGTAGATGGCAGCCGCCTGGGCGTCGCCGTCACCGCGGGTTTCTTCAGCTTCACGATAGGCTTCGGCCAGCAGTACACGGCGCTGACGATCGGCATCCGCACGGATACCTTCGGCCAGCTCGTTACCTTTGGCGCGATGCTCGCGGGCTTCACGCTCACGCTCGGTGCTCATACGATCGAACACGCTGCGGTTAACTTCCTTCGGCAGGTCGATGGCCTTGACGCGCACATCGATGACCTCGATACCCAGCTCTTTGTTAGCCATGCGGTTCAGCGAAGCGGTGATGTCAGCCATCAGCGCGTCACGCTCACCGGAAACCACCTCGTGCAGGGTACGCTTACCGAACTGGTCACGCAGGCCGCTTTCCAGACGACGCGACAGACGCTCATCGGCGATCTGCTTGAGGCCGGAAGTGGCGGTGTAGAAGCGCTCGGCATCCTTGACGCGCCACTTGGCGTAGGCGTCGACCATGACCGCTTTCTTCTCCAGGGTCAGGAACCGCTGGGTCGGAGCATCAAGGGTCATCAGGCGGGCGTCGAACTTGCGCACCTGGTTCACGTAAGGAACCTTCACATGCAGGCCTGGCTGAACATCAGCCTGAACCACACGGCCGAATTGCAGCAGTACGGCACGTTCGGTCTGCGACACGATGTAGAAGCAGTTCCAGGCCACGACGGCCAGCACCACAGCGGCGATCAGGGCGATCAGCGATCTATTGCTCATCAGCGGCTCTCCCTAGTGCGCGGCGGCTGTTGTTGCTGTTGCAGGTCCTGCGCCGCACGCGCGGCCGCGTCGTTGGCCGACGCAGATACACCGCTGGCCGGTACGGACGTGTTGCGGCTGCCTTCGACCATCTTGTCCAGTGGCAGGTAGAGCAGGTTGTTCTGCCCGTCCTTGGTAGCCACCATGACCTTGCTCGAGTTGCTGTAGACCTCTTGCATGGTTTCCAGGTACAGACGCTGACGGGTGATGTCCGGCGCCTTGTGATACTCGGTCACCAGCTTGCTGAAGCGGTCAGCCTCACCCTTGGCGCGAGCGATCACTTCATCGCGGTAACCGTTGGCGTCCTCGATGATGCGCTGGGCCTGACCACGGGCTTCTGGCACCACGCCATTGGCGTAGGACTCGGCCTGGTTGCGGGCACGCTGTTCATCTTCGCGAGCACGGATCACGTCGTCGAAGGCTTCCTGCACTTCACGCGGGGCTGCCGCGCTCTGTACGTTGACCTGGGTGACGGTGATACCGGTACGGTAGTTGTCGAGGAAGCGCTGCAGGCGTTCGCGGATATCCACGGCCATCTGCTCACGGCCTTCGGTAAGCACCTGGTCCATGGAGGTGGAACCCACCACATGGCGCAGGGCACTGTCGGTCGCATGCTGCAGGCTCACCTCTGGCTGGTCGACGTTGAGCACGAAGTCCTGCAGGTTGGTGATCTTGTACTGGACGGTCAGCGGTACCTCGACGATGTTCTCGTCTTCGGTCAGCATCTGCCCCTGCTTGGTGTAGGCACGCTCACGCGTGACGTTTTCCATGTACTTGCGATCGATGGGCGGGAAGTAGATGTTCAGGCCGGGACCGACCGTCTCATAGTACTTGCCGAAGCGCAGCACTACAGCCTGCTCCTGCTCGTCGACCACGTACACAGCGCTGTACAGCCAGATGGCAGCCAACACCGCCAGGCCGATGCCCAGCAGGCCGTAGCCGCCACCCTTGCCGACATTGCGGTCACCGCCGCCACGTTTCTTGCCGCTGCCGAACATGCCGTTCAGGCTGTCCTGCAGTTTGCGGAAGGCCTCGTCCAGATCCGGCGGGCCTTTTTTATCGCCACCACCGCCGCCGCCACCACGGCGACCGCCCCAGGGATCCTGATTGTTCGAGTTGCCACCCGGCTCGTTCCAAGCCATAGCGCTCTCCATCTGATAAAGCAAAGACGCGCCCACGGCGCGCCGTCCAATGCTACAGAATGCCTGTCACTGCTGCCCGGCGACCTCGACGAGCATTTATTGCAAAGTGTGTTGCTCGACAAACATTTGCGGCTCCATGCCTTCGCGGCTGACCAGACGATTCAACTCGACCTTGGGCAGTCGCACGCTCAGCAGGCTGCGCCCTTCTTCATCATGCTCTTCACTCTGCACGGCACCCAGGGCAAAGAATTGCGCGCGCAAGCGGGCAAAACGCTGCTCCAGGCAGAGGGTACCGACAAACAGATCATCCCCCAGCAACTCGGCAATCGCCTGGCCAACCAGCTCCAGGCCACGCCCATCGCGTGCCGATACCCAGACCCGCTCCGGCTTGCCATCGGCATCGCGCTGGATCTGCGGCTCGACATCTTCGAGCAGGTCGAGTTTGTTATAGACCTCAAGGATCGGCAAGCCTTCGGCACCGATCTCGCCCAATACCGCCAACACCTGCTCGATCTGCTCCATGCGGTCTGGCTCATGCGCGTCGATCACATGCAGCAGCAGGTCAGAGTTGCTCGACTCTTCGAGCGTAGCCCGAAAAGCCTCGACCAGCTTGTGCGGCAGGTGACGAATGAAGCCGACGGTGTCGGCCAGCACGATCGGCCCAAGGTCGTTCAGCTCGAGCCGGCGCAGGGTCGGGTCGAGGGTGGCGAAGAGCTGGTCGGCGGCGTAGACCTCGGATTGGGTCAGGGCGTTGAACAGGGTGGACTTGCCGGCGTTGGTGTAACCCACCAGCGAAACCGACGGGATCTCGGCGCGGCGCCGGCCGCGACGGGCCTGCTCGCGCTGGCTGCGCACCTTCTCTAGGCGTGCCTTGATCTGACGCAGGCGTACCCGCAGCAGGCGGCGGTCGGTTTCAAGCTGAGTTTCACCCGGGCCGCGCAGGCCGATACCGCCTTTTTGCCGCTCAAGGTGAGTCCAGCCGCGTACCAGTCGCGTGCTCATGTGCTCGAGCTGGGCCAGTTCGACCTGCAGCTTGCCTTCATGGGTACGCGCCCGCTGGGCGAAGATATCCAGAATCAGCCCGGTGCGATCCAGCACGCGACACTCGAAGACACGTTCGAGGTTGCGTTCCTGGCTGGGCGTGAGGGTGTGATTAAAAATCACCAGATCGACCTCATCGGCTTTGACTTGGTCGCGTAGCTCTTCGACCTTGCCGCTGCCAATCAGGTATTTGGCCGTAGGCTGATGCCGTGAAATGGTCACCAGCGAGACGATGTCCGCCCCGGCCGACAATGCCAACTCCTGAAACTCCTGCGGGTCTTCGCGCGCCTCAGGGTTCTGACCTTCCAAGTGAACGAGCAACGCCCGTTCACCACCACCGTGGCGCTCAAAGAACAATGCAGGCTCCTATCAGGCGTTGCCTGGCTCGCTGTCACCGTGTTCGGAATCGGACGGGCTTGGCAGGCGAACCGGACGTGCAGGAACCACGGTCGAAATAGCGTGCTTGTAGACCATCTGGCTGACAGTGTTCTTCAGCAGCACAACGAACTGGTCGAAAGATTCGATCGAGCCCTGCAGCTTGATCCCGTTGACCAGGTAGATGGAAACCGGAACCTTTTCTTTTCTCAAAGTGTTCAAGTAAGGGTCTTGTAGCGAATGCCCTTTTGACATATGCCGCACTCCTGTAAGGATAAATAATAGAAAATCAAGAAAATCGATAAATTAGGCCGCCCCTTCGCAAGAATAGACGGCAATTAGCAGGGACTCAGCTCAATATGGAGACGCTTCCCAGGTATTTCAAGGTGCGGGACAGATTGTCGCAGGCGAGGCTGTCAAGCCAGTGCACGTCGGACCAACCGCGCAACCAGGTGAACTGCCGCTTGGCCAGCTGGCGAGTGGCAATGATACCGCGTTCTCGCATCTCATTCTCACTAAGCCTGCCGTCGAGGTAGTCCCAGACTTGCCTGTACCCCACTGCCCGTATAGACGGCAACCCGGCGTGCAAGTCACTTCTGGCTCGCAGCGATCGGACCTCGTCGATGAAGCCCTGTTCCAACATCTGCGAAAATCGTAACGCAATTCGCTGATGCAAAATGTGACGATCTGTAGGAGCGATCGCCAAACTCGCGACAGTATAGGGCAAATGTCCGCCAGCGCCTGCGTCTGCGCCGCGACTTTCCGCGAATTGACGCTGGCGATGAGCCGTCATGCTCTCGCCGCTCACCCGGTAAACCTCAAGTGCACGGATCAGCCGCTGGGGGTCATTCGGATGGATGCGCGCCGCCGACTCAGGGTCCACTTCGGCCAACTGGCGGTGCAGCTCGACCAGGCCTAGCGCGCGGGCCTGTGCTTCGAGTTCGGCACGCACGCTGGCGTCGGCCGGCGGCATGTCAGCCAAGCCATCGATCAAGGCCTTGTAATACAGCATGGTGCCACCCACCAGCAGCGGGATCTTGCCCCGTGCGGTGATTTCCGCCATGGCTTGCAAGGCATCGGTGCAAAAGTGCGCGGCAGAATAGCTTTCGGCCGGGTCGAGAATATCGATCAACCGGTGCGGGTGCGCGGCCAGCAGTTCCTTGGAAGGCTTGGCGGTACCGATGTCCATGCCTCGGTAGACCAGCGCCGAATCGACGCTGATCAACTCGCAGGGCAGGACTTTGGTCAGCTCGATGGCAAGGTCAGTCTTGCCGGCCGCCGTCGGGCCCATGAGAAATATTGCTGGGGGCTTGCCGCTCATGTCATCGACCGCGCAGGAAAAGTTTGTCCAGGTCGTCCAGGCCCATTTGGGTCCAGGTCGGTCGGCCGTGGTTGCACTGGCCGCTGCGCTCGGTGCTTTCCATGTCGCGCAGCAGTGCGTTCATTTCAGGGATGGCCAAGCGCCGGTTGGCGCGCACGGCGCCGTGGCAGGCCATGGTGCCGAGCAGTTCGTTGAGGTGCGCCTGAATGCGATCGCTGGTGCCGTATTCCATCAGGTCGGCGAGCACATCTTGCACCAGGCGATTGGCCTCGGCTTGCTTGAGCAACGCCGGGATCTGCCGAATCGCCAGGGTCTCCGGGCCCAGCCGCTGCAACTCGAAGCCCAGGCGCTGGAACCATTGGGCGTGCTCTTCGGCGCAGTCGGCTTCGCGCTGGCTCAAGGCCAACGACTCAGGCACCAGCAGCGGCTGACCGCTCAGGCCTTCGCTGGCCATGGCCACCTTGAGCCGCTCGTACATGATCCGCTCATGCGCGGCGTGCATGTCCACCAACACCAGGCCGACAGCATTCTCGGCCAAGATGTAGATGCCCTTGAGCTGAGCCAGGGCATAACCCAGCGGTGGAATGTCACCCTGGCTTTCTGGCAGCGACGAAGGTGCAGCCGCGCCATCGCTCAGCGGCTTGTAGAACTCGCGATACACCGCCTGCGACTCGGCCGCCGGCAACGGCTGCGACGGACGCGGGCTGTACTGGGACTGATAGCCCGAGCCACTGCCGCCATTGGAAATCGAAAACTGCGGCGCACGAGGCTGCTCAAGCACCGGCGAGGCCAGGCGCATCTCGCCTTGAGGGCCAAACTCACCGGCCTGCTGACCACTGGGGCGGACGATGTCGGCAGCCGCAGCGGGCGCAGCCAACTGGTCCTCGGGGCGCACGTCGGCCAGGGCGCGGTGCAAGGTGCCATACAGGAAGTCATGCACCGAACGCCCTTCACGAAAGCGCACTTCGTGCTTGGTCGGGTGCACGTTGACGTCCACGCCGTTGGGCTCGAGTTCGAGGAACAGCACAAAGGTCGGGTGCCGGCCATTGAACAGCACGTCGCGGTACGCCTGGCGCACGGCGTGGGCGACCAGCTTGTCGCGCACTGCCCGGCCATTGACGAAGAAGTACTGCAGGTCGGCCTGGCTCCGCGAGAAGGTCGGCAGCCCCACCCAGCCCCACAAACGCAGGCCGTTGCGCTCGACATCGATGGGCAGTGCCTGCTCCATGAAGCCCGGCCCGCAGATAGCGCCGACGCGCCGCGCACGTGCGGTTTCATCGTGGGCCTCATGCAGGCTGAGGATGCTCTTGCCGTTATGGCGCAGGTGGAAGCCGACATCGAAGCGGGCCAGGGCCAGGCGACGGATGACTTCCTGCAGGTGATCGAATTCGGTTTTCTCGGCCTTGAGGAACTTGCGCCGGGCCGGGGTATTGAAGAACAGGTCACGCACTTCCACCGAGGTACCGACCGGGTGCGCAGCCGGTTGCACGCGCGGGGTCATGTCGCGGCCTTCGGTCTCGACCTGCCAGGCTTCGCTGGCATTGGCCGTGCGCGACGTCAGGGTCAGGCGCGCCACCGAGCTGATCGAGGCCAGGGCCTCGCCGCGGAAACCCAGGCTCAGTACGCCTTCGAGGTCTTCCAGCTCACGGATCTTGCTGGTGGCGTGACGGGCCAGGGCCAGCGGCAGGTCATCGGCAGAAATCCCGCCGCCATCGTCACGTACCCGCAACAGCTTGACGCCGCCCTGCTCGACTTCGACATCGATGCGCCGGGCACCGGAGTCGAGGCTGTTTTCCAGCAACTCCTTGGCCACGGAGGCCGGGCGCTCGACCACCTCCCCCGCAGCGATCTGGTTAGCCAGCCGCGGGCTGAGCAACTGGATACGTGAACCACCACTCATTGCTGCGAAGCCAGGGTAGTGGCCGGCACGTCGAGACGCTGGCCGACTTTCAGCTCATCGGTCTTGAGGCTGTTTGTGCTGCGCAGGCTGGCCACGCTGACCTGATAGCGCACCGCGAGCATGGCCAGGGTCTCACCTGGGCGCACCGTGTGTTCACGTGGGCCGGCCGCAATTTTGCCGGTGTCGCGCAGCCAGGCAATGTAAGTGCCCGGCGGTGGGTTTTGCTGGAAGAACTGGCGCACGCCGGTATGGATCGAGCGGGCCAAGGCCTGCTGATGGCTGCGGGTAGCCAGCTTGGCGGCTTCGTTGGCGTTGGAGATAAACCCGGTTTCAACGAGGATCGACGGGATATCCGGCGACTTGAGCACCATAAAGCCTGCCTGCTCCACACGCTGCTTGTGCAGCGAGGTGATGCGGCCCATGTTGCCCAACACCTTCTGGCCCACATTGAGGCTGGAGCTGAGCGTGGCGGTCATCGACAGGTCGAGCAACACGCCCGCAAGCATACGGTCCTTGTCGTCGAGGCTGACGTTGCCGGCGCCGCCGATCAGGTCGGAGCGGTTTTCCGTGTCGGCCAGCCAGCGTGCGGTCTCGGACGTGGCGCCACGGTCGGACAATGCAAAGACCGAGGCACCGAAGGCGGCCTTGGACGGCGCGGCGTCGGCGTGGATCGAGACGAACAGGTCGGCACCCTTCTTACGGGCGATTTCGGTGCGTTTGCGCAGCGGGATGAAGTAGTCACCGGTGCGGGTCAGCTCGGCGCGGAAGCCTTTCTCGCTGTTGATCTGGCGCTGCAGCTCCTGAGCGATCTGCAGGACGATGTCTTTTTCATGCTGGCCGCGCGAGCCGGAAGCGCCCGGGTCCTCGCCGCCGTGGCCGGCGTCGATGGCGACCACGATGTCACGTTTGCCGCTGGGCACCGGTGGCAGCTTGATGGCCGGCTGGGCCGGGCTCACCGGCACCGCAGGCGTGGTCACCGGCGTTTGCACGGGCGTCGGCGGCGGGGGCGGTGTACTGGCAGCGACGGCGTCGGCTTCCTGGTCGTACAGGTCGACCACCAGGCGGTTGCCGTACTGAGCATTGGGCGCCAAGGTGAAGCTCTTGGGCGTGACCGACTTTTTCAGGTCGACCACCACGCGCAGGTCGGTAGGCGTACGCTGGGCCGAGCGCACGCTGCTGATCGGCGTGTTGGACGTCGCTACGTTCAATGGCGCGGCCAGGGTCGCACCATTGATGTCGATGACCAGGCGGTCTGGCGCGCTGAGGGTGAAGACGCTGTGCTGCACGGGGCCAGACAGGTCGAAGACCAGCCGCGTGTTGTCCGGCGCGCGCCACAGGCGCATGCTCTTGACTTGAGTGACGGCCAGAGCGTCAACGGTCACCGTTGTCAGCAGCAGCCCAACGATGGCGACCAGTGCGCGTATGCGCATACCTACCCCACTTACAGTTTTAGTGTTTGCCCAGTGCAACGCACCAAGCCTCGCCGCGAGCCCCCTGCGGCGAAAGGTTCAGCGAGCGTCCGCTCGCTTGGGGGCTTATGGTAATGGTCAGGTCAGGCTTTGGCAAAACGCCCGCACCCTTTTGTGGCCACTCGAACAGGCACAGCGCATCGCCCTCGAAGTAGTCACGTATGCCCATGTACTCCAGCTCCTCCGGATCGACCAGGCGATACAGGTCGAAATGGAACGCACGCACCTCACCCATCTCGTACGGTTCGACCACGGTAAAGGTCGGGCTCTTGACTGCACCAGTATGGCCCAAGCCACGGATCAGGCCACGCGAGAGCGTGGTCTTGCCCGCCCCCAGGTCACCTTCGAGAAAAATCACGCCATGACCGCCGGTCACTTCGGCAAGCCGCGCACCAAACGCGACCATGGCCGCTTCATCGGCCAGAAACAGGTTTAAGCCAGACACGCAGAATGCTCCTCCAACAGCTCACGAATGACCGGCGCCAGATCACTGGCTGCCAAGCCTCTACCTTTGACGCCCAGGCGCTCGCCCGCACAGGCATGCAGCCACGCCCCCAAGCAGGCGGCCTCCCAGGCCCCCAAGCCTTGAGCCAGCAGCGCCGCCAGCACGCCGGTCAACACATCGCCCAGACCGGCGCCGGCCATGGCCGGGTGCCCACGGTCACACCGCGCCAGCTGCCCGCTCGGGTCGGCCACCAGGGTACCTGCGCCCTTCAGCACGCAGACGCTGGCATAGCGACGGGCTAGCTTGCGCGCAGCACCTGGGCGGTCGGCTTGCACGGCCTCGGTGGAAATCCCCAGCAACCGCGCCGCCTCACCCGGGTGCGGGGTGAGGATGCTGCCGCTGGGCAGGGCCAGGGGCGTGCGCGCCAGCAGGTTCAAGGCATCGGCATCCCAGACCTGCGGTTGCTCAGCGTTGGCCACTGCCGACAACAGGCTACGGCCCCACGCCGCCTGCCCCAGCCCCGGGCCGACCACCAGCACCGAGGCACGCTCCAGCACGCCCATCAGCTGATTGGCCGAGCTCACGCCCAGGCACATGGCTTCCGGCAGGCGGGCCAGGCATGCGCCGACATGTTCAGGACGCGTCGCCACGCTGACCAACCCGGCACCACAGCGCAGCGCGGCTTCGGCACTCAGTAGCACCGCACCGCCCGTACCGAGGTCGCCGCCAACCACCAGCACATGGCCGAAGTCACTTTTATGGGCGTGCGCAGGCCTTGCCGGCAGGTGCGCGACGGTCACGCTGCTGAGCAGTTGCGGGGCATGCGCGGGTTGTTTGGTCTGGGGCATGGGGTCAAAGGCTCCAATGTCTGGCAGAATTATACGCACCTGAGCCCGTATTGCCTGCCCATCCATGTCCGCTTGCACACTTGACCTCGCCGCCCTGGCCCAATCCATCAAGATCTGGGGCCAAGAACTCGGTTTTGCCCATGTCGGCATCGCCGGGGTGGACCTTGGCGAGCACGAAAAGCACCTGCAGCGCTGGCTAGAAGCCGGCTATCAGGGCGAGATGGAATACCTGGCCGCTCACGATGGCAAACGCGCACACCCCGACCAGTTGATCCCCGGCACGGTAAGGGTGGTCTCGCTGCGCATGGATTACTTGCCCGGCGACACGCAGATGGCGCAACGCCTGGCCCAGCCGGAAAAGGCCTACGTATCGCGTTACGCCCTTGGCCGCGACTACCACAAGCTGGTGCGCAAGCGCGTGCAGCACCTGGCCGATCGCATCCAGGAAGCCATCGGCCCGTTCGGCTACCGAGCCTTCGTCGACAGCGCCCCGGTGCTGGAAAAAGCGATTGCCGAGCAAGCCGGGTTGGGCTGGATCGGCAAGAACACCCTGCTGCTCAACCGCAAGGCCGGCAGCTACTTCTTTTTGGCCGAGCTGTTCGTCGACTTGCCGTTGCCGGTGGACGACGCGCACACCAGCGAGCACTGCGGGCGTTGCGAGGCGTGCCTGGACATCTGCCCGACCAAAGCCTTTGTCGGGCCGTATGTGCTGGATGCCCGGCGCTGTATTTCCTACCTGACCATCGAGCTCAAAGGGGCGATCCCCGTCGAGTTGCGCTCGATGATGGGCAACCGGGTGTTTGGTTGCGACGACTGCCAGATCGTCTGCCCGTGGAACCGCTTTGCCCGGCCCACGCAGGAGAATGACTTCCAGCCGCGGCATGGGTTGGAAAATGCCGAGCTGGCCGAGATGTTCTTGTGGGACGAGAAGACCTTCCTGCGCAAGACCGAAGGCGGGCCGTTGCGGCGCGCGGGTTATGAGCGCTGGTTGCGTAACCTGGCCGTGGGGTTAGGCAATGCGCCTTCGACGATCCCGGTGATCGAGGCCCTGAAGGCACGGCGCGAGGATACCTCGGCGCTGGTGCGCGAGCATGTGGAGTGGGCGCTGGAACGGCACGGTATCCAGTAGCCACGCCATCCCTGTGGGAGCGGGTTCACCCGCGAACACCGGCAGAGCCGGTGCCCTACACCGCGGTGCCTGCTTCGCGGGTAAACCCGCTCCCACAATGACCGCGTCGCACCTGAAGGCGGCTCTATTGCTGGTCGTTGTAGTGGAACTTGGGCATTTCCCAGTGGAACCGGATCGCCAGCAAGCGCAGCAGAAACCCGCCGAACAAGGTCAGCAACATGGCCTGCTCTGCTGGCAACTGGAAGTGCACACACCCCAGATAGAACCACGCCGCCGCGAACGACACACTGGCATACAGCTCGCGACGGAACACCAGCGGGATGTCGTTACAGAAGATATCGCGCAAGATCCCCCCAAATACCCCGGTGATCACGCCGCTGATCGATGCCACCAGCATGCCCTGCCCCATCTCCAGTGCCGTCATGCAACCGATCAAGGTAAAGGCCACCAACCCCAGGGCGTCTAGCACCAGGAACATCGAGCGCAAGCGGCGCATCATGGGGGCGATGAAAATCGTCAGCAGTGCCGCGCAACTGGTCAGCACCAGGTACTCAGGGTGCTTGACCCAGGTCAGCGGGTAATGCCCGAGCAGCACGTCGCGCACCGAGCCGCCACCCAGGGCCGTGACGCAGGCAATCAGCACCACGCCGAACCAGTCCATGCCGCGGCGGCCGGCAGACAACGCGCCGGTCATGGCTTCAGCAGTGATGGCAATGAGGTAGAGCATCAACAACATGGTGCGAGTCCGTGCGAGAAAGGCGCGCAGTCTAACCAGTTGCCCAGGGCACCAAAAGAGGGCACAGACACAATATCTGCGCCCTCACACTTCACACCTTGATGAAGTGCTCGCGGTAATGGCGCAGTTCGGCAATCGACTCGCGGATATCGTCCAGCGCCAGGTGGGTGCCGCCCTTCTTGAAACTGTCGCGCACATTCGGCGCCCAGCGTGCGGCCAGCTCTTTAAGGGTCGAGACGTCGAGGTTGCGGTAGTGGAAGTAGTTTTCCAGGTTGCGCATGTGGCGATACAGGAACCGGCGGTCCTGGCAGATGCTGTTGCCGCAGATCGGCGACTTGCCTTTGGGCACCCATTGCTCGAGGAAGGCGATTGTCTGGGCCTCGGCCTCGGCCATGCTGACCTTGCTCTCGCGCACGCGCTGGGTCAGGCCCGAGCCGCCGTGGGTACGGGTATTCCATTCGTCCATGCGCGCCAGCACTTCGTCACTGTGGTGAATGGCGATCACCGGGCCTTCGGCCAGGGTGTTCAGATCGCTGTCGGTGACAATCGTGGCCATCTCGATGATGACGTCGCTGTCCGGATCCAGGCCGGTCATTTCCAGGTCGATCCAGATCAGGTTCTGTGGGTTTTGCATGCAGGGGCTCCTCGTATAGGCCGTCATAGTAGCCTAGCGAGTGCAGCGGGCGCATGTGCGGCGCGCGGTGCAAAGGTAAGCAGAATGGTCGAGCGCCCGGCGTGCTAAACTGCCTGCCGTTTTCAATCTGTCCCAGCACGGAATCTTCATGGCCAAACGCCAGCTCAATCGTCGCCAAAACTGGCGTATCGAAAAAATCCAGAACGAGCGCGCCGCTCGCGCCGCCAAACGCGAGCAGCACACGCTGCAAGAGCTGGAAGGCGGCGACCTGGGGCCAGAGCAACTGGGCCTGGTGATCGCGCACTTTGGCGTGCAGGTCGAAGTCGAGGCCCAGGACGGCGACGTGGCTGGGCAGATCTTCCGCTGCCACCTGCGGGCCAACCTGCCTGCGCTGGTCACCGGCGACCGCGTGGTCTGGCGCGCAGGCAACCAGGGCATCGGCGTTATCGTCGCGCAGATGCCGCGCAGCACCGAGCTGTGCCGGCCAAACAACCACGGCCAGCTCAAGCCGGTGGCGGCCAACGTCGACCTGATCGTGATCGTCTTCGCGCCAGCCCCCGAGCCCCACCCGAACCTGATCGACCGCTACCTGGTAGCCGCCGAACACGCCGGCATCCGCCCGCTGCTGCTGCTGAACAAGGCCGACCTGATCAACGACGAGAACGCCCCGGCGTTGCAGGCGCTACTCGAGGTCTACCGCGAACTCGGCTACCCGCTGCTGGAGGTTTCGGCCCACCAGGGTGACGGCATGCAGCGCCTGCAGCAGATGCTGGACGGGCACATCAGCGTGTTCGTCGGCCAGTCGGGCGTGGGCAAGTCGTCGCTGGTCAACAGCCTGCTGCCCGCTGCCGACACCCGCGTCGGCGACCTGTCCGAATGGTCGGGCCAAGGCACGCACACCACCACCACCGCGCGCCTGTACCACTTCCCCAACGGCGGCGACCTGATCGACTCGCCGGGTATTCGCGAGTTCGGCCTGGGCCATGTCAGCCGCGATGACGTGGAAGGTGGTTTCATCGAGTTCCGCGACCTGTTCGGCACCTGCCGCTTCCGCGACTGCAAGCATGACCGCGAGCCGGGCTGTGCGCTGCTCAAGGCGCTGGACGAAGGCCGGATCAAGCAGCAACGCATGAACAGCTACCGCTCGATCATCGCCAGCCTGCCGGAAGACAGCTACTAACCCGCCTGATCTGTAGGAAATATTACCGGAGCGCGTAAGACCGCTCCGGTTTTAGCGTCATCTATTGCCCCTTCTCATGCTTTCGCTGATGGTCATGGCTTCTATCAGGGAGGGCAACCGCCATGCCGGTTCTTATCAGCTACCGCCACGAAGAGCGGCTCGACGCGTTCATCCTCAATGAGCGCCTGCTGCTCGAAGGCATCCCCACCCAGCTGGTGCAATACGACAGCGATGGGCAAACCCGCGATGACCTCTATGGCAGTTTCTGCCAGCAGATGAGCGATGCCACCCATTGGGTCGGCGTGTTGCCGGCCAGCGTCGGCGAACAATGGTGGACTGCCTGGCTGCTGGGGGCTGCGGCAATGGGCTGCCGCCGGGTGAGTTTCTACCGCAAAGGGCCAGGCACACTGCCTGAATGCCTGGGCAAATGGCCGATCATGCGCGAGCGCCCACACATCGACCTGTTCGTGCGTGCGTATCACGATGAACGCACCTTCGAGCGGGCCATGTCATTGCCGCCAGGGCGAGGATTGGGGGCTGACCGGGATAATGCCGACTACTTTCATGCCGACCTCAAGGCCAAGATCCGCCGGGGGTTTTGAATGCATTGGGGCCGCTACGCGCCCCATCGCCGGCAAGCCGGCTCCCACAGATAGGGTGTGGGCCTGAGCTTCCCACAACCCCTGTGGGAGCAACTGTCTTGCGGTGCTTGTTCCGGCCTCATCGCTGGCAAGCCAGCGCCCACAGGTGCGGCGCTTGACTTGGAGGCTACATAGTTCGGGTGGGAGCTGGCTTGCCAGCGATGGGCCGCAGAGCGGCCCCAGTCACTTACTGCTCCTTGGCTTCGTCCATCTTCAGCGTGCCATCTTCGAAGATGTTCAGCTTCTGACGCAGCTCGCGTGGCTGCATCGGCGCTTGCTCTGCGCCCGGCACAGCGGGGGCCGAAGAAGCCCCTGGCGCGGCGCCGGCAGGCGGTGCTGGCTGGGCCGGTGGCGCTTCGGGCGCGGCCTGCTCACCTTCGATGTCACGCTGGGCCTTCTTGGTCAGCACGATGATGTCGATACGCCGGTTGACCGGGTTGAACGGGTTCTTGCGGTCGAACAACGACGACGACGCATAACCCACCACCCGGGCCACTTGCCCATCCGGATAGCCCCCGGCAACCAGCGCACGCCGCGCCGCGTTGGCACGGTTGGCCGACAACTCCCAGTTGCCGAACTCACCAGTGCCGGCGAACGGCTTGGCATCGGTGTGGCCGCTGACGCTGATCTTGTTCGGCACCGCCTTGATGGTGTCGGCCATGGCCAGCAGGATGTCTTCGAAATACGGCTGTAAACGCGCACTGCCGAGGTCGAACATCGGCCGGTTCTCGGCATCCATGATCTGGATACGCAAACCGTCCTGAGTGATCTCGAACAGGATCTGGTCCTTGAACTTCTGCAGTTGCGGGTTTTCTTCGACCTTGTTCTGCAGTTCCTGCAGCAACAGCTCAAGGCGCTCGCGCTCGACCTGTTCGGCCATGGTCTCGACCTGGTCCTTGTTCAGCTGAACCGTGGACTCCTGTGTCGGCTCGGTCTTCACCTCAGGGTTGATGGTCTTTTCCGGCGCCATCTCAGGCGAGCCGCCCAAGTCGATCACGTAGGGCGTGCCACTCTCGGAGAAGCCGATCGGGTCCTGGAAGTAACCGGCAATGGCGATTTTCTGCTCGGGGGTGGCTGTGGATAACAGCCACAGCACCAGGAAAAACGCCATCATCGCCGTGGCGAAGTCGGCAAAGGCGATTTTCCAGGCGCCGCCATGATGGCCGCCGCCGAAGCGCTTGACGCGCTTGATGATGATCGGCTGATTGTTTTCCATGACTCAGCGACCGCGAACCGCTTGTTCCAGCTCGGCAAAACTTGGGCGGTGTTTCGGGTAGAGCACCTTGCGCCCGAATTCCACAGCCAGGGACGGCGGCATGCCAGAAGCCGAGGCGACCAGCGAGGCCTTGATCGACTCATAAAGGTTGAGCTCTTCCTTGGCATCGTGCTCCAGGCACTTGGCCAAGGGGCCGAAGAAGCCATAGGCCGCCAAGATACCGAAGAACGTACCGACCAGCGCCGCACCGACGTGCATGCCGATGGCCGCCTGGTCGCCGTCGCCGAGCGAGGCCATGGTCACCACGATACCCAGTACCGCCGCTACGATACCGAAGCCGGGCATGCCGTCGGCAATGCCGGTCACCGCATGGGAGGGGTGTTCGAGCTCTTCCTTCATGCTCAGCAGCTCCATGTCGAACAAGCCTTCGAGCTCGTGCGGGGCCATGTTGCCGGTCGACATGATGCGCAAATAGTCGCAGACGAACGCCGTCATGCGCTCATCCGCCAGCACGGTGGGGTACTTGGCGAAGATCGGGCTGGCTGCGGCGTCCTCGATATCACTCTCGATGGCCATCATGCCTTCACGACGGCTCTTGTTGAGGATCTCGTACACCAGGCCCAGCACTTCCAGGTAGAAGGCATGGGAGAAGCGCGAGCCGAACATCTTCATCGACTTCTTGATGACGTGCATGGTCATGTGGCCAGGGTTGGCCTGCAAGAATGCACCGAAGGCCGCACCGCCGATGATCAGTACTTCGAACGGCTGGATCAGCGCCGCAATCTTGCCGTGGGAGAGCACGTATCCGCCGAGCACGCTCGCGAATACGACGATGATGCCGATAATTTTAGCCATAGGTTCAAAGCACTTGCTGTCGTGGTCGGGGTATGAGACTGGGAGCTTTAAAACTCTTCTTCTACTTATCGGCAGAACTGCGCCAGACTATAGCCACTCAAAGCGAAAAGCCAGTTCGGACTGATGTCAAAATGCCAATTGAAACCAAGGTACCCGCTCAGCCGCCGCGTACGTTAGAGGCTTGGGTAAAGCTGCTGGAGAGTGTCCGCATCCCCGTGCCGAAGCACAGTCACGACCGGGTAATCGCTGCCATCAATGACAGCCGCCGCTCGCTGCGCGATATCGCCGAACTGATGCAGGACAGCCCGGCATTGGTGCTTTCCGTGATGCGTGAGGCCAACCACCCGACCAACGCCAGCCAGGCCGAGCCTGCCGAGAGCCTGGAAATCGCCCTTAACCGGCTGGGCCTGGCTCGCACCGAGCAGTTGCTCAAGCGCCTGCCCTCCGTGCCCGTCGAAGAAATCCCGCCAGTGCTCAGCCAGTTCCAACTGATCAGCCAGCACGCTTCGCAGCAGGCCAGCGGCTTGTTCGCCAGCCGCCTGGCACGGCTGTGGCAGGAAATTCACTGGGGCAGCCTGCTGTTCCTGTCACCCCTGTGGCCGCTGGCACTGGCCTACCCCAAGCTGCTCGACACCTGGGAGCTGCGGGTTATCCACAAAGGCGAGGATGCCGCCCAGGTTGAGGAAGAGCTGTTTGGCGTGCGCATCATGGCGCTGTGCCAGACCATGGCGGAGTACTGGCGCCTGCCGCAGTGGGTAACTCAGGGTTACCGCTTGCTGCTGGAAGAACGCGAACAACTGGCCCAGGTGCTGAGCATCGCCCGCGACGAAGACCTGCTCAGCCAGCAACACCGCCTGGATGCCGAGCCCGGCCTGCGCCGCTGGTTCAACCAGCCGGCTAACACCGTGCTGCTGGCCAACAACCTGGCGCTGGCGGCGCAGGTGGGCTGGGACAATCCCCACCTGCTGCGTTGGCAGCTGCTGACAGCGCTCTACCTGCAAACCTCGCTGGAAGACGTGCAGCAGCAAGTGCACCAGCAGGCTGCGGCCAGCGCCCGCCGCCACGCCAGGCATGCCCTGTTCCACCCGGCTGAAGCACTGATCTGGCCCTGGCACCAGCGCCGCCCGCACCCGGACATGCTGGCCCCACCGCCGCCCAGTAGCGACGACCTGGCGCGCTGGCGCAAGCTGTGCCAGGACCTGTTGGCCCAGCCCAGCCCGTTCACCAATACCGTGCACCTGGCCACCCAGGCCCGCGAAGCCCTGCTGGCCTGCGGCATGCAACGCATCCTGCTGTTGAGCCTGGACAAGGCCAGCGACTACCTGCGCGTGCAACAGACCGCCGGCTTGCCCAAAGAAACCGGGGCCCTGGCCCTGCAAGTGTCGCAAAACAAACTGCTGCAAAAGCTAATGGCCCAGGCGGGACAGTTGCGCATCACCCCAGAAAACCACAGCCAGTTCTCGGCCCTGCTGCCCGCCCCGCTACGTGCCCTGTTCCGCAGCGAGCACGTGCTGCTGCGCTCGCTGGCGGTAAACGATCAGGTGCTGATGCTGATGGTGGCCGACCAGGGCTGCCGGCCATTGGCCGATATCAGCGTGCAAGCCTTTGGTAAAACCGCGCAATGCATCGAGCGCGCGCTGTCGGTGTTTGCCAACCGCAAGGGCTGAGCCTTGCGCTACAATCGCCCCTCTTTCCACACTGGAGACCGTGGATGACTGACTTTTCCGGCCTGCCCCTGGTGATCGAAGCCGCAGACCTGCTGCCGCGCCTGGATTCGCCACAGCTGATCCTGGTCGACCTGAGCAGCGCCAACCGCTATGTCAGCGGCCATATCCCCGGCGCACGATTCGTCGAGGGCAAGCGCACCCAGCTGGGCCAGCCACCTGCTCCCGGCTTGGTACCGGCCCTGGGCGACCTGGAAAAACTGTTCAGTGAACTCGGCCACCGCAATGATGCCGTCTATGTGGTGTATGACGATGAAGGCGGCGGCTGGGCCGGGCGCTTCATCTGGTTGCTCGACGTGATCGGCCACAAGGCCTACCACTACCTCAATGGTGGTATCCAGGCCTGGCCGGCAGACACGCTGGTGACCGACGTACCGGCACCGGCTAACACGCCCGTACGCTTGCACGTGCATGGCGAGCCAACCGCCACCCGCGAATACCTGCAAAGCCGCCTGGGCGCCGATGACCTGGTCATCTGGGATGCCCGCGGCCCGCAGGAATACAGCGGCGAGAAGGTTCTGGCGGCCAAAGGGGGTCATATCCCCGGCGCGATCAACTTTGAGTGGACCGCCGGCATGGACCTCAATGACCACCTGCGCATCCGCCAGGACATCGCCGACGTCCTCGAAAAGCTGGGCATCACTCCCGACAAGGAAGTGATCACCCACTGCCAGACCCACCGCCGCTCCGGTTTCACCTACCTGGTGGCCAAATCCCTCGGCTACCCACGCGTCAAGGCCTACGCCGGCTCGTGGAGCGAATGGGGCAACCACCCGGACACGCCTGTAGAAGTCTAAGGAACCTGCATGAAATCCCGTTTGTTCATCATCAGCCAGTACCTGCTGCCGCACCACCTGCTGTCGCGGCTGGCCGGCTGCATCGCCGAGTGCCGTGCACGCTGGTTCAAAAACGCCTTCACCGCCTGGTTTGCCAAGCGCTACCAGGTGAACATGTCCGAGGCCCTGGTCGAAGACCTGAGCGCTTACGAACACTTCAACGCCTTCTTCACCCGTGCCCTCAAACCCGGCGCCCGTCCGCTGGACGAAACGCCCGGTGCCATCCTGTGCCCGGCCGACGGCGCGGTCAGCCAGCTTGGCCCGATCGAGCACGGCCGTATCTTCCAGGCCAAGGGCCACGGTTTCAGCGCGCAAGAGCTGCTGGGCGGCGATCCGGCAATGGCTGCGCCGTTCATGGGCGGTGAATTTGCCACCATCTACCTGTCGCCGAAGGACTACCACCGCGTGCACATGCCGCTGGCCGGTACCCTGCGCGAGATGGTTTATGTGCCGGGCCGCCTGTTCTCGGTAAACCAGACCACTGCAGAAAACGTCCCCGAGCTGTTTGCCCGTAACGAGCGTGTGGTGTGCCTGTTCGACACCGAGCGTGGGCCGATGGCCGTGGTGCTGGTGGGTGCGATGATTGTCGCTTCGATCGAGACGGTCTGGGCCGGCTTGGTAACCCCGCCCAAGCGTGAGCTGAAGACCTTCCGTTACGACGAAGGCAGCCGCGCGCCGATCCACTTGGAAAAAGGTGCCGAACTGGGCCGCTTCAAACTGGGTTCGACCGCCATCGTGCTGTTCGGGCCAGAGCAGGTGAAGTGGGCAGAAAGCCTGGGTGCCGGCTCGGCGGTGCGCATGGGGCAGCTCCTGGCAGCGCCTGCCGAAGCCTGAGGCCAGCAAGTACACATACCTCTGTAGGAGCAGCCTTGTGCTGCGAAAAGGGCCAGCGAAGACAGCTAAATCTTCGCTGGCCTCTTCACAGCACAAGGCTGCTCCTACACTGATCAGGGCTGCAAAGCAGCCCCAAAATCTCGAATCAGCCGCGCGCGTCGCGGTCCCGCAGCCCCAGCAGATACAGCACACCGTCTAGCCCCAGGGTCGAAATCGCCTGCTTGGCCGATTGACGTACCAGCGGCTTGGCGCGGAACGCCACGCCCAGGCCCGCCAGCGACAGCATCGGCAGGTCATTGGCCCCATCACCCACGGCGATCGTCTGGTCCAGTTGCAAGCCCTCTTCGCTGGCCAACTGCTGCAGCAGCTCGGCCTTGCGCTGCGCATCGACGATAGGCTCAACGGCCACGCCAGTCACCTTGCCGTCGACCACTTCCAGCTCGTTGGCGAACACGTAATCGATGCCCAGGCGCGCCTGCACCTGACGGGCGAAATACGTAAAGCCACCCGACAGGATCGCAGTCTTGTAGCCCAGGCGCTTGAGCTCGGCGAACAAGTTCTCGGCACCTTCGGTCAGGCGCAGCGAGGCACCGATCTCATCCAGCACGCCCACGTCCAGGCCCTTGAGCAACGCCATGCGCTCTTTGAAGCTGGCGCGGAAGTCCAGCTCGCCGCGCATGGCCCGCTCAGTGATCGCAGCCACTTGCTCGCCGACGCCGGCGGCCTTGGCGAGTTCGTCGATGACCTCGGCCTCGATCAAGGTCGAGTCCATGTCAAACACCGCCAGGCGGCGGTTGCGACGGAACAGGTCGTCCTTCTGGAAGGCGATGTCGATGCTCAGCGCTTCAGCCAGGGCAAAGAAGTCTGCACGCAAGGCCTGGGCATCGCTCGGCTCGCCGCGCACGGAAATCTCGACGGCCGCCTTGCCCTTCTCGGTGTCGGCATCCAGGCCCACACGGGCAGACAGGCGCTCGATGCGCTCAATGGTCAGGCCGTACTGGCTGATGACCGCGCTGACCCGTTGCAGCTGCTCTGGGGTGATCTTGCGACTGAGCAGGGTGACGATATGACGCGCCTCCCCGTGGCCATCGGCCCAATGCTGGTAATCGGCCTCGGAGATCGGCGTGTAACGTGCTTGCAGATTCAGCTCATGGGCCTTGGCCTGCACACTTTGCAGCAGGTTGGTGGCCACTTCATTGTCCGGAATATCGACCAGAATGCCGAACGACAAGGTGCCGTGCATGACCGCCAGGCCGATGTCGAGGATGTTCACACCACCCTGCAGCAGGACGCCGGTGATGGCCGCGGTGAGACCGGGACGGTCTTCACCTGTGATGTTGATCAGGACGATTTCGCGCAAGACCGGACTCCGACTTCGATGAAAAATGCGCATTCTACCGATTTTCCGTGACCATCGGGCACGAACGATACTTTGCCGAAAAAACCGGGGTCGCTATACTGCCCCTCACTTTTATGCCATTAAGAGCCGAGCTCTGTGAACCGGCCCACCCCCGTCAAGCCAGACAACTTCTTCCTGATGATCTATCGTGCCCTGAGTCAACGTCGCGTCCCTCTGGCGCTGCGCATCGCCTTCACCAACATTTTCCTGGTGGCGCTGGCGCTGGTCATCTATGCCTGCGTGATGGGCCTGCAGTTCAAGCAGGCCATGCACGAGCAGGCGGATGCGCTCGGCCAGAGCCTGACCACGCAGACGGCCACGTCGGCCACCGAGCTGTTGGTGTCCAACGACATCCTCAGCCTCAACGTGCTGCTGGGTAACCTGGTGAAAAACCCATTGGTGGCCCATGCGGCGATCTACAGCGTGGACAACCGCATCCTCGCCGAAGCTGGCCAGCGCCCGCGCAACAGCCTGCTGGGCGAGGCCGAAGGCCTGTACCAAACCAAGATCACCTTCCAGGACGTCACCGCCGGGCAGCTGCGCATCAGCCTGGACATGGGCCAGTTCCAGCAGCCAATGCTGATCAGCCTGCAGAGCATGGGCATCCTCGCCGCCATCCTGCTGGCCCTGGCACTGAGCCTGAGCCTGCGCCAGGCCCGCCATATCACCCTGCCGCTGCTGCAGCTGCGAGTCTGGCTGCGCGACCCGCACCCCTACACCCCGGCCACCGACCGTCAGGACGAGATCGGAGACATCGCTCGCCAGTTGCACACTCGCCTGGCCCCGCCGCCACCGCCTGAACCCGAGCCAGAGCCGGAAGACGAGGACGACGAAGACACCTTCGACGACCTGCACGAAGCCGCCCCTGCGCCCAAGGCTGCCCCGCGCGCCAAGGCTGTCGCCCAGGCAGACGACGAGGACGATGAAGCCTTCGCCGGGTTGCTCGACAACGAGGACAGCGCGCCGAAGGCGGTGCCGTTCGAGTCTGACGAGCCGCAAAACAGTGCTGTGCTGGCCGTGCAGCTCGGCTCGCAAGAGCAACTGCGCCGCCTGCCACGCACGCGCTTGACCGAGTTGCTGGAGCGCTACCGCGACTGCCTGGAGCACGCCGCCTCGCTGTATGAGGGCGAAACCCACACGCTCAACGACGGCAGCACCCTGGTGCTGTTCCACAGCCGCGACTGTGGCGAGGACTACCTGACCAATGCGATCTGCTGTGGCGAGCTGCTGCGCGCACTGGGCCATGCCTTGCAGATCGAAGTCGCGGACAGTGGCATTACCCTGCAACTGCAGCTGGGCCTGGCCCTGGGTAACGACCTGCACGGGCTGGAGTTGGTCGACCTGCTGATGGCTGAAAAAGCCCAGGATGCCCTGGCACTGTCGCAGCACAGCCGCAACCTGTTGCTGGTGGAGCGTCAGATCAGCGACGACGCACTGATTCGTCAGCGCGCGCGGATCCGCCCGATTGCCAGCCCGGAGGGCGCATGCTGCGTGGAGCGGCTGATGGAGCCCTATCCTTCGATGCTGGAACGGCAACTGGCGCGGATGCACGAGCGTCGAGCCTGATTGTAGGAGCAGCCTTGTGCTGCGAAGGGGCCGGGGCTGGCAATGCATCTCTGTTGCCAGGACTGGCCTCTTCGCAGCGCAAGGCTGCTCCTACAGAGATCACCTAGCAGATACGAAAAAGCCCGCACATGTGCGGGCTTTTTCGTATCTGGCGGAACCGTCAGAACCGATAGACTTCCATATCGGTACGGATCGGCGAAGCCATCGGGATCTTGGATTTCTCCGGCGCCTTCTTCACCTGTACCGGTGCAGCTGGCTTTTTCGGCGTTTCTTCGGCAATGGCAGGCTGATTGGCCAACGGTTTGACCGCCGTGCTCAATTGCTCAGCCAGCTTTTGCAGCAATTGCCCTTGGGCCTGCACCTGCGACGCCTCGCTACCTTCGTGCTGCTGCTCGAGGTGAACGATGCGGTTGTCGCGCACATGGCCACGACGGTCGAGCAGACGCCATTGGGCATCGAGAATCGCCGGCTGGTCCTTGCCAGAATCCAGGCGGGTAATCGACAGCAAGACTTGCACGTCCGGGCTGAAGCCAGCGGTTGCCGGTGCCAGGACCACGCGCTGGCTGTCCAGGCGCCAGGCCAGCTGGCGAACCAGCAACTGGTCAATGTCCGACGAGAGGCTGCCCGCCCAACGACCGTCGGTCGCCGAACTCAGGCTGCCATCGGCCTGACGCTGCAGGAACGTCTCGCGTTGCAGGTAATCGGCAACCGACACCGGGCCGAGCACCACGGCCATGCCCGCGCTTTGCGACGGCTGGCCAGGATCACCGCTGTCGAGCTGGTACAAGGCAACCGGCTGATGCATGCTGCATCCGCCCAGCCCCAAAAGGCCCGTCATCAACAGCGCAAATGGAAGGCGCAGAAGTTTCATCATCCCATCCAGGCGGTCGCCACAGGCAGACCGCAGTGATACTCATGTAGATTCAATCGGGCACACAGCTACGCCGGCACCGCAGGGGCCATATCATCCGCGAAATAGCTGTCCGACTCCAGCATTTCTGCCTGGAACGGCGCTGAAATTGCCGTTCCAGACATTTCACCGGGTTACGCCGGACCTTCCACCTGCAACCCATCGACACGCTGGAAGCCGCGTGGCAGCTTGCTGCCGCGCCGGCCCCGTTCGCCCTTGTAGTGCTCCAGGTCGTCCGCTTTCAGAGATAGCGTACGCTTGCCGGCTTGCAATACAAGGGTCGCCCCTTCGGCCATCACCGCCAGGTCGGTGACAAATTCTTCACGGCTGGCCACACGATCACCGGGCACGCCGATGATCTTGTTGCCCTTGCCTTTACCCAGTTGTGGCAAGTCGCTGACCTTGAACACCAGCAGCCGGCCCTCGGTGGTTACCGCCGCAAGCCAATCCTGCTCGCGGTTGGCCACGGGGCGTGGCGTCATCACTTTTGCCCCGTTGGGCAAGCTGAGCAGGCCCTTGCCGGCCTTGTTCTTGGCCTGCAGGTCTTCACCCTTGACCACGAACCCGTAGCCGGCGTCCGACGCCACCACATACAGGGCGTCATCGTCAGGCAATAGCACACACTCGAAGGTTGCCCCAGGTGGCGGTGTCAGGCGGCCGGTCAGCGGCTCGCCCTGCCCCCGCGCCGACGGCAGGGTATGTGCGGCCAGCGAATAGCTGCGGCCCGTGGAGTCGATCAGCACGGCAAACTGGTTGGAGCGCCCGGCAGCGGCGGCCTTGAAGCCATCGCCCGCCTTGTACGAGAGGCCGGTGGCATCGATGTCGTGGCCCTTGGCGCAACGCACCCAGCCCTTTTCCGACAGCACGACGGTGACCGGTTCGGTCGGCATCAGCTCGTTTTCCGACAGCGCCTTGGCCTCAGCACGTTCGACGATTGGCGAACGGCGGTCATCGCCATAGGTTTCGGCGTCCTTGATCAGCTCGGTGCGCACCAGCTTGCGCAGCTTGGCATCGCTGCCGAGCAGGGCCAGCAGCTTGGCTTGCTCTTTGAGCAGTTCGTCCTGCTCGCCGCGAATCTTCATTTCTTCAAGGCGCGCCAGCTGACGCAGGCGGGTCTCGAGGATGTAGTCGGCCTGGATTTCAGTCAGTTGGAAGCGGTCGATCAACGCCTGCTTGGGATGCTCCTCGGTGCGGATGATGTGAATCACTTCATCCAGGTTGAGGAAGGCCGTCAACAAGCCCTCAAGCAGGTGCAGGCGACGCTCAACCTTGTCCAGGCGGTGTTGCAGCCGGCGACGGACGGTAGTGGTACGGAACTCCAGCCACTCCAGCAACAGGGCGCGCAGGTTCTTCAGCTGCGGCCGGCCGTCGAGGCCGATGATGTTGACGTTGACCCGGTAGCTGCTTTCCAGGTCGGTGGTGGCGAACAAATGCTGCATCAGTTCGTCGGCATCCACCCGGTTGGAGCGCGGGATGATGACAATGCGGCACGGGTTCTCGTGGTCCGACTCGTCACGCAGGTCGGCCACCATCGGCAGCTTCTTGGCCTGCATCTGGGCGGCGATCTGCTCCAGTACCTTGGCCCCGGAGACCTGGTGCGGCAGTGCGGTGACCACCACATCGCCATCTTCGACACGATAAACCGCGCGCATGCGGATCGAGCCGCGGCCGGTTTCGTAGATCTTCAGGATCTCGGCGCGCGGGGTGATGATCTCTGCTTCGGTCGGGTAGTCCGGGCCCTGGATGTGCTCGCACAGTTGCTCGATCGTGGCCTTGGGCTCGTCGAGCAAACGGACGCAGGCACTGGCCACTTCACGCAGGTTGTGCGGCGGCACGTCGGTGGCCATGCCCACGGCGATACCGGTGGTGCCGTTGAGCAGGATGTTGGGCAGGCGCGCTGGCAGTACCGCGGGCTCCTGCAGGGTACCGTCGAAGTTCGGCACCCAGTCCACGGTGCCTTGGCCCACTTCGTTGAGCAGCACTTCGGCGTAGCGCGAAAGCCTTGCTTCGGTATAACGCATGGCGGCGAACGACTTCGGATCGTCGGGCGCACCCCAGTTACCCTGGCCATCGACCAGGGTGTAGCGGTAACTGAACGGCTGCGCCATCAACACCATGGCTTCGTAGCAGGCCGAGTCGCCGTGGGGGTGGAACTTGCCGAGCACGTCGCCGACGGTACGCGCCGACTTCTTGTGCTTGGCATCGGCATCGAGCCCCAACTCGCTCATGGCGTAGACGATGCGTCGTTGCACCGGCTTCAGGCCGTCGCCGATGTGCGGCAGGGCCCGGTCCATGATCACGTACATGGAGTAGTTGAGGTAGGCCTGTTCGGTGAAGTCCGCCAGCGAGCGGCGTTCGACGCCGTCGAGGCTGAGTTCCAGTGAGTCGCTCATGCGGGCCTCGTCATTTCAGGTTCTGGCGCAGCAGCATGGTGCCGCCGCGCTGGGTAAATTCAAGTTGTTTCAGGGCGCTCATGCCGAGCAGCACAGTCTGCCCGTCCAGGCCTGGCACCACGGTGGCACGCACGTCCTGCAGGCGGATATCACCCAGCTGCAGGGTATTCAGGCGCGTGCGGTAGCCTTCGGTGCGGCCGTTTGCGGTACTGAGCAGCACCGGGCTACCGCGCGCAAGCGCCAGCGTGTGGGCCAAAGCCTCGGGTATCGCCACGTCGGTCGCCCCGGTGTCGAGCATGAAATGCACGGCCTGGCCATTGATCGCGCCATCCACCACGAAGTGCCCCTGGCCATTGCTCAGCAGGCGCACCTCGATAAAGCCTTCGCCACGCGAAGACTGCACCTGGGTATTAGGGTTGCGCTGGCTGTCTTCCCATTGGCCGAAGAAACGCGTAGCAAGGAACAACGCCGCCGCCCAGGCGACGATCATCAGTAGCTTGCCGGCACGCTTGCCCGGAGCCTGGCTCATGGCTTGGCGCTCCAGCCGCCGGCGGGTGCGTCAAAGCGCCAGACGATCGGGCGTGCCTCGCCATCGGCGCGCACGCCATTGTTGTTGTCCAGGCCAATCCAGGCGCCTTTGGCATCGATTACCAGGGCTTCTGCCAGGCCGTACGGCTGATCGTACCGGCGCGATTCCACCAACGCATCGGCGGCGAACGACCAGCAACGCTCGACCACGCCGCTGTCCGCGTCACGGCGACAAATGCGGTAGGCATTACGCTCAAGGGTGTACAGCTTGCCCTCGAACCAGGCCAGGTCGGCAAAATCACGCGACAGCGCCCGTGGGTTGGGCATCTGCGGCGGCTGCATCTCGACGCCAGCCTCGCTCAGCAGCACGCAACTGCGCCCGCAGGTCCACACCGACTGCTGACGTTCGATCGCCACCAACCCCCGGCGTTCGCGCTCGGCGGCCAGCCAGATGCGGTCACCCGCCGGGTTGATCGCCAGGCCTTCGAACAAGGCATTGAAGTTAAGCAGCATGCCACTGGCCCGCGCCTGTCGAACCATGGCCGGGTCGATCTTCAACCAGTCCGGCTCACCCTTGAGCGGGATGCGCAACACGCCAGCATGCGCCTCGCTGACCAGGTAGAGGCTACCGGCCTGGTCACAGGTGATGCCTTCAAAATCCAGCTCGCCACCGCGCACATAGGACGCCGCCCAGTTGCGCGACTTCAGCCCCCACGGCAAGCCGCTCTCGGGGACGGGCGGCGGGGTGAAGGTCAGCGGTTGCGCACGCCACACCGCGTTTTGCTGATCGAAGCGATAGACCCGGTCATCGTCACGGTCGGACACACCCCACAACGCCCCCCGGCACTGCACCAACCCAGACAAGTTGCCGCCGCGCATTCCCTCGACGGGGTATTCGGCAGTCATCTTCAACTGCGGCCAGTCGCCCGCCACGCTCGGCAAGGTAACCAGTGCAAGGCAAGCGGCGAGAAACAGCCGAATCAAACCATGACCTCGGCAAGGTTACCTTTGGTTTCCAGCCAGCTCTTGCGATCGCCAGCGCGCTTCTTGGCCAGCAGTTTGTCCATCAACTCGCAGGTGGCCTGCACATCGTCCAGCGTCAGTTGCACCAGGCGCCGGGTGTTCGGGTCCATGGTGGTTTCGCGCAGCTGTGGTGGGTTCATTTCACCCAGCCCCTTGAATCGCGTGACTTGCGGCTTGCCGCGCTTCTTCTCGGCCACCAGGCGATCGAGGATGCCGTCGCGCTCGGCTTCGTCCAGGGCGTAGTAAATTTCCTTGCCGAGGTCGATGCGGTACAGCGGCGGCATAGCCACGTAGACATGGCCGGCCTCCACCAGTGGGCGGAAATGCTGCACGAACAGTGCGCACAGCAGCGTGGCAATGTGCAAGCCGTCGGAGTCGGCGTCGGCGAGAATGCAGATTTTGCCGTAGCGCAGCTGCGACAGGTCGGCAGCCCCCGGGTCGACGCCGATGGCCACAGCAATGTTGTGCACTTCCTGGCTGGCAAGGACTTCGCCACCGTCCACTTCCCAGGTGTTGAGGATCTTCCCGCGTAGCGGCAGGATCGCCTGGAACTCTTTGTCTCGCGCCTGCTTGGCCGAACCACCGGCAGAGTCACCCTCGACCAGGAACAGCTCGGCGCGCATCGGGTCCTGGCCTGCGCAATCCGCCAGTTTGCCCGGCAGCGCCGGGCCTTGGGTGATGCGCTTGCGTTCGACCTTCTTGCTGGCCTTGAGACGACGGCCGGCGTTGCTGATGGCCAGTTCAGCCAGTTGCATGCCCAGCTCGGGGTGGGCATTGAGCCACAGGCTGAATGCGTCCTTGACCACACCGGAAACGAAGGCGGCCGCCTCACGGGACGACAGGCGCTCTTTGGTCTGCCCGGAGAACTGCGGCTCCTGCATCTTCATCGACAGCACGAAGGTGATGCGTTCCCAGACGTCTTCAGGCGCCAGCTTGACCCCGCGGGGCAGCAAGTTGCGGAACTCGCAGAACTCGCGCATGGCATCCAGCAGGCCTTGGCGCAGGCCGTTGACATGGGTGCCGCCCTGGGCGGTGGGGATCAGGTTGACGTAGCTTTCCTGTACGCTGTCGCCGCCTTCAGGCAGCCACAGCAAGGCCCAGTCAACGGCCTCCTTGTTACCGGCCAGGCTGCCGCAGAACGGCTCGTCGGGCAGCCGCAAGTACTCGCTGACCGAGTCGACCAGGTAAGAACGCAGGCCATCCTCGTAGTGCCACTCGACCTTCTCGCCGCTGCCTTTGTCCTCGAAGCTGACCAGCAGGCCCGGGCACAGCACGGCCTTGGCCTTGAGCACGTGCTTGAGGCGGCTGATGGAGAATTTCGGCGAATCGAAGTACTTCGGGTCGGGGCTGAAGTACACGCTGGTGCCGGTGTTGCGCTTGCCGACCGAGCCCACCACTTCCAGCTCGCTGGCCTTGAAGCCATCGGCGAAGGTCATCTGGTACTCGTTGCCGTCACGCTTGACGCGCACGCGCACCTGGGTCGACAGGGCATTGACCACCGAGATACCCACGCCGTGCAGGCCACCGGAGAACTGGTAGTTCTTGTTGGAGAACTTGCCGCCGGCGTGCAGCTTGGTCAGGATCAGCTCGACCCCGGACACGCCTTCTTCGGGGTGGATGTCCACCGGCATGCCGCGGCCATCGTCGCTGACTTCCAGCGAGTGGTCGGCGTGGAGGATGACCTGCACCGAACGGGCGTGACCGGCCAGGGCTTCGTCGACACTGTTGTCGATGACTTCCTGGGCCAAGTGGTTCGGTCGGCTGGTGTCGGTGTACATGCCCGGTCGCTTGCGGACCGGATCAAGGCCCGAGAGGACTTCGATGGCGTCTGCGTTATAGGCGCTAGCGCTGGGATTGGCCATGGGGTCTCGTCGTCAGTCAGGTGAATGCAAAAGTGCTGGGTACAAAGCTCAGAGCACGGAAAAGTCGAGCGCCGCATAAGCGCCCGGGGCAATCCCGGCAAAGGCCAGCAGTGCCGGCAGGCGCTCGACAAAGCCCTGGAAGCTGTGGTCGCCACCGGCCTGGATGCGCAATGCACACGCTCGGTAATAGCGCTCGGCGTGGCGATAATCCAAGGTTTCGTCAGCGGTCTGCAACCACACTTGGTAGCGGTTGGCATCCTCGGGGGCTGGCACTTCCAGCTCGGCCAGGGCCTGCACGTGATCGTGGGTCAGTTCCCAGGCCTCATCGGTATAAAGGTTGCGCTGGGTGCCCAGGTAGCCATCGAACAACCGGTGGGGTGCCACCGCTGGGTTGATCAGCAAGGCCTTGAGGCCGTGGCGCTCTGCCAGATAGGTGGCATAGTAGCCGCCGAGCGAACTGCCGACCAGCAAGGGCTCACCCAGTTCGGCGATAGCGCCCTGCAATTGGGCGATGGCCTGGCGTGGGTGATGGTGCAACGCCGGCACACGCAATTGGTCGGACAAGCCCAACTGCTGCATGACTGCCTCGAGCTGGCGCGCCTTCTTGGACAGCGGCGAGCTGTTGAAGCCATGGATATAGAGGATGGAACCCGACATGCTGCCCCCGGAATCTGCGGCGTCGCGCCCTTGTTGCGGGCGCAGGGACGCGCAGTGTAGCGCGTTCGCCGGGTTTTGACGCAGTGAGGGGGATTTCGCAACACTTTCTTCAGGCACTTCCGGGCATTCAAGGGGCGCTTTCCGTGTAGGAGCAGCCTTGTGCTGCGAAGAGGCCGGTGGCAAGAAATCAAGATCGGCGTTTTTGCAGCTGGCCTCTTCGCAGCACAAGGCTGCTCCTACAAGGAAGATGTATTGCCTGAACCTCAATACCCCGGGCTGTCGAAGTCCAGCTTCACCTCAAAGCCCCGCGCCCGCTCCACGCCCGTTTCCAACCGCCCGTCGACATGCAAACGCATCCAGCGGTAACCCGGCTGCTCCTCGCTCACCTTGAAGTCCTCGCTTTGCGCAGCGAACTGAATGCAGGTCGACGGCGTGGCCATCAAGCGCAGCCCATGGCGCATTTCATCCCAGCTCTGATGCACATGCCCCCAGAGCAACGCTCGCACCTGTGGATAACGTTCGACGATGGCGAACAGTGCCTGGGCATTGCGCAGCCCGATAGGCGCGATCCAGGCGCAGCCGATGTCCACCGGCTGATGGTGGAAGCACACCAGGCAATGGCGCTCACCGGCCTGTTCCAAGGCTGATTCCAGCGCGGCCAGTTGGTCGTCTTCCAGAAAACCGTGGGTAGCACCGTACACGGCCGTATTGAGCATGACAACGCGCCATGCGCCAATGTCGGTTACCGCCTGCACCAGCTCCGGCGCCACCTGCGCCATTACCTGCGCCTCGTCATGGTTGCCCGGCAACCAGCGGGTGGGCACGGCAAACGGTGCGGTCAGCTCACGGAACGCCTCATAGGAGGCCACGCTGGCATCCTGGGACAGATCGCCGGTGCACAGCAGCAAATCGATGGGCGGCTGCTCACGGCGCACTTGGGCGACCACATGGCGCAGGCTGTCACGGGTGTTCAGGCCAAGCAGGGTGCCGGCCGGGTCGGCGAACAAGTGGGCATCGGTGAGTTGCACCACATGCACGGGGCGGGTTGGGTCTAGGTGCGGCAACGGCCGTCTCCTCGAACGGATTCAGCACGAATTATGGCTGCGCAACGGTTGCGAGCAAACACCCGAAACCGACGCACATCACATTTCAGCGAACACTTGCCAGTTCATGACCGCAGGCCAGGCAATGGCTCAACCATTCGCCGAGGAACAGGTTGAGCTGCGCTTTTTCGTCCGGCTGGTGCATACCCGCATTCGGATAAGGGTAAATGCTGCGCAAGCGCCGGGCATGCTCGGCGCTGACCACTTCAGCCATGCGTGCATCGTGGTACACCTGCACCTCAAGGTGCGGCACCGGCAGCCACGGCAAGCTGTGCTCCTGGCGCACGTGCAGGGTGGTGGTATAAGGGCAGGCCAGCACGACATCGAGCACCAGCACACCAAGCATCTGGTCGCCCTGGGTCATGCCAATGCGACGCGAGCTCTGGGTAGTGCGCATGTCTGGTAACAAACGCATCAGCCGGGCGTAATTGGCCTCGCAGGCTGCTTGCAGCCCGACCAGGTCAACCCGATATCGCTCGCGCAGCAGGTTCACTTCCACATACCTCGAACTTCGTCTCTGTTAAGCGCCAGCCATTGCAGGCCGATGATCGTCGCGGCGTTGCAGATACGGCCGTCACGCACGGCCTGCAAGGCATCCTCAAACGACCACACGCGCACGCGAATGTCTTCGCCCTCTTCTTCCAGGCCATGCAGGCCGCCCGCGCCCTCGCTGGTGCAACGCCCCAGGAACAGGTGCACGAACTCGTCACTGCCACCGGGCGATGGGAAGTAGCGGGTCATGGGCCACAAGGCGCTGAACGTAAGCCCGGCCTCTTCTTCTGCCTCGCGGTGTGCGACCTCTTCAGGCTGCTCGTCCTTGTCAATCAGCCCGGCGACCATCTCGATCAGCCAAGGGTTGGCGACTTTGTCGAGGGCACCGACACGAAACTGCTCGATCAGCACCACCTCGTCACGCTGTGGATCGTAGGGCAATACACAAACCGCATCGTGGCGCACGAACAGTTCGCGGCTGATCTCGCGGCCCATGCCCCCGGCGAACAGTTCATGGCGCAGGCGAAGCTTGTCGAGCTTATAAAAGCCCTGGAAGCAATTGGCCCGCTCGATGATCTCGAAGCCCTTGGGCACTGAATTCAACGCGTCTGACATGGAAATCCTCATGGCCTCAAATACTGCATCGCGCCATCCTACTCCGCACTTTGGCGCGTTTCACCCCTTTCCGGCAACCGTTCGCGCAGTCGGGACAGCGCGCCTTCTGTCTGTTAGCTTAGTGGCGAACTGACGGTCGCGCCGACGGTCAAAGGCCGACTTTTCCCTGTTCTGCAAGGATCATCATGACACTTGTCAAACTGACTTCCGTGGCTGTGCTGGCACTGGCCCTGGGTGCCTGCCAGAGCCTGTTCACGCCCAATTACCGGGCCCCGCTCGAGGTCAAGCGTGACGCCTGGGAGCACGTCAAACCCGGCTGCAGCGAAAGCGACTGCCCGCTGGTAAACATCGACACCCTTCACTTCCCGGCCCAGCCCAAGCTCGACGCCATCGTCGAACAGCGCCTGCTGCAGCTGACCGAAGACAACCAACACGGCGCCGCGCCGACCACCCTGCAGGCGTATGAGCAGCAGTACCTGGCCAGCGCCGACAAGCGCAACAGCAGCTACTTGCAAGCCAAGGTACGCGAACAGCATGACGGGCTGGTGATCATCGAACTGTCCAGCTACCTGGACAGCGGTGGCGCCCATGGCATGCCAGGGCGCGGCTTCATCAACTATTCGCGCAAGTTGGACAAGGTACTGACCCTGCAGGACATGCTGGTGCCCGGCCAGGAAGAGACCTTCTGGAAAACCGTCGAAGAGTCGCACCGCGCGTGGATGATCAGCGTCGGCATGGACAAGGACGCCGACTTCGTCAAGACCTGGCCCTTCAAGCGGTCGCCGCACATCGCCCTGACGTACGGCGCGGTGGTGGTCAAGTATGAGGTCTATGCCATCGCGCCCTACTCCATGGGCCACGTCGAGCTGAAGATCCCCTACCCGCGCCTGAACGGCGTGATCAAGCCCGAGCTGTTTCCCGGCCGCGGCTGAAGCTCAGTAGCGCATGCAGCACACCTGCCAGCACTAGCGCCGGCAGGGTTGCGCCCAGGTCCGGTGCTTGCGCGGCAATCAGGTGATAAGCCGCCACACCCACGGCCCAGGCCAGCAACGCCTGCCAATGCAAGCCATCGATCTGTGACGGCAGGCGGCGGTGACGGATCACGTAATGGTCCATCAGCACCACGCCGAACAGCGGCGCAAATACCGAACCGATCAGCAGCAAGAAGTTTTCGTACTGGGCCAGTGGCGCGAACAGCGCGATCAGGGTGCACAGCACACCAATGGCCAGCGCCAGGTGCTCGACTTTCAGGCGTACCAGCACGCCTGTAGAAACGGCGGCCGAATGAATGTCGGCAAAGGCTTTTTCCGACTCGTCCAGCAGAATCAACAGCAACGGAATACCCAGCCCAGCCCCTGCCAAGGCCAGCAGCAAGGCATTGGCTTCGGCGCTGGGGGCAAAGGCCAAGGTGTAGGCGACGCCCAGGCTCATCAGCCAGGTATTGCCGATGAAGTAGCCCAGCACGGTACCGCTGAAGACGAGCTTGCCGCTGCGGGCAAACCGCGAGTAGTCGGCGATCAGCGGCAACCACGACAGCGGCATGGCGATGACGATGTCGAAGCCGACGGCCAGCGACATCGAGCCGTCACCGGCGCGCTGCCACAGGTCGGCCAGGTCGGCTTTGGCGAACAGGTTCCAGGTCAGCCACAGACACGCGCCCAACAGCACCCAGATGCCCCACGTGCGCAACACCTTGCGCACGAACGCCAGCGGCCCACTGACTGCAAGCAGGGTCGCCAGGGCACCGAAGCACAGGGTCCAAAGCATGGGGCTGTTCCACGCACTGCCTTCACCGAAAGTACGCGCGCCGAGCAGGCTGGCCGCGTCGCGCATGACGATGATCTCGAACGCACCCCAACCCACCAGTTGCAGCAGGTTGAGCACTGCCGGCAAGCGGGCGCCATGGCTGCCCAGGCTGAGCCGCAGGGTGCCCATGGCCGACAGGCCGGTGTCGCTGCCGATGACGCCAGCCGCCCCGAGTAACAGCACGCCCACACCGGTGCCAAGGGCGATGGCCAGCACCGCGCTGGCAAGGCCCATGCCTGGGGCGAGCATGGCGCCGACCTGCAGCACCATCAAGCCGATGCCGAGGGAGAACCACAGCGAGAACAGGTCGCCGAAGCCGAAGATGCGTTGGCTGGTGGGGACCGGGTGGTCCGGGGAAAAATGGCTGGGTGATGTCATGTTGGCGCTCGCCGGCAATGTTGTTGGTGTTCTTGGCGAGGACTTCGTCCTCGAATCGCGGCACAAGGCCGCTCCTACAGGGGAATGCGATCTCCTGTGGGAGCGGCCTTGTGCCGCGAAAGGGCCGCAAAGCGGCCCCGGCTTTCTTACACTTTTTTGTACAACTGGCTGCCTTCCTGGCGGAACCGCTCGGCCTGCTCACGCATGCCTTCTTCAACCGTCACGTCCACGGCTTCGATCTTGGCGGCGTACTCACGCACTTCCTGGGTGATTTTCATCGAGCAGAACTTCGGCCCGCACATCGAGCAGAAGTGCGCGACCTTGGCCGATTCCTTAGGCAGGGTTTCGTCGTGGTACGCGCGGGCGGTGTCCGGGTCGAGGCCAAGGTTGAACTGGTCTTCCCAGCGGAATTCGAAACGCGCCTTGGACAAGGCGTTGTCACGAATCTGCGCGCCTGGATGGCCTTTGGCAAGGTCGGCGGCATGGGCGGCGATCTTGTAGGTGATGATGCCGGTCTTGACGTCATCCTTGTTCGGCAGGCCCAGGTGTTCCTTGGGCGTCACGTAGCACAGCATGGCGCACCCGAACCAGCCGATCATCGCCGCGCCGATACCGGAGGTGATGTGGTCGTAACCCGGCGCGATGTCGGTGGTCAGCGGGCCAAGGGTGTAGAACGGCGCCTCGTCGCAGCACTCCAGCTGCTTGTCCATGTTCTCCTTGATCAGCTGCATCGGCACATGGCCCGGCCCTTCGATCATGCACTGCACGTCGTGCTTCCAGGCGATCTTGGTCAGCTCGCCGAGGGTTTCCAGCTCACCGAACTGCGCAGCATCGTTGGCGTCGGCAATCGAGCCCGGACGCAGGCCGTCGCCCAGCGAGAAGCTGACGTCGTAGGCCTTCATGATTTCGCAGATTTCGTCGAAGTGGGTGTACAGGAAGTTTTCCTGGTGATGCGCCAGGCACCACTTGGCCATGATCGAACCGCCCCGGCTGACGATGCCGGTAACGCGCTTGGCGGTCAGCGGCACATAGCGCAGCAGCACACCGGCGTGGATGGTGAAGTAGTCCACGCCCTGCTCGGCCTGCTCGATCAGGGTGTCGCGGAACAGCTCCCAGGTCAGGTCTTCAGCGACACCGCCGACTTTTTCCAGGGCCTGGTAGATCGGCACGGTACCGATCGGCACGGGCGAGTTACGGATGATCCACTCGCGGGTTTCGTGAATGTGCTTGCCGGTGGACAGGTCCATGACCGTGTCCGAACCCCAGCGAATCCCCCAGGTCAGCTTGGCCACTTCTTCCTCGATCGAGGAGCCCAGGGCGCTGTTACCGATGTTGCCGTTGATCTTCACCAGGAAGTTGCGGCCGATGATCATCGGCTCCAACTCGGTGTGGTTGATGTTGGCCGGGATGATCGCGCGGCCGCGGGCGATCTCTTCGCGGACGAACTCGGGGGTGATTTCTTTCGGGATGTTGGCGCCGAAGCTGTGGCCCGCGTGCTGCTGGTCAAGCAGGCCGGCGGCGCGGGCTTCCTGCAGCTTCATGTTCTCGCGGATGGCAACGTACTCCATCTCGGCGGTGATGATGCCCTGGCGGGCATAGTGCATCTGCGAGACGTTGACGCCCGCCTTGGCGCGGCGCGGGTTGCGCACGTGGTTGAAGCGCAGCTTGGCCAGCTCTGCATCGTTCAGGCGCTGTTGGCCGAAATCGGAACTCAAGCCGCCCAGGCGCTCAGTGTCGCCACGCGCGTCGATCCAGGCCGAACGCACGTCGGCCAGGCCTTTGCGCACGTCGATGATGACGTTAGGGTCGGTGTAGGGGCCAGAAGTGTCGTAGACCAGCACCGGGGCGTTGGTCTCGCCGCCGAAATCGGTAGGGGTGTCGTGCAGGCTGATTTCGCGCATGGGTACGCGGATGTCCGGGCGGGAGCCTTCGACATAGACCTTGCGCGAACGGGGGAACGGTTGCACGGACTGCTGATCGACTTGTGCCGATTCGCTGAGGTTGATCGTTTTTTCTTGTTTGCTCATCACGGGCTCTCCAGACAGCTTCCTAGCGGATGGAATGTCGGGGAGAACCTGAAAGACGCGGACGCACCCCTTTACGGGTGTGCAGTGCCGGATACATGGGGGTGCCGTGAGCTGCTTGCAGCTGAGACATTCCCGGACCTGGCACAAGAGGCTCCCCGGGAAGGCGAGCAATCTTGTTCCCTACGCAGGCGCTAACCTGATCAGGTTCAACGGGATCCGCAACTTTGCGATCTCAGCCTTTGCTTCAAGGCACCCCGACAAGAACATGCGCAGTCTAGACTGGAGTGGTCGGCAAAGCCAAGCGGGTAAATACGGGTGATGATGAAAGGCGCACTGGGCGATTGTTGCCGGGGGCGCATGGCACTACACTGGCCCATCGTTCGATACTCAACAGTTCAGTAATTATATTTCGTACAAGGATTGCCTCTATGCTGCGCAAACTCTCACTGGCGATAGCCGTGTCTTGTGCGTCCAACGGAATGGCCTGGGCCGCAGAAATGCCCATGACGGTTAAAACCGACCTGGTCAGCGTCTACCAGGAAGCGGTCGACAACAACGCCGATCTTGCGGCAGCCCGCGCCGATTATGGCGCCCGCCGCGAAGTCGTTCCGCAGGCCCGCGCCGGCCTGCTGCCGAACCTGTCGGCGGGTGCCGAGATGATGAACACCCGCACCAAGCTCGACGAGCCGTCCCTCACCACCAACCGCAGCGGCAACTCCTGGAGCGCCACCCTGGCGCAGCCGGTGTTCCGTGCCGACCGCTGGTTCCAGTTGCAAGCGGCCGAAGCGGTCAACGAACAGGCGGCGCTGGAATTGTCTGCCACTGAGCAGAACCTGATCCTGCAGACCGCGCAAAACTACTTTGCGGTACTCCGGGCCCAGGACAACCTGGCCGCGACCAAGGCCGAGGAATCCGCCTTCAAGCGCCAGCTCGACCAGTCCAACGAACGTTTCGACGTGGGCCTTTCCGACAAGACCGACGTCTTGCAGTCCCAGGCCAGCTACGACACGGCCCGGGCCAACCGGATCATCGCCGAACGCCAGGTGCAGGATGCCTTCGAGGCGCTGGTGACGTTGACCAACCGCGAGTACTCGTCGATCCAGGGTGTGGTCCACACCTTGCCGATCCAGGTGCCTACGCCCAATGACGCCAAGTCCTGGGTAGAAACCGCTGCCCGCCAGAACCTCAACCTGCTGGCGACCAACTACGCCGTCGATGCCGCCGAAGAAACCCTGCGCCAGCGCAAGGCCGGCCATGCCCCAACCGTGGATGCGGTCGCCAAATACCAGAAAGGCGATAACGACAGCCTGGGCTTCACCAACTCGCCCGCGCAGCCAAACGTGCGTTATGGCAGTGATGTGGAACAGACAAGTATCGGCCTGCAACTGAACATCCCGATCTACAGTGGCGGCCTGACCAGCTCGCAAGTGCGCGAGGCTTACCAGCGCCTGAGCCAGAGCGAGCAACAGCGCGAAAGCCTGCGCCGCCAGGTGGTGGAAAACACCCGCAACCTGCACCGCGCGGTGAACACCGATGTGGAACAGGTGCAGGCACGCAAACAGTCGATCATTTCCAACCAGAGCGCGCTCGAAGCCACCGAAATCGGCTACCAGGTCGGTACCCGTAACATCGTCGACGTGCTCGACGCCCAGCGCCAGCTGTACACCTCGGTGCGTGATTACAACAACAGCCGCTATGACTACATTCTCGACAACCTGAGCCTGAAGCAGGCGGCGGGAACCCTGAGCCCGCAAGACCTGCAAGACCTGGGGCGCTACCTGAAGCCGGACTACAACCCGGACAAGGACTTCCTGCCACCGGACCTGGCGGCGGCGGCAGCGAAGAACTTCGAGCGCAGGCCCTGAGATAGATGTCGCGCCATTCGCGGGTAAACCCGCTCCCACAGGTTTCGTGCAGCTCGCAAGGAAAGCACCAACCCTGTGGGAGCGGGTTTACCCGCGAAGAAGCAATCGCCTATCTCAGCGGATAAGCGCGCCCAGCCCATCCAGCAACCGCTGCAAGGCCCCCTGGTTTGCCCGCATCACCGCCCTGCCCGCCTCGCCCATGCGCTGACGATCCTGCGGCAACTCGATCAACCGCCGCACCGCCTCGGCCAGCCCGTCGGCATCTTCGATCTGCTGCAACGCCCCGGCGTCCTTCAGCATCGCGCTGATCTCCAGGAAGTTGAACACATGCGGCCCCATGATCACCGGCAAAGCCAGTGCTGCGGGCTCGAGCGGGTTGTGGCCGCCGGTGGCGACCAGGCTGCCGCCGACGAAGGCGATGTCGGCCAAGGCATAGAGGAACAGCAACTCGCCCATGGTATCGCCAAGCAGCACGCGGGCCTGGTCATCGACCGGGGTGCCGGCAGAGCGGCGCACGGTGGTGAAGTGCTCGCTGCACAGGGCATGCACTGCATCGAACCGCTCCGGGTGGCGTGGCACCAGGATCAGCAGCGCATCGCCATGCACCTGCAGCAGCTTCTGATGTGCTTGCAGGATCAGCGCGTCCTCACCTTCATGAGTGCTGGCGGCAATCCATACCGGGCGCTGGCTGGCGCCCCATTGCTCGCGCAGCGCCTTGGCGCGCGGCAGCAACTGGTCATCGACCTTCAGGTCAAACTTGATCGAACCAGTCACCTGCACGCATTCAGGGCGCGCGCCCAGGTCGCGAAAGCGCTGCGCTTCGGTTTCGGTCTGTACCGCGATCAGGTTCATCTCGGCGAGCATCGGCCGGGTCAACGTGGCAAAACGCCCATATCCACGGGCCGAGCGCTCGGACAACCGCGCATTGGCCAGCGCCACCGGGATACCACGCTTGGCACACTGGTGAATGTGGTTCGGCCACAGCTCGGTTTCCATGATGATGCCCAGCTTAGGCTGCACATGGTCGAGAAAACGCCCGGCCGCCCACGGCAGGTCGTAGGGCAGGTAGCAATGCTGCACACGCGGTTCATCGGCGAACATCGCACGAATGCGCTCCGACCCGGTCGGGGTCATGCAGGTAAGCGTGATCGGCAGGCCTGGGTAGGCCTTCAGCAACGCCCGTACCATGGGCGCGGCGGCAATGCTTTCGCCCACCGACACCGCATGCACCCAAATGCCGCCCTGGCGCATGGGCGGCAGGCCGAAGGCAAAGCGCTCGCCGATGCGCTGGCCGTAGGCCGGTGCCTTGCGCGCCCGCAGGAAAAGGCGCAGCGCAACCAGCGGCAGGCCCAGGTGAAACAGCAAGGTATAAAGAGTTCTGTTCATGGCGGCGAAGTTTACCCGATCGCGCGCAGGTGCACCGCAAAGCGCTCGGCCAGCCATTGCGCAGCCGGCCCCAGTGGCTCGTCACGGCGCCAGGCCAGTTCCACCACCAGTGCCGGCGGCCGCCACTCGCTGACGAGCTCGACCATGTGCGCCTGGTAAGTGGGGTACTGGACTACGTGCCGGGGCAACCACGCCCAGCCCAGGCCGCGCATCAGCAGCTCGGCCATGGCGTAGAAGCTGTCGGCACGCCAGACCTGCGGGCTAATCGCCTCGCCGCCGGGGTAGCCACTCTGTTGCGGGGTGATCAATAGCTGGCGATGGCGCGCCAACTGCTGGCGGTTGACCTTGGCCTGCTGCGCCAGTGGATGGCCGACCGCGCACACCGTGACCATTTCCACACTGCCCAAGGCACGACGCTCCAGCGATGCCGGCATGCTTTCGTGATGAAAGAACAGGCCAAGGTCGGCACGCCGCTCCACCAGCTTGCGCGCCACATCGCCCTGGGCACCGCTGGCCAGTTGCACTTCCAGGTACGGGTAGCGGCTGGCCAGTTCATCCAGGCTGTCGATCACCGGTTGATAGGGCATGGCTTCGTCCTGGGCGACACGCAGCAGGGCTTCCTGCCCACGCATCAGGGCCAGGACACGGCCGTCGAGGCGCTCGCATTGGCGCAGCAGCTCGCGGGCGTCCTCCAACAGCGCGGTACCGTTTTCGGTCAACTTAGGCTGGCGGCCGCTGCTGCGGTCGAACAGGGTCAGGCCCAGGTCGGCTTCAAGCATGGCGATTGCAGTGCTGATTGCCGACTGCGCCTTGCGCTGCTCACGGGCAACGGCGGAGAACGAGCGCAGCTCGACGACGCGGACGAAGGTCCGCAGTTGGTCGAGGTTCCAGTGTTCCGCCATCAACCTATCTCCCATGGTGATAGGTAATGACTTTACCGCATCCAGGCGGCGTCTAGAATGCCCGACCAGTCACCGGAGAATTGCCATGAACGCCTACACCTACCTCGCTATTGCCATCTGCGCCGAAGTCATCGCCACTGCCTCCATGAAAGCAGTGAAGGGCCTGAGCACGCCGTTGCCATTGCTGTTGATGGTGGTCGGTTATGGCATTGCCTTCTGGATGCTGACCCTGGTGGTGCGCAGCATTCCGGTGGGTATCGCTTATGCCATCTGGTCGGGGCTGGGGAATGTGCTGATCAGTGTGGCAGCGCTGGTGATCTACGGGCAGAAGCTGGATGTGCCCGCAATGCTGGGTATGGCGATGATCGTTGGCGGGGTGGTTGTGATTCAGCTGTTTTCGAAAACTGCCGGGCATTGATGCAACCTGATTTGGCCTCATCGCCGGCAAGCCGGCTCCCACAGGGGTAGCATTGGCCTCTGACTCAACGCCGTACCTGTGGGAGCCGGCTTGCCGGCGATAGGGCCGTCTCAGGTATAGCCTGTATACTTGCCAGCTGTCCCAGTCTTCGAGGTACCGCCATGCCAACCGCCATTTCCACTGACGTGCTGATCGTCGGCGCCGGGGTCGCAGGCCTCTGGCTCAATGCCCGGTTGCGCCGCCAGGGCTATTCGACCGTGCTGGTGGAACGCGCCAGCCTGGGTGGCGAGCAGACCATCAAGTCCCAGGGCATCATCCACGGCGGCACCAAGTACGCCCTGCACGGCGCCCTGACCGGCGCCTCGGAAGCGATCGCCGACATGCCGCGACGCTGGCGCGAGGCCTTGGCGGGCGATGGCGAGCTGCCGCTGGGCAAGACCCGCCTGCTGTCCGACGCGCACTACCTCTGGTCCCCCGGCACCCTGGCCGGCAACCTCACCAGCTTCTTCGCCAGCAAGGCCGTGCGCGGCCGCGTCGATCAGGTCAAGGGTGAGCAACTGCCACCTGCCCTGCAGGACCGCGACTTCAAGGGCAAGGTCTATCGCCTGGCCGAGTTGGTCATCGACGTGCCCAGCCTGCTGGCCAACCTGGCCGAGCTGGCCGGCGACAGCCTGCTCGCCGGCGAACGTATCGAACCCCTGCGTGACGGCGATGAGCTGGTTGGCCTGCGCGTGGACGACCGTGAAATCCGTGCGCAACGTATCGTGCTCAGCGCCGGCGCCGGCACCGAAGACGTGCTGCACGCCTTGGGCCTGAGCCAGCCGGCCATGCAACGTCGCCCGCTGCACATGGTCATGGCCAAGGGGCCAAACCTCAAGCCGCTGTATGCACACTGCCTGGGCGGCGGGCCCAAGCCACGGGTCACCATCACCACCCACCCGGCGGCGGATGGCCAGTGGGTCTGGTACCTCGGCGGCGACCTGGCCGAGGCCGATGGCGTAGCGCGTGAGCCTGCCGCGCAGATTGCTGCGGCGCAGAAGGAAATCGGCAACCTGCTGCCGTGGGTCGACCAAAGCCAGATTCGCTGGGCCACCCTGCGCGTCGACCGTGCCGAACCGGCACAGTCAGGCCTGGTACGCCCGGACAACGCGTTTATTGCCGACCAGCAACGCCTGCTGGTGGGCTGGCCGACCAAGTTGGCGCTGGCCCCGGACTTCAGCGACCGGGTAATCGCCAAGCTTGAGCGCGACGGCATACGCCCCAGTGCGCAAGCCGACCTCTCTGGCCTGCCACGCCCTGCGCTGGGCGTGCCTGCTTGGGAGCAACTGCTGCCATGAGCCTGCCGACCCTGCACGACTTCCATCGCCCCCTGGGCAGCACCGGCCTCACGGTTTCGCCCCTGGGCCTGGGCACGGTCAAGTTGGGCCGCGACCAAGGCGTGAAGTACCCGACCGGTTTCACCATCCCCGGCGATGACGAGGCCCGCATGCTGCTGGCCCAGGCGCGCGAACTGGGGATCAACCTGATCGACACCGCCCCGGCCTATGGCCGCAGCGAAGAGCGCCTTGGCCCGCTGCTGCGCGGCCAGCGTGATGAGTGGGTGATCGTCAGCAAGGTTGGCGAAGAGTTCGACAACGGCCACTCCCACTTCGACTTCAGCGCCGCCCATACCCGCCGCTCGGTCGAACGCAGCCTGCGCCTGCTGGAAACCGACCACATCGAACTGGTGCTGGTGCATTCCGACGGTAATGACTTGGCTATCCTCGAACAGCAAGAGGTCTACCAGACACTGGCCGCCCTCAAGCAGGAAGGCAAGATCCTCGGCTACGGGCTGTCCGGCAAGACCGTCGCTGGCGGCCTCAAAGCCCTGGAACAGGGCGACTGCGCCATGGTCACCTACAACCTGAACGAGCAGGCAGAACGCCCAGTGCTGGACTACGCTGCCGAGCACGGCAAGGCGATCCTGGTTAAAAAAGCCTTGGCCAGCGGGCACATCTGCCTGGCGCCTGGGGTTGACCCGGTGCAGGCCAGTTTCGAGCTGCTGTTCTCCCACCCGGGCGTCAGCAGTGCTATCGTCGGCACCATCAATCCGTTGCACCTGGCCCATAACGTGGCCACCGTAGCCCGAATTCTGGGCCAGCATTGAGCCGCCCTCGCGGGCGTCCGACAGGAGGAGGAACCTCGTGCCGCGTACGCTGATCCGCAAAAACCCGAGCAACTTCAAGACACTGCCGCTGCATGTCGAGGCTACCGCCGAAGGCCTGGTCTACCAGAGCATCGGCATGCCGCTGAACTTCGCCCAGACCCAACAGCGGCGCAGGGCCATCCAGTTGCCCGACACACAGCGTTTCGTTGCCGAGCTGGCCAACCTGGGCGTTTCGGTACGCCTGACCCTGCATTGGCAAAACCGTGATTACTGGGTACTGGTGCGCCAACGGCGCCAGGACCGTGGCGACGTGGTGCTGAAGCTGATTTCAGGCTACGTCCCCGCTCAAGAGCTCAACTTGCCGCTGCACACCGCTGTCCAGGAAGTGGCCGAGGAGTGTTTGCTGGAAACACCGGAAGGCTGGCTGGGCGGTCGCTTCAACGACACCTGGCTACCGGCGCCCTACGCCGCCGCACTGCACTACCGCGAAGCGCTGCCTTTTGTGCTGACGCCGGAGTCTGGCGCGGCACGGCCGGTGCATTGCGGCAAGCTGATGCTGCTGGAGCGGCCACGGGCTTACGTGCACCTGCCGACCGCCTCGTTGCAGCTGATCTATGACATGCGCCTGCAGGTGCCCAAGGACGCCAAAAAGCTCAGCTTGTTCCATGTCGACGAACGCCTGGAAGGTGACCAGTTGGTGGCCCGGCTGAATCGCAAGCGCCCAGACCTGTACCTGATGCCATTGGAAGAAGGCCGACCGTTGGCCGAACTCTATACGCTGAAAAAGGACGAGCTGGTGCCGGCGAGCACACGCGGGCTTTACCTGGCAGAGAGCTTTGCCCGGCAGGAAGGCTGGGTGGTCACCGATGAGCGGATTCGCTGGCGGGATTGGGTGAAGCAGCAGGGCTTGGTGGAGGCCAAGCCAGGGCGGGCTTCACACCTGCAGCGGTTTGGCGACAAGGCACGGGCGCTGCTAGCGCGGGCGCGGACGTCGCTGAATAAATAAATTCACGCGCGCGCCCTGTAGGAGCAGCCTTGTGCTGCGAAGAGGCCGGTGACAGCACCCTCAATCTATGGTGCTTTCACCGGCCTCTTCGCAGCACAAGGCTGCTCCCACAATGACCGCGCAGTGCGCAGGCACATCAATGCTTGCGGATTTTCTCGACAATCGCCGTGGTCGAGCTGTTTTCAACCAGCCCGAGCACTTTCACGGTCCCGCCATAGGCCTTGACGATGTCGGCGCCGACCACCTGGTCGATACCATAGTCGCCGCCTTTGACCAGCACATCCGGCTTCACCTGGCTCAGCAGGTTTTCCGGCGTACCTTCCGGGAAGCTGATCACCCAATCTACCGCGCCCAGCCCCGCCAGTACCGCCATGCGGCGGTCGACGCTGTTGATCGGGCGGCCTGGGCCTTTAAGGCGGCTGACCGACGCATCGTCGTTGACCGCGACGATCAGCCGATCGCCCTGGGCCCGTGCCTGCTCCAGGTAGGTAACGTGGCCAGCATGCAGAATATCGAAGCAACCGTTGGTGAAGACGATCTTCTCGTTGTGCGCACGCGCATCATCGATCGCCAGCAGCAGTTGTTCCAGGCCAAGCACACCACGCTCGGAACCTTCTTCGCGCTGGATCGCCCGGCGCAGCTCAGGCGCGCTGATTGCCGCCGTGCCCAGTTTGCCCACCACGATGCCCGCAGCCAGATTGGCCAAGGCAACCGCGTGTGGCAGTTCTTCACCGGCCGCGATGGCTGCCGCCAGGGTAGAGATCACGGTATCGCCGGCACCGGTCACATCGAACACTTCACGCGCCCGGGCCGGCAAGTGCAATGCGGGTTGGCCGGTACGCAGCAGGGTCATGCCATGCTCGCCACGGGTGACCAGCAAGGCGCCCAGGTCGAGGTCCAGCAGCAGCTGCAGGCCCTTGGCGACCAGCTCCGCCTCATCGGCGCAACGGCCGACGATGGCTTCGAACTCGCTGAGGTTCGGGGTAATCAGGCTGGCACCGCGATAGATGGAAAAATCCTTGCCCTTGGGGTCGGCCAACACCGGAATGCCCTTGGCACGTGCGGCCTGGATCAGGCTCTGGTGGTTTTTCAACGCACCTTTGCCGTAGTCGGACAACACCAACACCTTGACGCCATCGAGCAGGCTGTCGACCTCCGCGCCCAACGACAGCGGGTCGGTGGCGAACGGTTCTTCGAAGTCGATACGCAGCAGTTGCTGGTGGCGGCTCATGACCCGCAACTTGACGATGGTCGGCTGGTGCGCGATGCGTTGGAACACCGAGCGCACGCCCGCAGCTTGCAGGCTGTTGGCCAGGCTGTCGGCGGCCTCGTCCTGGCCGGTGACACCGATCAGCGACGCCGGCGCGCCCAGGGCGGCGATGTTCAAGGCAACGTTGGCCGCGCCGCCGGGGCGATCCTCGATCTGATCGACCTTGACCACCGGGACTGGCGCTTCAGGCGAGATACGCGAAGTACCGCCATGCCAGTAGCGGTCGAGCATGACATCGCCGACCACCAGTACCGGGGCTTGATCGAAACGCGGCATGGACAACTTCATGGGCAACCCATATGAAAATAATGAACAGGGGCAGGATATTAGCACAGGGCAAGCGACGGCTTTATGGCCAGATCGGGCCCTTGAAAATTCCGGTGACAATCGGGGCCGGCGAGGCCCCGATCAAAGAGGTTCAGGTGATATCGGCCTTGGCCGGCTCATCCAGGCCCATCGCATGCAGGCGGGCATAATGGCCATTCGCCTGAAGCAACTCGGCATGGGTACCGCGTTCCACCAGGCGGCCCTGGTCCATCACCAGAATCAGGTCGGCCTTCTCGATGGTCGACAGGCGGTGGGCGATGACCAAGGTGGTCCGCCCTTCCATCACGTGATCCAGTGCGGCCTGGATATGCCGCTCGGACTCGGTATCCAGTGCCGAGGTTGCCTCGTCGAGGATCAGCAATGGCGCGTCCTTAAGCAACGCCCGGGCAATCGCCAGACGCTGGCGCTGGCCGCCGGACAGCAACACGCCGTTCTCGCCAACCTCGGTATCGAAGCCCTTCGGCAGCTTGTCGACGAACTCCTTGGCATAGGCATCGGCAGCCGCCGCCTCGATGTCCTCGCGCGGTGCACCGGCCAGGTCGCCATAGGCGATGTTGTTGGCGACCGTGTCATTGAACAAGGTGACGTGCTGGGTGACCTGAGACACATGACGACGCAAATTACGCAGGCGATAGTTCTCGATTTCCTCGCCATCGAGCAGAATCTGCCCTTTGTCGTGGTGATAGAAGCGCGGAATCAACGCCGCCAGGGTCGACTTGCCACTGCCGGAGCGGCCCACCAAGGCAATCATCTGCCCCGGCTCGGCGACGAAGCTGATGTCGCTCAGCACCTCACGGTCGGTGCCGGGGTAGGTGAAGCTGAGGTTGCGCACTTCCAGACGGCCTTCTACCTGCGCCTTCTCAATGGTGCCCGTGTCTACCTCGGGCTCTTCGTCGAGCTGTTCGAAGATGCTTTCTGCGCCGGCGAGGCCCTTCTGGATGGTCGAGCTGACTTCGGACAGCTGGCGGATCGGTTTCGGCAGCAGGCCAGCCGCGGTGATGTAGGCCACCAGGTCACCGGCGGTCGAGTCACCACGGAGGTACAGCACCAGGAACATCAAGGCCGCCATGGCGGTGTAGATCACCAACTGCAGCATCGGCGTGTACAGCGAGCCGGTTTTGGTCATGCGCAGCTGCTTGTCGGTATTGCTTTGGCTCGCGCGGCCAAAACGCTGCTGTTCGTAAGCCTCGCCGCCGAAGCTGCGCACCACGCGATAGCCCTGGATGGTCTCGGACGCGACGTGGGTCACGTCGCCCATGGCCACCTGGATCTTCTTGCTCTGCTTGCGGAATTTCTTGCTGGCAACGCTCACCATCACCGCAATCACCGGCAGGATGGCAACCATCACCAAGGTCAGGTGCCAGTTCATCCACAACAGGTAGGCGAACAGGAAGACCACCGTCAGGCCTTCGCGGATCACGACCTTGATCGCGTCGGTCGCAGCGCCGGTGACCATGGTCACGTTGAAGGTGATGCGCGAGATCAGGTGCCCCGAGTTGTGGTTGTCGAAGTAGCGGTTGGGCAGCACCAGCAACTTGTTGAACAACTCGACACGCAGGTCATGCACCAGGCACAGGGAAACCTTGGCCAGGAAGTAGTTGCCCAGAAACGAGCCCAACCCCTGCCAGGCCGCGATCAGGATGATCAGCAGCGGCACCGCCTGCAGCAGCTGCAGGTCGCGCAGGTAAGGCACGGTAGGGAACAACACCGCTTGCGGATTGCTCAGGCCATCGACGAAATACTTGAGGATCCCGGCCAGCATCGGCTGGGTCGAGGCGAAGATCACGAAACCGACGATGCTCAGCAGGAAAATGCCGGCATAGGGTTTCACGTAGCTCAGCAGCCGGAAGTAGATCTTCAGGCTGGAGGTATGCTCCGCGGTTCGCGGTGTTTCGGCCATCATCGAGCTCGCTGTTCAGGTTGAACCGGAAATTTTACCACAGGCGTCATTTTCGGCACGCCCCCAAGGCAACATCATGGCCAGGCCGACCGGCAGCCAGCTGATGAACCACTCTGCACGCGGTGTACCGGTAAGGCTGGCGGCGTCGAACTGCATGGCCAGGGTCGAGTAGACCCAGAAGCACAGCAGGATCTTGCCGAACAGCGTGCCGCGTGCCCGGACGATTTCCGCCAGGGTGTACAGCCACACGGCCACCCACAGCAGCATGCCGGGCAGGCCCACTTCCACGGCAACGTGGGTGAACATGTTGTGGGTATGGTCGAAGTGCATACCCACGGCGCTCACATCGTACGCCGCGCCCAGCCCCAGCCCTGTCCAAGGGTGGGCGGCGATCATGCTCAGCACCGCATGGAAAATCTCCGGGCGGTACGAAGAGCCGCGCTCGGCGATCAGGCTGTACAGGGTGTAGAAGGCCGCAGCGGTGGCGATCAAGGCGAGGATGGCGAACAGCCGGCTGTGGCGGTCGCGGAACCACAGCGGCGCCAGCACCACGGTGATAACCAGGGCCAGCACCGCGCCACGGCTCTGGCTAAGCACCGCGAAGGCCCCCAGGCATGCCAGCGCAACCAGCCAGGCCAACTGCAGGCCGCGATGACGCGGCGGCTGGTAAAGCAACAGCAGCGCGGCAGCGCCAATCACATAAGCGCCCAGGATCGGATGCGAAATCTCGCCGATCCCCCCCAGCCGTACCGGCAGCGGGTTGCCCTGCACACCATAGAAGTTGATGATCGAGATCAGCGCGGCGAGGCCCAGCAAGCCGCTGCCAAACGCCAACAAATGGCTAATTCGCCGCTGACCACGCTGTGCCAACAGCGGGAATGCCATCAGAAACACCAGGATATAAATCAGCCGCTTGATTTCGCGCCCGGGCTCCTCGGACGGCGACCAGGCCAAACTGATCCCGCTCCAGGCCAGCAACAGCAGCACGCTCGCCCACAAGGCCGGCTGGCGCCGCCAAGCCTCGGCCAGCACCTGCCGGGCAGACCACGCCAACAGCAACGTCGGCAACCACAAGAACAGCACCAGCCCTTGCTGGTACAGCTTATTGCTGGGCGCCAGCGCAATCGCCGCCAAGAACCAGACCAGACCCAATCCTAACCAGGCGCGCGCCCAGTTTTTTTCATACAACATCCTTTCCCCCGATGAATCAAAGACACCATCCATGGTGCTACCGCATTATTTTCGGCATTATTGCCGGTCATTTTGCTCGCCAGACGACAAGGCCCTATTCATGCAATGCTCCCGGCTCACCCAGGTCGAATTCGATCAGCTGACACTAGGCGCACAGGTGCTAGAGGCAGACAGCCATGGCGCCAAAGTCTACCTGCTCGAGAATGGTAATTTCCTCAAGGTTTTTCGTCGCAAGCGACTGATTTCATCTGCGCTGCTGCGCCCCTACTCCCAGCGCTTCGTCGACAACGCCGCGCGCCTGGCGCAATTGGGCATTCCTACCCTTGAGGTGATCAGCCAGCACAAGCTTGACCTGCCCGGCAGAACGGCGGTGCTGTACCGCCCGCTGCCTGGGCGCACGCTGCTGCAGATGTCGCGCGACGCTGACTTCAGCTGGGACACTTACCTGCCGCGGTTGATCGAGTTGATCCGCCAACTGCACCGCAGCGGTGTCTACTTCCGCTCGTTGCACCTGGGCAATGTCGTGGTCACCCCCGACCAGCGCCTGGGCCTGATTGACGTGGCCGACATGCGCTTCCTGCGCCCACCGCTGTCTGCACGCATGATTCGGCGCAACGTGCAGCACATGGTGAACTACATTCAGCGAGAGAACCTGGGTGACCGGTTCCCCCTCGCCGACTTCGAGGCCGCCCTGCTGGCCCGCTGACACTCAACCGCGCAGCAGGCTTTGCGACCCGTTCTGGAAAGCCTGCCAGGCCTGCTCCGGCGCCAATGCCTGGCGTTGCCGGGCAGCCAGGGCGGTGGCGCCAGGCACGCTGCAGCGTTCTATCGCCTCGGCCCAGGCAGACTGATCGGCAATGGGCAGGTAGCCACCGGTGTCCAGCAACTGCTCACGGAAGACCAACAGGTCGCTGCAGACCACCGGCACATCGGCCATCACCGCCTCTTGCACGACCAACCCCAAGCCTTCTGACCGCGAAGGCACCAGTAGCCAGTCAAACGCGCGGTAGAGCTGCTGCAAGTCTTCACGGTGACCGCACAGGTGCACACGCCCGGCCAGGCCCAACTCGTCGATGCGCGCTTGCAGCACGGCATGCAAGGGGCCTTCACCGATGATTGCCAGTTGCAGATCAGGCTTGTGGACAGCGGCCTTGGCAAACGCCTCGATCAGCATTTCAAAGCCTTTGCTCTCGACCAGCCGCCCCACTGCACCCAACACCTGCCCATTGCCGGGCTGCAACGCCAGCGCTTGCCGGGCCTGCTCGCGGCTCAACAGCGGCTCGACGAACGCCCGTGGGTCCAGCGCCATGCGCAGGGTCTGTACGGGCCTGCCGAGATCACGTTCAAGGGCTTCGGCAAGCGTATGGGAAACCGCCGCAATGCTCAGGCGCTCGGCGGGCAGCGTGCGCAACAAGCGGATGTCGCTTGCCGTCAGCCGTGTCTTGCCATGGAACAGCACCTTGGCGCGTACATGGGGAATCTGCTGCAACAGCGGCAGCACCAGCCTGGCGACACCGACACCATCGAGCAGCACGATTTCGGCCTGGGCCTCGGCCAGCGCCTTGCGCAGACGCATGCGCAGCCACGGGCGCAGCAGGCGCCACAAGTGCCGGCCCTTGAGCGCACGCGGTGGCATATGCCACTCCCGGGTCGAACCGAGCCCACAGCAAAGCCCGCTGCCTAGCAGCAGCCAATTGCTGATCCTGGCATCGGGGCCCGCATGAGACAGCACCTGTCGATGAACCTTGTGGATGGACATGTACGGCGAACCGCCTGCCCACATCATATTGACGATGTTCATGGGGTTAGCGCCCCTCTCCCGCTCAAGTCAGGTGGGACTGCGACTTCATTGAACAAAAATGGTGATACCCATGCCGATTAAGGCACCCGCCACCAGCGTCAATGCCAGCTTTACTCGATCACGTTGACGACGTTTGGCCTTGCGCTCTACTTCAACCGGCAAGGTCACGTGATTACCAAATCCTGTGTGCAATACTGCATCACCCTCCAAGGTGACCGCTGTCAGATTTAACTCTGAATAGCGACGGGAAAGCGCCTTTTCTCCAGCATAGGCGGCAAATGGCGCACAGCGCTGATAATCGCTCAGTCGACGCAGGCCGGGGTTGAGCGAAAACGCTTGCCAGTCGGCCTTCTCGGACAGCAATGGATAGCACGGCACGCCCGCGATCACCTGGCGATCGCCCAGGTGGATGTAGGGGCTGTGCACGGCCAGGTCGTGGGCATGGCTGCGCAGCCACACCTGCAGCAGGTTGGGGCTGACCTCCAGGATGGCCCGGGAGTCTTCAACAAAGCCCTGCCGATAGAAATGCCAGTCATCCTCGCAGTGGAAGATGTAGGGCGTCTTGACGTGGCTGTAAGCCAGGTCGATCGACGGCAGCTGGCCCAGTTTTGGCCGGTTGACGAACACCGTGCAGTGCGGTTTCCAGTGCTCCGGCACTGCCCCATGCACGGCCTCGTCACCTGAATCTTCGGTGATGAAGACTTCGCGAATGGGCGCGGTGTTGTAGCGATCGAAACTCTCAAGGGTATCTTTGAGCAGATCGAACCGCCCACAACTTGTCACGACCAACGTGACGTCACTCTCATTTGAAAAGCGCACCGGACTCCCTCCGCATTGCGACAATCGACTTCCAGCGCCCGCTCCGTAGGCACGAAAGCTCTTTTTAAATACCCAGCTTCAGGCGTAGCCGCTGCCAGGCAGACAACGGCGGATGAGGCCTGAGCGCAGGGCGCATGTGGTCGACGATGCTACGTCCAACTTCACCGAAACTGAAACGGGAAACCGCCAGATGGCGGCCATTTTCTGCAATCCGCTGTGCCAGCGCAGGGTCGGCCCGCAAACGGCCAAGCTTTTCCTGGAGGGTCGGAATGCTGTCGTAGAACACCACGTTGTGCATGTCTTGCAGGCCCAGGGCGCGGTTTTCTTCCTCGCCCTGGTCGAACGCCAGCAACACACAGCCACAGGCCATGGCTTCGAAGTTCTTGATCATGTACTCGCCCATGCCGACGTCGGCACTGACGAAGAAACGAATACAGTTGAGCGTGTTGCAGTAGTCCTCGCCCGACTTGGTGCGGGTCACTACCAGGTTCTCGACCCGCCCCAACTCGTCCAGCAGCGCCTTGCGCCCACTGTAGGCAACGCTGTTGGTGCTGCCCACGAACGCCAGTTCGATGTCGCGCTCCCGCCCTTGGTCGGTCAGCAGCCGCTCATCGTAGCCCTTGGGCACGAATACCGCGTCGAAGCCTTCCTGGCGCAGGCGCTCACTGACCATGTAACCCGAACTGATCACCCGCGCCCACGGCAGCTTGCGGTAATGCGCGCTGAACTTGCCGGTGTACTTGCAGGGGATGTAGTTCTGGTAGGCGTCGTGCTCGAGGATGACCAGGTTTGGCACCGTCTGGATGAACGCCACCTGGCGGATCTCCTGCTTGAAGCGCAGGAAGAACACGATGCGGTCATAACGCTCCACCTGCACTTCACGCTTGAAGTAGCGGCGCAGGTTACGCTGGTCTTCGCTGGTCAGCCAGCGCAGGTCACATTCGCAGTTGGCCGCGACGCCATCGTACAGGCGGTCGAGAATCGCCCGCTGTTCCTTCTGCACCAGAAATAAGACTTTCATTGCGTTCCTTGGGCGCTCAGCGCCATCGCGGTCAACCAGGGGGCGCGCCTACAGCTCACGCCGCCAGAACAGTTCATGTCGGCGCACGGCCTTGCGGAAGAATTCGTTCTCGCCATAGGGCGATGGCCGGCGCCCGGCCAGCCAGCGTTGCAACAGCCGGCGCAGGCGGCGCTTGAACGGCGCCGGGGGCTGCAGGTCGTGCATCATGCCCAGGGCCATGGCCTTGTCGTGTTGGGTCGGCAGGCCCAGCACCAGCGCGCACGGCGCCCACGGCTGGTCGGCACTCAGTTGCGGCGGCAACGCCACACCGTCGCCGCTGTCACCCATCGGCCAGCGGTCGTTGTCATGCAGGTGGTTGGCGTAGCACAGCAGCGTTTGCGGCTGCCACTCAAGGCCCTGCAAGGCTTCCAGCACGGCCGCCTGGGCACAGATATGATCGGGGTGCGGGTCGAGTTGCGGGTGCGGCATGACCAGCACTTCGGGCTTGGCCATCGCCAGCAACGCGCGCAGGTCGGCCAACAGGTTGTGCCAGGTCGGCGCACCATCACTGTCGGCGGGCAGCGCGAATGGGTTGAACTGGCGGAACGGGCGGATATCGGCCATGTCGGCTTCGCGTGAAGCGGCCGGCACATCCGGCGAGGCTTGCATGGCCGGCAGCTGCAGGCAGAAGTACCCCAACTGCACGCAGCGCGATTCCGGCACCCCCGCCCAGCGCGGCACGGCAATGCTGTCCCAAGCACGCAAACGCCCTTTGAGGCGCGCCGCCTCGGCCTTGCCCAGGCCCATCTGTTGATAGTGCTCGGCTTCGATTTCGCCGGCAGTCAGGGTGACTACCCAGGTTTCGTCGGCTTGGCTGTACAGGCCATAAGCTGCCAGCTCAGCGTCATCGGCATGGGGCGCAATGACCATCACGCGACGGCGCTGCAACTCGACGCTGGGGGTTATCCACAGGCGCGGTTCGCCCTGCAGCCGGCAATGGCGACCACGCATACGCAGCGTACCGGCCTGGAGCGGCGCGGCCAGGCCGGTCAGGTTGAGGAAGCGAACCCCGTCGACACCGCGCTCGAACGCCTGCCGATCCGTCAGCTCATCCGCCAACAGCTCCACCCGTGGGTCGAGAAACCGCCCCAACCAGGTGCTCTTTACCCGCAGCTCCAGGACCAGGGTTTCGTCGCCTTGCAGCGCTGCCTCGGCCTTCAACAGGCCGTTTTGCAGGCTGGCCGAGGCTGCACGGGCCTGCTCACCGAAGTTGTAGGCATAGTCCTCGGTGGGCGCGTAGAACAGGTGGTCCGCGAACCAGGCCTCGTGTGCGGCCCACACCAGCGGCAGCAGCAACAGCGGCAGCCACCACCAGGTGAAGACCCCCAACGCGATCAGCGCGAGCAGGCCTGCAAGCAGGCCAAGGCGCTTGTTGCGCCGGTGGCGCTTGAGCAACTGCTGCTTGCGGCTCACGCCTGGAACACCGGCACGGGGTTGCACCAGCGGTCCTTGTACTCGCGGTCGGCGCGACCGAACGAGAACCGCAGGGGTTTGTTACGCGCCCGGGCGTCTTCCCAGGCCGCCTGGGTATTCAGGAAGCTCAGCACGCTACCGGGGCTGAACGCCTTGGTTTCAGGGTCGACACCGCCATTGACGTACTCGACGCTGATCCACTCGGGCGCTTCGACGCGATACACCAACTGAATCGCGATGGGCTTGTCGTCCAACAGCAGCACCGAACCGATCAATAGCTCGCGCAAACGCTCGAGCACCTCGTCAATGCGCTCGGCACCGGTGGCCGGGAAGCCCCAGCGACGCTGGAACAGGTCACGGTACATGGCGGCAATCTGGCCGGCGTCAAAGTCACTGATCGGCCGCACCACCCCGCCCGCCTCTTCCAGCAAACGCAACTCGCGGCGCTGGTTGTAGCGAAACTTCTTCGACAGGTCCTCGTGGGCACGGGCCATGGCCAACTGCTCTGTCTGTGCCTTGAGCCCTGTGAAGCGGCCCTGGTTCAGCTCGGACAGGTAACGCGCGGCATGGCGCAATGGCGCGCCAGCATCGGCGGCGGCCGGCAGGATGATCTCGGCGTTACCGAGGTCGAACAGGCCTTTCTTGCCCGCGCGTTTGAGCACGTCCTTGGACAGCGCCAGGTGGCGCCCCCACGTCGGGATCGCTGCCTTCAGCTCGCCGCCTTGCAGCCAACCCAGGTAGCGCACGGGAATTTGCGCCAGCTCGGCCAACTGCTCGACCACCAGCGGGTGCGTAGCCACGCTGCCGCCAAAACGTGCCCAAGCCTCGGCATACGCCTTGGCGTCGATGACTTGCCAGCCGCGTTCGCGGAAGGCTTGGATATGATTGAGCATCACGCCTGCGCCACCAGGGCACGCACCTGCGGCAACTGCCAGAAGGCCTCGCGCACCGCCGGGTCAGAGAAGCGCTGGTGCAAGCGTTGCAGCATGTGCTCGGCGCACGCTTCGCGCTGCTGCTCATCCAGCGTGGCCATGTGCTTCAGGCCTTGGGCTAGCTGCGCAACGTCACCGAGCGGGAACAGCACACCCACACCTTCGACCACTTCGCGGGCACCGCCGCAGGCCGTGGCCAGCACCGGTACGCCCGCGACCATGGCTTCGAGCAGGACCATACCGAACGGCTCGTGGTCCGAACTCAAGGCGAACACATCGAACGCGGTAAAATAGCGGCGGGCATCCGGCACCTGGCCGAGGAAGTCCACCTGCCCAGCGATACCCAGCTCGGCAGCCAGCGACTTGAGCTCGGCTTCCAGGCGACCTTTGCCCAGTATCGCCAGGCGAGCGCCAGCAGGCAGCCCCGGCAGCGCTTGGGCAAAACCGCGCAGCAGCGTGGCCTGGTCCTTGTCCGGGTGCAGGCGGCCGACGTTGCCGACGATCCACGCCTGAGGGTCGAGGCCAAGTGCCTCACGCGCCGCGTCCCGAGGCACCAATGCAGCCTGCAGGGCCTCGATGTCGATGCGGTTATACAGAGTCTGGATACGGTCGGCCGGCCATGCGGGCAGGCAGCGGCGCATGTCGTCCCGCACCGCATCGGAAACGCCGAGCAGGCTCAGGCGCTTGCTGAACAGGTTGGCAAACAGCCGCCGCCCTTTGCGCTGATAGTCGCCAAAGGCGTGGTGAACACCGATCACCGGCAGGCCAGTGCCCAACAAGGCGACATAGATCGGCTTGAACCGGTGGGCGATGCAGAAACTGAAATGGCGCTCAGCCGCGATCCGCCGTAAAGCACGGATGGCGCCAAGCTTCAGCCCACGCACGGCCTTGGAGCTGAACTCCAGGAACAGCACCTCGTCCGACGCGCAGCCGGCCGCGACTTGCGGGTCGGCGGCGCCGGTGAGAAACACCGTGGTGACCTGGTAGCCACGCCCCTGAAACAGGCTGGCGTACTGACGGGCACAGTCCAGAAACGGCCCGTCATAGCCATGGCAGAACTGCAGGATGCGCGGTTCAGAGCGGCTGGTCATACGCGGCCGCGCCGTCCTTCACTACCAGGATGTCTTCCATGATCAGGTACTGCAGGTCCGAGCCGAAGAACATGTTCAGGGCATCGGTCGGCGAGCAGATCATCGGCTCACCCCGGCGGTTCAGCGAGGTGTTCAGCGACACGCCGTTGCCGGTCAGGTTTTCCAGCGCCTTCATCATGTCGTAGTAACGCGGGTTGTATTCGCGCTTGAGCACCTGGGCACGCGAAGTGCCGTCCTCGTGGACCACCTCCGGTACACGGGTTTTCCACTCTTCAGCCACTTCGAAGGTGAAGGTCATGAACGGCGCCGGGTGATCGACCTTGATCATCTGCGGGGCGACGGTGTCGAGCATCGACGGGCAGAAAGGTCTCCAGCGCTCGCGAAACTTGATCTGGTGGTTGATGCGGTCAGCCACGCCTTCGACGCTCGGGCAGCCGATGATCGAACGACCACCCAGGGCGCGCGGGCCGAATTCCATGCGGCCCTGGAACCAGGCTACCGGGTTGCCGTCGACCATGATCTTGGCAATCTGCTCGGGCATGTTGTCGAGCTTGCGCCACTTCGGCTGGTCCGGGTGACGGGCACAGGCGGCGATCACGTCCTCGTTGGAGTACGACGGGCCGAGGTAGACGTGTTCCATCTTCTCGACCGGCACGCCACGGGCATGCGACACATAGGCTGCGGCGCCCACCGCAGTACCGGCATCACCGGAAGCAGGCTGAACGAACAGCTCCTTCACATCCGGGCGAGCAATGATCTTCTGGTTGAGCTTGACGTTCAGCGCACAGCCGCCGGCAAAGGCCAGCTTGCCGGTCTGCTTCAAGGTATCGCCCAGGTAATGGTCGATCATTTGCAGGGCCAGCTTCTCGAACAGCGCCTGCATGCTGGCGGCGTAGTGGATGTACGGCTCGTCGGCGATATCGCCTTCGCGCTTGGGGCCCAGCCACTCGATCAGTTTCGGCGAGAAGTAGAAACCCTTGCCCTTCTCTTTATAGCGGCGAAGGCCGATGACGTTGGCGTATTCGGTGTTGATTACCAGCTCGCCGTTCTCGAAGCTGGCCAGGCGCGAGAAGTCATATTTGCTGGCGTCGCCGTACGGCGCCATGCCCATGACCTTGAACTCGCCGTCGAGCATTTCGAAACCAAGGAACTCAGTGATCGCGCCATACAGGCCGCCCAGGGAGTCCGGGTCGAAGAATTCCTTGATCTTGTGGATCTTGCCGTTTTCGCCATAGCCGAAGAAGGTCGTGGCGTACTCGCCCTTACCGTCAATACCCAGGATCGCGGTCTTTTCCTTGAAACCCGAGCAGTGGTAGGCGCTGGAGGCGTGAGCCAGGTGGTGCTCGACCGGTTCGATCTTGACCTTTTTCGGGTCGAAGCCCAGTTGCTCCAGGCACCAGACGATCTTCTTGCGGTAGCGCTTGTAGCGACGGTTGCCCATCAGGATCGCGTCGAGGGCGCGGTCCGGGGCATACCAGTAGCGCTTGGCATAGTGCCAGCGGGCCTTGCCGAACAGGCTGATCGGGGCGAACGGAATGGCTACCACGTCGACGTCGGATGGCTTGATGCCTGCCTGCTCCAGGCAGAACTTCGCCGACTCGTAGGGCATGCGGTTCTTCGCATGCTTGTCACGCACGAAGCGCTCTTCTTCGGCGGCGGCAATCAGCTTGCCGTCAATGTACAGGGCCGCGGAAGGGTCATGGCTAAGGGCGCCGGACAGGCCAAGAATCGTCAATGCCAAGGGATTAGCCTCTTCTTTCGGTAGAGATGCGCCAGCGGCCTCGTGGGCGGATGGCGGCTAAAGGGCGAGATTATAACGCAAACAAGAAGGACACACCGCCCCCTTGTAGGAGCGGCCTTGCGTCGCGAAAGGGCTGCGCAGCGGCCCCAGGTTTTGCAGTGTGGCAGAAATTGCTGGGGCCGCTGCGCGCCCCTTTCGCGACGCAAGGCCGCTCCTACAGGGGGGCTTGCGGTGAATGCTTATTCGGCGATCAGCCAGTCCATCCGGTAGCTGCCCGCCGTCTGTGCCAGCTCTTTGGCGAGCCAGGGCAGCAGCTCCTTCAGCTCTTCCTCCAGCCCCCACGGCGGGTTGGCAATGGCCAGGCCAGAGCCGTTGAGCCCCTGCGGGCTGTCCTGGTGGTGCACATACAACTCGACGCGCAGCAACTTGGGCGCGCCGGTGCTGGTGAGGTCCTGATAGAAGCGGGTCAGCGAGCGCTGGTCCTTGATCGGGTACCAGATGGCCGCGACGGTCTGGCGCATGCGGCCGATCGCCTCTTTCATCGAAGTGGTGCAGCGCTTGAGCTCATCGGCCTGCTCGAACGGCGGGTCGATCAGCATGATCGCGCGTTTTTCCTGCACCGGCAGCAAGGCGCGCGGCACATGCCAGCCCTCGCCCAGGTGAACAAAGACGCGTGGGTCTTTCTTCATGTTTTCTTTGAGCAGCGGCCCGTCTTCGGGGTGCTTCTCGTTGAGCAGGGCGCGGTCCTGCTGACGCATCAGGCGGCGGGCCAGCTCTGGCGAACCTGGGTAGTAGCGCAATTCGCCATCGGCATTGAGGCGCTTGATGATGCGCAGGTAATCGCCTGCCATGGCCGGCAGGTCGTCGCGGTTCCACAACCGGGCAACGCCTTCGAGGTATTCACCGGTGCGGGTCGCCTGGTCGCCCTGCAAGTCATACAGACCAAGGCCTGCGTGGGTATCGATATAGGCGAACGGCTGTTCCTTGCGCGACATCAGGGCGATGAGGCGGGTCAGCACGATGTGTTTGAGGACGTCGGCGTGGTTGCCGGCGTGGAAGGCGTGACGATAGTTCATGGCAACTCCTGCGGGGGTGGCAAGTTTACCTTGCCTTGCAGGCGGAGTCAGGCCTGGCTGTCGATCGGCGTCAGGCCCATTCGCGGGCAAGCCCGCTCCCACCGGTACATCGCAACCCTCAAGGGTAGCGTCGTACCTGTGGGAGCGGGCTTGCCCGCGAAAAGAGCAACACCGAATCAGCAGGTGTTACTTGTCAGCGTGATACGCCGCATCAGCCGTTTCGAAGCGCTGAATCATCGCCGTCGACGGGCTACCCAGCTTGCTCACCACGAAGATGGCGATGCTGGCGAAGAGGAAGCCTGGAATGATTTCGTACAGCCCAAGGGTGTCGAATTGCTTCCACAGGATCACGGTCAACGCACCCACGACGATACCGGCAAGGGCGCCGTTACGGGTCATGCCTTTCCACAGTACCGAGATCAGTACTACCGGACCAAAGGCGGCACCGAAGCCCGCCCAGGCGTAGGCCACCAGGCCCAGCACGCGGTTTTCCGGGTTGGCTGCCATGGCGATGGCAATCAGAGCAACCGCCAGCACCATCAGACGACCGACCCACACCAGCTCACGCTGCGAAGCGCCCTTGCGCAGGAAGGCTTTGTAGAAGTCTTCGGTCAAGGCACTGGAGCACACCAGCAGCTGGCAGCTCAGGGTACTCATCACCGCCGCCAGGATGGCCGACAGCAGCACACCCGCGATCCATGGGTTGAACAGGATCTTCGCCAGCTCGATAAACACACGCTCGCGGTTCTCGGTGACCGGGCCTGCAAGGTCAGGGTTGGCCGAGAAGTAGGCGATGCCGAAGAAGCCCACAGCACAGGTACCGGCCAGGCACAGGATCATCCAGGTCATGGAGATGCGACGCGCGTTGGCGATCGACTTGACCGAGTCAGCGGCCATGAAGCGTGCCAGGATGTGCGGCTGGCCGAAGTAACCCAGGCCCCAACCCATCAGCGAGATGATGCCGATGAAGGTTGCACCTTTGAGCATGTCGAAGTTCGCCGGGTTCTGCGCTTCGATGGCCAGGAAGGTGGTGTCGAAACCACCGGTCGAGATCAGCACGATCACCGGGGTGAGGATCAGCGCGAAAATCATCAGCGAAGCCTGCACGGTGTCGGTCCAGCTCACCGCCAGGAAGCCACCGACGAAGGTGTAGGCGATGGTGGCGGCAGCGCCGGCCCACAGTGCCGTCTCGTACGGCATGCCGAAGGTGCTTTCGAACAGACGCGCACCAGCGACGATGCCCGACGCGCAATAGATGGTGAAGAACACCAAAATGACGATGGCCGAGATGATCCGCAGCAGGCCACTCTGGTCTTCGAAACGGCTGGAGAAGTAGTCCGGCAGCGTCAAGGCATCGCCGTTGTGCTCGGTCTGCACCCGCAGGCGGCCCGCAACGAACAGCCAGTTCAGGTAGGCGCCTACGGTCAGGCCGATGGCGATCCAGGCTTCGGAAAGGCCGGAGAAGTAGATGGCGCCCGGCAGCCCCATCAACAGCCAGCCGCTCATGTCCGAAGCACCGGCAGAAAGCGCGGTGACCACGCTGCCCAGGCTGCGGCCGCCCAGGATGTAGTCGGAAAGGTTATTGGTGGCGCGATAGGCGGCGAAGCCGATCAGTACCATTGCGGCGATGTAGATCACGAAGGTGATCGTTAGTGGATTGCCCATGCGTGTGCCCTGGCGTTTGTTTTTATCTCTTGCGAACTGGCAGTCAAGCCGGTTGCACCCAGGCGGCGAATGCTATGCAACAACGGGAAGCAGGTGCAACCATTTTTCAGTTACCAGTTGCACCCACTCGGTCATTTTCAGTAAATGCCGCTTTTTTGCTCCCTTTTGGAGCAAAAAGCGTGCTTTTCAGAAGAAAGCGCACCGCAAACGCCCCTTTTTAGTGTGTGGAAAAATGCTTCGGACGAGTTGCACCTCTTACACAAAAAATTAGGGTTGCACCTGGTTGCACCCGAAATGTCCTACAAGATACTCTTGGCGTCAGCTTAGGCCACAGCCGTGGCAATAACGAGGATAAGAAATGGCGACGACCACCCTTGGGGTCAAACTCGATGACCCTACCCGTGAGCGACTCAAAGCAGCTGCGCAGTCCATCGACCGCACGCCGCATTGGTTGATCAAGCAAGCGATCTTCAATTACCTGGAGAAGCTCGAGGGTGGTGCCACCCTGACCGAACTCAACGGTCATGCCAGCAGCCTGGTCGACGATGCTGGCGAAGTCCAGCCGGACCATGCTCACCAATGCTTCCTCGAATTCGCCGAGAGCATCCTGCCGCAGTCGGTACTGCGCTCGGCCATCACCGCCGCTTACCGCCGCCCCGAGCAGGAAGTCATTCCGATGCTGCTGGAGCAGGCTCGCTTGAGCGCGCCACTGGCAGAGGCCACCAACAAACTGGCGGCCGGCATCGCCGAAAAACTGCGCAACCAAAAGAGCGCTGGCGGCCGCGCAGGCATCGTCCAGGGCCTGCTGCAAGAGTTCTCGCTGTCATCCCAGGAAGGCGTGGCACTGATGTGCCTGGCCGAAGCCTTGCTGCGCATCCCAGACAAAGGCACCCGCGATGCGCTGATCCGCGACAAGATCAGCACCGGCAACTGGCAGCCGCACCTGGGCAACAGCCCATCGCTGTTCGTCAACGCCGCCACCTGGGGCCTGCTGCTGACCGGCAAGCTGGTGTCCACCCATAACGAATCCGGCCTCACCTCCTCGCTTACCCGCATCATCGGCAAAAGCGGCGAGCCGATGATCCGCAAGGGCGTCGACATGGCCATGCGCCTGATGGGCGAGCAGTTCGTTACCGGTGAAACCATCGCCGAAGCCCTCGCCAACGCCAGCCGTTTCGAGGCCAAGGGCTTCCGTTATTCCTACGACATGCTTGGTGAAGCAGCCCTGACCGAGCACGACGCGCAGAAGTACCTGGCGTCCTACGAGCAAGCGATCCACTCGATCGGCAAAGCCTCGCATGGCCGCGGCATCTATGAAGGCCCGGGCATCTCGATCAAGCTGTCGGCCCTGCACCCGCGCTACAGCCGCGCCCAGTACGAGCGCGTGATGGAAGAGCTGTACCCGCGCCTGCTGTCGCTGACCCTGCTGGCCAAGCAATACGATATCGGCCTGAACATCGACGCCGAAGAAGCCGACCGCCTGGAGCTGTCGCTCGACCTGCTCGAACGCCTGTGCTTCGAACCCTCGCTGGCAGGCTGGAACGGTATTGGCTTCGTCATCCAGGCCTACCAGAAGCGCTGCCCGTATGTGATCGACTACGTGATCGACCTGGCCAAGCGCAGCCGCCACCGCCTGATGATCCGCCTGGTGAAAGGCGCCTACTGGGACAGCGAAATCAAGCGCGCCCAGGTCGAAGGCCTGGAAGGCTACCCGGTCTACACCCGCAAGGTGTACACCGATGTGTCCTACGTCGCCTGCGCACGCAAACTGCTGGCCGTACCCGAAGCCATCTACCCGCAGTTCGCCACCCACAACGCCCACACCCTGTCGGCCATCTACCACATCGCCGGTCAGAACTATTACCCCGGCCAGTACGAATTCCAGTGCCTTCACGGCATGGGTGAGCCGCTGTACGAGCAAGTGGTCGGCAAGATTTCCGACGGCAAGCTGAACCGTCCGTGCCGCGTCTATGCACCGGTCGGCACCCACGAAACCCTGCTTGCGTACCTGGTTCGTCGCCTGCTGGAAAACGGCGCCAACACCTCGTTCGTCAACCGCATCGCCGACCACTCGATCTCCATCCAGGAATTGGTTGCCGACCCGGTCGCCAGCATCGAGCGCATGGCCACCCAGGAAGGCGGCATCGGCCTGCCACACCCGCGCATCCCTTTGCCGCGTGACCTGTACGGCACTGAGCGGGCCAACTCGGCCGGTATCGACATGGCCAACGAACACCGCCTGGCGTCGCTGTCCTGCGCCATGCTGGCCACTGCCCACAACGACTGGAAAGCCACCCCGCTGCTGGCCTGCGCCGCCAGCGAATCGGCTGCTGTGCCGGTGCTGAACCCAGCCGACCACCGCGATGTGGTCGGCCACGTCCAGGAAGCCACGGTTGCCGACGTCGACAACGCCATCCAGTGCGCCCTCAACGCCGCACCGATCTGGCAGGCCACCCCACCCGCCGAGCGTGCTGCGATCCTTGAGCGCACCGCCGACCTGATGGAAGCCGAGATCCAGCCGCTGATGGGCCTGCTCATCCGCGAGGCCGGTAAAACCTTCGCCAACGCCATCGCCGAAGTGCGCGAGGCCGTGGACTTCCTGCGCTACTACGCGGTGCAAGCCCGCAACGACTTCAGCAATGACGCCCACCGCCCATTGGGCCCAGTGGTGTGCATCAGCCCATGGAACTTCCCGCTGGCAATCTTCAGCGGCCAGGTCGCCGCTGCACTCGCCGCGGGCAACCCGGTACTGGCCAAGCCCGCCGAGCAAACCCCGCTGATTGCCGCCCAGGCCGTGCGCCTGCTGCTGGAAGCTGGCATTCCGGAAGGGGTCCTGCAACTGCTGCCAGGCCGCGGCGAGACTGTCGGTGCCGGCCTGGTTGGTGACGAGCGCGTCAAAGGCGTGATGTTCACCGGCTCCACCGAAGTGGCCCGCCTGCTGCAACGTAACGTCGCCGGCCGCCTGGACAACCAGGGCCGCCCGATTCCGCTGATCGCCGAAACCGGCGGCCAGAACGCGATGATCGTCGACTCCTCGGCCCTGACCGAGCAGGTGGTGATCGACGTGGTGTCCTCGGCCTTCGACAGCGCCGGCCAGCGCTGCTCGGCACTGCGCGTGCTGTGCCTGCAGGAAGACTCCGCCGACCGTGTGATCGAGATGCTCAAGGGTGCCATGGCCGAAAGCCGCCTGGGCAACCCGGACCGCCTGGCCGTGGACATCGGCCCGGTGATCGACGCCGAAGCCAAGGCCGGCATCGAGAAGCACATCCAGGGCATGCGTGAAAAAGGCCGTTCGGTCTACCAGGTTGCCATCGCCGATGCGGCCGAGGTCAAACGCGGCACCTTCGTCATGCCAACCCTGATCGAGCTGGACAGCTTCGACGAACTCAAGCGCGAGATCTTCGGCCCAGTGCTGCACGTGGTGCGCTACAACCGCCGCAACCTCGACCAACTGATAGAGCAGATCAACAACTCTGGTTACGGCCTGACCCTCGGCGTGCACACCCGCATCGACGAGACCATCGCCAAAGTCGTAGAAACCGCCAACGCCGGCAACATGTACGTCAACCGCAACATCGTTGGTGCAGTGGTTGGCGTGCAACCGTTCGGTGGTGAAGGCCTGTCCGGTACCGGCCCGAAAGCCGGTGGCCCGCTGTACCTGTACCGCCTGCTGTCGACCCGCCCCGCCGACGCCATTGGCCGTCACTTCCAGCAGCAGGATGGCGAAGGCACGCCTGACCGCACCCTGCACGAGCAACTGATCAAACCGCTGCACAGCCTCAAGGCCTGGGCCGAGAGTAACCAGCAGGCCGACCTGGCTGCGCTGTGCAGCCAGTTTGCCGGCCAGTCGCAGAGCGGCATCGCCCGCCTGCTGCCAGGCCCAACCGGCGAGCGCAACAGCTACACCATCCTGCCGCGCGAGCATGTGCTGTGCCTGGCGGACAACGAAGCCGACCTGCTGGCGCAGTTTGCTGCCGTGCTGGCGGTTGGCAGCTCGGCGGTGTGGGCTGACGGCGAACCGGGCAAAGCCCTGCGCGCCCGCCTGCCGAAAGAGCTGCAGGCCAAGGTCAAGCTGGTGGCTGATTGGAATAAGGATGAAGTGGCGTTCGACGCCGTGATCCACCATGGCGATTCGGACCAACTGCGTAGCGTGTGCCAGCAAGTGGCCAAGCGTGCCGGGGCGATCATCGGTGTGCACGGGCTGTCCAGCGGCGACCACCAGATTGCGCTGGAGCGCTTGGTGATCGAGCGGGCGGTGAGTGTGAATACTGCTGCTGCGGGGGGTAATGCGAGCCTGATGACCATTGGTTGATGGCTGAGGGTCGTTAATGAAGAAGGAGAGCTTTGGCTCTCCTTTTTTTATGGGTGTTTGTCTTGCGATTGGGTTGGGCTGCCAGGTGCTCGCCACAGCATTTTCTGCGCCTGCAAGACCGAGCGCCGCCCGCGCGGCGCTTCGCGGGGCAAACCCGCTCCCACATCTGTTTCGGGCCAGTCCCGCTTGTACCAGCGCGCGGCCCCCTGCCAGCCTTAAGCGAATACTCCGCCGACCACCCTCGCGTGGCCCATTGCGCGCAAGCTATGTGGACTAATTTTTCAACTGGATTGCGAGCCTCGGATCGCCTTTTTTGTATCTGGGCAAACTGACGCTCAGACCATGGATGAAAGGCTGACCAAGGCAAACAACTGCATCACGGCAATCGCAATGCCCAGCAACATCCAAAGCCAGTTGGCCGGGGTGAAACGGCTGTTGCCCACCCCCCCTGGGTCACCCGCACTGAAATTGATGCCTTTCTGCATGGGTACCAAGATGATCAGCCAAGCCAACTGAATGACAGCTCCTGCAACATAGGCAGCCAACCATTGGTCATCCAGAGCGACGCTGGCAACCAGCCAGGCAATGGTCATACCGTAGTAGCCCAATGTCAGCCCCAGGATGGACCACGGATAGGTCCTCCCTGAGTCGCGAATCTGGTCATTTACCCTTCGCAATAATGGATAGATAAAAAACACAGCAAAAGCGCTTCGCCAGAACGGGCTGACCTGCTCTCCGGTTTTCGCGCTATGCAGCTTCCAACTTTGATAGAAGCAATACAACCAGTAGAAGCCGAAAGTGAAGAACGTCATCACGCCATACTTCATGGGAGAAACGACGTAAAACGGTACTTCATTACCCTTGGCATCGGGCAACTCATTGTCGCGGGCATCACTCATCAGAAACGCTTCCTTATGAACACCAAAGCGCCTATTCAAGACCAGCTCGCGCTCACTCCGCAGTAGTCCGATTTCTCCTTGATTTGTGGGGAATGTCTCTGAATTGCCTGCACCTGCGCTTCGCGACGTTTGACAGCAGGGCCAAGCGAACCGGGGCGATCATTGATGTGCAGGAGCTATCCGCCAAAGCCACCAAAGACTCCAGCCTTTTGTTCCTTCGCAGGCAGCCAGAACACACAACCAGAGCCATGCGCTGATATCGGGCAGTAGTAAGATCAAGGAAAGTGATGGAATTACAAAAAAAAGGCGAAAAGGCAGTTGAGCAAATGCCAGATAAACGCCAGCCCTTCGCCCCCAGCAAAGCAGCACACTGCTGACAGCAATGGAAAGCTGAGCAATCAGTCCTATCCAAACAAGGATTTCAAGTCCTCCCCCACACCGCTCCATATTTGAAAGCGCAGAATCGAAATCGCTAAAAAATGGTGTCACACCCCGATTTAGTCCAGCGACAACCACAAACCCAACATAAAAAGCATCCATACTTCCCCAAAAAAAACCAACCCAGCGCCGTGATTCGATTACTGACACGCTTACCTCACTTAGCGGTACACACTTCTGAGTTATATCCCTGGCGGTGTTGGCATAATTGAACAATAGTTTTAGCCAAAAAAGGATCTTCCATTTTGTGTATATCTTCTTTCCAGCCCCTGCCACAACGCGACAACCATTTCATCACCTCCCCTCTTGGTTGAAGTCTTTACACTTACTCCAACCTGCTCATCGGTACGTCAGCGATACCTCCTAAAATAATGTAGGACGTTTCCTTTTCTTACGGATGGCCCTACATCCACTCACGAGCCTTGCCGGCATTCAGGTCCTTTTAAGCCCATATCACCCACATCTATTGACCTGTTCCCACATCCGCACTCCCGCCTAGACTCGGCCAATGCCCGCTCAAGGACCGCCCCCATGCCCGAGACCCTGCTCAGCCCCCGCAACCTCGCCTTCGAGCTCTACGAAGTCCTCGACGCCGAAGCCCTGACCCAGCGTCCGCGCTTCGCCGAGCACAGCCGGGAAACCTTCGACGCGGCGCTGACCACCGCCCGCACCATCGCCGAAAAGTTTTTCGCCCCGCACAACCGCAAGGCCGACGAAAACGAGCCGCGCTATGTCGACGGCCGCGCAGAGCTGATCCCCGAGGTGAAAACAGCCGTGGATGCCTTCCTCGAAGCGGGCTTCCTCAACGCCAACCGCGACTTCGAGGTCGGCGGCATGCAGTTGCCCAGCCTGGTCTCGCAGGCCTGCTTTGCGCACTTCCAGGCCGCCAACGCTGGCACCGCGGCCTACCCGTTCCTGACCATGGGCGCGGCCAACCTGATCGAAAGCTTCGGCACCGACGAACAAAAATGCCTGTTCCTGCAGCCGATGATCGACGGCCGCTACTTCGGCACCATGGCGTTGACCGAGCCGCATGCGGGCTCGTCCCTGGCCGATATCCGCACCCGCGCCGAACCCGCTGGCGATGGCAGCTACCGGCTCAAGGGCAACAAGATCTTCATCTCTGGCGGCGACCACGAGCTGTCGGAAAACATCGTGCACATGGTGCTGGCCAAGCTGCCGGATGCGCCTCCCGGGGTGAAGGGCATCTCGCTGTTCATCGTGCCCAAGTACCGGGTGAACCCGGATGGCAGCCGTGGCGAGCGTAACGATGTGCTGCTGGCTGGCCTGTTCCACAAGATGGGTTGGCGCGGCACCACCTCGACGGCGTTGAACTTCGGCGACAACGGCCAGTGCATCGGCTACCTGGTCGGCCAGCCGCACCAGGGCCTGGCCTGCATGTTCCAGATGATGAACGAGGCGCGCATTGGCGTTGGCATGGGCGCAGTGATGCTCGGTTATGCCGGCTACCTGTACTCGCTGGAGTACGCGCGCCAGCGGCCACAAGGGCGGTTGCCAGACAACAAAGACCCGCACAGCCCTGCCGTGCCGATCATCGGGCATACCGACGTCAAGCGCATGCTGCTGACACAGAAGGCTTACGTTGAAGGCGCCTTCGACCTTGGCCTGTACGCCGCACGCCTGTTCGACGACACCCAGACAGCCGACGATGAGAGCACCCGACAACACGCCCAGGCATTGCTCGACCTGTTGACCCCGATCGTCAAATCCTGGCCATCGGCCTTCTGCCTCAAAGCCAATGAGTTAGCGATCCAAGTCCTCGGCGGCCATGGCTACACCCGCGAATACCCCGTTGAGCAGTATTACCGCGACAACCGCCTGAACCCGATTCACGAGGGCACTGAAGGTATCCAGTCGCTCGACCTGCTCGGCCGCAAGCTTGCGCAAAATGGCGGCGCCGGGCTTAAGCAACTGATCCGCCTGATCGCCAGCACGGCCGAGCGCGCCAGCCACCACCCTGGCCTCGACACCCTGCGCCAGCCGCTGGAGCAGTTGGTCAATCGCCTGCAAGCCGTCACCCTTGCCCTGCTGGGTGACATGGCCCAGGGCAACGTCAGCACCGCCCTGGGCAATTCAGCCCTGTACCTCAAGGCCTTCGGCCACTGCGTGGTCGGCTGGCGCTGGCTGGAACAGGCGATCCACGCCGAACTCGGACTGCTCAAAGGCAACGCCGACGACCGTGACTTCTACCTCGGCAAGCTGCAGGCCGCACGCTACTTCCTGACCTGGGAAGTACCGGGCTGCCACAATGAGCTGGCATTGCTCGAGGTAGGCGACGACACCTGTATCACCATGCAAGACGGGTGGTTCTAGCGACCAGCGCAGTGCCGCGCTCACGCGCCTCTATCTGTCACCCGTGTCGCTCAGCGCATTGGCAGGCGTGGCCGACCTGCGCGGCTGGCGGGTGATGGCGATACCTGCCGCGACCACCGCAATGCCCACGTAGGTTGTCCAATGGATCACGTCCCCAAACATCATCGCCGCCCATAACAAGGTCACCGGTGGCTCCAGGTAGACCAGTGCCGAGACGCGGGTCGCCGAGAGCTTTGTCAGCAATATCCACAGGCTCAGGTAGGCAATGAACGTGGAGAACAGCGTCAGCCATGCGACCGCCGCCCAGACCTGTGTGCTGGCAGGCACTTCGATCAACCCCAGCGGCAAGCCTGCAGCCGTGAGCAGCAGCAGTGTCGCAGTCGATTGCAGAAACAACGGCATCAGCAGACCGTCCTTGCTGTGGTCTGTCGCCATGATCGATTGCCGACGCTGATACAGCGTGGCAATGGACAATGTGATGGCGGCGATCAGCGGCAGGGCGTAAAGCCAGAGGCTAAGCTGGTTCGCAGACAGGCTGTACTCTGCAAAAATGATCATGCTGACGCCCGCGAACCCCACCCCAAGCCCGAGCCATTCCTGCCGTCCACTGCGCTCATGCTGGTTGTTGTTGCTCATCGATGCCGTGATCAATGGCTGCAGCGCACAAATGATGGCGGCAATCCCCGCCGGTAGCCCGCCCCGGATGGCGATGTAGACACTGACCAGATAGGCAAACTGCGCCAGGAAACCAATGACGGCGTTGTAGCGTATCTGCGCCCACGTAAGCGTACGCAGCCGATGCACGACAAAAGGCAGCAGGCAGATGCTGACCAGCAGAAACCGCCAGAACAGCAGGTTGATGGCACCCGCGTCTTCCGTGCCCAGCCGGGCACCAATAAAGCCCGAACTCCAGGAAAGGACAAAGATGACTTGCAGCAGGATCAGGTATGGCGCACTGCTTGGCATGTTCACGCCCCTGTGTAATGTAATTCCTCGAACGTAATCGGCTCGCACCGCAGCTATCAGCGCATCATCCCGAGCTCGGCATCATCCAACAGCGCCTTGGCCAAAGCGCTCAGGTAATGCGAGGCCCAGATCAGTTGCGGGTTGTCTTCCATTACACCCGTGATGGTCAAATCTCGCACCACACCCATCAATTCAGAGGCCTGCTCGCGGGCATCCTGGCAAGGAATACCGGGCTCAATGCAAAACAGCGGCTGAGTCTTCTTTTCGCCTTGATAGAACCTGGTCTTGCCGACAGTGGTTTTGGTGTCGTCTGTGGTCACTGCTCAATCTCCCTCAAGCGTCAGTGTCTGGCCGGGCCTCTTGGCGAGGCAAACCCCTCCTACTCGTTCAACACGAGGCTTGAAACGGCGGTGAACCCGCTCAGGCTCATCCGTATCATTCCATTGCAATTCAGGGGGCATGCGGGCTTCGACCCCACAGTAAGAGTGGGTATAAAGGCTGTACAGTTGATTAAATCGAAGCGCTGGTTCGATCCGACCAAATCAGGTGGCTCCATGGGCAAAGGCCTCGACATCGATGTACTGAGAACCTTCCAGGCAGTGGCCCGGCTAGGCCGTTTCAAAGCGGCGGCCGACTACGTTCACCGCAGCCCTTCGGCGGTGACGACGCAGATCCAGAAGCTGGAGGGAAAGATCGGGCAACAATTGTTCACACGCAGTAACCAGTCGGTGGAGCTAACCCCTGCGGGCCGTCAGCTGATGGGCGAAGCGACACGTTTCTTGATGGCTCACGACCGGCTACTGGCTACGCTGTCGCCACAGCAGATGACCGGCAAGGTGCGCATAGGCGTACCCGACGGTTATGCCGCCAACCTCATGAGCGACTTTCTACCGGTGTTCGTCGCCAATAACCCGAAGCTGGAGTTGGAGGCTGTAGCGCGATCCAGCGCAGAGCTCATCGACCTGTTTGCGCGACAGCGGCTGGACCTGGCTGTAGCGGTCAGCAGTGACGACTGGCAGCAAGGCGAGTGGCTTCGCTCGACGCAGCCGCGCTGGGCCGCAGCGCCTGGATTCAGCCATGACCCCAATCGCCCCTTGCCGCTGGCACTGCAGTTGAAGGGTTGCCCGTACCGGGAGGCGGCCTTGCAGGCACTGAAAGCCCACGGCATTGCGTACCGTGTGCTGCTGGAAAGCGCCAACTGGCACGCGGTACTGGCCTGCATGAGAAGTGGCCTGGCCGTGGGCATTGTCGAAGGGCTGGATAGCGCAGATACATCCCTCGCGTACGTGGAAGGGCTGGGCTTGCCCGACCTCGAAAAGCACCACGTCTACTTGCTGACGGACACCTCGCACCATGTCGCAGCGCATCTGAATGCTATGTTGAAGGCCGTCATCCAGAAAGAGGGCGTAACAACGCCACCCCATTGCTGGGAGGGCGGTGGTTGAACGGCCCGTGTTATTTCCTGACCAGGGAAGTACCTGGCTGCCATAATGAGCTGGCATTGCTCGTGGCTCGTGACGATACGGGCCTAAGCATGCGAGTGGCGTGGTTCTAGGGGGAGCCACCACTGACTCGGAGGTTCCCGCATGTTCGATTCCAGCGCCCTGTTGCGCCAGCGCTTTGCTGGGCTGCGCAGCACGGCCGAGTTGTTTTCCCTGCGTCATGTGAAGCAGTCGTACCAGGCATTGTCCGTACGCCGCAATGTGGCCGAGCCGCCGTTTTTCAGCCAGGACGAGGGCGCCATGCTCACCGTGCGGGTCAACGGCGTTGAGGCCTATGCGGCCACCGCCGACCTGTCTCAACAAGGTTTGCAGCAGGCGCTCGAACGCGCCGAAACGCTGGCCCGGCAGATCGCCAGGCATAGCCTGCTGGACCTGCGCGACCAACCGGTGACCAGCGCACGCCACGACCATGTCTCGCCCAACTTCGACCAGCCACTGCCCAACCTCGCCGATTGCCTGGGCCTGCTCGCCGCCGAGTCGGCCAGCGTGCCCCAGGACAGCCGCCTGGTGGATTGGCAGGCCGGCCTGGACATCACCCTGGTCGAACAGACCTACCTCAACTCCGCCGGCGCCGAGCTGCGCCACGCCCAGCGCTTCCTGTTCCCAGGCCTGAGCGTGACGGCCAGTGACGGCCAAGACAGCCAGAGCCGCAGCCTGGGCCGGGACAACTTCGGCCAGCAGGGCGGCTTCGAGGTCATCGAGCGCTGTGGCCTGATCGGCGCCGCCCGGCGGGTCGCCGACGAGGCGCTGCAACTGCTGCTGGCACCCAATACGCCCAGCGGCCCACGTGACCTGCTGCTGATGCCCGACCAGATGATGCTGCAGATTCACGAGTCCATCGGCCACCCGCTGGAGATGGACCGCATTCTCGGCGACGAGCGCAACTACGCCGGCACCAGTTTCGTCAACGCCAGTGACTTCGGCCACCTGCAATACGGCTCGAAGCTGCTCAACGTGACCTTCGACCCGACCATCGGCGAAGAACTCGCCAGCTACAGCTACGACGATGACGGCACCCAGGCCAGCAAGCAGTTCCTGATCCGCGATGGCGTGCTACTGCGCCCGTTGGGCGGTGCCCTGTCGCAGTTCCGCTCCGGCCTGGACGGCGTGGCCAACAGCCGTGCCTGTGGCTGGAACCGCGCACCGATCGACCGCATGGCCAACCTCAACATCGAGCCGGGCGACCGCTCGCTGGCGCAGTTGGTCAAGGGCATCGAGCACGGCATCCTGATGCGCACCAACCGCTCCTGGTCCATCGACGATGCCCGCAACAAGTTCCAGTTCGGCTGCGAGTGGGGCCAACTGATCGAAAACGGCGAGCTCAAGGGCATCGTCAAGAACCCTAACTACCGCGGCATCTCGGCGCAGTTCTGGCGCAACTTGTCCGCCGTCGGCGACGCCAGCACCTTCCAAGTGCTCGGTACGCCCAATTGCGGCAAAGGCGAGCCCAATCAGGTGGTGCGGGTTGGCCATGCTTCGCCGGCCTGCGTATTCAGCCAGATCGATGTCTTCGGAGGCGACGCCTGATGAGCGCCACACCCCAACACCGTTTCGAGAGCCTGCTTGGCGCCCTGCGCGATGCCCTGCAGCCGGGCGAACAGTTCACCTTTGGCTACAGCGCCGAGCAGTCGCAGTTCGTGCGCTTCAACCACGCCAAGGTGCGCCAGGCCGGCGAGGTGAGCCAGGCCAGTGTGCAACTGCGCCTGATCTGTGATGGCCGCCAGGCCGAGCAGTTGATCACCCTGGGCGATGATGCCGTGCTGGACCGCGCGCGCCTGGCCGATGCCCTGGGCCAATTGCGCCAGACCCTGCCCCTGCTGGCCGTCGACCCCTACCTGCGCCTGGACGAAACCCCGTGGAACAGTCACAGCCAGCAAGACCACACGCTACCGGAACTGGATGAAGTGCTGGCCTTGATCGAGCGGGAAGCCGGCGACCTGGACCTGGTCGGCATCTACGCCGCCGGGCCGATCTGTCGCGGCTTCGCCAGCTCGTTCGGGGCCTTTGGCTGGCACCAGGCCAACAGTTTCAACATGGACTGGAGCCTGTTCCACAGCAACGGCCAGGCCGTGAAAGCCAACTATGCCGGGCAGGCCTGGAGCGCTGACGAGTTCGTCGCGCGCCTGCGCCAGGCCCGCGAGCAACTGGCGTTCCTGGGCCGCCCCGCCATCACCTTGAAACCGGGCAGTTACCGCGCCTACCTGGCGCCAGCGGCCATGGACGAGATCGCCGGTATGCTGTGCTGGGGCGGGTTTTCTGCGCAGGCCCTGGCCACTGGCAACAGCGCCCTGCAGCGCCTGTATAACGGCGATGCCCAGCTGAGCCCGCTGGTCAGCTTCGACGAGCAAGTCAGCGGTTCGCTGAGCCCAGCGTTTTCGGATGAGGGGTCACCCCGCCTCGATGTGCCGCTGATCCAGCAAGGCCAAGCCGTGCAGCGCCTGATCAGCGCACGCAGTGCGGCCGAGTTCGCGCTGGTGGCGAATGGCGCCGACAGCTACGAGTCGCCCTGCGCCTTGAGCCTGGCGGCGGGCAACCTGGCCAGTGAAGCAATCCTCGAACGGCTGGGCACCGGGCTGTATATCAGCAACTTGTGGTACCTGAACTACTCGGACCTGCCAGCAGCACGCATGACCGGCCTGACCCGTTTTGCCACTTTCTGGGTGGAGAATGGCCAGATTCAGGGGCCGGTAAGCACCATGCGCTTCGATGACAGCCTGTACAGTTTGCTGGGCAGCCAACTGGAGGACCTGACGCGTGAGCGCGAGATGATCCTGTCTACCAGTACCTATGGACAGCGCAGTACTGGGTCGAGTCATTTGCCAGGGGCGCTGGTCAAAGGCCTGACCCTGACATTGTGATAGGCATTACCGGCCCTTTCGCGGGGCAAGCCCGTTCCCACAGCGATGTCACCCCATTCGAGGGCAGTGGAGATCCTGTGGGAGCGGGCTTGCCCCGCGAAGAGGCCGGCACAGACAAAAGAGGACGTCATGCCTGATCGTGCACCGCTGGACCCCGTCACCGCCCGCTGGATCCCCTGGGTCGTGGCCATCGCTTTCTTCATGCAGTCCCTGGACGGCACCATTCTCAACACCGCGCTGCCGGCCATGGCGCGCTCGCTGGAAGAGGACCCGCTGCGCATGCAAGGCGTGATCATCGCCTACATGCTCACCGTAGCCTTGCTGATCCCCGCCTCCGGCTGGCTCGCCGACCGCTTCGGTACCAAGCACATCTTCTTCAGCGCGATCCTGTTGTTCAGCTTCGGCTCACTGCTATGCGCCGCCGCCGACAGCCTCGGTTTTCTGATCATGGCCCGAGTCGTTCAAGGCCTGGGCGGCGCATTAATGCTGCCGGTCGGCCGGCTGGTAGTACTGCGCGCCTACCCCCGCACCGAGCTGGTGCGGATCATGAGCTTCATCACCATCCCCGGCCTGCTCGGCCCCCTGCTCGGCCCAACAGTCGGTGGCTGGCTGGTGGAAATCCTCAGCTGGCACTGGATCTTCCTGCTCAACCTGCCGGTCGGTGCCATCGGCTGTTATGCCGTGTGGAAGTTCATCCCTGACCTGCGCGGCGCTGAGCGCACCAGCTTCGATGGCCCGGGCTTCCTCTTGTTCGGCGCGGCGATGGTGCTGATCACCATCGCCATGGAAGGCTTGGGCGAGTTGCACTTGCCGCACTTGCGGGTGATGTTGCTGCTGTTCGCTGGCATGGCTTGCCTGGCCGCCTACTGGCTGCGGGCCGGGCGCGATCCCGAGCCGCTGTTCTCGCCCAGCCTGTTCCGCGTGCGCACCTTTGCCATCGGTATCCTCGGCAACCTGTTCGCGCGCCTGGGCAGCGGCGCCCTGCCCTTCCTCGTACCCTTGCTGTTGCAGGTGGCACTGGGCTATTCGCCAGCCCAGGCAGGCATGAGCATGATCCCGCTGGCTGCAGCGGCGATGCTGGCCAAGTCCATCGCCCGGCCGCTGATCGAGCGTTTCGGCTACCGCATCATCCTCACCGGCAATACCCTGCTGCTGGGCCTGCTGCTGGCCAGCCTCGGCCTGGTCGACGAGCAGACGCCCTACGCCGTGCTGTTGATACAGCTGGGCCTGCTCGGCGCCGTCAACTCCATGCAGTTCACGGCCATGAACACGGTGACCCTGATCGACCTCGACGATGCCAGCGCCAGCAGCGGCAACAGCCTGCTGTCGGTAGTCGCGCAACTGGCGCTGAGCCTGGGTGTGGCCTGCGCCGGGGCATTGCTGGGTGGCTTCACGGCGGCCGGCAGCGCCGAGGGGGTGGAAAGCACCTTGGGCGCCTTCCAGCTGACCTTTGTGACCATCGGCATCATGGCCATGCTGGCTGCGGCGATCTTCCTGCAACTGGCGCCGACAGACGGAAGGCGTGCCCGTCGTCCGGAACAACACATGGAGTCGTAGGGCGAATGGCCATGAGGCTGGTAGACTGTGCGGCATTTTTCGCTTCGCCACACAGGCCCGCCTCGTGACCACCGAATCCACCGCCTTTGCCACCCTGCCGCTGTCCGCCGCCATGCTGGCCAACCTGGACGCCCTCGGCTATGCCTCGATGACGCCGATCCAGGCCCAGAGCCTGCCGGTCATCCTCAAGGGCCAGGACCTGATCGCCCAGGCCAAGACCGGCAGCGGCAAGACCGCTGCGTTCGGCATCGGCCTGCTGAACCCGATAAACCCGCGCTACTTCGGTTGCCAGGCGCTGGTCCTGTGCCCGACCCGCGAGCTCGCCGACCAGGTCGCCAAAGAGTTGCGCCGGCTGGCCCGCGCCGAAGACAACATCAAGATCCTGACCCTCTGCGGCGGCGTTTCGCTCGGCCCGCAGATCGCGTCGCTGGAGCACGGTGCGCACATCATCGTCGGCACCCCGGGGCGCATCCAGCAGCACCTGGATAAAGGCACCCTGGTACTCGACGGGCTCAACACGCTGATCCTCGACGAAGCCGACCGCATGCTCGACATGGGCTTCTTCGATGCCATCGCCAGCATCATCGGCAAGACCCCGGCCCGCCGCCAGACCCTGCTGTTCTCGGCCACCTACCCCTCCGGCATCAAGCAGCTTGCCGCAGACTTCATGCGCAACCCGCAACAGGTCAAGGTCGAAAGCCTGCACACTGACAACCAGATCGAACAACGCTTCATCGAAATCGACGCGCAACAGCGCCTCGAAGCGGTGACCCGCGTGCTCGGCCACTATCGCCCGCAATCGTGCGTGGCGTTCTGCTTCACCAAGCAGCAGTGCGAAGACGTGGTCGCCCACCTCACGGCCAAAGGCATCGTCGCCCAGGCCCTGCACGGTGACCTCGAACAGCGCGACCGCGACCAAGTGCTGGCCATGTTCGCCAACCGCAGCAGCTCGGTGCTGGTGGCGACCGACGTGGCCGCGCGCGGCCTGGACATCGACGGCCTGGACATGGTGCTCAACGTCGAGCTGGCGCGTGACGCCGAGATCCACGTGCACCGTGTCGGCCGTACCGGCCGTGCCGGTGAGAAGGGCGTTGCGGTCAGCCTGGTGGCCCCGGCCGAAGGCCACCGCGCCCAGGCCATCGAAGCGCTGCAGAAGAGCCCGCTGCGCTGGGACCAGCTGGACAGCCTGAAAAATAAAGGTGGCGAGCCGCTGCTGCCGGTGATGAGCACCTTGTGCATCGCTGCCGGGCGCAAGGACAAACTGCGCCCGGGTGACATCCTCGGCGCATTGACCGGCGATGCCGGCATCCCGGGCAAGCAGGTGGGCAAGATCGCCATCTTCGATTTCCAGGCCTTCGTGGCAGTGGAACGGGCACTGGCCAAGCAGGCGATGCAGCGCCTGAACAGCGGCAAGATCAAGGGCCGCGCCCTGAAAGTCCGCATTCTCTGATGATTTTTTGGGGCTGCTCTGCAGCCCATCGCAGGCAAGCCAGCTCCTACAGGGGCCGCGACAGCCAGAAAAAGGCGCGGTCCCTGTAGGAGCTGGCTTGCCTGCGATGGGCCGCACAGCGGCCCCAGCTACCAATGAGGTAACACCGTGCACACCACCGACGTGATCATCCTCGGCGCCGGCGCCGCCGGCCTGATGTGCGCCCAGCTCAGCGCCCGCCGTGGCCGCCGGGTACTGCTGCTGGACCACGCCAACAAGCCAGGCAAGAAAATCCTCATGTCCGGCGGCGGGCGCTGCAACTTCACCAACATGTACACCGAGCCTGCCAACTTCCTTTCGCACAACGCGCACTTCTGCAAGTCGGCGCTGGCCCGCTACACCCAGTGGGACTTCATCGAGCTGGTGGCCAAGCATGGCGTGCCGTATCACGAGAAGAAGCTCGGGCAGCTGTTCTGCGACAACAAGGCCAGCGACATCCTCAACATGCTCCTGGCCGAGTGCGACGAGGCCGGTGCCGAGTTGCGCATGGACACCAGCATCTCGCACATCGAGAAAACCGAAAACGGCTACCTGCTGCAAACCAGTGCCGGGCAGTTTGCCTGCCAGTCCCTGGTGATCGCCACCGGCGGCCTGTCGATCCCGACCCTGGGTGCTACCGGTTTCGGCTACCAGGTGGCGCGCCAGTTCGGCCATACCCTACTGCCGACCCGCGCCGGGCTGGTGCCCTTCACTATCACCGAGCCCCAACTCAAGGCACTGTGCACTGAACTGTCGGGCACCTCGCTAGACTGCACGGCCAGCTGCAACGGCACCAGTTTCCGCGAGAACCTGCTGTTTACCCACCGCGGCCTGAGCGGCCCGGCGATTCTGCAGATCTCCTCGTTCTGGGAGGCCGGCGACACGGTGGAGATCAACTTACTGCCGGACCGCGATGCACTGACCTGGCTGCAACAGCAGCAGGCCGAGCGCGCCAACGCGGAACTGAAGACGGTGCTCGGCGAGGTGTTCACCCGCAAGCTGGCCAACCTGTTGGCCGAGCAGTGGTTCGAATCGAAGCCGATGAAGCAGTACACCCCGGCAGAACTGGCCCAGATCGCCGACAAACTGGCGGCCTGGCAGGTGGTACCGGCTGGCACCGAGGGCTATCGCACCGCCGAAGTGACGCTGGGCGGCGTGGACACCCGCGAGGTGTCGTCCAAGACCATGGAGTCGCTCAAAGCCCCAGGGCTGTACTTCATTGGCGAGGTGCTGGATGTCACCGGCCACCTCGGCGGTTTCAATTTCCAGTGGGCATGGGCATCGGCTAACGCTGCGGCGCAGTTCGTGTAGAGTAGAATCCATTCAGCAGCACGGAACGCTTCTTGCTGGTCCGTGCGGCACTGTATTCATTCGATCACAGCCCAAGGCCATCATGTCATCGAGCTCGTTCCGTCAGTCACTGCGTCGCCTGTGGGGCCAAGACAAGTTCAGCTACAGCATTCGGGTTACGGTCGCCCTTACCGGCAGCATGGCCTTGTGCTGGTACCAGGATGAAATGGCCCTGCTGATCCCACTGTTCCTGGGCATCATCGCCAGCGCCCTGGCCGAGACCGACGACAGCTGGCAAGGCCGCCTCAGCGCGCTGGCGGTAACCCTGGTGTGTTTTGCCATCGCCGCGCTGTCGGTCGAGTTACTGTTCCCCTACCCCTGGATCTTCGCCGGCGCCCTGGCCCTGGCGGCCTTCGGCCTGACCATGCTCGGTGCACTGGGCGAGCGCTATGGTGCGATCGCTTCAGCCACGCTGATTCTGTCGGTGTACACCATGATTGGCGTGGACCAACGCGGCGGCCAGGTGAATGACTTCTGGCACGAGCCAATGCTGCTGGTGGCGGGCGCAGCCTGGTACGGCCTGCTGTCGGTGCTGTGGCAAGCGTTGTTCTCCAATCAGCCGGTGCAGCAAAGCCTGGCCAAACTGTTTTTCGAGCTGGGGCGCTACCTCAAGCTGAAGGCCAACCTGTTTGAACCCATCCGCAACCTCGACCTGGAGGCCCGCCGCCTGGAACTGGCCCAGCAAAATGGCAAGGTGGTTGCGGCGCTCAACGCCGCCAAGGAAATCATCCTGCACCGGGTCGGCAACAGCCAGCCAAATTCCAAGGTCAGCCGTTACCTGAAACTGTACTTTCTGGCCCAGGATATTCACGAGCGCGTCAGCGCCTCGCATTACCCGTACAACGCCCTGGCCGAAGCGTTCTTCCACAGCGACGTGATGTTCCGCTGCCAGCGCCTGCTGCGCCATCAAGGCTCCGCCTGCCAAGACCTGGCACGCTCGATCCGCTTGCGCCAGCCGTTCGTGCTCGACAGCCGGTTTGCCGACACCCTGGAAGACCTCAACGCCTCCCTGGAGCACTTGCGCAACCAGAACAACCCGGCCTGGCGTAGCCTGCTGCGGTCGTTGCGGGCGCTGGCGGCCAACCTTGCCACCCTAGACCGCCTGCTGGGCGCCGCCAGCAACCCCGACAGCCTGGCCGATGCCAGTGACAGCAGCCTACTCGACCGTTCGCCCCGCTCGCTCAAGGATGTGTTGAGCCGCCTACGCACCCAGCTCACGCCGACCTCGCTGCTGTTCCGTCACGCCCTGCGCTTGTCGCTGGCACTGTCGATCGGCTACGGCATGGTGCATTTGATTCACCCGACCCAGGGCTACTGGATCATCCTCACCACGCTGTTCGTCTGCCAGCCCAACTACGGCGCGACCCGGCGCAAGCTGGTGCAGCGGGTGTTCGGCACGGCCATCGGTTTGACGGTTGGCTGGGCCCTGTTCGACCTGTTCCCCAGCCCGATCATCCAGTCGATGTTCGCCGTGGTCGCCGGGGTGGTGTTCTTCGTCAACCGCACCACCCGGTACACCTTGGCAACCGCAGCGATCACCTTGATGGTGCTGTTCTGCTTCAACCAGATCGGCGACGGCTACGGCCTGTTCCTGCCGCGCCTGTTCGATACCCTGGTGGGCAGCCTGATCGCCATTCTGGCGGTGTTCCTGTTCCTGCCCGACTGGCAAGGCCGGCGCTTGAACAAGGCGCTGGCCAACACCTTGGCCTGCGCCAGCGTGTACCTGCGCCAGATCATGCAGCAGTATGCCCACGGCAAACGCGACGACCTCGCCTACCGCCTGGCCCGCCGCAATGCCCACAACGCCGATGCGGCGCTGTCGACCACGCTGGCCAACATGCTCATGGAGCCGGGGCACTTCCGCAAGGAAGCGGACGTTGGCTTCCGTTTCCTGGTGTTGTCGCACACGCTGCTCAGCTACCTCTCCGGGCTTGGCGCGCACCGCGACACCGCCTTGCCGGCGGAGGTGCAGGAGCTGTTGATCGAGGGCGCGGGGCAAAGCCTGGCCAACAGCTTGGATGAAATCGCCAATGGCCTGGCGGCGCGGCTACCGGTGGCGATCCACAGTGATGCGGAAGAAGCGCTGGCCAACGACCTGGAGCAGATGCCGGAAGAGCTGGATGAGCACCAGCGGTTGGTGCAGACCCAGCTGGCACTGATTTGCAGGCAGTTGGGGCCATTGCGCACGCTGGCAGCGCACTTGGTCAAGGAAAGCGCTCCGGCCTAAATGCTATGTGGCCTGTGGCGGCCTCTTCGCGGGTAAACCCGCTCCCACAGGAAATGTGTATCGCTTGTGTGGGAGCGGGTTTACCCGCGAAGAGGCCAGCACGGGTATTAGAGATCAAAAGCCATGCTGGCGTAACAAGCGCGCATAACTGCCATCAGCTTTCATCGCCGTAATCGCCTGTTCGAACCGTTCGACAATCTGCTGGTGTTGCGGGTGTTTCAGGCTGACCAGAATATGCAGGCTGTTCTGCGCCAGTGGCGGGTCGATCAGTTCCACACCATCACGCACCGCCTGCGGTTCGCGCTGCAGGTTGTAACGGGCCACGTATTCATCTTCTACCGCCAGGTTCACCCGGCCTGCCGCCAACATGCGCACGGCTGACGAGAAATTGCGCACAGGCACTTTGTGCAAGCGGGTGTCGCCGTCGAAATCGGGCGAGTAGGCATAGTCACGCACCACGGCAATGCTGTAGGGGTACAAATCGGCAGCATGCTGATAGTCAAACGCCTCACCCTTGCGCTTGAGCAAGCGGATGCGGTTAGTCAGGTAGGCGTCGGAAAACTGGCCGATGCGCGCACGCGCGTCGTTGCGCCAGGCATTGATCAACACGTCGTAACGCCCTTCGCTGACGCCCATCAAGGCCCGCGCCCAGGGCACTTCTTCGAACGCGCTGGTATATCCGGCCCGGGCCAGCGCCGTGGTGACGATGCTGGTCGCCAAACCGCCGCCGGGCATGCTGGTGTCGGTAAACGGTGGCCAGTTGTCCGCCACAAGCCGCAGCTTGCCGTAACCCTGGGCGGGCGAGGCCAGCATCACTGCCAGCAACCCCAGAACACAAAGCAGTGGCCGCATGCTCAAGTCCTTTCGCAATGGAGGGCACACACTGTGTAGGCGGTCTTCACCACAACTGCCGCTGAGCGTACACAAAGTTGCGGCCGAAGGCAGCGGACAATAGTGTCATTTTGCCTCTATTTTGGCCGAAGGCTGCATGACACCGCCTGCAGCAATCAGCCACTCGTCGATAGCCTTGGGATTTGCGATGATCGACGGATCATTCAAGGAGTTCGTGCCCATGTCCATCGACTGGCTTTGCAAGCACCACACTGATCTCGGCAAGGAGCAGCTCTATGCCATCCTGCAATTGCGCACTGAAGTGTTCGTGGTCGAGCAACGCTGCAGCTACCAGGAAGTCGATGGCCAGGACCTGACCGGCGACACCCTGCACCTGATGGCCTGGCAAGACGACAAGCTGGTGGCTTACCTGCGCCTGCTCGACCCGCAATCCCAAGGGGGCGATGTGGTCATCGGCCGCGTGGTCACGTCACCTGCAGCGCGCGGGCTCAAGCTGGGGCATGCGTTGCTGCTCAAAGGGCTGGAGGCGGCCGAGCATTGCTGGCCGGGTACACCGGTGTACCTGTCGGCGCAGGCGCATCTGCAAGGTTTTTATGCAGGGCATGGGTTTGAAGCGGTGGGTGAGGAATACCTTGAGGATGACATTCCGCATATTGGTATGCGTAAAGGCTGAAAAAGCCAGGGGGCACTTTGCCCCCCGCATCACGGATACCCCAACACTTCGCGGATCTGGCGCAAATGCCGAATGATCCACTGCTTGTCGATCGCGCCCCAGTCATGAATGCGGTAATGCCCGGCATGATTGCGCGCGCCTTCCTGCTGCTCGAACTCACAGACGATGTCCAGGTCGGCCAGGGCGGCGATGGTGTCCTGGGCGGTGCGGCGTGGCATGCCGGTGGCCTCCATCAGCGCCGGCACGCTGGTCGCGGTCTGGCTGTCGATCAGCCAGGCCACGTATAGGCGGCGGTAGAAGCTGCTCTTGGTCTTGCTCACTTCCATGCTGCGTGGTCCTTAACAGTTGCCCGGCAGCTCCCGATAGGTCAGGTAGACGCGCAGGTCGAATTCCAGTTGATGGTAGTCCGGCTCCATGTGCTGACAGAGCTGGTAAAACGCCTTGTTATGGTCGCGCTCACGCAGGTGCGCCAACTCGTGCACCACGATCATGCGCAAAAACTGCGGCGCGGCCTCCTTGAACAAAGCGGCGATGCGGATTTCCTTCTTCGCCTTGAGATTGCCCCCCTGCACCCGGGATACCGCCGTGTTCAGCCCCAACGCACGGTGGGTCAGGTCCAGGCGGTTGTCGAACAGCACCTTGTCCAGGTTAGGCGCACTGCGCAGGTACTGCTGCCGCAACGCCTGGGCATAACCGTACAGCGCCTTGTCGCTCTGCACGTCATGGCGGTCGGGGTAACGACGCTGCAGGTACTCGCCCAGGCGGTCGCTGTCGATCATATGCCGCACCTGCTCTTGCAGGTGCGGCGGGTAGGCTTGCAGGTAACGTAATACGGTCATGGCAGTGCATTCGGCGTGACGAAGGGCGATTCTAGCCAATCATGGCCGAGGCCAGGAGAAAATCGCCGGGAAGCCGCTGGCATCCGCTGCAGTCATGGGGTGTGCCACCAGAAAACCCTGCACGTAGGCGCAACCGTTTGCCTTCAGCCACGCAGCCTGGGCCGGGGTTTCCACGCCTTCGGCGATCACTGTAATGCGGTAGTCGGCGCACAGGCCCACCACGCTGCGCACCAGTGCGGCGTCCACGGCAGAGTCCGGCAGGCGTGCCACCAGGTGGCGGTCCAACTTCAGGGTATCGATCGGCAAGTCCCGCAGCATGCGCAACGAGCAGTCACCTGCGCCAAAATCATCCAGCGCCACCCGCACGCCCAGCTCACGCAGGCGGTGTATCTGCTTCACCGCCGCGTCGATGTTGTACATCAGCGACGTCTCCGCCACCTCGACTTCAAGCTGCGCGGGGTCAAGCTGGTAGTCCAGGATCACCCGCTGCAGCTCCTCGACCAGGCCCGGCATGACGAACTGAGCACGGCTCAGGCTGATACCCAGCACCAGGTCGCGGGGGAAACGATCGCACCAGGCCTGGCGCTGTGCTGCCCCCTGGCGGTAGATCCAACTGGCCAAGCGGTTGATCAGCCGGGCCTCTTCCAGCAGGGGTATGAACAGCCCCGGCGGCACATCGCCAACGCTGGGGTGCTGCCAGCGCAACAACGCCTCGAAACCGCGCAAGTGGCCATCGGCAAACCCCACCTGGGGTTGATACACCAGGCTGAAGTCCTGCTGTTCGATCGCTGCCCGTACACCGTCTTCAAGCATAAGCCGCGAACGTGCGCGGCCATTGAGCTCGTGATCATAGAAGCGGTATTGCTGGCGGCCAGCCTGCTTGGCCGCGTACATCGCCGCATCGGCTGCGCGCAGCAGGCCCTCGACGGTGGCGCCGCAGTCGGGGTAGGTGGCAATACCGATGCTGACCCCAAGGCACACATCCAGCCCTTCCACCTGCTGGCTGATGGCGATGCGCTCAAGCAAGCGCTCGGCGTAACGCCCAGCCTGCTCGGGGTAAGGCAAGCTGTCGAACAACGCCGTGAACTCATCACCGCCCATCCGTGCCAGCAGCGCTTCGCTGCCCAGGCAGTCCTTGATCTGCTCGGCAACCCAGCGCAGCACGCGATCACCCGCTTCATGGCCCAACGAGTCGTTGATCCGCTTGAAGCCATCCAAGTCCATGTACATCAGCGCCTGCGCCTTGTCAGAGCGCTCATTGCGCAGCAGCACGCCCTCCGCAGCCTGGTAGAAGCCGCGGCGGTTGAGCAGGCCGGTCAGCGGGTCGGTCACCGCCTGGTACTCGAGCTGTTGGTGGAGGTTGCGCACCACCGACATGTCCAACACCGTCACCACCATCGCCTGCTGATCGGCCGGCAAGGGTGCACACGACAGCGCGACCGGTACCAACTCGCCCCCCAGGGTGCGTAACTGGGCATCGTGCACGCGGAAGATCTGCCGCCCTAAGTAGGCCTGGTAGAAATCCGACTCGCTCCACAGGTTGGCGTTGGCCATTTGCACCAGGTCAAGCAACTGGGCGCCCTGCAACTGCTCCACTGGCGCTGCCAGCAAGCGTGAAATGGCTGGGTTGGCGAAACTGATGGTGCCGGCGGCATTCACCACCAGAATCCCTTCGGCGGCGTTTTCCAGAATCGAAGCGTTGAACGCCCTGGCCGTTTCCAGCTCGCGGGTCAGTTGCTGCAACATGCGCCGGTTGCGTTGCTGATCGAGCAGGGCCTGGACCTTGGGCTTGAGAATCTGCGGGTCGAAGGGCTTGAACATGTAGTCCACCGCGCCACTGGCGTACCCCTTCAACACAGCAGCATCGGACTGTTCGTTAGCGGTAAGGAAGATGATCGGGGTCAGCCGCGTGCGCTGGCTGCCGCGCATCAGCCGGGCGACTTCGAAGCCGTCCATTTCCGGCATTTGTACATCCAGCAAGACCAGGTCGACGTCGTGTTCGAGCAAGGCACTCAGGGCTTCCACCCCCGAACTTGCGGTCAATACTTGCCAATCCTGCCGGGCCAGCAAGGCCCGCATACTGATGAGGTTCTCGGGGTAATCATCTACCACCAGTAGAACCGAGCTGCCACCATCCCGTGGCTGTGGTTGAAGGTGAGCGCCATCCATGCTGCTTCTCTATTGTGTGACCGACTTCAAATCACGATTGGATCCGATAAGTACTCTAGACCCGGGCCTGTAACTCGCAATGCAATCAGAACGCTATCAGTGCATAAACTGTACGGTAGCCGACTAACGGTTGCTCTGCCGTGAATACACGTTATCGCAGGCATAAAAAAACCCGCATCTCTGCGGGTTTTTCAGTACTTCCAGCGAATCAATTGACCTTGGCGGCCAATTCACCTTTCAGGTAACGCTGGAACATGCCTTCCAGGGAGATCGGCTTGATCTTGGAGGCATTGCCGGCGGTGCCGAAGGCTTCGTAACGGGCGATGCACACGTCACGCATGGCTTTGACGGTTTCACCGAAGAACTTGCGCGGGTCGAACTCGCTTGGGTTCTGGGCCATCAGGCGACGCATGGCACCGGTGGAGGCCAGGCGCAGGTCAGTGTCGATGTTGACCTTGCGCACGCCGTGCTTGATGCCTTCAACGATTTCTTCAACCGGTACGCCGTAGGTTTCTTTGATGTCGCCGCCGTACTGGTTGATGATCGCCAGCCACTCTTGCGGTACCGAAGAGGAACCGTGCATCACCAGGTGGGTGTTAGGAATGCGCTTGTGGATTTCCTTGATGCGGTCGATCGCCAGCACGTCACCGGTCGGTGGCTTGGTGAACTTGTAAGCACCGTGGCTGGTGCCGATGGCGATGGCCAGGGCATCAACCTGGGTCTTCTTGACGAAGTCGGCGGCTTCTTCAGGGTCGGTCAGCATCTGGCTGTGATCCAGCACGCCTTCAGCGCCGATACCGTCTTCTTCACCGGCCATGCCGGTTTCCAGCGAACCCAGGCAGCCCAGCTCGCCTTCTACCGAAACGCCGCAGGCGTGCGCCATGGCAACGGTCTGCTGAGTAACGCGGACGTTGTACTCGTAGTCGGTTGGGGTTTTGCCGTCTTCACCCAGCGAGCCGTCCATCATGACCGAGCTGAAGCCCAGCTGGATCGAGCGCTGGCACACGTCAGGGCTAGTGCCGTGGTCCTGGTGCATGCACACCGGGATGTGCGGGAACTCTTCGATCGCGGCCAGGATCAGGTGGCGCAGGAAGGGCGCACCGGCGTATTTACGGGCACCTGCCGAAGCCTGCACGATGACCGGAGAGTCGGTCTTGTCGGCGGCTTCCATGATTGCGCGCATTTGCTCGAGGTTGTTGACGTTGAAAGCTGGAACGCCGTAACCGAACTCGGCGGCGTGGTCCAGCATCTGGCGCATGCTAATGAGTGCCATTGTGTATCTCTCTCCCGACAAGCGTCGTTTGTTTCGTGCAAGCCTGCCGCAGGGGCGGTTGCTGTTCAAGTAGTGTGGGCCACCTGGGCGGCCCGGCCAGTCACGGTGCCTTGCAGCCCCGCCCTATCAGATCGTTGGTTGCCACCCAGTACACCAGGCCTTCTTCGCCTTTGGTGTGGAAGGCCAGCACGCCATCGCTGTACATCGCGCCCGACGCGCTCGGCTCGGATTTGAGCCGGTAGACCTGGTCGCCGCCGCCAAGGCGTACGTCAACCGAATCTTGTTGTGCATCCGCGAAGCGCCACAGCACTTCGGTCTGGGTGTCACAGACCCAACGGGTCCAGTTGTCTGCCGGGACGGGTTGCGCCGGCTGCAGCAGTGAGCATCCTGCCAGTGTCGCCAGGGCCGCTATGGCCATAAGCGCTTTCATCGCATTACTCCGCTAAGGGCTGCTTTGCAGCCCATCGCCGGCAAGCCGGCTCCCACAGGTACCGTATCACCCTAAGGCCTGTGGGAGCTGGCTTGCCGGCGATGGGCCGCACAGCGGCCCCAGTGTTGAAGACCTTCAAACCCAGCTTAGGTGCCCGAGAACCCGATCAAGGGCAACCAGGCGCCTTGTGCTGGTGGGCTTCGTCGTACTTTTCCAGGCCATCCGGACCCAGGCGCTTGTTGATGACCGGTACGGTCTCAGCCTGCCACTCGGACTGGTAGCAGCCGCCCTTGGGCGACCGCGACGCGGCTTCATCCGAGGACGGGCTGCTGGAGCACGCGCTTAGCATCCCGGCCAGAATCATCACAGGCAATTGCTTGACCATCAGGTCGCTCCCTTTGCCAAGCGCCAACGTCATCAGGCCTTGGCCCGCTCTTCCAGAATTGCCACAGCCGGCAGGACCTTGCCCTCGACGAACTCGAGGAACGCGCCACCACCGGTAGAAATGTAGGAGATATCGGCGCCAACGCCATATTTGTCGATCGCCGCCAGGGTGTCACCACCGCCCGCGATGGAGAATGCGGCGCTTTCGGCGATGGCTTTGGCCAGCACTTTGGTGCCGTTGCCGAACTGGTCGAACTCGAACACGCCAACCGGGCCGTTCCACAGGATGGTCTGCGACGACTTCAGCAGCTCGGCGAAGTTGGCAGCGGTTTGCGGGCCGATGTCCAGGATCATGTCGTCAGCGGCAACGTCGGCAATGGCCTTGACGGTCGCTTCGGCGCTTTCGGCGAATTCCTTGGCAACCACCACATCGACCGGCAGCGGTACGTTGACCTTGGCAGCGATGGCCTTGGCGGTGTCGACCAGGTCAGGCTCGTACAGCGATTTGCCGACGGGGTGGCCAGCGGCCGCCAGGAAGGTGTTGGCGATGCCACCACCGACGATCAGCAGGTCGCAAACGGTGCTCAGGCTGTTCAGCACGTCGAGCTTGGTCGACACCTTGGAGCCAGCGACGATGGCCGCCATCGGCTTGGCCGGGGCTTTCAGCGCCTTGCCCAGGGCATCCAGCTCGGCGGCCAGCAGTGGGCCGGCAGCGGCGACTTTGGCGAACTTGGCCACGCCATGGGTCGAACCTTCGGCGCGGTGGGCAGTGCCGAACGCGTCCATCACGAACACGTCGCACAGGGCAGCGTATTTCTGCGCCAGTTCGTCGGCGTTCTTTTTCTCGCCCTTGTTGAAGCGCACGTTCTCGAACAGCACCAGGTCACCGGCCTTGACCTCGACACCTTCCAGGTAGTCGGCGATCAGCGGCACGTCACGGCCCAGGGCTTTGCTCAAGTAGTCGGCGACCGGCTTGAGGCTGTTCTCGGCGGAGAATTCACCTTCGGTCGGGCGGCCCAGGTGCGAGCAGACCATTACCGCTGCACCCTTCTCCAGGGCCAGCTTGATGGTCGGCAGCGCTGCCAGGATACGCGCGTCGCTGGCTACCACACCGTCCTTCACAGGCACGTTGAGGTCTTCGCGGATCAGTACGCGTTTACCTTGCAGGTCGAGGTCGGTCATCTTCAACACGGTCATGAATGCAGTCCTTCAGGGCTGTTTGTTGCGGGTTGGTTGAACGACGTGCAGATAGTGTTCGGCAACGTCGAGCATACGGTTGGCGAACCCCCATTCGTTGTCGAACCAAGCCAGCAGGTTTACCAGGCGGGGGCCGGAAACACGGGTCTGGCTGGCATCGACGATCGCCGAATGCGGGTCGTGGTTGAAATCACAGCTGGCGTGAGGCAGCTCGGTATAGGCCAGCAATCCTTTGAGCGGGCCCTCCAGCGCTGCCTCGCGCAGCACCCGGTTGACCTCGGCGGCGCTGGTGTCGCGGGCGGTCTGCAGCGTGATGTCCAGGCATGAGACGTTGACGGTCGGCACGCGTACCGCTTTGGCCTGAATTCGCCCGGCAAGTTCCGGCAGCAGCCGCTCGATGCCGCGCGCCAAGCCCGTGGACACCGGGATCACCGACTGGAACGCAGAACGCGTACGGCGCAGGTCTTCGTGGTGGTAAGCGTCGATCACCGGCTGGTCGTTCATCGCCGAGTGGATGGTGGTGATCTGCACGTATTCGATGCCGAACGCCTGGTCCAGCACGCGCAACAGCGGCACGCCGCAGTTGGTGGTGCAAGACGCGTTGGACACCAGGCGCTCGCTGCCGGTCAGGCATGCCTGGTTGATGCCATAGACCACCGTGGCGTCCACATCCGCCTCGCTGGCCATGGGCTGCGAGAACAGCACCCGTGGCGCGCCGGCATCGAGGAATCGCTGGCCATCGGCGCGGGTGTTGTAGGCACCGGAGCACTCCAGCACCAGGTCGATGTCCAGGGCGGCCCAGTCGATGCCTTCCGGGGTGGCGCTGCGCATCACCTTCACGCAGTCGCCGTTAATATGCAGACAATCGCCGTCGACCCTCACTTCACCGGGGAAACGCCCGTGGGTGGAGTCGAAGCGTGTCAGGTACTCGAGGCTGGCCTGATCGGCCAGGTCGTTCAACGCAACAATCTCGAAACCGGCCTTCGCCCCCCGCTCGAACAACGCGCGCAGGACACAGCGGCCGATGCGGCCATAACCGTTGAGTGCAACTTTGTAGGGACGCGGGTGGGGCATAGGTGGCTCTTGAAATCCGTCGGTTGAAAGGGGCCGCCATACGGCCCATTCGCGGCACAAGGCCGCTCCCACAGGGTACTGCGGCGTATGCAGATCCTGTGGGAGCGGCCTTGTGCCGCGAACGAGGGCCAAAGGCCCTCGCTTTGCCTGTATCAGTCTTCCAGCAGTTCTTCGGCGGTGCCCAGGATGTTCTCCAGGGTGAAGCCGAATTCTTCGAACAGTGCCGAGGCCGGGGCCGACTCACCGTAGGTGGTCATGCCGATGATACGGCCTTCCAGGCCGACGTACTTGTACCAGAAGTCGGCGTGGGCAGCTTCGATGGCGATGCGCGCACCCACTTCCAGTGGCAGTACAGACTGCTTGTAGGCAGCGTCCTGGGCGTCGAACACGCTGGTGCACGGCATGGAAACCACGCGGACCTTGCGGCCTTGCTCGCTCAGCTTGTCGAAGGCCTGAACCGCCAGGCCCACTTCGGAACCGGTGGCGATCAGGATCAGCTCTGGCTCGCCAGCGCAGTCCTTGAGGATGTAGCCACCACGGCTGATGTCAGCGATCTGCTGGGCGTCACGGTCCTGATGCTGCAGGTTCTGACGCGAGAAGATCAGCGCCGATGGGCCGTCTTTGCGCTCCAGGGCGTTTTTCCAGGACACAGCCGATTCGACCGCGTCAGCTGGGCGCCAGGTGTCCAGGTTCGGCGTGCTGCGCAGGCTGGTCAGCTGCTCGATCGGCTGGTGAGTCGGGCCGTCTTCGCCCAGGCCGATGGAGTCGTGGGTGTAGACGTGGATCACGCGCTGCTTCATCAGGGCCGACATGCGCACTGCATTGCGGGCGTATTCCATGAACATCAGGAAGGTCGCGCCGTAAGGCACCAGGCCGCCGTGCAGGGCAACGCCGTTCATGATCGCGGTCATGCCGAACTCGCGTACGCCGTAGTAGACGTAGTTGCCGCTAGCGTCATGGGCGTCGACACCCTTGCAGCCTTTCCACAGGGTCAGGTTGGAACCGGCCAGGTCAGCCGAACCGCCGAGGAACTCAGGCAGCAGCGGGCCGAAGGCGTTCAAGGCATTCTGGCTGGCCTTGCGGCTGGCAATGGTCTCGCCTTTGGCAGCGACTTCGTTGATGTAGGCCTGGGCCTTCTCGGAGAAGTCGGCCGGCAGCTCGCCACTGTCACGGCGCTTGAACTCGGCAGCCAGTTCTGGGAACGCCTTGGCATAGGCGTCGAAGCGCTGGTTCCACTCGGCTTCAGCCTTGGCACCGGCGGCCTTGGCATCCCACTCGGCATAGATGTCGGCCGGGATCTCGAACGGGCCGTGGTTCCAGTTCAACTCTTTACGGGCCAGGGCGATTTCGTCGTTGCCCAGCGGTGCGCCGTGGCAGTCTTCCTTGCCCTGCTTGTTCGGCGAACCGAAGCCGATGATGGTCTTGCAGCAGATCAGGGTCGGCTGCTCGCTTTTGCGTGCAGTCTCGATCGCGGTCTTGATCTCGTCGGCGTCATGGCCGTCGACGTTGCGGATCACCTGCCAGTTGTAGGCTTCGAAACGCTTCGGCGTGTCGTCGGTGAACCAGCCTTCGACTTCGCCGTCGATGGAGATGCCGTTGTCGTCATAGAAGGCAATCAGCTTGCCTAGGCCCAGGGTGCCGGCCAAAGCGGCGACTTCGTGGGAGATACCTTCCATCATGCAGCCGTCGCCGAGGAACACGTAGGTGTTGTGGTCGACGATGTTGTGGCCTTCACGGTTGAACTGTGCGCCCAGGACTTTTTCCGCCAGGGCGAAGCCCACGGCGTTGGCCAGGCCTTGGCCCAGTGGACCGGTGGTGGTCTCTACGCCTGGGGTGTAGCCGTATTCCGGGTGGCCCGGGGTACGGCTGTGCAGCTGGCGGAAGGCCTTGAGGTCGTCGATCGACAGGTCGTAGCCGGTCAGGTGCAGCAGCGAGTAGATCAGCATAGAGCCGTGGCCGTTAGACAGCACGAAGCGGTCACGGTCGGCGAAGCTTGGGTTGCTCGGGTTGTGCTTCAGGTAGTCACGCCAAAGCACTTCGGCGATATCCGCCATGCCCATAGGGGCACCTGGGTGGCCGCTGTTAGCCTTTTGCACGGCATCCATGCTGAGGGCACGAATGGCGTTGGCACGTTCACGACGGCTGGGCATCGCTGATCTCCTGGGGCTGAAAGGTTGTGATACGAAAAAAGGCGGCCATTTTCGCCCACTGGGGGGCTGGGGGCAAACATTTAAGCGTCAAGCGGCACGCTTTAAGCGGCAAGGTGCATGCAAGCATGGGCTGGGGCCGCTCTATCCTTGCAGCTCATCGCCAATATCAAAACTTTTTGATATTGGCCTTGCGGGTGCCACGATGCCTGTCTAGACTGCCGCCCCATGAACCTCCGTGCGCAATCGATCCCTCAGCGAAGCGACACCCTGGCCGCCCTGTGCAAAGCCAGTGGCGACGCGCTGCGCCTGAATGTTTTGCGCGCATTGGCCAGCGATTCGTTTGGCGTGCTCGAACTGGCGCAAATCTTCGACATCGGCCAGTCCGGCATGAGCCATCACCTGAAGGTGCTGGCCCAGGCCGAGCTGGTGGCGACCCGGCGCGAGGGCAACGCGATTTTCTACCGCCGCGCCCTGCCCGACAGCCTACGCCTGGGCGGGCGTCTGCACACGGCGTTGCTCGAAGAAGTCGACGACCTGACCTTGCCACCTGCGGTGCAGGCGCGCATCGCCCAGGTACAGCAACGCCGCGCAGCCACCAGCCAGGACTTTTTCCTGCGCGTGGAAGAAAAATTCCGCGCCCAGCAAGACCTGATCGCCGGCCTGCCGCAGTACCGCGAAAGCTTGCTGGCGCTGCTCGACAAGCTGAACTTCGCGCCCACTGCCAGCGCCCTTGAAGTAGGCCCCGGCGACGGCGGCTTCCTGCCAGACCTGGCACAGCGCTTCGCCACGGTGACCGCCCTGGACAACAGCCCGACCATGCTCGAGCTGGCCCGCCAGGTCTGCCAGCGTGAGCGCCTGGACAACGTGAACCTGCAGTTGGCCGATGCACTGAATGCAACGGATGTGGCAGCCGACTGCGTTGTGCTGAACATGGTGCTGCACCATTTCAGCGACCCGGCCCTGGCCCTGCGCCAGCTGGCCAAACGGGTGAAAGCGGGCGGCAGCCTGCTGGTCACCGAACTGTGCAGCCATGACCAGGGGTGGGCGCGCGATGCCTGCGGCGACCTCTGGCTGGGCTTCGAACAGGACGACCTGGCCCGTTGGGCCAATAGTGCCGGGCTGGTCCCCGGGGACAGCCTCTATGTGGGCTTGCGCAACGGTTTCCAGATACAGGTCCGCCATTTTCAGCGGGCGACTGGCGACATACACCATCGGTAATTTTTAGGAACCCTTCGAGATGAGCGAATACTCCCTTTTCACCTCCGAGTCCGTGTCCGAAGGGCATCCGGACAAGATCGCCGACCAGATTTCGGACGCTGTCCTTGATGCCATCATCGCTCAGGACAAATACGCCCGCGTTGCCTGCGAAACCTTGGTCAAGACCGGTGTCGCCATCATCGCAGGCGAAGTGTCCACGTCCGCCTGGGTCGACCTCGAAGAACTGGTACGTAAAGTCATCATCGACATCGGCTACAACAGCTCCGACGTCGGCTTCGACGGCGCCACCTGCGCGGTGATGAACATCATCGGCAAGCAGTCCGTGGACATCGCCCAGGGCGTCGACCGCTCCAAGCCGGAAGACCAGGGCGCTGGCGACCAGGGCCTGATGTTCGGTTACGCCAGCAACGAAACCGACGTGCTGATGCCAGCGCCGATCTGCTTCTCGCACCGTCTGGTCGAGCGCCAGGCCGAAGCGCGCAAGTCGCGCCTGCTGCCGTGGCTGCGCCCGGACGCCAAGTCGCAGGTCACCTGCCGTTACGAAAATGGCAAGGTAGTCGGCATCGACGCGGTGGTCCTGTCGACCCAGCACAACCCTGAGGTCTCGCAAAAAGACCTGCAGGAAGCGGTGATGGAGCTGATCGTCAAGCACACCCTGCCGGCCGAACTGCTGCACAAAGATACCCAGTACCACATCAACCCGACCGGCAACTTCATCATCGGTGGCCCGGTGGGTGACTGTGGCCTGACCGGCCGCAAGATCATCGTCGACTCCTACGGCGGCATGGCCCGCCACGGTGGTGGCGCGTTCTCCGGCAAGGACCCGTCCAAGGTCGACCGTTCCGCCGCCTACGCCGGTCGCTACGTGGCCAAGAACATCGTCGCCGCCGGCCTGGCCGAGCGTTGCGAGATCCAGGTGTCCTACGCCATTGGCGTGGCTCAACCAACCTCCATCTCGATCAACACCTTCGGTACCGGCAAGGTCTCCGACGACAAGATCGTCCAGCTGGTGCGCGAGTGCTTCGACCTGCGTCCGTACGCGATCACCAAGATGCTCGACCTGCTCCACCCGATGTACCAGGAAACCGCTGCCTACGGCCACTTCGGCCGTACCCCGCAGCAGAAGACGGTCGGCGACGACACCTTCACCACCTTCACCTGGGAACGCACCGACCGCGCCCAGTCGCTGCGTGACGCTGCCGGCCTGTAAGTTTCCTACAGCGCTGGACGAAAGCCCCTGCCGAGCAATCGGCAGGGGCTTTTTTGTGACATATCGGCTGACAACTGTTCACGGCAATCGGCGCCCAGCCTGCCTAGGCTGAGGGTTCCCAACCGCCATGCAAGGATGCTGGCCATGCCGTTCATGCTGTTGTTCGCACTGCTGCTATCGCTACATGCCTCGCTGGCGCACGCCAGCCCCTGCCCCGACTGGGACGCCAAACAGGTCGACGCCGAGGTAACCCACCTGCGCAACACGATTGCCCAATGGGACGACGACTACCATCGCCTGGGCATCGCCCAGGTGGCAGATGAACTGTATGACCAGAGCCGGCAACGCCTGGAGCATTGGCAGCAATGCTTCGGCCTGCAGGCGCAACCCGCGCCACTGGCCACGGCGCGCGGCCCGATTACCCACCCCGTCCCGCATACCGGCGTCGACAAGCTGGGCGACGAGCAGGCCGTCGGCCGCTGGATGGCCGGCAAGGCTGGCCTATGGGTGCAGCCGAAGGTCGATGGGGTGGCGGTGTCCTTGCTCTACCGACAGGGGCAACTCGTACAGTTGCTGAGCCGGGGTGACGGGGCCCAGGGGCACGACTGGAGCCGCCACATCCCGCGCCTCGATGCCATTACCCGGCAACTGCCCCAGGCCCTTGACCTGGTGTTGCAGGGTGAACTGTATTTGCGCCTGGACCAGCACGTGCAAGCCCAGGCGGGCAGCGCCAAGGCACGGGGCACCGTGGCAGGGCTGCTCGCCCGCAAGCAGCTCAGCGCTGAACAAGGCACCAGCATCGGCCTGTTCGTCTGGGATTGGCCACAGGGCCCCAGCAGCCAGGCCGAGCGCCTCGCGCAGCTGGCACAACTGGGCTTCCCCGACAGCCAGCGCTACAGCGTTGCCATCGACTCCACCGCCGATGCCGCACACTGGCGCCTGCACTGGTACCGCTCGCCCCTGCCCTTCGCCACCGATGGCGTCATCCTGCGCCAGAGCAGTCGGCCACCCGCCGAGCGTTGGCAGGCCAAGCCGCCCTACTGGCTGGCAGCCTGGAAATACCCCTATGCCCAAGCCTTGGCAGAGGTGCGTGAGGTACGCTTCCGGGTCGGTCGCACGGGCAGGGTCACGCCGGTGCTGCGCCTGCACCCGGTCACACTGGACGACCGGCTGATCACACAGGTCAGCCTGGGCTCACTGGGACGCTGGCAGCGCCTCGACATTGCCCCCGGTGATCAGGTAGCAATCAGCCTGGCCGGCCTGGCCATTCCGCGTTTCGAGCACGTGGTGCACCGCGCAGTCTGGCGCCAGCCGGTGGAGGCGCCGCACCCGGGGCACTATCACCCCCATAGCTGCTGGCGCGCAGACGACGGTTGCAACGAGCAGTTCATTGCGCGGCTTACGTGGCTCAGTGGCAAGCAGGGGCTGGCAATGCCGCGCACCGGGCCAGGTACCTGGCAGCGCCTGGTCGAGGCGGGGTTGGTCACTTCGATGACGGATTGGCTGCAACTCGATGTTCAGCGCCTGGGCCAGGTACCGGGCATCAGCGACGCCACCGCCACACAGTTGCTGCACGCCTTTGAAGGCGCCCGATCACAGCCCTTCTCCCGCTGGCTACGCGCGCTTGGCGCACCCGCACCGGGTGGCATGCAGCTCGACGGTGACTGGGCAGAGCTGTCCTCGCGCACGGCCGGTGACTGGCACGCCATGCCGGGTATCGGCGCGGTGCGCGCGCGCCAGCTTGAAGCGTTTTTTACGGCCAACGAAACTCAAGCCATCGCGACACAGTTAAACGAGGCAGGCGTAAACGCGTTCCAAACCAGCAATAAACCGCTCGCGCAATGATTTTTTACCAAATCACATGTAGGGAAAGTCTGAGTTTCGGCCATAAAAAACCAACAAGGGTTTCTAAATAGGAAAAACCAAGGCAGGATTTCCCCCAACTTTTCTGCCCCGCCCCGTTCAGGAGGCTTTTCATGAAACGTATTTCGACTCTTTTCTTGCTCGCAACACTGGGTCTGGCTGCTGGCGCCGTGCAGGCTGCCGAGCCGGACGCCGGCCTGACGGGCTGCGCGGCCAAACGCAGCGCCATCGAGAACCAACTGAAGATTGCCCGCGAACACGGCAACAGTGACCAGGTCGCGGGGCTCGAGCAGGCACTGGAAGGTGCAAAAAACTGTACAGAAACTAGCCTGCGCAAAGAGCGTGAACAAAAGGTGCTCGATGCGCGCCATGAAGTCGCGCAGCGCGAAAAAGACCTGAAGAAAGCCGAAAAGAAAGGCGATGCTGAAAAGATAAACAAGCGTAAAGACAAACTCGCCGAGTCGCGCAAAGAACTGCAGGAAGCGGTCGACGAACTCGACCGCTGAGGTGCAGCGTCCGTGAGCGCCTTATCGCCGGCAAGCCGGCTCCCACGGGTACTCCACTGCTCTCAAGGGCTGTGTGTTTCCTGTGGGAGCTGGCTTGCCGGCGATAAGGCCCTCACAGGCGATCAATGATTGCGGAATTCAGTATGGCAAGCCTTGCACGCAGCCTCGACCCTGTCCATCGGTCCCTTCAACTGCGCCGCCTCCAGCGGCTGGCCCCGGGTAGCATCGACCAATTCACCGGTCACGCCCTCCAGTTGCCGGGCAAGGTCATGGAACCGCGCCTGACGCTCCCACACCTCCGCTCGCGCGCTGCTGTCACCGCCATCGCGCGCTTGGGGGAAGTGCTGCCACGGCTGGTGCGACAGGCTGTCGAGCTTCACGGCCCCGTCGGAGAACTTCACCCCGTCGAACGGCAAACGGCCGCGCAGCATGCCACCCAGGTCCTCGCTGGTCTTGAGCATGTCCTTGAAGATTGCCTTGCGCTGGCCCAGCGGCGAGTTCGGGTCCACACGGTCACAGGCACTCAGGGCAAGGGCTGCGAGCAGAACAACGGTCAATCGCTTGAACATCACGGTCACTACGGCCTACGAGAATGGGCGGCCAGTATCGCTGGCCAAGGGCCAAAGACCAATAGCCACATAAAAAACAGGGGCGAATCTTCATGTTCGCCCATGACAGGAACCCCCCTATGAAATCTGCCCTGCGCCACCTGGCCTGGACACTCCCGGCGCTGGCCCTGCTGGCCGGCTGCAACGGCGGCGAGAACGCCAAACCTGAGCCCCATGCCATTGCCACCTATGCCAGTGCCACCTGGCAGGACCTGCCCAGCGTCAGCGACACCGACCTGGTGGCCGGCTTCCACGCGTGGCGCAATGGCTGTGAAAAACTCAAGCGCGACGCCGTCTGGGCCACCACCTGCGAGGCCGCTGCCAGCGTGCCGGACGATGCCCTGCAAATACGCGCCTTCCTGCAGCAAAACCTGCAGGTCTATGGCTTGCGCTCGGCCGAGAACAACGCCAACGGCCTGATCACTGGCTACTACGAGCCGGTCTACCCGGGCAGCCTGAAACCGACCGAAACCAACCATGTAGCGGTGTACGGCGTGCCCGACGACATGATCGTGGTCGACCTCGCCAGCGTGTACCCAGAGCTCAAGGGCAAGCGCCTGCGCGGGCGACTCGATGGCCGGGTGCTCAAGCCTTACGACACAGCCGAAGTCATCAACCGTGAGGGCGTAAAAGCCCCGGTGCTGGCTTGGCTGACCGACCCGATGGACTTGCAGTTCCTGCAGATACAGGGTTCGGGCCGGGTACAACTGGAAGATGGCCGCCAGCTGCGCCTGGGCTACGCCGACCAAAATGGCCACCCCTACCGGCCGATCGGGCGTTGGCTGGTGGAACAGGGCCAGTTGAAGAAGGAAGACGTGAGCATGGGCAGCATTCATGCCTGGGCCCAGGCCAACCCGCAGCGGGTACCAGAGCTGCTGGCCAGCAACCCCAGCTACGTGTTTTTCAGCACCCGCCCCGACAGTAACGAAGGCCCGCGCGGCTCGCTCAACGTGCCACTGACGGCCGGCTACAGCGTGGCGATCGACCGCAAGGTGATTCCGTTGGGCAGCCTGCTCTGGCTATCCACTACGCGCCCGGATGGTACCCCTGTTGTGCGGCCGGTAGGCGCTCAGGATACTGGGGGGGCCATTGCTGGTGAGGTACGTGCAGACCTGTTCTGGGGGACTGGGCCAGAAGCCGGTGAGCTGGCCGGGAACATGAAGCAGCAAGGGCAGATCTGGATGCTGTGGCCTAAAGGCAAACCGCTGCCTGAAGTACCGAAAGTCCTTTGATTCTGCGCTGACCTCTTCGCGGGTAAACCCGCTCCCACAGGGCTTGTGAAAACCTTCCAGGCTGCGCTAGACCTTGTGGGAGCGGGTTTACCCGCGAAGAGGGCAACTCGGTTTCAGACGGAAACCACAAAAAACGCCACGATCAACGCCAACCCGGCAAACCACACCACTGACCGCAATGCCGCCCAGTCCGCCAGGTAGCAGATGATGTAGAGCAACCGGCTGGTGATGTACATCACGCCCAGCACGTCCTGCGTCACTTGCTCGGCATTGCCGACGATATCGGCCACCAACACGGCCGCCGCAAACGCCGGAAACGCTTCGTAGCTATTCTGCTGCGCCGCATGGGCTCGGCGTGGCAGGCCCGATAGCGTGTCCAGGAAGGCACGCGGATCGTGATTGTCCTTGAGGCCGAAGCGGCCACTGCTCACTTTGGCGATCAATGCGCAAAGCGGCGGCAATACCAGGGCAATCAGGATGCACCACAGGGCAACGGTCATGGACAGCACTCCTTGTTCAATCGAAAGGTTAGAGCTTCATTACCAGCATGCCTGCCAGCACCAGCCCGCAAGCTAGGAGTCTTGGCCCGCCAAAAGGTTCTTTGAGGTAGCGCATACCCAACAGCACCACCAGGATCACGCTCAATTCCCGCAGCGCCGCCGCCTCGGCCACCGACCCTAGGTGCATGGCCCACAGCACCAGGGCGTAACTGAACAGCACGCAAAGCCCTACGGCCAACCCCAGCCGCCATTGGGTTCGCCAGAACAGCACAAACGGTGCCCGGCGCGCCACACTGGCCAACAGCGGGAAAGGCCAGGCACTGAGCAAGGTCAGCCATACCAGGTAGTCCCAAGGCTTGCCCCACAGCCGCACCGCCTGGCCGTCGAACCAGGTGTAGCAACCGATGCACAGGCCAATCAGCGCCACCACGGGCAACATCGACCAAGGCAGCCGATCACCACCGCCCCCCTGCCACAGCAGGCACGCCATGCCACACGGAATGAGCAGGATGCCGATGATCTGCTGCTGGCTCAGCGATTCCCCGGCAAAGGCCAGGGTCAAGCCCAGCACCACCAGCGGCGACAACCCGCGCATCAGAGGATAGACCAGCCCCAGGTCACCGACCCGATAGGCCTGGATCAGCAGATAGCGGTACAACTGTTCGGCCAGCGCCGAGGCGACCAACCAGGGCCAGATTTCGGCGGGAGGCACCTCGACAAAGGCCACGGCCAGCACGGCAAAAGCCAGCGCGACCGTGTCCATGCTGGCAATCACCAACAAGCGTTCGCCGCTGAATTTGATCAGGGTGTTCCAGGTCGCATGCAGGAGGGCGGCGACCAGTACCAGGGAAGTTGCCAACACGCCTTCAAGTCCTTGTGACGTTATTGAGGCACGAATATATCGTCTTCAGTCTGGTGTGCGTATGTCGGAAGATTTTCAGCGCTTACGAAATCGGGCGCCGCACGGGCGGCGCATCTCAAAACCATCGCACAACTCAAGCCCTACACATGAACGATTCCAACAATTCCGGTCAAAGGTGTGCCCCGAAGCCCTCGCCAGGTCATCAAAGAACTGCCCGAGTCATTCGGGTACGACTTGGAAGCCACTGTTACAGGATTTGGGATGCTTGAATTAGTTGCCGCGTTTATCTGCCTCACCACCCTTCTCACCTACGTCAACTACCGCTTCATCGGCCTGCCACCCGCCATCGGCGTGATGGTCACGGCACTGCTGTTCTCGTTGATGCTGCAAGGGCTTAGCCTGATTGGCTTCCCTGGCCTCGAAGAGCGCGTCGAAGGCCTGATGAACCAGATCGACTTCAACGATTTGCTGATGCACTGGATGCTGGCATTCCTGCTGTTCGCCGGCGCCTTGCACGTCAACCTCTCAGACCTGCGTAGCTATCGCTGGCCGATCGGCCTGCTGGCGACCATCGGCGTACTGATCGCCACCGTGGTGATCGGCTACCTGTCGCACTGGGTGTTCGCGATGTTTGGCTGGCAGGTTCCGCTGATCTACTGCCTGCTGTTCGGCGCGCTGATCTCGCCCACCGACCCGATTGCCGTGCTCGGCGCATTGCGGACCGCCAATGCCTCCAAGCCGCTGAAAACCACCATCGTCGGCGAATCGCTGTTCAACGACGGCACCGCGGTCGTGGTGTTCACCGTGCTGCTGGGCATCATCCAGCTCGGCGAAACCCCCAGTGCCTATGACACGGCTGTCCTGTTCGCCCGCGAGGCCATTGGCGGCGTGGTGTTCGGCGGCGTGATCGGCTACGCCACCTACCGCATGATCAAGAGCGTCGAGCAGTACCAGGTCGAGGTCATGCTGACCCTGGCGCTGGTCATCGGTGGCTCGGCAATGTGCTACGAACTGCACGTTTCTGCACCAATCGCCATGGTGGTCGCCGGCCTGATCATCGGCAACATGGGGCGCAACCTGGCGATGAACGACATGACCCGTCGCTACATGGACGGTTTCTGGGAGTTGATCGATGACATGCTCAACGCCCTGCTGTTCGCGCTGATCGGCCTTGAGCTTCTGCTGCTGCCGTTCAACTGGATGCACCTGGCGGCCGGCGGGGTGCTGGCACTGGCGGTCCTGCTGTCGCGGCTGCTTACCGTGGCCCCGGCAATCTTGCTGCTGCGCCGCTGGCGGAGTGTGCCGAAAGGCACCGTGCGGGTACTGACCTGGGGCGGCCTGCGTGGCGGCGTGTCGGTAGCGCTGGCACTGTCGCTGCCGCTGGGTGAGGAACGTGACCTGCTGCTGTCGATCACCTACATCGTGGTGCTGTCGTCGATCCTGGTGCAGGGGCTGAGCATCGGGCGGGTAGTGCGCAAGGTTAGCGCCCAGCCCTGAGATTGCCGGGGCCGCTTTGCGGCCCATCGCGACACAAGGCCGCTCCTACACGGGATTCGCATTCTCCTGTAGGAGCGGCCTTGTGTCGCGATGGGCTGCAAGGCAGCCCCAAAATATCTACTCGACTGCCGAGTCCGGGAACTGGTCCTGGACGTATTTGATCTCGGTGCGCCCGTGAGCCGCGGGCATACCATCTTCGCCGAGGTTGACGAACACCATCTTGTCGACGGTCAGGATGCTCTTGCGGGTGATCTTGTTGCGCACTTCGCACTTGAGGGTGATCGAGGTGCGGCCGAATTCAGTGGCGGTGATGCCCAGTTCGATGATGTCGCCCTGGCGCGAAGCACTGACGAAGTTGATCTCCGACATGTACTTGGTCACCACACGCTGGTTGCCCAGCTGGACGATGGCGTAGATCGCCGCTTCTTCGTCGATCCAGCGCAACAGGCTGCCACCGAACAGGGTGCCATTGGGGTTGAGGTCTTCGGGTTTTACCCATTTGCGGGTGTGAAAGTTCATCGGTACTCCTAACCTGCTTGGCTAACGTGCATTCATGATGGCAGAGCGGCCGCCGCCGCTCCATTGAACATCGACTATCGTCTCGATTAATCGACAGAAAACCTTGGGTGAAGGTCCCTGTCGCGGCTATAATCCTGCCGCTTCACTTGGCCACCCGCAGCGGCGGCCATGCCCGCCACCTGTCCGAGGGGCGCTGCAGCAGGCTAGGCCTGTCAGGCTCGGATGGGGCGTTGTCCGCTCCTGCGGACGCTCAACGCACAACGGCGCCCATTCGCACACTACGAATGGAGGCTCTCATGAGCGCTGTAAACACGCCTGCTGGTTTTACCGATTTCAAAGTCGCTGACATCTCCCTGGCTGCCTGGGGCCGTCGCGAAACCATCATCGCCGAATCGGAAATGCCTGCACTGATGGGCCTGCGTCGCAAGTACCTCGCCGAGCAACCGCTCAAGGGTGCGAAGATTCTGGGCTGCATCCACATGACCATTCAGACCGCCGTGCTGATCGAAACCCTGGTTGCCCTGGGTGCCGAAGTGCGCTGGTCGTCCTGCAACATCTTCTCCACCCAGGACCAGGCCGCTGCCTCCATCGCCGCCGCCGGTATCCCTGTGTTCGCCTGGAAAGGCGAAACCGAGGAAGAGTACGAGTGGTGCCTGGAGCAGACCATCCTCAAGGATGGCCAGCCATGGGACGCCAACATGATCCTCGACGACGGCGGCGACCTGACCGAACTGCTGCACAAGAAGTACCCAGCCGTTCTGGACCGCGTCCACGGTGTCACCGAAGAGACCACCACCGGCGTGCACCGCCTGCTGGACATGCTGGCCAAGGGCGAGCTGAAAGTCCCGGCGATCAACGTCAACGACTCGGTCACCAAGAGCAAGAACGACAACAAGTACGGCTGCCGTCACAGCCTGAACGACGCCATCAAGCGTGGCACCGACCACCTGCTGTCGGGCAAGCAAGCCCTGGTGATCGGCTACGGTGACGTGGGCAAGGGTTCGGCCCAGTCCCTGCGCCAGGAAGGCATGATCGTCAAGGTCACCGAAGTTGACCCGATCTGCGCCATGCAGGCCTGCATGGACGGCTTCGAGCTGGTCTCGCCGTTCATCGACGGTATCAACGACGGCACCGAAGCCAGCATCGACAAGGCCCTGCTGGGCAAGATCGACCTGATCGTCACCACCACCGGTAACGTCAACGTCTGCGATGCCAACATGCTCAAGGCCCTGAAGAAGCGTGCCGTGGTCTGCAACATCGGCCACTTCGACAACGAGATCGACACCGCCTTCATGCGCAAGAACTGGGCCTGGGAAGAGGTCAAGCCGCAGGTGCACAAGATCCACCGCACCGGCGCTGGCAGCTTCGACCCGCAAAACGACGACTACCTGATCCTGCTGGCCGAAGGCCGTCTGGTGAACCTGGGCAACGCCACCGGTCACCCAAGCCGCATCATGGACGGTTCGTTCGCCAACCAGGTGCTGGCACAGATCTTCCTGTTCGAGCAGAAGTACGCCGACCTGTCGGCCGAGAAGAAAGCCGAACGCCTGACCGTAGAAGTGCTGCCCAAGAAGCTCGACGAAGAAGTGGCCCTGGAAATGGTCCGCGGCTTCGGCGGCGTGGTCACCCAACTGACCCAGCAGCAAGCCGACTACATCGGCGTGACTGTCGAAGGCCCGTTCAAGCCACACGCCTACCGCTACTAAGCGGCAAGCGCCCGGCGGCATGCCGGCGGGCGCTTGTAGTCGTTTAATCTTGATCGATGCCCAAGCCAGGCCGGCCCCCACCGCCCTGGCTTTTACTTGCAGCGTGCGGCTCATGGCCTGCAGCTGAGGAAACAGAGATGTCACAAGAACGCCGCTACAGTTTCGAATTCTTCCCGACCAAGACCGATGCCGGTCACGAAAAGCTGATGGGCGTTGCCCGCCAGCTGGCCACCTACAACCCCGATTTCTTCTCCTGCACCTACGGTGCGGGCGGCTCTACCCGCGACCGCACACTCAACACCGTGCTGCAGCTGGAGAGCGAAGTGAAAGTGCCTGCCGCACCGCACCTGTCGTGCGTCGGCGACACCAAAGAAGAGCTGCGCGCCCTGCTTGCCGAGTACAAGGCTGCGGGCATCAAGCGCATCGTCGCCCTGCGCGGCGACCTGCCTTCCGGCATGGGCATGGCCAGCGGCGAGCTGCGCTACGCCAGCGACCTGGTCGAATTCATCCGCCAGGAAACCGGTGATCACTTCCACCTGGAAGTGGCGGCCTACCCCGAGATGCACCCCCAGGCCCGTAACTTCGAGATCGACCTGGCCAACTTCGTGCACAAGGTCAAGGCCGGTGCCGACAGCGCCATCACCCAGTACTTCTTCAACGCCGACAGCTATTTCTATTTTGTCGAGCGTGCGCAGAAACTGGGCGTCGATATCCCAGTGGTGCCCGGCATCATGCCGATTACCAACTACAGCAAGCTGGCCCGGTTCTCCGACGCCTGCGGCGCCGAGATCCCGCGCTGGATCCGCAAGCAGCTGGAAGCCTATGGCGACGACACCGCCAGCATCCAGGCTTTCGGCGAAGAAGTGATCACCCGCATGTGTGAACAACTGCTGCAAGGCGGCGCACCGGGCCTGCACTTCTATACCTTGAACCAGGCCGAAGCGAGCCTGGCGATCTGGAACAACCTGAAACTGCCTCGCTGAAACTTTTTGGCAATATCTGATTAAGAAATGATTAAGGCTTTGGTCATAGACTAAGGCCTTATTTATTTTCGGGTTAAACAGGTCTTGCCTGACATGCAGCATCCCCAGCCATCGCGCCCTCAGCTCGTCTACTTGGCTTTCGGCCCGGCCACCTACCACCAGGAAGCCTGCTTCAGCATCGTCAGTGCCCTTGCCCACCTGGACGTGTCGGCAGGCGAGGCGCTGGATATTCAGGTCTATACCGACAACCCGGCGCCCTATGCCAAGCTGCCGGTCACGCTGCACCTGCTCGACGACGCCACGCGCGAGGCGTGGAATGCCCCGCATGGTTATCACTTTCGCAGCAAGCATGTGCTGCTGCGTCAGGTGCTGACGCAGCATGCAATGGCGGTGCTGATCGATACCGACACGTTCTTCCGTCAGTCACCGATGCGGCTGTTCCAGCGCGTCGCGCCTGGCCATCTGCTGTGCAACGCCATCGGCGGGCGCTACGGCGCCAACCAGAAATGCCTGTTGTACAAGAACCTGCTGTCCGTCCTCCAGGCCCAAGGCCTGGCCGATTGCCAGATGCCCTTGATCAACTCGGGCGTGATCGGGCTCACCGCCGAAGACGCGCAGGCACTGGACCACTCCATCGCCATGATGGACGAATTCTACCCACTGGCCCGCGAGGCCTACACCCTCGAAGAGTTCTGCCTGGCCGTGGCGGCCTACCGCAAACTTCAGCTGGCCGAGTGCACCGACGTCATCCACCACTACTGGAGCCGCAAGGCCCAGTTCCGCGCCAAGATCCAGGCCTGGCTGCGCAAACACGGCGATGCGCCGCTGTGTGAAGCCGCGTTGGCCGATGTTGCGCGGGTCAACGATCAACTGCCGCGGCCGCCGACCCTGCACCGGCTGGGCTACAAGGCGTTGAGCCTGACCCTGCCCAGCCATGAGCGGCAATTTGCCCGCGAATTGCTGTATGGCAGCTACCCCTACCCCAACGAGTTCGACCGGGCCTGTGCATCGGCTTGGTGGGACAAAGCCCTGGAGAACTTCAATGCGCGCAACGGCTGCATCCAGCCTGAACAGCTGCGCCAGTGCCTGCGTCACCCTGGCCTGCGCCTGTCGCTCGGGGAACAGCGCAAGGCTATCGAAGCGCACCTGCTCAGGTCGGCGCAGGCCTGAACAGCCGCCGCTTCACTGGCCTTGAGCAGGCCGAGCGCGTAATCTGCGGCCCATGTTCGCCACCACCCGCCTGTTCTGGATCCTGCTGCTCGCCTGCCTGAGCCCGTTGGCCCTGGCCGAACGCCTGCGCCTGGTGTCCGACGACTGGGCACCGTATGTGTACCAGCAAGACGGCCAACCCCGGGGCATCGACTACGAAGTGACCACCCAGGTATTCAGGCGCCTGGGGGTAGAAGTGGAATGGCAGTTCCTGCCCTGGAAGCGCTGCCTGGCGATGATCGAGCAAGGGCTGGCCGACGGGATTGTGGATATCTTTCAGTTCGACACGCGCAAGCCCTATCTGGTCTACCCAGCGGAGCCCATGTCGGATGTAGAGTTCGTGCTGTTTCAGGCCCGCCCCCGCCGCCATGCCGTCAATGGGCTGGACGACCTTGCGGGGCTGACCGTCGGCACATCGCCCGGCTACACCTACGACGCCGCATTCAACGATTCGCCGCGTTTTCGCCGTGAAGCAGCCCCTACCCATGAAGCCAACTTCGGCAAACTGCTGCTGGGGCGTATCGATTTGCTGATTACCGACCGCAGGGTCGGGCGCTACCTGATGCGCCAGCTGGGCCTTGAACAACGCATCGAAGAGCTGCCCTGGGTGGTCAGCCGACAGGCGCAATACCTGGGGCTGACCCGCAAACCCGGGCGAGAAGCACTGGCCCAGGCGTTCTCCGAAGAGTTGCAACGCTTCAAGCAGGAACCCGCCTACGCTGCCATCAGCCACCGCTACATAGGCGACATCGGAAACATTCTCAACGCCGTTGAGCAGCAGGAAAGCAGCACGTCGCGATAGCTCTGTTATACTCGGGCCTTCCCGCCAGGCTTACGCCCGGACGCTCGGCCTAGCAACAGGCATCCCGATCGGCAACGACGCACCATCGCGTCAGCCCTCCGCTTCCTGGATGTGCAGTGAAAGCCAAGCTGGACCGGACGCGATCGCATCTCACCGATGCCCGTCGCGCCAGGCAGAACATCCCAACGGGCCCAGCCCACACGAGAACAGGATTGCCCATGTCCTTTGCTTCCCTCGGTCTCTCCGAGGCTCTTGTCCGCGCTATCGAGGCTGCGGGCTATACCCAGCCGACTCCGGTGCAACAGCGGGCTGTTCCCGCCGTGTTGCAAGGCCGTGATCTGATGGTCGCCGCCCAGACAGGTACTGGTAAAACCGGCGGTTTCGCCTTGCCGATCCTCGAGCGCCTGTTCCCGGGTGGCCACCCTGACAAGTCGCAGCGCCATGGCCCGCGCCAGCCTCGCGTACTGGTCCTGACTCCGACCCGCGAACTGGCCGCCCAGGTGCATGACAGCTTCAAGGTCTATGCCCGTGATCTGCCGCTGGTCAGCGCCTGTATCTTCGGCGGTGTCGGCATGAACCCACAAATCCAGGCCATCGCCAAAGGTGTCGATGTACTGGTCGCGTGCCCTGGCCGCCTGCTTGACCTGGCTGGCCAAGGCAAGGTCGACCTGGCCCACGTCGAAATTCTGGTCCTCGACGAAGCCGACCGCATGCTCGACATGGGCTTCATCCATGACGTGAAGAAGGTCCTTGCCCGCCTGCCGGCCAAACGCCAGAACCTGCTGTTCTCGGCCACCTTCTCCAAGGACATCACCGACCTGGCCGACAAGCTCCTGCATAACCCGGAGCGCATCGAGGTCACCCCACCGAACACCACGGTCGAGCGCATCGAGCAGCGCATCTACCGCCTGCCCGCCAGCCACAAGCGTGCGCTGCTGGCACACCTGATCACCCAGGGTGCCTGGGAACAGGTGCTGGTCTTCACCCGTACCAAGCATGGCGCCAACCGCCTGGCCGAGTACCTGGAAAAGCACGGCCTGACCGCCGCCGCGATCCACGGCAACAAGAGCCAGAACGCCCGCACCAAAGCCCTGGCCGACTTCAAGGCCAACGCCGTACGGGTACTGGTTGCCACCGACATCGCCGCCCGCGGCCTGGACATCGACCAGTTGCCCCACGTGGTCAACTTCGAGCTGCCCAATGTCGAGGAGGACTACGTCCACCGTATCGGCCGTACGGGCCGTGCCGGCCGTTCGGGTGAGGCCATTTCCCTGGTCGCGCCTGATGAAGAGAAGCTGCTCAAGAGCATCGAGCGGGTCACCAAGCAGAAGATTGCTGACGGCGACCTGATGGGCTTCGACGCAAGCCAGGTCGAGGCCGAGAAGCCGGAAGTGCGCGAACGCCCGCAAAACACCGGCCGTGGCGGTCGCAACCAGCCACGCGGCGAAGGCGGCAAAGACGCCAACGGCGGCCGCAAAGACAAAGGCAAGGACAAGGGCAAGACCCGGCAGCACGCTGCCGAGAAGCCTGCCGAGAAGGAAAAGGCGGGCGACAAGCCGCAACAGCGCAAGCCGCGTGACAACAAGCCACGCCAGCAGCAAGCCAGCCAGAACAGCACACCGAAAGCACCGGCCGACCGTGCCCCGGACGAGTTCCTGGATGACGAAGTCGACAACTTCGGCAACCGCGCTGACTACGTCAGCCCGTACCAGGGTAAAAACCAGGGGCGTAACCGCCGTCCTGGCGGTGGCACTGGCGCAGGTCAAAGCCAGGGCCAAGGTGCAGCTCCACGCAACAACAACGGCGGCCAACCTCGCACGGGTGGCCAGCCACGCAGCGCCAGCGGCGAGAAACGCCCACCGCGCAACAACGCGGGCGGCGGTGCACGCCGTGACAACAACGGCGGTGGTCGCGGTCGCCCGGCGCGTGATGATGCTGCGCGCCAGGAACCTGCAGTCCGCAGCTCGCGTGAGCCGCAGAACCAGCCAGTGATCATCCGCAAGGAATCCAAGCTCGATCGTTACCCAACGCCTGAGCAACTGGACGATCTGCCAAGCCGCCCACGCGGCGAGCGACCTGCGCTGCTGACGCGCAATCGCTGACATTGAAGTGATCTATGCGGTGGGCTGCTAACAGCCCACCGCATAGCATTATGCGGATGCGCCCCCTCCCGCAAGCTATCAGTCCTGCGAGTTTCGTCATCGTTTCACTGCGCTCATCGTAATTACTCAATCCCCACTGAGTAATAGAAGTGCGCACTACAGATACCCAGCAACACAGCAACGCGCAACGTGCACTCATCGACTGCATCGACGCCCACGCCCTTGAACAAATCGCAGTTTCAAGGCCGCTGATAGAAACACTTTCGTTGAGAGCGGGTTCCCGCATCGATGTGCGTGGCAGCACGTCAGCTAGAAAAGGCGTAGTCGAAGCCTTTTCAGAAAACCGATGGAAAGGCATCGCCAGTGTGAAGCCCGATGGCACCTTTCATAATGGTGCTGTTCCAGCGAGTTACCTCAAAAGCAAAGACACTATCCTGGTTCGCATCGTCGATGGCGAAGCCTCCATTCCTGTCCTTGCCAACAGCTACTTCGTCCACCCACGCTCGGTCTGGGTCACTCCGACTCCGACTAAACAGGCAGATCAACAAGCCTACCGATGGCGTCATCAATGGGCCGATTACAAACCCACCGGCTACAAGCTTCCGGCGAACACCCGTGCCTCGGTCTTTCTGGAGGGTGATGATTCCAATGTTACCGTGACGATCGGCATTCAGGGCCTGGCGCAGCAAACGGACCGCCGCCAGCAAACCCAAAACATGCGCGAGTATCGTCTGCAGCGAGGGGAAAACATACTGCCCCTCGACCCACTGGGCGGCGTGGTACATATCCGCAATAACGGCAGTTCGGGCTGCCGAGTGATTTTCGACGAGGCGCTTCAACCCATTCCGTATTACATTCTCCACCAGACGCCGCCTTCGGACTTTCAAGAAATGCTCGTGCGCTGTGACGCAGTGTCCGAGGTACAGCTTGTCGGTGACCGCGTTGCCATTTCAGCCTACACCGACACCTACAAACGGTTTGCCAATACCGATGTTGGCGACATTGTCCGCTCCCACCAAGAAGTGCTGAGCATTCAAGTACAGGCCTGCGGCCTGGACGGCTCATCGCCTAGGCATAAGCGTAGCGATATGTGGATACACGCTGTGGAGGCAGCGTCCACAATCCCCCCAAGCGCAACGACGGGACTAATCCTTCTGCCGCATGGGCGTAATCCAGGTAACGAATACATGTGCGCATTGCTTGCAGGTGAAGCCCACAAACGCTGGGTGACGCTGCATGAGTACGGCCATCATTTTCAGAACGTCGTCAATGCGGTCGCACCCATGTTCCGCGAGAACTCGGTAAACATCTACGCGCTTGCCGTCGGGCGCGTTCACAAACACGACTACAGCGACATTTTCCCTACTCGCTGGCCGGCGCTGAAAGCGTGGCTGGCCAAGCCCCGCGACCAGAAGCGATACATGGAGTCGCCAGACTCCCTCGCCATTTTTGAACAACTCAGGAAGGGCTTTGGTGACCACTATCTGCCCGCCTGGGATCGCTACATTCGCGACAATCCACAATGCACGGGCGACTTGACCGGGTTCGCCACTTCCCTGTCCCTGGTCGCAAACTGCAACCTGGCTGAGTACTTGGCGGATTGGGGAGTCATCAGGGTAAACGATGCCACATGGCACGCCCTGCAGGCCTTGGGTCTTCCAGCGCCTCCGGCAAGGTTGACTGACCTGGTTCCGTATCTCTGACACTGCAAAGCAAAACGCCGGGGATGAGCGTCAATCGCTCATCCCCGGCGTTTTTATTCAAATGAAGCGAATTACTTCTGCTTCACGCCTTCAAGGCTGATATCCAGGTCCAGGGTCTGCGAAGTTGCGCCTGGGCCTTTGATGCCGAAGTCGTTCAGGTTCAGCGTGGTGGTGGCGTTGAAGCCAGCACGTTCGCCGCCCCATGGGTCTTTGCCTTCACCGTTGAAGGTGGCCTTGAAGGTGACCGGCTTGGTCACGCCGTGCAGGGTCAGGTCACCGGTCACGTCGGCAGTCTTCTCACCGGTCGATTTGACGGCGGTCGACACGAACTTGGCGTCCGGGTACTTCTTCACGTCCAGGAAGTCTTTGCTGGCGATGTGCTTGTCACGCTCGGCGTGGTTCGACCACAGGCTGGCAGTCTTCAGGTCGACGTTGATCTTGCTCGCTTCAGGCTTGGCGCTGTCCCAGCTGAAGTTGCCGTCGAAGTCCTTGAAGGTACCGTGAATGAAGCTGTAGCCCAGGTGGCTGATCTTCCAGTCGACGAACGCGTGCTGGCCTTCCTTGTCGATCTTGTAGTCAGCGGCCATGGCCTGGCCAGCGGAGAACAGTGCAGTACCGAGCGCCAGAGCGGCAAAAGTCTTTTTCAACATCCTTTCTATTCCTTGCAATTGAGGTTGAGAGTCAAGCTTTGCGGCCCAGCATACGGATCAGGGTCGCGTCACGGTCTATGAAGTGGTGTTTCAGTGCTGCCAGGCCATGCAGCACGGCAAAAATCACCAGGCCCCAGGCTAGCCAGAGGTGGATCACCCCAGCCAGGTCCGCCTGATCGGGCAGGTCGCTGACCAGAGCCGGTACTTCGAACAAGCCGAATACCGGAATACCGACACCGTCGGCGGTGGAGATCAAGTAACCGGCGATCATCACCGCGAACAGCCCCACATACAGTGCCAGATGGCCCAGCTTGGCGGCCACGCGGGTGAGTGCCCCGTGGTTGGCCGGTGCCGGCGGTGGCGGGCTGATGAAACGCCAGAGTACGCGCAGAAGCATCACTGCCAGCAGCACCAGGCCGATGCTCTTGTGCAGGTCAGGGCCCGACTTGCGCCAAGGGTCGTAGTAATCCAGGCCGACCATCCACAGCCCCAGGCCAAACAGCCCGAAGACTGCCAGCGCGACACCCCAGTGCAGGATGATGCTGACCACGCCGTAGCGAGAAGGTGAATTGCGCAGTTGCATGTTGGCGTGTTTCCCCGTGAAAGCTGTGCACAGACTAACGCGTAACGTATCGAATAAAAGCGGAAAAAATTGCTTCGGATTATCGAGAAATCCGATGGATATTGTGAAAGCTTCCAATTAAGGAAACATTAACGATAGTCGGTGAGTTCAGGGTTGCCAGTGCCGGCCTCTTCGCAGCACAAGGCTGCTCCAGGAGGAAGAGGCCGGCACTGTCGATCAATCAACCCGCCTTGGCCTGGGTATTGGCCACTGGCTTCTTCGCGGGCTCTGATTTGACCGTGGCCTTTTTCGCTTCGACAGGCTTGTGCGCCTGTTTTGCCGCCGGCTTGTGTGCCGGGGCATGCTTGGCAGGGGCGGCTTTGGTCGCGGCAGGCTTGGCAGCAGCAGGTTTGGCCGCGGCTTCCTTGGCCACAGGCGCCGGCGCAACCGGCTCTGGAGCGACCGGTGCTGGGGCCACTTCGTCGGCCTTGGCAATCGGCTGGGCTTTCACCTCAGGTTTGTCAGCCCCACCAAACAGGCGCTTGAAGAAACCTGGCTTGTCCTGCTTGGCCTCTTCTTTCACCGGCTCGGCCTTGGCAGGGGCCTTTTCCACCTTGTCGCCCTTCTCAGCCTTGTCGGAAGCACCACCGAACAGGTTGGAGAAGAACCCGCCCTTGTCTTTGGCCGCCGCGGCGCCTGCTGCTGCTGCCGCCACCGGTACGGCTTTGGCCGGGTCGAACGACTTGCCGGCCAGCAGGTCCTGCACCTGGCCCGCCGCGCGTTGACCGCTGCGCAGGGCGCCTTCCAAGGTGCCTGGGTAGAGGGCGTCAGTGTGCTCACCGGCGAAACTGATGCGCTGCACCGGGCGCTCCCACAGGCGCCAGTACTTGCTGATCTGCCCTGGGCCGTAGGCCAGGTAGGCGCCACCGGTGCCGGCGTCAGTGCTGTAGCGTTTGACTTCGTAGCCGGTGAACGAACCACGGGCCTGTGGATAAAACGCATGCAGGCGAATAAGCACCTGGTCGACCATCTGCTTGTCGCCAAATGCCTGCAGCAGGCGGGCGTTGTCGCCGGACAGGTTAATCACCACGTTCGCCCCGCCCTTCAGCGCCGGCTCAATCCACAGCATGCCCAAGCCTGCGTTACTGAAGATTTCGCCGGACATACGGGCCCGGCTTTCCCACACTGGCTTGTTGAACTTGAGCATCAGCTGGTCGCGCCAGCCATAGTTGGTGCCCTTGAGCGCCGCCAAGTGCTGGCTGTCCAGGCCCGGGGTCATCTGGATCTTGGCCAGGGCGCGCAGCGGCACGGCCATGACCAGGTAATCGGCCTGGTAGCCCACGCTGCCAACCTTGACGGTGACGCCGTCCTTGTCTTGCACGATGGCAGTGACCGGCGAGCTGGTCTTGATGGTCTTCAGCTGTTTGACGAACGCTTGGGCCAACACCGGGCTGCCACCAGGCAGGCGCGCTGCACGCAGATCGCGGTCGCTGACACCACGGTAAACGCGGTTCTGCTGAGCGAAATACAGCAGCGACAGACGCGACGGCTCATCGTAACGGGTACGGATCTGCTGGTTGATCAGCTGACGCGCGGTGGCCGGCAGTTGCAGCTTGTCGAGCCAGGAAGACACGTTGATCTGATCGAGAGCGAACAGCGTGCTGGTCGCCTGGGGGGTCAGCGGGTCGTCGATCGAACGGGCCAGGTCGTCGAGGGTTTTTTCATAGCGCTTGAGCGCCTCGGCAGTAGCCGGCTGCTTGGTGGCAAGGTCCGTCGCACTGAAGTACTCACCGTCGATCAGGTAGCCCGGCGTACGCACGAACTCTGGCGCTGGCAGTGTTTCAAGTTTGAAACGGTCGAGGTACTGGTTGAGTACCGGCTGTGCCTTGGCGTTGCCGATCCACTCACTGGTGGCCAGGCCCGAGCGACCGCCCATGCCCGACTTGGCCTCCAGCAGCGTCACCTGCCAGCCCTTGCTCTGCAGTTCATAGGCTGCAGTGAGGCCCGCAAGGCCCCCACCCACCACGATAGCCGTAGGTGTTTTGTCCTTTGCCAGCGCGGCACCGCTGGACACACCAATCAATACCAACGCGCACAGGCGCACCCAAGCAGCAGCCATGTCGGCGAACTCCGAGTCAGACGTTACAGAAAAATAGGGAGGCAGGAATGCCCCGAGGCGATGCGTTAAGAATACGTCAGCTCTGCCAACCCTGCCAGCACGGCGACATCAAGTCCTTTTGGCAACTGACATTTTTGCCAGTAGCGGTGTCATAGGCAAGCAGGCGATGCTGGCGACAATGGCCAAAAGCCCGCCAGGAGGGCCTGCGCATGATCTTCGAGGAGCGTTTCAATCATGTCGAACGACAGTTTCTGTGGCACAAGCAGACACTGTGCACGGCATCTGGCCTGAGCATCCGCTCTAACAGCACGTCCTGGACAGGCTTTCACGAAGCGTTCAAGGGCGAAGACGGCACGGAGCTGGTGATTGGCGAACACAGCGATGTGGAGATCACCTTCTCCCAGGAGGTCGAGTGTTTACGGCTGGAATACTACGTAGTCAGCGACTTTCTCTGTGACGACCTACACATGCTGTTCGATGCCGGGAATTACGACTACGACCTGACGGCGCCAGCCCCCCGCAACTTCTACTGGCTCACCATCGAGGGCAGCGGCTTCACCGACCTTCTGCCAGGCCCGATCTCCACGCTGCCCTATCACCAGGTCATCGACGGCCCCTTCCGCCGCCTGACCATCTCCACCTCCCAGGCCGGCACGGTGCACATTCGCAAGCTCGAATGGACCGGTACCCGACGACATTGACCGCCAGCGGTTGTGGTGCCCTCCAGCTTTGCTTAGGCTTACGCGGTCCAAGCCAGCAGCAAAGCCAGGAGAAGTACCCATGGGCCTCAACGATCAGTGGATGCAACGTGACCTCAAGGTCCTGTGGCACCCCTGCACCCAGATGAAAGACCACGAGCAACTGCCGCTGATCCCGATCAAGCGTGGTGAAGGCGTGTGGCTGGAGGACTTCGAAGGCAAGCGCTACCTGGACGCCGTGAGCAGTTGGTGGGTTAACGTGTTTGGCCATGCCAACCCGCGCATCAACCAGCGCATCAAGGACCAGGTCGACCAGCTGGAGCACGTGATCCTGGCCGGTTTCAGCCACCAGCCGGTGATCGAGCTGTCCGAGCGCCTGGTCGCCATGACCCCAGCCGGGCTGGACCGGGTGTTCTACGCCGACAACGGCTCATCCTGCATCGAAGTCGCGTTGAAGATGAGTTTCCATTACTGGCAGAACATCGGCAAACCCGAGAAGAAGCGCTTCGTCACCCTGACCAACAGCTACCACGGCGAAACCATTGCCGCGATGTCGGTGGGCGATGTGCCGCTGTTCACCGAAACCTACAAGGCGCTGCTGCTCGACACCATCAAGGTGCCCAGCCCCGATTGCTACCTGCGCCCTGAGGGCATGGGCTGGGAAGAACACTCGCGCAACCTGTTCCGGGCCATGGAGCAAACCCTGGCCGAGCACCACGCCACCATCAGTGCGGTGATCATCGAACCGTTGATCCAGGGCGCAGGCGGCATGCGCATGTACCACCCGGTTTACCTGAAACTGCTGCGCGAAGCGTGTGACCGCTACGGCGTGCACCTGATCCACGACGAAATCGCCGTGGGCTTCGGCCGCACCGGGACGATGTTCGCCTGCGAACAGGCCGGCATCCGCCCAGACTTCCTGTGCCTGTCCAAGGCACTGACCGGGGGCTACCTGCCGCTGGCCGCGTGCCTGACCACCGATACCGTGTACCAGGCCTTCTACGACGACTACCCGACCCTGCGCGCGTTCCTCCACTCGCACAGCTACACCGGCAACCCGCTGGCCTGCGCCGCAGCGCTGGCGACCCTGGATATCTTCGAACAGGACAACGTGATCGAGGCCAACAAGGCCTTGTCCGTGCGCATGGCCACGGCCACCGCGCACCTGGCCGACCATGCGCATGTCGCCGAAATCCGCCAGACCGGTATGGCCCTGGCCATCGAGATGGTCCAGGACAAAGCCGGCAAGGTCGCCTACCCCTGGCAGGAGCGCCGCGGCCTGAAGGTCTTTGAGCACGCCCTGACCCGCGGCGCGCTGCTGCGCCCGCTGGGCAGCGTGGTGTATTTCCTGCCGCCGTATGTGATCACGCCCGAACAGATCGACTTCCTCGCCGAGGTGGCCAGCGAAGGCATCGACATCGCCACCCGCGATAGCGTAAGCGTTGCCGTACCGGCCAACTTCCACCCCGATTTCCGCGACCCGGGCTAGGCCCGAAAGCCCGCCGCCGACCCTGTGGGAGCGGGTTTACCCGCGAATGCGATGTTGCCCCCACCTTCGCATTCGCGGGTGAACCCGCTCCCACAGGGTCACATGATCCCTTTTCGTCCGAGCTGAACCATGAGACTGTCCCGCTTCTTCATCGACGCCCCCCTGAGCCTTGGCGAGCATGACCTGCCCGAAGCCCAGGCCCATTACATCGGCCGCGTGCTGCGCATGGCACCCGGTGACGCCGTGCAGCTGTTCGACGGCAGCGGCCAGGAATACCGTGGCCAGTTGCTCGAAGTCGGCAAGAAAACCGTGCGCGTGATGCTGGACCAGGCCCTGGCCGGCCAAGCCGAATCGCCGCTGCACATTCACCTTGGCCAGGGCCTGTCCCGTGGCGAGCGCATGGATTGGGCCATTCAAAAGGCCACCGAACTGGGCGCCAATGAAATCACCCCGATCGTCAGCGAGCGCTGTGAAGTGCGCCTCAAGGACGAACGCGCCGACAAGCGCCTGGCCCACTGGCGCCAAGTGGCTATCAGTGCCTGTGAACAGTGCGGCCGGTCGAGCCTGCCCGTGATCCACCCGCCGGTGACACTGGCCGAATGGATCAAAACCACCGAAGCAGACCTGAAACTGGTCCTGCACCCGGTGGCCGAACCACTGACCAGCCACGAAACACCGTCACGCCTGGCCTTCCTGATCGGCCCAGAAGGCGGCCTGAGCGACGCGGAGGTCGACCAGGCCAAAGCCGCCGGCTTCCACGCCGCGCGCCTCGGCCCACGCGTGCTGCGCACCGAAACCGCGCCAGTGGTGGCGCTGTCGGTGGCACAGCAGTTGTGGGGCGATTTTTAACCCTGCGCCTAAAGTACGTAGAACGACAGGGCGATGAAGTGCAGCAGGCTGCCGGCGATCACGAACAGGTGCCAGATGCCGTGCCAGTGACGAAAGCGGCTGTCGAAGGCAAAGAAGATGATGCCCACCGTGTAGAACACCCCGCCGGCCGCCAACCAGGCGAAGCCGGCGGTACCGAGGCTGCGCAGCAGCGGGTTGACCGCCACCAGGACAACCCAGCCCATCACCGCATAGATGATGATCGACAGCACCCGCGCCTCGGAACGGGGCTTGATCTCCTGCAGCATGCCGATCACCGCCAGCCCCCAGACCACCCCGAACAAACTCCAGCCCCAAGGCCCGCGCAAGCTGACCAGGCAGAACGGGGTATAGCTGCCGGCGATCAGCAGGTAGATCGACAGGTGATCGAGCTTGCGCATGATCACCTTCGCCCGCCCACGCGTGCTGTGGTAGAGGGTGGAAATGCTGTAGAGCAGCAGCAGTGTGCCGCCGTAGATGGAGAAACTGACGATCTTCCAAGGATCGCCCTGCAGGCCCGCGACGACGATCAGCCAGATGGCACCGATGCAGGCCAGGATGGCGCCGACCAAGTGGGTCCAGGCGTTGAAGCGTTCACCGTAATACATGCAAACACAGACCTCCTGTGAGGGGCTGGGTTCCAAAAACCTGCGCGGGCCTCTGGTAATCCAAACCTTTGTAGGAGCAGCCTTGTGCTGCGAAGAGGCCAGTGATTACACAGTAGATCTGCGCAGCGTTTTGCGGCCTCTTCGCAGCGCAAGGCTGCTCCTACAGGGACCGCGCAATGTTCAGTCTATCCTGCGGCAGGTTGCAGATCCGCGTCACGCACCAGCCGTTCCAAGGCCACCAGGTCCGGCACCCGCGCCACCTGCTCGCCCACCTGCACCGCCGCCAGCTCCAGGCTGCCCAGCGCCACATCCACATAATTGAGCTGGCTGTCGAGCTTGCACGACCGTGGGATGTCCTGCAGCAGCACCGCCAGGTAGCGCAGCCCGGTATCGCCAAGGGCATTGAGCACCACGATGCGCGCGCGCTCGCCACACGGGGTTTCGCCGCCGCATGCGGCCTCGAAGCCGATCAGTGGCAAACGCTGCTTGCGCCAGTCGATCCAGCCCAAGTGCCAGGCGGGCTCGCCACGCTGGCACACTAGGTTGCGCTGGCCGAACAGTTCGGCCACGGCGACATTGGGCAAGACCAAGGTACGGTCGCCCAAGGGCAACAACAGGCCGGTAAGGCTGCTGCGCTGGCCCGAGATCAGTTCAAGCATGGGTTTGGCTCCAGTGGGCGATGCTCTGCAGCAACACAGACTCCTGGTAAGGCTTGCCCAGGTATTCGTTGACACCAATGGCCATGGCCCGGTCGCGGTGCTTCTGCCCGGTGCGCGAGGTGATCATGATGATTGGCAAATCCTTCAGGCGCTCGTCACGGCGAATGCGCGTAGCCACCTCGAAACCGTCCATGCGGGGCATCTCGATGTCCAGCAGCAACACATCCGGCCGATGCTCTTCCAACTGCGCCATGGCATCGACCCCGTCCTTGGCGGTGAGCACGCTCATGCCATGGCGCTCCAGCAGCCGGCTGGTGACCTTGCGCACGGTGACCGAATCGTCTACCACCATCACCAGCAGTGACCGGCGCGGCGCCGGGCCGAACAATTGTCGCTGGGCATCGCCGCCGCCCGGCAAGCGTGCCAGGCGCCGTTGCTGGCCACGCAACTGGCCCAGCAGGTCGAGAATCAACACGACGCGGCCGTCGCCCAACAAGGTCGCGCCCGACAACCCGGCGACTGCGGCGAATTGCGGGCCGAGGCTCTTCACCACGATTTCCCGGCTGGGTGAGAGGCTGTCAGCCTGGATGGCGAACGACTGTTCCTGAGAGTGCACCAGCAGCACCGGCAGCGGCACGCTTTGCCCAAGCAGGCTGGGCCGTGGCTGGCCTTGCAGCAATTCACCCAGGTAACGCAGGTCGTAGGTGTGGCCTGCGTAAACGTAACGCGGGACATCCAGTTGGTAGCAGGCCGCCAGCTCCGCAGGCGGCACGCGGACAATGCCTTCGATGGTATTGAGCGGGATCGCGTACTGGTCCTCGCCCAGGTGCACCATCAGCGCGCGGTTGATCGACACCGTGAACGGAAGGCGGATCAAAAAGCGTGCGCCCTTGCCCTGGGCCGACTCGATGGTCATCGAGCCCCCCAACTGCTTGACCTCTTCGTGCACCACGTCCATGCCCAGCCCACGCCCGGAAATCTGGGTGATCTTCTCGGCGGTGGAGAAACCGGGGCGCAGAATGAACTGCAAGATCTCGTGATCGCTCAAGTGGGCCTGCGGGTCCAGCAGGCCACGCTTGATCGCCTTGCGCCGCACGGCCTCCAAGGGTACGCCGGCGCCATCGTCGGTCATCTCGATGACGATGTCGGCGCCTTCGTGCAACAGGTTCAGGTGAATCGTGCCGTGCTCCGGCTTGCCGGCAGCCAGGCGCGCTTCGCGGCTTTCCAGGCCATGGTCGACGGCGTTGCGCAGCATGTGCTCCAAGGGCGCCACCATGCGCTCGAGCACGCTGCGGTCCAGCTCACCTTCGGCGTTGCCGACCACCAGTTCAACCTGCTTGCCCAGTTCGCTGGCCACCTGCCGCACCACACGCTGCAAACGCGGCACCAAGCGCTCGAAGGGCACCATCAGGGTCGCGGTCAGGCCTTCCTGCAACTGGCTGTTCACCCGCGCCTGCTGCTGCAACAGGCCGTAGGCTTCCTGGGCACGCTGGGCCAGGGTTTCCTTCAGGTCGAGCAGGTCGGAGGCCGACTCGAACAGGGCCCGCGACAGCTGCTGCAGCTGCGAGTGGCGGTCCATTTCAAGGGGGTCGAAATCGTCGTAGGCGTCGCTCTCGAACGGCTGCCGGCTGGAAATCCGCCCCTGGGTCTCGACATCCAGGCGCAGCAGTTGGTCACGCATGCGCTCCAGGGTGGTTTCCATTTCGTTGAGGGTGAACTGGGCGTCGTTGACCTGCTGCTCGATGCGGCCACGGATCACCGAATGCTCACCGGCCAGGTTGCCCAGGTCGTCGAGCAGTTCGGCATCGACCTTGACCATGTCGCCGGCCGCTCGCTCCGGCGCGGCAGCAGGCACTTCGAGGGCCGAAGCCTCGACAGCACCTTGGCCTGCCGCGCTGTCGGTCAGCGCCGCACTGCTGAAGTTGCGGATGTAATCGATCAGCGCCGTGGCGGCATGCAGCGGCTGCCCCAGGCGCACCGCATCGAGCATATGCGCCAGGCGGTCATGGCAATTCTGCAACAAAGCGAACAACGGCGGGCTCGGTGGCAGGCGGCCGGCAGCGAGCAGTTCGTAAAGAAATTCAAGCTCGTGGGCCAGGTCGCCGATGGCGGCGATCTCGACCATGCGTGCGCCACCTTTGAGGGTATGCAGGTCACGCAGCAGGTTTTCCACCTCGACACTGCTGCGCGGGTCGGCTTGCCAGCGCGCCAGGGCCGCAGCGGCGCTTTCGACGATGTCCGAGCTTTCTTCCAGGAAGACTTCCAGCAGCTCCTTGTCGCCTGGGCTCTCAGGCTCTTCAGTCAACGGCTCGCTCGCTGGCGGCAACGCCAGGTTGCGCGACGGCCCCAGGCCAAGGTCCATGTCGGGGTGCAACGGGGTGACCGTATCAATGCCCACAAGGCCGGTGGCCTCAGGTGCCAAGGCCTGCGCCAAGAGGCTGCGCAAGCTGTCGATCAGCGCCGGCCTGGGCGAAATCTCCTGCCCGGCGGCCACCTCGTCGAGCATGTCCAGCAGCGCTTCATGGCCTGCCTGCGCCTGGGTGAAAAAGCGTGCGTCGGCAGCCAAGCTGCCCTCTTCCACGGCGCCATAGACGTCGAGCAGCGCCTCGCAGACATCGTCCATCTGCCACAGGTCGGCCAGGTGCGCCGCGTGGCCCAGGCTGGTCAGCTCATCGAGCAAGGTGTCCAGCGCCTGGCGCTGCCCCGGCTGCTCTTGCCAGCGCGACAGCAACGACTCGGCGTCGAGCAGAATGTCCATGGCCTGGGCCAGGAAGCTGGCGGTCAATTGCGGGTCGCGCTTGTTGCGGCGCGCATGCTGCGGGTCTTCATGCAGGGTGGCCAGGCGCACATCCACCGCCTGGCCCACTTGTTCGATCAACTCGGCGGCACCCGGGATGGCCGCCAGCGGCGTGCTGTCCAGCTGTGCCAGGCCCAGGTGGAACAATGAACGCCCGGCCTCCAGCCATTCGATCTCCGCCACTTGCAGGGGCAACTGGTGGCCCTTGTACTCACGCGCCAGGCGGTCGAAGGCGGTGGCCAGCTCGGCGACGGGCATCACGCCTGCCATGGCGGCGCTGCCCTTGAGCGTATGCAGCGCACGTTGCAGGCTATCGCTGACCGGCGTGTCGTGGCCGTCGGCGCCCTGCAAGAATGCCTCGAGGCTGGCCAGGTGGCCGTGCGCCTCGCTGCGGAAGATGTCCAGCAGGTGCGGATCAAGGCCATCCACCTCAGCAGCGGGTGGCGCATCGTTTTCGGCCAGAGCATGCAGATGCCCGGCCAGTTGCTCGATTTCGGTCAGTTGCGGTAACTGCCCGGCGGCAAAATCAGCCAACAGGTCAGGCAGGTGGACGAACACTTGCTGCAAGGCGACCACACCTTCCGGGGTAAGCACGCTTCGGCCTTCGAGCATTCGATTGAGCAGGTGCTCCGCGCCCCAGGCCAGCTCGGCCACCGCCTCGGCATGCACCATGCGCCCGCTGCCCTTGAGCGTATGCAGCGCACGGCGCACTTCCAGCAGTGCCTCGCGCTGCTGGTTGTCGGCTCGCCAGCGCAGCCAGTGGCGCTCGATTTCCGGCAGCAGTTCACCGGCCTCGTCGAGGAACACGTCGCGCAGCTCGTCGTCGATGCCATCGCCGTAGTCTTGTTGGCCGAAGCCGGTTTCGCTGACCGCGCAGGCCACGCCCAGTGCCGCCAGGCTGGCGCGCGCCATCTCGATGAAGGGCTGCGCATCGGCAAGCGGGTCGGCCACCCGCCATTGCAGGTAGCATTCGGCTGCGCTCAGGGCATCGGCCAGGTGCGCCAGCTCATCGGCTGGCGGCTCGACGTCCAGGTGCTGCAACCAGCGTTGCACGTAGCTGGCGCAGCCGGCAAACACGTCGGCAGGGCCCGGCAGCATCAGCATCGCCAGCGCCCCGCGCACTTGCTGCAGCAGCCCCGGCAGCGGCTGCAGGCGCTGCCGGGGCCAGTCGGACTCCAGGCAATCACCAATCAAGTCCTTGGCCTGCTGCAGGACGGCCAGCGACTCGCTCAGCACCAACTGGCGGATCTCGGTCAGGTCCGAGCCCGGCATCCCGCCCTGCCCGCTTTCTTCCAGCGGGCCGACCATGCCATTGAGGGTCGCCTCGACATACAACAGGGCGCCCGCCACATCCATCAATACCGCGTCATCCACCGAGCCCTCGCCGGGGGCCAAGGCCTGCAGCGCCAGTACCTGGTCGATAATCACCCGCCGCGGCTGCTGGAAGCCCAGCACCGCCAAGGTGTCGGCGACATGGCGCAACGGTGCGAGCAGGGCTTCGGACTGTTCGCTGTGCTGGCGGTCGCCGCGCACGAACTGGTCCAGGCGTTCCTTGATGCGCATCAGGTCGTCGCACAGGGCGCTTACCACCGAGCGCAGGGCATCGCGGCCGGGCCCGGCCTGCATCTGTTCCCGCCAGTTGCCCAGCGACAGGTCAAGGTTGGCCAGGTCATCGGAGCCGGCAAAGCGCTGGGCAGTGCCACTGATGAGGCTGGCCTGGGCCAGGGGCTCCACGCCGCGGCAGGCGCGTAGCTGGTTGAGCAACGGCAGCATCACCAAGGGCAGGTCGTGGCGCGCGCCGCGCAGCCGTTCCAGGTACGACGGCAGTTGCTCCAAGCCACGGAACAGCGCCCCCAGGCAGTCGCCGCGTGGGCTGATCTGGCCGTCGGCCAAGGCCCGGGCGAACAGCTCCAGTTCTTCAGCCAGGCGCGTCGCACCGCGCAACTCGAGCATGCGCAGGCAACCGTGTACCTGGTGCAGGTTGTCGACCACAAACGCCAGCATGGACAGATCGCCCGGCTCGCCAGCAAAGCGCTCCAGGGCCTGTCGCGCCTGGCCCAGGCAGTCGAGGATGGCGGCCTTGGTCCAGGCCAGCGCTACCGTTTCGTGGCGCTCGGGGCTTACAGCGGCAGAAGCCATGGGCATTCCTCAGCGCGGCTCGGCAGGTGCCGGCAGGGTGAAACCAGAAACAGACCGGCGCATCTCGCTGGCCATGCGTGCCAAGTGACGGATGCTGTCGGCAGTGGCGCCAGACCCGGCAGACGTCTGCGCGGTGATCTGCTGGATAACGGCCATGGTGTGGGAAATCTGCCCGGCAGAAGACGTCTGCAACTGGGCCGCGTCGGAAATACTGTGGATCAGCTCGGCCAGGTTTTGCGACACCCCTTCGATCTCCGCCAGCGCCACCCCGGCATCCTGGGCCAGGCGCGCGCCGCGCACCACTTCGGCGGTGGTCTGCTCCATGGAGATCACCGCCTCGTTGGTATCGGCCTGAATGGTGCGCACCAGCGCCTCGATCTGCCGCGTGGCCGACGACGAACGCTCGGCCAGGCGCTGCACTTCGTCGGCAACGACCGCGAAACCACGCCCGGCTTCACCGGCCAGCGAGGCTTGGATCGCAGCGTTGAGGGCCAGGATGTTGGTCTGGTCGGCAATGTCGTCGATCAGGCTAACGATGTCGCCGATCTCCTGAGAGGACTCACCCAGGCGCTTGATCCGCTTGGCGGTGTCCTGGATTTGTTCGCGAATGTTGTCCATGCCGTTGATGGTGTTGTGCACCACCTCGTTGCCCTTGTTGGCGATCGCCACCGAGCGCTCGGCCACCTTGGCCGACTCATAGGCATGCGCCGACACCCGGTCGATCGATTCGACCATGTCGCCCACCGCCTCGGACGCCTCGCTGATTTGCGCGGCCTGGTGCTCGGATGCCTTGGCCAGCTGACGCGCGGTGTTCTGCGTGTCCTGCACGGCAGCGGCCACTTGCACGGCGCTGTGGTTGATGGTGGCGACCAGGTCGCGCAGTTGGTCCACGGAGTAGTTGATCGAGTCGGCAATGGCCCCGGTGAAGTCTTCGGTGACCGACACGGTGACAGTCAGGTCGCCATCGGCCAGCTCTTCGATCTCGTCGAGCAGGCGCATGATCGCCTGCTGGTTGCGTTCGTTCTTCTCCGCGGTCTCGCGCAGTTGCCGGTTGGTGGTGCGCACCATGACCAGGCCAATGAGGATGATCGAGGCCAGCGCCAGCAGGCCCAAGACGTAGCCGCCGACCGTGTCCAGGGTACGCCCGCCGGCCAGGTTCTCGAAGCCGTTGGCCAGGTGCGAGGCCTCGTCGAGCAGGGTTTGCGACAGGCTGAAGATGTTGCCCGCAGCTTCACGCACGCGGAACAGTTCGGGCGATGTTTCGAGGATTTCGTCCACCGAGCCGGCCACGAATTGGAACAGCTCGGCGATTTCAGCCAGCCGCGCCCGGGCATCGGCGTCCTCGACGCGGGTAACCTGCAGCGCGGGGTTGCCGTTGAGCATGCCCTCCAGCACCTGGCCAAAACGCCCGGCATCGCGGCCGAAGGCATCGGCGGCCTGTGCCGCGGTGTCGTCACCGGCCAGCACCGTGTTGACCGAACCGAGGATGCGCTCAGCCAGCAGCAACTGGCGCTGGGCGACGACCACCTGGTTGGCCGGGGCGCCGCTTTGCAGCAGGATTTCGACCACCTTTTCGTATTCGACCTGCAACTGCGGCACGGTCTCGGCAAGCGTCGCGGCCACCTGGTGCAGCGACAATACCGTCTGCTCGCTGGCTAAAATGGTATCAGTGTTCTTGCGCAGGTTTTCCCAGTCCTGGCGGACGGCTTCCATCTCATCGCGCACCGTGGCCGGTGCCGCTGGCAGACCGGTGGACGTGTCACCTTCGCGCAGGTAGCTCCAGCGTCGCTCGAAATCGTTGCGCGCATCCGACAGCAGCTTGAACGCCAAGGCCTTGCCCGTCGCCGCCTCGGTGGCGTTCTTGGCAATCCGCTGGGACAGCACGCGAAGCTCACCGGCATGGCCGATGTACTGTTTGTCGTAGTTGGACTGGGTGCTCAGGTAGGCGAAATTGGCGAACAACAGGATGATCGACAGGATCAGCACCAAAAACAGCACGGTAATCTGCGCGATGCTGCGCGTACGCGGAGCCATGGGCGTTGCGGTAGCGCTGGTGGCAGGCTTGTTCACGTTCGCAGGTCCTATAACGCCACATCAAGAAAGCCCGGCGCCTGGGCCAGGGCGAAGGGGCTGAAGATTGCCCAGTTGCGTTCACGCGGGAAGTGCCCCTGCACAAAGCGGGCGGCCGCGCGGATCAACGGCTGCGGGGGCGACAGCTCCAGGCTGCTCAGGGCAAAATGCTGCAGCCCCAGTACTTCGTCCACCAGCAGGCCGACGAACAGGTCCTCATGGTCCAGCACCAGCACCCGCCGCTGCTTGCCGGGGGCGGCCGGGCCAAGCCCGAAGAAGCTGCTCAGGTCCATTACCGGCAGCAACCGCCCGCGCAAGTTGGCAACCCCGCAGACCCAAGGCTGAACCCCAGGAACACGGCTGCTGCGCGGTTCGCGCAGCACTTCGGCCACTTCGCCCATGGGCGCGACGAACCACTGCCCGGCGATCCGAAAGCCGATCCCGCTCCACTGTTGCAGGCGGGTGTCCTGCGGTGGCTGGTCCGCCACCAGCAGGCGGCAGCGCCGGTCGATGTCCAGCAGCAACTCGAAGGCGGTCAGCGACGCGCCATGAGGGCGGGTGGTCAAGCCCCCAGCACTTCTTTGAGCTTGGCGATCAGTGCGTCTTCTTCGACCGGTTTGGTCAGGAAGTCGCGGGCGCCCTGGCGCGTCGCCCAGATACGGTCGGTTTCCTGGTCCTTGGTGGTTACCACGATCACCGGGATGGCGCTGGTTTCCTTGTCCTTGCTCAGCTGGCGAGTGGCCTGAAAGCCGTTCATGCCGGGCATGACGATGTCCATCAGCACCGCGTCGGGCTTTTCCTGACGGGCCAGGGCGACGCCATCGCCACCGTTGTTGGCCTTGAGCACCTGGTAGCCGTGCTTTTCCAGCCATTCGGTCAATCTGTACATCTCTGTCGGCGAGTCGTCGACAATCAGAACTCGGGCCATGCTGTTTCCCCATCAGGAAAGTAAGACCGCGCCATGGCGGACGCGGTCAGGGTGCGTGTTGTTGGTGTTCGGCAAAACCAGGCACATGGGCCCTGATCGCCTCGAGCAGTTCTTCTTTGCTGAATGGCTTGGTAAGGAACTGGTCGGAGCCCACCACCCGCCCGCGGGCCTTGTCGAACAGGCCGTCGCGCGACGACAGGAGGATCACCGGTATGTCCTTGAAAGCGCTGTTGTGCTTGATCACGGCGCAGGTCTGGTAACCGTCCAGGCGCGGCATCAGCACATCGACGAAGATGATGCGTGGCTGGTGATCGACGATCTTGGCCAGGGCATCGAAACCATCGCTGGCGGTAATCACCTCGCAACCCGCTTCGCCGAGCAACATCTGCGCGGTACGGCGGATCGTGCGTGAGTCGTCGATCACCATGACCTTCAGGGGTTGTTCCATCACTTGGGCTACCGTCGCTGCTCAGGCCAGAATTGCTGGGGCCGCGTTGCGACCCTTTCGCGACACAAGGCCGCTCCTACAGGTTTGCGCAGCATTGTGCCTCGCATTTTTAGCACACTCCGGGTGGCCATTCCATCTGCTGCGCCCCTTGACCATCGGCGCTCCCGGCGCCACCCTGAGCCACTTTTCTTTCGATCCATCGCGGCTGCGCGCCGCCAAGAGGAACCACCCCATGAGCGTTCGCCTCGGCATTGTCATGGACCCCATCGCGTCCATCTCCTACAAGAAGGACAGCTCGCTGGCCATGTTGCTGGCCGCCCAGGCACGCGGCTGGAGCCTGTTCTACATGGAACAGCGCGACCTGTACCAGGCCGAAGGCAAGGCCCGTGCACGCATGCGCCCACTAAACGTGTTCGCCGACCCGGCGCGCTGGTTCGAGCTGGGCGACGAGCAGGACAGCCCCCTGGCCGAGCTGGACGTGATCCTGATGCGCAAGGACCCGCCGTTCGACATGGAGTTCGTCTACAGCACCTACCTGCTGGAGCAGGCCGAGGCCGAAGGCGTGCTGGTGGTCAACCGCCCGCAAAGCCTGCGCGACTGCAACGAAAAACTGTTCGCCACGTTGTTCCCGCAGTGCACGCCACCAACCCTGGTCAGCCGCCGCCCGGACATCATTCGCGAATTCGCGGCCAAGCATGGCGACGTGATTCTCAAGCCGCTGGACGGCATGGGCGGCACCTCGATCTTCCGCCACCGGGTCGGTGACCCCAACCTCTCGGTGATCCTCGAAACCCTGACCGCCCTGGGCGCGCAGCAGATCATGGCGCAGGCCTACCTGCCAGCGATCAAGGACGGCGACAAGCGCATCCTGATGATCGACGGCGAGCCGGTCGACTACTGCCTGGCGCGCATCCCGGCCAGTGGCGAAACCCGTGGCAACCTGGCCGCCGGAGGCCGCGGCGAAGCGCGCCCGCTGACCGAACGTGACCGCTGGATCGCCGCCCAGGTCGGCCCGACCCTGCGCGCGAAAGGGCTGCTGTTCGTTGGCCTGGACGTGATTGGCGAGCACCTCACCGAAATCAACGTCACCAGCCCGACCTGTATTCGCGAGATCGACAACGCCTTCAACACCGACATCGGCGGGCAACTGATGGACGCCATTGATCGCCAGCTGAAGGCGCGCTGACCGGCAACGCGCGGCACAATCGCGGAGTGGGGTATGATGCGGGTCCTTTTTACTTGGCCTGCTGCCCCGCCCCGCGGTTGCTGGATACCTGATGACGCTGCCCGCTGACATCCCCTCCGACCTGCTGCCACCGCGCGTTCGCGCGGTGGACCGGCTCGGCTTTACCCTGTTCCTGGCTGCCTTGGTGCACCTGGCGCTGATCCTTGGCGTCGGTTTTACCGTGGTCAAACCGGCTGAAATCCGCCATACCATGGACATCACCCTGGCCACCTTCAAAAGCGAGAAAGCGCCCGAGAAGGCCGATTTCCAGGCTCAGGACAACCAGCAAGGCAGCGGCACCCTGGAGAAGAAGGCGGTGCCCAAGACCACCGAAGTCGCCCCCTTCCAGGACAGCAAGATCAACAAGGTCACGCCCCCGCCTGCGGCCAAGCCCGAGGTCGCACCGCCGCCCACGCCTGAGAAATCGGCCGTGGTGACCAAGGCCGCCAAGCCTCACAAAGTTGAGCCCAAGCCCAAGGAAAGCAAGGCGCAGCCAAAGCCTGCAACGCCCACGCCTGATTTTGACAGCTCGCAGCTGTCCAGCCAGATCGCCAGCCTTGAGGCAGAGCTGTCCAATGAACAGCAGCTGTACGCCAAACGCCCGCGCATCCACCGCCTCAACGCCGCCTCGACCATGCGCGACAAGGGCGCCTGGTACAAGGAAGAATGGCGCAAGAAGGTCGAGCGGGTGGGTAACCTCAATTACCCTGACGAAGCGCGGCGCCAGCAGATCTACGGTAACTTGCGCATGATGGTCTCGATCAACCGCGATGGCTCGCTGTACGAAGTGCTGGTGCTGGAATCGTCCGGGCAACCGGTGCTGGACCAGGCGGCGCAACGTATTGTCAGGCTGGCGGCGCCGTTTGCGCCGTTTACCGGGGACTTGGCGGAATTCGACCGGTTGGAGATCATCCGTACCTGGCGCTTTGCGCGTGGGGACCGGTTGTCCAGTAACTGATTTGCTGGCTGTACTGGCCTCTGTGGGAGCGGGTTTACCCGCGAAAGCGTTCGACAAGGCAACATAATTGCCTGATCTGACGCATTCGCGGGTAAACCCGCTCCCACAGGGATCAAGTAAGCCCTGCAGAGCACCTTGTCAGCCTCGCCACCTGGCGCCACACTATCCCCCATGAAAACCCTCGCCCCGAGCTACCTCAAGCATCAGTTCCTGATCGCCATGCCGCACATGGCCGATCCGAACTTTGCCCAGACCCTCACGTACATCGTCGAGCACAACGCCAATGGCGCCATGGGCCTGGTGGTCAACCGACCGCAGGAGCTCAGCCTGGCCGACATCCTCGAACAGTTGCGCCCGGACGATGAACCCCCGGCCAGCACCCTGCACGTGCCGATCTACCAGGGCGGGCCGGTGCAAACCGATCGCGGCTTCGTGCTGCACTCCAGCGAATGCACCTACCAGGCCACCGTCGAACTGCAGGGCCTGTCGCTGTCCACCTCGCAGGACGTGTTGTTTGCCATTGCCGAGGGCGTGGGGCCGCAAAACAGCCTGATTACCCTGGGCTACGCGGGCTGGGAAGCCGGCCAACTGGAAGCCGAGCTGGCCGACAATGCCTGGCTCAACTGCCCGTTCGACCCCGAAATCATCTTCGGCCTCGCCAGCGACCAGCGTCTGAACGCCGCCGCCGCCAGCCTGGGCATCAACCTCAGCCTGCTGACCAGCCAGGCGGGCCACGCCTGATGGCCGAGCTACGCCTGCTACTGGGCTTTGACTACGGCACCAAACAGATCGGGGTGGCGGTTGGCCAGGTCATCACTGGCCAGGCCCGCGAGCTGTGCACCCTGAAAGCGCAGAACGGCGTGCCGGACTGGGCCCAGGTGGAAAAACTGGTCGCTGAATGGAAACCCGACGCCATCGTCGTCGGCCTGCCGCTGAACATGGACGGCACCCCCAGCGAGATGAGCGCGCGCGCCGAGAAATTCGCCCGGCGCCTGAACGGCCGCTTCAACCTGCCCGTGCACACCCACGACGAACGCCTGACCACCTTCGAGGCTAAAGGCGAACGCCTGACCCGTGGTGGCCAGCGCGGCAGCTACCGCGACAACCCGGTCGACGCCATTGCCGCCGCCCTGCTGCTGCAAGGCTGGCTGGAGGCCAATACCTGATCATCTTTGCCGCCGGGCAGAGCCGGCGGCCCCCGAGGAGCACGCAATGAGCCTACCCAATCCCGCCGATCTGATCCGGCAGATGGCTGTCGACCTTCGCGCCCACCTGGCCCGCCGTGCTATCACCGAGCCGCGCTTCATCGGCATCCGCACGGGCGGCGTCTGGGTCGCCCAGGCCCTGCAGGAAGAAATGGGCGATACCAGCCCCATGGGCACCCTGGACGTGTCGTTCTACCGTGATGACTTCAGCCAGAACGGCCTGCACCCGCAAGTACGCCCGTCCGAGCTGCCGTTCGAAATCGAAGGCCAACACCTGGTCCTGATCGACGACGTCCTGATGAGCGGTCGCACCATCCGTGCCGCGCTCAACGAGCTGTTCGATTACGGCCGCCCGGCCAGCGTCACCCTGGTCTGCCTGCTCGACCTGGATGCCGGCGAGCTGCCGATTCGCCCCAATGTGCTGGGTGCCACCCTGTCGCTGGCAGCCCATGAACGGGTAAAATTGACCGGACCCGCACCGCTCGCCCTCGAGCGCCAGGACCTCGCCTCCGCTTCCGCCCTTTAAGAGTCCCCCGCGATGACGCCAATCGACGCCAAGCGCCCGCTGCAGCTCAATGATCAGGGCCAGCTGCGCCACTTTCTCTCGCTCGACGGTTTGCCCCGCGAACTGCTGACCGAGATCCTCGACACCGCCGACTCCTTCCTGGAAGTCGGTGCCCGGGCCGTGAAAAAAGTCCCGTTGCTGCGCGGCAAGACCGTCTGCAACGTGTTCTTCGAGAACTCGACCCGTACCCGCACCACGTTCGAACTGGCCGCGCAGCGCCTGTCTGCCGACGTGATCAGCCTTAATGTGTCGACTTCCTCGACCAGCAAGGGCGAAACCCTGTTCGACACCCTGCGCAACCTGGAAGCCATGGCTGCCGACATGTTCGTCGTGCGCCACTCCGATTCGGGCGCCGCGCACTTCATCGCTGAACACGTGTGCCCCGATGTGGCCGTGATCAACGGTGGCGATGGCCGCCATGCGCACCCGACCCAAGGCATGCTCGACATGCTGACCATCCGTCGGCACAAGGGCAGCTTCGAGAACCTGTCTGTCGCCATCGTCGGCGATATCCTGCATTCGCGCGTGGCGCGCTCCGACATGCTGGCGCTCAAGGCGCTGGGCTGCCCGGACATCCGCGTGATCGGCCCGAAAACCCTGATCCCGATCGGCATCGAGCAATACGGCGTAAAGGTCTACACCGACCTCGCCGAAGGCCTGAAAGACGTCGACGTGGTGATCATGCTGCGCCTGCAGCGTGAGCGCATGGCCGGTGGCCTGCTGCCCAGCGAGGGCGAGTTCTACCGCCTGTTCGGCCTGACCACGGCGCGCCTGGCCGGTGCCAAGCCCGATGCCATCGTCATGCACCCTGGCCCGATCAACCGCGGTGTAGAGATCGAATCGGCAGTGGCCGACGGCAAGCACTCGGTAATCCTCAACCAGGTGACGTACGGCATCGCCGTGCGCATGGCCGTGCTGTCCATGGCCATGAGCGGGCAAAACGCGCAACGCCAACTCGACCAGGAGAACGCCCTGTGAGCATCAGTATTCTTGGCGCCCGGGTCATCGACCCTAACAGCGGCCTGGACCAGATCACCGACCTGCACCTGGACGGCGGCCGCATTGCTGCCATCGGCGCAGCACCGGCCGGGTTCAGCGCCAGCCTCACGATCCAGGCCGATGGCCTGATTGCAGCGCCTGGCCTGGTCGACCTCGACGTCGCCCTGCGCGAGCCGGGCTACAGCCGCAAAGGCAACATCGCCAGCGAAACCCGCGCCGCCGTGGCCGGTGGTGTGACCAGCCTGTGCTGCCCGCCGCAGACCAAACCGGTGCTGGACACCTCGGCCGTGGCCGAGCTGATCCTCGACCGTGCCCGCGAAGCCGGCAACAGCAAGGTCTACCCGATCGGCGCCCTGACCAAGGGCCTGGAAGGCGAGCAACTGGCCGAGCTGGTGGCCCTGCGCGACACCGGTTGCGTGGCCTTCGGCAATGGCCTGCAGCAAATCCCCAACAACCGTACCCTGGCCCGTGCCCTGGAGTACGCCGCCACCTTCGACCTGACCGTGGTGTTCCACTCCCAGGACCGCGACCTGTCTCAGGGTGGCCTGGCGCATGAAGGCGCCATGGCCAGTTTCCTCGGCCTGCCGGGCATCCCGGAGACTGCCGAGACCGTGGCCTTGGCGCGCAACCTGCTGCTGGTCGAACAGAGCGGCGTGCGGGCGCACTTCACCCAGATCACCAGCGCCCGCGGCGCGCGCTTGATTGCCCAGGCCCAGGAACTGGGCCTGCCAGTGACCGCCGACGTGGCGCTGTACCAGCTGATTCTCACCGATGAATCGCTGCGCGAGTTTTCCAGCCTGTACCACGTGCAGCCACCGCTGCGCACCGCCGCCGACCGCGACGGCCTGCGCGCAGCCGTCAAGTCGGGGGTGATCCAGGCGATCTCCAGCCATCACCAACCGCACGAGCGCGATGCCAAGCTGGCGCCGTTCGGTGCCACGGAGCCGGGTATCAGCAGTGTCGAAGTGCTGCTGCCACTGGCCATGACCCTGGTCGAAGACGGCCTGCTCGACCTGCCGACCTTGCTGGCACGCCTGACCAGCGGCCCGGCTGCCGCCATGCGCCTGCCGGCGGGTGAGCTGAAGGTAGGTGGCGCGGCGGACCTGGTGCTGTTCGACCCGAAAGCCTCGACCGTTGCCGGCGAGCAGTGGCTGTCCCGTGGCGAGAACTGCCCGTTCATCGGCCACTGCCTGCCTGGCGCCGTGCGTTATACCTTGGTCGATGGGCACGTCTGCCACGAAGGCTGACCAACCGCCTGCCTCGCTTGTGTAGGAGCGGCCTTGTGTCGCGAAGGGCTGCGCAGCGGCCCCAAGATCTTGGCAGCCTGTGCGGGGCCGCTTTGCGGCCCTTTCGCGACACAAGGCCGCTCCTACAACGACCGTGCTTAGCACAGGCTGGCAGCAACCATTCATCCTCCCAGGTTGAAATCCTTCCCCCCACCCCCATATGAGTCTGCATCAGGCACTTTCGCCCCGCTGCGTGGAGACTCTCCCCTTGACCACCATCGTTTCTGTCCGCCGTAACGGCAAAGTCGTCATGGGCGGCGACGGCCAGGTTTCCCTCGGCAACACCGTGATGAAAGGCAACGCCAAAAAGGTCCGTCGCCTGTACCACGGCCAGGTCATTGCAGGCTTCGCCGGTGCCACCGCCGATGCCTTCACCCTGTTCGAACGCTTTGAAGGCCAACTGGAGAAACACCAGGGCCATCTGGTCCGTGCCGCCGTCGAGCTGGCCAAGGAATGGCGTACCGACCGCTCCCTGAGCCGCCTGGAGGCCATGCTGGCCGTGGCCAACAAGGATGCCTCCTTGATCATTACCGGTAACGGCGATGTGGTCGAACCCGAAGACGGCCTGATCGCCATGGGTTCCGGTGGCGCCTACGCCCAGGCCGCCGCCCGCGCCCTGCTGAACAAGACCGACCTCTCGGCCCGCGAAATTGCCGAGACCGCGCTGAACATCGCCGGTGACATCTGCGTATTCACCAACCACAACCTGACCATCGAGGAGCAGGACCTGGCCGACTGATCAGTTGTTTTGGCGTCCCGCCCAGGGCGGGACTTTTCCACACTGATTGCTCTGCTCGAGGACCATTTTCATCATGTCCATGACCCCCCGCGAAATCGTTCACGAACTCAACCGCCACATCATCGGCCAGGACGACGCCAAGCGCGCCGTGGCCATCGCCCTGCGCAACCGCTGGCGGCGCATGCAACTGCCGACCGAGCTGCGCGCCGAGGTGACCCCGAAAAACATCCTGATGATCGGCCCGACCGGTGTCGGCAAGACCGAAATCGCTCGTCGCCTGGCCAAGCTGGCCAACGCGCCGTTCATCAAGGTCGAAGCGACCAAGTTCACCGAAGTCGGCTACGTCGGCCGTGATGTCGAATCGATCATCCGTGACCTGGCCGATGCCGCGCTGAAGATGCTCCGCGAGCAAGAAATCATCCGCGTGCGCCACCGCGCCGAAGACGCCGCCGAAGACCGCATCCTCGATGCCCTGCTGCCGCAGGCGCGGGTCACCAGCTTCAGCGAAGAAGCCGCGCAGACCAGCAGCGATTCCAATACCCGACAGCTGTTCCGCAAGCGTCTGCGCGAAGGCCAGCTGGACGACAAGGAAATCGAGATCGAAGTGGCTGACGCCGTAGGTGTCGAAATCGCCGCGCCGCCCGGCATGGAAGAGATGACCAACCAGCTGCAGAGCCTGTTCGCCAACATGGGCAAGGGCAAGCGCAAGGCGCGCAAGCTCAAGGTCAAAGAAGCGCTGAAGATGGTCCGCGAAGAAGAAGCGGGCCGCCTGGTCAACGAAGAAGAGCTCAAGGCCAAGGCCCTGGAAGCTGTTGAACAGCACGGTATCGTGTTCATCGACGAAATCGACAAAGTGGCCAAGCGTGGCAATGTCGGCGGCGCCGATGTGTCCCGCGAGGGTGTCCAGCGCGACCTGCTGCCGTTGATCGAAGGCTGCACCGTCAACACCAAGCTGGGCATGGTCAAGACCGACCACATCCTGTTCATTGCTTCGGGTGCGTTCCACCTGAGCAAGCCAAGCGACCTGGTGCCTGAGCTGCAGGGTCGTCTGCCGATCCGTGTCGAACTCAAGGCACTGACCCCAGAAGACTTCGAGCGCATCCTGCAGGAGCCGCACGCTTCGCTGACCGAGCAGTACCAGGCACTGCTGAAAACCGAAGGCCTGAACATCGAGTTCCTCACCGACGGTATCAAGCGCCTGGCCGAGATCGCCTACCAGGTTAACGAAAAAACCGAGAACATCGGTGCCCGCCGCCTGCACACCCTGCTCGAGCGCCTGCTCGAAGAGGTGTCGTTCAGTGCCGGTGACCTGGCCAGCACCCACGATGAAACGCCGATCCAGATCGATGCGGGCTATGTGAACAGCCACCTGGGTGAGCTGGCGCAGAACGAAGACCTGTCGCGCTATATCCTGTAAGACCGTATGGGGCCGCTTTGCGGCCCATTCGCGGCACAAGGCCGCTCCTACACTGAATGCAGCGGTGTACCTGTAGGAGCGGCCTTGTGCCGCGAATGGGCTGCAAAGCAGCCCCAATCAAGCTTGAATCCCTCCCTCAGAAGCTGGAAGCTTGCAGCATCAGCTCCCGAGAGATTCAGCCCATGGCCCGCCTGCCCACCGCCATCAACCTGCACAAAGCCTCCAAGACCTTGAGCCTTACCTACGGCCCCAACGAGGTCTACCACCTGCCCGCCGAATTCCTGCGCGTGCACTCCCCTTCCGCCGAGGTCCAGGGCCACGGCAACCCCATCCTGCAAGTTGGCAAGGTCAACGTCGGCCTCGTCGGCCTCGAGCCCGCCGGCCAATATGCACTGAAATTGACCTTCGACGACGGCCATGACAGTGGCCTGTTCACCTGGGAGTACCTCGAGCAACTGTGCCTGCGCCAGAAAGAGCTATGGGCCGAGTACCTCGACGATCTGCACAAGGCCGGAAAATCCCGCGATCCGGCCGAATCGGTCGTGAAACTCATGCTCTAGCGCAAGCCCTCGAACGTTTAGAGCGCATTTTCTAATCTCATCTGCTTGAATGCCCTACAGACAGCTCAGTGACGGGCTGTCTTGCGCATTACATGAAAGTCGGGTAACCAATGGAGCTGGCAAGTTCCCTGCATCGCCTTGAAGGCAATCAGGGCCTGGCCGGTATGTAGAGGTCGCGAGCGAAAGCAGGCTGTCTTCACACGCAGAATTCCCCGCAGCTCATCGCCGAATGCATCCGGCCCGCAGCACCGCTGTTCCTTATCACTGGTCACCCGAGTAGCAGTACCGGGCTCTGGACTGTGCAAGCGCCACAGGCAACCGGTACTCGTCTCTGGACAACGGAGCGTCGCAGATGAGTAACAAGAACAACGATGAGTTGCAGCGGCAGGCCTCGGAGAACACCCTGGGGCTGAACCCGGTCATCGGCATCCGCCGCAAGGACCTGTTGAGTTCGGCACGCACCGTGCTGCGCCAGGCCGTGCGCCAACCTTTGCACAGCGCCAAGCACGTGGCGCACTTCGGCCTGGAGCTGAAGAACGTGCTGCTGGGCAAATCCAGCCTCACCCCCGAGAGCGACGACCGCCGCTTCAACGACCCGGCCTGGAGCAACAACCCCCTTTACCGCCGCTACCTGCAAACCTACCTGGCCTGGCGCAAGGAGCTGCAGGAGTGGATCGGCAACAGCGACCTGTCACCCCAGGACATCAGCCGCGGGCAGTTCGTCATCAACCTGATGACCGAGGCCATGGCGCCGACCAACACCTTGTCCAACCCGGCAGCGGTCAAACGCTTCTTCGAAACCGGTGGCAAAAGCCTGCTCGATGGCCTGTCCAACCTGGCCAAGGACGTGGTCAACAACGGTGGCATGCCCAGCCAGGTGAACATGGACGCCTTCGAAGTGGGCAAGAACCTGGGCACCAGCGACGGCGCCGTGGTGTTCCGCAACGACGTGCTGGAGCTGATCCAGTACAGCCCGATCACCGAACAGGTGCATGCGCGGCCACTGCTGGTGGTGCCGCCGCAGATCAACAAGTTCTACGTGTTCGACCTGAGCCCGGAAAAAAGCCTGGCGCGCTTCTGCCTGCGCTCACAACAGCAGACCTTCATCATCAGCTGGCGCAACCCGACCAAGGCCCAGCGCGAATGGGGCCTGTCGACCTACATCGATGCGCTCAAGGAAGCGGTCGACGCCGTGCTGGCGATTACCGGCAGCAAAGACCTGAACATGCTCGGCGCCTGCTCTGGCGGCATCACCTGCACCGCGCTGGTGGGCCATTACGCCGCCCTGGGCGAAAAGAAGGTCAATGCCCTGACCCTGCTGGTCAGCGTGCTGGACACCACCATGGACACCCAGGTCGCGCTGTTCGTCGATGAACAGACCCTCGAAGCCGCCAAGCGCCACTCCTACCAGGCCGGCGTGCTCGAAGGCAGCGAGATGGCCAAGGTGTTTGCCTGGATGCGCCCCAACGACCTGATCTGGAACTACTGGGTCAACAACTACCTGCTGGGCAATGAGCCGCCGGTGTTCGACATCCTGTTCTGGAACAACGACACCACGCGCCTGCCGGCTGGTTTCCATGGCGACCTGATCGAAATGTTCAAAAACAACCCACTGACCCGCCCCGGTGCACTGGAAGTGTGCGGCACGCCGATCGACCTGAAGCAGGTCACCTGCGACATCTACAGCCTAGCCGGCACCAACGACCACATCACCCCGTGGCCGTCCTGCTACCGCTCGGCGCACCTGTTTGGCGGCAAGATCGAGTTCGTGTTGTCCAACAGCGGCCACATCCAGAGCATCCTCAACCCACCGGGCAACCCCAAGGCGCGCTTCATGACCGGCGCCGATCGCCCGGGCGACCCCGTGGCCTGGCAGGAGAACGCGACCAAGCATGCCGACTCCTGGTGGCTGCACTGGCAGAACTGGCTGGGCGAACGTGCCGGCGACCTGAAAAAAGCGCCAACCCGGCTGGGCAACCGCGTCTATGCCGCTGGCGAGGCATCTCCGGGCACCTACGTTCACGAACGTTGAGTTGCAGCGCCGTGGCCACCTGCGGGTGGGCCACGGTGTTCACTTCACCACAGAGCCACGCGCATGCCGTCACCCTATATCTTCAGGACCGTCGAACTGGACAACCAGTCCATCCGCACTGCCGTGCGCCCGGGCAAGCCGCACCTGACGCCGCTGCTGATCTTCAACGGCATTGGCGCCAACCTGGAGCTGGTGTTTCCGTTCATCGAAGCGCTGGACCCAGACCTGGAAGTCATCGCCTTCGACGTACCCGGCGTAGGCGGCTCGTCGACGCCACGCCAGCCCTATCGCTTTCCGGGGCTGGCCAAGCTCACGGCACGCATGCTCGACTACCTCGACTACGGCCAGGTGAATGTGATCGGCGTGTCGTGGGGCGGCGCCCTGGCGCAGCAGTTTGCCCACGACTACCCCGAGCGCTGCAAGAAGCTGGTACTGGCCGCCACGGCCGCCGGCGCGGTGATGGTGCCGGGCAAGCCCAAGGTGCTGTGGATGATGGCCAGCCCTCGGCGCTACATCCAGCCTTCGCATGTCATCCGCATCGCCCCGCTGATCTACGGCGGTGGCTTTCGCCGCGACCCAGACCTGGCCATGCGACACGCGGCCAAGGTGCGCTCCGGCGGCAAGCTGGGCTATTACTGGCAACTGTTCGCCGGGATTGGCTGGACCAGCATTCACTGGCTGCACAAGATCCAGCAGCCCACCCTGGTACTGGCCGGCGATGACGACCCGTTGATCCCGCTGATCAACATGCGCCTGCTGGCCTGGCGGATTCCCAATGCCCAGCTACACATTATCGACGACGGCCATCTGTTTCTGATCACCCGGGCCGAGGCCGTCGCCCCGATCATCATGAAGTTCCTCCAGCAAGAGCGTCAGCGCGCGGTCATGCATCCGCGCCCGGCTTCTGGCGTGTAGGGGCGGGTTCGCCCGCGACGGGGCCAGCAGACGCCAAGGGTCAAGACGAGGGAGTGTTGCCATGAAAGACAAACCGGCCAAAGGAACGCCAACGCTTCCCGCCACCAGCATGAACGTGCAAAACGCCATCCTCGGCCTGCGCGGTCGCGACCTGATTTCCACGTTGCGCAGTGTCGGCCGTCATGGCTTGCGCAACCCACTGCATACCGCCCGCCACCTACTGGCCCTGAGTGGCCAGCTGGGCCGCGTGATGCTCGGCGACACCCCTTACCAGCCGAGCCCGCGAGACACCCGCTTCAGCGACCCGACCTGGAGCCAGAACCCGTTCTACCGGCGCGGCCTGCAAGCCTACCTGGCCTGGCAGAAGCAGACACGCCTGTGGATCGATGAAAGCCACCTGGACCACGATGACCGCGCCCGCGCGCAGTTTCTGTTCACGCTGATCAACGACGCCCTGGCGCCCAGCAATTCGCTGCTCAACCCACTGGCCGTGAAGGAGCTGCTCAACACCGGCGGGCAAAGCCTGGTGCGTGGCGTGGCGCACCTGCTCGACGACTTGCGCCATAACGATGGCTTGCCCCGCCAGGTGGACGAACGCGCCTTCGAAGTGGGTGGCAACGTCGCGGCAACCCCCGGCGCCGTGGTGTTTCGCAACGAACTGCTGGAGCTGATCCAGTACCAGCCGATGAGCGAAAAACAGCACGCCCGCCCACTGCTGGTGGTGCCGCCGCAGATCAACAAGTTCTATATCTTCGACCTCAGCTCGACCAACAGCTTTGTCCAGTACATGCTCAAGAACGGCCTGCAGGTGTTCATGGTCAGTTGGCGCAACCCCGACCCACGGCACCGCGAGTGGGGGCTGTCGAGCTACGTTCAGGCCCTGGAAGAAGCGCTTAACGCGTGCCGCAGCATCAGTGGCAACCGCGACCCCAACCTGATGGGCGCCTGCGCTGGCGGCCTGACCATGGCAGCGCTGCAAGGCCACCTGCAAGCCAAGCATCAGTTGCGCCGAGTGCGCAGCGCCACCTACCTGGTCAGCTTGCTGGACAGCAAGTTCGAGAGCCCCGCCAGCCTGTTCGCCGACGAGCAGACGATCGAGGCGGCCAAGCGCCGCTCGTACCAGCGCGGTGTGCTGGACGGCGCCGAGGTGGCGCGGATCTTCGCCTGGATGCGGCCCAATGACTTGATCTGGAACTACTGGGTCAACAACTACCTGCTCGGCAAGACCCCGCCCGCCTTCGACATCCTCTACTGGAACGCCGACAGCACACGCCTGCCGGCGGCGCTGCATGGCGACCTGCTGGACTTCTTCAAGCACAACCCGCTGACCCACCCGGCAGGCCTTGAGGTGTGTGGCACGCCCATCGACCTAAAGCAGGTCGACCTCGACAGTTTCACCGTGGCCGGCAGCAACGACCACATCACCCCGTGGGATGCCGTGTACCGCTCAGCCATGCTGCTAGGCGGCGACCGACGCTTCGTGCTGGCCAACAGCGGGCATATCCAGAGCATCATCAACCCACCTGGCAACCCCAAGGCCTACTACCTGGCCAACCCCAAGCTGTCCAGCGACCCGCGTGCCTGGTTCCACGACGCGCAGCGCAGCGAAGGCAGCTGGTGGCCGTTGTGGCTGGAGTGGGTCACCCCGCGCTCCGGCCCGCTGAAAGCACCACGCACCACGCTTGGCAATGCCACCTATCCGCCGCTGGGCCCTGCGCCAGGCACCTATGTCCTGACCCGATGAGCACACCGCCCGGATGAAGACCCGCGACCGTATCCTTGAATGCGCCCTGCAACTGTTCAACCAGCAAGGCGAACCGAATGTCTCGACCTTGGAGATCGCCAACGAACTGGGCATCAGCCCGGGCAACCTGTACTACCACTTCCATGGCAAGGAACCGGTGGTGCTGGGCCTGTTCGAGCGTTTCGAAGAAGCGCTGATGCCGCTGCTCGACCCACCGCTTGAAGTGCGCCTGGAGGCCGAGGACTACTGGTTGTTCCTGCACCTGATCGTCGAGCGCATGGCCCAGTACCGCTTCCTGTTCCAGGACCTGTCCAACCTGACCGGGCGCCTGCCGAAGCTGGCCCGCGGTATGCGCAGCTTGATCAACGCACTGAAGCGAACCCTTGCCGCGTTGCTGGCCAGCCTCAAGGGCCAGGGGCAAGTGGTGAGCGAAACCCAGGCGCTGGGGCAGTTGGTGGAGCAGATCACCCTGACACTGATGTTCTCGCTGGATTACCAGCGCGTACTGGGACGAGAGGGGGATGTGGGGATCGTGGTGTACCAGGTAATGATGCTGGTGGCGCCGCATCTGCAGGCCCAGGCCCGGGCGGCGGCGGAGCAGTTGGCGGTGCGGTACCTGGAGGGGTAGTGCCGCATCGGCGGTGCCCTCTTCGCGGGGCAAGCCCGCTCCCACAGAGACCCAGCTCAGGGTTTACAAGCTGAGCTGAATCTGTGGGAGCGGGCTTGCCCCGCGAAGGAGGCGACGCGGTTAGATCAGGGTACCGGTACCAGTCGGTGCCGACGGTGTGCTGCTGGCCGGGGCCGCGCTTGGCGCTGGGGCTGCAGCAGATGCAGTAGCAGCCGGTGCCGCACTGGCCGCAGGTGCTGCCGGTTTGGCCGGGGCCTTCTTCACTGCCGGTTTCTTCGCCGCTGCAGGCTTGGCCGCAACAGGCTTGGCAGCAGGCTTGACCGCAGGCTTGGCAGCAGCGGTTTTCGCAGCAGGTTTAGCCGCAGGTTTTGCCGCAGCCGCTTTGGCCGCCGGCTTGGCTGCTGCGGTTTTCGCAGCAGGTTTGGCAGGCGCCTTGGCCAGTGGCTTGGCAGCGGCCTTGCTCGCAGCCGCCTTGGAGATCGGCGTGACCGAAGCACCGGTCAGTTTCTCGATCTGCTTGGTCAGGCTGTCCACTTGCTGGTGCAGCGCCTTGATCTCATTGCGGCTTGGTACGCCCAGGCGCGAAATGGCGCTGTTCAGGCGCTTGTCGAAGGCTTCTTCAAGCTCGCTCCACTTGCCCAGCGCGCGATCCTTCACGCCGGATACGCGCGACGTGGTCGACGCCTTGGCGCTATCAGCCACGTCTTCGGCGGTCTTCTTCGCCTGCTTCTCGGCCTTCTCGCCGTCCTTCACCAGGGTATCGAACAGCTTCGGGCCGTCCTGGTCGATCTTCGAATAGATCCCCAGGCCCGCCAGCCAGATCTTGCGGGAGTACTTCTCGATCCCGCCGACCCAGGAGCTGCTTTCTTTGTCGGAATTCTTTTTGCCAGCCATCCTGCTCTCCTTATGGTTTGTGCGCGACGCGCTCAAGCAGCTCGTGCAGCTGTTCAAGCTTGATGGACAACGCCTCAACGTCATGTTTAGACGGAATGCCAAGGCGATTCAAGGCGCGACCAACCCGTGCGTCGAAAGCTTTTTCGATCTTGTCGAGTTGAACTTCGACCTTGCCGCGTACGCGGCTGACTTCCTGGGTCGCTTCATCCAGCTGGTTATTGGCCGCATCGAGCTCTTTGTCGATGCGCTTCTTGCCACGTTTTTCAACGCCTTCGCCGGCTTTGACCAGCTCGTTGAAATACTCGGAACCTTCCTGGCCGACGCGGGCATAGGCGCCGATACCTGCCAGCCAGATCTTGCGCGCATAACCGCGCACTTCGCCCAGGGTGCCTGGAGCGTCGTCCTTTTTCTTCACATTCACTTTGGCCATGCTCTGTACCTCATGCTCATGAGTGGAGAGGAACTGCCCATGGAGGTTGGGCTTGAGCATAAGGTAGGGAAGAAAATTAGAAACCTCACCCTAAGCTCACGCGGCATAGGGGGCCAAACATGTACCGCCGCCACCGCAGGCATCGGCGCTAGCGTGCGAGCATTCCCGCCACCAGAGCTCACACCTCATGCCTGCGTCCCCGCCGCTGCAACCCACCACGTTCAAGCAACGGGTAGCCAGCCAATTCGCCCAACGCCCCACGCTGCGCGAAGTAGTTGCCAAGGCCGGCTTGACCATCCTGGCCAATCGCTACCCCTGGATCACCCGCAACCACCCTCAGTTGCAGTCCCTCAAACCCTTCACGCTCATCCACGGCGCAGGCAAGCAACCGGCACAGGTCTCCCTGGTAAACACCCTGCTCGAGCATTTTCTGACGGGCAAAGGCATGGCCCTCACGCACACAGACGTGCTCAGCATTGCGCCGCCCCTGCCCTTTTTGCCGCAGGCGGCAGGTGTCGGCCCGAACGCCCAGCCCGAAGTCAGCCTGAACATGGACAACCTCAACCGCGACTTCGATGAACTGCTGACGGCCCTGACCGAAGCCTTTCAGCAGGCGCAGATTGGTTTCTGGGCTGCAAGCGATGCCACATCGGGCCTGTCTCATGTGCACAGGTTGGCGCAGACCTTGAAAGCCGCCCTGCTGCATGGCGTGGAGCGGCAGGGCTTGTCCGAACCGGCGAAATCCGTGCTGTATGGCGTGATCAACGGCACGGTCAGCGCGCTGGCGATCAACCGGCTGCAGGTCACCCTCGATGAGCACGCACCCCAGGCCTTGCCCGACCTGTTGATCATCGCTGAGCCCGGGCGGGTGCTGTGGTGCAAACCTTCAGGCGCGGTACGCAGCTACGTTGACCTTGCGGCCTTCGCCGAGGCCCTTCGCGACGCACTGGCGCAGCAGTATCAATTCGACACGCTGCGCTGGGCACAGCAACCACTGAACACAGACCCGTTCGCTTTCCAGTCCACTGAACTACTCAATGGCATCCTCGACAGGGTCGGCCGCCTGCGGTTGTCCACGCTCACCAGCGTCCACGCGCTTGAGGAGGCCTTCAGCACGTTGAGCGACCCTTCGTCCCATTTCCTGGACCTGCCCCTGACAAGCACCGAGCAGCCACTGCTGAACCTGCCCACCTGGCTGAACCAAGCAGACAGCACCGGCCACCTGCTGTACGCCGAAGCCCTGCTGGAGCTCGCCGCCAGCCAGGCCCACGCCCAGGGCAGGACGTCGTACGACGCGATAGAAACCCTGGGCCGCTATGCCGCTCGCCGGCTGCGCGAGCAGATGCACGCGGACTTCCCAGCCGAAACACCGCAAGACCCCGACCAGTTGCTCGTGCAGATCTCGGTGGTGGTACCGCTGTCGTCGTCCGGCCCCGCGCAATTGAACTACCTGAAAAGCATGACCCTGACTGAACTGGCCATTGCACGCCTGCACACGGGCAGCGACGAAGTGGCGTCCGGCCTGCTCGACACCCACGCAAGGCCTCTGGGCAACTGGCTGAACCTGGATTACGTCAACCGCTTGATCTCGACGGTGGATGTCGGCGGGCATTACCCCGCTTATGTCGCCCACCAACTGCAAGACGCCACGCTTAAGGCCAGCCGCCTCCAGCGCCATGCCACGGAATGGCGCAGCACCCTGCAGTTCGCCGCGCTCAGGGCCAGGATCGAAGCCAAGCTCAGCGCACAGGCCTGCCAGGCAATCGTCGATTTCTGCCGTGCCAATCACGCGTCACCTGATGCGCTCAGCATTTCGCCGCTGGCGTTTCTGCCTGCACCGGGTGCCTCTGAAGGCAACACGGTGCACGGCATGTTCCTGATCAAGGTAAAGGCCAACCAGCGCTGGGTCCTGTATCGCCCCCTGTTCGCGGATGACGCCGTGGCGGAGTTTGCCAGCCTGGACAGCTTGATGGCGCAGATACGGGCTGATCAGGCGTTGCAGCAACAGCTGCTGGCCTGGATGGATGACGACGCCAGGGGCATCTACCAGCACGGCGGATTCGAACGTCCGCACCTGCATAGCCGCCTGTCGGCCCTGGCGCACTTGATTGGCACGCAGTCGGCGTTGGTAGACACGCTAGTGGAACGCCTCAGGGTCCCTGTTACAGCCGTTCACAGCCCTTGGCTCGAAGATCTGGACAACCACCTTTACAACGCACGCATTCAGACAATGCTACTGCTGGCCTCCCGGCAGAGCCGCTCGAATGCGCAACAGCGCTGGGCCTTGATCGTGCAGTGCGGCTGGGTCGTGTTCAACACGGTCACGCCCCTGCTGCGTGGCCCTGCGGCCATGTTGGCCTGGCTGGTCGCCGCCGTGGCAACGCTCAAGGATGACCTGCCCGCCCTGTCCGATGGCAGCGCGGAAGAACAGGCCTTGGCAGCTGCAGATGTGTTGACCAACCTGGCCCTGTTGCTGATGCAGGGCCCCACCGCCCCAACGCATGCGGGCGTCAGCTCGGCAGCGGTGGATGCCATGGCCCTGGAAGGCCCCGCGCGCAGAGCACCCTCCACGCCGGTAACCGTTGAGCCACCCAAGACAGCGGACTGGGTCGAACCGCATCAGGCGCAACGCCCCGGCCACGTCAGTGTGAGCCGTTGGCACAACAGCCAGCGGGTGGGCAACTTGCCTTCCCACGCCCGCCAGCGCCTGGGTGAACTGCGCGCAGGCGTTCCCCTGCAAGGCCATGCGGCTGAAACACAAGGCCGCCTACGCGGGTTGTACAAGGTGCAAGAGCGGCTCTACGTGAACCTGCAGGACGTGGCCTACGAGGTACAGGAAACCTGGGGCGGAATCCAGATCATCGGCCCGGACACCAGCCAGGGCGAATGGCACACACGTTGGGGCGGCGCGCCCGACGGCTACTACATTGTCGGACGCGAACGCAGCAAAGGCCCTTGGCTGCGGCGCTGGAATGACGAATGGGTCTTGGACCTGCATTTGGCCGGCGGCATGCCAAAAACCCGCGAAGCCGTCACCGCGCAGAATCGCCAGCACTACGATGCACTGCAAACGACCGGTCAAGCCAACCAGGACAAACTGACCCAGCTCGAGCCCTTCATGGAGCGCAACCGCATCGAGCTTGAAGCCTTTGACGACGAGGCGGCCGCGTTCAGCATGGCGTTCAAAGCGTTGCCCAACCCCGACGTCAAGGCACTTCCACCGGCGCTCCGGGTGCAGCGCCAGGCAGTGCTGGAAATGCGCAGGCAGCACCTACCGCAGATCGCCGCGGGGTCGCTGTACCTCGAAAAGCAGGCCAGCTTGCTGCATGCCAACGCCGACCTCTACCGGCAGATGCTCGAGCCTCGCTACCTGAAGTACGACCTTTCGGGCGCCACTGCACGCCGGCTCAGCAACTGGACAGAAGCCGCCATCGACAATGACATGCTGCTGGTGCGGCGCCTGCTCGAACTGGTCGACCACGAACACTTGCAGGAGCAATCAGTGGGCTTGCGTGGGGTGCCAGACAGTGACGAGCAAAGGGGCCGACACGCTGTATTTCGCGAATCGACCCGAGACGCGCTGAAGGTCAGCCGCCGCCTGCTCGTGGTCAGCGAGCGGCTGGATAAAACGCTTTCCGACGTGCTCGGCGATACCCGGGTCGCCTACCCGGACAAGAAAGCCAAGATCGAACGCGCCATCAAGCTGCGCCCTTACTCGTCGTTGATCGTCCGTGCACAGATTGTCAGCGACCTGGCTTACCTGACACTGGACAAGACCCTGCTCACTGCCGAAGCGGCCATTGACTTGCTGCCCTTGCAAAACAGCCTGAGCGACACGGACCTGTCAGCAGCGCTGTGGAGCCACGATGGCGTTGCCTCTGCCAACCTGCCTGCCGACCAACAAGCGGAGGTGTTGGGCAACGCCCTGCGCGTTTACCGGGCCGTCATCGGCAGGGCCAGGTACATGCAATCGTTCACCGCACCCGCCGTGGACACCACGATGCTGCAGGCCTACATCGAGGCGATGACGGGCCTGGAACGCCTGGCAGAAACCGACTTGAGCACCGCCTTGATGAATGCCGAGCAGGGCACATCGTCCCCTGCACGACAGCTGACCCACCGCGTCAGGGCCGGCAAACGCACCCTTATCCGAACCTCCCGAGGGCGCTCGGTGCTGGTCGAACGTGACCAGGAAGGCGATCATGCCGTTCAGCGCAACCCGGCCACCGAGCAACCTGGGGGCGCCTATGAGCGGCGCAATGGCCAATGGTTCGAAGTCCCAGGCGAGGAGCGCCCCGCCGCGCAAGACACCGCACAGCTGCGCAGTCGCGCGCAACACCTGCTGGCGCACGTGAATGACCGGGTCGCGCTGGCAGCGCGCTACGCGAACGAGCCGAACAGCCTGGCCGACCTCATGGATTGGCAGATTGAGGACATGCGCAAGGTCGAGCAGCACGTGAGCGCCGCCGATGACCGGGCGTCCGAAGGCCTGGCCAGCCAACTGCGCGATGCCATCGCCTCGCTGAACACCGAAAAACGCCGACTGCTCACCGACGCCTACCTCAACACCCGCCACCCGGACAGCAGTGCGTTACGTTACCTGTATCAGCAACAGCGGATAGAGATCGCCCTGAGCACATCGCGTAAGCCGCTGCGCACTGCCAACGACTACCTGGACGTCTACCAGATCAAGGACGTGCAGGTGCCCAATGCGGTGCTGTGGGAGGCTCACTTCCACTACCGCAGCGCCGACGCGGCGCCCCGCACCTTCGTCAAAGGCCACCTGAAGCACTGGGAGCCGCGCCCCGCGCGTGCCAGCAGGGCCGAAAAGGCGCGCGAGGTCAGGCTTGAGCACGCCCATACAGCGGCTGAACGGATCGACATCTACCGCGGCGACCTGCGCCTGGACCAGATAGAGGGCATCATCCCGTTTCCGACCCACTGACGGGCCGGCCAACGGCACAGCCCTGGTGTCAGGCCAGGGCTTTGTCCAGCGCCCGCTCGATCTCGCTCTTGATGCTAGCGCCCATGATCGACAGCATCATGCCGAGCTTAAGCTCGACGCGGATGGTGTCTTCGCCAATCTGCACGCTGCCGTTGGCGCCGCTGCGCGCGACGTCGACGCGGTCGCCGTTCCAGGTAGCCTTGAGGTCATATTCGCGGCTGAGCTTTTCTACCAGCGCCTCGGCCTTGGCGCGGGCAGCCTCGCGGCCGAGGGAATGTTTGCGTTCGACGCTGATCTGGGTCATGCGGGTGATCCTGGGTATGAAGACATAATCAGCATTATGCCCGCCCCTGCCCCCTGGCACACCCCGCCAAGACAAATCCGCCCATTCGCCCTAGAATGGCGGTAATTTTTTCCGGTGAAGCGATATGAACGACCAGCGCAAAGGCGAACACGCCGAACCCACCACCCATTTTGGCTACCAGGACGTCCCGGAGAGCCAAAAGGCGAAGAAAGTCGCCGAGGTGTTCCACTCCGTGGCCGCCAAGTATGACCTGATGAACGACGTGCTTTCCGGCGGCATGCACCGCCTGTGGAAGCGCTTCACCATCGAGCTGTCAGGCGTGCGCAGCGGCAACCGCGTGCTGGACATCGCCGGCGGTACCGGTGACCTGGCCGCCAAGTTCTCGCGCCTTGTAGGCCCGACTGGGCAGGTAGTGCTCGCCGACATCAACGATTCGATGCTCAAGGTCGGCCGTGACCGCCTGCTCGACCGTGGTGTGGCCGGCAACATCGAGTTCGTCCAGGCCGACGCCGAGAAGCTGCCGTTCCCGGACAACCACTTCGACTGCGTGACCATCGCCTTCGGCCTGCGCAACGTCACCCACAAAGACGAAGCCATTCGCTCGATGCTGCGCGTGCTCAAGCCCGGCGGCCGCCTGTTGATCCTGGAATTCTCCAAGCCGACCAACAAGCTGATGTCCAAGGCCTATGACGCCTACTCGTTCGCCTTCATGCCACTGGCCGGCAAGCTGATCACCAACGACTCGGAAAGCTACCGCTACCTGGCCGAATCGATCCGCATGCACCCCGACCAGGAAACCCTCAAGGCCATGATGGTCGACGCCGGCTTCGACCGCGTCACCTACCACAACATGACCAGCGGTATCGTCGCCGTGCACCGGGGAATCAAGCCCTGATGCTGCTGGCCGGGCTGCTCGCCAGCGTCGAACATGGCCTGAACCGCGTCTTGCGCATGGACAGCACGGCGCTGCCGCGGCTGGCCGCGCTCGAAGGCAAGGTCATAGAGATCGATTGCCGTCAGCCGGCCCTGCAGGTGTTCATCCTGCCCGATGAAGACGGCCTGATGCTGGCCGCGCATTGGGAGGGCGAAGTCGACTGCAGCCTGCGCGCCCCTGCCGGCAGCCTGGCGCAACTGGCGCTGGCCAAGGACAAGACCGCCGTGCTGCACAGCCCGCAGGTCGAACTGCATGGCGACAGCGCAGTGTTGCTCGACCTGTTCGGCGTGTTGCAAGACCTCGAACTGGACTGGGAGCACGAGCTGCAGCGCTGGCTCGGCCCGGTGGCCACGGCGTTGCTGGCCGGCCACCTCCGCCTGCGCGCGCGCTGGACCCGCCAGGGCCTGACACGTTTCAGCCAGAACCTCTCCGAGTACCTGGCCGAAGAGTCGCGCACCCTGGTGGGCAAACGCGAAGCCGAAGCCGCCTTCAGCGAGCTCGATGCCCTGAAGGTCGATATAGAACGCCTCGAGGCGCGCCTGCAGCGTCTCTCCCGATCCCTTGATACCAGCGATAACGCATGAAGCTGCTCGCCGTCCGCCGTCTCTTTCGCATCCAGCGTGTGGTGATCCGCTACCGTCTCGATGACCTGTTGTTCGACCTGCCCCTGCCCTGGTGGCTGATGAGCCTGCGCCTGCTGATGCCTTGGCGCTGGCTGCCGCGCAAGCCCTCCGCGCTCAGCCGCGGTGCGCGCCTGCGCCTGGCGCTGCAGGACCTGGGGCCGATTTTCATCAAGTTCGGTCAACTGCTGTCCACCCGCCGCGACCTGCTGCCCACCGACATCGCCGACGAACTGATGGGGCTGCAAGACCGCGTGCCGCCGTTCGACCCGAAACAGGCCGTAGCGTTGATCGAAGAACAGCTCGGCGCCAAGGTTGGCGAGGTGTTCAGCCGTTTCGACGTCGAACCACTGGCCTCGGCCTCGGTGGCCCAGGTACACGCCGCCCGCCTGAAAAGCGGCGAAGAAGTCGTGGTCAAGGTGGTCCGCCCGGGCCTCAAGCCGGTGATCGCTCAAGACCTGGCCTGGTTGTTCCTGATCGCCAAGGGCGCCGAGCGGGTGTCTGCCGACGCCCGCCGCCTGCACCCGGTGGAGGTGGTCAACGATTACGAAAAGACCATCTACGACGAACTCGACCTGCTTCGCGAGGCGGCCAACGCCAGCCAGCTGCGGCGCAACTTCGAAGCCTCCGAGCTGATGTACGTGCCCCAAGTGTACTGGGACCTGTGCCGGCCCAAGGTGCTGGTGATGGAGCGTATCTACGGCGTGCCGGTCACCGACATGGCGACCCTGGCCGACCAGCGCACCGACATGAAGCTGCTGGCCGAACGGGGTGTGGAGGTGTTCTTCACCCAGGTGTTCCGCGACAGCTTCTTCCATGCCGACATGCACCCCGGCAACATCTTCGTCAGCACGGTCAAGCCGTGGAGCCCGCAGTACATCGCCATCGACTGCGGCATCGTCGGCAGCCTCACGTCGGAAGACCAGGACTACCTGGCGCGCAACCTGTTTGCCTTCTTCAAGCGTGACTACCGCCGCGTTGCGCAACTGCACATCGATTCGGGTTGGGTGCCGGCGAACACCAAGGTCAACGAATTCGAGGCGGCGATCCGTACGGTGTGCGAGCCGATCTTCGAAAAACCGTTGAAAGATATTTCCTTCGGCCAGGTGCTGATGCGCCTGTTCCAGACCGCCCGGCGCTTCAACATGGAAGTCCAGCCTCAGCTGGTGCTGTTGCAGAAGACCTTGCTCAACATCGAAGGCCTGGGCCGTCAGCTCTACCCGGACCTGGACCTGTGGAGCACCGCCAAGCCGTTCCTGGAACGCTGGATGCGCGAGCGCTACAGCCCCAAGGCCATGGTCGGCAACCTGTACAGCCAGGCCGAGCAGCTGCCGCACCTGGCCGGCATGACCCGCGACCTGCTTGAGCGCCTGTCGCAACCGCACCTGCACGACCCGCAGATGCCCGAGCGCCGCCGCCAAGGTGACCGCTGGGCGCTGCGCCTGCTGGGCGCCGGCTTGCTGGGTGGTGGCGCGGTGCTGGCCGCCGGCGCCGCCGAGGCCGCCAGCCTGGCCGCTCCGGCCGCTTGGCCAGCCTGGCTGATGCTGGCCGCCGGCCTTTACCTGATCGTGCGCCAATAGCCAGCCGGCCCGCTGGCTGGCACACTAGCGCAAAGGGCCCGGCACAGGAGCGGGCCCGTTTTGGAGTGGACGATGAAAGACTGGCTGGACGAGATCAAGTGGAACAGCGATGGCCTGGTACCGGCCATTGCCCAGGACCACAAGACCGGACGCGTGCTGATGATGGCCTGGATGAACCGCGAGTCCCTGGCCCTGACCGCCGCCGAGCAACGCGCCATCTACTGGTCGCGCTCGCGTGGCAAGCTGTGGCGCAAGGGCGAGGAATCTGGCCATGTGCAAAAACTGCACGAAATGCGCCTGGACTGTGATGCCGACGTGATCATCCTGATGGTCGAGCAACTGGGCCATATCGCCTGCCATACCGGCCGCGAAAGCTGCTTCTACCGCGTCTTCGAAGACGGCCAGTGGAAAACCGTCGACCCGGTCCTGAAGGACCCGGACGCCATCTATAGCGCAGGACACTGACATGAGCGACACCCTCAACCGCCTGGCCGAAGTGCTGGAGCAACGCAAGCACGCGGCACCCGACAGCTCCTACGTGGCAAGCCTGCATCACAAGGGCTTGAACAAGATCCTCGAAAAGCTCGGCGAAGAGTCCATCGAAACGATCATCGCCGCCAAGGACGCCGCTGTCAGCAAGGATTACAGCGATGTCATCTATGAAACCGCCGACCTGTGGTTTCATAGCTTGGTCATGCTCAGCGCGTTGGGGCAACACCCACAGGCCGTGCTCGATGAACTGGAGCGCCGTTTCGGGCTTTCCGGGCATGACGAGAAGGCTGCGCGTCAACCTTCCGCCTGACTGTATAGAATTTTAGGAGAGCAACATGGGTATCTTTGACTGGAAACATTGGATTGTCCTGCTGGTCGTCGTCGTTTTGGTGTTCGGCACCAAGAAGCTGAAAAACTTCGGCAGCGACCTTGGCGAGTCGATCAAAGGCTTCCGCAAGGCCATGAACGACGAAGAAAACAAGCCGGCCGAGCAGACCCCGCCGCCTGCCCAGCCCGTGCCACCGGTGCAGAACACTGCACAACAGCCCCAGGGCCACACCATCGAAGGCCAGGCCCAGCCGGTCCAAGAGCCGCAGCGGAAAGACTGACCCATGTTCGGCATCAGTTTCAGTGAGTTGCTGCTGGTAGGCCTTGTCGCCTTGCTGGTGCTCGGCCCCGAGCGCCTGCCCGGCGCCGCGCGCACGGCAGGGCTGTGGATTGGCCGCCTCAAGCGCAGCTTCAACAGCATCAAGATGGAAGTCGAGCGCGAGATCGGCGCCGACGATATCCGTCGCCAGTTGCACAACGAGCACATCCTGCAGATGGAAGAGCAAGCCCGGCGCATCCTCAACCCCCAGACGCCACCGGTGCAGCCCCCTGTCACCACGGCCACGGTGCAGCCGCCCGCTGGGCTCGAAGCCACGCCAGACGCTACGCCGGCCGCCCCAACAGCGCCGGCCGCCCCCTCTGAACCGCCACAACCGCCGCGAGCCCCATGAGCGAAAATCCGGAACACGACCAGCCCATGCCGCTGGTCTCGCACCTGACCGAACTGCGCACCCGCCTGTTGCGCTGTGTCGCCGTCATCTTCCTGATCTTTGCCGGGTTGTTCTCCTTCGCCCAGCAGATCTACACCCTGGTGTCCGCGCCGCTGCGCGACCACCTGCCGGCCAATGCAACGATGATCGCCACCGACGTGGCCTCGCCGTTCCTTACGCCGTTCAAGCTGACCATGATCGTTTCGCTGTTCCTGGCGATCCCGTTCATTTTGCAGCAGATCTGGGGCTTTATCGCACCTGGGCTGTATCGCCACGAAAAACGCATCGCCATACCGCTGCTGGTGTCGAGCATCTTCCTGTTCTATGCCGGCATGGCCTTCGCCTATTTCCTGGTGTTCCCGCTGATATTCGGCTTCTTCGCCAGCGCCACGCCCGAGGGCGTGTCGATGATGACCGACATCGCCAGCTACCTCGACTTCGTCATGACCCTGTTCTTCGCCTTTGGCGTCGCCTTCGAGATCCCGGTGGCCGTGGTGCTGCTGGTGTGGATCGGCGTGGTCGACGTGAAGTACCTGAAGAAGGTCCGCCCCTACGTGATCATCGGCTGCTTCGTGGTCGGCATGGTCCTGACCCCGCCAGACATCTTCTCGCAGACCCTGCTGGCCGTGCCCATGTGGCTGTTGTTCGAGGTCGGCGTGCTGTGTGGCAGCCTGATCCGCAAGCGCGGCGCGCACGATGAAGCGGCCAACGATCACAACGACCAGCCACCAGCGACGCAACCGTGAACCTGCTGCTACTTGAAGAAGCCGATTTCATCGCGGCCGACCACGTGGTGCTGGCCGACCGGCGTTTCACCCACATGCAGGAGATCCACAAGGTCGCGGTGGGCGATAGCCTGCGCGTCGGCCAGGTCAACGGCTTGATGGGCCGCGCCACCGTGGTGCGCCTGGAAGGCCATGAGGCAGAACTGCACGTCGGCTTCGACCAGCCACCGCCCGCCAAGCTGCCGCTGACCCTGGTGCTGGCCGTGCCGCGGCCAAAAATGCTGCGCCGGCTGTTCCAGACCATCGCCACGCTGGGTGTACCGCGCCTGATCCTGGTGAACAGCTACAAGGTCGAGAAGAGCTTCTGGCAAACGCCATTTCTGAACCCCGACAGCATTCGTGAGAACCTCATCCTAGGCCTGGAGCAGGCACGCGACACGGTGCTGCCCGAGGTGATCATCGAGAAGCGCTTCAAGCCCTTCGTCGAAGACCGCCTGCCCGCCATTGCCGAAGGCACGCTGGGCCTGGTGGGCCACCCGGGCCCCTACCCCGCCTGCCCGCGCGCCGTCGATCAAACGGTTACCCTGGCCATTGGCCCCGAAGGCGGCTGGATCCCCTACGAAGTCGAGCTGCTGGGCAAGGCTGGCCTTGCCCCGGTGCAACTGGGCGAGCGCATCCTGCGCGTGGAGACTGCCGTCACCGCGCTGCTGTCGCGCATTTTCTGACGCATCAGTCAGTCTTTTCCCCCATCAAGTTTCTCTCTCCCAGGCCGATGCCTTGGCAACACAATAATTATCCGTGCTGCCAAGTTACCGGAGAGTCGAACATGTACCGATGGTTAGCCCACTCGCTGGGGAACGTAAGCGTCAATCGCAAGCTAGGGCTAGGCTTTGGCCTGGTATTGCTCCTGACCCTGGCCATTACCCTGACCGGCTGGCACGGCCTGGACAGCGTCATCGACCGCGGTGACAAGCTGGGCAATATTTCGGTGATCCAGCAGTACACCCAGGAACTGCGCATCGCCCGCCAGCATTACCAGCGCAACCGCGATGACGCCGCCGTCGCCGAGCTGGAAAAGGCCCTGGTCAACCTCGATCGCCAAGTGACGTTGATGCTGGGCCAGATCGACCACCCCGCCGACCGTCAGCGCCTCGAACAACAACGCGAGGCGGTGCGCATTTACCAGCAAGCGTTCAACGACCTGAAGCAGGCCGGCCAGCGCCGCGAGGCCAGCCGTAGTGTGCTCGGCGACAGTGCCGACAAGGCCGTCGAGCTGGTCGGCCGCGTGCAGCAGGGCCTGCTGACAGGGGGCAACATCGCGCAGTACCAGCATGCGGTCGAGGTAAACGCGTTGCTGCAACAGGCGCGCTTCCAGGTCCGCGGTTACACCTACAGCGGCAACGCCGAGTTCCAGCAGACCGCACTGAAGGCCATCGACGCAGCCCTGGCCGAACTCAAGGCACTGCCCACCAAGGTGCCCGCAGAGCATGCCGCCAGCCTCGACGACGCCGCTACCGCCATGGCCGGCTACCGTGATGCGGTCAACCAGTTCAGCAACGCGCAGACGGCCAGCGAGCAAGCGCTGCAACACATGGCCGACCAGGGCACGGTGTTGCTGCAAGCCAGCCAGGCGATGACCACGTCGCAAACCGCAGTGCGCGACGCTGGCGCCACCCAGGCCAAAACCCTGCTCGCCGCCGCCACCGCCTTGGCCTTGGCTCTGGGTTTGCTGGCGGCCTGGGCGATTACCCGGCAGATCATCATCCCGCTGCGCCAGACCCTGAGTGCTGCCGAGCGGGTGGCCAATGGCGACCTGAGCCATGACCTGCAGGTGCAGCGCCGCGACGAGCTGGGCCAGCTGCAGGCCAGCATGCAGCGCATGACCCAAGGCTTGCGCGAACTGATCGGCGGCATCGGCGACGGCGTCACACAGATCGCCAGCGCTGCCGAAGAGCTGTCGGCGGTAACCGAGCAGACCAGCGCCGGGGTCAACAACCAGAAGGTTGAGACCGACCAGGTGGCGACAGCCATGAACCAAATGACCGCCACCGTGCACGAGGTGGCGCGTAGCGCCGAGCAGGCCTCGGAAGCGGCTCTGATGGCCGACCAGCAGGCCCGCGAGGGCGACCGGGTGGTGGGTGAAGCGGTCGCGCAGATCGAACGCCTGGCCTGCGAAGTGGCCAACTCCAGCGAAGCGATGAACCAGCTCAAGGCTGAGAGCGACAAGATCGGCAGCGTCCTTGATGTGATCAAGTCGGTGGCCCAGCAGACCAACCTGCTGGCCCTTAACGCGGCGATCGAAGCGGCACGCGCAGGTGAAGCCGGGCGGGGCTTTGCCGTGGTGGCCGACGAAGTGCGCAGCCTGGCCCAGCGCACGCAACAGTCGACCGAAGAAATCGAAGAGTTGATCGCCGGCCTGCAAAGCGGCACCCAGCGCGTGGCCAGCGTGATGGACAACAGCCGCCAACTGACCGACAGCAGCGTCGAACTGACCCGCCGCGCGGGCGGCTCGCTGGAGACCATCACCCGGACGGTATCGTCGATCCAGGCGATGAACCAGCAAATAGCCACAGCGGCAGAGGAACAGACGGCCGTGGCCGAGGAGATCAACCGCAGCGTGATGAATGTGCGGGACATCTCTGACCAGACGTCGGCGGCCAGTGAAGAGACGGCCAGTTCCAGTGTCGAGTTGGCGCGGTTGGGTACGCACCTGCAAGGGCTGGTGGGACGCTTCCGGCTCTGATCAGCGGTTTTCGGCGCGTGTGCCGGCCTCTTCGCGGGTGAACCCGCTCCCACAGGATTTGCGCTGACTTTAAGGCGAGCGCTGTACCTGTGGGAGCGGGTTTACCCGCGAAGAGGCCGGTACACGCGGAGCATTCCTACCAGTTACAGCGAAATTTCCTACCTGATTTTCAGGTCAAGTCCTACGCCTCCGCTGCCGATGGGCAGGAGTGTCATGCTGGCATTGTGCCTGCACGACCTCTCTCAAATGGACGGAGAATCACCATGCTCGGTTACCTTAACCGCAGGCTCGGCAACATCGGTGTCGGCGCCAAGCTCGCCCTCGGCTTCGCCGTGGTCTTGCTGCTTACCCTGGCCACCACCCTCAGCGGTTGGCGCGCGCTGGATGGCGCCATCAGCCGTTCGGAACAACTCAGCGAAATCGGCCTGATCAACGACCTGGTCAAAGACCTTCGCGCAGAGCGCATCACCTACCGCGTGCTCAGTGATGACGCCAGCAAGTCGCGTATCGTGCGCATCCTCGATCAGCTGGAAGGCATGCTGGCTACCCTGCAGCAGCGCAGCAATGTCGATGACTCACGCCAGATGCTCACCCAGAAACTGCAGTTGCTGCAGCGTGTGCGCGACGACTTCGCTGAACTGCAACGCCTGGTCGGCCAACGCCAAGCGCGGCGCGACGCGATGCAGGCACAGGAACAGAAACTCAACGACGTCATTGATGAGCTGCAGACCCAGGCCCTGCTGAAGATGCCCGACGATAGCCGGCAAAGCGGCATACTGGGCCTGATGGACACCCTCAGCCGTCACGTCGACGTTGCCAACCAGCAGAGCCTGGTGCCGGCCTATACCTTCTCGCCCGTCGAAGACTTCGCCAAGGTCGGTGATGCCGCCCTGAATGCCGCCGACACCAGCCTGGGGCAGTTACTCAAGGACCTTGCGCCCTTGGGCCTGTCGCGCACATTGACCGAACAACCCGGCACCGAACTGGCCAACTACCGCGCCAGCCTGGACCAGTACCGCAGCGTCGCCATACGGGTCGAGCAGTTGCAAGGCAACATGGAAAAGATGGGCGATGAACTCAGCGCCGTCAGCGTGGAACTGGGCGAGCGCAAAGTCGAACAACGCGACAGCGAGGCCCTGGCCGCCCGCTCGTTGCTGACCAGCGTGGCCGTACTGGCGCTGCTGGTCGGCGTGCTCGCCGCCTGGCTGATCACCTTGCAGATCACCCAACCGCTGCGCCAGACGCTGACCTTGGCCGCCCGTATCGCCAAGGGCGACCTGAGCCAGGTCGAGCCGGTACTGCGCCGCGATGAGATGGGTCAATTGCAGTCCAGCATGCGCGACATGACCTTGAGCCTGCGCGAGCTGATCGGCGGCATCGACCAGGGCGTCGGCCACCTGTCGCAGGCGGCCTCACAGCTGGCGGCCAGCAGCGAAGACACCAAGCTGCGCATCAGCCAGCAACGCGAAGAAACCGACCAGGTGGCCACCGCCATGAACCAGATGAGCGCGACCGTGCAGGAAGTCGCGCAAAATGCCGAGCAGGCCTCCATGGCGGCGACCAACGCCGACCAGCAGGCGCAGATGGGCGATCAGGTGGTGGCCGAAGCCATCGGCCGCATCGAGCAACTGGCCGGGCAGATGGACCATTGCCTGGCGGCCATGCAGCACCTGGCGGGCGAGAGCCAACGGATTGGCAGCATCCTAGACGTGATCAAATCGGTGTCCGAACAGACCAACCTGCTTGCCTTGAACGCGGCGATCGAAGCGGCAAGGGCCGGTGAAGCCGGGCGTGGCTTTGCCGTGGTGGCCGATGAGGTGCGGGGTTTGGCCCAGCGTACCTCTACGGCAACCGAAGAGATTGGGCAGCTGATCGACAGCCTGCACAACGGTACTGACGAAGTGAACCGTTTACTGGACAGCAGCAAAAGCCTGACCGAGCAGAGCGTGGAGCTGAGCCGCAAGGCCGGACATGCGCTGGGGCAGATCACCGACACGGTGTCGAGTATCCAGGGCATGAACCAGCAGATCGCCACGGCCAGTGAAGAACAGAGCGTGGTGGCCGAGCAGATCAACCGCAGTGTGCTGAATGTGCGCGATGTGTCGGACCAGACCAGCGCGGCCAGTGAACAGACGGCAGCGTCGAGCGGGGAGCTGGAGCAGTTGGGGCGGCAGTTGCGGGGGATGGTGGGGCGGTTCAGCCTTTAAAACTGCTTGTGTTCATGCGCCTCCCTGTAGGAGCAGCCTTGTGCTGCGAAGAGGCCGGTAAACCACCCATAATCTTCGCAGCGCTTACCGGCCTCTTCGCAGCACAAGGCTGCTCCTACAGGGCTGTCGTTACAGTACCTGCCGCAGAAACGCCTGCGCGCGCGGGTCCTTCGGTGCATCGAAGAACTGCGCCGGCGAGGCATCTTCCAGCAATTTGCCGTGATCGAAGAACAGCACCCGGTCCGCCACTTCACGGGCAAAGCCCATTTCGTGGGTGACGCAGACCATGGTCATGCCTTCCTGGGCCAGGGTCTTCATCACGTCCAGCACCTCGCCGACCATTTCCGGGTCGAGCGCCGAGGTCGGCTCGTCGAACAGCATCACCTTCGGCTCCATCGCCAAGGCGCGGGCAATCGCCACCCGCTGCTGCTGGCCGCCAGAGAGGCGCGACGGGTACTCGTTGGCTTTCTGCGAAATACCCACTTTCTCCAGCAGCGCACGGGCCTTGGCCTCGCGCTCGGCCTTGCCGCGCTTGCGCACGACTTTTTGCGCCAAGCACAGGTTTTCCAGCACGGTCATGTGCGGGAACAGGTTGAAATGCTGGAACACCATGCCGACTTCGCGGCGGTAGGCGTTGATGTCGGTCTTCGGGTCGGCCAGTTGCAAGCCGTCGATGGCGACAACGCCTTCGTCGAAATGCTCCAGGCCGTTGAGGCAGCGCAGGAAGGTCGACTTGCCCGACCCCGAGGGGCCAAGCACCACCACCACTTCGGCCTTGGCCACGCGCGTGGTGACGTTGTCCACCGCACGCACGACGTGGCCGCGGGTGTCGAAGACTTTTACCAGATCACGGACTTCAATCACTTTGCGCAAGCCTCCGCTCGAGCCGGCTGGCCAAATGCGACAGCGGCAGGTTGATCAGCAGGTACAAGCCTGCCACGCAGAACCAGATCTCGAACGTCGAGAACGAGGTGGTGATGGCCTCGCGGCCGCTCTTGGTCAGTTCGGTAATGGCAATTACCGACACCAGCGAGGTGTCCTTGACCAGGCTGATGAACTGGCCAGCCAAGGGCGGCAGCACACGCTTGAAGGCCTGGGGCAGGATCACGTGGCGCATCGACTGGCTGGCGTTCAAGCCCAGCGAACGGGCCGCCTCGTTCTGGCCGCGGGCAATCGACTGCACGCCGGCACGCACGATCTCGGCGACATAGGCGCCGGTGAACAGCGCCAGCGCAGCCACCCCGGCGAACTCGCGGGACAGGTTGAGCACAGTGCCGATGAAGAAGTAGAAGATGAAGATCTGTACCAGCAGCGGTGTGCCGCGCACCAGTTCGACGTAAACGGTCGACAGGTCACGCAGGGTCGGGTTGTTCGACAGCCGGCACAGGCCCGCGAACAGCCCGATCACCAGGCCCAGGGCACCGGACACCACCGACAGCCACAACGTGGTCCACAGACCCCACGCCAACGGGCCGGCCGCCCACTGGCGGGTCACGCCGATCTGGTCGCCCTCAGCAACATCATCGCCACGGCTCAGCAGCAGGCTGTTGCTGTCGACGTCGAGCACCTGCTCGGCGCCCCCTTCTTCCTTCAGCGTTACGCGGGCAGTGTCACCGGAAACGACGATGTCCTGCACGGTGCCATAGCCGGCCGCGCGCTGGGCTTCTTCGGCCTGGTAGGCAAAATATTGCGGGACGCGGTTCCAGCGCCACTCGTAAGACATCATCGAGGTGGCCAGGTACAGGCTGACCGCCAGGCCCACCAACACCAGCGCGGTCAGCGCGTGCCAGGGCCACTGGGCTTTCTTGTGTTTGATCACGTGGGGTACTTCCGTAAATGCGAACGCGCAGGGTTTGCCTGCGCGTTGGGGTCAAAGGCTGGGCTTGTGGCCTGGGCCTTATTCCATTTCCTTCAGCCAGTCCTTGTTCTTGAACCACTTGTCGTGGATACGATCGTAGGTCCCGTCATGCTTGATCTGGTGCAGGAAGTTGTTGATGAAGTTGATGCTGTCGTAGTCGCCCTTTTTCAGGCCGAACGCCAGTGGCTCGTAGGTGAAGGGTTCTTCGAGGAACAGCAGCTTGCCAGCGCCGGCCTTTTCCACCGCCACCACGTTGTACGGGGCATCGTAGACGAAGGCATCGGCCTTGCCGTTGACCACGTCCATCACCGCTTCCTGCTCGTTGTCATAGCCGTGGTACTTGGCTTTGCCGATCAGCTTCTTGGAAACCATCTCGCCGGTGGTGCCGAGCTTGGAGGTGATGCGGTACTTCTCGTTGTTCAGGTCTTTGTAGGTTTTGATCTCGCCTGCCAGCTCCTTGCGGATCAGCAGGGTCTGGCCGACCACGATGAAGGGTTCGCTGAAGTTCAGGCGCAGGTTGCGTTCCTGGGTCAGGGTCATGCCGCTGCCGATCATGTCGAACTTGTCGGTCAGCAGGGCTGGGATGATGCCGTCATAGGCGGTGGAGACTGTCTCCAGCTTGACGCCCATGGACTTGGCCATGGCCTTGAGGATATCGACTTCGAAGCCGATGATCTCGCCACGCTTGTTGGTCATCTGGAACGGCATGTAGGTTGGGTCCATGCCCACTTTCAGGGTGCCGCGCTTGACCGCATCTTCGATGGCGCCAGCCTGGGCTGCCGAGACCGCGACCAGGGCGGTGACACCGACCAGCAGTCGCGAAAGGTATTTCTTGATCATCACCAAGTCCCCTAGCAAGAAAAGAAGCAAATCTTATTGTTGGCACGGCCGTACGGCCGAAGCGTTCTATCGGAGAGGGATGCTAACGCATGGCGGCCCGGGGACCTAGAGCTGGGGGGGACTTTGTTGGCCAAAATCGAGTAGAGGGGGATATTGCTGGCGAGGGCTGCGCCCTCGTTTCGCGGCACAAGGCCGCTCCTACAGAGGCATGCATATCCTGTAGGAGCGGCCTTGTGCCGCGAAAGGGCCGCAAAGCGGCCCCGGGGTCTATCAGGCGCCGACGAGTGCCGGTTGGCCTTCATTCTCTGGATGCAACGGCAACAACGGCGAGTGCGGGTCGTTGTCGATCGACGCACGCCACACATCGATCCACGCCGCGTTCTGCCCGGCCCAGACCTGCTCATGCAGGCGCGACAAGGCAACCGGGTCGCTGAGCAAGGCCAGGCGGGTGCTAAGGTCGAGCCCTTGCGGCCCCACTTCCAGCGCCTTGGCCACACGCTCGGCGCGCAGCGCTTCGATCGGCGCTGCCTGGCCATGGCGAGCCGTCGCCATGGCGCAGGCCAGGGCGTTCTGCCGTGGGTCGACCACTGCCCGCACGAAGCCGTCATGCAGGGCATGCCAGCGGTTCTCATGGGTGTACTGGTCGGTTGCCAGCAGCTCTTGCGGCGTGGCGTATTCCTCAGGGATCAGGAACAGCTTCTCGTCCTTGGCCGCCAGGCCCAGGCGGGTACGGCTGGAAATCACCGACACCGGGATCGACAGCACCAGCGAACCCACGATCGGCGCCAGCCACCACAGGAAGCTCGGGTTCAGCCAGGCCACCAGCGCTGCCCAGGCAAAGCCCAGCAGGGTTTGTGGGCCATGGCGGCGCACGGCTTCGCTCCACGGCGTGGAGTCGTCGTCACGCTGCGGCGAGTTCCAGGTCGCGGCCCAGCCGAGGAACGCGGCCAGCACGAAGCGGGTGTGGAAGATCATGCGCACCGGCGCCAGCAGCATGGAGAACAGCATCTCCATCAGCATCGACAGGGTGACCTTGATGCGCCCGCCAAACTCGACCGCGCCCTTGGCCCAGATCAGGATGATGCTGAGCAGCTTGGGCAGGAACAGCAGCACGATGGTGGTGGAGAACAGCGCGACGGCCTTCTCCGGGTGCCATTGTGGCCACAGCGGGTAAAGCTGGTACGGCTCGATGAAGTACTGCGGCTCCATCAAGGTGTTGGTCGCCAGCAGCGCCGTCGACAGCACCAGGAAGAAGAACCACAACGGCGCCGACAGGTACGACATCACGCCGGTGAGGAACACCGCACGGTGCACCGGGTGCATGCCCTTGACCAGGAACAGGCGGAAGTTCATCAAGTTGCCGTGGCACCAGCGGCGGTCGCGCTTGAGCTCGTCGAGCAGGTTCGGCGGCAGCTCTTCGTAACTGCCCGGCAGGTCGTAGGCAATCCACACGCCCCAACCGGCACGGCGCATCAGCGCGGCTTCGACGAAGTCGTGGGAGAGGATCGCACCGGCGAACGCGCCCTTGCCCGGCAACGGCGCCAAAGCGCAGTGCTCGATAAACGGCTTCATGCGGATGATCGCGTTGTGGCCCCAGTAGTGCGACTCGCCCAGCTGCCAGAAGTGCAGGCCGGCGGTGAACAGCGGGCCATACACGCGGGTGGCGAACTGCTGCATGCGCGCATACAGGGTGTCCATGCCCGACGCCTTGGGCGCGGTCTGGATGATGCCGGCGTCCGGGTTGGCCTCCATCAGGCGCACCAGGCTGCTCAGGCACTCGCCGCTCATGACGCTGTCGGCGTCGAGCACGACCATGTACTTGTACTCGCCACCCCAGCGACGGCAGAAGTCGTCGAGGTTGCCGCTCTTGCGCTTCACCCGGCGCCGACGGCGGCGGTAGAAGATGCGGCCAAAGCCTTTGGTCTCGCGGCACACGTCCAGCCAGGCCTGTTGCTCGGCCACGGCAATGTCGGTGTCGTTGGTGTCGCTGAGCACGAAGAAGTCGAAACGGTCGAGGTTGCCGCTGGCGGCCACCGATTCGAACGTTGCCCGCAGGCCGGCGAACACACGCGGCACATCTTCGTTGCAAATCGGCATGACCAGCGCAGTGCGTGCCTCGGGCGCGATCGGCTCATTGCCGGCACTGCTGCCGGAAATGCGGTACTTGTCGCGACCGGTGAGCAGCTCGAGGAAACCCATCAACGCGGTCCAGAAGCCCGCCGACACCCAGCAGAACAGGATGCCGAACAGAATCAGGATGGACGTCTGCAAGGCATACGGCCAGACCTGCACGACGGTATCCCACAGCGGCTGGTTGACCACCTCGTCGAGGTCGACGAACGACCAGCCCTGGTACGGCAGGATGCCCTTCATGTACCAGCCGGCGACGATGGTCTGGCCGATCATCAGGGTCAGCAGGATATAACGGCGGATCGAGCCAACCGTGCGCCAGCGAGCCTTGGGCAGCTCACGCTGCTCTGGCTGCGGCGCGTTGGTGCGCCCGGTCATGCGGCGCCACATGCGGATCAGCACGTTGGTGCGCCAAGGCTCGGGCACGACACGGGTGCGCTTGATCGGCGGTGCGATTTTCAGGCACAGCCGGCCGCTGCCGTCGACGCCGAGCATTTCAGCGTCTTCGAGTTCGGCGGCGCTGCCCACGGTCAACCGCGGGCCCACCGAAGCCTGCACGGCCTCGGCGGCGTTGGCGGCCGGGTTGGCCGCCAGGCGTTGGTGCAGCTCACTGAACGAGGTGCAGCTGGCGAGTTCCGCGCGCTGCTCATCGCTCAGTGGGAGGTGGGCCAGGTATTCGCCAAGCGATTCTGGCCTTGCGCTTGAGTTACTCATCGGCAGGCAACTGATAGGTCCAGGTCTCGGTCAGCACTTTTTCGGTGGTGGCCGGGGTACCGTTGGTGGACGCCGCATCGGCGGCAGGTTGTTCGGCCTTGGCGTCTTTCTCGGCCTTGGCATGCTTGGCAGCGGCCTTGTCCTGCTTGGCGTCCTTGGCAGCAGGCTTGGCAGGTTCGACAGGCACGTCGCGCACCAGCGCAGCGCGCATTTCCGTCGATTTGTTGGCTTCCTTGACCTTCAACCGCAGGGTCAGGCGCCAGCCTTTGCTTTCTGGGTTATAGCGCAGGTTGTTCTCGACCACCTCGGCGTTGTCGCCAACGCTGACCTGGCTACGTACCGCGGCGTCTTCCGGCAGGGCAGCCAGGTTGGCACCGGCGAAGTCGACGATGAACGCCACACTGCCGTCAGGTTGACGGATCAGGTTGGACTGTTTGACGTCGCCCGTGGAACGCATTGTCTGAGTGACCGAGGCCAGGTCCTGGGCCTGGAACTGGGCTTCCTGGATGGTCCAGTGCAGGCGGTAGTCGTACTCGAACGGCTTGCCTGGCTCCGGCAGGGTCTCTGGGCTCCAGAAGGCCACGATGTTGTCGTTGGTTTCGTCGGCAGTCGGGATCTCGACCAGGTCGACGGTGCCCTTGCCCCAGTCACCTTTTGGCTCGATCCAGGCGCTTGGGCGCTTCTGGTAGTTGTCATCGAGGTCTTCATAGTCCTTGAAGTCGCGATGACGCTGCATCAGGCCGAAACCACGCGGGTTCTCGACGCTGAAGTTGCTCACGGCCAGGTGTTTCGGGTTGTTCAGCGGGCGCCACAGCCACTCGCCGTTGCCGGCATGGATCGACAGGCCTTCGGAGTCGTGCAGCGCCGGGCGGTAGTTCATGACCCGGGAAGGCTGGTTAGGGCCGAACAGGTACATGCTGGTGAGCGGCGCGATGCCCAAGCGGCTGACGTGGTCACGCAAGTAGACCCGCGACTTGACGTCGACCACGGTGTCGCTGCCCGGACGCAGGGTCAGCTTGTAGGCACCGGTGGAGCGCGGCGAGTCCAGCAGGGCGTAGATCACCAGGTGCTTGTCGGTAGCCTTCGGCTTCTCGACCCAGAACTCGGTGAACCGCGGGAACTCCTCGCCCGACGGCAGCGCGGTGTCGATGGCCAGGCCACGAGCCGAAAGGCCGTACACATGGCCCTTGCCGACCACGCGGAAATAGCTGGCGCCAAGCAGGGTCATGATCTCGTCCTGCTTGTCGGCCTTGTTGATCGGGTAAAGCACGCGGAAACCGGCATAGCCCAGGTTCTTGGTGGTTTCCGGGTCGTGCGGCACGTCACCGAACTCGAAGCGGCTCGGGTCGTACTTGATTTCTTCGACCTTGGTGGCGGTGACTTCGTTGATTTTCACCGGGGTGTCGAAGTGCATGCCCTGGTGGTAGAACGACAGCTTGAAGGGGGTCTTGTCCTTGGCCCACTCTGCCTTTTCCTGCAGGAAGTGAATCTTCTGGTAGTCGGCGAACTTCATGTCGCGGAACACCGCAGGCAGATTGCTCTTCGGTGCTTCGTACTTCTGGCCGGCCAGATCCTTTGCCTTGGCTGCAACATCGTCAAGATTGAATGCCCACAGCTGGCCCGCGTTCATCAGGCCGACCAGTGCCACACTGGCCATCAGGGCCTTACGTAGCCGAATGCCGGGGATTCTTGATGCTTTATGGGGACTAACAATCACGAGCAACCCTCGCCGAAAACAGATCATGAAACCAACGGCCAGCGACTAATGCCGGGTTGGCGAGCACTGTTCGGACCCCGTGAGGGCGTAATGATTCCCCAAACGGATCCAGACAATGCTCGAGTCAGAGTGAAACGAACCTGCGAACGCAGGTCCATGCAGCGCGCGATTATCCAGCAGGTCGCGTGACAACGCATCAGGCTGGACTAACTATTTATCGTACAAAACCCCTTGTTCTCCTACAAACAAGGGGTTTTTGACCTCATATTTGTAACATAAATGTTACGGGGCCATCATTGACCAGGTGCACCTGCATGTCCGCACCGAAGCGCCCACTGGCCACATCAGCGTGCTGGCCCTTAGCTTGCGCTAAAAGATAGTCGAACAACTCGGCACCGAGGGCAGGCGGTGCCGCCGTCGAGAAGCCCGGGCGCATGCCGCTGCGCGTGTCCGCCGCCAAGGTGAATTGCGACACCAGCAGCAAACCGCCCCCAACATCCTTGAGCGACAGGTTCATCTTGCCCTGCTCGTCGCTGAACACGCGATAGTTAAGCAGCTTGTGCAACAGCTTATCGGCATGTTCCCGGGTATCTTCAGGTTCGACGGCCACCAGCACCAGCAGGCCCTGGTCGACGGCGCCGACGATCTCGCCGGCCACCTCTACCCGCGCGCCACGCACGCGTTGCAACAGCCCCTTCATGCTTCTTCCAGGGGCAGGTCGAGCAAACGCCGGGCCATCTGGTCGGCGGCGCGCACCAGGGCATCGGTGATGCCGGGCTCTGAGGCCGCATGGCCAGCATCGCGAATGACTTTCAGCTCACTGTTGGGCCAGGCCTGGTGCAACGCCCAGGCGTTGTCCAGCGGGCAGATCACGTCGTAACGGCCATGCACGATCACCGCCGGCAGGTGGGCGATCTTGGGCATGTCGCGGATCAGCTGGTCCGGCTTGAGAAACGCATTGTTCATGAAATAGTGGCATTCGATGCGGGCAATCGACAGCGCCCGCTGCGGCTCAGAGAAGCGGTCGACCACCAGCGGGTTGGGGCGCAGCGTAGCCGTACGGCCTTCCCAGGTGGACCAGGCCTTGGCGGCGTGCATCTGGGCGATCTGGTCGTTGCCGGTCAGGCGCTTGTGGAAGGCCTTGACCAGGTCGCCACGCTCTTCTGGCGGGATCGGCGCAATGTAGTCCTGCCAGTAATCGGGGAACAGGCGGCTGGCGCCTTCCTGATAGAACCATTCGATTTCCTGCGGGCGGCACAGGAAGATGCCGCGCAGGATCAGGCCGTGCACCCGCTCGGGGTGGGTCTGGGCGTAGGCCAGGGCCAGGGTCGAGCCCCACGAGCCGCCAAACAGGACCCACTTGTCGATGCCCAGGTGCTTGCGAATCCGTTCCAGGTCTTCGACCAGGTGCCAGGTGGTGTTGTTCTCCAGGCTCGCGTGGGGCGTGGAGCGGCCACAGCCGCGCTGGTCGAAGGTGATGATGCGGTACAGGTTGGGGTCGAAGTAGCAACGGCTCTGCGCGTCGCAACCGGCGCCCGGGCCACCGTGGATGAATACCACGGGCAAACCTTCCGGCGAGCCACTTTCGTCGACATACAGCACATGCGGCGCTTCCACGGCCAGATCGTGCCGGGCGTAGGGTTTGATCTGCGGGTAGAGGGTCTGCATTGCGCACTCCGTGTGAGGATTAAGTCTGCCGTTGGGCATCATAAACCTGAATTGCGCTTTGAGCATGTCCTGTTGCCATCCTTCACCCGATCAGGCCTGCGAGGCGGATGGCGGCGCCCGTCAGCCCGCCAAAAACACATAACTACCTCAGTGGCCCCGGCCTGCTGAACATACTTGCGAGCCCACCCAAGCTTGGAGGCTCTTGTATGAACCCGTCTTCCCCTACCCCCTCGAGCAACCCGCCTTTGCACGCCGCACGGATAGGCCACGCCACCCCGCCATGGCTGAAGGCTGCCTCCAGCGAGGTGTACCAGTCGCTACGCGACGCGCAGGGCAAGGTACCGCCGTGGTTTGCAGCAGCGCTGCAGGATCAACCAGGCATCGCACGCGCGCTGGCTCAAGAACATGCCCTGCACCGCAGCCACGCGGCGCAGGTCCAGGCACTGTTCGCCTCACTGCCAGACCTGCACACCTTCGCCAGCGAGCAACTCACACAAGCCATCAAGGCACGCTTCGACCTGGATGTTGAGGTGTCCAGCACCTACCTGGTCGATGCCAGGCTGATCCAGACCGAACACGCAATCGATGCCCGACAAGCCGTCGACCGGGCAACCCGGTCGCTCCTGCAATGGGCATTGCACAATTTTGATGCTGACGCGTGCGCAGCGGATGGCATGGATGCGCCGCAGGCCTTGCTGAAAAAGTCGGTGGTGCTGGACCACCGGCGCTTCATGGGCACCGTGCCCTTGACCAATACCGTGGCGATTCCCGCCCACGCGTTCGCCGAGCTGTGCCGTACCTTGGACATCGGCGGGCGCTATCACAAACAGGTCTATGACATTTACTACCCCGCGCCGACTGGCGACCAAGGGCCCCATGAGGCGGCCCTGCAGGTGTACGAAACGCTTGCCCGTGCCGAACAATCCGCGTTCAGGCAAAGCCTGCACAGTGCCTGGTTGCAGGGGCATATCAGCCAGGCCCTTTATGACGAGGCACTGGCCGCCCCGCTGGACGTGCCTCTGCCGCAAGCCGACAGCCCACTCACGTTCAGCCTGCTGACATTGTGGGAGGTCGAAATCGTCGGCATGGCAGTACTGCACTTGCAGCCCGACAGTGGCTCACAAAACGCCAGGGTCGCACTGTACAACCCCGACGACCCGCACGCCCCGCTGAAGGAATACGCCTCTTTAGACGTACTGGAAGCCGCGTTGCGCGACGCGCTCCAAATCGACATCCATTACTTGGACAACTGCCTGGCGGCCCGGGACAAACCGTCGATCCAGCAAAAGCTCCAGGACCGGTTGACCCCCATGGGCTGGAGCACCCGCGGCCTGCATGAGCGAGTAACAGACCCACAGGCAACGCTCGAGCCGATACCGCATAAGGCCAGATACTCGTTTCTAGGCACCTTGGTGACACAAAAGGTGGCCCGTCACGAAAAGGACGCCCTCTTCCAGGCCGTCCCCACCTGGGCTGTCGACCTGCTGTCTGCCAAGCGTCACCGAGAGGCCATCGCCGGGAAAGTATTGACCACGCTGAACATCGCCGGTTTTTTCGTCCCCGGCCTTGGCGAAGCGATGCTCGCGGTGTGCATCGCGCAGCTGGGTTACGAAATCTATGAGGGCATCGAAAGCTGGAGCAACGACGACAGGGAGCAAGCCCACCGCTACCTGATCGATGTGATGGAAAACACCGCTACCCTGGCTGCCTGGGCGGCGGCGGGCTATGTCGTCAAAGAAGGGATCGGAGCTGTGTTGGCGGGTAATCCAGAGGCTCCCGTGCGTGAAATTCCGGAAGTGGATACCCCTTCTTTTATCGAGGAACTCGAAGAAGTCGATTTGCCGGATGGCGACACTCGGTTGTGGAAGCCCGACCTTGCGCCCTTCGCCCACGATACGCCCTTGCCGGAGGGCCTTGAGCCGGATGAAACCGGGCTGTACACCCATGCCGGCAAGCGTTGGCTGATGCTGGAGGGTCAGCTCTATGCTGTGAAGCAAACCCAGCCGGGCCATGCCTACCGGATAGAACACCCGCGCAGGCCCCAGGCCTACACACCCGCGCTGCAGCACAACGGCGCAGGCGCCTGGCTGCACGAGCTGGACAGGCCCCTGACGTGGCAAGGCATGGCGCTGTTCCGGCGGGCCGGGCACCTTTCTGGGGCGTTCGATGAAGCCACAGCAACACGAATCCTGCAGGCCTGCGACATTGACGAAGCGGTGTTGCGCCGGTCGGTCGCTGACAGCCAGCGCCTGCCCGCGCTGCTGGAAGATACCTTGACCCGTTTCAACCTGGACCAGCAGATCGGGCAATTGCCTGCGGATGCTGAGCCTGGCCTACCAGGTGCCGAGTTCGAGGCCCGCTATCGCCAGCTACCTGCCACGCAGGCCCCTGGCGCCAGTGTGATACAGCACGTTTATCCACAGCTTCCCGACGCCATCACCCAGGAGTTGTTGCGCAACGCCAACCCGCTTGAGCTGCAACAGTTGGTGGCCGGGCGAGTGCCCCTGCGCATGGGGCAAGAGATCCACCTTTATCAGGCGAACGTCCGGCTAACGCGTGCGTATGAAGGGGTGTACCTGCAGAGCCTGCGCAACTGGGACACCGATCAACTGATCGTGCAGACGCTCGGGCAACTGCCCGGCTGGCCAGCCGAGATCAGCCTCGTGCTTGAACAGCGCCAGCACTCACCCATCCAGCTCACGCGTATCGGGCCGCCGGACAGGCTAGGCCACACCACGATCGTCAGCGCCAGAGCAGGCTATATCGTGCTGGGCAATGACCAACCGGATGCACGGGTGGTCGCGCACACTTCCCTGTACAGCGCGCTGTTCGAGGTACTGACTGCCGCTCAACGCGAAGCACTGAGTATCGTCGATGAGCAAGGCCTCAGGCACTTGGTTCAACAGGCGCCGCCGATGCCACGTTCGGCCTTGCGCAAGGTGCTTGGCATGCAAGCCGTGCGCCCAGGCTTCCGCTCGCCACTGCGCCTGGCCGATGGCCGGCTGGGCTATCCCCTCGGCGGTATGCGCCCCCGCGTCGCGAGCATTTCACGGCACACCTTGCTCAGCTCGATTCGGCAGATAGGCCAACACGCCCCCAACCCCCGGCCTGCTGAGCAGATTCTCACCGCACTGGAGCACAGGGCCCTCACCCGCGCCGAGATCGCAGACAGGCTCAGCACCTTGCTGGAACAACGCGATGAGCTGCACAGCCGGCTGGCCGACTGGCGGCGAATAGCGGCACTGACGCCTCGTCAGGTCCCGGATGATTTAGAGCGGGTATTGAATGCAATCGCTCAGCATTGGTACGAGCGCGCGTTCCTGACGCCCACCGACATCGCGCCCCCCCTTCGCCTGGAACGCCTGTCGCTGGACGACTTCCCGCTCAGCCTGCCGGACTTCTTCACGTCCAGCGTCACTGGCCTGCAATTGATCGAAACAGCCCCCGAAAACTTCGCCGGCTGGAGCCACCACGGCCCCCACCTCAATGCCCTGCTGCGACAGTTTGCAAACCTTCGGTCGCTGGAGATCAGCCGCGCCTACCGGCCTGAGGCCTTGCCTTCGCCGTTTCAGTTCAGCCTGCCGGTGATTGCCCAACACCTGCCAGCGCTGGAATCGCTGAGCCTGACCCATCAGAACATCTCGCTGTCGTCGACCGACATCGACAGCCTGGCCGGGCTCACTCACCTGCGCCGGCTGGACCTGAGCGGCAACCGATTGTCCGAGCAGTATCCGCCGCGTTTCAACGAAATCGCACTGGACTACCTGGGCCTGGATAACCTGGCGCTGGACCATTGGCCAGAAGGCTTGGGCTTCAACGCCGCGACCCAAATACGTCACATTGGGCTGCGCAATAATCAGATCACGATGCTGCCACGCTTCTTGCTGGACAACCGAATCAACCTCGCCGATCACGCTGTGCTCTCACTGCAGGGCAATGACCTGTTCGAGGATGACCTGCTGCGCGTGATGATGAGCGAAGATGGCCGCGCCTCCCGCTTTGAGGTGGACCGCAGCGAAGACTTCAGCGCCCGCCTGGCCCTTCGGCTGGAACGTCGCCAGCTACTACGCAACGCCATCGACGACTACGTGAACGCCTCCAGTTCCAGCGCACCGGTCAGCCAAGCCGTGATGGCCACCAGGACCCGTGTGGCAACGGCGTTGAACGAGTTCTGGCATTACCAGGAGATCGGGCTGACGCGGGCAGCCCTGCGCCTGAACGACATTGCGCTCGAGCATTTCCCCAGGCTGTTGCCGGCATTTTTCACCGAACAGGTGCATAACCTTGCCCTTGAGCGGGTAAGCGGCTCTACCGCCCAGCTCGACGGGCTGTTCCGCCAGTTCCCGCAGGTGACGCGCCTGTCTGTCGATGCTTACCAGCAGGCAGAGCAGACACTGCCTTCGGCCCTGCTGCGCCTGCCCGGGCTGACTGATATTGCCTTGCGCAACGCTGGCCTGGTGATCGACCAGCAGGTGATCAATACGCTGGGTCGCCTGCCCACGCTCAATTCGTTGGACCTCACAGGCAACCGCATGGGGCTGATCACACAGGCGCCGGCAGCGCTGCAAACGCTGCGCCGCCTCGACCTGAACGCCATGGGCCTGGAGCAGTGGCCGAGCTGGGTGGACAGCCTGCTGCCGCTTGAGCTGTTGGACCTCAGTGAAAACCGCCTCACCGAATTGCCTGCGCACATCCTGGCCAACCTCGACAACAACTTTCCCATCAGCTCGATCTTGCTGTTCAGCAACCCGCTGAGCGACGAAGCCGTCATGCGCGCTCGCGCGTCCTCGGATAGCCAGCACAGCTTTACCTTTGGCATCGACCTGTCAGACAGCATGAGTGAGTCCTCGACAGAAGGCGCGATGGGCGGCCATTTCCACTTACCCTTCCTGGACCCCGCTGCCGATGCGCCCAACCTGCAGGACTGGCTGCTCGCCTCGGATGTCGAAAACGAAGCCCTGAAAGAGTGCTGGGACGCCCTCCAGGCATCGGGCAATGCCGGAAACCTTCTGGCGCTGGTAGGCCGCCTGCGCAATGCCGCCCCTTACCAGAATGGCAAAAGCCGTGTGGCGTTCTGCGCACGGGTGCGCAAGGTGCTGGTGAGTGCGGTGGTCAACCCGGACGACCTCGCGCTGTTCAACCATCAGGCCAGTGAGGCACTGCTGCAGGAAAACGGCGACCAGACCTGCCACGACGGCGCCTTGCTGGTGTTCCAGAATATCGAGCTGTATATCGCCAACCAGCGTTTGCAGTTCGATGCCGCAGATACCGAGGGCAACCTCTATCGGGAACTGCGCCGTTTGTATCGCCTGCAGGCACTGGATGATATCGCCAAAAGCGAGACTGCCCGCCGGGATGAAGCAGAGGTGCGCCTCACCTACCGACGCGAGTTGAACACCCCGCTTGACCTCGGCCAACCCGAGGACACCCTGCGCTACGCGATCAGTGCCAGCATCGATGAGTTGGCGCATGCTGAACTGCAGGTCCAGCGCGGCGAGCTTGGCGAGGATTTCCTGAATTTTGCCGCCGCCAACGCTCAGTGGGTCCAACATTTGCGGCAGGCCTACGCCGGTCGCTTTGCTGAAATCGAGCACAGCTACCAGGCTCAGGTTGCGGACCTTCCGGATCAGTTTCCGGACAGGCCCCTCGATACCCTTACCGAGGAATTCACGGCCCTGGAGCGAAGCAAGCAAGCGCGCGAGGCACGCCTGATTCGCGAACTCACCTCGTTCGCCAACCCAGACCGCAGGCCACGTTCCTCAACTGAGTAGCCCCCACCCGGCAACCGCTGCAGGTAACTAACTACCACTTGGCGATAAGCCCCCGAAGACAGACTCCGACCCTGAGCAATCAATCGGAGTCTCTCATGCCTGCCATCACTGCCCCTGCCGGAATCGTCGGCGACGATGCCATTAACCCCGCCTACTCACTGATCACAGGGCTCGTCCCCGATTGGTTCAAGGCACTGCCGGCGCACCAGTACGCTGCCCTGCGCAGTGCTACCCAGCAGCCATTGGACTGGTATGAACAGGCATGCCTGCAGATGCCGGAGACCGTCGCGGCCTTTCACGCCGAGCATGCCCATTTCCGCTGGCTCGAATCCCAGAAGCAACACGCCTTGGGGCAACTGACCACACTTGAAGCCTTCGCCGAACCCCTGCTCAAAGCAGCCATCACACAGCGTTTTGGGCTGGAGGTGGACGTTCGCCGGGCTGTCCTGTTCCACCCCAAGCTTGCGGACACGCCCTGGTCTTTCGCGAACCTGTCGAAGGACCCCGCAGTGGAGGCCGCCGCCGCCGTGCGCCGAGCCACCCAACCCTTGCTGACCGCCGCACTGCAAAACTTCGTGGCTGGCGACACTCAGGCTGGAGGAATGGACCTGAGACGCATGAAAGCAGTCATCTACGACCCCGCCAATGAGGACCACACGCTGGCGATCGCCCCCCATGAGTTCGCCGCACTGTGCCGGGAACTGGACCTGGGCGGGCAGTACCAGAAAACCCTCGAAGCCGTGTTCAACCCCGCCTCTGCGGCCGACCAGGCGCCGGGTGCAGCAGCCTTCAATCAGCTCGGCCTGCTCAAACGGTGCGAAAGCTCGACGCTGAAGCTGCATGCCTGCGTGGCGTACATGAAAAAGCACATCAGTGAACGCACGTACGGTTTGCTGCTGGACGTTGCGGATAACAAGCGCGTTGTGCAAAACGCCAGCCCGCTGTTGAGCCGTAACCTGCAACTGCGGGATGTCGACCTGACCGGCGTGGTGGCCATCGGCCCGTCGGACACCCAGGGCGGCCTGCACGGCCCCTTCACTGTCTACATTCCCGAAGACCCAGTGTGCCCTCTCAAGGAATACGCCTCTACGCTCGACTTCGTCAGCGACTTGCGCGACCGAATGTTCAGCCCAGGCTACCTGGACTTTTTCCGTGGCCTGGTGGCCGATGAGCAAGCCGACGCCCTGTTCGCCACCCTTACCGATCGCCTCTATCCGCTGGTGTGGGCCGAGGGCGGGCAACTGAAGGTTCGCCGCCCAGACCGGCAGGCCAAGCTGCACGTGCGTATGCACGACTACAGCCAGTCATTCCTGACCGAGTTCACCCGGCGCAAGGTTCGAAAACTGCAAACAGATGCGCTTTACCATGGCGTGCCGACTGTCGTAATGGACGATAAGGCACGGGAAGCCCGGCTCGCGTATTTCGCAGGTGGCGTGTTGCAGGCACTGAACATCGGCGCCTTCTTCGTGCCCGTGCTGGGCCAGGTGATGATGGTTGTCAGCACCGTTCAGCTGGCCTATGAAAGTTACGAGGGTATCGAAAGCTGGAGCCGTGGCGAGCGTGAGCAGGCCTTTGGTTACCTCATGGACGTGGTCGAGAACGTCGCCTTGTTCGCCGCACTTGGCGCCGCCGGTGCCGGTGCTGGCACCACGCCCGCCCTCGAGCGGATACCGGTCGAAACCCCATCGTTCATCGAAGAGCTGCAAAGCGTTACCTTGGCCAATGGCAAGACACGCCTGATCAAACCCGATATCACGCCCTTTGCCCATGACATCCTGTTGCCTGCTGGGCTAAAGCCTGACGCGTTGGGCCTCTATCACTACCAGGGCAAGACTTGGCTGGCGCTGGAAGACCGCGTCTATTCGGTCAAGACCTCGCCAGGCAATCCACCCCAACAGCGCATCGAGCACCCGACCAAAGCCATCAGCTATGAGCCCTTGCTGCGCCATAACGACGCCGGTGCCTGGCAGCATGAGTTCGAGCGCCCGCGCCAATGGCAGGGTCACATGCTGTTCCGACGCTTGGGGCCTTCGGCCAGCGGGTTCTCTGAAGAAACCGCCCGACGCATCCTCGCCGTCAGTGATACCCATGAATCCGTCCTGCGCCGTGTATTGACCGAAAACCAGCGCCCGCCAGCATTGCTGGAAGACACCCTGCGCCGCTTCAGGCTGGACCATGAGGTGTCACAGGACTTGGCCGGCACAGACGCGAACACACGTATCACTGCCTTTCAAGCGCGCTACCAGACACCGCCCGTCGATCAGGCCCCCAGCACCCAGACCATTACCCGCCGCTACCCCGCGCTGCCCGTTGGTATCGCGGATGAGTTGGCGCACCATGCCAGCCCAGCGGAGCTGGAGCAGTTGCTGGCGGGCAAGGTCCCGTTACGTCTGGCTCAAGAAATCCAAACCTACCAACAGCAGGTACGCCTGGCGCGCGCCTACGAGGGGCTCTACCTCGACAATGTGAACAACCCGGACACCGACAGGCTTGTTTTGCACAGTGTGGCGCGCTTGCCTGGCTGGGCTGACGAAATCCGCATCGAGCTACGCCAAGGCAGGTTCACCGGCCCCTTGATCGATCAGATAGGCGCGCCAGACGGGCCTGTTCGCAAAGTGCTGGCTCAACACGCCGATGGCTACCAGACCTACGATGGCGAAGGGCACGAACTGCATGGGCGCGACACGCTCTACTCGGCCATCTTGCATGCTTTGCCCGACGCGAACCGGGCAGCATTAGGCTTTCCCAATACCTGGGAAGGCCCCGCGCTCAAGCAGCACGTGCAGCAGTTACCGTTACTGCCACGGCCCGAGTTGCGCAACGTGCTCCACATGCAACCGGCCAAACCAGGCGCAAACTCGCCCATGCGCCTTGCTGACGGGCGAGTGGGCTACCCCTTGAGCGGCCGCGGCTCGCTCGCCAGCACAGTTTTGAGGGAAGACCTGCTGTATCTGATTCGGCTGCTGGCGCTTGAGCAAGACACGCAGAGCGCCGAAGCGGTGCTGGCCGCCCTGGAGGGCGCAGGGCTGTCACGCGTGCAGATCAGCGACCGCTTGAATGAGCTGATGGCCGAGCGTGATGCCCTGGACCAGAGCCTGACCGCCTGGAGCGACGCGGCCCTTGAGCTGCCCGACCTGTACAGGCGTCTGGACAGCCGAACCCGCATTCAGGACGCGCTATGGCAGCATTGGCAGGCCACCAACCTACCGGAAATCGGCCGGGGCGCTGCCACGCTGCGCCTGGATCGCATCCTGCTGATCGACTATCCCGCACAGCTACCCGCCTTTTTCGAGCAACGCATCGTGCGTTTGCAGCTGGTTGATTACCAAGGCACGGGCCTGCTGACCTCGCAAACCCTGGGCGCGAACATCGGCCCGGAACTGCAGGCGGTAGACAACTTCCTGCAGCGCTTCCGGCACCTCACATCCCTGGAAGTCAGCAGCCCTCAAGGGCTCACCTACAGCACCTTGAACCTGCAACACCGGCAGGCGTTTGCGACACTGCGCGAGCTGCGGCTGCACGACACGCGCCTGGGCATAAGTGGCGGTTACATCGCAGGGTTGAGTGACCGCTTTCCGAACCTGGAGGTGCTCGACCTGAGCGGCAGCCCGATCAACTACTTCGAGGACACGCCAAACATCGGTAATGTCCGTTTACGTTATCTCGGGCTAGACCGCACGGGCCTAGTGGATTGGCCTGCCTGGCTCAACAGTCAGTCGCTCACCACGATCGATCACCTCTCCCTGCGTGACAACGCACTGACCAGCGTGCCCGACGAACTCGCCCTTGCGCCACGAACTGCACAGCCACGTCGGCGCATATCCTTGCAAGGTAACCTGCTGTCGCGTCGAACTATCCTGACGCTGTTGGCAGATCAGCCCTCCGAGGCCAGACAGTTCGACATGGCATTCGACACCCCTCCCAGCATTCAGCAAAGTGTTCAGGCCTACCGGCGAGATCAACAGGAGGTGCTGGCCATCTTCGACAACTGGGCCAATGCCTCAAGCTCGTCCAACCCCCTGAGCGAACAGGCAACCGTAGCCAGAAGGCAAATCGGCGAGGCATGGCTCGCATTCATGCGCGCTGATTTCCTGGGGGCCACGGGCCCGTTGCAATTAACCGACATTTCGCTGGCTAACTTTCCACCGCAATTGCCGCCTCACCTGTACGCCCGCGTGCGCGAACTACAGCTGCTGCGCATGACCGCCACCCGTGAGCAGCTCAATAGGCTCCTGGGGCACTTCACACAACTGGAGGCACTCACCCTCGACGGCCACGTTGCACCGACTGGCGCGCTTCCCAACTTGCTAGCGTCCTTACCGGACCTACAGCACCTGACAATACGCATAGAGGGCGGTCAGATCGATGATCAGGCCATGGCAATGTTCGCGCGCATGCCCCAGTTAGAATCGCTCAATCTGGAAGGCAACCGCCTGGCCGCCTCTTTCGATAATGAGAACCTGCAAACCCTGAGCGATCACCTGACCCGGCTCACCTTGTCCAACACCGGCCTGCACGCGTGGCCAGCGTGGGTAGAGACCCTTCTGCCCCTGGACATTCTGGACCTCGACGATAACCAGATCGTCAACCTGCCGGACAACATCCTGTACAACCCGCGCAATGACCATGCGCACACGGAAATATCCCTGCGTGGCAACCCGCTGAGCGATTTCACGATGTCCCGCGCCCATGGCTCTGAAGCGCGTAACAGGTCGTACAGTTTTCTGATGGACCTGCCCGACGAAATTCTTCAGGAGCATTGGCGCGAGCGTCACGACTCGGACAGCGAGTCCGATGACAGCGACGATGATGACAGCGTCGGTTCCGGCGACCATGGCCATGCCCACAGCCCCGCCCTGGAACCTGAAATGGATGCCCCCGACGTCGACGACTGGCTCCTGGCAAGCGTGGAGGAAAACGAAGCGCACCGCACGGTGTGGGAGACGCTGCAGCAGGGCGGCGAAGCGCCAGCACTGCTCGAACTGGTAGGCCGCCTGGTGCACACGGCCTCATACCGTACGCTAGGCACCCGCGCCGATTTTGTCGCGCGCGTCTGGCGCATTCTGGAGGTCGCCGGCAACAGCGCCGAGGAACGTGCACTGTTCAACGGCATGGCCCACGCGGGCGTCGAGCGCAATGGTCAAGGGCTATACCAGACCTGCCACGACGGCGCCTGGCTGGTGTTCAACCAGATGGAAATCAAAGTGTTCACAGAGCAGGCACTCAAGGCGCTGCCCGAGCAGTCCCGCGGTCAGGCACTGTATCGGCTGGTACTGCGCCTCTATCGGCTGGAGGCCGTCGAAACCATCGCCCGCGAACGGGCCGGTACCCGCGACGAAGCCGAAGTGCGCATGGCCTACAAGCTGAACCTGGCGGAGGCTTTGGAACTGCCGCTGGCACCCAAAAAGATGCTCTACCAGGCCTGCGCCAACGTCAGCCCCGCAGAGCTGGATGCTGCTCGCGCGCAGGTACTTGCAGATGAAAGTGGCGACCCGTTCCTGACATTTGCCGCCCGGCAGGATGCCTGGGTCGACTACCTGCGGGAAACCTATGCGGAGCGTTTCGCCGTATTGGAGCAAGACTACCAACAGCGCGTGCTGGATGCGCCAGATGAAACACGGGAGCCCGGCGGTGCCAGCCCGACCCTGGAAGCACTGGCGCCGCTGTTCGAACGCCTGAAGCTCGAATACGAACAAAAGGTCGCCCACCTGATACGCGAACTGACCATTGCCGAAAGCTACAGGTACGCTTGACGCCCCGTTGAGCGGCGCGCTGCGCCGCTCGACATCCGTTTACTTTCCGTAGCGCTCCCGGCCCCAGGCCAGCAGTGTCTCAAGCAGCGCGCGCAGCACCGCTTGGGTCGGCTGCGCCAGGTCTTCGCGGTACGCGAAGGGTTCCACCTCTTCCATGTAGGTACTCTGCGCCAGCTCCAGCTGCACAGCATGAATATGCTCGGCCGGGTTACCGTAATGCCGGGTGATATGCCCGCCTTTGAAGCGCCCATTCAGCACATGGCTGTAACCCTGTGCCTCAGCGCACGCCCCCTGCAGCCGCTCGGCCAGCTCGGCATCGCAACTGGCGCCGTTGAAGGTGCCCAGGTTGAAGTCCGGCAGCTTGCCGTCGAACAGGTGCGGAATCAGCGAGCGGATCGAGTGGGCATCCCACAGCAAGGCGTAGCCGAACGCCTCGCGCAGGCGCGCCAGCTCGCGCTGGATCGTCTCGTGATAAGGCCGCCAGATCTGTTCCAGGTAGGCCTTGCGCTCGTCCGCGGAGGGTTCCTTGCCGTGTTTGAACAGTGGCTCACCCTCGAACAGCGTGGCCGGGTACAGCCCCGTGGTGGCCCCGGCGTACAGCGGCTTGTCGTCGTCCGGGCGGTTCAGGTCAATGACGAAGCGTGAATACTCCGCCGCCACCACGCTGGCACCCAACTCGCGGGCGAAATCGTACAGGCGCGGGATATGCCAGTCGGTGTCGGGCAGGCTCTGCGCCTGGTCGACCAAGCCCTCACGCACGGCTTGAGTCAGGCCGAGCCCGGCGTGGGGCATGCTGATCAGCAGTGGCAGGCGGCCCTGGTGAAAACTCAGTACCTTGTCCATTGCGCCTCGCTCAGTTGGAAAGTTCATGGCCCCGGCGCACCACGCGCTTGGGCAGGTCGCCGCCGAGCCAATAGGCCAGGTCGGCAGGGCGTTCGATTTGCCAGGCGACGAAGTCGGCCACCTTGCCGGCTTCAAGCGAGCCGTGGCTGTCGCCCAGGCCGAGGGCCGTAGCGGCATGGGTGGTCACGCCGGCCAGGGCTTCTTCGGGGGTCATGCGGAACAGCGTGCAGCCCATGTTCAACATCAGGCGCAGCGACAGCCCTGGCGAAGTGCCGGGGTTGAGGTCACTGGCCAGGGCAATTTTCACCCCGTGCTGGCGCAGCGCATCCATCGGCGGCAACTTGGTTTCGCGCAGGAAGTAGAAGGCGCCCGGCAGCAGCACGGCGACAGTGCCGGCCGCGGCCATGGCAATGGCGTCTTCCTCGGTCATGAACTCCAGGTGATCGGCCGACAGCGCCTGGTAGCGCGCAGCCAAACTGGAGCCGTGCAGCGACGACAACTGTTCGGCATGCAGTTTGACCGGCAGGCCCAACTCATGCGCCTTGATGAATACCCGCTCGACCTGGGCCGGGGAGAACGCCAGGTGTTCGCAGAAGGCATCCACGGCATCCACCAGGCCCTCTGCGGCCAAGGCCGGCAGCATCTCGTCGCAGATGTGGGTGATGTAATCGTCGGCCCGGCCAGCGTACTCCGGCGGCAGGGCGTGGGCCGCCAGGCAGGTGGCGCGCACCGCCAGCGGCAATTCGTCGGCCAGGCGCCGGGCCACGCGCAGCATCTTGCGCTCGTTGGCCAGGTCCAGGCCGTAGCCGGACTTGACCTCAAGCGTGGTCACGCCATCGCGCATCAACGCCTGAACCCGCTGGCGAGCACTGGCGAACAGCTCATCCTCGCTGGCCGCGCGGGTGGCCCGCACGGTGCTGGCGATGCCGCCGCCTTGCGCCGCGATTTCGGCATAGCTCACGCCTTGCAGGCGCTGCTCGAACTCGCCGCTGCGGTTGCCACCGAACACGGCGTGGGTGTGGCAGTCGATCAGGCCAGGGGTGACCCAGGCGTAGCCCAGGTCCACCGTACGCTCAGCCTCGACCGGCCGCAGCTCGCTGCGGGGGCCGATCCATTCGATCAGCCCGGCGCAGGTGACGATCGCCGCGTCCTCGATGATCGCGTAACGCCCGTCCACCATGGTTGCCGCATGGCAGTGCTGCCAGAGGGTTCTCATTTGCAAATCTCCTGTACTAGCGGTGCAGCTCGGCCGGCGCCTGGGCCGCCTTGCCCTGCCCTGCCCGCGGCTTGCACCACAGCAGGTAGGACGCCACCAGGAACACCACCCAGACGACACCGACCAGCAACGCGGCCTGGGTATCCGGGAAGTAACCGAGCACGCCAAAGATGAACACCATGAACGCGATGGCCATGGCGGGGCCATAGGGCCAGAACGGTACCGGGAACGCGAGCTGCGCGGCTTCTTCGCGGCTCATGCTGCGGCGCATGGCGACCTGAGTGACCAGGATCATCAGCCACACCCACACAGTAGCGAAGGTGGCGATCGAAGCGATCAGCAGGAACACGTTCTCGGGGATCAGGTAGTTGAGCAACACCCCAACCAGCAGCGCCGCGCCCATGACCACCACGGTCATCCACGGCACGCCGTGCTTGGACAGCTTGCTGAAACCACGCGGGGCGTGGCCTTGCTGGGCCAGGCCATACATCATGCGGCCGGCGCCGAAGATGTCGCTGTTGATGGCCGAAATCGCAGCGGAAATCACCACCACGTTGAGCACTGCCGCTGCCGAACCGATCCCCAGGTTGCTGAAGATCTGCACGAACGGGCTGCCTTCGCTGCCGATCTGCGGCCACGGGTACAGGCACATCAGCACGAACAAGGTCAGCACGTAGAACAGCAGGATGCGCAGTGGCACGGCATTGATGGCCTTGGGGATGACCCGTTGTGGGTCCTTGGCCTCACCGGCGGTCACGCCGATGATTTCGATACCGCCAAAGGCAAACATGACCACCGCGAAGGAGGCGATCAGGCCGCCGACACCGTTAGGCATGAAGCCGCCATGCTCGACCAGGTTGCTCAAGCCGACGGCATGCCCGGTGCCCACCTGGCTGAAGCCGAAGGCCATGATGCCGAGGCCGGCGAGGATCATCGCGACGATGGCGCCGACCTTGAGCAGCGACAGCCAGAATTCCATTTCGCCGAACACTTTGACGTTGCACAGGTTCAGGCCGCCAATCAGGAAGACGATGCCCAGTACCCAGATCCAGCGGGCCACTTCAGGGAACCAGAAGCCCATGTAGATACCGAAGGCGGTCACGTCGGCGATGGCGACAATGACCATCTCGAAGGCGTAGGTCCAGCCGAGGATGAAGCCGGCCATAGGGCCGAGGTAGGTCGTGGCGTAGTGGCCAAAGGACCCGGCGACCGGGTTGTGCACGGCCATCTCGCCGAGGGCGCGCATGACCATGAACACGGCGGCGCCGCCGATCAGGTAGGCCAGCAGCACGGCGGGGCCGGCCATCTGGATGGCAGAGGCGGAACCGTAGAAAAGCCCGGTACCGATAGCGGAGCCGAGCGCCATGAAACGGATGTGCCGGGCCGATAGCCCGCGCTTGAGACCTTGAGCTTGTTGCATGTCACGTCCTAATTTTGTTTTTGTGGTCGTGAGATCGAGGGGCTGCGTTGCAGCCCATTCGCGGGGCAAGCCCGCTCCCACAGGAACGACACAGGTCTGAAATCTGCGGGGCTGCTGTGGGAGCGGGCTTGCCCCGCGAATGGGCCGCAACGCGGCCCCAAAGGCATTACAGGCTAGGCAGAACCCCAGCCGGCAGCAGCCCGGTCAGGCTGCCCTTGGCCAGCAGTTCGACGGCCTTCTCGATATCCGGCGCAAAGAACCGGTCGCGGTCATAGTGCGGCACTTCGCTGCGCAGCGCCTGACGCGCCTGCTCCAGCTTGGCGGAGGTCTTCAGCCCTTTACGCAGGTCCAGGCCCTGGCAAGCGCCCAACCATTCGATGGCCAGCACGCCACGGGTGTTCTCGGCCATTTCCCACAGGCGTTTGCCCGCCGCCGGGGCCATCGACACGTGGTCTTCCTGGTTGGCCGAGGTGGGCAGGCTGTCGACGCTGTGCGGGTGCGACAGCGCCTTGTTCTCGCTGGCCAACGCAGCAGCGGTGACCTGGGCGATCATGAAGCCGGAGTTGACCCCACCGTTTTCCACCAGGAACGGCGGCAGTTGGGACATGTGCTTGTCCATCATCAGCGAAATGCGGCGCTCGCTCAGCGAGCCGATTTCGGCGATGGCCAGGGCCAGGTTGTCAGCGGCCATGGCCACCGGCTCTGCGTGGAAGTTACCACCCGAGATCACGTCACCTTCGGCAGCGAACACCAGCGGGTTATCCGACACGGCGTTGGCTTCGATGCCCAGCACTTCGGCAGCCTGGCGCAGCTGGGTCAGGCAAGCGCCCATGACCTGTGGCTGGCAGCGCAGCGAGTACGGGTCTTGGACCTTGTCGCAGTTCTTGTGCGATTGCGAGACTTCGCTGGTTTCACCCAGCAGGTCGCGGAAGCACGCGGCGGTGTCGATCTGGCCACGCTGGCCACGCACGGCATGTACCCGTGCATCGAACGGCGAACGCGAGCCCAGCGCCGCTTCCACGGTGAGGCCACCGCAGGCAATGGCGGCGGCATACAGGTCTTCGGCGTAGAACAGCCCGCGCAAGGCGTAGGCCGAGGACGCCTGGGTGCCGTTGAGCAGGGCCAAGCCCTCTTTGGCGGCCAGGGTCAGAGGTTCCAGGCCAGCAACGGCCAGGGCTTCGGTGGCCGACAGCCACTGGCCCTTGTAGCGCGCCTTGCCTTCGCCGAGCAGCACCAGCGACATGTGCGCCAGCGGCGCCAGGTCGCCGGAAGCACCGACCGAGCCTTTGAGCGGGATGTGTGGGTAGACTTCGGCGTTGACCAGGGCGATCAGTGCATCGATCACCTTGCGGCGGATGCCGGAGAAACCACGGCTGAGGCTGTTGATCTTGAGCACCATGATCAAGCGCACCAGGTCGTCATCCAGCGGCGCGCCGATGCCGGCAGCGTGGGACAGCACCAGCGAGCGCTGCAGGTTTTCCAGGTCGTGGCTGGCAATGCGGGTCGAGGCCAGCAGGCCGAAACCGGTGTTGATGCCGTAGGCGGTGCGGTCTTCGGCAAGAATCTGTTCGACGCAGGCAACGCTGTCGTTGATCGGCTGGTCGGCGCTGGCATCCAGGCGCAGGCGCACGGGTGCGGCGTGGATCGCGCGCAGCTGGGCCAGGGTCAGGGTGCCAGGCTTAAGGGTCAGTTCGGTCACTTCGCTACTCCATTCTGTCGGGGCCCGCAGGCCCCTTCTTGTTGTTCAGTATCACTCAAAGTGCAGCGATCAGCCCGTGATCATTGGCAGGTCGAGGCCTTGCTCTTTGGCGCAATCGACGGCGATGTCGTAGCCGGCGTCGGCATGGCGCATAACGCCGGTGCCTGGGTCGTTGGTCAGCACGCGGGCGATGCGCTCGGCGGCTTCATCGGTACCGTCGCAGACGATGACCATGCCCGAGTGCTGCGAGAAGCCCATGCCTACGCCGCCGCCGTGGTGCAGCGACACCCAGGTGGCGCCGCTGGCGGTGTTAAGCAGGGCATTGAGCAGCGGCCAGTCGGACACGGCGTCGGAGCCGTCACGCATGGCTTCGGTTTCGCGGTTGGGGCTCGATACCGAACCGGAGTCCAGGTGGTCGCGGCCAATCACGATCGGCGCCGACAGCTCGCCGCTGCGCACCATTTCGTTGAACGCCAGGCCCAGCTTGGCGCGCAGGCCCAGGCCGACCCAGCAGATACGCGCTGGCAGGCCTTGGAAGCTGATGCGCTCGCGGGCCATGTCCAGCCAGCGGTGCAGGTGGGCGTCGTCGGGGATCAGTTCTTTGACCTTGGCGTCGGTCTTGTAGATGTCATCGGCTTCGCCAGACAGCGCGGCCCAGCGGAACGGACCTACGCCGCGGCAGAACAGCGGGCGAATGTAGGCCGGTACGAAGCCTGGGAAATCAAAGGCGTTGGCCACGCCCTCTTCCTTGGCCATCTGGCGAATGTTGTTGCCGTAGTCGAAGGTCGGGATGCCCTGCTTCTGGAAATCGAGCATGGCCTGTACGTGTACGGCCATGGACTGCTTGGCAGCCTTGACCACCGCAGCCGGTTCGGTCTGCGCGCGGTCGCGGTACTGCTCCCAGGTCCAGCCGGCCGGCAGGTAGCCGTTGAGCGGGTCGTGGGCGCTGGTCTGGTCGGTGACCATGTCCGGGCGCACGCCACGCTTGACCAGCTCAGGCAGGATTTCAGCGGCGTTACCGTGCAAGGCGATAGAGATGGCCTTGCCTTCGGCGGTGTACTTGGCGATGCGCGCCAGGGCGTCGTCGAGGTCGTTGGCCTGCTCGTCGACGTAGCGGGTTTCCAGACGGAAATCGATGCGGCTCTGCTGGCATTCGATGTTCAGCGAGCACGCGCCGGCCAGGGTCGCGGCCAGTGGCTGGGCGCCGCCCATGCCGCCGAGGCCTGCGGTCAGTACCCACTTGCCTTTGAGGCTGCCGCCGTAGTGCTGGCGGCCGGCCTCTACGAAGGTTTCGTAGGTGCCCTGGACGATGCCCTGGCTGCCGATGTAGATCCAGCTGCCGGCGGTCATCTGGCCGTACATGGCCAGGCCCTTGGCATCCAGTTCGTTGAAGTGCTCCCAGTTAGCCCAGTGCGGCACCAGGTTGGAGTTGGCGATCAGTACGCGGGGGGCGTTGCTGTGGGTCTTGAACACGCCGACCGGCTTGCCCGACTGCACCAGCAGGGTTTCGTCGTCTTCCAGGCGGGTCAGGGTCTCGACGATCTTGTCGTAGCAGGCCCAGTTGCGGGCAGCGCGACCAATACCACCGTAGACCACCAATTCTTTCGGGTTTTCGGCGACCTGCGGATCGAGGTTGTTCATCAGCATGCGCAGTGGCGCTTCGGTCAGCCAGCTTTTGGCGGTCAGCTTGTTGCCACGTGGGGCACGGATTTCAACGTCACGGTATTTGTTGTTGTCGGTCACGGGAAGGGTCCTCTGCGGTCGTCCGCGGGCAGGTGTGTCGTGGTCAATATACAAACACACCTTTACTTGTATGTACAAGCATGGACAACCAAAATATTTGGACCTGTTCGCTCCTGGCTTGAGTTGTGCGGTGGTGCATAGACCGAGCGCCGCCCGCGCGGCGCATCGCGAGCAACGCTCGCTCCTACGTTTGTTTCGGGCCAATTATTCCTGGGGCAAACGCGCACGACCGCCTTGTTTGTTCGACGCGATATCGCGCCATGCGCAAAGGCGATCGCGTGCGTCTGTTACAGGTGTTACTGGCCAAAAACAAACGTAGGAGCGAGCGTTGCTCGCGATGCGCCGCGCGGGCGGCGCTCGATCTCACAGGCGCCAAAAATCTACTGGCGAGCCCTCAGCGCGCTGTCAGCTCGATCAGGCAAAAACGCCCCTGAACCTCCAGCCCCAGCAACTCATCGTTACCCTCAAGCCGCAGGCAGTCATACAACCCCAGCCGCTGCATCTCACGCCCCGCCATTGCCACTTCGACCTGGCTACTGGCCGCAAACAACAACAGCGTCGACGCCGAGCTGAACAGCCGGTGGGTACCATCGAGCCACTGCAACCGCGCCCGATACCGCTGCGGCGAATAGATCAGGTTGAAATCACGAATCGCCCCACCTAGCAGCTTGCAACTGACCTGGCTCTCGCCGGCAAACGCAAAGGCATCGAACGGCAACAGCGGCCGACTGGCCTGGCCATCGACCAACAGGCGCATGCCATCGCCCTGCAGCACGGTGATGATCCGCTGGTAACCGGCGAACGACGAGAATCCGCCTGACTCTTCGATATCGGCAATCGACAAACGCCAGCCGAACCCGTCGAGGCCCTCGCCGCTGTCGCGGGTGATTTCCTCGGTGAAGCCCCCGCCGTTCTTCCACGGCATGCGCGGGTACCCCTGCGCACGCAACACCTGCATCTGGCTCATTTGCTGAAACGTCCTTCAAGGCGATGACGGGAACCGGGGTGGATCAACCGCGCAGCGGTGACCGGCTGGCGACCGGACCAGGTGCGGCGGCGAATTAGCAGGCATGGCTCGCCCCGCTCGATCTGCAGCAGCTGGCACTCGTGCGGCTCGGCCAGGATCGCCTCGACCACGTGCTCACCCTCGGTCAACGGCGCGACCTGGGACAAATAGGCGTAAGGCGTCTGCCGGGTGAAATCCTGCTTGAGGTAATCAGGGGCGATCGCTGCGTTGACGTAGCGGTCCTCGATTTGCACCGGGATACCATTTTCGTAGTGCACGATCAGCGAATGGAACACCCGCTGGCCTTCGCGCATGTCCAGCGCCAGGGCGCGCTCGGAGCCGGCCGCTTCTTCGGTAAGGGTGATTACCTGGCAGCTATGCTGGTGGCCACGCCCGGCAATTTCGTCGGCAATGTTGTTGACCTCAAACAGCGCCGAGCGGCTCTTGGGCTCGGCGACGAACGTGCCGACCCCTTGCATGCGCACCAGCAAGCCTTCGGCCGTGAGCTCACGCAGGGCGCGGTTGATGGTCATGCGGCTGAAGCCCAGTTGGCTGACCAGTTCGCTTTCCGAAGGGACCCGGTGATGAGGCGGCCAGCTGCCGTTGTCGATGTGCTGGATGATCATCTGTTTGACCCGCGCGTACAGCGGCGCCGGGCCCTCGCCCATCTGGGCAACCAGCGCGGAGACAGGAGGTGTCGGCACGGCGTTGGATCCTTGTGCGATTGAATGAGCGGTAGCTTGCCGCAGTTTACCCGGCAGGCAAACGCCTGTATATGTATATACAAGTTAACAATAACAGGATTTCACCGATGTCCGCCTACTTCGCCGAACGTGCCCTGCTGCCCAATGGGTGGGCCAGCAATGTCCGAATCGAGGTCGCCAGTGATGGCAACGTGGCCCGTATCGAGCCCGATGCTTCGGCCGAAGGCGCCGAACGGCTGGCCGGCCCGCTGCTGCCGGGCATGCCCAACCTGCATTCCCATGCGTTTCAACGCGCCATGGCGGGGCTGGCGGAAGTGGCGGGTAACCCCAACGACAGCTTCTGGACCTGGCGTGACTTGATGTACCGATTGGTGGGCCAGATCACCCCGGAGCAACTTCAGGTCATCGCGCGCCAGCTGTATATCGAGATGCTCAAGGCTGGCTACACCTCGGTGGCCGAGTTCCACTACGTGCACCACGACCAGGCTGGCAAGGCCTACGCTGACCCTGCCGAACTGTCCCGGCGCATCAGCGCGGCGGCAGCCAGCAGCGGCATCGGCCTGACCCTGCTGCCAGTGCTCTACAGCCACGCCGGCTTCGGCGGCCAGGCTCCGAACGAAGGGCAGCGGCGGTTCATCAACTCCACCGAGCAGTACCTGCGCCTGCAGGCACAACTCGCCCCCCTGCTGGCCGCGCAGCCGGCACAGCAACTGGGCCTGTGCTTCCACTCGCTACGGGCGGTCACGCCAGGGCAGATCGCCCATGTGCTGGAGGCTGGCAGCCCGCACAGCCCGGTGCATATCCACATTGCCGAACAACAGAAGGAAGTCGACGACTGCCTGGCCTGGAGCGGCCGCCGCCCGCTGCAGTGGCTGTACGAACATGTCGACGTGAACGCGCGCTGGTGCCTGGTGCATGCCACCCATGCCGAAGCCGATGAAGTTACCGCCATGGCCCGCAGTGGCGCGGTGGCAGGCCTGTGCCTGACCACCGAGGCCAACCTGGGCGACGGTATCTTCCCGGCGGTGGATTACTTGGCACAAGGTGGGCGCATGGGCATTGGCTCGGACAGCCATGTGTCGCTCAGCGTGGTGGAGGAACTGCGTTGGCTGGAGTATGGCCAGCGGCTACGCGATCAACGGCGCAACCGGTTGTACCGCAGCGACCAACCGATGGTCGGCCGCACGCTGTATGACGCGGCCTTGAGCGGCGGCGCCCAGGCGCTTGGCCAAGCGGTCGGCGAGTTGGCAGTGGGCAAGCGAGCCGACTGGCTGGTGCTCGACGGGCAGGACCCGTACATCGCCACGGCAAAGGGCGATGCGATTCTCAACCGTTGGCTGTTCGCGGGCGGCGATCGCCAGGTGCGCGATGTGATGGTCAACGGGCAATGGGTAGTGCGCCAGGGGCGCCATGCGCAGGAAGAGGAAAGCGCGCGGGCGTTCGTCGAGGTTCTGCGTCAACTGCTGAATTGAGGGTAGGCGCAGCCTTGTGCTGCGCCTACACACACAGCGTGAATGGCATCAATGAGACTTGACGATCTGCTGGTCAGCCGTGCGCCAGATCAGTCGGCTGGTGTCATAGCCCTGCTGCCGCGCCTTGGCCAGCAAGCTCTCGCGCTGCCAGGCTGGCAGGCTCGGTGTGCGGGACAGGATCCACAGGTATTTGCGGTCCGGGCTGCCGACGATCGCCGTGTGGTAGCGGTCGTCCACGTACAGAATCCAGTACTCGCCTTTGGCCACACCCGGCACCAGGCGCGTGAACCAGTTATCGAACTCGACCCACAGCTTGTCGGTATGCCCCGGCTCCTGGATGCTGGCATGCCCCTCGGCGCGCAGCCATTCATCACCGATCGTGCGGCAGCGATTGAGCACGCCAAACGTGCCGTCCTGCTTGAGGTTGTAATGCGCCTCGGACTGCTCGCAGCCCTCCTGGTAACGCATCGGCAGGCGCGCCAGCTCGTACCATTTGCCCTGGTAGCGCTTGAGGTCGACATTGCCGGCGGTTTTCGGCGCCAGCGGGTCATGCGCAGACGTGGCGCAGCCGCCCAGCAGCATCACCAGGCACAACCCCAGTAGCAGGTGGACACGCCTCATTTGAGGCCCTGCCCTGAATACATCAACACCTTGTCGGCCGCGTATTGCACGCTGATAAAGCTCTTCTCGTCCCCCCAGGTACAGCTGCTCATGCCCAGTGCGCCAGAGCACTCGGTGGGCGTGCCGAGCAGTTGCTCGACCTCGGCCTTGTTCATACCGGCCTTGAGCTTGGAATAGTTTTCCTGGTTGATCTTGCTGCACGCGGTCAGAACGACGCACAGGGACAACAGGGCGAGGGAACGCAACGACATGAAGGACACTCCTGAACAGGGGATACAGGCGAGTGGCCTGCAGTGACCTTCGACGGGAAAATCCCTCCCTGGTTCCCTGCCCTCCCCCCTTTTCACCTACACCATTGGTCGGCTGGCCAATGGCAGGCACAAAAAAACCGCGCCTGCAGATGCAAGCGCGGTTTTTGTATCGCGACAGGCCTGCGCAGCAGGCCCAGCGGCAATCAGAACCTGGAGCCAGGCTCCAGCAAAAAGTCCATCTCTTCGCTGGTGCTCGGCCGCTCCAGCATCAGGTTGCGGTGCGGGAAGCGCCCGAACCGGGCAATCACCCGCTGGTGCTGCTCGGCGTAGTCGAGGAACCCCTCGAACAACCGGCGATTGGCCTCAGGTTGCTCGTCCAGCAGCACCTGGTAACGCTCGACGCACAGGTTTTGCCAGTCCAGCACCTCGGCATGCTCCAGCACCAGCAGCACGAACACCCGCTGGATCGGCAGCAGCTGGTAATCCCAGGCTTTTTGCAGGCCCTGCATGGCCACCACCTGCGCACGCCGGTCGCCCTCGAAGGCACGCGGCGTGTCGCGGTAGATCATGCGAGGCAGCTGGTCCAGCAGGATCAGCAGGCCGAGCCAGCCTTGCGGGCTCTGTTGCCACTCTTCGAGCCCGCCCGCCAGGGCGTGCTCGACCAAGTCGCCAAACAGCGCCTGGGCCTCGGCATCGTGATGCTTGCCGAACCACAGCGTGCTCTTCTCGTCAGCCACGGCCTGGGGACTGGTGCCCCAACCGAACCACCACTCCAGCAACGGCTGCCAAGGTGCGAGCATGACTTACTCCTTGTGATACGCGGTGACGCGCTCGACCTCTTCCTTCGAGCCGAGGATGACCGACACGCGCTGGTGCAGGCTCTCTGGCTTGATGTCGAGGATACGATCGTAACCATTGGTGGATGCGCCGCCAGCCTGCTCGATGATGAACGACATCGGGTTGGCTTCGTACATCAGGCGCAGCTTGCCCGGCTTGCTCGGGTCGCGAGCGTCACGCGGGTACATGAACAGACCGCCACGGGTCAGGATGCGGTGCACGTCGGCGACCATCGAGGCGATCCAACGCATGTTGTAGTTCTTTTTCAGCGGACCGGTTTCACCGGCCAGCAGTTCGTCCACGTAACGCTGTACCGGGGCTTCCCAGTGGCGCTGGTTGGACATGTTGATGGCGAATTCGGCGGTGGTGGCCGGTACCTGGATATTTTCGTGGGTCAGGACGAAGCTGCCCAGTTCGCGGTCCAGGGTGAAGCCCTTGACGCCATTGCCCAGGGTCAGGATCAGCATGGTCTGCGGGCCGTAGATGGCATAACCGGCAGCAACCTGCTCGGTGCCTGGCTGCAGGAACGCTTCTTCGTTGAGGCTTTCGTTCTGGCTCAGGTACTGGTTAGGGCAACGCAGAACCGAGAAGATGGTGCCGACCGAAACGTTAACGTCGATGTTCGACGAGCCGTCCAGCGGGTCGAAGACCAACAGGTAGGCGCCTTTCGGGTATTTGCCCGGGATCTGGTAGGCGTTGTCCATTTCTTCGGACGCCATGCCGGCCAGGTGGCCGCCCCACTCGTTGGCCTCCAGCAGGATGTCGTTGGAGATAACGTCCAGCTTCTTCTGTACTTCGCCTTGCACGTTTTCGGTGCCCATGCTGCCCAGTACGCCGCCCAGGGCGCCTTTGGACACGTGGTGGCTGATCTCTTTGCACGCGCGCGCCACCACTTCGATCAGGAAGCGCAGATCGGCAGGGGTATTGTTGCTGCGGGTCTGCTCAATCAGATAGCGACTCAGGGTAACGCGGGACATGTATGGCTCCGAAATGGAAAGGGGGAGAAAAACCCCCGCAGTTTACAGGGAGAGTGCGATGCTAGCGAGTGATGAGACTCGCCTGGGCTGTCTGACGGCACAATAGGTCGGTAGTTCAGCCTTTGCCAGGCCGGCTGTCGACTGGGGCTGGTGTGCGCCCCATTCGCGGGCAAGCCCGCTCCCACAGGTTTTGCGCAGCCTTCAAGGCAATACAGATCCTGTGGGAGCGGGCTTGCCCCGCGAATGGGCCGCACAGCGGCCCCATGCTCAATCCAGTGCCTTCCAGATCTCGCCCGCATACTCCCGAATGGTCCGGTCCGACGAGAACCAGCCCATCTTTGCCGTGTTCAGCACCGCCATCCGCCACCATTCCTGCGGCGTATGCCACAGCTCCTCGACCCGCCGCTGAGCATCCCAGTAGGCATCGAAATCGGCGCACACCAGGAAGCGGTCATACGCCACCAGCCCATCGATCAACCCGGTATAGCGCGATGGGTCATCAGGCGAGAACACCCCGCTGCGAATCGACTGAAGCACGTCGTTCAAGCGGCTCGACTCGGCAATCGCCACACTGGCGCCAAAATCCCCCGCTCGCCGCCGCGCCTCGACCTGCTGCGCCGTCAGGCCAAAGATGAACATGTTGTCGGCCCCCACGTGCTCGCACATCTCGACGTTGGCGCCGTCCAGTGTGCCAATGGTCAGCGCGCCATTGAGGCCGAACTTCATGTTGCTGGTACCCGATGCTTCATAGCCGGCCGTGGAGATCTGCTCGGACAGGTCCGCCGCCGGGATGATGCTTTCGGCCAGGCTGACGTTATAGTTGGGCAGGAACACCACTTTGAGCAGGCCGCGCACGGTCGGGTCGTTGTTCACCACCCGGGCGATGTCGTTGGCCAGTTTGATGATCAGCTTGGCCTGGTGATAGCTGGCCGCAGCCTTGCCGGCGAAAATCTTCACCCTCGGCACCCAGTTGGTGCCCGGGTCGTTGCGTATGGCCTGGTACAAGGCCACGGTGTGCAGCAGGTTGAGCAGTTGGCGCTTGTATTCGTGGATGCGCTTGACCTGCACATCGAACAGCGCCTCCGGGTTGACCGTCACGCCGATACGGTCCTGGATGATACTGGCCAGGGCGCGCTTACTGTGCAGGCGCTGGGCGGCGAATTGCTTGCGGAAGCTGCTCTTGTCGGCAAACGGCACCAGGTTGGCGAGCAACCCTTCCGGGTCATCCTTGAGCTCCGGGCCCAACGCCTCAACCAGCATTTCGGTCAACTGCGGGTTGGACTGGTACAGCCAGCGCCGGAACGTGATGCCGTTGGTCTTGTTGTTGATCCGCTGCGGGTAGAGCTTGTGCAGCTCGGCGAACACCGTGCTCTTCATCAACTTGCTGTGCAGTGCCGACACGCCGTTGACGCTGTGCGACCCCAGAAACGCCAGGTTGCCCATGCGTACCCGGCGGCCGTTTTCTTCCTCGATCAACGACACCGCCCGCAGCACGTCGAAGTCGTGCAGGCCTTTCGCGCGCAGGGCGTCGATATGGTAGGCGTTGATCAGGTAGATGATCTGCATGTGCCGCGGCAGCATGCGCTCCATCAGCGCCACCGGCCAGGTTTCCAGCGCCTCAGGCAGCAGGGTGTGGTTGGTGTAGGCCAGGGTGCCGACGGTCAGCTCCCAGGCCTTTTCCCATGGGATTTCATGCTGGTCGACCAGCAGGCGCATCAACTCGGCCACGGCAATCGACGGGTGCGTGTCGTTGAGCTGGATGGCCGCCGCATCGGGCAGGTTGAGCAAGTCCTTGTGCATGTTCAGGTGGCGCCGCAGCAGGTCCTGCAGCGAGGCCGAAACGAAGAAGTATTCCTGGCGCAGGCGCAGCTCCTGGCCGGCTTCGGTGCTGTCGGCCGGGTAGAGAACCCGCGAGATGCTCTCGGCACGGGCCACTTCGGCGACCGCGCCCAGGTGGTCACCGGCGTTGAAGCGCTCCAGGTGCAGCTCTTCCAGCGCCCGGGCACGCCACAGGCGCAAGGTGTTGACGCTGGCGCCACGCCAGCCGACCACCGGCGTGTCATAGGCCACCGCGCGCACCGTCTCGCCTGGCCACCAGACTTGCCGTTGCTGACCGTGGGTGTCTTGCACCGTTTCGACGCTGCCGCCGAAACTGATCGGGTAGATCACCTCGGCGCGCTCGAACTCCCAGGGGTTGCCAAAATCCAGCCAGTTTTCGGTCTGCTCCTGCTGCCAGCCGTCGACCACCGCCTGGCGAAACAGGCCGTGCTCGTAGCGGATGCCGTAGCCGTGGGCGGCGATACCCAGGGTCGACATGCTTTCCATAAAGCAAGCGGCGAGCCGCCCCAGGCCACCGTTGCCCAGCGCCGCATCCGGCTCGAGCAGGCGGATACGCTCCAGGTCGACATTCAGGCCATCAAGGGCTTCACGGGCGATGTCCAGCAAGCCCAGGTTGCTCAGGCTGTCGTACAGCAGCCGCCCGATGAGAAATTCCAGAGAAAGGTAATACACCCGCTTTTGACTGCGCCGGTAGGCCTGACGGGTGTGGTCCATCCAGTGATCGACCATGTGATCACGCGCGGCCAGGGCAATGGCTTCGAACCAGTCATGGTCGAAGGCATGCTCGGGGTCCTTGCCGACCGCGTAGGTCAGCTTATCCAGTACAGCGGCGCGAAAATCGGCCACCTCGGCGTCACGTGCTTTGGGTTCCTGGGACATGCGGCATCCTCGGGCAAGTTGACGAATACGGAGGGAGAGTGAAGAGACTAGACCCTTCGACAGGGACTTACCGTTCCTGTTCGCAGTTTTCATGCCTGAACACTGAATCAACACCGTGAATCGGGCAAAAGGTTGTTCACAAATTGAACAACTCCGGTATCATCGCGCGCCCCAAGCCCGTGATTCACCCCCATAACGATGAAAACGACCCTGATCGCCGCCGCCGAAGTCGACCGCCTGGAGACTTGGCAGCGCTATGCCAGCCACATGTGCGGTGGCTGCCACTCGACCTGTTGCACCCTGCCGGTGGAGGTGAAGATCAAGGATCTGATCCGCATTGGCGTGGTAGACGAGTTCGAAAAAGACGAACCGCCCAAAAACGTGGCCAAACGCCTGCAGAAGGAAGGCATCATCGAACGCTTCAACCAGAAGTCAGGCATTTTCACCCTGACCCGGATGAGCAACGATGACTGCATGTACCTGGATCGTAAGAGCCGGCTGTGCACCATTTATGACAAGCGCCCGGACACCTGCCGCAACCACCCCAAGGTCGGGCCGCGGCCGGGGTATTGTGCCTACAAGCCCAAGGTGGTTGGTCGCTGACCGATAGCTTGCTCCGGCCTCTTCGCGGGTAAACCCGCTCCCACAGGATTTGCGCAATCTTCAATGCCTGCGCAGTACCTGTGGGAGCGGGTTTACCCGCGAAGAAGCCAGCACCGACAATACAAAATCTGCAGACAAACAAAAACGCCCCCGGCCTTTCGACCGGGGGCGTTTTCATTCAGCCACAGCTAAATCAGCTGTTCTTGGCTTTCTTGGCAGCGCGGGTACGCTCGCTTTCGTCCAGGATCTTCTTGCGAAGACGGATGGACTTCGGCGTGACTTCGCACAGCTCGTCTTCCTGGATGTATTCCAGAGCCTGTTCCAGGGTGAAGCGAACAGGCGGAACCAGGGCGATGACTTCGTCTTTACCCGAAGCACGCATGTTGTCGAGCTTCTTGCCCTTGGTAGGGTTGACGCCCAGGTCGTTGTCGCGGCTGTTCTGGCCGATGATCTGACCGTTGTAGATCTCTTGACCGTGCTCGACAAACAGCTTGCCACGCGCCTGGAGGGTTTCCAGCGAGTAGGTCAGCGCCTTGCCGGTTTCGACCGAAACCAGTACGCCGTTCTGACGGCCGGACATGTGGCCGGACTTCACGGTGTCGTAGCGATCGAAGATCGAAGTCAGGATGCCTGCACCGTTGGTCAGGGTCAGGAACTGGTTACGGAAACCGATCAGACCACGCGCCGGGATGTTGTACTCCAGGCGTACACGGCCCTTGCCATCCGGGACCATGTTGGTCAGGTCGCCTTTACGCAGACCCATCTCTTCCATGACCTTGCCCTGGGCTTCTTCAGGGATGTCGATGGTGACGTTTTCGAACGGTTCCTGCTTCACGCCGTCCACTTCGCGGATGATCACTTCTGGGCGGCCCAGGGCCAGCTCGAAGCCTTCGCGACGCATGGTTTCGATCAGTACCGAGAGGTGCAGCTCACCACGGCCCGAGACTTTGAACTTGTCTGGGGAGTCGGTTTCTTCAACGCGCAGGGCAACGTTGTACAGCAGCTCTTTGTCCAGACGGTCCTTGATGTTACGGCTGGTGACGAACTTGCCTTCCTTGCCGCAGAACGGCGAGTCGTTGACCTGGAAGGTCATCGAAACGGTAGGCTCGTCAACGGTCAGCGGCTTCATCGCCTCAACGGCAGTCGGGTCGCACAGGGTGTCGGAGATGAACAGTTCGTCGAAACCGCTGATGCAGACGATGTCGCCAGCTTGGGCTTCTTCGACATCGACGCGGTGCAGGCCGTGGTGGCCCATCAGCTTGAGGATACGGCCGTTACGCTTCTTGCCGTCAGCGTCGATGGCAACAACCGGGGTGTTCGGCTTGATGCGACCACGGGCAATACGGCCAACACCGATCACACCCAGGAAGCTGTTGTAGTCCAGAGCGGAGATCTGCATCTGGAACGGGCCGTCACGGTCAACAGCTGGCGCTGGAACGTGGTCGATGACAGCCTGGTACAGGGCAGTCATGTCTTCGCCCATTTCGGTGTGGTCCAAGCCGGCGATGCCGTTCAGGGCCGAGGCGTAGACGACTTTGAAGTCCAGCTGTTCGTCGGTGGCACCGAGGTTGTCGAACAGGTCGAAGATCTGGTCCAGAACCCAGTCAGGACGCGCGCCCGGGCGGTCAACCTTGTTGATGACAACGATTGGCTTCAGGCCAGCTTCGAAGGCCTTTTTGGTCACGAAGCGGGTTTGCGGCATCGGGCCGTCTTGAGCGTCGACCAGCAGCAGCACGGAGTCGACCATCGACATTACACGCTCAACCTCGCCACCGAAGTCGGCGTGGCCGGGGGTGTCGACGATGTTGATGTGGTAGCCGTTCCAGTTGATGGCGGTGTTTTTCGCCAGAATGGTAATACCGCGCTCTTTTTCCTGGTCGTTGGAGTCCATGACGCGCTCGTCGTTGAGCTCGTTACGCTCCAGAGTGCCGGACTGACGCAGGAGTTTGTCGACCAACGTGGTTTTACCATGGTCAACGTGGGCGATGATGGCGATGTTACGCAGATTTTCGATCACAAGTGTATCTCGATCAGAGGATTCGGTTGCCGCCTAGTCTAGGCGACCAATATGTAAGGTATAAGGCTCAGCAGGCCCGGCGGTCGGGAGGGCGATGGCGGATGCTGCCGCCATACAGCCCTGGCGTCTTATGCCGGACGATAAACACGCACATTGGCATGTCCCTCACTGAGCAGGTGGTGTGCGTGCAGTCGGCTCATCACACCCTTGTCGCAATACAGCAGGTACTGGCGTGTTTCATCCAGCTGCTTGAAGCGACTATTAATTGCATAAAATGGCATTACCTGGACTTCGATGCCCTCGATCACCAGGGGTTCGTCTTCCTGGGCATCGGGGTGACGGATGTCGATGACGATCTGGCCAGGCAGCGCTTCGCGCACTTCTTCCACCTCGACGTCCTTGCCCAGCTCGTCGATCACATGGTCGATCGAGATGAACTTGGCACGTTCGAGGGCGCGCTCCAGCACGGCCATGTCGAATTGCTTCTCTTCATGCTCCATGCGGTGACGCTTGGCGTGGGTGGTCGGGTTTACCGAAATCACACCGCAGTATTCAGGCATGTGCTTGGCGAAGTCGGCGGTGCCGATTTCGGTGGCCTGGTCGATGATGTCCTGCTTGTGGCTGGCCAGCAGCGGGCGCAGGACCAGCTTGTCGGTCGCCGAGTCGATGATCGACAGGTTCGGCAGCGTCTGGCTGGAGACCTGGGAAATTGCCTCGCCGGTGACCAGCGCGTCGATCTGCAGGCGGTCGGCCATATGGGCGGCGCCGCGCAACATCATGCGCTTGAGGGTCACGCCCATGTAGCTGTTATCGACCTTGTTGAGGATCTCGCCGACCACTTCTTCGAACGGCACGCTGATGAACAGCACGCGCTGGCTGCTGCCGTACTTTTTCCACAGGTAGTGGGCAACTTCCATCACCCCCAGCTCGTGGGCACGGCCGCCGAGGTTAAAGAAGCAGAAGTGGGTCATCAGGCCACGGCGCATCATCTGGTAGGCCGCCACGGTGGAGTCGAAGCCACCGGACATCAATACCAGGGTTTGCTCCAGGGCGCCCAGCGGATAGCCGCCGATGCCCTGGTGCTGGTTGTGGATCACGTACAGGCGCTGGTTGCGAATTTCGATACGCACCAGGACTTCCGGGTTCTTCAGCTCGATGCCAGCGGCGCCGCACTGCTGACGCAGCTGGCTGCCGACGTAGCGGTCGACGTCCATCGACGTGAAGTCGTGGTGGCCGCCGCGCTTGCAGCGTACCGCGAAGTGCTTGCCCGCCAGCAGGTGACCGAAGTGCTGCTTGCACTTCTCGACGATGTCGTCAAAGTCGCCGAGCGGGTATTCCTCGACCTGCAGGAAGTGGGTGATACCCGGCGTGCAAGTGAGGCGCTCGATCATCTCGCGCTGGACCTTCTCGTCTTCGACGCGGGTGACCACTTCGAGATTGTCCCAGACACCATCGACCGCGAGCTCAGGATCCAGATCCTTGAGCACGTTGCGGATGTTCTTGCCGAGCTGACGGATGAAGCGCTTGCGCACCGGCCGGCTCTTGATGGTGATTTCTGGGAAGACTTTGACGATAAGTTTCATTGGTTAACAGCGCGCGCAGGGCCTGCCGAAAATGAGGGGCGCGAATTATATCGGAAATTGCTCAGGATTTGACCAACTTTTGATCAGAAGCTTCGAGATAAATGCCAGGCCGGGGTTTTGGGGTGCCTGTTCCGCCCCTTTCGCGGGTAAACCCGCTCCTACAGGGGATTGCTCAGTCTTCGAAATCCCTGCGGTCCCTGTGGGAGCGGGTTCACCCGCGAAGAGGCCCTGAAAGAAAGCACAACACTAATCGCGCGCACACTATTGGTGCACTGGTACTAAAAACCGCATCTTAAGGGTGCACTTTTCCCCGCCACCCTGTCGCCAGATGCCCGCAAACGCCCTCTTTTATCCCGCCCTCGCCATTTTCGGGCACTGGCATGCAATTTGCTCCCTTGTGAGGCAGGTAAGCTTGGCCGACTATCCGCGCCCGGCAACACCCTTTTTCCAGGGCAGCGGCCCACCGCGCTCTAGACCATCCGGAGGACAACATGTCGAAGTCGGTTCAACTCATCAAAGATCATGACGTCAAGTGGATTGATCTGCGTTTCACGGACACCAAAGGCATTCAGCACCACGTGACCATGCCGGCGCGTGATGGCCTGGACGAAGATTTCTTCGAAGTCGGCAAGATGTTCGACGGTTCCTCCATCGCTGGCTGGAAAGGCATCGAAGCTTCCGACATGATCCTGATGCCGGTCGATGACACCGCCGTGCTGGACCCGTTCACCGAAGAGCCGACCCTGATCATCACCTGCGACATCGTCGACCCGTCGAGCATGCAGGGCTACGATCGCGACCCGCGCGGCATCGCCAAGCGCGCCGAAGAGTACCTGAAGAGCACCGGCATCGGTGACACCGTATTCGCCGGCCCAGAGCCTGAGTTCTTCATCTTCGACGAAGTGAAGTTCCAGTCGGACATCTCCGGCTCGATGTTCAAGATCTTCTCCGAGCAAGGCTCGTGGATGACTGGCGCTGACGTGGAAGGCGGCAACAAAGGCCACCGTCCTGGCGTCAAAGGCGGCTACTTCCCAGTTCCGCCGTTCGACCACGACCACGAAATCCGTACTGCCATGTGCAACGCACTGGAAGAAATGGGTCAGACCGTTGAAGTTCACCACCACGAAGTGGCGACTGCCGGCCAGAACGAAATCGGCGTCAAGTTCAACACCCTGGTGAAGAAAGCTGACGAAGTACAGGCCCTGAAGTACGTCGTGCACAACGTTGCCGACGCCTACGGCCGTACCGCCACCTTCATGCCGAAGCCACTGTACGGCGACAACGGCTCGGGCATGCACGTGCACATGTCGATCTGGAAAGACGGCAAGAACACCTTCTCGGGTGAAGGCTATGCCGGCCTGTCCGACACCGCCCTGTACTTCATCGGCGGTATCATCAAGCACGGTAAGGCCCTGAACGGCTTCACCAACCCGTCGACCAACTCCTACAAGCGTCTGGTCCCAGGCTTCGAAGCCCCGGTCATGCTGGCCTACTCGGCGCGCAACCGTTCTGCCTCGATCCGTATTCCGTACGTCGGCAGCCCGAAAGCCCGCCGTATCGAAGCGCGCTTCCCAGACCCATCGGCCAACCCGTACCTGGCCTTCGCGGCCCTGCTGATGGCTGGCCTGGACGGCATCCAGAACAAGATCCACCCAGGCGATGCTGCCGACAAGAACCTGTACGACCTGCCGCCTGAAGAGGCGAAAGACATCCCGCAAGTCTGCGGCAGCCTGAAAGAGGCCCTGGAAGAGCTGGATAAAGGCCGTGCGTTCCTGACCAAGGGCGGCGTGTTCTCCGACGACTTCATCGATGCCTTCATCGAGCTGAAGAGCGAAGAAGAGATCAAAGTCCGTACCTTCGTGCACCCGCTGGAATACGAGCTGTACTACAGCTGCTGATCTGATCGGCGCCTGGCGCCGATGACGTGATCAAGACGGCCTCCTTCGGGAGGCCGTTTTTGTTTCTGCCCACGCAGAACCCTCGCCACTCCCGCTATGCTCTATCTTGGTGCACAACTGCCAGCCGTGCCCCTATTTGCTCCCCAATCTGGGTCAAGTGAAACGTTTCATCCAGAGTTTCTGATCCGAAAGTGCGCAGATACAGGCCTTTATGGGCAAATCTCGCTTCTTTTCGGAGCTTTGGTTTGTTTCTTGCATTTTCCTGGCATCAGCGGATCCACAGCGCGCCCGGCTCTGGCCACCTAGTGCCAGGCAAGCGCCAAAAGAGGTCAACGACGCCTTATGACCATCAGCGATGCACAGCACCGTCTGCTTCTGGACAACCTGACCACCGCCACGCTCCTGCTGAACGCCGAGCTGCGCCTGGAATACATGAACCCGGCGGCAGAAATGCTGTTGGCCGTCAGTGGCCAGCGCAGCCATGGGCAGTTCATCAGCGAGCTGTTCACCGAGTCGACCGAAGCGCTCAGCTCGCTGCGCCAGGCGGTGGAACAGGCGCACCCGTTCACCAAGCGCGAGGCGCAGCTGACCTCGCTGACTGGGCAGACCATCACCGTCGACTACGCTGTCACGCCGATTCTGCACCAGGGCCAGACCCTGCTGCTGCTCGAGGTACACCCGCGCGATCGGCTGCTGCGCATCACCAAGGAAGAAGCCCAGCTGAGCAAGCAGGAAACCACCAAGATGCTGGTGCGTGGCCTGGCCCACGAGATCAAGAACCCGCTCGGCGGCATCCGTGGCGCGGCGCAGCTGTTAGCCCGCGAGCTGCCTGAAGAGGGTCTGCGCGACTACACCAACGTGATCATCGAAGAGGCCGACCGCCTGCGCAACCTGGTCGACCGCATGCTGGGCTCGAACAAACTGCCCTCGCTGGCGATGACCAATATCCACGAAGTGCTGGAGCGGGTCTGCAGCCTGGTGGACGCCGAAAGCCAGGGCTGCATCACATTGGTGCGCGACTACGACCCAAGCCTGCCGGATGTGCTGATCGACCGTGAGCAGATGATCCAAGCGGTGCTGAACATCGTGCGCAACGCCATGCAAGCGATCAGCTCGCAGAACGAACTGCGCCTGGGCCGCATCACCCTGCGCAGCCGTGCGCTGCGCCAGTTCACCATTGGCCATGTGCGCCACCGGCTGGTGGCACGTGTCGAGATCATCGACAACGGCCCGGGCATCCCGTCGGAACTGCAAGACACCCTTTTCTATCCCATGGTCAGCGGGCGCCCGGACGGTACCGGGCTGGGCCTGGCCATCACCCAGAACATCATCAGCCAGCACCAGGGCCTGATCGAGTGTGAAAGCCACGCGGGCCATACCGCCTTCTCGATCTACCTGCCTCTGGAACAAGGAGCCACCGCCTCATGAGCCGAAGTGAAACCGTATGGATCGTCGACGATGATCGCTCCATCCGCTGGGTACTGGAAAAAGCCCTGCAACAGGAAGGCATGACCACCCAGAGCTTCGACAGCGCTGATGGCGTGATGGGCCGCCTGGCCCGCCAGCAACCGGATGTGATCATTTCCGACATCCGCATGCCGGGCACCAGCGGCCTTGACCTGCTGGCCCAGATCCGCGAACAGCACCCGCGCCTGCCGGTCATCATCATGACCGCTCACTCCGACCTCGACAGTGCCGTGGCGTCCTACCAGGGCGGCGCCTTCGAGTACCTGCCCAAGCCGTTCGACGTGGACGAGGCGGTGTCGCTGGTCAAGCGCGCCAACCAGCATGCCCAGGAGCAGCAAGGCCTCGATGTGCCACAAGCCTTGGCCCGCACGCCAGAGATCATCGGCGAAGCGCCGGCGATGCAGGAGGTGTTCCGCGCCATCGGTCGCCTGAGCCACTCCAACATCACGGTACTGATCAACGGTGAGTCCGGCACCGGCAAAGAGCTGGTGGCGCATGCGTTGCACCGCCACAGCCCGCGTGCGGCGTCACCGTTCATTGCCCTGAACATGGCAGCTATCCCCAAGGACCTGATGGAGTCCGAGCTGTTCGGCCACGAGAAAGGCGCCTTCACCGGTGCGGCCAACCTGCGCCGCGGCCGCTTCGAGCAAGCCGACGGCGGTACGTTGTTCCTCGACGAGATCGGCGACATGCCCGCCGACACCCAAACCCGCCTGCTGCGGGTGCTGGCCGATGGCGAGTTCTACCGGGTGGGTGGCCACGTGCCGGTCAAGGTGGATGTGCGCATCATTGCCGCCACCCACCAGAACCTGGAGTCGTTGGTCCAGGCTGGCAAGTTCCGCGAGGACTTGTTCCACCGGCTCAATGTGATCCGCATCCACATTCCGCGCCTGGCCGACCGCCGCGAAGACATCCCTGCGCTCGCCCGCCACTTCCTCGCCCGCGCCGCGCAAGAGCTGGCGGTGGAACCAAAACTGCTGAAGCCGGAGACCGAAGAGTTCATCCGCAACCTGCCGTGGCCGGGCAACGTGCGGCAGATGGAAAACACCTGCCGCTGGATCACCGTGATGGCGTCCAGCCGTGAAGTGCTGATCGGTGACTTGCCACCCGAGTTGCTGAACCTGCCGCAGGACGCGGCCCCCGTGACCAACTGGGAACAGGCGCTGCGCCAGTGGGCGGACCAGGCGCTGGCCCGTGGCCAATCGAACCTGCTCGACAGTGCGGTGCCCAGTTTCGAACGGATCATGATCGAGACCGCCCTCAAGCACACGGCCGGGCGGCGTCGGGATGCGGCGTTGTTGCTGGGCTGGGGGCGCAATACCTTGACCCGCAAGATCAAGGAGCTGGGGATGAATGTCGCCGGCGGCGATGAGGATGACAGCGAAGACCATTGAGGCATACACAGGTCATTTAATACTGGGGCTGCTTTGCAGCCCTTTCGCGACACAAGGCCGCTCCTACAGGTCCGCGCTTACCTTGAATCCAGCGCGGGCCTGTAGGAGCGGCCTTGTGCCGCGAAAGGGCCGCAAAGCGGCCCCAATCATTTCAGCCGCATGCACCGATCCTGTGCCCTCTGCACCGCACGAAGGCACAAAACCCCTCAAAACCTGGCAAAAAAGCCCTGAAAGCCAATGTTTCCGGGTTTTTCAAAACTGGCACGCCCCCTGCAATAAGTCCTGTATCTCCAGTTTCGGGGTCCTCGGTACAGGCAGGCCGGGAAAACCCCTCTTTTATTTGCAGCAGCGCAAGTTTTGGGGACCCTGGTACAGGCAGGCCGGGACATCCCCTCTTTTATTCGTGCAGCCTCACCTGCACACGCCAACGCCCAGCGTCCTCTGCACCGGCCCACTCGCCGTGCAGAGGGCGCGCGGCCACCACCGTCAGCAACAGCCCTTCCTCGCTTTTCTGCACTCGCCAGCCCACCGGTTTACCCTGCAGGCTCAATTGCCCCCGCTGGGCCTTGCCCTGGGCCTCGAACAGCAGGGCAACCGTGCCCTCGACGTTCTCGCCATGCAGCTTCGGCGCTTCGTTGAACCACAGGTCGAGCCCGTCCTGAACCACCTCGACCTGCTCCAGCACCCGCTCATCGGGGGTGGTCAGGCGGCCGATCATCAAGCCCACCATCAGGCCGACAATGGCCAGCGATAGCATCACCCGTGGGAAGGCCTTCGAACGCAGGTCCGGTTCAGGGGTAGAATGCTCGTCATCTTCACGCCTGGAGCCGTGCATGTTTCACGTCATCCTTTTTCAACCAGAAATTCCGCCGAATACCGGCAACATCATTCGCCTCTGCGCCAACAGTGGTTGCCACCTGCACCTGATCGAGCCCATCAGCTTCGAACTGGATGACAAGCGCCTGCGCAGGGCGGGGCTGGACTACCACGAGTATGCCACGCTCAAGCGCCACGAGAGCCTGGCCGGATGCCTGGAAAGCCTGGGTAACCCACGGCTGTTCGCCTTCACCACCAAGGGCTCGCACCCCTTCCATGAAGTGGCTTACCAGCCGGGCGACGCCTTCCTGTTTGGCCCCGAAAGCCGCGGCTTGCCAGCCGACGTGCTGGACAGCCTGCCGGCCGAGCAGCGCTTGCGCCTGCCGATGCGGCCGGGGTGCCGCAGCCTGAACCTGTCCAATACCGTGGCGGTAACGGTGTATGAGGCCTGGCGGCAGAACGGGTTTGCCGGAAGTTGATGCATTGGCAGGAACGGCCTCTTCGCGGGGCAAGCCCGCTTGTATGGTTAGACTTGAAGGGGTGGTGGGACTAAATGCCCGATTCTGACTGTTCGCAGCAGTACAGACCGTGGGAGACATCGCCCCACCCCTTCCACCAAAGCGCCGATAAAGAATGCATCGTT
>Ga0207696_1000073_pt1 | contig 215388 bp, 202 predicted proteins | sample KBSS54metaG_FD_184403 | JGI IMG/M metagenome (GOLD analysis project Ga0207696, IMG submission 184403) | Switchgrass rhizosphere microbial communities from Kellogg Biological Station, Michigan, USA - KBS S5-4 metaG (SPAdes) (version 2) | ecosystem: Host-associated > Plants > Roots > Rhizosphere... | reverse complement strand
ACGTTTTGTTGATTGAGGTTCGGTTGGCCGGCTTTCCAGCCAAATCGGCCCATGACGGTCTTTTGCTGCTCATCGTCCCAGACCCGGTTTGGCCGGCCGTTGATGCCGTTGTTTTCTTTGGCCTGCGCGGCGGCGTTGGCGAGGATCGCTTCTTCCGGGATCGCTTCAAGCAGGCCCAGGCCGATCATCGGCGGCGCAACGCGGGCCGAGAAACGTGTGTCCGGGTGCATCGGGCCGTAGCCGAGCTGGGTGATCTGCAAGACCGGTTTACGCAGCTCAACCTCGGTGCCGTCCTTGAAGCGCACCGGCACCGGCGCGTAATCGACCCGCACCTTGCCTTCCGGCGCGACACCGGGGACGGCCATGTCCTGGAACTGGCCGCCGTAAACCGGCTCGGGCACCACGCCCACCTGTTCGATAACTTTGGCATAGGCCGGCGCATCGGGAATCGACAGACGCACCAGCATTGAAACCGCGTTGGCCGCATCCGGCGTCGGCGGATGGCCGCGGCCGTCCTTGATATGGCAGTTCTGGCAGGCGTTGGTGTTGAACAGCGGGCCGAGGCCATCGCGGGCGGTGGTGGTCGACGGCGCGATCACCCACGGGCTGCGAAAGAAACTGTTGCCGACACTGAAGTCCACCCGCCGCGAAGGCGGCAGGTTGGCCGACGGCAGGGAAAACGCGTTCTGATCGCTCTTGCGCACGGTCGCCGCGCCGCCGGAACGGGCCTCACCCGGCTCGGCCTTGGTGAAACGCGGGGCGTCATCGCAGGCACTCAGGCCCAGGGCCAGAAACAGTGCGGACAAGCGAAGAGGCAGCGAGGGCATCAGACTTCCTGCAAGAGGGGCGAATTTAAAGGCGCAAAGTCTAACAGGGCGAGGGGGTTTGAATAAGAGGAATTATCGTTTGCTTGATGCACGTCAGGTCAGCCAGAACGAAAAAGGCGACCCGAAGGTCGCCTTTTTTAACGCGGACGCTGTGATCAGAACTCGTGATCGGCGTTGTCCGGGTTCAGGTCGCTGATGCCCAGTTTGCCGGCAGCGGCTTCGATCGAACCGGTCTGCTTGACCAGCGAAGCGATGGCGTCACGGACAATCTGGTTGCCGGCGGTGTTGCCGGCCGCGATCAACTGGTCGTAGTGCTCACCCTTGTTGGCGTGATCGACCATGACCTGGATCTTGGCTTCGGTGGCGGCCAGATCGGCTTTCAGCGCGGTGTCGGCAGCCGGATCAACCTTGGCCACCAGCGACGACAGGCTGGCGCCGGTCATTTTGGTGCCGTCGACGCGGGTGTACTCGCCCAGGTAAACGTTACGAATGCCCTTGGCATCGTAGAAGTGCGAGTTGTGGGTGTTGTCGCTGAAGCAATCCTGTTCGTCTTCCGGGGAGTTCGCTTCCAGGGACACCTTCATGCGCTCGCCGGCCAGCTCGCCCAGGGACAGGCTGCCCATGCCGAACAGCATTTTGCGCAGGCCGCTTTCAGCCGGTTCGGCTTCCAGGGTGGCACGGTAGTTGTCGGCCACGTTCGGCTTCCAGTTGCCGACCATTTCTTCCAGGTCGCTGACCAGCAGCTGGGTCACGGCTTTCAGGTAGGCACGACGACGATCGTTGTGACCGCCGGTGGCGCCGGCGCCTTCCAGGTAGTCCGAGGCCGGACGGTTGCCGGCGCCAGGGCCGGTGCCGTTCAGGTCCTGGCCCCAGAGCAGGAATTCGATGGCGTGGTAGCCGGTGGCAACGTTGGCTTCGGAGCCGCCCAGCTCGTTCAGGCTGGCGAGTTTTTCCGGGGTGATGTCCTTGACGTCGACCTTGTCTTCGCCGACCTGTACTTCGGTGTTGGCGATGATGTTGGCGGTGGCGCCGGGGTTGCCCAGTGCGTGTTCGTAGGACTTGTCGACGTAGTCGATCAGGCCTTCGTCCAGAGGCCAGGCGTTCACCTGACCTTCCCAGTCGTCGATGATGGTGTTGCCGAAGCGGAACACTTCGCTCTGCAGGTAAGGAACGCGAGCGGCAACCCAGGCAGCCTTGGCGGCTTTCAGGGTGTCGGCGTTCGGCTTGGCGAGGAACGCGTCGATGGCGGTTTGCAGGGTTTTCGCGGTGGATTCGGCATCGCTGTAAACGGCGAAGACCATGTCGGCGTAGTGCGAGACAACGGCTTTGCCGGCGGCCTCGTCGACTTTACCGGCAGCAGCAGGCGCAGCCGGTGCAGCGGTGCTCGCAGCCGGAGTCGGCGCAGGAGCGGCGGCCTTTTCTTTGTCTTTACCTTCGCCGCAACCGGCGAGGGAAATAGCGATGGCCAGCAGACTGGCGGTAGCCAGAGGCATACGAATCATGGCGAACATCCTGCTTCGGTAATTGAGTGGACAGGCGCGGGGGTGCGCAAAAGCTGCGACATAATGCAAATCTTTCGCATTATGTGTAAAGGGTTGTAGCTGGAAATATTTCCTATTTGCGTGGGGGTTGCGCTGGATCAACAGCGTAGACCACGCCCGGCGGATCAAGGGTTTTGCCGGGCTTCGCAGGGAGACTTCAGAGGATGGCCGCGTTGCTGCGCTGGGCCTGCTTGAGATAAACGCTCAGCTCGCGCGCCGGCAGCGGTTTGCTGTAGTGGTAACCCTGACCTTCGTGGCAGCCTTCGGAGATGATGTAGGTTTCCTGTTCGGCGGTTTCCACGCCCTCGGCGATCACCTGCATGCCCAGGCTCTTGCCCAGTTGAATGATGGCGCGAACGATGGTCGCGTCATCGTCGTCATCCAGCAGGTCCTGGACGAAGCTCTTGTCGATCTTGATCTTGTCCAGCGGCAGACTCTTGAGATAGCTCAGCGAGGAGTAGCCGGTGCCGAAGTCGTCGATGGCGATCAAGGCGCCGGAGCGGCGCAGGCTCAGCAGGTGCTGGGCGGCGGTGCTGATGTCTTCCATCAGGCCGGTTTCGGTGACTTCCAGCTCCAGGCTCCGCGGTGGCAGGCGGTACATCTGCAACAGGTTATTGACCACTCGCGGCAGCTCGGCGTGGTGCAGTTGCACGGTGGACAGGTTGACCGCCATGCGCAGATCGACGAAGCCCTGATCGTGCCAGTCGCGCAGTTGCTTGCAGGCCTGATCCAGCACCCATTCGCCGATGGCGATGATGGTGCCGTTCTGCTCGGCCAGCGGGATGAACAGATCCGGCGGCACCAGACCGTGTTCCGGATGTTGCCAGCGGATCAATGCCTCGACCCCGACCACGCGATGATCGCGGTAGCTGATCTGCGGCTGATAGACGAGGTAGAACTGATCGCGCAGCAAGGCGTCGCGCAGGTCTTTTTCCAGTTCGCGTCGGCGGCGCATCTCGCTGTCGACGCTGGCGATGTAGAACTGATAGCGGTTGCGCGAGCGGGTCTTGGCCAGGGTCATGGTCTGCTCGGCTTTCTGCAACAGCTTCTCGGTGCTGTCGCCGTCCTCCGGGAACAGGGTGATGCCGATGGTCGCGCGCAGGCGGATTTCCTGATGATCGAGGGCGAACGGCGCTTCCAGGTCATCAAGGATGCTTTGGGCCAGTTCCGCCGCTTCGTAAGGCTGTTCGATATCGGCCTGCACCAGCGCGAACTGGTCACCGCCGAGACGGGCGAGGGCGCCGAGGCGACCGCTGTGGGCGCGTAGACGATCAGCCAGGGCCAGCAACAACTGGTCGCCGGTCTGGTAGCTGAATTGTTCGTTGATGCCTTTGAAGTCATCCAGTCCGACACACAACACCGCAACCCGACGCTGCAGCTTGCCGGCATCCACCAGGATCTTGTCCAGTTGCTGCTGCAATTGCTGGCGGTTCGGCAGGCCGGTGAGGAAGTCGTACTGGGCCATGCGCAACAGGCTGTTTTCCGCCTCGTGGCGCAGGTGGGTGTTGCGTTCGATGGATTCGAGCAACTGGTTGGCGGTGTTGATCCAGATACCCAGTTCGTTTTTCTCGTGGCCCTTGAGCTGCGGAATCTTGTGTTCGCTGGGGCGGTCCGGGTTGATCTCGGTGAGGTGTTCGATGATCCGCGACAGCGGTTTGGTCAACAGCCAGTGATAGACCAGGTACAGCACCAGACCCATGGCCAAGGCACGCAACACGCCGGAAATGAAGATGATCACCGAGCTGACAATGAAACCCTGACCGTAGGTGGCGGTGTCGAGGGTGATGCTCAGGTCGCCGTAATATTCGCTGTAGGGGCCGCGTCCCACCAGTTGGGTGGTGAAGGTGCGTTCCTGGCCAAGAATCAGGTCGGTCAGCCAGCGGCTGTTGGAATGCTGCAGCTCACGCGACTTTTGCGCGAGCATCGCTTCGTTGGGATGGCCGATGGAGGCCTGGCGCACGGCGTCGTCCTGGAACAGGCCTTCGATCACCTGCATGCCCATCTCCCGGTCCAGGCTGTAGACCGCCTGGGTAGAGGGATCGCGGAACATGTCGAGGATGCGTTCGGCATCGCCGGCGACGGCCTGGCGTGTTTTATAGGCATCGAAAACGATCTGCGCGCAGCTCAAGACCACGCCGACGATCAATGCCGACAGGAGCACGACCCGGAGCAACTTCACCGACAAGCTGTTCTTGAGTTCCAGCTTCAAAGGGTTATTCCTTGTTCCGTGCGGGTAGCGTCAAGTTGCCATGAGTATTGGCAATCCCGTGTTGGCAGTCAAAGGGACAATCAAGCCTCGGAACATTTGCCCGTGGCCTTGACCGAAATACTGCTGTCTGGAGCCTCAGCTCTATTTGTACTGTGTCGGTAGTTTCGGCCCTCAACTTGAGCAGTCTGGAGTAAATTTTCGCTGATTTGATGGTAGCCCGCTGTGCTGCACCGGCAAGCGGCCGGAGCCATCGTTCATCGTGAAAAAAAAGCAGGCATAAAAAAACCCGGCCGTAGCCGGGTTTTTTATCTGGCGCGTAGCTTAAGCGGTGAAGGTTTTGCCTTCGAACTGCTCAGCGACGAACTTCCAGTTGACCAGGTTCCAGAACGCTTCAACGTACTTCGGACGCAGGTTGCGGTAGTCGATGTAGTAAGCGTGTTCCCAGACGTCGCAGGTCAGCAGCGGGGTGTCGCCGCTGGTCAGCGGGTTGCCGGCGCCGATGGTGCTGGCCAGGGCCAGGGAACCGTCAGCCTTTTTCACCAGCCAGCCCCAGCCGGAACCGAAGGTGCCGATCGAGGTTTTGCTGAACTCTTCCTTGAACTTGTCGAACGAACCGAAAGCCGCGTTGATGGCTTCAGCCAGCGCGCCGGTTGGTTGACCGCCGGCGTTTGGCGCCAGGCAGTTCCAGTAGAAAGTGTGGTTCCAGACCTGAGCGGCGTTGTTGAAGATGCCGCCCGAGGAAGTCTTGACGATCTCTTCCAGGGTCTTGCCTTCGAACTCGGTGCCTGGCACCAGGTTGTTCAGGTTCACGACATAGGTGTTGTGGTGCTTGTCGTGGTGAAATTCCAGGGTTTCCTTGGAAATGTGCGGCTGCAGGGCATCGTGTGCGTAAGGCAGCGGCGGCAATTCGAAAGCCATGATGATTCTCCTAATCAGGTCTGTTGCGGTGAGCGCAAGGCCGATCACGGGCGGCCAGAAATGCACCGACGAGTTTTTACTCTTTGCGGCGCAGGGTTCGGATCATAGCACCGGGGTCAAGGCTTAACCACGCAACAACTGTGTGGGATAGAGGTTCCAGAGCCTTTTGGAATAAATCAGTTGGCGATAATCAATTGGCCCGCCACGGTGAACATCATCACTGCCACGAGAAGATCAAGAATCCGCCAGGTACTCGGCCGCGCCAGCCACGGTGCAAGCCATGCCGCACCAAGGGCGAGGGTGAAAAACCACAGCAGCGAAGCACTTGCCGCTCCCACGACATAAGCGCCCGGCACTGATTGCTGCGCGCCAAGTGAACCGATCAGCAATACCGTATCGAGATAAACGTGCGGGTTGAGCAGTGTCACTGCCAGCGCGCTGAGCATCACCGCGCGCAACGAGCGTACGGTGTGGTTTTCACCCTGATCCAGACTCTGTTTCGAGAACGCCCGGCGCAGCGCCTGACTGCCATACCAGATCAGAAAGACCGCGCCGCCCCAGCGTGCCACCGCGAGCAATGTCGGGTTCTGCGCCAACACGGTGGCCAAGCCAAACACCCCGGCCGCCACCAGCAGCGCATCGCACGCTACACACAGCGCCGCCACCGGCAGGTGATGTTCGCGGCGCAGACTCTGCGCCAGCACAAAAGCGTTCTGGGTGCCGATCGCCATGATCAGCCCCAAGGCCACCAGCAGGCCGTTCACATAGCTTTGCCACATAAGATTTACTCCGCGTTGGCTGCCAGATCGCGCAGCACGTGCATGGCACGCTCGGCGTCGGCCTGACCGACAAACAAATGGTCGTGGTAATAACCGGCGATCACGTTGCAACTGATTCCGGCCTTGCCCAGCGCGCTGGCGAACGCGGCCGTGAGGCCAACGGCTTCGAGCGCCGAATGCACATTGAGGGTGATCCACGCCGCCACATAATCAAAAGCGAACCCGGCACGTTCAGCCTGGGAGCGCTCCAGAATCACGGTCAGGCCTTCCTGCTCGCGGAAGCTGCCGACAATCTCAACACCGCTCGGCAACTGGCCGTCAAGCAGGGTGCAGAACACGTATTCGCCGGCATTGAGCTGCGGGCTCATGCTACGCAGCAGAGTTGTGAGTGAGGTTTCGCCAGCCATTGCCGTGTTCCTTGATAAAGAGTGCTTGCTGGCTATTCTCCGGTCGAAAGCGGTATAAGAAAAACCAATAGTGCTGATCGCTCATTAGGAAAACTGATGTTCGACTACAAATTGCTTTCCGCTCTGGCCGCTGTGGTCGAGCAGGCCGGATTCGAGCGCGCCGCGCAGGTGCTGGGCTTGTCGCAATCGGCGATCTCCCAGCGGATCAAATTGCTGGAAGCGCGGGTCGGCCAACCGGTGCTGGTACGCGGCACGCCGCCATCGCCGACCGAGATTGGCCGGCGGCTGCTCAACCATGTGCAGCAGGTGCGCCTGCTCGAACGTGACTTGCAGACCCTGGTGCCGGCGCTCGACGAAGAAGGCCTGCCGGAGCGTTTGCGCATCGCCATCAACGCCGACAGCCTCGCCACCTGGTGGGCCGAGGCCGTGGGCGATTTCTGCGCCGAGCAGCATTTATTGCTGGATCTGGTGGTGGAAGATCAGACCGTCGGCCTCAAGCGCATGCGTGCCGGGGAAGTGGCGGCGTGTGTCTGTGCCAGCGAGCGCCCGGTGGCCGGTGCGCGTAGCGTGTTGCTCGGGGCGATGCGCTATCGGGCGCTGGCCAGTCCGGCGTTTATCGAGCGGCATTTCCCCGACAGGGTGCGCGCCGAGCAGCTGCCGCGCACCCCGGCGCTGGTGTTCGGCCCGGACGATTTTCTCCAGCATCGCTACCTCGCATCGCTCGGTGTCGATGGTGGTTTCGAGCATCATTTGTGCCCGTCCTCCGAAGGTTTTGTGCGTCTGACCGAAGCCGGGTTTGGTTGGGGCCTGGTGCCGGAACTGCAAGTGCGCGATCAACTGCAACGCGGGGTATTGCGCGAACTGTTGCCAGATAAACCGATCGATGTGCCGTTGTACTGGCATCATTGGCGCAATGGCGGTCAGCTGCTGGCCTTGCTGACCGAGCAATTGCTACGTTCTTCACCGCGCTGGCTGGTGCCCTTGGGCTGATGGTCAGCGTCAAGACAGACGTATCAGGTAAACGAAAGACATCGGAGCGTTACATGAAAATTCTGGTCACCGGCGCAAGCGGCTTCATTGGCGGACGCTTTGCGCGTTTCGCTTTGGAGCAGGGCCTGGACGTGCGGGTCAACGGTCGCCGGGCCGAAAGTGTCGAGCATCTGGTGCGCCGTGGCGCCGAGTTCGTCCCGGGCGATCTCACCGATGCGGATCTGGTGCGCGAACTCTGCGCCGACGTCGAAGCCGTGGTGCACTGCGCCGGCGCCGTCGGCTTGTGGGGGCGCTATCAGGACTTTCATCAGGGCAACGTGCAGGTCACCGAAAACGTCGTCGAAGCCTGCCTCAAGCAGCGCGTGCGGCGGCTGGTGCATCTGTCGTCGCCGTCGATCTATTTCGATGGCCGCGATCACCTCGGCCTGACCGAAGAGCAAATGCCCAAGCGCTTCAAACATCACTACGCGGCGACCAAATACCTGGCCGAGCAAAAGGTCTTTGGCGCACAGGAATTCGGTCTGGAAACCATCGCCCTGCGCCCGCGTTTCGTCACTGGCGCCGGCGACATGAGCATCTTCCCGCGCCTGCTGAACATGCAGCGCAAGGGGCGTCTGGCGATCATTGGCGACGGTCTGAACAAGGTCGACTTCACCAGCGTGCAGAACCTCAACGAAGCGCTGCTCAGTAGTCTGCTGGCAGCCGGTTCCGCGTTGGGCAAGGCCTACAACATCAGCAATGGCGCGCCGGTGCCGCTGTGGGATGTGGTCAATTATGTGATGCGCAAGATGGAAGTGCCGCAGGTCAGCAAATACCGCTCGTACGGTCTGGCCTACAGCGTTGCTGCGCTCAACGAAGGCGTGTGCAAACTCTGGCCGGGCCGCCCGGAGCCGACCCTCTCGCGGTTGGGCATGCAAGTCATGAAGAAAAATTTCACCCTCGACATCAGCCGCGCCCGGCATTATCTGGACTACGATCCGAAAGTCAGCCTGTGGTCGGCCCTCGACGAGTTCTGTGGCTGGTGGAAAGCTCAGGACATCCGTTGATACAAGTCGGTCGGCCGGCAATGAACCGCACTGCCGCTTGAGGGTCAATCCCTGCGGCTGCGGCGGTTATACTTCGCAGCATTTAGCCATCACCGCGTTCCACAAAGGTTGCCTCAATGTCCATGCGTAACGATGCCAACGACGATTTCGACGATGTACCGAGCCTGCGGGCCGACACCTTTGACGACGATGACATTCCGCCCTCCGCTCGCACCTCGGTGCACTCGCGCACGCCGCCGGTGGTCAAGGTCAAGGCTGCGAGTACCGGGCCGCTGTGGGCACTGGTCGGCGCGTTGTTCTTTGCCTTCATCGGCCTGGCCTGGTGGAGCTTCCAGCAGATTTCGCTGATGGAGCAGCAATTGGTCGCGACCCAGGAAAGCTTTGCACGCATCAGCGAGGAAGCGGCAGGGCGCCTGCAGGACATTTCCGGCAAGGTCGTCGCCAGTCAGAGCAACGTCAATAGCGACAGTGAAGCCCTGAAGCAGCAGATCAAACAGCTGGAAACTCAGTTGCTGGATCAGAGCAAACAGCAGCAAGGCGTGGTCGGTCAGGCCAGCGATCTGGACAAGCGTCTGGCGCAGATGACCGCGCAGACCACCGAACAACAGAACGCCAATACCCAGTTGCAGGCTCAGGTCAAAGCCTTGAGCGCCGAACTGGCGACCCTGAAGAGCGCCCCGGCCGACACCGGCAAGGTCGATGCGCAGCTCAAGAGTTATGACGCGCAGCTGAAAAGCCTCGGCGCTGATATCACCGCGCTGAAAAAGCAAGGCAATCCGAGCGCGGCGATCGAGCGTCTGGAGCAGGAAATCGTCGTTCTCAAGAGTGAACAGGACAACCGTCCGGCCGCTGCGCAGGGTGGCGGCAATACCGCCGAGTTCGACGCATTCCGCGGGCAGATGACCCGCAACCTCAACACCCTGCAGGCGCAGATCCAGAACCTGCAGCAGCAGATCAATGCCCGGCCATAGGGCCTGATGAACTGTAGCCAGGGACCTTTGTGGTGAGGGGATTCATCCCCGATGGGGCTGCGCAGCAGCGCCCAAACCATCAGCTCGGTGTGTCAGAAAATATGTGTTCTCTCCATCAGGGCTGCTGCGCAGCCCATCGGGGATAAATCCCCTCGCTACAGGATTCGGCGCTCCGTCCGACCCCAAGCCGTCTACGCTCTTGAAACACCAACAAGAACGAGGGATGCGTTATGGGGTTTTTGCATAAAGTGGCGTGGCTCGGGGTGATGCTTTTTGTGGGGGCAGGGCAGGTCAACGCCGCCACCGCGCAGAAGGACGACAGCAAGGCTGCCATTGCTTTGCTGGAAAAGGCTCTGGCCTATTACCACGACAATGGCGACAAGGCCTTCGCCGCGTTCAGCCGTCAGGGCGAGTTCGTCGACAAGGATCGCTACGTGTTCGTGGTCGACACCAAAGGCGTGATGCTCGCCAGCGGCGGGCCGTCCTCAGCCTTGATCGGCCGTGACGTCAGCGAAGTGCTTGCGCCGGATTTGCAGAAAGCCTTCAAGGACGCCTTGCTGGTGCCGGAAGGCAACGGCATTCAACAGGCCGAATACCGCTGGCAGAACTGGGCCGACGGCAAGGTCGAGCGCAAACATGTGTATTACCAGCGCATCGGTCAGCGCATTCTGGCCGTCGGTTATTACCTGCCGCGCGCTTCAGCCGAGCAGGCCAAGGCACTTCTCGACAAGGCTGCTACCGATCTGGGGAAAAACGAGAAGGGCACGCTGACGGCCATCAACTCGCTCAAGGGCGGTTATCTGCAGGATGACTTGTATGTGTTCGTGGTCGATCTGGACACCCAGCGCTACGTTGCCCACGGCACCAACCTGCGCTTGATCAACACCGATTTCAGCAAGATCAAGGACCCGGAAGGCAAACCGGTGGGCGAGCCGATTCTGGCGCTGATCGCCAAACAGGATGACGGTGAATACGAATACCGCTGGAAAAACCCGGTGACCGGCAAGGTCGAGGACAAGCATGCCTACCTGAAGAAGGTCGGGCATTTTCTGGTGGCGGTGGGTTACTACAGTCCTTGAGTGAACTGCCTTTGTAGGAGTGAGCCTGCTCGCGATGAGGGAGTGTCATTCAACAGTGATGTCGACTGACACACCCTCATCGCGAGCAGGCTCACTCCTACAGGGTTTTAAGGTGTTGCTGTTATTTGGCGCCGTGCTCGCGCCCGCGCAGCAACTTGTTCGGCATCGCAATTGCCGCCGCCAGCCCCAGCAGCGACACCGCCGTACTCACCCACAGCAGATGCCGGAACGTCACCGAAAGCTCGGCGCGCAAGGCGTTCTGGGCATCACCCGGTGCGGCGTTCAAACCGTCGAGCAGCACGTTACCCGAATGCCCTTCGCTGAGCAGCGAGTTGCTCGCCAGATGGGCAAAACTCGAATCCTGCAACAACGCCAGCAACAGCGCCGACATCAACGCCACACCCACCGCGCCGCCTAGCGAACGGAACAGATTGGTGGTGCTGGTGGCGACGCCGATGTCGCGTTGCTCCACCGAGTTCTGCGTACCCACCAGTGAAGTCGGGAACTGCATGCCGCCGGCAATCCCGCTGAGCAGCATGAACAGGCTGCTGACCAGCGTCGCATCGGGTGGGCTGAACGCCATGCCGAGAATCGAGATCGGCATCAACAGTGCGCCCGTCAGAATCTGCGGTTTGTAGCGACCGGTCACCGACGTCCGACGTCCGGCGAAATAAGCGCCGACCGGCAGGCCCATCGCCAGCGGCAGCAAGTGCAACGCCGCCGCATCGGCCCCGGCACCGGTGACGCTCTGAAAGCGCAGCGGCATCAGCACGATCAGCGAGATCGCCTGAAAACTGGTGAAGAAAATCGTGCACCAGCACAGCAACGCGTTGCGGTTGGTGAACAAGTGCATCGGCAGCAGCGGCTCACGCGCCCGGCGTTCATGCCACACGAACACCGCCAGCACCAGCACCGCGCAGGCGAACAAACCGAGCACTTCGCTGCTGCGCCACGAATGGCCCTGACCGACCTGAGTGATGGCCAGCAGCAAGGCGGTCAAACCGATGATCATCAACAGCGTGCCGAGGTAGTCGATGATCGGTTTGCGCTGCGGAATCGGCAGGCCGCGCAGATTGCGATTGGCAACCCACCAGGCGCCCAGCCCCAGTGGCAGATTGATCAGAAACACCCAGCGCCACGACAGGTATTCGGTCATGTAGCCGCCGAGCACCGGCCCGGCGACGCTGGCCACCGCGTACATGCTGCTGAAATAACCCTGATAACGTCCGCGTTCGCGCGGCGGAACGATGTCGCCGATGATTGCCTGACTGACCGAAATCATCCCGCCGGCGCCGATGCCCTGGAGAATCCGCGCCAGCACCAGTTGTTCCATGCTTTGCGCCATGCCGCAGAACAGCGAGGCGAGGGTGAACAGACCCATGCCGAACAGCATCAGTTTGCGCCGTCCGTACAAATCTCCGAGTTTGCCGTAGATCGGCACCGCCACGGTCATTGCCACCATGTACCCGGAAATCACCCAGGCCAGCAGGCTGACGTCCTTGAACTGTGCGGAGATGGCGGGCATCGAGACGGCGACGATGGTCTGGTCCAGCGCGCCGAGAAAAATCGCCATCATTAACGCGACCAGCACGCTGCGAATGGCCGGTTTGGGCGTTTCAGGGTGATTGAGATTGGTCACGGGCGAGCCTGCGGGCAGTGATGGACCCGCACGGCCATTGCGCGCGGGTGGATGCTCGCCAGTGTAAGTCGGTAGCAGGCTATTCGATAGCCTCGTACGGAAGTCCGACGTAATTTTCTGCAATGGTTTTTCGACCGGCTTCTGAACTGACAAAGTAGTCCAGTTCCGAGGTGCTGATGCGCTGGCTGAAATCATCGTGCTCGTCGAAGCGGTGCAGCATCGAGGTCATCCACCAGGAGAAACGTTCGGCTTTCCATACCCGGCGCAGGCAGATCTCCGAGTATTTCTCCAGCAGATCGGTGCGCCCTTCGCGATAAACCTTCAGCAGAATGTTAAACAGCGTACTGACATCGCTGGCGGCCAGGTTCAGGCCCTTGGCGCCGGTGGGCGGCACAATGTGCGCGGCATCGCCGAGCAGAAACATCCGCCCGTACTGCATCGGCTCGACGACAAAACTGCGCAGCGGCGCGATGCTTTTTTCAATCGACGGGCCAGTCACCAGTTTTTCGGCAAGCGCGGCGGGCAGACGGGTTTTCAGCTCAGCCCAAAAGCGCTCGTCGGACCAGTCGGCAACGTTCTCCTCGGCCGGCACTTGCAGGTAATAACGGGTACGGGTGGCCGAACGCATGCTGCACAGGGCGAAGCCGCGTTCGTGCCGGGCGTAGACCAGCTCTTCGTGCACTGGCGGGGTGTCGGCGAGAATCCCCAGCCAGCCGAACGGATAGACCCGCTCGAAGATCTTCAGGCAGGCCTCGGGAATCGACTGCCGAGCCACGCCATGAAAGCCGTCGCAACCGGCAATGTAATCGCAATCGACGCGCCAGGTTTCGCCATCCTTTTCGAAGGTGACAAAGGCCTCGTCGCTTTTCATGCCGTGAGGAACGACATGGCTCACTTCATAAAACGACAGCGCCCCGGCCTCCCGACGAGCGGCCATCAGGTCGCGCGTGACTTCGGTCTGACCGTAAACCATGACGGTTTTGCCGCCGGTCAAAGCCTGCAGATCGATGTGTGCCAGACGCCCATCCAGTGCCAGATCGAAGCCGGCGTGCACCAGCCCTTCGGCATCCATGCGCGCGCCTACACCGGCCTGGCGCAACAGCTCTACCATGCCTTGTTCAAGCACGCCGGCGCGAATTCGTCCGAGGACATAGTCGGGTGTCTGGCGTTCGAGAATCAGGGTGTCGATGCCGGCGTTGTACAGCAACTGACCGAGGAGCAATCCGGACGGACCGGCGCCAATGATGGCGACTTGGGTTTTCAGCGTTTTCATTGTTTTTATGACTCGCAAGCTTCACGCGACAGGCGCCGGTGAATGATTTTTATGGATCGAGTGCTTGCATTTTTCCCTTGCGGGTCTGTCAATTGAAGGTGAAAACTGAGCCGATACCTGTACATTTTGCCAATCGGTGCGATTATCGCCCGCAACCTCGAGGCCTGGATTGAAGTGATGAACAAGCCTGACCTGCCTTCGATTCCGGTGTTCAAGCTCTACGGTGAAAGCCTGGACTGGCCGACCCCTGACTTGCTGCACTGTGAAACCATTTCCAAACGCAGCCGCGAACATCAATGGGAAATCAAACCCCACCGCCACGCCGATTTGTGCCAGTTGCTCTTCGTCTTCAAAGGTCAGGCAGAGCTTGAAATCGAAGGTCAACGCACGCAGCTCAACCAACCCGCCATTCAAGTCCTGCCACCGTTGTCGGTGCATGGCTTTCGCTTTTCCGAGGACGTCGAAGGATTTGTCGTCACCCTCGCCAATCCGCTGATCAATCACCTGCAGGCGCAACTGGGCAGTTCGGTGCACGCACTGGCCCAGGCCGAGCACTACCCGGCGGGCAAGGACGCGGAGTACCTGAACAGTCTGTTTTCAGCGTTGCAGGCCGAGTACAACGGCCATCAACCCGCGCGGGAAATGCTCATGCATTCGCTGGTCAGCGTGATCATGGTCTGGGTCAGCCGTCAGGCGCTCGTGCGCCATAACGCCAGCCAGCGGCCGCAACGCCAGCGCGAATACCTCAACGGGTTCATTCAATTGGTGGAGGAGACGTACCGCCAGCATGTGAAGGTCGAAGACCTCGCCCATCGTCTGGGGATTTCGGTGTCACACCTCAACGGCACCTGCCGCGAACTGGCAGGGCAGCCAGCGCTGCAGATCATGCACGAACGCCAGTTACTGGAAGCCAAACGTTTGCTGACCTACACCAGCATGACCATTTACGAGATGTCGGAGTTGTTGGGGTTTTCCGATCCGACCAACTTCACGCGCCTGTTCCGGCGCAGGGTGGGCATTTCGCCAAAGGCCTTCCGCGACCGGCTGAAGGCCGAGCAGTGATCCTGTAAACCTGGCGATATCCTGTGGGAGGGGGCTTGCTCCCGAAAGCGGTGTATCAGTGTGCATCAATGCTGAATGGCACACCGCATTCGGGAGCAAGCCCCCTCCCACAGGATTGCATGCCAGCTCAGATCATTCAGCGCAGCGCATTAAGCGTCGCGTTATGCGGAATACAGCGCTCGAAATTGCAGCTGGCGTATTCGCGCGGCAGTTGTCGCAGTTGCTCGACCCGCCAGGCCGCGGTGCCGTACAGCGCCAGCGTGGCGGCGCAGGTGATGAAAATCGCGAAGTACCTTCTTGTTCTGATGTTCATGGCGTAGACCTCTGAACGCATACCCTGCGGTATTACTTTCAGCATAGGTCAGCGGCATAGAGTTGCCAGCCACGGATTCGGCCTATGTGACATCCCCCCTGTGGGAGCGGGCTTGCTCGCGAAGGCGTGGTGTCAGTCGATGACAATCCAGACTGATACACCGCCTTCGCGAGCAAGCCCGCTCCCACAGGGGCATCGGATTTACAGGCCCATATCCCATTCGGGATTTTCCGGGAATCGTTCGACGAGAAAATCCAGCATGCTGCGCAGCGCCGCCGGCATGTGCTTGCGCGAGGCGTACACCGCGTAGATGTTCATCTGCCGTGGCTCGGCATCCGGCAGCAGGCGCACCAGTTCACCGGCATGCACATGCACCCCGGCCTGATAGGTCGGCAGCATCGCCACGCCGGCACCGGCCAGGGTTGCGCGCAATAGAGTGCTGGCCTCGTTGGCGCTGATGTTGCCCTGCACCGGCACCGACACGGGCTCGCCGTCCTCCTCGAAATGCCACAGGCTCTTGCCGAAGTAGGAGTGGGTCAGGCAGTTGTGCCGGCTCAGGTCCTCGACCCGCTGCGGTGGCGGGTTGTCGCGCAAATAAGCCGGTGCGGCGCAGACCACCGAGCGGCACACGGTCAGGCGCCGGGCGATCAGGTTCGGATCGAGGTCATTGCTGGTGCGGATCGCCAGATCGATGCGCTCATCCACCAGATTCACCGTGCGGTCGAGCATCTGCAGATCGATGCTGACCCCGGTGTAACGTTTGACGTACGCCGCCATCGCATCGGCCAGTTGCGCCTGGCCGAACGAGGTACTGACGCTGATACGCAGCAATCCTCGCGGTGCATCGTGTGGTTCACTGACTGCCGCCTGCATGTCGGTCGAGAGTTCGAGCATCTGCCGACAGCGCGGCAGGATTTCGCTGCCGGCGGCAGTCAGGCTCAACTTGCGTGTGGTGCGGTGCATCAGACGCGCGCCGACCCAGTCTTCCAGCTCCGCCAGATAGCGCGACACCACTGGCCGTGACAGGTCCAGATGATCGGCCGCCGCCGACTGGCTGCCCAGATCCACTACGGTGACAAACACGCGCATTGCTTGAAGACGATCCATGATTTGCCCGCTTTCAGAAACAAACTATGTCCAAGCATCGCATTTTTTGTACCGAGTCAGGCAACTAAGCTCTATCCCATCGCCAAACACGGCATTCGGATCACGGAGCAACAGATGATCGGCTTCACTACCTTCAAGCGCGTATTGCTGGCCACCGCCACCCTCGGTTTTGCGGCCCACGCCGCTGCCGCCAACCTGACCCTGGATGTCTACAACCCAGGCACCCACGCGATTTTCCCGGTGACCTCGGTGCTGGTCAGCGGCGAGAAAGACGCGATCCTGGTCGATGCACAATTCGGCAAGGCCCAGGCCGAGCAGGTGGTGGAGAAGATCCGCGCCAGCGGCAAGCACCTGACCACCATTTACATCAGCCACGGTGACCCGGATTACTACTTCGGCCTCGACACCCTGACCCAGGCTTTCCCCGACGCCGAAGTGCTGGCCTCGCAGCCGACCGTGGATCACATCAACAAAACCGTCGCCGGCAAACTCGCCTTCTGGGGCCCGAAAATGGGCGCCGACGTACCGGCCAAAACCATCGTGCCGGGCGTGCTCAAGGGCGACAGCCTGATGCTCGAAGGGCAGAAGTTGCAGGTGGTCGGTCTTGAAGGCAAACAACCGGATCGCAGCTTCGTGTGGATTCCGTCGCTCAAGGCGGTGGTCGGTGGCGTCGTGGTCGCCGAGAACATTCATGTGTGGATGGCCGATACCCAGACCGCGCAATCCCACGCCGACTGGCTGCAAACCCTGCACTCGATCGAAACCCTGAAGCCGAAAACCGTGGTGCCGGGTCACTACCTGGGCGAGAGCAGCCGCTCTTTGGCCAGCGTGAAATTCACCGCCGACTACATTAAGGCTTTCGACGAAGAAACCGCCAAGGCCAAGGATTCCGCTGCACTGATCAAGGCCATGCACAAGCGCTACCCGAAACTCGGCGAAGAAAGCTCGCTGGAGCTGAGCGCCAAAGTCGCCAAGGGCGAGATGAAGTGGTAACCCGATTCTGAAAACGCAGCACTCTCAAGCCAACTGGAGAATGTCATGAGCAAGATCGCAATCATTGGTGCCACCGGCCGTGCCGGTAGCCAATTGCTGGAAGAAGCCCTGCGTCGCGGGCATAGCGTCACTGCCATCGCCCGCGACACCTCGAAGATCGGCGCGCGTGGCGGTGTGGTCAGCAAGAATGTCGATGTGCTGGATTCGACGGCGCTGCAAGCGGCAGTGGCCGGTCACGACGTGGTGATCAGCGCCGCGCACTTCGCCACGGTACCGGCCAGTGCCTTGGTCGGCCCGGTGAAGCAGGCGGGTGTGAAGCGTCTGCTGGTGGTTGGCGGTGCCGGTTCGCTGTTGCTGCCGGACGAAACCCGAGTGATCGACAGCGCCGGTTTCCCCGCCGAGTACAAAACCGAGGCCAGCGCTGGCGCGGCGTTTCTTGATGCCTTGCGTCAGGAGAAGGATCTGGACTGGACTTTCCTCTCGCCATCGGCAGAGTTCGTCGAAGGTGAGCGCACCGGTACCTTCCGCGTTGGCAAGGATCACTTGCTGGTGAGTGCCGAAGGTCGCAGCTGGATCACCTTCGCCGATTACGCGATTGCGCTGATTGACGAAGTGGAAACGCCGAAGCATTCGCGTCAGCGGTTTACGGTCGGGTATTAAGCTACGACGCAGACCCAATGTGGGAGCGGGCTTGCTCGCGAATGCAGTGTGTCAGTCACTTAAAATGTCGCTGACACTCCGCTTTCGCGAGCAAGCCCGCTCCCACAGGGGGATCTGTGTACTTCAGCGGGTATGCGCCTGCTCCACCAGCCAGATCATCAACTCCTCCAGCTGCGGCGACGCTTCCCCGCCCTGCGGCATCACCACGTAGTAGCCCAGCCCCGTTTTCACCTTCAGCTCAAACGGCATCACCAGCCGCCCCGCGCGCAGGTCATCGCCGATCAGCGACCAGTCGCCAATCGCCACACCCGTCCCATGCGACGCCATCGACATCGCCTGATCCAGCGTCTCGAAATGCTGCCCCATGTTGACGTTGCTCAACTGCAATTCGGCGGCGGTCAGCCACACCGTCCAGTCTTGGGTGTCGCGGGTCGGATGCAGCAGCAGATGCTGTTGCAGGTCGGCCGGTTCGCTCAGCGCCGGTGGGCCTTTCAATAATGCTGGCGAGCAGACCGGTGTCAGCTGTTCATCAAACAGATGCAGCGCGGTCGAGGAGTTGTCCGGCGGCGTGCCGTAGATCACCGCCGCATCGAATTGCTCGCGCTGAAAGTCGACGCCATGGGCCAGTGTAGTGGTCAGTTTGACCGGCACGTCCGGGCGCTCCTTTTGCCATTGCAGCAGGCGCGGCACCAGCCAGCGCATCACGCAGCTGGGCGCCTTGAGTTGCAGGGTTTGCCGCTTGCGACCGATCTGCTCGCTTGCCTCGCTGATCAAACCGAAGATCTTTTCCACCCGTGGCAGCCATTCGCGTCCTTCGGCGGTCAGTTCCAGGCCTCGGGCCAGACGGATGAACAACTCATACCCCAGATGAGCTTCCAGCCCGGCAATCTGCCGGCTCACTGCGCCCTGAGTGATGTGCAACTGCTCGGCCGCCCGGGTGAAGTTGCAGCACTGCGCAGTAATCAGAAACGTGTGCAGGGCGGGCAGGGGAGGCAGTCGTTTCATGTGGATCCAAGGTATGACGTGAGGACATGGCTAGTATGACTTTTAATCGATTGTTGCCGCTACCTGCCGCCCGTTCAATGAACCCATTCAAGGGCTCTTTGTAGGAGTGAGCCTGCTCGCGATTGCGATGTGTCAGTCACTGCGATGTTGAATGCACCGAAGTCATCGCGAGCAGGCTCACTCCTACACGGGATCTGTGTTTTCAGCTGACAAAAGGGCAATCGACATGGCGACGTGTGGCGAAGTACTGGTCAAGTTACTCGAGGATTACGGGGTCGAGCAGGTGTTCGGCATCCCCGGGGTGCACACCGTGGAACTGTATCGCGGGCTGGCCCGTTCGAGCATCAACCACGTCACTCCACGGCACGAGCAGGGCGCCGGATTCATGGCTGACGGCTATGCGCGCACCAGCGGCAAACCGGGTGTGTGCTTCATCATCACCGGCCCGGGGATGACCAACATCACCACCGCGATGGGCCAGGCCTACGCCGACTCGATCCCGATGCTGGTGATCTCCAGCGTGCAGACCCGCAGCCAGTTGGGCGGCGGTCGCGGCAAGCTCCATGAGTTGCCGAACCAGAGTGCGCTGGTCGGTGGCGTCGCGGCGTTCTCCCACACCCTGATGTCGGCGGCGGAATTGCCGGGGGTGCTGGCCCGTGCTTTCGCGCTGTTTCAGGCCGGGCGTCCACGTCCGGTGCACATCGAGATTCCGCTGGACGTGTTGGTGGAAGAAGCCGATGAACTGCTCGCCAGCATTCCGGTGCATATCGACCGCGCCGGGGCTGCACCGGCTGCAGTACGGCGCATGACTGAGTTGCTGGCCGGCGCTCGGCGTCCGCTGATTCTCGCCGGTGGCGGCGCCATCGATGCCGCCGCCGAACTCACCGAACTGGCCGAACTGCTCGACGCCCCGGTGGCGCTGACCATCAACGCCAAAGGCATGTTGCCCTCCAGCCATCCGCTGCTGATCGGCTCGACGCAAAGCCTGGTCGCCACTCGCGCACTGGTGGCCGATGCCGACGTGGTGCTGGCGATCGGCACCGAACTGGCCGAAACCGATTATGACGTGACCTTCGCCGGCGGCTTTGAAATCCCCGGCAAGTTGCTGCGCATCGACATCGACGCCGATCAGACCGTGCGCAACTATCCGCCGCACGTGGCCTTGGTCGCCGACTCGCGCAACGCTGCGCATGCACTGCTCGGCGCACTGTCGCAGCAGGCGCTGGCCGAGCGGCGTAACGATTGGGGCCAGGTGCGGGCAGCGCGTCTGCGCGATGAACTGGCCGCGACCTGGGATGCGCCAACCCTGGCCCAGACCCGTTTTCTGGAAACCGTGCTGCACGAATTGCCGGACGCAGTGTTCGTTGGCGATTCCACACAACCGGTGTACACCGGCAACCTCACCTTCAACCCGGAGCGACCACGGCGCTGGTTCAACTCGTCCACTGGTTACGGCACCCTCGGTTATGCCCTGCCGGCGGCTATTGGCGCGTGGCTCGGTGGCGGCATTGAGGGTGGCGCTCGTCCGCCAGTGGTGTGCCTGATCGGCGACGGCGGCTTGCAGTTCACCTTGCCGGAACTGGCCAGCGCGGTTGAAGCGCACACGCCGGTAATCGTCCTGCTGTGGAATAACCAGGGCTACGAAGAGATCAAGAAGTACATGGTCAACCGCGCCATCGAACCGGTCGGCGTCGATATCTACACCCCGGATTTTATCGGTGTGGCCAGGGCCCTTGGCTGCGCCGCCGAAGTGATCAGCACGGTTGAACAATTGCGCGGCGCGCTGCGTGCCGCCACCGATCGTCAGGGCCCGACCCTGATCGAAATCGACCAGAGCCAATGGATGCAGGCGGTGGCCCGATGATCAATTTTCCAACCACACTCGATGGCCTGTACATCAACGGCCAATGGTCGGCCGGGCGTGAACACCTGAGGGTGATCAATCCGGCGACCGAAGCGCTGCTGACCACGGTCAATGGCGGCGATGAAAGCGCGGTTGATCTGGCCGTCAGCGCCGCCACTGAAGCGTTCAAGCGCTGGTCGAAAACCACTGGCGCCGAGCGTGGCGCGATCCTGCGCAACATCGCCAATGGCGTGCGCAACGGCCGCGATCATCTGATGAAGCTGCAGTCGAGCAACAACGGCAAACCGCAATTCGAAGCGGCGATCGACGTCGATGATGTGATCGCCACTTTCGAGTATTACGCCGAATTGGCCGAAGGCCTCGACGCACAACTCGACAGCAACGTGGCGCTGCCCAGCGATGACTTCAGCGCGCGTCTGCGTCGTGAACCGTGCGGTGTGGTCGGGCTGATCGTGCCGTGGAATTTCCCGATGGTCACCACCGCGTGGAAGCTCGCCCCGGCCTTGGCCGCCGGTTGCTGCGTGGTGCTCAAGCCGTCGGAAGTCACGCCGCTGCCGGAGCTGGAACTGGCGGCGATCATTGCCGAGTCCGGCTTGCCCGACGGTGTGTTCAACCTGGTTTGCGGCACCGGTCTGGCGGTCGGTGCACCGCTATCGGCGGACCCGCGCATCGCCAAGATTTCCTTCACCGGCAGCAATGCCGTCGGCCTGCAGGTGATGCAGCGCGCCGCCGAAACGGTGAAGGGCGTGAGCCTGGAACTGGGCGGCAAATCTTCGCTGCTGGTGCTTGAAGATGCCGATTTGGAACTGGCGGTGGAACTGGCCTGCGGCGGCGGTTTCTTCAACGCCGGGCAGATGTGCTCGGCCACCAGTCGGGTGCTGGTTGCCGATGAGCTGGCCGATGAGTTTTTAGAGCGTCTGCAAAAGCGTGCGCAAGCGATTCGCGTGGCCGATCCATTCGATCCGGACGTCGAGATGGGCGCGCTGGTCAATCAGGCGCAATACCAGCGCGTGCTCGGCCACATCGACCGTGGTCTGAGCGCCGGAGCGAAGCTGGTGTGCGGTGGCAATCGTCCGGCGGATCTGCCGCGCGGCTATTTTTTGCAGCCAACGGTGTTCACCGACGTGCCCCTCGACAGTGCGTTGTGGTGTGAAGAGATCTTTGGCCCGGTGCTCTGTGTGCGCAGTTTCAGCAGCGAAGCCGAGGCGATTGCCTTAGCCAACGACAGCCAGTTCGGGCTGGTCGCCAGTGTGGTGACGCGTAACGCCGAGACTGCCGACCGGGTCGCCAACGCTCTGCAGGCGGGGCTTGTATGGCTCAACGCGCCGCAAGTGATCTTCCCGCAGACGGCGTGGGGTGGCTACAAGCAGAGCAGCATCGGCCGCGAATTGGGGCCTTGGGGCCTGGCCGCGTTTCAGGAAATCAAACACGTGATCCGGGCGCTTTGAACGCCCGAAAAAGGTGAGCGCATGCCTCGCAACGAGGCATGCATCGGTGTCATGGCTTCGATGAGTTTTTATCGATAGTCAGGTGTATTGCACGACCTCAGGATGAACCCGTCGGCAGCGCTGCAGGCCTTTGAACACAAGGCCTGCAGCGGATTCGGCCGCGCGGATGCAACGGTTGCGACCAACCTCATACTTAAAAGAACAAAGGGAGTCCGTCATGGGCGAGCACGATCTGAACAGGCGTCAATTCATTAAAACCGTCGGCGTCGCCTCGGTAGCGGCGGCGGCCCTGAGCATGCCCTTCATCCGGGCCAGCGCCAGCGACACGCGGTTCGCCGGCAAGACCCTGCGTTTGCTGACCTGGTCGGATGACACCGGCCTCGCCGCACTGCGCAACATTGCCGCCACCTTCGAGGCCAAGACCGGCGCCAAGGTCATCGCCGACCGCACCGGCAGCACCTCGGAAATGGTCGCCAAACTCAAGGCCGGCGGTGACCGTCCGCAGTACGACATCATCACCCTGGCCGGGGTCGGCGCCGAAGGTCTGGCCGCTGCGGGGCTGCTGGAAAAACCCGACCTCAACCGGATTCCAAACCTGATCGACGTACCGGAAAAATACCGCACCGGCGCCAACGGGCACGGCATCGGTTACCTGCTGTGGTGCAACAGTCTGGTCTACAGCACCCGCACCCTCAAACAGGCACCGGACAGTTATGCCGCGCTGTGGGATGCCGATCTGGCGCCGAACATTTTCCTGCCGCCGCCGAACTGGACCGAGGCGATGGACCTGATCATCATCGCCGCGAAACTGGCCGGCGGTGACGAACACAACATCGAGCCGGGCTTCAAGAAACTCGCCGAGCTGAAGGATCGCGTGGTCACCCTCGGCGAGAACCCGAACCAGATCGCCGAGCTGTTCCGCACCTGGTCGTTGGACATGGGTGGGCTGTACGCCCCCGCATTCTTCCCCAAGCAGATCCGCGATCCGAACTACGGCCTCGGTGCCACGTTCGGTATGAAGGAAGGTTTCTACACCGACCTGATGCTCTCGGTGATGCCGAAGAACCGTCCGGGCGACACCGACCTGGCCTACGCCTTCATCGACCACTCTCTCGACCCGCTGGTGCAGGGCAAGATGGCCGAAGACATCTTCAACGGCCCGGTCAACGCCAAGGCGATCATCTCCGCCGAAGCGCGCAAGAGCCCGTACATCCTCACGCCGGAGCAGATTGCCGAGAAGGCGATCATGCACGACAACGCCTTCCTGGCGACCGTGCATGACCAATGGATTCGTCGCTATACGGAAATTTTTTCTTCCTGACGCCGGCCTCCCGAACACCACGGGCCCCCTGTGGGAGCGAGTCCTGTGGTGAGGGGATTTATCCCCGATGGGCAGCGTAGCTGCCCCAAGATCAGCAAATACGGTGCATCAAATGTACCGCGCACGATGGTTTTGCGACTGCTTCGCAGCCGGTCGGGGATAAATCCCCTCACCACAAAAAATGACTCCCATAGGAGACAGAGGTGTTTGGCAGATTAGTTTTCCATTGACGAGATCATTGCTATGGAACATCAATCCCTGACCCAACCGGTCGGCGCCGCTGACGTGCGCCCGCCGCGGGGTATTTCGCCGACGGCGCGGGCGTGGTTTTTCCTCACGCCGTCGATGCTGTTTCTCGGTGTGCTGATCGCCGCCAGCCTGCTGGTGCTGCGCATGAGCGTCGGCACTAAAGGCGCGGAATGGAGCGGGTTCAGCCTCGCCAGCTACGCGCAATTGCTCGAACCCTATTACCTCAAATCCCTGCTGCTGACCCTGCGTCTGGCGCTGATCAGCGCAGTGATCGCGGTGCTGCTGGCGATCCCGGTGGCGTACACCATGTCACGGCTGACCTCGCCGTTCGTGCGGCGGATCTTCCTTGCCGCAGTGTTGCTGCCGCTGCTGGTCAACCTGCTGCTGCAAAGCTACGGCTGGCTGGTGATTCTCGGCCCGGGCGGGATGCTCAACCAGACGCTGATGGGCCTGGGCCTGATCAAGCGCCCGATCATGCTGCTGTACAACCAGAACGGCGTGCTGATGGGCCTGGTGCAGACCGCGTTTCCGCTGGCGGTGTTGCCGATTGCCAGCGCCATGCGCGGTGTTGCGCGTACCTACGAAGAGGCCGCCGCAACCTTGGGTGCCAGCCGTTTTCAGGTGTTCCGTCAGGTGGTGTTGCCGATGAGTCTGCCGGGGATTATCACCGGGGCGACGCTGGTGTTCGCCTACAACGCCAGCAGTTTTGTCGTGCCGTTGCTGCTCGGTGGCCGCCGTGTGCCGATGCTCGCGGTGATGGTGCATGACCAGATCGCGCCGCTGATGAACTGGCCCGCGGCATCGGCGGCCGGGGTGGTGCTGATCGTCACCACGCTGGCGATCATGACCCTGTCTGAATACATCACCGGCCGTCGTCGGCGTCTGCTGGAGGCTTCGCAATGAGTACCCTGACCAACAAGCGCATGGCGCTGCTGCCTGGCGACACCGGCAAGTTCGCCGGGATCCTCTCCGGGTTCATTCTGCTGCTGGCGGTGTTGCCGATCCTGACCATGATCGTCATGTCGTTCAGCGGTGCGTCGAACCTCGACTTCCCGCCGAGCAGCTACAGCCTGCAGTGGTACAAGGCGGCCTGGCACACCTTCGTCTCGCCGGACGCCAGCGACGTGCTGAGCCTCGGTCAGGCCATGGCCACCAGCCTGCTGGTGTCGTGTCTGACCATGGTCTTCGCCACGCTGATCGCGGTGCCTGCCGCCTATGCGCTGACCCGTTGCGATTTCCGTGGCAAAGCCGTGGCGCTGCAACTGATGTCGCTGCCGCTGGTGTTTCCGATGGTGGTGTTGGGACTGGCGTTGCTGCTGGTGTTCGACAGCCTGCCGTTCCACCTGACCACCTCGCGGCTGGTGATTGCTCACGTGATTCTGGCGCTGCCGTTCGTGGTGAAAAACTGCACCGCCGCGATGCTCTCCATCGGCAGCGAAGTCGAAGAGGCGGCGCGGATGCTCGGCGCTTCACCGCTGCGGGCGATTGTCGACGTGGTGGTGCCGTTGATGAAATCGGGGATTCTGGCGGGGATGCTGCTGGCGTTCATCGTCTCGTTCAACGAATTCACCGTGACCTATTTCCTCTACACCATCGACGTCATGACCGTGCCGATCTGGATGTACAGCCGCACCGTGTCATCGCTCGACCCTACCGTGTTCTCGTTTGCCGTGCTGATCGTGCTGATCGACTTCGTCCTGATCTGGGCGCTGGAGAAGCTGGTGGGCGAGGGCGGCGTTTCCTTTTGATTTGAGGTGCAACATGACTGGTCTGATTCTGGAAAACGTCGAGAAATTCTACGGCTCGGCTTGCGCGGTACAGGACGTCAACCTGCATTTGCCGGAAGGCAAGCTGGTGTGTTTTCTCGGCCCGTCGGGCTGCGGCAAAACCACCTTGCTGCGGATGATCGCCGGGCTGGAAACCCTGACCGGCGGCGAGATTCGCCTGGACGGCGAGAACATCGGTCACACCCCGGCGCACCTGCGCAACTTCGGCATGGTGTTCCAGTCGCTGGCGCTGTTCCCGCACATGACCGTCGGCGAGAACATCGCCTACCCGCTGAAACTGCGCGGCGTGAGCAAGGCCGAGCAGCAGGCGCGGGTGGTGGAGTTGCTGGAGTTGATTCAGCTGCAAGCAATGATCGATCGGCCGGTGGCGAAGCTTTCAGGCGGGCAACGGCAGCGGGTGGCGATTGCCCGGGCCATCGCCTCGCGGCCGAAAATCCTCCTGCTCGACGAACCGCTGTCGGCGCTGGACGCCAAGCTGCGCGAGTCGATGCAGGTGGAAATACGTCAGCTGCAACAGCGCTTGAACATCACCACGATCATGGTCACCCACGATCAGCGCGAAGCCATGACCATGGCCGACATCGTCGTGGTGCTGGGCGAGCACAAGGTGCAGCAGGTGGGCACACCGATCGAAATCTACCGGCACCCGGCCAACGAGTTCGTCGCCGACTTCATCGGTTCGGGCAACATTTTTCCGGCCACGGCGCTGGGTGACGGCAAGGTCAGTTTGCCGGGCGGTGATGCGCTGCAAGTGCCGATCTGCAGCAGCATCGAAGCGGGGCAGAAGGTGAAGATGCTGATTCGTCCGGAGGATCTGCAACTGTCCGCGCCACAAGCCACGGCGGGCAATCGCTTGCTCGGCAAGGTGACGTTCGTGCGCGATATCGGCGCGACCATCGAGACCACGGTGGAGTGTTCCGGGGTGACGTTCACGGCGCTGAGCACGCCGTGTCAGGGGATCGGTTTGGGGGTCGGGCATCCGGTGTCGGTGATGTTGCCGAGCGAGGCGTGTCGAGTGTTGGGGGCTTGATCAGGATTTGATGGTGATCTTGCCGATGCCATCGCGAGCAGGCTCACTCCTACAGGGGAACGCATTCCAACTGTAGGAGTGAGCCTGCTCGCGATAGGGCCATAAGCCTCACCGCAGATGCCGGATCAGACCGACTGCCGCAACCGCGCCAGATCCCGCAACGGCGGTGCACCAAACAAGCGGCTGTACTCGCGGCTGAACTGCGACGGGCTTTCATAGCCCACGCGATAGCCCGCCGCCGACGCTTCCAGCCCTTCGGCCAGCATCAGGCGCCGCGCTTCCTGCAGGCGCAATTGCTTCTGGTACTGCAACGGACTCATCGCGGTCATCGCCTTGAAGCGGTGATGCAGGGTTGAAACGCTGAGGTTGACTTCTTTCGCCAGATCATCAATGCGCAGCGGCTGTTCGAAGTTGCCGTTGAGCCATTTGATCGCCTGGCTGATGCGGTGGCTCTGGCTGTTGGCAATCGCGATTTCATACAAGCGATGGCCCTGCGGACTGCGCAGCAGGCGATAAAGAATCTCCCGGCGAATCAGCGGCGCGAGCATGGCGATGTCTTTCGGCGCATCCAGCAGTCGCGCCAGACGCAACACCGCGTCGAGCATCGCGCTGTCGATCTTTTCCACATACAGGCCGCGCCCGGTCGGTCGGGTCGGCACGCCCATGGGGCCGGCGTCGGCAATCAGTGCGGTGATTTCCGCCGGGTCGATGTCCAGGCGCACGGCGAGAATCGGATCCTCCGGCGAGACATTCACTACCCGTCCGCTGAGCGGCATCGAGACCGAGACCACCAGGTAATTCAGCGGGTCGTAATTGAAGAACTCATCGGCCAGGCGCACCTCTTTGCGGCCCTGAGCCATGATGCACAGCGCCGGTTGCGCAAGTACCGGGGCGAAGTCATGGGACTGGGTATGGCGCGACATGAACAGCGAGCCGATGGCGGTCTGGTAACTGCCGTCGTCCGTGGTGTTGCGGCGGATGATCGCCGCGAGTTCTGCACGCTGTTTTTCCATGTCGGCATCGGGCGGAGACTGGAAACGATCGAATGACGTCATGCACGGCATCCTCGGCAAGGAATCTGGAATGGAGCAGAGCATATGTTTGTGCAAGCGCCAGCGGTAGACACATCCTGTCAAATGCTTGCCTGATTCTGCATGGGCTGCTTTTGCGTGCCGGCCATCAGCCCGCGACCGCCACCTTACCCCTTGGGTCGAAAACCCCTGTAGGAGCTGCCGAAGGCTGCGATCTTTTGATTTTAAAAACAAAAGTCAAAAGATCGCAGCCTTCGGCAGCTCCTACACAAAAGCGTTGTGACAGCGGTGTGACAGGTTTCTACCCATCGATGCGGGGCGTTTGTGCAGTCTCGCAGGATTGTGCAACGCAGCGGCAGGAATCGACTAACGGCACCTTGCGCCCGGCCCTTAACCTTTGATCCTGTCGCAGCCCGTCCCCCGGCTGCCACGCGACTCCCTGGGAGGGTTGAACATGTCCAAGCAGATTCCCGTCAGTCATATGGCCTTCGTTCGAGCGCGCGCCGGACGCTCCGCCGAACTGGGTGTACGCCTCAGTGCCTTGATCGAACCGTCACGCAACGCCCCCGGTTGCCTGAACTTTGCCCTGCAGCATTCGCAATGCGATCCGGAGCTGTGGCTGGTCTCCGGTTTCTGGAGCCATCAACAGGCAATGACCGCGTATTTCAACAGCCCGTCGATGCAGATCTTTGCCGAATTGGTTCAGGATCTGGTGGTCAACAGCCTGGATTTCCACACCTTCAAAGAAGTGTCGGCGGCGCAGGCGCTCGGACAATGCCCGGCACCGATACACAAACTCGCCGGTTGAGGGTTTAATGTCCGGCTTATTCATCTGAGCCAGGATGTGTGCCATGGCACGTAAAGAGTTTGAACACTTCGAAGCAGTCTCCGCAGTCGTCCCCGTCGAGTTGGGCGGCAACAAGGGTTACCACGCGGCAATCGCGGTCAAGGCCCTGGTCGATGGCGGTGCGCCACGCTTCCACAAACTGCTGGGTGATCAGGTTTTCCCCGGCGCCATCGCTGCCGATGAGGCTGCCATCAATGAGCTGGACCGCCTCAAGGGCGTCACTGATGACGCCGAGCTGATCTGGTAACTGCGCTTACTTGCCCGCCCCCGGGCGCCACATCTTGAACAGGGCTTCAGGCCCCAACTGGAAATAATCCGCCGGCCCGCCGCCGCGCAGAATCGGTTCTGCCGCGGCGGTGTCGTAGATCCCGTCCTTCAACAGCCATTTGGCGATATGCACGGCGACCACTTCGCCCAGCACTAGCCAGCTCGGCACGGTTTCGCCATCGGCGCGCTGCAACTGGATGATCTGCGTGACCTTGCACTCGAAGGACACCGGGCTTTCGGCCACCCGTGGTACCGCAATCACCTTCGAAGCCACGGTCGTCAGCCCCGCCAATTCAAACTCGTTGACCTCAGGCGCGACCATCGCGCAGCTCTGGTTCATCTGCTCGGCCAGCGGCCGGGTGGCGAGGTTCCAGGCGAACTCGCCGGTCTGCTCGATGTTGTTCAGGCTGTCTTTGCGCCCGATGCTGGAAAAACCAATGATCGGCGGAATGTAGTTGAACGCGTTGAAGAAACTGTAAGGCGCAAGATTCAGCTGGCCGTCGGCATCCTGCGAAGAAATCCAGCCGATGGGACGCGGGCCGACGATGGCGTTGAACGGATCGTGGGGCAGGCCGTGGCCGTTGGCGGGTTCGTAGAAGTGGATGTCATCGGACATGGCTGGAGGTTCCTGGAGGGCGTTTGTAGGAGGCAATAGTGCAAGTCTGAAACAGCATTTTCCAGTCACACAAAGATATTCCAGTTGATGCAATCCCCTTTGTGGCAGCGGGTTGCTCGCGAATGCAATCTTTCAGTTGCCACAGTGGTTGACTGACCCGGCGCTTTCGCGAGCAAGCCCGCTCCCACAGGGGATATTTGCCATGCCCCAGAAATGACTAAGCCCGGCCGAAGCCGGGCTGTGCGCTTTACGACTGCAATCAGCTGATCGAAGCGGATTGGGTGCGGTCGTAGCCGTCAGCGGCGAAGGCAGCCGAACCGGTGCGGTCGTAGCCGTCTTCAGCAAAGGTCGCCGAACCGGTGCGGTCGTAGCCATCCTCGGCGACAGTTGCCGAGCCAGTGCGGTCGTAACCATCGGCAGCGACGGCCGAGCCAGTGCGATCAAAACCGTCGGCAGCGACGGCCGAGCCAGTGCGGTCATAACCATCGGCAGCGACGGCCGAGCCAGTGCGGTCATAACCGTCGGCAGCAAAGGTGTTGGCGGCCATTACGGACAAGGCGAAAGCGAGGATCAGTTTGGTTTTCATGTGAGTGACTCCAGATTCGTTGGCGGGTGTGTCTTGCATGGGTTTAATGCTACGCCAACTAAATTGATAAAAAAGCGCAAATAAATGCTAAAAACTATCGATTAACTTGATATTAAGGGCGGCGCATTGAATGGGCTTCCACTGTCGGGAGCGAACGCCGCGCGGGTCATCGATCAGGTAGTGGCAGGATGCCGAGGCAGCATTAATGGGGGATTAATCGCTGATTTTCGCGATATGACGGATTTTTCATCTGTTGCCGACCGGTTTTTCACCGGTACGACGCCAGTCTGCCCACGGCCAGAAAACCAAGAACCGGCCGTCCCACACTGGAGCTTTGCTTGCGATGAACAAACTGCCTCAAATCACCCTGGCGTTCTGGGTCATGAAAATCTGCGCGACGACCCTGGGGGAAACCGCGGGGGACTTGCTGTCGATGACCCTCAACGTGGGGTACGCCCTCAGCTCGCTGATCCTGATCAGCGTGTTCGTGCTGACGCTGATCAGCCAACTGATGGCCAAGACCTACAAGCCGCTGCTGTACTGGATCGTGATTCTGTCGACCAGCACCGCCGGCACCACCATGTCCGACTTCATGGATCGCACCCTTGAACTGGGCTACGCCACCGGGTCGATGATCCTGATTGCGATTCTGTTGGCGATCTTCACGGCCTGGCGCCTGAGCGGCGACTCGTTGAACGTCAGCAAGGTGCAGACCTTCCGTGGCGAGATTTTCTACTGGATGGCGATTCTGTTTTCCAACACCCTGGGCACGGCGCTCGGTGACTACCTGGCCGATGATTCGGGCCTGGGTTTTGCCGGTGGCGCGCTGCTGATCGGCTCGACCATTGCCGTGGTCGTGGCGCTCAAATACTTCACGAAGATTTCGTCGGTGCTGTTGTTCTGGGTGGCGTTCGTGCTGACCCGGCCGTTCGGTGCGACCCTGGGCGACCTGATGACCAAGTCCCATGAAAAGGGCGGCCTGGACTTCGGCACCATCGGCTCGTCGGCGGTGTTGGCGGGGATTCTGCTGGTGATGATTGTCGGCGCGTCGTATGCGCAGAAGCGTTATGGCAAGCCGCCGGTTGCCGAGTTGACTTGATACTCGAGTCGCCTCATTCGCGAGCAGGCTCGCTCCCACAGGGGACTTGTGTCGATCACGATCCAATGTGGGAGCGAGCCTGCTCGCGAAGGGGCCATCACAGCCACCGTTGCAGTGGCTGTGAAAACCCGATCAGTCAGTCACGATCCGCGAGTGTTTCTGCGTGTCTTTCATGGTGATGTACACCAGCAGCGACACCGCGATGCACGCGGTCACGTACCAGTAGTAACCGGTTTCCATGCCGATGCTCTTGAACCACAGCGCGATGTATTCGGCGGTACCACCGAAGATCGACACGGTCAGTGCGTACGGCAGACCGACGCCCAGCGCGCGGATTTCGGTCGGGAACAGTTCGGCTTTCACCACGGCGTTGATCGAGGTGTAGCCGCTGACGATGATCAGTGCCGCCATGATCAGGAAGAACGCGCCCCACCAGGTCTGGATGGTGTGCAGGGTCATCAGGATCGGCACGGTGAAGATCGTCCCGAGCACGCCGAAAGCGATCAGGATCGGACGCCGACCGATCTTGTCCGACAGGCCACCGATGATCGGCTGCAGGCACATGAACAGGAACAGCGTGGCGGCAGAAATGGTGGTCGAGTCGGAGATGCTCATGCCGACGGTGTTCACCAGGTATTTCTGCATGTAGGTGGTGTAGGTGTAGAACGCCAGCGTCCCGCCCATGGTCAGGCCGACCACGGTCAGCAGTTCTTTCGGGTGCCGCAGCAAGGTGCGCATCGCGCTTTCCTTGGACTTCTCTTTCTTGGTGAACGACTCGGTTTCTTCCATGCCGCGACGCAGGTACAGCGCGACGACCGCGCACAGCGCGCCGATGGCGAACGGAATACGCCAGCCCCACGCGTACAGCTGTTCGGTGGTCAGCATGTTCTGCAAAACGATCAGCACGCCCAGGGCGATGAGCTGACCAGAGATCAGGGTCACGTACTGGAAGCTGGAGAAGAAGCCGCGACGTTCCTTGGTCGCCATCTCCGACAGATAGGTGGCGGAGGTGCCGTATTCACCGCCGACCGACAGGCCCTGCAGCAAACGGGCGAAGACCAGCAGGATCGGCGCGCCGATGCCGATGGTTTCATAGTTGGGGCTGAGGGCGATCAGCAGCGAGCCGAAGCACATCAGGTAGACCGAAGCCATCAGGGCTTTCTTGCGCCCGACCTTGTCGGCATAGAGACCCATCAGCCAGCCACCGATCGGACGCATCAGGAAGCCCACGGCGAAGATCGCGGCGGTGTTCATCAGTTGCGCGGTGGTGGAACCGGCGGGGAAGAAGGTCTTGGCGAAGTACAGCGAGAAAGCGGCGTAGACGTACCAGTCGTACCACTCGACCATGTTGCCGACCGAGCCGCTGAAGATCGATTTGATCCTGCTGGCGGTGGTTCTTTCTTTGGCGGGCGCGGCAGCCGACCCAAGGGGCAGGGCGTTGGAGTTATCCATTGAAGGATCCTTCGTTTAATTGTTTTTGTGGAGCGCGTTGGAACGCAGCCTGCTGGGGCTATAGCAGGAGCTGTGCCAACGGGGGGAGGGCCGGTTTAGAGGGGGCGGCAGGATTTTATGAGCGGAAATCCGCTTATTGCCTGATTTGATTGAGCGGAAAATCGCTCATTAGAGTGGATATTTGCTGCGGCTCAACGGGCCCCTTCGCGAGCAGGCTCGCTCCCACAGAGGAAGACGCGGCGAGCACAAATCCCATGTGGGAGCGAGCCTGCTCGCGAAGTGGCCACTAGCGGCAATCAATAAATCAGCTGCCCGGAACAAACATCTCCCGGCTCAACCCATGCCGCTGCAGCTTTTCATTGAAGGTCCGGCGCGGCAGTTGCAACTCTTCCAGCACCGCTTTCACATCGCCCTTGTGCCGGGTCAGCGCCGCGCGCAGGCATTGCGCTTCAAAGGCTTCCTGCTGCGCGGCGAGAGACTGGCCCGGATCGATGCCCTGCACCGGCTCATCCAGCCCCAGCACCTGGCGCTCGGCGACATTCGCCAGTTCCCGCACGTTGCCCGGCCAGTCGTGGCTGAGCAGGTGGCTCAATTGCGCTCCGCTCAACGGCGGGAACGTGCGGCCCAGACGCTGGGCGGCGCTGAAGGCGAACGATTCGAACAGCAGCGGAATGTCTTCGCGGCGATCGCGCAGCGGCGGCAGGCGCAGTTCGGCGACGTTCAGGCGATACGCCAGGTCTTCGCGAAAACGTCCGGCCCGGGCCTCATCCAGCAGATCAGGCTTGGTCGCGGCGACGATCCGCAGATCCACGCGAATGCTCTTGTTCGAGCCGAGGCGCTCCAGCTTCTGCTCCTGCAACACCCGCAGCAATTTCACTTGCTGAGCCAGCGGCATGCTTTCGATTTCATCGAGGAACAACGTGCCGCCATCGGCATATTCCAGTTTGCCGATGCGCTTGCCGGAAGCGCCGGTGAACGCGCCACTTTCATGACCGAACAGCTCGGCTTCGAACAACTGCTCGGGGATCGCCGCGCAGTTCAGCGCCACGAAGGGCTTGTCGGCGCGCGGGCCGAAATCATGCAGGCAGCGGGCGATCAGTTCCTTGCCGCTGCCGGTTTCACCGCGGATCAACACGTTGACCGGCAGCGCCGCCAGATCCAGCACTTGCCGGCGCAAAGTCTGCATGCCACGGGACACGCCGAGCAGCGTCGCATCGAGTCTGGCGCGGTGGTCGGCCTGCTCGTGCAGGGCGCGGTTTTCCAATACCAGTCGCCGCTTGTCGAGTGCCCGGCGCAGGCTGCCGAGCAGGGTTTCCGGGCTGAACGGCTTTTCCAGAAAGTCGTAGGCGCCGTCACGCATGGCTTCGACCGCCATCGGCACATCGCCGTGACCGGTCAGCAGTATCACCGGCAAATCGCTGTCACGGCGCTGCACTTCGGCCAGCAACTGCAGCCCACTGAGCCCGGGCATGCGCACATCGCTGAGGATCACCCCGGGGAAGTGGCTGGGCAGTGCGGCGAGGCAATCCTCGGCGCGGCTGAACAGCTGCACCGCGAACCCCGACAGGCTCAGCCATTGCTCGACAGCGCTGCGAATGCTGCTTTCGTCATCGACCACCATCACCGAGTTGAGCATCAGATGTGTGCCTCCAGATCGATCGGCAGGGTCAGGCTGAACACCGCGCCGGCCTCGCCATTTTCAACGCTCAGACGCCCGCCGGATTCATGCACGATGGCAAAGGATACCGCCAGCCCGAGGCCGAGACCGTCGCCCACCGGTTTGGTGGTGAAGAACGGGTCGAATACCTGGTTCAAGTGCTGTTCGGCAATCCCGCCGCCATTGTCGATCACGCTCAGGCGCCACAGTTGTTCGTCCACCTCCAGGCGAATTTCCAGGCGCTTGCACGGTTTGCCCTGCATCGCATCGAGGGCGTTGCGCAGCAGGTTGATCAACACCTGTTCGAGACGGATCGCATCGCCACGCACCCACGCCGGACGCGTCAGGTGCAGCACCAGACTGACCTGTTCATCACGCAGGCGCGCGTCGAGCAGTTGCAGCGACTGATCGACCACGGTCGCCAGGTCCAGCCGTTCGCGCAGGCCGCTGGGGCTTTTGCGGGCGAAGGTTTTCAGGTGGCCGGTGAGCGACGCCATGCGCGTGAGCATGTCGTCCACCGGTTTGAGCGCCTTGTACGCATCATCGACTCGGCCATGTTCGAGCAGCAGGCGCAGCGTCGCCAACTGCATGCGTTGCGCGGTCAGCGGTTGATTGATCTCGTGGGCCAGTGCGGCGGACATCTGCCCCAGCGCCGCGAGCTTGGCCGATTGCACCAGACCGTCCTGCGCGGTGCGCAGATCGCGGGTGCGTTCTTCGACCAGTTGTTCGAGTTCTTCGCGGTTGCGCTGACGCACTTTCGACAGGCGCCAGCGCTGATTGAGGAACAGCAGCAAAAACACCAGCGCCAGCCATACACCTGCGGCGGCCAGCCCGGCGTTGCGTAAGTCTTCGAAAGCCACTTGCGGGCGGCGCAACAGGTGCAGGGTCCAGCCTTCGGTGGCCAGCGGCAGCGATTCCCACAAGTAGTCCGCCGTTCCGTCCGGGCCTTCGACCCGGCGCAGGTCGCTGTTGTCGTCGAAGTGACGCAGCGACAAATGCGTCAGCGGGATCAGCGATTGTTTGTCGTACTGGCGCGTGCGCTTGATCTCGTCCATGTCGCGGCTGTCCAGCGGCCGCAACGAGCGATAGCGCCAGCCGGGCTGGTTGGCGATGAAGATGATCCCGCGTGCATCGCTGACCAGCAGCGTGTCGCTGCCCTGGCTCCATTCGCGCTCAAGCTCGGGGAACTCCAGTTTGACTACCATCGCGCCAAGGAACTCGGCGTTGTCGCCGAGCACCGCGCTGGACAGAAAATAGCCGGGGATGCCGCTGGTCACCCCCACCGCATAAAAGCGCCCGCTGCCCTGAGTGCGGGTCTGGCTGAAGTACGGACGAAAACCGTAGTTGTGGCCGACGTAACTGCTCGGCAGGCGCCAGTTGCTGGCGGCCACCGCGAGGCCGCTGTGATCAAGCAGCTCGAGGGTCGAGGACTGCGCCGCGCCGTTGATCTGCTCCAGCTTCAGATTCAGCACATTCTGTTGTTCCGCGCCCACCGGCCCGGCCAGCGCGCTGCGCAATTGCGGGTCCAGCGCCAGCACGGCGGGCAGGGCGCGATAGCGGTCGATCAGGGTGTGCAACGAGTTGGCATACAGCGCCAATTGCTGGCTGGCACGGGTCGCGTCTTCCTCCATCGCCTGGCGTTCGGCGTGGCGGATGGCAAGGGTGGCCGCAAGCACGGCACCGGCGATGATCAGCAGGGTATACAACGACAGGCGCAAAGTACGGGAAGTCGGCAGCATGCTGGGCTAATGGATAAAGGGACGGGCGGGCACGATAGCATGGGCCTGCCCGTCCTTCTCGTCTGACGCGTTACCTGATCAGACCGCCGTGAACCGGTGTGAGTGTGAAAGCAGCATGGTGCGTGTATAAGCCAGCTCGCCAATGACGGCTTGCGTGGCCTGTGTCAGGCTTTCGACGCTGTCACTCGAACAAACCAAACGCTTGCTGAAAGTGGCAATCGTCGAACTCTTGGCGATGGAGGGCGGGGTGATACTGAGGTCTTGATCAGCCAAGAGTCACATACATTGCACAGGCGAAGACGCAGATGGATTGACGCTAACAACGATCACGGCAGCGCACACCTGTCAGATCTGACAGGTGCGCTCAAGCCCAAGGTATGTGTCGTTCTCCCAGGCATAAAAAAGGCCGGCCCGTCGATTGACGGGCCGGCCTTTTTTTCCAGCTGCGAAACGCTTACTGCACTTCTACCGCCAGGCTTTCGGCGATCTTCTGTTGCCAGATCGCCGGGCCGGTGATGTGTACCGACTCACCGTTGCTGTCCACCGCGACGGTGACCGGCATGTCCTTGACCTCGAACTCGTAGATCGCTTCCATGCCCAGCTCGGCGAAGGCCAGCACCTTGGACTTCTTGATGGCCTGGGCCACCAGGTAAGCGGCGCCGCCCACGGCCATCAGGTACACGGCCTTGTTGTCCTTGATCGCTTCGATCGCGGTCGGGCCACGTTCGGACTTGCCGATCATGCCCAGCAGGCCGGTCTGCTCAAGGATCTGACGGGTGAACTTGTCCATCCGCGTCGCGGTGGTCGGGCCAGCCGGGCCAACCACTTCGTCACCGACCGGATCAACCGGGCCGACGTAGTAGATGAAGCGGCCTTTCAGATCCACCGGCAGGGTTTCACCCTTGTTCAGCATCTCGACCATGCGCTTGTGCGCCGCGTCGCGACCGGTGAGCATCTTGCCGTTGAGCAGGACGGTTTCGCCCGGCTTCCAGCTCTGCACTTCTTCCGGGGTCAGGGTGTCGAGGTTGACGCGACGGGCCGACGGGCCGGCTTCCCAGACGATTTCCGGGTAGGCATCCAGCGATGGCGCTTCCAGCGAGGCCGGGCCAGAACCGTCGAGCACGAAGTGCGCGTGACGGGTGGCGGCGCAGTTCGGGATCATGCACACCGGCAGCGAGGCGGCGTGGGTCGGGTAGTCCATGATCTTCACGTCGAGCACGGTGGTCAGGCCACCGAGGCCCTGGGCGCCGATGCCCAGTTGGTTGACCTTCTCGAACAGCTCCAGACGGATCTCTTCGATACGGTTCTGCGGGCCACGGGCTTTCAGTTCGTGAATGTCGATGGATTCCATCAACACTTCCTTGGCCATCACTGCGGCTTTCTCGGCGGTGCCGCCGATACCGATGCCCAGCATGCCCGGTGGGCACCAGCCGGCGCCCATGGTCGGAACGGTCTTGAGCACCCAGTCAACGATCGAGTCGGACGGGTTGAGCATGGCCATTTTCGACTTGTTCTCGGAACCGCCGCCCTTGGCCGCCACGTCCACTTCCACGGTGTTGCCCGGGACGATGGAGTAGTGGATGACCGCCGGGGTGTTGTCCTTGGTGTTTTTGCGAGCGCCCGCCGGGTCGGCGAGGATCGAGGCACGCAGGACGTTTTCCGGCAGGTTGTAGGCGCGGCGCACGCCTTCGTTGATCATGTCGTCCAGGCTCATGGTCGCGCCATCCCAGCGCACGTCCATGCCCACACGCACGAACACGGTGACGATGCCGGTGTCCTGGCAGATCGGCCGGTGGCCGGTGGCGCACATGCGCGAGTTGATCAGGATCTGCGCGATCGAATCACGGGCCGCTGGCGATTCTTCGCGCAGGTAGGCTTCGTGCATCGCCTGGATGAAATCCACGGGGTGGTAATAGGAAATGAACTGCAGGGCGTCGGCAACGCTCTGAATCAGGTCGTCTTGCTTGATCACGGTCATGAGTCGCGCTCCTCTAAAAGACGGGAACATTCAATAAGGTGCTTGCAGCTTGGGTGCATCGGTCGGTCGCAAGCACCTTTCAAGGCACGCCGGGGCAGCTGGCGCGACGCTAAAAAGGCGCGGCAGTATACCGCGCCTCTTCGGGGCATACACGCGTCGGCAGTCATTCGTTGGTCGTATGGTTGGGCGAATATCGAACATTGGGTTTGTACTTCAATACCCACCCCCTCACCCCAGCCCTCTCCCCCAAGGGGGCGAGGGGGGAAGGGAGCCGATTTGTGGCGAATTCAAAACCTGAGTTCGGCATGATGTATCAGGTCGGCGTATCTCAAATAAACAATGCGGTCAGTTCCCTATCTCTCGGGGAGAGGGCTAGGGTGAGGGGCTTTTGAGGCCACACTTTTGACGTCAATTTTCGAGCCCGAAAATCGGTGGTCATTTATCGACCGCCCCTCTAAAGTGGCATCCGGTCTGTAGAGTAGGACACTCGGTCAGCCTCCTATCGCACGGTGAGTCAACGATTGACCCATAACGCCATTCAACGTCTTTTGCTCAAGCGCTTTGCCCTCGCCGCAGCCACCTATGGATTGGCTTTGCTGCTGCTGTGGCTGGCGTTTTTCACCGGGCATTACCCGCAATCATTGAACAGCGTGGCCATCGGCAGCGCGCTGGTGGTGATCTGCCAGGCCACGTTGTTTACGCTGTTCTGGTCCGGGCGCAACCAGCGCTTTGCCGACCCCAGCCTGACCGAAGCGCAAGTGCTGCTCGGGCTCGGCTGGCAGACCTGGCTGATCGCTCATCTGGACGAAGCACGCGGCGCGTTTCTGGTGTTCTACGTGCTGATCCTGCTGTTCGGCCTGTTTCATTTAACCCGGCGCGCGTTCATTCGTTGCGCGCTGCTGGTGTTCTTCAGTTTCTGTGCGATCACCCTCTGGGACGGCTACCACTTCCGTCTGCCGGATCCGGCGCTGGCGGCGTTGCAGGTGTGCATTCTGGCGATGGTGCTGGCGTGGCTGGTGATTTACGCACGCTTCGTCCAGGTTTCACGGCAGCGCATGCGCCAGCGCCGGTTTGCCTTGCAGGCGCATCAGGACACCCTGCGCGGGATGATGCGCCAACTCGAAGATCTGGTGGCCACCGATGAACTGACCGGACTGTTCAATCGCCGGCATTTTCTGCGTCTGGCCTCACGGGAACTGGCGGAGATGGAGCCAGGCGTGGTGCATGGTCTGGCGCTGATCGACCTCGACCACTTCAAGCGCATCAACGACCTGCACGGCCATGCCGCCGGCGATCAGGTGTTGCAGGCGTTCGCCGGCGTGGCGGGTGCCTGCCTGCGTGACGGCGACGTGCTGGCGCGTTACGGTGGCGAGGAATTCGTGGTGTTGCTGCCCGACTGCGATGCCGAACGCCTGACGGCCTGTTGTGAACGTCTGCGCATCGCGTTCACCGACGTCGAACTGGTGGGCCTGAATGTGCGCAGCCTGAGCCTGTCGGCAGGCATGACCTTGCTGGAACTGGGCGATGATCTCGACGATGCCTTGCAGCGTGCCGATCAGGCGCTGTACCGGGCCAAGCGCGACGGGCGCAATCGCTGTGCAGCAGCATGGGAGAATGTGGATGCCTGAACTTCGCGTCGGTGATCGGCAATGGTCGGTGGCGGCGGGCAGCAATTTGCTCGACGCGCTGAATCAGCACGGCGTCGCGGTGCCTTACAGCTGCCGCGCCGGCAGTTGCCATGCCTGTCTGGTGCAGTGTGTTCAGGGTTCGCCCGCCGACAGTCGCCCGGATGCCTTGAGCGCCGAACAGCGCCAGCAAGGCTGGCGGCTGGCCTGTCAGTGTCAGGTCACGGAAGATTTGCAGGTACACACCTTCGACCCCGTCACCGACGGGCGCCCGGCGCTGGTCGAGGCGCTGGACTGGCTCAGTGATAACGTCCTGCGTTTGCGCCTCACCCCGCAGCGACCGCTGCGCTACAGCGCGGGGCAACATCTGGTGCTGTGGATCAACCACATCGCCAGACCCTATTCGCTGGCGAGCCTGCCGCAAGAAGACCGCTTTCTCGAGTTCCACCTCGACTGCCGCCAGCCCGGCGAATTCAGCGATGCGGCGCGGCGCCTGCAGATCGGCGACCCGATCCGCCTCGGCGAACTGCGCGGCGGCGCGTTGCATTACGACCCGGACTGGCACTCGCGCCCGCTGTGGCTGCTGGCGGCCGGCACCGGGCTGGGCCCGTTGTTCGGCGTGCTGCGCGAAGCTTTGCGCCAGGATCATCAGGGCGCCATCCGCGTCATTCACCAGGCCCATGACGCGCGCGAGCACTATCTGGCCAAACCCCTGGCGGCGCTTGCCGCGCAGCGCGAAAACCTCAGCGTCGAGCTGTGGACGGCGGCCGAGTCAGCCGCCGCTTTGGCGCAACTGCGCCTTGTTTCCCGGCAAACCCTGGCCTTAGTCTGCGGCTCAAGCGCCAGCGTCGATGCTTTTGCCAAGCGTCTGTACCTGGCCGGACTGCCGCGCAATCAACTGCTGGCCGATGTGTTTTTGTCCCGCGGTTAAGCGCTGAATCTCGTGTGAAGGTGAACTCCTGTGGCGAGGGGATTTATCCCCGATGGGCTGCGTAGCGGCCCCAAAAAATTGTGAGCGCTGCGCACTCAATCGGGGATGAATCCCCTCGCCACAGAGAACCTCTTAAAACAGCCATGTTGAGACACGCCATGACCGAAGCCATCCTGCTGGAACGCGAACGCGGTTTGCTCACCCTGCGCCTCAACCGTCCGGACAAGAAAAACGCCCTGACCCGCGCGATGTACAGTCGCCTCGCCGAAGCCCTGAAGCAGGCCGACAACGATCCTGACATCAACGCCGTGCTGATCACCGGCGGCGCCGAGTGTTTCACCGCCGGCAACGACATCGCCGACTTCATCCAGCAACCGCCGAGCGACCTCGACAGCCCGGTGTTCCACTTCATGCTCAACCTACTCGAATGCCGCAAACCGGTGATCGCCGCTGTGGCCGGCGCAGCGGTGGGCATCGGCACCACGTTGCTGCTGCACTGCGATCTGGTTTACGTCGCCCGCGATGCTCGCTTGCGCATGCCGTTCGTCAATCTCGGTTTGTGTCCGGAGTTCGGCTCCAGCCTGATCCTGCCGCGTTTGCTTGGCCAAGCCAAAGCGGCGGAGTTGTTGCTGCTCGGCGAAGGTTTTACCGGTGAACAGGCGGCGCAGTGGGGCATTGCCAGCGAGGCGTTGGGCAGCGGCGAAGCGGCACTGAACAAGGCGCGGGAGATGGCGTTGCGTTTCGACGAACTGCCGCCGGAGGCGGTGCGTATCAGCAAACAACTGATGAAAGCGCCGGACCGCGAACTGATCCGTCAGGTGATCGAGGAGGAGGGCGCATTGTTCACCCAGCGGTTGCGCTCGCCGGAGGCGCTGGCGGCGTTGACCGGGTTTATCAAACGGCATTGAAAGCTTCGCTGACTGGGCTGGCCTCATCGCTGGCAAGCCAGCGCCCACCGTTTTTTGTGGCGGCTGCAAAAAAGCGTTGGGCGCCGCCGGACCCTGTGGGAGCTGGCATGCCAGCGATGAGGCCTGAATAGGCGCAACACCTTGCGGAGCAGAAAACGAAAAGCCCCGACACTCACATGCCGGGGCTTTTGTTTTTCAGCGAACAGTCATTCAGACCTGCGGGTCACCCACGTGCAGGATCTTCATGCCGTTGGTGCCACCGGTGGTGTGGTAGCTGTCGCCCTTGGTCAGGATGACCCAGTCGCCTTTTTCCACAACGCCGCGCTTGACCAGCTCGTCGATCGCTTTCTGGCTGACTTCGTTCGGGGCCAGCGAAGCCGGGTCGAACGGAACGGTGTACACGCCACGGAACATCGCCGCGCGGGCCTGGGCTTCGCGGTGCGGGGTGAAGGCGTAGATCGGCACCGAGGAACGGATACGCGACATGATCAGCGGGGTGTAGCCACTTTCGGTCAGAGCGATGATCGCTTTCACGCCCGGGAAGTGGTTGGCGGTGTACATGGTCGCCAGGGCGATGCTTTCGTCGCAGCGCTCGAATTCCTTGCCGATACGGTGGCTGGACGTCTTGCTGGTCGGGTGCTTTTCAGCGCCGACGCAGATGCGCGCCATCGCCTGAACGGCTTCCAGCGGGTAGAGGCCGGCAGCGGATTCGGCCGAGAGCATCACGGCGTCGGTGTAGTCGAGCACGGCGTTGGCCACGTCGGACACTTCGGCGCGGGTTGGCATCGGGTTCTGGATCATCGACTCCATCATCTGGGTCGCAACGATCACCGCTTTGTTGTGGCGGCGTGCGTGCAGAATGATCTTCTTCTGAATGCCCACCAGCTCGGCGTCGCCGATTTCCACACCGAGGTCGCCACGGGCAACCATCACTGCGTCGGAAGCCTTGATCAGGCCGTCGAGGGTTTCATCGTCGGCCACGGCTTCGGCGCGTTCGATCTTCGCCACCAGCCAGGCAGTGCCGCCGGCTTCGTCACGCAGTTGACGGGCGTAGTTCATGTCGGCGGCGTCACGCGGGAAGGACACGGCGAGGTAGTCGACTTCCATTTCGGCGGCGAGCTTGATGTCGGCCTTGTCTTTTTCAGTCAGGGCCGGCGCGGTCAGGCCGCCACCGCGACGGTTGATGCCTTTGTGGTCGGACAGCGGACCGCCGATGGTCACGACGCAGTGCAGCTCGGTAGCGGTGGCGGTTTCGACGCGCATCACCACGCGGCCGTCGTCGAGCAGCAGCTCGTCGCCCACGCCGCAGTCTTTCACCAGATCCGGGTAGTCGATGCCGACCACTTGCTGGTTGCCTTCGGTCAGCGGATGGCTGGTGGAGAAGGTGAACTTGTCACCGATCTTCAGCTCGATGCGCTTGTTGGCGAATTTGGCGATACGGATTTTCGGGCCTTGCAGGTCACCCAGCAGGGCGACGAAACGGCCGTGCTTGGCGGCCAGGTCACGCACCAGCTTCGCGCGAGCCTTGTGCTCGTCGGGGGTGCCGTGGGAGAAGTTCAGACGGGCGACGTCCAGACCAGCCAGAATCAGCTGTTCGAGAACTTCCGGCGAGTTACTGGCCGGGCCAAGGGTAGCGACGATTTTGGTACGACGGACGGACATGCAAAGACTCCTGAGTTCAAGCGCTAGCAGAGGCTACTATGCTCTTGGGGTGTAGTCATTGTTCGTTTGCACTACTTATTGTTTTCTTTATTGAACGTGGCAACTTTGGGACAAACGCGCCTGAAGATTTACGACCAGGGGTCGATACAGAGCTCAAGACAGGAGAACCTCCCCATGCGATTGTTGCCCATTGCCGCCCTTGCCCTCAGCGTCCTCGCCGTCACGGGCTGCACCCGTTGGTCGATGAACCATCATTTGAACAACGCCTACAGCGCCTACGACCGGGGCAATTGCGAGCAGGTGATGCTCGAACTGTCCAAGGTCGAACGCGCCAGCCGGGCCCGTCCGTATGTGTGGCCGGAAGTGTCGATGATGCGCGGCCAGTGCCTGGAACGGCAAAAAATGTACATCGACGCGGCGCAGACCTACCAGTTCATCATCGCCTCGTACCCTAACAGCGAATACGCCTTCCGCGCGCGCGCCCGCCTGGAAACCCTGCAGAGCCTGGGACATTACCCGACTCGCAGTGCGGCGGCGGTGCCGAGTGCGCAACGCTTCTGATGCCGGATGTCATACAAACGCTGGCTGACTGTACAGGTTGAGCTATAGTCCAGTGATCCGGTTTAGAGTCTGGCCTCTAAACATGGGGCAACACCTGCGACTGGTCGATGTTGAGGCGATGGCGTATTGGCGACCATGCCACCGGAAGCGGGGAGAGCGTGTCTGTGACACAGGCGTGTTCCGAAGCAAAGGTGCGGCTCTGTGATGGAGCCTTGCGTGGCGTACCTCGCATGTTTACCGACCGACGAATCGAACGGCACCAGTTGCCGTACTTCCTCAGGGTGTTCAACAGCGTCACCGACAAACCCATCGGTTTTCTGGGCAATGTGTCCGAAGACGGGCTGATGCTCATCAGCCAGTTACCGATGATGACCGGTGTCGATTTCAGTCTGCGTCTCAAAATTCCGCTCGGCGATGGCTGCCAGCAGGTCATCGACCTGACGGCGTGCTGCCTGTGGTGCCATGAAGACGCGACCCCGATGCACTACGACGCCGGCTTCAGCCTGCAACGCCCGCCGCCGGAATATGCGCAACTGGTGCAAGCGTTGAAGCAGTACTTCAGTTTTCAGCCCCTGCCGGCGTCTGCCTGATACAGCCAAAACCAAAGATCGCCGCCTGCGGCAGCTCCTACAGTGGAAATGCAATTTTCCTGCAGGAGCTGCCGCAGGCGGCGATCTTTTGATCTTCAAGCCTTCAAGGCAATCGCCCGCTCACTGTCCAGTGTCTTCTCCGCCAGCAACAAACCCATCTCGCTCAACTGATAGATCGCCATCGCCAGATGCCGTGGTTTGTCTTCCAGGCTGTCCGCCAGATCCAGCAGCAGAATGCTCACCGACGAAAAGGTTTCGTAGGTCTGGATGGCGATGGCTTCGGGGTTGAGGTCGGGGGCGACAACGAACATCTGCATGCCGCGATCCACGGAATTGCGTGAGGGCGATTTTGGTTTGAGGTAGTGGTCGAGGGCGCGTTCTGCGGCTTCCTGAAACCTCTCTGAATCAGGGGGGAGACAGCTGGAAGTCGTGTCAGATTCTGGAGGATTTGATGTTGCACTGTTCATGGCTTTATATCCTTTTTGCTTGGCTTCCAGTTCGGGTGAACGAGAACGGAAACTGCTATGAAGAGGTTATTCGGCCGGGGGGAGGTGAGCTGTTCGGCTCACCTAGAGACGTCCTGCTAACAGCTAAAATGTTACTAGCCTGACTGAAGCTACTGCCTCGACATTGCCCCGGACAATTAATTTCGACCGCTGATTCAGCGGCCAAGATCAAGTTACGGAGCCTCACCAATGCGTACAAGACAGAGCATTCTGGTGTGTTCGTAGGCAAAGGCGCCACGTCGTGTAGCCTAAATTCCTAGGTTTGGGGAAAGACTTCATTCGGATGACGGATATGTGTACCCGTACGCATCAATCTGTTTCATTTCGATATGAGACGGGGGGATTTTAGGTGGGGTGTTGGAAGGTTTTTGAATCGTCAAATCGCTTCGATAATCACCCTGTGGATAACACCAAAGCGGTCGACAAAATTCATTGAGTTTTTGAGGCCTAGTCCGTTTCCTTTGCTCTGAGTTTCGCCAAGCCCTGCTTGATATAGCCGGCATTTTCTCCAATGACAAAAAGCGCAGAGCGGACGTTTTCTCCGATCTCGGTAAACCCCCTCTCTTCGACCTGGAGTGTTAGCTCCATTAGGGCTGCCTCCAGCCCAAGCTGATTCTGATAAATCCTTTCCAACACATCAGATAATGAATATTTAGTGGGCATTCTTCGACTCCGTTCGAGAGGCTTCGAGCATGGCTGCATGGGAAAATTTAGCGGGCAATCCGATAGCGCGGGATGGGCCGCTTCAAGGAGCGGACTGGCACTCCTTTAAATAAGTGGAGTGAGATACCGATCAATGGAAAAGCCCTTTTAGCAGCGGTATTTCTTATTAAGAAATCTACACCCGCTTGCCAATTTGAAACACCCCGCCGGCGTGAAATCTACAATGTCTATAGGGCTCCAGCTTTCTTCCAGCTTAAGTAAATTGACACTAGTTCAGTGTTTAGCTTACTGGTAGGGACATCCAGCACAGGTGTGCCATGAGCCATCAGGCGCTCATTCAGTTCGGCCCTAGCGTTTAGGTAATCCACTGCGCCGCAATAGGCCAATGCTTCAGGAAGGGTTTGTACCGAGTCTTGGCGCATTTGGTCGAGTGTTTCTTCGCGCAGGCTGACCACTAACACCTGATGCTGGCGGCTCAGGTGTTGGACTGCGTTGGTCAGTTCGCCATGGTCCTCATCCTGCAGGTTGGTCATAAGGATGACCAGTGCCCGTCGTTTCTGACGTGTTAGTAGTTGCCGAATGGCTGCCTGATAGTCCGCCGGACGTTGGCTACTCGCCAGATCGTAGACCGTGTTGAGCAGGACGTTGAGTTGCCCGCTGCCTTTTACCGGAGCTAGATATCGCGGTTGATCGTCTGCAAATGTACTCAATCCCACCGCATCGCCCTGGCGCAGCGCCACATGACTGAGCAGCAGACACGCATTCAGCGCATGGTCGAAATGCGACAGCTCGCCATCCTGGCTGCGCATTTGCCGCCCGCAATCGAGCATGAACATGATCTGTTGATCACGCTCGTCTTCATACTCGCGGGCAATCGGCGTGCGCTGACGGGCGGTGGCTTTCCAGTCGATCTGGCGCAGGCTGTCGCCTTCGCGAAATTCGCGCAACTGATGAAATTCCTGACCCTGCCCGCGACGCTGGCGCTGGCGCACACCGAGCTGGCTGAGCCAGTTGTCCACCGCCAACAACTGCCCACCGTAGAGCTTTGCGAAGTCCGGGTAGACGCGGATCTCGCCGCTCACGGCGAGCAGGCGTTTGCCTGTCCACAGACCGAACGGGCTGGGCAGGTTGATTTCGCAATGCTCGAAGCTGAAGTGCCCGCGCTTGAGCGGGCGCAGGCGATAGCCGACCGCGCTGAATTGCCCGGGTTGCAGTTCAATCGCCAGCGGCAGGTTTTCGAAGCTCAGGCCCTGTGGCACGTGGTCGAAAATCTCCACCGCGACCGGCTCATTGAAGTCATGGCTGAGCTGCAGCCGCACCTCGCTCCAACGGCCGAGTGCCAAGCTGCCGGGCATCTGCCGCTGGATGCGCGGCGAGGGCAGGTTGTTCAGGCGCAGCGCATCGATGAGCGCCAGCACCAGCAGAGCCAGGAGCAAGCCCCAGTTGATCGACAACAGCGTGGCGGGCAAGTCGATGTCGAGAGCTTGCAGCGTGCCCAGCAGCGTGCCGACGGCCAGCAGAATCGCGAGCCAGATCAGCAGCAGGCGTGACGGTTTCACAAGCGCGGCGCCGGCACTTGGTCGAGCAATTGTTGCAGCACCTGATCGACCTGCAGACCTTCGATGTCCAGCTCCGGCGCCACCCGCACCCGATGGCGCAGCACCGAGAGCGCGCAACCCTTGATGTCATCGGGAATCACGAACTCGCCGCCGCGCAGCAACGCACGGGCGCGGGCGCAACGCACCAGCGCAATCGAGGCTCGCGGCCCGGCGCCGAGGGTCAGGCCGGGCCAGGAGCGGGTGCTGCGCGCCAGCCGCACGGCGTAATCGAGCACCTGATCGTCGATCGGCAGGTCACTGGCGATGCGTTGCAAGGCCTGCACGTCCTTGGCTTGCAGGACCGTACGCAACGGCTGCACGTCGAGCATGTCGGCGCGGGTCGAGCGGCTGACCTGACGCACCATGTTCAGCTCTTGCTCGGCCTCCGGGTAGTCCATGCGCACTTTGAGCATGAAGCGGTCAAGTTCGGCCTCCGGCAGTGGATAAGTGCCTTCCTGCTCGATCGGATTCTGGGTGGCGAGCACCATGAACGGCTGGGCGATCGGCAGCGCCCGACCTTCGAGGGTGACCTGGCGCTCCTGCATCGCTTCGAGCAACGCCGCCTGGGTTTTCGCCGGTGCGCGGTTGATCTCGTCGGCCAGCAGCAGGTTGGTGAACAGCGGCCCCTTGCGCAGCTTGAACTGCTCGGTGTGCAGGTCGTACACCGCGTGGCCGGTGACGTCGCTGGGCATCAGGTCCGGGGTGAACTGGATGCGCGCGAACTCGCCGCCGAAGCAGCGCGCCAGCGCCCGCACCAGCAAGGTCTTGCCCAGCCCCGGAACGCCCTCAAGCAGCACGTGACCGCCGGCGATCAGCGCGGTCAGCACATCGTCGATCACGCTGTTCTGGCCGATCAGGGCCTTCTGCAATTCGCCGCGCAGCGCTTGCGCCAACTGGCTGGCACGCTGGCGTTGCTGGGCGGCGTGGCTGGCGCTGCCGGGCTCGATCTGTTCACTCATAGCGTGTTCCTCAAGGTTTGCAGGTGGGCCACCTGGCGACTGAAATCAGCGCTGCTCATGCGCTGTTTCGGCACCGGGCTGAGGGCCTGACTGATGGCGCGGGTTGGCTGGCGGGTCAGGCGCGACAGCACCAGCCATTGCTCGGCCACGTTCAATTGGTCGAAGCCGGGATAGCGGCGGCGGGCGCGGCGCAGCACGTCCTGTTGCAAAGCTTGCAACAGCGTGTGCTGACCGTTTTGGCGCAGGATGAAGTCGGCACTGGCGCGCAGGTGTTCCTGCAACTGCCGGCGGCCACTCGGGGCGGGTGCCTGCAGTGGTCCATGGCGCGCAGCAACGTGCCACAGGCCGAGGCCGATCAGCGCCAGCAGGGCGACGATGGCTTGCGGGAAGTAACGCCAGAGCAAGGTCAGCAGACCATCGTGCGCCGTGTTGAAAATCAGCGTGACGTCGGTGTCGGCGCTCAGGTACCAGAGCAGCCAGGCGTTGTCATGCTTGCTGATGGCCGGGGTTTTCCACAGTTCGGCATCGGTGACCACGGTGATCGAGCCGAGGCCGTACGGCAGTTGCATCATGTGCGTGGCCTTGGCGCTGTTGGCCCAGGCCTGGGCGAGATTCTTCGGATCGTCCAGATGGAACGCGGTGTCGAAACCGGCGTAGGCGGGAGCGTCCTCATCTTCCAGGTAGAGCTTGGTCAGATTCGGGTACGGATCATCGGCCAGCTCCGTCGGCGGCTCCTTGAGATCCTTGCTCAGGGACTGGTGCAACTGCACCCGATCCAGCAACAGATCATCGCTTTGTCTGGCCTGCTTGTCCCACAGCGCTTCGGCCACGAACACCAGGCGCCCACCGGCGCGGGCCCAGTTCAACACCTGATCGACCTGCCGCGGGGTCATGCGCGAACGTTCGCCGAACAACAGCAGGGTGTGCCGACGCGGATCGATGTCGGGCAGCACCGCCAGCGTTTCGGCGTGGCTGACGTTGAGGCCGCGCTCGCGCAAAAACATTTCTGCCGCCAGATAAGGATTGGCCTGCGCCTGGGGCGAGGGGCCGTGATCGATCACTTCCTGATAGGGCCGCGCCTTGAGGTACAGATAAACGCTCAACGCCGCGAGCAGGGCGACCATCAGCCCGCCGAGCAGCCACGCGTTGCGCCGGTTCAAGCGCGCGCTCCCGAGCCGAACAGGGCACGCCAGCCGTCACACAGTTCCTGTTGCAGATGTGCCGCCGGTACGCGGTGCCCGTAGGCCATGTTCTGCCAGTGCTGTGTCAGGCTGCGACTGAACGCCAGCAGTTCCGGGCGCTGCAATTGCTCGACCCGCAGCAGCACCTGATGCTCGGTGTCGGCGGGTTTCAAAGTCAGGGCAAAATCGTGCAGCAGACGGCTGAGCAACCCGCGATACAGCAAGCCCAGCGCCGCGCGCGGCTGGGTCTGCCAGAGTTGTTCGGCACTGGCGGCGATGTCGTCAGGCAGGGTTAGCGGGCTCAGGTCCAGGCCAAATGCTTGTTGCGGCGCAGGTGGCCTGACGCGGGCGCGCAACTTCGCCCGGCGACTGACGAAGGTGCGCAGGAACTCGCGATAGCGCCAGATCAGCCAGCCCACAGCGGCGATCAACGCTCCCCACAACAACACTTCAATCAGGCCGGCCAGCGCATTGAAGCGCTGACTGTCCAGCCAGCCGAGCAGGGTTTTCAGCCATTGCGGCGCCTCACCGGGTTTGGCTTCGGACGGGGCTGCCGGATCGTCGCTAAAGCGATAACGGGTCACGCTTTCCTTGTTCTTGAACGGTGGTTGTTCGAGCAGCGCCTTGATGCTGTCGTGCGCAGCCTGACTGGTCAGCGGCTGATTCAGCAGGCGGGGTGCTTCCGGAGCGTTTGCCGGCGCATCCGCCCACGCCGGTGGCACCGCTGGCAGCAACAGACAGATAACCAGCAGCAGGCCCAGAGCGCTGCTGTTCAAACGCTGGCGCAAACGACGGAACACCAGCTCGATGTCCCACGCCTCCAGTGCGGTGCGCCGGTTCAAATACAGGCTGAAACCGCAGGCGACATAAATCGGTTCCCAGACCACCAGCACCAGCGCGTAGAAAGCGTTGGTCAGGTGCTCCAGCCAACGCCAGTGGTGATCGGCGTCGAGGATCAGCGATTGCCAGTCCCAGTCGGTTTCGATCTGCTGTGGCAGCAGCATGTAGAACAGCACCATCAGGCCGATCCACAGTGCGGTCTCCAGATGCATGCCGATGATCGTCAGCCATTGCGCAGCGCCGGCATTGCGTTGCAGCAACACTTGCAAGCGTTGCTGGCGAGCCGTGCCGTCGAGTCCTTCGAGTTGCAGCACCGGCAGCAAAAAGCTGCGACTCAGGCTCAGCCGGCGCCAGGTCAGGCTGGCCAGCCATTGTGGTTTGAGCAGTCGAGGAAATTCGCGCAGGGCCTGTTTCAGTGTCGGTGTTTCGCCGAACAGGGCTTTGGACAGGATGTACAGCGGCAGGCGTTCGTACGCCGGTTTCAGCCACCAGAAAATGAATACCGCCAGCGACGGCGAATCCCATAGCAACAACGTCAGCACCGCGAACAGCGGCAGGGTGACGATGGCCCAACTGGTCATCAGCAGGCGTCGATGCTGCTGGCTCATGAGCACGCCCAGGTCCATGGCTTCCCAGGTGCTGCGCGGGCGGATCGCCACGCTGGCGTCACTCAGGCGCATGGCGTGTCCTTCCGGCGAACAGCAGATAGGCCGCCACTGCGAGCCACAATGCGGCACCGACCGCATATTTGATCGGCGGTGTGACCCCGGTCTTCGACGACCAATACGCTTCGATGAACGCTGCGATCAGCAGGAACAGCGTGACCCCACACACCAGCAGCACGCTTTTGCGCGCCGCCTCCACCAGTGCTTCACCACGGGTCAGCCGTCCCGGTGCAATCACTGCCCAGCCGAGCTTTAGCCCCGCCGCGCCCGCCAGGGCAATGGCGCTCAGCTCGAAGGCGCCGTGGCCGATCACGAACGACCAGAACGTCTGGCCAAAACCGATTTCGGTCAGGTGCCCGGCCACCGCGCCGATGATCAAGCCGTTATAGAACAGGAAGAACGCGCTACCGACGCCCAGCAGCAAACCGCTGGCGAAAGTCTGAAAGGCGATGCCAATGTTGTGCATCACGTAATAGCCGAACATCACCCAGTCTTCGCTGGCCGCCCGTTCGGCCGAGCGCCCGAGGTGCCCGGCCACCGGGTCGTACATGCTCTGCATGTCGCGCACCTGTTCGGCGGGGATCAGGTTGTAGATCAGTTCGGGAAAGGCATACACCAGCGAGGCAAAGCCGATCAGGCTGCCGAAAAACATCAGACCAGCGGCCAGCACAAACGGCCATTCGGCACGCACCAGTCGAGGAAAGTCAGCGAGGATGAAACCCAGGAGGTTGGCGCCGAATCGACTGCGGTGCCGATACAGCTGCTGGTGGCCGCGCAACACCAGTTGTTGCAGCGAGTCGATCAGAAAACTGCTGTAACCGCGCTCCTGCGCCAGCGCCAGATGCTGGCAGAGGCGTCGATAAACCTTGGGGAAACTGGCTGCCTGCGAGGTGTCCTTGCCATGTTCGAGGCGTTCGAGGGCCAGGGTGAAGCGCTCCCATTCGGCCTTGTGACGAGCTTCGAAAAGACTCTGCTTCATGTCGGACCCAACAAGCCGCGGGCGATGCCATTGAGTTCGCTGACCGCTTTGGGCGCCGAGATGTGCAGCGGTTGGGCGAGCAGCGCGGCCAGCTCATTGACCCGCGCCGGCGACAGTTCAGCCTGACGTTCGGCGAAGGCGAGCAAGGCGCGTTGTTCGCCGAGGTTGAGCGGCACGGGCGAGCTGCGTGGCTGGGCGTCAGGTAATTGCGGGCGGAGCAGGGCGCGTTCGCTGTAGACCACCAGCGTGCCGGCGGCGATGTCGCCCAGGCGTTTGAAGGTCGGGTGTTGCAGGCAACTGATGGCACCGAGGAAATAGCCGAACGGCAGCAGATCGACAAAACGCAGCAGGTTACGCAGCAGCGAGGCCGACCAGCCGATCGGTGTGCCGTCATCGTGGATCACCCGCAGGCCCATCCATTGCTTGCCCGGCGAACGGCCCTGACGTAACACTTCGAACAGCACCATGTACCACCAGCTGACGGCAAACAGCAGCAGCGAACCCAGACCCATGCCGAGCTGGCCGAGAAACGCCAGCAGCAGAAACAGCACGCCGAGGATGGCCCCGCGAATGCCCAGGTCGATGCCGAAAGCGAGGCTGCGCACCATCAGACCGGCCGGGCGCAACGGCAGGTCGATGCCCTCCGGGGTTTCCACTTGATAGCGGGTATCGAGTGGCGGTTTCAGCGGTGCTTTCCGTGGCAGTGCTGTGTTCTCGAGCATGGGCTACCTGATGGGGCCGGATCGGGATGCGAAGTCGGTCCGATGCTAGCAGCCTCTTGGGGGAAAACGACATAACTATGTATTGCACATCGTGTGATGCGCGGTGGTTGAATGACACAGCGCTGGCCGCGACCGCGGTTCAACGCCTAGACTTTGCCGATCTTCAGTTCAGGAACCGCCCGTGACTTCAATCTTCTGGTACGACTACGAGACCACCGGCATCAATCCGCGCAACGACCGTCCGCTGCAGGTCGCCGGGATTCGCACCGACCACGACCTCAATGAAATCGACGAACCGGTTAACCTCTACTGCCAGCCCAGCGAAGACATCCTGCCGCACCCGGCGGCGTGCGCCATTACCGGTATTACCCCGAGCTGTCTCGCCGAACAGGGTTTGAGCGAAGCCGACTTCATGACCCGCGTACACGCGCAACTGGCGGCGCCCGGCACTTGCGGTGCGGGTTACAACACCTTGCGTTTCGACGACGAGATGACCCGCTACAGCCTGTACCGCAACTTCTTCGACCCGTATGCCCGCGAGTGGCAGGGCGGCAACAGTCGCTGGGACCTGATCGATGTGGTGCGCGCCGCGTATGCGTTGCGCCCGGATGGCCTGGTCTGGCCGACCGACGACGAAGGCAAGGTCACCCTCAAGCTCGAACGCCTGACGGCGGCCAACCACATCGACCATGGGCATGCGCACGAAGCGCTCTCGGACGTCCGCGCCACCATTGCGCTGGCGCGGTTGATCCGCGAGAAACAGCCGAAGTTGTATGACTGGCTGTTTCAACTGCGCAGCAAACAGAAGGTCATGGATCAGATTCGCCTGCTGCAACCGCTGGTGCATATCTCCGGACGCTTCTCGGCGGCGCGGCACTATGTCGGTGTGGTGCTGCCATTGGCCTGGCATCCGCGTAATCGCAATGCGCTGATCGTCTGTGACCTGCACCTTGATCCGCAAGGCTTGCTGGACCTGGACGCCGAAACCCTGCGCCGGCGCCTGTACACCCGCCGCGACGACCTCGCCGAGGGTGAACTGCCGGTGCCGCTGAAACTGATTCACATCAATCGCTGCCCGGTGGTGGCGCCGTTGTCGGTGTTGCGTGCCGACGATCAGCAGCGTCTGGGCCTGGACATGGCGCTGTATCAGGCACGTGCGCTGCGGCTAAGTGACGCACAACAAGTTTGGAAAGATAAAGTCGCGGCGATTTACGCCAGCGAAGACTTCACGCCCAGCGAAGATCCGGAACAGCAGTTGTACGATGGATTTATCGGTGATCGCGATCGGCGTCTATGCGAGCAAGTGAGAACGGCGGATCCGGCGCAATTAGCGCAAGAGCACTGGCCGTTCGATGATGAACGTCTGCCGGAATTACTCTTTCGATATCGCGCACGCAACTTTCCCGACACGTTGAATTTCGAGGAGCAAGAACGCTGGAGAATATTCTGTCAGCAGCGTTTGTCCGAGCCGCAAATGGGCGCTCCTAATACCCTGCAATCTTTTGCCGAGGCCGCGCAGCAATGGGCGCTTAGTGCTACGCCGATACAGAATCAAGTGCTCAATGAGTGGCAGAATTATGTCCAGGCATTGCGCAAACGTTTGAATCTTTGAAATCGAACATAGTGTGCCCATGAAATGCCGGGCATAAAAAACGCCAGCGTATGCTGGCGTTTTTCATGGGCCGCAGAATCAGTCTGCGACAGGCGTTGCGGCTTAGCCCAGCAGGGTAGCCCAGCCTTCAACCACGTCACCGCCCCACTTGGCTTTCCACTCTTTCAGAGTCTTGTGGTTGCCACCTTTGGTTTCGATGACTTCGCCGTTATGCGGGTTTTTGTATTGTTTAACTTTGCGCGCGCGCTTGGTGCCGGTAGTTTTTACTGCGGCGCCACGGGTGCCTTTGGTTTTCGATTCCGGATCCAGCAGGGCGATGATGTCGCGCAGGGACTTGGAGTATTCGCCCATCAGGGTGCGCAGTTTGCCTTCGAATTCCAGCTCGGCTTGCAGTTTGTCGTCTTGCGACAGGTTCTTCAAACGCGCTTGCAGCTCTTTGATTGCTTCTTCGGTGGCGCGATATTCGTTGATCAAGGACATGGTAACTACCTTATGCAGATGTGTTGAATGGCAGGGGACAGTGCCGCAATAATAGTCAGGCTGTTTCATCAAGTAAACATTTAACCGGTTTTTTTATTTGAATTAGTTGCAAGGAATAACCGGTAAATTGAATGGTCATTTAAATAATGTGATGCAGTCATCACGAATATTCACAATTATCTGGCCGAACAGCTTCACTGCAGGACTATCGTTTCGCCGCGCGTGGCGTCAGGCGTCGCTAATCGGGCCTGCCTGCGGACATGTGGTCATCAATACTGCAGTTTCCGCGCACAGTCGCTAGAATGGCCGCCTTTGCGAAGTTCTGGAGTTTTCCCCCCATGCGCACCTTTCGGTTGGTGATTTCCTGCCCTGACCGCGTTGGCATCGTTGCCAAAGTCAGTAACTTTCTGGCATCCCACAACGGCTGGATCACCGAAGCGAGCCACCACTCGGATAATCAGAACGGCTGGTTCTTCATGCGTCACGAGATCCGCGCCGATTCGCTGCCGTTCGGTATTGAAGTGCTGCGCGAGAAGTTTGCGCCGATCGCCGAAGAGTTCTCGATGGACTGGCGCATCACCGACACCGAGCAGAAGAAACGCGTGGTGCTGATGGCCAGCCGCGAATCCCACTGCCTGGCCGACTTGCTGCACCGCTGGCACAGCGACGAGCTCGATTGCGAAATCTCCTGCGTGATTTCCAACCACAATGACCTGCGCAGCATGGTCGAGTGGCACGGCATTCCTTATTACCATGTCCCGGTCAATCCGCAGGACAAGGAGCCGGCGTTCGCCGAAGTCTCGCGTCTGGTCAAACAGCACGATGCCGAAGTGGTGGTGCTGGCGCGCTACATGCAGATCCTGCCGCCGGCGCTGTGCCGCGAATACGCGCACAAGGTGATCAACATTCACCACAGCTTCCTGCCGTCGTTCGTCGGCGCCAAGCCGTACCATCAGGCGTCGTTGCGCGGCGTGAAGCTGATCGGCGCGACTTGCCACTACGTGACCGAAGAGCTGGACGCCGGTCCGATCATCGAGCAGGACGTGGTGCGTGTCAGCCACAGCGACAGTATCGAAGACATGGTGCGTTTCGGCCGTGACGTCGAGAAGATGGTGTTGGCCCGAGGCTTGCGTTATCACCTCGAAGACCGTGTGCTGGTGCACGGCAACAAGACCGTTGTGTTCTGATCGAACCTGCGCGTACTTGAATAAAGAAGGGCCTGGGCGTTCAATCGTCCCAGGCCCTTTTTTCGTTTCAGCCCTTGAGGAACTGCCCGTGAGCGACCCATTGGACAAAGCCACTTCGAAAGCGCCCGCCACCGTGGGGGAGGGCTGTTTGAGCCGCTACGACCCGGATGACCTAGGCCCGGAAGACGGCACCGAGTTTCCCGGCGCCGCCGAGCTGTGGGAGCAGCTCAAGGAGCGGGCGGACGAACCTGAGAAGCCTGCCTGATCTTCAGCAGCTTCTTGAGCAGCGGCCGCCCCAGCATCAATAGAAACACCGGGCCACCCACCACCAGATAGAAATAGAACGTCACCACCCGCCAGATCAGAATCGCTGCCGCCGCAGTGGATTTGCCGACCATCGGCGCCAGCAGCGCCGCCGAGGTCAGCTCTGCGGCGCCCGCACCACCGGGCAACAGGCTCATTTGACCAGCCCCCAGCGATAGCATCTGCACCAGAAAACTCCAGGCCCACTGCAGATCCGCGCCCAGTCCGCGCAGGGCCAGATACAACACGCTGTAGCGTAGCAGCCAGTGCATGCAGGTCAGGGCGAACACCTTGACCAGGGTTTGCCACGGCAACTTGAGGGTGTCGATAAACGCGTCGAGAAAATGCAGCAGCTTGCGCGCCCAGCGCCGACGCGTGGCCGGTTGCACGTTGAGGCGGGCAAGCAGGCGTCCGCTCAGAAGGATCAGGCGGCGGTGGTAGCGCGCCAGCAGCACGCAACTGAACAGCCCACCGAACAGCGACACGGCGCTGACCATCAGCAACCACTCCAGGCGGTCACTGAGATGCTGAAACAACGCGTAAATCAGGATGCCGCTCAGGGCGCAGAGAAAGAACAGCAGATCGCTCAACTGATCCATGGCAAACACTGCGCTGCCACGGGCCGGGCGTACGCCGCAGCGCGCCAGCAACGCCATGATCGTCAGCGGTCCGCCACTGCCGCCGGGAGTGGCGCAGTAGGCGAACTCGGCGGCCATGACCACGCCGAGACTTTTCAGCGGCGTTACCTGATCGCGCTGATCACCCAGCAGCAGGCGCAGACGCAGGGTGTTGATGCCCCAGCAGAGCAGAATCATGCCGAACATGATCAGCAGCCAGTGCAGGGGGAAATTTTGCAGGCGCGCACCGATCTCGCCGCCGCCGAGCAACACCGGGATCAGTACAGCAGCGAGCAGGCCGATCAACAACACAAGGCCGCGACTCATGCAGCGCGCTCCATTCGCTCGCGTTGCTCGGTGAGCCAGTCGATTTTGGTCATGGGCGTGCGTCCTTCTGCCAGCAGCCGTTCAAGGGTTCGTAGCCAGTAATCACGCGCGAAGGCGTGGCGCATGTCTACCGGGTGCAAGCCTAGACGAATCACCGCGGCGTCGCGCCACTGCTGTTCGCGTTGCTCGCTGACGAGTTTTGACAGACCCCGGCGCCAGGCGCTGCGCGCACTCCACACCAGACCCGGGGCGTTGATGGCGGTGAAATCCGGTAATTGATAAAGATGTTGCGGGTCGCTGGTGTAGCTCAATGGTGTTTCGCGAAGGGCCTGGCGCGTGCCCTCGCTCATCAACCAGGCCGGGGCGACGAAGCCGTGCAACGGCCAGTCATTGCGCCGGAACAGTTCGATGCCGTCGCGCAGTCGCGCCAGGGCGGCTTCGCGGGACAGGCGATAAAACTCCCCTTCGTGGGTGTAGATTCGGCGCATGAACCAGTCGCGGGGTGTGGCTGGCGCTGGCTCGCGGTCGTCATGGTAATAGCCGTGCAAGGCCAGTTCATCGCCACGGGCCAGCCGCTCGCCGAGCATTCGGCAAAACGCGGGATGATCCTCAAGCGCATCGTGGCCATGGAAATCCGGAACGACCAGCCAGGTCATCGGCACGCCGCCCATTGCGTCGACCGCCTCGACAAATGGCCGATAATCCGCCCACGTCGACGGTGCCACGTCGTGCAGCACCAGCAGCACTGCGCGGTCATTCAAGGAATCAGCCATTGGCCACCTTGGGCAGAGAGTGACCGAGCACCGCGTGGTAATGGCCTAGCAGGCTGTCGACCACGCTGTCCCAGGAATAACGCCGTTCAACGTGTTGCCGCGCCTGTTGGCCGAGTTTCATGCAGCCGCGACTGAACAGCTCGCGCACGGCATTGGCCATGGCTTGCGGGTTGTTCGGCGCACAAAGCAAGCCGCAGTCGTCGGCGACGATCTCTTCAAACGCCCCGGCCGCCACCGCGACCACCGGAATCCCGCAGGCCATGGCTTCAAGGATCACCAGGCCAAAGGTTTCCTGGTCACCGGCATGCAGCAGGGCATCGGCGCTGGCCATCAACCGGGCCACGGTGGCGGCGGGACAGAACCCGTCGATCACGCTGACATTGTCCGGAACCACGGCCGGCATCGACGAGCCAACCAGCAGCAGGTGATAGCGTGGGCCGAGGCGCTGCATGCATTTGAGCAGCACTGGCAGGTTCTTCTCTTTGGAACCGCGCCCGGCAAAGATCAGCAGACGAGTGTCTTCGGCAATTCCCAGTTCGGCGCGCAGGCCGTTGTCGCGGGCGTCAGGGTGAAAGGTTTGCAGATCCACGCCCAATGGCTGCACGAATACATTGCGCACCCCCAAACCGGTGAGCTTGTCGGCCATCACCTGGCTGGGCGCCAGCACTCGATCGAAGTTGCCATAGAGCTTGGTGACGTACGCCTCGACGTTCGGCGTGACCCAATGGCCCATGCGATTGCCGACCAGTAGCGGCAGGTCCGAGTGATAAAAGCCGATCACCGGCACGTCCAGTTGCCGTCGCGCATCCAGCGCCGCCCATGCGGTGAGGTACGGGTCGCCGACTTCGATCAGATCCGGCTGCAAACCCTGCAGGACATTGCGCCACGGCGCGAGGCGCAGCGGGAAGCGATAGCCTTTGCCGAAGGGTAGGGCGGGTGCGGGCACGGTGTAGATACCGTCGTTTTCACCGAAATGTGCGCCGGGAATCAGCAGACTATGACGAATGCCCGTTTTGCCCCCCAACCGGCGATGCTTGGCATCCAGATAGGTGCGTACGCCGCCGCTGGCCGGGGCGTAGAACATGGTGATGTCGGCGATATGCACGGTGATCAACCCTCCGCTGCGTTGCACTCCCTTGGTTGACCTTTATCCAGAATAGATGTTCGGTCGGGATTGCGCGGTGGGAGTGTCAGGGAGGTGTTGTGGTGTTTGACAGGACGCCTTCGCGAGCAAGCCCGCTCCCACGGGGATCTGCAAACGACACAGATCCCATGTGGGAGAACATGAGGGGATGTCGGCGATCTGCGCGGTGGGAGTGTCAGGGAGGTGTTGTGGTGTTTGTCAGGATGCCTTCGCGAGCAAGCCCGCTCCCACAGGGATCTGCAGATGACACAGAGCCAATGTGGGAGAACAGGGGGGATGTCGGCGATCTGCGCGGTGGGAGTGTCAGGGAGGTGTTGTGGTGTTTGTCAGGATGCCTTCGCGAGCAAGCCCGCTCCCACGGGGATCTGCAAACGACACAGATCCCATGTGGGAGCGGGCTTGCTCGCGAAGAGGCCAGTGGCTGCGCCTTAAATCCTGAAGCTGCCGACCAGTTGCTTCAGACGCGCAGCCTGCTGCTCCAGATCCGAACAGGCTCGCAACGTCGCCTGCAGGTTCTCGACGCCTTCCTGGTTCAGCGTATTGATCTCGGTGATGTCGACGTTGATGGATTCCACCACCGCGGTCTGCTCCTCGGTCGCTGTTGCCACCGACTGGTTCATCCCGTCGATTTCGCCGATACGCTGGGTCACGCTGTTGAGGCGTTCGCCGGCGAGGTTGGCGATTTCCACGCTGTCCTGGCTGTGGCGCTGGCTGTCGCTCATGGTGCTCACCGATTCACGGGCGCCGACTTGCAGCTCCTCGATCATGGTTTGCACCTGCTGCGCCGATTCCTGAGTGCGGTGCGCCAGGTTGCGCACTTCGTCGGCGACCACGGCAAAACCGCGTCCGGCCTCACCGGCACGCGCCGCTTCGATGGCGGCATTGAGCGCCAGCAGATTGGTCTGCTGGGAGATGCTGGTGATCACTTCGAGGATCTGCCCGATGTTCACGGTTTTGCTGTTCAGCGACTCGATGTTGCTGCTGGAGGCGCTGAGCATGCTCGACAGTTGATTCATCGCCTTGATGCTGCGATCCACCACTTGCTGGCCGTCTTCGGCGAGGCCGCGGGCGTCACTGGCCTGGTTCGAGGCTTGCGCGGCGTTGCGGGCGATTTCCTGGGCGGCGGCGCCCAGTTGATTGATCGCGGCGGCGACGCTGCTGGTGCGCGAGGCTTGCTGGTCGGAGTTGTACATCGACGAGTTGGACGCCGCGACCACGCGCAGCGCAACCTCGTTGACCTGGCCGGTGGCCGACGATACTTCGCGGATCGAGCCGTGAATACGCTCGACGAAACGGTTGAATGCGGTACCCAGCACGCCAAACTCATCGTTATTGACGATGGTCAGGCGCTTGGTCAGGTCACCCTCACCGTCGGCGATGTCTTCCATGGCGCGGGTCATGACGTGCAGCGGCTGGATCAGCAGGCGAATCAGCATGCCCAGCAACGCGATGATGATCACCACCGCAATCACCGTGGCAATCACCGCCGAGGTGCGGAACTCACTGAGCATCGAGAAGGCTTTGTCCTTGTCCACCGACAGCCCGATGTACCAGTTGACTGACGGCAGGCCTTTGATCGGCGCGAAGCTGACGATGCGCGTCTTGCCATCGACGGTGATTTCACTGAAGTCGCTGCTGATGCGCGGGGTGTCTTGCGGATAGGCTTCTTTCAGCGACTTCATCACCAGTGCCTTGTCCGGGTGCACGAGGATCTTGCCGTCGGCGCTGACCAGGAACGCGTAGCCCATACCGGAGAAGTCCCGGGCGGTGAGGGTGTCGACCAGGGTTTGCAGGCTCAGGTCGCCGCCCACCACGCCGACGCTCTGACCGGCCTTTTTCGAGGCGGTGGCGATGGAGATGATCAACTGCCCGGTGGCGGCGTCGATGTACGGTTCGGTCAGGGTCGACGCGCTGCTGCTCTCGGCCCCTTTATACCAAGGGCGCACCCGAGGATCGAAACCGTCCGGCATCTTCACGTCCGGACGGATGGTGAAGTGACCGGTGGCATCGCCCAGGTAAGTGGCCATGAACGTCGAGGTCAGGGATTTCTGTTCCAGCAGGCTGGCGACGTTGGCCGGGTCCGGATTGATGGCGATGTTCTGGGCGGCGTTCTCGACCAGCAGAATGCGCCCGTTGAGCCAGGTCTGGATGTTGTCGGCGGTGACTTCGCCCATCTCGTTGAGATAGTTGTTCAGGTCATCGCGGATCGCGTTGCGTTGCAGCCAGTCGTTGTACAGCGTGAACGAGGCGAAAGCGGCGATGACGATGAGGGCGGCGGCAAGCAAAATTTTATGGCTGAAGCGCAGGTTTTTGTTCATGGCTTGGGGTTCCGCTAAGGTCTTAATGTCCTGGGCGTGCTTTTATAAAGACGCGCAAAATGGGCAAGGGTGAAACAACTGATATTTCCGACTCTCCTTAGGGAAATGTCCGACCGACTTTTCAGTCAGGTTCTCGCCCTTAGCTATCGGCCACAACGGATTAAAGATTAACCATAGGTGACAAAATGCCTGACACATCGCAACTCGTTATCGGCGCCGATCTGGCGGGGCAACCGATTGCTCAGGCCATGCGCCTGGCCAACCGCCACGGACTGATTGCCGGTGCGACCGGGACCGGCAAGACCGTGACTTTGCAACGCCTTGCCGAAGCATTCAGTGACGCCGGGGTCGCGGTATTCGCCGCCGACATCAAGGGCGACCTGTGCGGCCTCGGTGCCGCCGGCAATCCGCAGGGCAAGGTCGCCGAGCGCATCGCCGGGATGCCCTGGCTCAACCACAAGCCGCAGGCTTATCCGGTGACGCTGTGGGACATTCACGGTGAATCCGGTCATCCGTTGCGCACTACCTTGAGTGAAATGGGCCCGCTGCTGATCGGCAGCCTGCTGGAACTGACCGACAGCCAACAGTCGGCGCTGTACGCGGCGTTTAAAGTGGCCGACCGCGAAGGCCTGTTGCTGCTCGACCTGAAAGACCTCAAGGCGCTGCTCAATCACCTCAAGGACAACCCGCAGCTGCTCGGCGAAGACGCGGCGCTGATGACCACCGGTTCCAGCCAGGCACTGTTGCGCCGGCTGGCGACCCTGGAGCAGCAAGGCGCTGAAGCCCTGTTCGGCGAACCTGCGCTGCAACTGGAAGACATTCTGCAACCGTCCGCCGATGGCCGTGGGCGCATTCATTTGCTTGATGCCAGCCGTCTGGTACACGAGGCGCCGAAGGTCTACGCGACGTTCCTGCTGTGGCTGCTGGCCGAGCTGTTCGAGCAATTGCCGGAGCGCGGCGATGCCGACAAACCGCTGCTGGCGCTGTTCTTCGATGAAGCGCATTTGTTGTTCGGCGATACGCCCAAGGCGTTGCAGGAGCGTCTGGAACAGGTGGTGCGGCTGATCCGCTCGAAAGGTGTCGGCGTGTATTTTGTCACCCAGTCGCCGGGCGACCTGCCGGATGACGTGCTTGCGCAACTTGGCCTGCGGATTCAGCACGGCTTGCGTGCGTTCACTGCCAAGGAACAGAAATCCCTGCGAGCGGTAGCCGATGGCTTCCGGCCGAATCCGGCGTTCGACACCTTGTCGGTACTGACCGAGCTGGGCATCGGTGAAGCACTGGTCGGGACGTTGCAGGAAAAAGGCACGCCGGAGACGGTCCAGCGGGTGCTGGTGGCGCCGCCACAGTCGCGGATCGGGCCGTTGAGCGAAACCGAACGCACGATGCTGATCGCCGGGTCGCCGTTCAAGGGCCGATATGACAAACCGATCGATCGTGAGTCGGCGTATGAAATCCTGATGGGCCGCAAGGATCTGGCGCCGGAAGCGGATGCGCCAGCGGGTAAGCCGGCAGCCGAAGAGCCGAGCCTGGCTGATCGTGCCGGAGAGTTTCTGGGCACGGCGGCGGGGCAGGCGTTGAAGTCAGCCATGCGTCAGGCGGCCAATAATCTGGGTAAACAACTGGTGCGCGGCTTGATGGGGTCGTTGCTCGGTGGCAGCAAACGGCGTTGATCCAAACTGTGGGAGCGGGCTTGCTCGCGAAAGCGGTCTGCCAGTCAACGATAATGTTGACTGAAAGGACGCCTTCGCGAGCAAGCCCGCTCCCACATTAGATAAGTGGCAGTTTTCTGGATTGAGATCAGGATTTGTCTTTGGCGTGTGCCGCCAGGCGCTCAAGTGCCGCACGCAGAGCGGGATCGCTGATCCCGTCGGCCGTGGACTGAATGGTTGCCGCGGCATTACTCGACAGGTCCATCGTGTGCCCGACAGCCCCAGGCTGGACGATCGGTGGTCGCACGCTGAATTTGATTCGCGTCAGGTTGGCGAACTCTTCGAACAGCTGCAATTGCCGTTGCAGGCGTTTTTGCTGGTAGCGCAGGCGTGTCGCCCAATGGCCGTCGGTGACCACCAGCGACAGTTCGCCTTCACGCCACTTGGCCACATGACAATGTGCGCGGGCGGCAGGTTGCAGCTGGCTTTCAAGCAGGCGTTGCAGATGAGCGAGGCGTTGGGCATGACCAAGAATGGCTTTGAGCGGCTTGGCTTCGCGTAGCAGAACGGCGGGCGCTCTGGCTGTAAGGGGGCGAAATGCCATGATCGAACACCTGAAGTAACAGAAGCGCCATGTTAGCAGAAAGCAACGGAACCACTCGCCCATTGCTTTTGTCCCTGCTTTACCCATTAAATCAACAACTAACTTCTTGCCTTGATGGGTTGAAGTTGAGCAAAACGCCCTTATTTTAAGTGAGCCCCGTCAAAGCGCAGTGCCAGCATCGTGGAATATCGCCACTTTCCTCACCACCGTTTCCGGGTAGAATGCTCGTTCGCATGCGGCCATGAGGGCTGCACGGGCGACTCACGGGGCCGCCCTCCATCCCTTTAGTGTGGAAGATCCTGCCGATATGTTTGCGCCTTTGTTAAAGAAACTTTTTGGAAGCAAGAACGAGCGTGAAGTCAAACGCATGCTCAAGACGGTGCAGCTCGTCAATGCCTTCGAAGAGCAAATGGTGGCCCTTTCGGACGATCAATTGCGCGCCAAGACCAATGAGTTCAAGGCCCGTATCGCCAAAGGGGAATCCCTCGACAAGCTGTTGCCTGAAGCCTTCGCGGTCGCCCGTGAAGCCGGCAAGCGCGTCATGGGCATGCGCCACTTCGACGTCCAGTTGATCGGCGGCATGACCCTGCATGAAGGCATGATTGCCGAAATGCGTACCGGTGAGGGTAAAACCCTCGTAGCGACCCTGGGCGTTTACCTCAACGCGCTGTCCGGCAAGGGCGTGCACGTTGTGACCGTGAACGACTACCTGGCCCGCCGTGACGCCAACTGGATGCGTCCGCTGTATGAATTCCTCGGCCTGACCGTCGGCGTCGTGACGCCGTTCCAGCCGCCGGAAGAGAAGCGCGCCGCCTACGCTGCCGACATCACCTACGGTACCAACAACGAATTCGGGTTCGACTACCTGCGCGACAACATGGCGTTCAGCATGGAAGAGAAATTCCAGCGCGAACTCAATTTTGCCGTGATCGACGAAGTCGACTCCATCCTCATCGACGAAGCCCGTACCCCGCTGATCATTTCCGGTCAGGCCGAGGACAGTTCCAAGCTGTACATGGAGATCAACAAACTGATCCCGCAGCTGGAACTGCACGTCGAAGAAGTCGAAGGCCAGGTCACCAAGGCCGGTCACTACACCATCGACGAGAAGACCCGTCAGGTCGAACTCAACGAAGCCGGTCACCAGTACATCGAAGAAATGCTCACCGGCGTCGGCCTGCTGGCTGAAGGCGAGAGCCTGTACTCGGCGCATAACCTGGGCCTGCTGACCCACGTCTATTCGGGTCTGCGTGCGCACAAGCTGTTCCACCGCAACGTCGAATACATCGTGCAGGACGGTCAGGTCGTACTGGTCGACGAACACACCGGTCGTACCATGCCGGGTCGTCGTCTGTCCGAAGGCCTGCACCAGGCCATCGAAGCCAAGGAAGGTCTGAACATTCAGGCCGAGAGCCAGACTCTGGCTTCGACCACGTTCCAGAACTACTTCCGTCTGTACACCAAGCTGTCCGGCATGACCGGTACCGCCGACACCGAAGCGTTCGAATTCCACCAGATCTATGGCTTGCAGGTCATGGTGATTCCGCCGAACAAGCCGTTGGCGCGTAAAGATTTCAACGACCTGGTGTTCCTGACCGCCGAAGAGAAATACGCGGCGATCATCAATGACATCAAGGAAGGCATGGCCCAGGGCCGTCCGATCCTGGTGGGCACCGCGACCATCGAAACTTCCGAGCATGTGTCCAACCTGCTCAACAAGGAAGGCATCGAACACAAGGTGCTGAACGCCAAGTTCCACGAAAAAGAAGCCGAGATCATCGCGCAAGCCGGTCGTCCGGGCGCCCTGACCATCGCCACCAACATGGCCGGTCGTGGTACCGACATCCTGTTGGGCGGTAACTGGGAAGTGGAAGTCGCGGCGCTGGAAAACCCGAGCCCCGAGCAGATCGCCCAGATCAAGGCTGACTGGCAGAAGCGTCACCAGCAAGTGCTGGAGTCCGGCGGTCTGCAGGTGATCGCCTCTGAGCGTCACGAATCCCGTCGTATCGACAACCAGTTGCGTGGCCGTGCCGGGCGTCAGGGTGATGCCGGTTCCAGCCGCTTCTACCTGTCGCTGGAAGACAGCCTGATGCGCATCTTCGCCTCTGACCGGGTGAAGAACTTCATGAAAGCCCTGGGCATGCAGCCGGGCGAAGCGATCGAGCACCGCATGGTGACCAACGCGATCGAGAAGGCGCAGCGCAAGGTGGAAGGTCGCAACTTCGACATCCGTAAACAACTGCTCGAGTTCGACGACGTCAACAACGAACAGCGTAAAGTGATCTATCACATGCGTAACACGTTGCTGGCCGCCGACAACATCGGTGAAACCATCGCCGATTTCCGTCAGGACGTGCTCAACGCCACCGTCAGCGCGCACATTCCACCGCAATCGCTGCCAGAGCAGTGGGACGTGGCCGGTCTGGAAGCGTCGATTGCCAGCGACTTCGGGGTGAAACTGCCGATCCAGCAATGGCTCGACGAAGACGATCACCTGTACGAAGAGACCCTGCGCGAGAAGCTGATGGTCGAGCTGATGGCGGCGTACAACGAGAAAGAAGATCAGGCCGGTGCGGAAGCACTGCGCTCGTTCGAGAAACAAATCGTTCTGCGCGTGCTGGACGACCTGTGGAAAGATCACCTGTCGACCATGGATCACCTGCGTCACGGCATCCACCTGCGTGGCTACGCCCAGAAGAACCCGAAGCAGGAATACAAGCGCGAGTCGTTCACGCTGTTCTCCGAGCTGCTGGATTCGATCAAGCGCGACTCGATTCGTGTGCTGTCGCACGTTCAGGTGCGCCGCGAAGATCCGGAAGCCGAAGAGCAACGCCTGCGTGAGGAAGCCGAAGCACTGGCCGCGCGCATGCAGTTCGAACACGCCGAGGCCCCTGGTCTGGAGCAGCCGGAAGTATTGGGTGAAGAGGTCGATGTCGCCCTCGCCACCGCGCCGGTGCGCAACGAGCAGAAGCTGGGTCGCAACGAACTTTGCTACTGCGGTTCGGGCAAGAAATTCAAGCATTGCCACGGGCAGATCCAGTAACCCCCGTTTCAATCGCTGAAATACCCGCGCCGCGACCGGCTCCTGCCGTCGCGGCGTTTTGCCATTCAATCCACCGCCCTTCTGTCGAAAACAGCAAGAGAGCGGTGCTGACATCATTGAGTAAGGAGCGCATTCATGGCTGTTGGTCTTGGTCCTTTGCCAACGTTGCACCCGGTTGCCGGTTTTGAACTCGGTATTGCCTCGGCCGGCATCAAGCGCCCGGGGCGCAAGGATGTGGTAGTGATGCGCTGCGCCGAAGGTTCGACCGTGGCCGGTGTGTTCACGTTGAACGCCTTTTGCGCCGCGCCAGTAATCCTGGCGAAAAAACGTGTGCACAACGACGTGCGTTACCTGCTGACCAACACCGGTAACGCCAACGCCGGCACCGGTGAGCCGGGTCTGGCGGCTGCCGAGCGCACCACGGCGAAACTGGCCGAGCTGACCGGTGTCGATGCCAGCCAGATCCTGCCGTACTCCACCGGCGTGATCGGTGAGCCGCTGCCGGTCGAGAAGATCGAAGGCGCGCTGCAGGCCGCACTGGATGATCTGTCGGAAAACAACTGGGAAGCCGCCGCCACTGGCATCATGACCACCGACACCCTGCCCAAGGGTGCCAGCCGCCAGTTCCAGCATGACGGCGTGACCATCACCGTCACCGGTATCAGCAAAGGTGCAGGCATGATTCGCCCGAACATGGCGACCATGCTCGGCTACATCGCCACCGATGCCAAAGTTTCCCGCGACGTACTGCACAACCTGATGCTCGACGGCGCGAACAAGTCGTTCAACCGCATCACCATCGACGGCGATACCTCGACCAACGACTGCTGCATGCTGATTGCCACCGGCAAGGCTGCGCTGCCGGAAATCACTCGCGCCGAAGGCGAGCTGTTCAACAAGCTGAAACAGGCTGTGTTCGAAGTGTGCATGGATGTGGCCCAGGCCATCGTGCGTGACGGCGAAGGCGCGACCAAGTTTGTCACTGTTGAAGTCAATGGCGGCGGCAATCATCAGGAATGCCTCGACGTCGGCTATACCGTGGCCCACTCGCCGCTGATCAAGACCGCGCTGTTCGCCTCCGACCCGAACTGGGGCCGTATTCTGGCGGCTGTCGGCCGTGCCGGCGTGCCGGATCTGGATGTGAGCAAGATCGACGTGTTCCTCGGCGACGTGTGCATCGCCAGCCGTGGCGCACGCGCAGCAACCTACACTGAGGCACAGGGTTCGGCGGTGATGCAGCAGGAAGAGATCACCATCCGTATCGAACTGGGTCGCGGTGATTGCAGCGAAACCATCTGGACCACCGACCTGTCGCATGAATACGTGAAGATCAACGCCGAGTACCGCACCTGATCCAAAGGGTGAGGGTGGGCTGCCGGCCTCTTCGCGGGCAAGCCCGCTCCCACAGGGTTCTGTGGTGTACACGAGATTTGTGCACGACCGAAACTACTGTGGGAGCGGGCTTGCCCGCGAAAGCGTCGGCCCAGTCACCACAAGTCTTGAAGCTTTCCACTGACGAAAAGGCGCCACACCATGTCCCTGCACCTGATCATCGGCGACAAACTGCTTTCTTCCTGGTCCTTGCGCGCCGCTCTGGCGCTGGAACTGACCGGCGCTCCCTACAGCGAAGAATTGATCAAACTCGGCAAGCCCGACACCCGCGAGCGTCTGCTCAAGCATTCGCCGACCGCCAAGGTGCCATTGCTGCAAACTTCACGCGGCACCATCGCCGACTCTCTGGCGATCGCCGAATACCTGGCCGAGCAGTTCCCGTCCGAACAGCTCTGGCCAACCGACCTGTTCGCCCGTGCCCAGGCGCGATCCGCCTGCGCGCAGATGCACAGCGGCTTTTTCGCCATGCGCAATCACATGCCGTTCAACCTGAGCCACGACGCACCGCTCAACCCGGTGCCGCCGGAAGTGAAGGTCGATATCGAGCGCATGCTCGCGCTGTGGGCCGAATGCCGCGCTGCCGCCACTGAGCCTGGGCCGTATCTGTTTGGCCGGGTGAGCCTGGCTGACGCGTTCTTCGCCCCGATTGCCGTGCGCCTGCGGACTTACCAGGTGCAGTTGCCGGCGGTTGATCAGGCCTATGTTGAAACCGTCTACCAATGGCCCGCCTTCAAGGCGTGGCAAGAGGCTGGACTGGAGGAGTTGAATCCGTGAAACGCGTACACGTCGCGGCTGCCGTCATTCGTGACGACAGCGGCAAAATCCTCATCGCCCGTCGTGCCGATACCCAGCATCAGGGCGGCTTGTGGGAATTTCCCGGCGGCAAGGTCGAGGCTGACGAATCGGTCGAAAGCGCCTTGGCGCGCGAGCTGCACGAAGAGCTGGGCATTGTCGTTGGCGCCGCTCGTCCACTGATCAAGGTCCGCCATGATTACCCCGACAAGCAGGTATTGCTGGATGTCTGGGAAGTGTCGAGCTTCAGCGGTGAACCACACGGTGCCGAAGGTCAGCCACTGGCCTGGGTGACCGCCAAGGATCTGCTGAACTACGAGTTCCCGGCGGCCAATCAGCCGATCGTGGCCGCGGCGCGCCTGCCCGGCGAATACCTGATCACCCCGGACGATCTGGAAGCCCCGGCCCTGCTGCGCGGCATTCAGAAGGCAATTGCCGGCGGGATCAAACTGATTCAGCTGCGCGCACCGAACGGCTATGACCCCAAATACCGCGATCTGGCGGTGGATGCAGCCGGTCTGTGTGCCGGCAAGGCGCAGTTGATGATCAAGGGGCCGTTCGAATGGCTCGGCGATTTCCCGTCGGCCGGTTGGCACATCACCGCCGCGCAACTGCGCAAATACGCCGCAGCAGGGCGGCCGCTGCCAACTGAGCGCTGGTTGGCCGCTTCGTGCCATAACGCCGAAGAGCTGGCGCTGGCTGAGCAGATGGGCGTGGATTTCGTCACCTTGTCGCCGGTTCAACCAACCTTGACCCATCCGGATGCGCAGCCGTTGGGCTGGGAGCAGGCTTCGACGTTGATCGAGGGCTTCAGCAAACCGGTGTTCTTGCTCGGCGGGGTTGGCCCGGCGGAGCGCGAGAAAGCGTGGGGCGTTGGGGCTCAGGGTGTGGCGGGGATTCGGGCGTTCTGGCCAGAAGCTTGATTATGTTGTGAGGCTGATGGCCTCTTCGCGAGCAAGCCCGCTCCCACATTTGACTGCATTCCAACTGGATGAATGCAATCAACTGTGGGAGCGGGCTTGCTCGCGAAGGCGTCCATACAGGCGCTAGATATCTGAAGGCTTCGCAGCAGGCTGCCACAAAATCTCCGCAATCCCCTGCCGCCGCGCAATCAACCTTGCGGCCACGAACAACAGATCCGACAGCCGATTGATATACGCCAAACCAACCCCGGCCAATGGCTCAATTGCATTCAAATGCTGACAACGGCGCTCGGCACTGCGCGCCAGGCTGCGGCAAACATGGGCCTGGGCGATCAGCATCGACCCACCGGGCAGAATGAAATTCTCCAGCGGCCCCAATTCCTCGTTCCATACATCAATCGCCGCTTCCAGGCGCTCGATTTCTGCCGTGTTCAGCGCCTGATACTCCGGCATCGCCAGCTCACCGCCAAGATCAAACAGACGATGCTGACAAGGCGCGAGCACGTCGATCAGTTCATTCAATCCCGGGAATGCCTCACGTTCGGCGATCAACCCGGCCAGCAGCACACCGACCTGACTGTTCAGCGTGTCGACTTCGCCAATCGCTTCGATCCGCGGGTGATCCTTGGGGACGCGGCGGCCATCGCCCAGGCCGGTTTCGCCGGTGTCGCCGGTGCGGGTGTAGATCTTCGACAAGCGAAAGCCCATGGGTTACCTCGGTAGTTGATTGGTTTCGGCGGCGATGGCCGCCGGTTGGGTCAGTGGCAGGCGCAACGTGAAGCAGGTGCCCTGGCCCGGCGCGGATTGCACTTCCATCTGCCCTTTGTGGTTGTTGGTGATGATGAAGTACGACACCGACAGCCCCAGCCCTGTGCCCTGGCCGATTTCCTTGGTGGTGAAGAACGGCTCGAAGGTGCGTTTGCGCACGTTTTCGCTCATGCCGATGCCGTTGTCCTCGACCTGAATCTCGGCCCATGGCGGGTTCAGTTTGGTGCGCAAAATGATCCGCCCCGGTTCGCTGTCGTCTTCGCGCTGGTGAATGGCTTGCGCGGCGTTTTTCAGCAGGTTGAGCAGCACTTGTTCCAGTTCGTTGGCGGTGCCCGGCACCGGGCCGAGCGCCGGGTCGAACTGGCGGATGATCGCCTGGCCCTTGAAGTCGAAACCGATCGCCAGATCGAAGTCGTTGCCAGCAATTTCCACCGCCTGATCGATCAACGCCGGCAGATCGCACGGGGCCATTTGCCGGGTGCTGCGGCGGCTGAAACTGAGCATGTGCGTGACGATTTTTGCCGCGCGGGCGCCGGCCTGCTGGATGCCGTCGAGCAATTTCGGTACTTCGCGGCTTTGCAGGTAACGGTTGACCGTGTCCAGTTCGATGCCGAGCTGTTCGGCGGTTTCGAGGTTCTTCGGCAGATCCGCCGACAGCCGCCGGCGAATGTTCTGCACGTTGTGCAGGATCGCGCCCAGCGGGTTGTTGATCTCATGGGCCATGCCGGCGGCGAGGCCGCCGACCGAGAGCATTTTTTCCGACTGCACCATCATTTCTTCCAGCGACAGGCGCTGGGTGATGTCGTCGATACGGATCACCACACCGCGCCCGGCGCCGCCCATCAGCGGATAAAAGGTCAGGGCGTAGTGCTTGGGTTCGTCATCCTTGAACCAGGTCACCCGTTCGATCTTCGCCACGGTGTGTTCTTCGACCGTTTGCTTCAGTTGTGGCAGAAACGGCTTGAGCGGTTCGAAGGCGAGGAAGATCGGCTGGTTCAGCGCTTCATCCAGACGCGTGCCGGAGAGGGCGCTGGCCTCCTGGTTCCACTGGGTCACGTAGAGTTGCTCGTCCAGAGCAATCAGCGCCGAGGGCATGGAGTCGATGATGCTGTTGAGGTAGTTCTGGAATCCGGTGAGCTTCTTCTCGATCTTGCTCCGAACCTGGACTTCCAGCTCCAGTTTTCGGTTGGTGTGGCGGGTTTCTTCGGCCAGGCCCTGGGCCTGATCGTAGGCGGCCTGCGAGTCATCGCGGGCCCGCTTGAGCTGCTGTTCGCGAGCCTCGATGCGCGAGAGCATGGTGTTGAACGCCTCGGCGAGGCTGCCGATTTCATCGTGGTTGCCGCGTGAGGCGCGCAGGGCATAGTTCTCTTCGCGAGTGACCTGACGCGAGAGCTCCTCCAGCTCATGGATCGGGCGGGTGATCAGGCGTTTGATCTGCCGCGCAATCACCAGCCACAGCAGCACACTGAAAATCAGGATGCCGAGACTGGCAGTCAGGGTGCCGGTGTAGAACGCCATCGGCAGTTCACTGCTGGCGACCAGCAGCAAGTGCCCGGGCGCGGTGCCGGGGCGGGGCAGGGTGATCAACTGATTGCTGCGAAACTCGGTGAGCTGCCAGGCTTCGACGTGTCGATAGCGTTCCGGCAGATTGAGCTTGTCGCCACGCTGCACCTGGGCGATGCGGTCACCCTTGCCGTCATACAACGCGGCGGCGCGCAGTGGCGAATAGCTGTCGAGTTCCTTGAGCAGGCGTTCGGCGCTCTGGGGCGACTCGAGGGCTTGTGCGACCAGGCTCGGGTTGGAGATCAGCCGGCCGATGGTCTGCAAAGCTTGCGGCGCCATGCTTTCCTGGGAGATGTAATAGGCGGCGCTGATAAAGGTCAGGTTGGCGACCAGCAGGACGGTGGTCAACAACACCAGCAGGGCGGCCAGCAGTTTCTGGCCGACCGGCAGGTTTTCAAGGCGCTGGCGCAATGGCATCAGGTTTATCGCAGCAAAGGAACAAGTGGCCAGCGTAGCCGCTGCTCAGTCGCTGGGCAATCCAAGGCTGCGCAGATGGCTGACCAGACGTTGCTGCAACTGAGTGAGGTGCGGCAGGTTCAGTTGATGACGGCTGGCGACTTTGCAGGCGTGGCCCAGCAGATAGCTGATTTCGGTGCGGCGGCGGTTGGCCACGTCCTGATACATCGACGAGTAATTGGCCGCCGTGGCGTGAATCACCCGTTCGACTTCCTGTTGCAGATTGACCGCGGCTGCCGGTTGACCGCAACGCTCCAGCAACTCGGCCAATTCGCTGCACAACGTGGCGACTTCGCATTGATGCTGTTCCAGCCCGCCGTTACGGCAATCGTGGAGCACGGTCAGCGGATTGATCGCGCAATTGAGTGCCAGCTTGCGCCACAACCGGGTGAGGATGTCGGTGCTCCATTCATGGGGGATTTTCGCCGCCTCAAGATCGTCCAGCCAGATCGGCGCCACCGGATGGCCGGCATCGCCTAACCAGGTGAAACCGTGGCCGGCAAACACCACGCGCCAGTCGCCGTCGCGGAACGCGCCTTCGGTGCTGGAGGCGCTGATGCAGCGTGCCTGCGGAACCACCGCTGCGACCGCGTCCTGACTGCCGAGACCGTTCTGCAGCAGGATCAGCTCGGCATCTGCGCTCAGGCGCGGGGCGAGGCGGGCGACGGCGTTTTCGGCGTCATAGGCTTTGCAGGCGACCAGCAGGCGGCGGATCGGCTCCGGGTCGTCCGCCGTTTGCGCAGGGACGGCATAGGTCGTGGCTGCGCCGTGTTCGACCAGCGTCAGACCACCGGCCGCCTGATAGCTGCGCAAGCGCTCGGCATCCCGCACGATCAGCCGCACCGGCAGACCGGCCCGCGCCAGACGCGTGGCCCACAGGGTGCCGAGGCTGCCGGCGCCAAGAACGTGCCAAGGGGTGGACATCAGTTTTTCACTCGGTAAGGTACTGGCATGCAAGGCTCGCCGTATCGGTGGGAAAAGACCCGTTATAATGAGCCGGATTTTAACCGCAAGCCAAGCGCGCTCCCTCCTTATCGAGCGCGCCTTTTTATTGGAGAGATTACATGCCGTCGTTCGACGTGGTATCCGAACTGGACAAACACGAGCTGACCAACGCGGTCGAGAACGCCGTGAAGGAACTTGATCGTCGCTATGACCTGAAAGGCAAAGGCAGCTTCGAGTTCAAGGAAAAGGACCTGACCGTCAATCTGACCGCTGAAGCCGGGTTCCAGCTGGAAGCGATGATCGAGATCCTCAAGCTGGCTCTGACCAAGCGCAAGATTGATGTGCAGTGCCTTGAAGTCAAAGACGCTTACGCCTCGGGCAAGCTGATGAAGCAGGACGCCATTCTCAAAGAAGGCATCGACAAGGAGTTGGCGAAGAAAATCGTCGCTCACATCAAGGACGCCAAGCTCAAGGTGCAGGCCGCCATTCAGGGCGAGCAGGTGCGGGTGACCGGCAAGAAGCGCGATGACCTGCAGGAAGCCATCGCGGCTCTGCGCGCCAAGGAATTCGGCATGCCACTGCAGTTCAACAACTTCCGCGACTAAGTCCGGTCAGATGGCTGTGGGAGCGGGCTTGCTCGCGAAAGCGCTGTGTCAGGCAACTCATTGTTGAATGATACAGCGCTTTCGCGAGCAAGCCCGCTCCCACTTTTTATATGTGTACAGCCCGGGAAGCCGGAAATCAGGAGATAGAACATGGATTTGAATGCTGAGGTAGACAACCTGGTCAAGGCGTCCCAGGCGTGGATTCCGATGATCATGGAATACGGCAGCCGCGTGCTGCTGGCGGTGATTACCCTGGCCATTGGCTGGTGGCTGATCAACAAGGTCACGCAAAAACTCGGCGGTCTGCTGGCCCTGCGCAATGCCGACCTGGCGCTGCAAGGCTTCATCAGCAGCCTGGCGAACATCATCCTCAAGGTGCTGCTGATTGTCAGCGTCGCCTCGATGATCGGCGTGGAAACCACCTCGTTCGTGGCCGCGATCGGTGCGGCCGGTCTGGCGATCGGTCTGGCATTGCAAGGTAGCCTGGCGAATTTCGCCGGCGGCGTGTTGATTCTGCTGTTCCGTCCGTTCCGTATCGGTGACTGGATCGAAGCGCAAGGTGTGGCGGGTACGGTCGACAGCATCCAGATTTTCCACACCGTGCTGCGTACCGGTGACAACAAGACCATCATCGTCCCGAACGGCAATCTGTCGAACGGCATCATCACCAACACCAACCGTCAGCCAACCCGCAAAGTGGTGTTTGACGTGGGTGTGGATTACGAAGCTGATCTGCAAAAGGCCCGTCAGGTGCTGCTGGATCTGGCCAAGGATGAGCGCGTATTGCAGGACCCTGCGCCACAAGCGGTCATTTCGACGTTGGGTGACAGTTCGATCACTGTTTCCCTGCGTGTGTGGGTTAAAACTGCAGACTATTGGGACGTGATGTTCATGTTTAACGAACAGTCGCGTGACCGTTTGAAAACTGCCGGTATTGATATTCCGTTTCCACAGCGGGTTATTCGAGTAGTTCAGGAATCGGCTGTTCAGTAATACCACTGATACTTGGCCTCGCGGTCAGTTAATGAGTGGACTAACCCAAGAGCTGTCCGCACTCTTGGGTTTTTTATGTCTGATCTAGATGTTCGTTGGCTAATAAGTAGCTAGCTACTATTGTTTGTACGGTCAGAAACAGGAAGGCAGGGCAAACTTGATTCATAAAAAAACCGCTCACCTGAGTCAGGTGAGCGGTTCTTGTTAGAGCAAAGCTCTACAGTACGTCAGCTGCATATCCCGATTAGAGGATGTTCAGTGGGTACTCGACGATCAGACGGGTGTCGTTGTTGTCAGACGAGTAGCCGCTGTACGCGCCGTTCGAACGGTACATGGCGTAACGCAGACGGAACGACAGATCCTTGGCTGGACCTTCCTGGATCACGTACTTGGACTCGGCGTTCCACTCGTTCTCTTTACCTTCACCCAGACCGTTGGTCTTGATGTTGTCACCCTTCACGTAGCGGGTCATGAAGCTCAGGCCAGGAACACCATAAGTCTTCATGTTCAGGTCGTAACGAGCTTGCCAGGAGCGTTCTTCACGGCCCACGAAGTCGGAGATCTGAATGGAGTTGGCAACGAAGATGGTGCTGTTGCCGTCAACGCCATAGTAGTAAGCGTTGTCACCGCTGGAGCGCTGGTGCGCGACGGTGAATTTGTGCGCGCCGATGCTGTATGCAGCAGCCAGGGACCACAGTTTGTTGTCCACACCACTGGTGCCGTCGCCGATAGCGTCAACCAGATCGCCGCGCTTCTCGCCTTCGGTTTTATAACCGTTGAAGTCGAAGTTCAGAGACTGTTCTTCGTTGATTGGCAGGGTGTAGTTCAGATTGATGTATTGCTTTTTAAAGTACTGGTCGGCATCCGAGGCGGCCAATGCACCGGTGAAATTGTCGGTGAAGGCATAGCTTGCGCCGAAGATATTGATGTTGGTCAGGCCTTTGCCGCCAAAACCGTTTTCATCAGGCAGACCGCCGATGCTGTCGCGGCCCATGCCGGTTTGCTTGCTCAGGGAGGTGAAGCGACCTGCGCTCAGTTCCAGGCCTTTGATCTCTTTGGAAGTGATCAGGGTACCGGTAGCCACTTCTGGCAACAGACGGCTGTCGTCAGTGGCGAAGACCGGGCTGGCAACGAATTGCTGACCGTATTTCAGCACAGTGTCGGAAACGCGGAATTTGACTGCGCCGCCGATCTTGCCTTGGGATTTCTCTTCGTTGCCGTCGCTATCAATCGCGAACAGGCCGTTACCACGACGACCCGAGCCACCGTCCAGCTTGACCGAACCCATGGCCATGGCGTCGAGACCGAAACCTACGGTGCCTTGAGTGAAGCCCGATTCGTAGGTCAGCAGTTGGCTGACACCGGTGTCCTGGCGATAGCCGCTTTCAAAACCCGGGGTGCCGTCTTTCTTTGCAACGTTACCGGCACCATTTTTGTAATCGCGGTTCATGTATTCCATACGAGTCTTCAGTTTCAGACTCTGGTCTTCCAGGAACCCTTTGGCGTCATCCTGCGAAGATGCCATTGCGAACTGCGAGGTGCCTGCTGCAACAGCCAGGGCGATCATGCTCCACTTCATCACGCGCATCGTGATTTGCTCCTTTGGTTTTTAGAAGAGTACTGCCGTCCCACCTGTTTTATTATCTGGGCGGCTCTTTCTTTTTGTGTCGGCGCAAACTTATATCACGCCGACAATGTTGGCGATACTTGCTAATCCAACCTTTCACCTTCTTTACGACGCTGTCGCAGATGGCTTTGTAGATGTCGCAAATTCACAGTACCGATGCAATCGGATCGACAACTTTCTCGCTGTTTTTCTAGCCTTTTGCATCGCTAAAAAAGAGTCCCTGGCAAAACACTTGAATCTCCATCGGGCAACCCTGCCACTGTTTTTGTTGGGCCTAAGGCTCCCACTTCCCGTGGTGCGCTTATAGTCCATATGGGTACGAATGCAACAAGCGTGCACAAACCGCTTTCTCTATGCGGTTATTTTTCTGAACACTCGTCACTCGCTGTAAAAACCTCATAAATACTGGGCCTCAAGCCCTTCTTTATCAGGGCTTGACGCCATCCCTTGCTTGGTGTTGTCGAGCAGGTTCGTGCGCGGGACAACGAAAAACGTTACCGGTTCACCCCGCCGGTGAGTATTCGGCGGATGCCCGACGCACTGAGCGTAGACGCGCTGTGCGGTTTTGGTGCAAAAATTTTTACAGTTGTTCCGGATTCATACAGTTTGAGCGGGAGCAGGGAATGAACGCTTTGGGCTTTTCTGGTCATTTCATTGTGCTGCACCGCGCAGTCGGTTCCGTCATGGTGCGTGCCGCCCGAAAATGTCGCATGCAGGAGCGTTGAGCAATGTCTGTCCTGGCACGCTCATCGTGAAGCCCGGCGCATTCGCAGGTATGCTGCCTGCCTGTCGCTTAGCGTCATGCCTGTCTGGATGGCCGCTAAGCTGAATTGTGTAGATCAGCCGGGAGTGCACGCAGTGTTTGCTTTAGATTCACGACTTCAACAGGACACCCTGACCATCGGCGATTTCCCGCTCTGCCGGCTGCTGCTGTCCAACGATGCCAATTACCCGTGGTTCATCCTGGTGCCTCGTCGCGACGATATCAGCGAGTTGTTTCAGTTGGATGTCGCCGACCAGCAGCAGTTGTGGCAGGAAACCACGGCGCTGGCCGAGTTGCTCAAGGACTTGTTCGATGCCGACAAGCTGAACGTCGCGACGCTGGGCAACGTTGTCAGCCAGTTGCATATGCATGTGATCGTGCGCAAGCGTGACGACGCGGCATGGCCGGCGCCGGTCTGGGGCAAACACCCGGCCAAACCCTACAGCGCCGAGCAGGTCGCGAGCATTCGTGAGCGGCTGCGTCTGGTGCTGACCGAACACTTCACGTTTCTGGAGGGTTGAACCATGAACCTTGAAGAACGCGTCACCGATCTGGAAAGCCGTCTGGCTTTTCAGGATGACACCATTCAGGCGTTGAACGACGAACTGGTGGCGCAGCAGCGGGTGATCGAGCGCCTGCAGTTGCAAATGGCGGCGTTGCTCAAGCGTCAGGAGGAGATGGTCGGGCAGTTCGATTCTTTCGAGGAAGAGGCGCCACCACCGCATTACTGATGCCAACACCTTTATGCAGGCGTAAAAAAACCGCGAGCAGCCTGGCTGTTCGCGGTTTTTTATTGCCTTGGATCAGCGACGCGGCAGGGCGGCGATCACGTCCTCGGCTTGCAGGCCTTTGTCCCGATTCATCACCGAGAACTCCACGCGCTGGCCTTCGACCAGTACGCGGTGGCCTTCGCCACGGATTGCACGAAAGTGCACGAAAATATCATCGCCGGAATCCCGGGAGATAAAGCCGAAGCCTTTGGAGGTGTTGAACCACTTGACGGTACCGGTATCGCGGTTGCTCATGTCATAGGTAGTCGGTGCAGCGGCCGGTGAAGACTTGTAGAAGCTGATGGCCAGATGCAGGACCACGGCAACCAGAGCGATCACCAGGCTGAACAACACCGCCGGTTGACCGGCGATGACTGGCATCGGTGCGATCAGGGTCAGGGTTTGCAGGACGACAGTCAGCACGAGAAGAGCGCTGACCAGATTTTGCAGATGCTGGCGCGGGCCTTTGTTCCAGTAAGGAATCACTGGAGCGATGACCAGATTCAGCAGGCCGAAAAAGGCCAGGTAAAGTGCATCGGGTTGTTGCAGGTAAGGAACGGCTTCGGATTTCAAGCTAGGTATGAACGACAGCAGCAAGGCCGCTGCGCCCATTAGCAGGTGGACGATTTTCAACATTTTGATTGGCTCACGTTATGACGGCTCACAAGGAAGAGCTGAAGGCGCACGGTTCGCTTCGGAACAATAAAGAGGCGTTGGACACGTGCCCGGCATCAGCCTATGCGCGACACCCCCGAAAAATGGGGCGTAGCGACACACTGCCTATTTAACAGCAAAGCCTGCAGCTACTCAAATTACCCCGGCCAGCGGCACGTGCCCGGTCGATTTGTCGCATGGCGAGTGAAGATTGTCGGCTGCGAGGTGGCGGCTGCCTTGCTAGAGTGGGTCTGCACCTGTTGGATGAATTCAATCGCCTTAGGGGGTAAACATGGCAATCGATATCGGTATCAGTGAAGAAGATCGCAAGTCCATCGTCGAGGGGCTGTCGCGGCTGCTGTCGGACACCTACGTGCTGTATCTGAAAACCCATAACTTCCACTGGAACGTCACCGGTCCCATGTTCAGGACCCTGCATCTGATGTTCGAAGAGCAATACAACGAACTGGCGCTGGCGGTGGATCTGATCGCCGAGCGTATCCGCGCTCTGGGTTTTCCTGCGCCGGGTGCCTACGCGACTTACGCGCGTCTCTCCTCTATTAAAGAAGAAGTCGGGGTGCCAAGTGCCGAGGACATGATCAAGCAGTTGGTCGACGGCCAGGAAGCGGTCACTCGCACCGCTCGCGGCATCTTCCCGCTGTTGGACAAGGTCAGCGACGAGCCGACGGCCGACTTGCTGACCCAGCGCATGCAGGTGCATGAGAAGACCGCGTGGATGTTGCGCGCGTTGCTAGAGGCCTGATAGTCCGGTGCGCGGACGTCCGCAGGGTGTGGATGTCCGCATACTGTTTCAAATCTTACTGAACATGTCGGCTTATCCTACGCTGCTGGGCAACTAGTCGTCTGGCGCTGACTTTGCGTCTGCGTTTTTATGAAGGCACAGGATGTTGTCTTTATAAAAGCAGCGATGACAAAGGAGTGTCAGCGATATGGTAGGTGGAGACAGGCGATGCGAGCATGTCGGTTCGCAACGGGAAATGAAGGTCGATCCGTTTGTCAGCGATTTCGATTTTGAGCTGATCCGGCCGCTGGCCAGATCAGTGCGTTTGAACGGCTTTGCCACTTGCTTGAGGCTCGAGCAGGTTTACTGGAACATTCTTGGTGACATGGCCGGGCACAACGGCTGCTCGGTCAGCACGCTGCTGTCACATGTGGACCGCGAAGTGCACCTGCGCCACGGCGGGGTGAAAAACTTCAGTGGTCTGGTACGGGTGGTGTGCGTGATGAATGGCCTGCGGGATACGCCGGCGGCCTTCATGCCCTGAACGGGCAATACTTGAAATGACGTGGCGGGCTGTGCAGTCTTACGGCTGCACAGCCCGCATTTAATGGATATAATCCCGCTCTTTCGCCGCAAAGCCCTGCGCGCGGTGGCAATCTGATCGCCGAGACACCCCCATGCCGATGTACGATTATCAATGTGCTTCCTGTGGTCATCAGTTGGAAGCCATTCAAAAGATCAGCGAGGCACCGCTGGTCGACTGCCCTGCCTGTCAGGCGCCAGAGCTCAAGAAACAGCTGTCCATGCCGGGTTTTCGCCTCAGCGGCAGCGGTTGGTACGAAACCGATTTCAAGACCGGAGCCAAGAAGAATCTGGCCGGTGGCGACAAATCTGACTAGGGTTCAGGCCCAGGTCGAACGACACGCGTGAGATTTCGCAGTGCTTGAGTGCGACGGGATCTCCACCGAATTTCGAATTACGAGAAGCGAAACCACTACCATGATGCGCAGCCATTATTGCGGCCAACTGAACGAAAGCCTGGAAGGCCAGGAAATTACCCTTTGCGGATGGGTTCACCGTCGTCGCGACCACGGCGGGGTGATTTTCCTCGATATCCGTGATCGTGATGGTCTGGCTCAGGTGGTGTTCGATCCGGATCGCGCCGAGAGCTTCGCCGCCGCCGATCGCGTGCGCAGCGAATACGTCGTGAAAATCACCGGTAAGGTGCGTCTGCGTCCGGCCGGTGCGACCAACGCCAACATGGCGTCGGGCATGATCGAAGTGTTGGGCTACGAGCTGGAAGTGCTGAACGAGTCGGAAACCCCGCCGTTCCCGCTCAACGAATACTCCGACGTCGGCGAAGAAACCCGCCTGCGCTACCGCTTCCTGGACCTGCGTCGTCCGGAAATGGCCGAGAAGCTGCGTCTGCGTTCGCGCATGACCACCAGCATCCGTCGCTTCCTCGACGAGAACGGTTTCCTCGACGTCGAAACACCGATTCTGACCCGTGCTACCCCGGAAGGCGCCCGCGACTACCTGGTGCCGAGCCGTACTCACGCCGGTTCGTTCTTCGCGCTGCCGCAATCGCCTCAGCTGTTCAAGCAACTGCTGATGGTTGCCGGTTTCGACCGTTACTACCAGATCGCCAAATGCTTCCGCGACGAAGACCTGCGTGCCGACCGTCAGCCTGAGTTCACTCAGATCGACATCGAGACCAGCTTCCTCGACGAAAAAGACATCATGGGCCTGACCGAAGGCATGATCCGCAACCTGTTCAAGGAAGTGCTGGATCTGGAATTCGGCGAATTCCCGCACATGACCTTTGAAGAAGCCATGCGTCGTTACGGTTCCGACAAGCCGGACCTGCGTAACCCGCTGGAACTGGTCGACGTTGCCGACCAACTCAAAGAAGTCGAGTTCAAGGTGTTCAGCGGCCCGGCCAACGATCCGAAATGCCGTATCGCTGCACTGCGCGTTCCAGGCGGGGCGAGTATGCCGCGCAAGCAGATCGACGACTACACCAAGTTCGTCGGCATCTACGGTGCCAAGGGCCTGGCCTACATCAAGGTCAACGAGCGCGCTGCCGGTGTTGAGGGTCTGCAATCGCCGATCGTGAAAAACATCCCTGAAGCCAACCTCAACGTGATCCTCGATCGCGTCGGTGCGGTTGACGGCGACATCGTGTTCTTCGGCGCCGACAAGGCCAAGATCGTCAGCGAAGCCCTGGGCGCGCTGCGTATCAAACTCGGTCACGACCTCGACCTGCTGACCTGCAAGTGGGCGCCAATGTGGGTCGTCGACTTCCCGATGTTCGAAGAAAACGACGACGGCAGCTTCTCGGCGCTGCACCACCCGTTCACCGCACCGAAGTGCTCCCCTGAAGAGCTGGAAGCCAATCCGGCCGGCGCTCTGTCCCGCGCCTACGACATGGTGCTCAACGGCACCGAGCTGGGTGGCGGTTCGATCCGTATCCACCGCAAGGAAATGCAGCAAGCGGTGTTCCGCCTGCTGGGCATCAACGAAGCGGAACAGGAAGAGAAGTTCGGCTTCCTGCTCGACGCGCTGAAGTACGGTGCGCCGCCGCACGGTGGTCTGGCCTTCGGTCTGGACCGTCTGGTGATGCTGATGACCGGCGCCCAGTCGATCCGTGAAGTGATTGCTTTCCCGAAAACCCAGAGTGCTGCGGACGTCATGACGCAAGCGCCGGGTGTGGTGGATGCCAAGGCGCTGCGCGAGCTGCACATTCGTTTGCGCGAAACGCCAAAGGCTGAGTAAGACGGGCCTGAAGGCGCATCTTCGGATGCGCCTTTTTTCTTTCTATAGAGAGCAGGTCGAGATTTTTTGTTGGCTGGCCACTGCGTGAGCAGGGCGGGCAACGTTTCAAGAGAATTCGGAGCGAGTTATGGCAGGTCATTCCAAGTGGGCGAACATCAAGCACCGCAAAGAACGTCAGGATGCCAAGAGAGGCAAGATCTTCACCAAGTGGATCCGTGAGCTGACCGTTGCGGCCCGTCAGGGCGGCGGCGATCCGGGTTCCAACCCGCGTCTGCGCCTGGCCCTGGACAAGGCCCTCGGTGCGAACATGAGCCGCGACATCATCGACCGCGCCGTTGCGCGTGGCGCCGGTGCGACCGAAGCGGACAACGTTGAAGAGCTGACCTACGAAGGTTACGGCCCGGGCGGCGTGGCGGTGATGGTCGAGTGCATGACCGACAACCGCAACCGTACCGCAGCTGCCGTGCGCCATGCGTTCAGCAAATGTGGCGGCAACCTTGGTACCGACGGTTCGGTTGCGTACCTGTTCGAACGCAAAGGGCAGATCAGCTTCGCCCCGGGCGTCGATGAAGACGCGCTGACCGAAGCGGCGCTGGAAGCCGATGCCGACGACGTGGTCAGCCATGAAGACGGCTCGATCGACGTGTTCACCTCGTTCACCAGCTTCTACGCGGTGCGTAACGCGTTGGAAGCGGCCGGGTTCAAGGGTGACGACGCAGAAATCGTCATGCAGCCGACCACCAGCGCCGAACTGGATCTGGAAGGCGCGGAGAAGGTGCTCAAGCTGATCGACATGCTCGAGGATCTGGATGACGTGCAGAACGTCTACTCCAACGCAGACATTCCCGAAGATGTGGCCGCTCAGCTCGGTTAAGAGCGACTAGGCTTCAATGTGGGAGCGGGCTTGCTCGCGAAGGCGGCGTATCAGCAAGCATCAATGCTGAATGACACACCGCCTTCGCGAGCAAGCCCGCTCCCACATTGGTTATTCGCTGTTTTGAATTTCTTGTTTTTACCGACTCCGCAGGCGTTATGACTTTAATTCTGGGTATCGACCCCGGCTCGCGCATCACCGGTTACGGGATTGTTCGCGATACCGGCCGCGGCGGCTGCATCTATGTGGCCTCGGGCTGCATCCGTACCGGCGCCGGTGAGTTGCATGAGCGGCTGCAAATCGTTTATCGCGGCGTGCGTGAAATCATTCAGACCTATGGCCCGGTGACCATGGGCATCGAAAAAGTGTTCATGGCGAAAAACGCCGATTCGGCTCTCAAGCTCGGGCAGGCTCGCGGCGCCGCCATTGTGGCTGGCGCTGAAGAGTGTCTGGAGATTGCCGAGTACACCGCCACTCAGGTCAAGCAAGCCGTGGTCGGCACCGGCGCCGCCAATAAAGAACAGGTGCAGATGATGGTCATGCACATGCTCAAGCTGACCAGCAAACCGCAGATCGATGCCTCGGATGCCCTGGCCATCGCGATTTGTCACGCGCACACCCGTTCCAGCCTGCTGCCGCATGGCCTGGGTACCGCACGCAGTCGTGGCGGGCGCCTGCGTCTCTGATAGCATCAGCAATCATTTTTGCGGAATGCGGATTTCGCGCCTGGGTCGTCGGCCCGATTCCCGCCTTCCATCTGTCGCCAGCCCACGGCTGGCCAACGCTCAAGGATCTGAAACGTGATTGGACGCTTGCGCGGCACCCTGGCTGAGAAACAGCCGCCGCACCTGATTCTGGATGTAAACGGCCTCGGGTATGAGCTGGAAGTGCCCATGACCACCCTTTATCGCTTGCCGTCGGTCGGTGAACCGCTGACGCTGCACACCCATTTGGTCGTACGCGAAGACGCGCAGTTACTCTATGGTTTCGCCGGCAAGCGTGAGCGAGACTTTTTTCGCGAGTTGATCCGTCTCAATGGTGTCGGGCCGAAACTGGCCTTGGCCTTGATGTCGAGCCTGGAAGTCGATGAACTGATTCGCTGCGTGCAATCCCAGGACACCTCGGCGCTGACCAAGGTCCCGGGGGTCGGCAAGAAAACCGCTGAGCGCCTGCTGGTTGAACTGAAGGATCGCTTCAAGGCCTGGGAAACCTCGCCGGCCATGTTCGCCCTGGTGCCGAATCAGCCGGACGGCCCGGCGCCGGTCAACACTGCTGAAAACGATGCGGTCAGCGCGCTGATTTCCCTGGGCTACAAGCCGCAGGAAGCGAGCAAGGCGATTACCGCCATCAAGGACAAGAATTTGAGCAGTGAAGACCTGATCCGCCGCGCCCTGAAGGGAATGATTTAAGTGATTGAAGCTGATCGTCTGATCGCCGCCGCGCACAGCCCGCGCGAGCGCGAAGAAGTCCAGGATCGGGCCATTCGCCCGGTCAGTCTGGCCGACTACATTGGCCAGCCGACCGTGCGCGAGCAGATGGAACTGTTCATCCAGGCGGCGCGTGGTCGCAGTGAATCGCTGGATCACACGTTGATCTTCGGCCCGCCGGGTCTGGGTAAAACCACGCTGGCCAACATCATTGCCCAGGAAATGGGCGTGTCGATCAAGAGCACGTCGGGCCCGGTGCTTGAGCGTCCGGGAGATCTGGCGGCACTGCTGACCAATCTTGAGCCACACGACGTGTTGTTCATCGACGAAATCCATCGTCTGTCGCCCATCGTTGAAGAAGTGCTGTACCCGGCGATGGAAGATTTCCAGCTCGACATTATGATCGGCGAAGGGCCGGCAGCGCGCTCGATCAAGCTTGATCTGCCACCGTTCACCCTCGTTGGCGCCACGACCCGTGCCGGCATGCTGACCAACCCATTGCGTGACCGCTTCGGTATCGTCCAGCGTCTTGAGTTCTACAGCACAGCGGATCTGGCGACGATTGTCAGTCGGTCGGCGGCGATTCTCGGTCTGCCGCTGGATCCGGAGGGTTCTTTCGAAATCGCTCGTCGTGCCCGTGGTACGCCGCGAATCGCCAATCGTCTGCTGCGTCGGGTGCGCGATTTTGCCGAAGTGCGCGCCAAGGGCCATATCACCAAGTCGGTGGCCGATCTGGCGTTGAACCTGCTGGACGTCGATGAACACGGTTTCGACCATCAGGACCGGCGCCTGCTGCTGACCATGATCGAGAAGTTCGATGGCGGCCCGGTGGGTATCGACAGTCTGGCGGCGGCGATCAGTGAAGAGCGCCATACCATCGAAGATGTGCTGGAGCCGTACCTGATTCAACAGGGTTACATCATGCGTACGCCACGGGGCAGGGTGGTGACACGGCATGCATACCTGCATTTCGGTTTAAACATTCCGTCACGAATGGGTGAAATGCCCGTGGCAGACGAGTTTCTCGATGCCGTGGACGATTGATACACATTTTTTGGCGATTTATTCAGCGTTTGTACTGTCACAGGACGGTACTTTTGCGGTAAAGCCTTAAACACTGAAAAAACAGTTGCCTGGCCGGATTGGCAACCCGAGGAGTAAGCACTAGAGTATGCGCGCGCAAAACGGGCTTGAGCCGTTCGCACATCGTTGTCGCGTTTATTACGAGGACACCGATGCGGGCGGCATCGTGTATTACGTTAATTACCTCAAGTTTATGGAACGGGCTCGAACCGAGCGGCTCCGGACGCTGGGCTTTGCCCAGTCGGAACTGGCCGGGGAGGACCTGTTGTTTGTCGTGCATTCCAGCGAAGCGCGCTACCACGCGCCGGCGCGACTGGACGACGAACTGCTGGTAAGCGCTGATGTAATCGAATTGAACCGTGCCAGCCTGCGCTTTAAACAGCAGGTCAGGCGGGCCACGGATAATGTGCTGCTCTGTGAAGGGCAGTTTCTGGTGGCCTGCGTGCGCACCGACAGTTTGAAACCCCGGGCCATGCCCGAATCCTTGCGTGCGGCCTTTGCCGACGCGGGCGGCACGGGTACACACTCAAAGCAGGAGATAAAGCGTGGAAGCTAACGTCGTCGACCATTCCTCCATGTGGAGCCTGGTCAGCAATGCCAGCATCGTGGTGCAGTTGGTAATGTTGACCCTGGTGGCCGCATCGGTGACCTCATGGATCATGATCTTTCAGCGCAGCAATCTGCTGCGTGCCGGTCGACGCGCCCTGGAGAGCTTCGAAGAGCGCTTCTGGTCGGGTATCGATCTGTCCAAGCTGTACCGTCAGGCCGGCAGCAACCCTGATCCGGATTCGGGCGTAGAGCAGATCTTCCGTGCCGGTTTCAAGGAATTCTCCCGTCTGCGTCAGCAGCCAGGTGTTGACCCGGAAGCGGTGATGGAAGGTGTGGCCCGTGCCATGCGCGTTGCCATCTCCCGTGAGGAAGAGAAGCTGGAGCAGAGCCTGCCGTTTCTCGCCACCGTTGGTTCGGTCAGCCCGTACATCGGTCTGTTCGGTACCGTGTGGGGCATCATGAACTCCTTCCGCGGTCTGGCCAGCGCCCAGCAAGCGACCCTGGCCACTGTGGCCCCGGGCATCGCCGAAGCCCTGATCGCCACCGCGATCGGCCTGTTCGCCGCGATCCCGGCCGTTATCGCTTACAACCGTTTCTCTGCCCGCAGCGAAACCTTGCTGAGCCGCTACTACACCTTCGCCGATGAGTTCCAGGCGATCCTGCACCGCAAAGTGCACACCAGCGAAGAATAAGCAGGTATTTCCCGATGGCTTTAATCGCTCGAGCCCGAAACAAGCGCAAGCCGGTCGCCGAGATGAACGTGGTGCCATACATCGACGTGATGCTGGTGCTGCTGGTTATCTTCATGGTGACCGCGCCGATGCTCAATCAGGGCGTGAAAGTGGATCTGCCCAAGGTTTCCAGCGAAGCCTTGCCGCAGGACAACAACACTCAGGTGCTGACCATTTCGATCAAGGCTGACAAGACCTACTACTGGAACCTTGGCAGCGAAGTCGATACCGAAAAGCAGCAGGACAGGGCAATGACCCTGCCGCAGATGACTGACGCGGTGACCAAGATCATTCGCGCCGGCACTGAAGGCGGCAAGCGTACCCAGGTCTTTATCCGAGGCGACAAGTCGGTCGACTACGGCGCCGTGATGGGTGCCATGGGCGGGTTGCAGAAAGCCGGGGTCGGTAATGTTGGTTTGATTACCGAGGCCCCCTGATGCAGCAACAGCGAGAGCCGTCCGCCTCGGAAAGCTACTTCTGGCCTAGTGTTCTGGCGATTGTCCTGCACGTGCTGGTGTTCGGCATGCTGTTCGTCAGTTTCGCCTTTACACCCGAGTTGCCGCCGGCCAAGCCGATTGTCCAGGCGACCCTGTACCAGTTGAAATCGAAAAGTCAGGCAACCACCCAGACCAATCAGAAGATTGCGGGTGAGGCGAAGAAATCCGCCGCGCGCCAGACCGAAGTCGAGCAGATGGAACAGAAAAAGGTCGAGCAGGAAGCGGTGAAGGCTGCGGAACAAAAGAAAGAAGAAGCGGCTCAAAAGGCCGAGGAAGCCAAGAAGGCCGACGAGGCGAAGAAAGCGGACGAGGCGAAAAAGGCTGATGAAGCCAAGAAAGCCGACGATGCGAAGAAAGCCGAGGCCAAGAAGGCAGAAGAGAAACAATTGGCTGATATAGCCAAGAAGAAAGCCGAAGAAGAAGCCAAGAAGGCGGCTGAAGAAGAGGCCAAGAAAGCGGCCGCTGAAGAAGCCAAGAAGAAGATCGTCGAAGACGCGAAGAAGAAAGCCGCCGAAGACGCCAAGAAAAAAGCTGAAGCTGAAGAGGCGAAGAAGAAAGTCGCCGACGAAGCGAAGAAGAAAGCTGCTGCCGATGCTGCGAAGAAAAAATCGCAGGAAGCGGCACGTAAATCCGCCGAAGAGAAAAAGGCTCAGGCCCTGGCAGATTTGCTTTCCGACACGCCACAGCGTCAGCAGGCCTTGGCCGATGAGCAGGGTGACGAAGTCGCGGGCAGTTTCGATGACCTGATTCGCGCGCGGGCAGCGGAAGGTTGGGCGCGTCCTCCTTCGGCACGCAAAGGCATGACGGTCGTGCTGCAAATCGGCATGTTGCCGGACGGTACGGTGACTTCGGTCAGCGTGGCCAAGTCCAGTGGCGATGGTCCGTTCGATGCGTCGGCAGTCGCGGCAGTGAAGAATATTGGACGTTTGACAGAAATGCAGGGAATGAAGCCGAGCGATTTCGCTCCGTATCGTTCATTCAAGATGACATTCACACCTGAGGATCTAGCCTTGTGAGAAACCTTCTTCGAGGAATGCTGGTCGTGATCTGCTGCATGGCAGGGATCGCGATGGCTGATGAAAAGAACATTCTGGTCACCAGCGGCAGCGATCGGGCCACCCCGATCGCCGTCGTACCGTTCGGTATGCAGGGCGGTGCGGTGCTGCCGGACGATATGGCTGAAATCATTGGTAACGATTTGCGGAACTCGGGCTACTACTCGCCGATTCCAAAGCAAAACATGATCAGCCAGCCAAGCCAGCCGAGCGAAATCATCTTCCGAGACTGGAAGGCGGTGGGTGCTCAATACATGATGGTCGGCAGCATTGCTCCTGCGGGCGGTCGTCTGCAGGTGCAATGGGCACTGTTCAACGTGGCCACCGAGCAGAAAGTGGCTGACGGCAGTGTTTCCGGTACCACCGAGCAACTGCGTGACATGGCGCACTTCATCTCTGACCAGTCGTTCGAAAAACTCACCGGCATCAAAGGTGCGTTTTCGACCCGTCTGCTGTACGTGACAGCCGAGCGTTTCTCCGAGAAGAACACTCGCTACACCCTGCAGCGTTCGGACTACGACGGTGCCCGTGCCGTGACTCTGCTGCAATCGCGCGAGCCGATCCTGTCGCCGCGTTTCGCCCCGGATGGCAAGCGCATCGCCTACGTGTCGTTCGAGCAGAAGCGTCCACGGATCTTCATGCAGAACATCGACACCGGTCGCCGTGAGCAGATCACCAACTTCGAAGGCCTGAACGGCGCTCCAGCCTGGTCGCCGGATGGCAATCGCCTGGCTTTCGTACTGTCGAAAGACGGCAACCCGGACATCTATGTGATGAACCTGGGTTCGCGTCAGATCACTCGTGTGACGGCAGGTCCTGGCATCAACACCGAACCGTACTGGGGCAAGGATGGTTCGACCATCTACTTCACCTCGGACCGTGGCGGCAAGCCGCAGATCTACAAAACCAGCGCCAGCGGCGGTGGTGCCGAGCGTGTGACCTTCATTGGCAACTACAACGCCAACCCGAAGCTTTCGGCTGATGAAAAGACGCTGGTGATGATTCATCGCCAGGATGGTTTCACCAATTTCAAGGTGGCGGCCCAGGATTTGCAGCGAGGTAGTGTAAAGATCCTCACTGATAGCACTCTGGACGAGTCACCTACTGTTGCGCCCAACGGCACCATGGTAATCTACGCCACCCGCCAGCAGGGCCGGGGAGTCTTGATGCTCGTGTCCATTAATGGACGCGTGAGGCTCCCGCTTCCTACCGCACAAGGCGAAGTCAGAGAACCGTCCTGGTCCCCTTACCTGAACTGACGCGGCGCTTTACGTTTTACTTAACACACTGGGGTTCATTAGGAGTTTCACGATGGAAATGCTGAAGTTTGGTAAATTTGCTGCGCTGGCTCTGGCCATGGCTGTAGCTGTAGGTTGCTCGTCCAAAGGCGGCGACAACGCCGGTGAAGGCGCTGTTGATCCAAACGCTGGTTACGGCGCAAACACTGGTGCCGTTGACGGTTCCCTGAGCGAAGAAGCTGCTCTGCGCGCAATCACCACCTTCTACTTCGAATACGACAGCTCGGACCTGAAGCCAGAAGCCATGCGCGCTCTGGACGTTCACGCCAAAGACCTGAAAGCAAACGGCGCTCGCGTTGTTCTGGAAGGCAACACCGACGAACGTGGTACTCGTGAGTACAACATGGCACTGGGCGAGCGTCGTGCGAAAGCCGTTCAGCGCTACCTGGTACTGCAAGGTGTTTCCCCAGCTCAGCTGGAACTGGTTTCCTACGGCGAAGAGCGTCCAGTTGCTACCGGCAACGACGAGCAGTCCTGGGCTCAAAACCGTCGCGTCGAACTGCGTAAGTAATTCGATATGCGAACGTGCCGTCGTGCTGTAACTGTTCTGGCTCTCAGCCTCGCGCCGCTTGCGGCGTGGGCTGCGGTTCCTGTGGTCGATGACAACTCCGGTTATAACAATAGCGGGAGCAGTTATCCGCCTGCGGGTTACGGTACGAACGGCGCCTATGCCGGGGGAGCGGCTTCGGCCCCTGCCTCGGCACAGGGCATGCTGTTCAACCAACTGCAACAGATGCAGGATCAGATATCGCGCCAGCAAGGTGTGATCGAAGAACTGCAGAATCAGGTTGCGCGCATGAAACAGGAATCCCTGGAGCGATACCAGGATCTTGATCGGCGCATAGGATCCGGTGTTGCACCTGCCGCGACTCCTGAGAATTCTTCTGCCGGTGGCGATGCAAGTGCTGCTGCCGGTGCTGCCGCTGGCGCCGGGGCTGCTGCCGCCCAGGCACCTGCTGCAAGTAGCGAACCGGGTGATCCGGCCAAGGAAAAGCTGTATTACGATGCCGCTTTCGACCTGATCAAAGCCAAGGATTTCGACAAGGCCAGCCAGGCTTTCTCGGCATTCCTGCGCAAATACCCGAACAGCCAATACGCGGGCAATGCCCAGTACTGGTTGGGCGAAGTGAACCTGGCCAAGGGCGATCTGCAAGGTGCAGGTCAGGCTTTTGCCAAAGTTTCTCAGCTCTATCCCAAGCACGCCAAAGTGCCGGATTCGCTGTACAAGCTGGCTGATGTAGAGCGCCGCCTCGGTCACACCGACAAGGTCAAAGGCATTTTGCAACAGGTGGTTTCCCAATACCCGGGGACCTCCGCTGCTCAGTTGGCCCAACGCGATCTGCAACGCATGTAAGTGTGTTTGACCCGTTTGGAAGAAACCCGCGCTTGTCGCGGGTTTTTTCGTTAGAATTCACGCCCTTTTTCTGAAACACGCTTCTGGTGATCTACGCGTTGGCGGGGTTGCCTGAAGTGCCTGACGGAGGCGGACAGCCTGTTTAGCTGTTACGCCCGTGGCGACTATGCAAGACACATTGAGAATTACCGAAGTTTTCTACTCGTTGCAGGGGGAAACGCGGACTGCCGGGCTGCCCACGGTTTTTGTGCGCCTGACCGGTTGCCCATTGCGTTGCCAATACTGCGACAGCGCCTATGCGTTCAGCGGCGGTACGATCCGCACCCTCGACGATATCCTCGAACAAGTGGCCGGGTTTCGCCCACGCTATGTCTGTGTGACCGGCGGTGAACCGCTGGCGCAGCCCAATGCCATCCCGTTGCTCAAGCAATTGTGTGATGCCGGTTACGAAGTTTCACTGGAAACCAGTGGTGCACTCGATATCTCGGCGGTAGATTCGCGCGTCAGTCGCGTGGTCGACTTGAAGACACCGGACTCCAAAGAGGCGCACCGCAACCGCTACGAAAACATCGAACTGTTGACGCCCAACGATCAGGTGAAGTTTGTCATCTGTTCGCGGGACGACTATGACTGGGCGGTTTCCAAACTGATCCAGTACGGTCTCGATCAACGTGCGGGTGAAGTTCTGTTTTCCCCAAGTCATCATGACCTCAATGCCAGGGATCTGGCGGACTGGGTGGTGGCAGACAACTTGCCGGTGCGTCTGCAATTACAGCTGCACAAGTATCTTTGGAATGACGAGCCGGGGCGCTGAGATGACTGAACAACTGAACACCACCGAACAGCGTGCAGTGATTTTGCTGTCAGGCGGTCTGGATTCGGCCACGGTCGTGGCGATGGCCCGAGCCGAAGGTTTCGCCTGCTACACCATGAGTTTCGATTACGGCCAGCGCTCCCATGCAGAGCTGCATGCCGCCGCGCGCGTCGCTCGCGATCTGGGTGTGGTCGAGCACAAAGTGATCGGCCTGAACCTGAACGGCATGGGCGGCTCGGCGCTGACCGACACCAGCATCGACATCCCGGAAGAGTTGGGCGAAGGCATCCCGGTGACCTACGTACCGGCGCGCAACACGGTGTTCCTGTCGCTGGCACTGGGCTGGGCTGAAGTGCTCGGCGCGCGTGACATCTTTATCGGGGTCAACGCGGTGGACTATTCCGGTTACCCGGATTGCCGTCCGGAGTTCATCGAGTCGTTCGAACGCATGGCCAACCTGGCGACCAAGGCGGGTGTGGAAGGCAACGGTTTCCGCATCCAGGCACCGCTGCAGAACCTGAGCAAGGCGCAGATCGTCCAGGCGGGCGTGAAGCTGGGCGTGGATTACGGCCTGACCGTTTCCTGCTATCAGGCGGACGATGAAGGCCGCGCGTGCGGCAAATGCGACAGCTGCCGCCTGCGTGCAGAAGGCTTTGCAGCGGCCGGTGTAAGCGATCCAACACCTTATTTTTGATTTTTTTCAAAAAGGTGTTGAATAGTCCTTAAAAATCAGTATTATACGCGCCACCACACAGCGGGTCGTTAGCTCAGTTGGTAGAGCAGTTGGCTTTTAACCAATTGGTCGTAGGTTCGAATCCCACACGACCCACCATATTTGGCGGTTTAGAAAATCCGGAAGGCCCACGAAAGTGAGGATTTCCGGGTTTTTTTTTGCCTGCGATTCAGGCACCTCTCCCTTGATCGTTGGCTGCGCTGACACAGGTCAGAATCATCTTTTGTATCAACGGGATATTCTGTAGCCTTGCGCAGCTTCAACGCTGTCCGTGCCTGATAATACTCACTCTCCCGGCGGTACCCTCAAGTGGTCCGGAGCCGGGTGTATACTCGACTTTCGCGCGAAAGCGCCTGCAGGTCTTGCGAACATGACGCAGATTTCCGAACGCCTTCTGGTTCAAGCCCACCTCGATGCCAAACAGCCCAAACCGCTGACTGCCGAGGAAGAGGCCTACTACCGTTCCGCCATCGCCGCCGAGCTCAAGGCTCAGGACGCGGTGCTGGTGGCCCACTTCTATTGCGATCCGGTGATTCAGGCCCTGGCCGAAGAAACCGGCGGCTGTGTTTCTGACTCCCTCGAAATGGCGCGCTTCGGCAACGCTCACCCGGCCAAGACCGTGGTGGTCGCCGGCGTAAAGTTCATGGGCGAGACCGCGAAGATCCTCAACCCGGAAAAACGCGTGCTGATGCCGACCCTGGACGCGACCTGCTCGCTGGACCTCGGTTGCCCGGTGGACGAGTTCTCGGCGTTCTGCGATCAGCACCCGGAGCGCACGGTGGTGGTGTACGCCAACACCTCGGCCGCGGTCAAAGCCCGGGCTGACTGGGTGGTAACGTCGAGCTGCGCACTGGAGATCGTCGAAAGCCTTATGGACAACGGCGAGACCATCATCTGGGGCCCGGACAAGCACCTGGGCACTTACATCCAGCGCAAGACCGGCGCTGACATGCTGCTGTGGGACGGTGCCTGCATCGTCCACGAAGAGTTCAAGTCCAAGCAGCTCGAAGACATGAAGGCGCTGTACCCGGACGCCGCGATTCTGGTACACCCGGAGTCGCCGACCTCGGTGATCGAACTGGCGGATGCAGTAGGTTCCACCAGTCAGTTGATCGCAGCCGCGCAAAGCCTGCCGAACAAGACCCTGATCGTCGCCACCGACCGCGGCATCTTCTACAAGATGCAGCAGCTGTGCCCGGACAAGGTCTTCATCGAGGCGCCAACCGCCGGTAACGGCGCGGCGTGCCGCAGTTGCGCACATTGCCCGTGGATGGCCATGAACACCCTTGAGCGCACGCTCAAGAGCCTGAAGGAAGGGACGAACGAGATCTTTGTCGATCCGGCGCTGATTCCGCAGGCGATCCGTCCGTTGAAGCGCATGCTGGATTTCACCCAGGCGGCGCGGCTGAAGCTGGCGGGTAACGCCTGAGGTCCTTCAGAAACAGCGCAAAACCTGTGGGAGCGAGCCTGCTCGCGAAGGCGGTGAATCAGCAAATATAAATGTCGGCTGATACTACGCTTTCGCGAGCAGGCTCGCTCCCATAGTGGTATTCGGTGTCTGGAAACTATTTGGTCTTCTTCGGAATCCGCACCACGCGGGTATCGGAGTAGATGTCGTGCCAGGTGCGCTTCTGCTTGTCGTACAGCGACCAGAAGAATCCAAGCCCTGCGCACAGCCACGAAGCGATCGATACCATGAAGCGCAGCAGCGCCTGCCACAGGCTGATCGCGCTGCCATCGGCGTTCTGTACGCGGATGCCCCATACCTGCATGCCCAGTGTCTGCCCGCCGTGGGTCCAGAACTTGGCGAAGAACGCAAACAGCACCAACAGCAACACTGTGGAATACAGCGGATCGCCATCCATTTTTCCGGCGTCGGTCAGCACACGCAGGCGTTCTTCACCGATGATCGCTGCCTGGATCAACTTGTAGACGAATCCGGTGACGATCAGCAGGGCAGTGCACAACAGGAAGTCATAGAACATCGCGGCCAGGCGCCGGCCGAGGCCAACAGCAGGAAAGTCGCCCTGGGGAGTGAGCAGGTTCTTCGACATGGCAGCCTCTGGACGCAAAATGAAGCGCCATTTTACGGATTCGCGCGCACAAAAAAGCCCCTGATATCAATATCAGGGGCTTTTTCGTTACAGAAGATTAACCTTCTGCTTGTACTTCATCAGCCTGCATGCCTTTCTGGCCTTGCACAGCAACGAAGGTCACTTTCTGGCCTTCTTTCAGGCTCTTGAAGCCGTTGCCCTGAATAGCGCGGAAATGCACGAACAGATCCGGACCGCTTTCTGGAGTGATAAAACCAAAACCTTTCTCGTCGTTAAACCACTTGACGGTACCGCTCTGACGTTGGGACATTTCTTATTTCCTTTGACGCATAAATTGATGACAGCCTCTTTCTCATGAAAGAGTACTGGGGCTGGTTGCAGGAGAGTAAGAAGACGTCGAGCGGGATGTAGCTAACTTGTAGGCTACTGCCCAGGTCACGATTCCAAGCTGACCCATGCAAACACAGTGGACAAACTCTACGCCAACTATGGGAGAAAAAACAAGCCCCGCGAAGGCCCCGGTTTTACTGTCCCTGCTGGCAGTTAGTCAGTCTGCTAGTGCGGCTTAGACGATTAGCTTGTTCAAAAGTTTTCGAACGTTATAAGTAAAGTTCATAATCGAATCAAATGTTAGAAAATGCACTTTTTTGTGGCGATTGCGTTACACATTAGTGCACGCATAACGCAATCGCGTTACTTATAGAAACAGTCAATCAACCACGATAGTAGCGTTGTGGAACAAATGGCATTTTGCTTACAAGCATTTGCACCTTTTTCCCACGAACGATGGCCCAGACTGGCGTATCCAGAGTGACATAAGCGCTGTCGAGGTAACCCATTGCCAACGGCCCGCCCAGGGTCGGACCGAAGCCGCCGCTGCACACGCTGCCGATGATTTCGCCCGTGTCGTTGACGATTTCTGCGCCTTCACGCACCGGCGTACGTTCCTGTGGCAGCAGACCGACGCGTTTGCGCGCGACGCCATTCTGCTGCTGAGCAAAAACTGTCTCTGCCCCCGGGAAACCACCGGCCCGCGCGCCGTCGGCACGGCGTGGCTTGGAGATTGCCCACAACAGGCTGGCTTCGATCGGCGTGGTCTCGGTGTTCATGTCGTGCCCGTACAGGCACAGGCCGGCTTCCAGGCGCAGCGAGTCGCGGGCGCCGAGGCCGATGGCCTGAACTTCCGGTTCGGCCAGCAGGGCGCGGGCGAGTTTTTCTGCATCGGCGGCGGGCACCGAGATTTCGAAACCGTCTTCACCGGTGTAGCCCGAACGGCTGACGAAGCAATCCACGTCCAGCAGTTGCACGCGATTGAACTGCATGAACGTCATCTTCGCCACCTCTGGCGCAAGACGCGCCAGCACGGTGACCGCAGCCGGGCCTTGCAACGCCAGCAGCGCGCGCGCTTCGAACAGCTCCGTAATGGTGCACTGATCGCCAATGTGTTGTTGCAGATGCGCCAGATCCTGATCCTTGCACGCGGCGTTGACCACCAGGAACAGCTCGTCGTTACCGAGATTGGCGACCATCAGGTCGTCGAGGATGCCGCCGTTGTCGTTGGTGAACATTGCGTAGCGCTGCATGCCCACCGGCAGGTCGATGATATCCACCGGCACCAGGGTTTCCAGAGCCTTGGCGGCATTGGCGCCGGTCAGGCGGATCTGGCCCATGTGCGAGACATCGAACAGCCCGGCCTGTTCACGGGTGTGCTGGTGTTCTTTCATCACGCCCAGCGGGTATTGCACCGGCATGTCGTAGCCGGCGAACGGCACCATGCGGGCGCCGAGTTCGATGTGCAGAGCGTGCAGCGGGGTTTTCGACAGTTGTTCGGTGGACATGCGTGGCTCCTTGAAAGTTTGAGTTTGGGGGCATGGGGCTAGATTTAGATCAAGATCAACAGCCCCTCACCCCAGCCCTCTCCCGGAGGGAGAGGGGGCTAAGTGCGGTCCTCTACCAAAAGGAGAGGACATAAATCAGCATTCGATGATGTTGACTGCCAGACCGCCGCGGGCGGTCTCTTTGTATTTGCTTTTCATGTCGGCGCCGGTCTGGCGCATGGTGCGGATGACTTTGTCGAGGGAGACGAAGTGTTGCCCGTCGCCGCGCATGGCCATGCGCACCGCGTTGATCGCTTTCACCGAGCCCATGGCATTGCGCTCGATGCACGGCACCTGCACCAGCCCGCCAATCGGGTCGCAGGTCAGGCCGAGGTTGTGTTCCATGCCGATTTCCGCCGCGTTCTCGACTTGCTGCACGCTGCCGCCAAGCACTTCACACAGCGCGCCGGCGGCCATCGAGCAAGCCACGCCGACCTCGCCCTGACAGCCGACTTCGGCGCCGGAGATCGAGGCGTTTTCCTTGTACAGAATGCCGATCGCGGCGGCGGTCAGCAGAAAGCGCACCACGCCGTCATCGTTCGCACCCGGGATAAAGCGCATGTAGTAATGCAGCACCGCCGGGATGATGCCCGCCGCGCCGTTGGTCGGCGCGGTGACTACACGACCACCGTTGGCGTTTTCTTCGTTGACCGCCAGTGCATAAAGGTTGACCCAGTCCAGCACCGACAGCGGATCACGCAATGCCGATTCCGGGTTCTTGCACAGTTGCCGATGCAATGCCGCCGCCCGGCGTTTGACCTTCAGCCCGCCCGGCAGAATGCCTTCGTTACGACAGCCAGCGGCAACGCAGTCCTGCATCACTTGCCAGATTTTCAGCAGACCGGCGCGGGTTTCCGCCTCCGGGCGCCAGGCGCTTTCATTGGTCAGCATGACCTGGCTGATCGACAGCCCGTAGGTGGCGCAATGTCCGAGCAAGTCTTTGGCACTTTTGAACGGGAAGGTCAGCGGTGTCGCGTCTTCGACGATGCGGTCGGCACCGGCCGCATCTTCATCAACGACGAAACCACCACCGACCGAGTAGTACTCGCGGCTGCGGATCTGAATGCCCGCCGCATCGAAGGCGCGAAAGATCATGCCGTTGGGGTGATAGGCCAACGGTTTGCGGATCATCGCCAGGTGTTCTTTCTCATTGAACACAATGCTGTGTTCGCCGAGCAGATTCAGCCGGCCATTGCCGCGAATTTCCTGCAGGCGCGCGGCGACGGTTTCGGTATCGACGGTGTCCGGGTGTTCACCTTCAAGGCCAAGCAGCACGGCTTTGTCGCTGCCGTGCCCCTTGCCGGTGGCGCCGAGCGAGCCGTACAGCTCGACTTTGACGGTGCTGGTGGCCAACAACAGGTCATCGCGGCGCAGGCCTTCGGCGAAGCGCGCAGCGGCACGCATCGGGCCGACGGTGTGGGAGCTGGAAGGGCCGATGCCAATCTTGAACAGGTCGAACACGCTTAACGACATGAGTTGTTCTCCGGTTTCTTGTTATAGGAATTGGCGCAATATCAGGCTTGATGCGTTCCTTGTGGGAGCTGGCTTGCCAGCGATGGCGATGTGTCAGGCAACAGAGATGGAGACTGATCCACCCTCATCGCTGGCAAGCCAGCTCCCACAGGGATTTGTGGTGTTCTGGAGAAAGGGGCAGATAAACCTGCCCCTCCATCGTTTAAGCGTAGCTTTCGATCGACGGGCAGGCGCAGACCAGGTTGCGGTCGCCGAACACGTTGTCGACGCGACCGACCGGCGGCCAGTATTTGCGTTCGACCAACGACGCCACCGGATACACCGCTTGCTCGCGGCTGTACGGGTGGGTCCACTCGCCAACCAGCTCCGCCGCTGTGTGTGGTGCGTTCTTCAGTGGGTTGTCGTCCTTGTCCAGCGTGCCGTTTTCCACTGCGCGGATTTCTTCGCGGATGCGGATCATGGCGTCGCAGAAGCGGTCCAGTTCTTCCTTGGATTCGCTTTCGGTCGGCTCGATCATCAGCGTGCCGGCGACCGGGAACGACATGGTCGGGGCGTGGAAGCCGAAGTCGATCAGACGCTTGGCGACGTCATCGACGCTGATGCCGCTGCTGTCTTTCAGTGGACGCAGATCGAGGATGCATTCGTGCGCCACCAGCCCGTTGCTGCCGGTGTACAGCACTGGATAGTGCTCTTCGAGGCGACGGGAAATGTAGTTGGCATTGAGGATCGCCAGTTGCGAAGCACGCTTGAGACCGGCGCCGCCCATCATGCGAATGTACATCCAGGTGATCGGCAGAATGCTTGCGCTGCCGAACGGTGCTGCGCAGACCGCGCCTTCCTTGCGTGCCATCTGGCCGTGACCCGGCAGGAACGGGGTCAGGTGCGACTTGACGCCAATCGGGCCGACGCCCGGGCCGCCACCGCCGTGCGGAATGCAGAAGGTTTTGTGCAGATTCAGGTGCGAGACGTCGCCGCCGAATTTGCCCGGCGCGCAGAGGCCGACCATCGCGTTCATGTTGGCGCCGTCGATGTACACCTGGCCGCCGTTGTCATGAATGATCCCGCAGATTTCGCGGATGCCTTCTTCGAACACGCCGTGGGTCGACGGGTAGGTGATCATCAGCGCCGCGAGGTGTTCGCGGTGCTCGATGGCTTTGGCGCGCAGGTCTTCGATATCGACGTTGCCGCGCGCATCGCACGCGGTCACCACCACGCGCATGCCAGCCATGTTGGCGGTGGCCGGGTTGGTGCCGTGGGCCGACGACGGGATCAGGCAGATGTCGCGGCGCTCGTCGCCACGGCTCTGGTGGTAGGCGCGAATCGCCAGCAGGCCAGCGTATTCACCTTGCGAACCGGCGTTAGGTTGCAGCGAGATCGCGTCGTAACCGGTGGCGGCGCAGAGCATCGCTTCCAGTTCGTCGGTCAATTGCTGATAACCGGCGCTCTGCGCTGCAGGGGCGAACGGGTGCAGGGCGCCGAATTCGGCCCAGGTCACCGGGATCATTTCGCTGGCGGCGTTGAGTTTCATGGTGCACGAGCCCAACGGGATCATCGTGCGATCCAGTGCCAGGTCCTTGTCCGCCAGTTTGCGCAGGTAGCGCATCAGCTCGGTTTCCGAGTGATAACGGTTGAACACCGGGTGGCTGAGAATCGGCGACTGACGCACCAGCGCCGCCGGGATGGTGCTTTGCACCGAAGCGGCCAGCGCAGCGAAGTCCGGCAGGGCCTTGCCGTCGGCGAACAGGCCCCACAGGGTTTCGATGTCAGCCTGAGTGGTGGTTTCGTCCACTGACAGGCCCAGACGCTGGGCGTCGATGACCCGCAGGTTGATCTGTGCAGCGTGTGCCTTGTCGTGCAGCGCGGCGGTGTGTGCGCCGGTGGCTACGGTCAGGGTGTCGAAGAAGCTTGTCTGCTCGACTTTAGCGCCCAGTGCGCTCAGGCCCTTGGCCAGAATCGCGGTCAGGTGATGCACGCGGTTGGCGATCTGGGTCAGGCCTTTCGGGCCGTGATACACGGCGTACATGCTGGCGATGTTGGCCAACAGCACCTGCGCGGTGCAGATGTTCGACGTGGCCTTCTCGCGGCGGATGTGTTGCTCGCGGGTCTGCATCGCCAGACGCAGGGCCGGCTTGCCGAAACGGTCAACCGAAACACCGACCAGACGGCCCGGCATGTCACGCTTGAACGCATCCTTGGTGGAGAAGTAAGCCGCGTGCGGGCCACCGAAGCCCAGCGGCACGCCGAAGCGTTGCGCGGAACCGATGGCGACGTCGGCGCCGAACTCGCCCGGGGCGGTCAGCAAAGTCAGGGCCAGCAGATCGGCAGCCACGGCCACCAACGCGTTGGCGGCGTGGAAGCGCTCGGTCAGTTCGCGGTAGTCGAACACATCACCGTTGCTCGCCGGGTATTGCAGCAGCGCGCCGAAAAACGGCGTGACGTCGCTCAGTTCACGCTCATCGCCAACCACCACGTCGATGCCCAGCGGCTCGGCACGGGTGCGCAGCACGTCGAGGGTTTGCGGGTGGCTGTGGATCGAGGCGAAGAACTGGTGGCTGCCCTTGTTTTTGCTCAGGCGTTTGCAGAAGGTCATGGCTTCGGCAGCGGCGGTGGCTTCGTCGAGCAGCGAGGCGTTGGCGATTGGCAGGCCGGTGAGGTCGCTGATCAGGGTCTGGAAGTTCAGCAGCGCTTCGAGACGGCCTTGGGAAATTTCCGGCTGGTACGGGGTGTAAGCGGTGTACCAGGCCGGGTTTTCCAACAGGTTGCGCAGGATCGGCGACGGCGTGTGGCAGTTGTAGTAGCCCTGGCCGATGTAGGTCTTGAACAGTTGGTTTTTGCCGGCGATCGATTTGATCATAGCCAGTGCATCGGCTTCGCTCAGGCCGTCGTCCAGGCCGAGCACGCTGGTGCCCTTGATGCTTTCCGGGATGACGCTGGCGCTCAGCGCTTCGAGCGAGTCGAAGCCGAGGCTGTTGAGCATGGCTTGCTCGTCACCGGCGCGTGGGCCGATGTGACGGGCGATGAATTCGTTGGCAGTGCCGAGGTTTACTTGGGTCATGTCGTTACTCCTCAGGCTTCGGCTTGGGCTTTGATCAGGCGGTCGTAGGCGTCTTGATCGAGCAGTTTGCCGACAGCGGCGGCGTCGCTTGGCTGGAAGCGGAAGAACCAGCCTTCGCCCAGCGGATCTTCGTTGACCAGTTCCGGGCTGCCGTCCAGTGCCGGGTTCACTTCCATAACTTCACCGTCGAGCGGCATGTACACGCCGCTGGCGGCTTTCACCGATTCCACGGTGGCGGCTTCAGCGCCTTTTTCGTAAGCCTGCAGCTCAGGCAGTTGCACGAACACCACGTCGCCCAAAGCGTTCTGCGCGAAAGCGGTGATGCCGACAGTAACGCTGCCGTCAGCTTCGGTGCGCAGCCATTCGTGATCTTCAGTAAAACGCAACTCGCTCATGGAAACTCCTAAGGGGCCAGACTCGTCTGGTGGACGCGGTGGAAGGCTTGGGCGGGAAAGCCCTGGTTTTATGAGCGGTTACTTAGCAAGAACGCGGCCAGATTGTATTTATCTATATAAATCAAATGGTTATGTGTTTCTGGTTGTGATGGGTGTGGGGCTTCTGTAGCGAAATCGCTACAGCTTGGGGCGGGGAGAAAAGCTGAAGCGGATCAAAGCCTTGCGCAGCGGTGATCGGAGGAGGGTGTAGCGATATCGTTCCGCTGTAGCGCTTTCAGTACAGATGGAGGTCGGTTTTGAACGGATTTCGAATCCGTCACATGAACCCCCTGTGGGAGCGGGCTTGCTCGCGAAAGCGTCAGGTCAGTCGACATCACTGTTGAATGGCCCACCGCATTCGCGAGCAAGCCCGCTCCCACATTTTTGACCGCGTGCGGCTTACGGTTTATTGGGGATGCCGTACTTGCGCAGGCGATGGGCGATTGCCGTGTGCGAGGTCTGCAGGCGGCTGGCCAGTTGGCGGGTCGAGGGGTAGCTGACGTAGAGTTTTTCCAGCAGCGATTTTTCGAAGGACTCGACGGCCTGTTCGAGGCTGTCGACGTCGCTGTCGGTCTGCCGCGCCACCGAGGTGCCGGCGATGTCGAGATCACCGATATCGACCAGGCTGCTTTCGCAGATCGCCGCGGCGCGGAAGATCACGTTTTGCAGTTGCCGCACGTTGCCCGGCCAGCGGTTGCCGAGCAGCGCTGGATAAGTCCCCGGTGCCAGGCGACACACCGGACGCTGAATCTGCGCACAGGCCTGCTGCATGAAGTAACGCGCCAGCAGCAGAATGTCCTGACCGCGCTCACGCAGCGGCGGCACTTCGACGTTGAGCACGTTGAGACGGTAGAACAGGTCTTCGCGGAACAGGCCTTCGCTGACCATTTTTTCCAGGTCGCGGTGGGTCGCGCTGAGGATCCGCACGTTGACCTTCACTTCGCGATCACCGCCGACCCGACGGAAGCTGCCGTCATTCAGAAAGCGCAATAACTTGGCCTGCAAGTAGGGCGACATCTCGCCGATCTCGTCGAGAAATACCGTGCCCTGGTTGGCCAGTTCCATCAGCCCCGGTTTGCCGCCACGTTGCGCGCCGGTAAAGGCACCGGGGGCGTAGCCGAACAGTTCGCTCTCGGCGAGGTTCTCCGGCAGGGCCGCGCAGTTCAAGGCGAGAAACGGCGCACTGTGCCGCGCACTGATCGCGTGGCAAGCGCGGGCCACCAGTTCTTTACCGGTGCCGGTTTCGCCTTGAATCAGCAGCGGTGCGTCGAGGGCTGCGACTCGTTGCGCGCGGGCCTTCAGTGTGCGGATTGCGGGGGATTCGCCGAGCAGTGCATCGAAACCTTCGGCATGGTCATGGTGCAACGCCGAGAGCTGTTCGCCGATACGGTTTGGCTGATACAGGGTCAGCAGCGCACCGGCGTCGGTGATCGGCGTGGCGTCCAGCAGCAGGGTCTGGCCATTGACGGTGATCTCGCGCAGCGGCAGGCGGAAGCCTTGCTCGAGCAGGCTTTCCAGCAGGCCGGGATCGTTGAACAGTTCCGAGACACTTTCCCCCGCCGGTTCGCGGCCGTACAGGGCGATCAGTGCCGGGTTGGCCAGCAGCACCTTGCCGGCGCTATCGAGGGCCAGTACCGGATCGGTCATCGCCGCGAGCAGTGCATCAAGCTGCAGATGCCGCCGCTGGCCGGGGAGGATATCGACCACCACCACGGCCTCCACGCCGCGCACCCGGAACAACGCATCTTTGAGCTCTTCGAGCACTTGCGGGCTCAAGGTCGGTGCATCGATGTAGACGTTGGGCGGAATCATCTCCACCGCATCCAGATTGAGATTGCGCCCACCGAGGATAGCCAGGACTTCCTGGGTGATGCCGACGCGGTCGATGAAGCTGACGTGGATACGCATGGGGGCGGTTCAGTGTTCTGGAATGCGGAGGGGGGCAAGTATGCCTTGATGGGGGACTGGGGTGAAATCTTGAGATTGTTGTCGTGCTGGAGATCTACCCCTCACCCCAGCCCTCTCCCCAGAGGGGCGAGGGGGAAAGGGAGCAGATTGGGGGCTTTTCAAAACTTGAGTTCGGCTCGCTATTTCAGGTCGGTGTACCTTGAGCGAGCAACTCGGTCAGTCCCCTCTCCCTCCGGGAGAGGGTTAGGGTGAGGGGGCTTTTGGGGTTACTCGAAATGCTCGGGATTAACCGGATCCCCGGATTGCATATTCAACTTCTGCCGGATGTCCTCAAACATCAGATCGTAATGTTTGTGCACCGAACCAATCTGGCTGTGAGCCTTCGGAATCCCGTATTTCTCGGCAATCCGGGTCACGTCGCGGGCGAAGTTGTAAGCCTCCTCTTTGGGCAGGAAGAAGGTCTCTTTCATGTCCTTGCCCTGAAGGTTGCCGTGCATCGTGAACTGTATGCCTTTGCCTTTCTGCGGATCGGTGAACACTTCATAGTCGAGGTGCACGTTGTAACTGACGTCATCCGGAGTCAGCGCGTGCCGCTCAATATGCAAATGACCGGGTTCAAACTGGGCCATGGGTTTCTCCTTTCAAGGCATGGGAGAAGGGCAGCCCCCTGGGCCTGCCCTTGAGTTTCTAATTATCGATAGCTGATGCCCGGCTTCGCCGTGCTGACGCGTGTGCCGGCAGTGCCCTGGACGATCGCTTCGATGTCCGCGAGCGAACCGATCACCGCGACCTTGCCAGTATGGCGCGCGAATTCGCAGGCTGCCTGCACCTTCGGCCCCATGGAGCCAGCGGCGAAACCGAGGCGTTCGAGTTCATCCGGGTGGGCTTCGGCGATGGCTTTCTGCGACGGCTTGCCATAGTCGACGAACGCCGCGTTGACGTCGGTGGCGATCACCAGCAAGTCAGCTTCCAGTTGCTCGGCGAGCAGCGACGAGCACAGGTCCTTGTCGATCACCGCCTCGATGCCCTTGAGGTTGCGGTGCTCGTCGTACATGGTCGGAATGCCGCCGCCGCCAGCGCAGATGACGATGCTGCCCTTGTCCAGCAGCCACTTGATCGGACGGATCTCGAAGATGCGTTTCGGCCGTGGACTGGCCACCACACGACGGAACTTGTCGCCGTCCGGAGCGATGGCCCAACCTTTCTCGGCGGCGAGTTTTTCCGCTTCGGCTTTCTCGTAGACCGGGCCGATCGGTTTGGTCGGATTCTGGAAGGCCGGGTCCTTGGCGTCGACTTCAACCTGGGTCAGCAGGGTGGCGAACGGCACTTCGAAGTCCAGCAGGTTGCCCAGTTCCTGTTCGATGATGTAGCCGATCATGCCTTCGGTTTCGGCACCGAGCACGTCCAGCGGGTAAGGGGTGACGGAGGTGTAGGCCGCTGCCTGCAGCGACAACAGGCCGACTTGCGGGCCATTGCCGTGGGCGATGACCAGTTGATTGCCGGGATGGATCTTGGCGATTTGCTCGGTGGCGATGCGGATGTTGGCGCGCTGGTTGTCAGCGGTCATCGGCTCGCCACGACGGAGCAGGGCGTTACCGCCCAGAGCTACGACGATACGCATAATGCAATCCTTTCAGCAGAGAAATGGCAAACGACTCGGTTTCCCTGTCGGAACCGGAATTCCATGTGGGAGCGAGCCTGCTCGCGAAGGCGTCAGATCAGTCGACATCTCTGTTGAATGACCCACTGCTTTCGCGAGCAGGCTCGCTCCCACCCTAGAACCGGTTCCTTCAGTGGGAGCTATTCCGGTTACAGATCAGCCAGGGTCGAGACCAGGATCGCCTTGATCGTGTGCATGCGGTTTTCCGCTTGCTCGAAGGCGATGCAGGCGGGCGACTCGAACACGTCGTCGGTGACTTCGATGCCGTTGGCCAGGTGCGGATACTGTTCGGCAATTTGTTTGCCGACCTTGGTATCGCTGTTGTGAAACGCCGGCAGGCAGTGCATGAACTTGGTGCGCGGGTTGCCGGTGGCTTTCATCAGCTCTTTGTTGACCTGGTACGGCAGCAGTTGCTGGATACGTTCGGCCCAGGCTTCAACCGGCTCGCCCATCGACACCCAGACGTCGGTGTGGATGAAATCGACGCCTTTGACTGCGGCTTTCGGGTCTTCGGTCAGGGTGATGCGCGCGCCGGATTCTTCCGCGTATTTCTTGCAGCGATCGACCAGATCGTCATGCGGCCACAGGGCTTTCGGCGCGCAGATGCGCACGTCCATGCCGAGCTTGGCGCCGACCAGCAGCAACGAGTTGCCCATGTTGTTGCGCGCATCGCCGAGGTAGGCGTAGCTGATTTCGTGGATCGGCTTGTCGGCGTGTTCACGCATGGTCAGCACGTCGGCGATCATTTGCGTCGGGTGATATTCATCAGTCAGACCGTTGAACACCGGCACCCCGGCGAACTTCGCCAGCTCTTCGACGATTTCCTGTTTGAAACCACGGTATTCGATGGCGTCGTACATGCGACCCAGCACGCGGGCCGTGTCTTTCATGCTTTCCTTGTGGCCGATCTGCGACGAGTTCGGGTCGATGTAGGTGACGTTGGCGCCTTGGTCGTAGGCCGCCACTTCGAACGCGCAACGGGTGCGGGTCGAGGTTTTTTCGAAGATCAGGGCGATGTTGTTGCCCTTGAGGTGTTGCTGCTCGGTGCCGGTGTACTTGGCGCGTTTCAGATCGCGGGACAGGTCGAGCAGGTAACGCAGCTCACGTGGGGTGTGGTGTTCCAGGCTGAGCAGGTTACGGTTGTGGATGTTAAAAGCCATGATGGATCTCCTTCGGTGTCGGTTATCCCCCTGGCCGCGCTTTGTAAGTCGCGGCCAAGGCTCAGAGGTTTAGTAATCGATTGGGTCGCGGATGATCGGGCAGGTCATGCAGTGGCCGCCGCCACGGCCTCGGCCCAGTTCACCGGCGCTGATGGTGATGACCTCCACGCCCGCCTTGCGCAGCAGGGTGTTGGTGTAGGTGTTGCGGTCGTAGCCGATGACCACGCCCGGTTCCACGGCCACCACGTTGTTGCCGTCGTCCCATTGCTCGCGTTCGGCGGCGAAGCTGTTGCCGCCGGTTTCCACCACGCGCAGTTTCGGCAGGTTGAGGGCTTTGGCCACGGTGTCGAGGAAGCTGCCTTCTTCGCGGCGGATGTCGATGCCGCCCTGTTTGCTTTCGTCAGGACGCAGGGTGAAGGCGACGATCTGGTTGACCACTTCCGGGAAAATCGTCACCAGGTCGCGATCGCAGAAACTGAACACGGTGTCCAGGTGCATCGCGGCGCGGGACTTCGGCAGACCGGCGACGATGACTTTTTCCACGGCTTTGTTCTTGAACAGGTTCAGCGCCAGTTGGCCGATGGCCTGACGCGATGAGCGTTCGCCCATGCCGATCAACACCACGCCGTTGCCGATCGGCATCACGTCGCCGCCCTCGAGGGTCGAGCTGCCGTGATCCTTGTCCGGGTCGCCGTACCAGATCTCGAAATCGGCGTTGGTGAACTGCGGGTGGAATTTGTAGATGGCGGTGGTCAGCAGGGTTTCCTGACGTCGCGCCGGCCAGTACATCGGGTTCAGCGTCACGCCACCGTAGATCCAGCAGGTGGTGTCGCGGGTGAACTGGGTGTTCGGCAGCGGCGGCAGGATGAAGCTGGAGTGGCCGAGGAAGTCGCGGAACATCTGGATGGTCTTGCCACCGAAGCTGTCCGGCAGATCATCGGCGGATACGCCACCAATCAGGTATTCGGCGATGTGTCGCGGCTCAAGGCTTTTCAGCCAGGATTTGACTTCGCTGATCAGGCCCAGGCCCACCGAGTCGGCGGTGACCTTGCGCTCGAGAATCCAGTCCAGCGCTTCAGGGATGGCGACGATGTCGGTCAGCAGGTTGTGCATTTCCAGCACGTCGATCCCGCGTTCACGCATCTTGGTCACGAAGTCGAAGTGGTCGCGCTTGGCCTGGGCGACCCAGAGCACGTCGTCGAACAGCAGTTCATCGCAGTTGTTCGGGGTCAGGCGCTGGTGGGCCAGACCTGGGGAGCAAACCATGACTTTGCGCAGTTTGCCGGCTTCGGAGTGGACGCCGTACTTAACTTTTTCCGTGGTCATTGCAGTGATCCTCCAGATTACAAATCAAGGGTTACAAGGTCAGGAAGCCGTCGTAGAGACCGTAGGCAGCCACCAGGGCACCCACGACCACTGCGGCGAAAATCAGCTTCTCGACGTTAGTGAAAATCGGTTGTTTGAGTTCCAGCTTGGCCTTGGCGAACAGGATCGCGCCGGGTGCGTAGAGCAGGGCCGAGAGCAGCAGATACTTGACCCCGCCGGCATATAGCAGCCACACCGCGTAGATCAGCGCGATGCCGCCGATAATCAGATCCTTGCGTCGTTCGGCCGCGAAGCCTTCGTAGCTTTCGCCGCGTACCGCCAGCAGCAGGGCATAGGCCGCCGACCACAGGTACGGCACCAGAATCATTGAGGTGGCGAGGTAGATCAGCGACAGATAAGTGCTGGCCGAGAACAGGGTGATGATCAGGAACAGCTGGACCATCGCGTTGGTCAGCCACAGGGCGTTGACCGGTACGTGGTTGGCGTTTTCCTTGCGCAGAAACTCGGGCATGGTGTGGTCTTTGGCGGCGGCGAACATGATCTCCGCACACAGCAGCACCCACGACAGCAGCGCGCCCAGCAGCGAGATGATCAGGCCGACGCTGATCAGCACCGCGCCCCAATGACCGACCACGTGCTCAAGCACGGCGGCCATCGACGGGTTCTGCAGTTTGGCCAGTTCCGGCTGGGTCATGATGCCCAGCGACAGCACGTTGACCAGCACCAGGAACAGCAGCACGGTGATGAAACCGATGACGGTGGCCTTGCCGACGTCGGAGCGTTTTTCCGCCCGCGCCGAGAAGATGCTCGCGCCCTCGATGCCGATGAACACCCACACGGTAACCAGCATCATGTTGCGCACCTGGTTCATCACGCTGCCCAGATCCGGGTTTTTCACGCCCCAGATGTCAGCGGTGAAGATGTCCAGTTTGAAGGCGAAGATCGCGATCAGCACGAACAGCAGCAGCGGCACGACCTTGGCAACGGTGGTCACGAGGTTGATGAACGCCGCTTCCTTGATCCCGCGCAGCACCAGAAAGTGCACGGCCCATAGCAGCACCGAGGCGCCGATGACGGCGGCCACCGTGTTGCCTTCGCCGAAAATCGGAAAGAAATACCCGAGGGTGCTGAACAACAGAACAAAGTAGCCAACGTTGCCCAGCCAGGCACTGATCCAGTAACCCCAGGCGGACGAGAAACCCATGTAGTCGCCAAATCCGGCCTTGGCGTAGGCGTAGACACCGCCGTCCAGGTCAGGCTTGCGATTGGCGAGGGTTTGAAAGACAAAAGCGAGGGTGAGCATGCCGACAGCGGTGATGGCCCAGCCAATCAGTACCGCGCCGACGTCGGCGCTGGCGGCCATGTTTTGTGGCAAAGAGAATATCCCGCCACCGATCATTGAGCCGACGACCAAGGCAACCAGTGCACCGAGTCGTAGTTTTCCGGGAGCTTCAGACATTGCATGACTCCATTGCAGGAGAGAAGAGTTCACAGCGTAGATCTGTTGTCTGTTCAATCAGCTGACATAGATCAGTGCATGGCCACATTCCATTGTTAATGAATGACTTATGAAACAACTGGAGGCATAACGCTATCGCCTGAAAAGCCCGTCCTAGAGGCTTTTGCCTGATGTGGTTGGGAATTGGTCTTATTACTTTAGAGTTATCACGCTAGTTGTTTTTCAGCTTTTGGCAAATTTTCAGCATCTGTTTTCAGTACAGAATTGATTTATTAGGATTCGCGCACAAAACTGTCTTAGCGTGCTAGGCGTTAGCGTCAGTCGCTATATATAAACGAGTGTTTCTCGGTATTACCTGATAAACGTCGTCTGGTATTAGGCGTTTAGTTAATAGTTGTTACAAATGAATGAAGGGAGACAAGAATGTCGCAACCGACGCAAAAGCTGCGACTGGGTGCGTTGATCGCCCTGGTGGTGGGTTCGATGATTGGCGGGGGGATTTTTTCCCTGCCGCAGAACATGGCGGCCCGCGCCGATGCCGGGGCAATCCTGATCGGCTGGGGGATCACCGCCATCGGCATGCTAACCCTGGCGTTCGTGTTCCAGACCCTGGCCAACCGCAAGCCCGAGCTGGACTCGGGGGTCTATGCCTACGCCAAGGCCGGGTTTGGCGACTACATGGGTTTCTCGTCCGCCTGGGGCTACTGGATCAGCGCGTGGCTGGGCAACGTCGGTTATTTCGTGTTGCTGTTCAGCACCCTCGGTTACTTCTTTCCGGTATTCGGTCAGGGCAATACGCCGATCGCCATCGGCTGCGCGTCGGTGCTGTTGTGGGCGGTGCATTTTCTGGTGATGCGCGGGATCAAGGAGGCGGCGTTCATCAATCAGGTGACCACGGTCGCCAAGATCGTGCCGCTGATCATGTTCATCGTGATTGCCGCCGTGGCGTTCAAGGCCGACATTTTCACCCGCGACATCTGGGGCCGCAGCAACCCGAGCTTCGGCGGGGTGATGGATCAGGTGCGCAACATGATGCTGGTGACGGTGTTCGTGTTCATCGGCATCGAGGGTGCCAGCGTGTATTCGGCACGGGCGGAGAAACGCAGCGACGTCGGCCGCGCCACGGTGATCGGCTTCCTCGGTGTGCTGGCGCTGCTGGTGCTGGTCAACGTGCTGTCGCTGGGGATCATGAGCCAGCCCGAACTCGCGACTTTGCAGAACCCGTCGCTGGCGGCGGTGCTGGAACACATCGTCGGGCCGTGGGGCGCATTGTTGATCAGCCTCGGTCTGGCGGTGTCGCTGCTTGGCGCATTGCTGTCATGGGCGCTGCTGTGCGCGGAAATCCTCTTCGCCACGGCCCGGGACAAGACCATGCCGGCGTTCCTGAAAAAGGAAAACGCCAACCATGTGCCGGTCAATGCGCTGTGGCTGACCAACGTGATGATCCAGATTTTTCTGCTGATCACGCTGTTTTCCGCCGGTACCTACACCAGCCTGATCTACCTCGCCTCGTCGATGATTCTGGTGCCGTACCTGTGGTCGGCGGCGTATGCGGTGCTGCTCAGCGGACGTGGCGAAACCTATGAACATGCCTCGGCCGAACGTACCAAGGATCTGCTGATTGGCGGGATTGCTCTGTGTTATGCGGTGTGGTTGTTGTATGCCGGCGGGGTGAAATACCTCCTGCTGTCGGCGCTGCTGTATGCGCCGGGGGTGGTCCTGTTCGCCAAGGCCAAGCATGAGCAGGGCGAGCCACTGTTCACCCCTGTCGAGAAAGGTATTTTTGCCTGTGTGCTGATCGGCGCAGGGCTGGCGGCATATGGTTTGTACAGCGGGGTGTTGTCGCTGTAGGTGGATTGATTGTGCATCGGTGGTGTCAGTGCGGGCCTCTTCGCGAGCAAGCCCGCTCCCACATTTGAAATGCATTCCCCTGTGGGAGCGGGCTTGCTCGCGAAGAGGCCCGAATGGTCATCACCACTGCGCGCGATGCGAACCCAATTCAGTAGCCGGCAACGCCCACTGCAGCGGCTTCCCGCTGATCGTCACCGGTGCCAGCAAGCGATGCGCCGGCCCCCATGGGGTCTGCTCCACCCGTGAGTCTTGATCCTGTTTAGCCTCGGCGCGCAACGCTTCGCTCGTCCCAGGCCCATGTTCGATCAACAGTTTGGCGGTGCGCGCCAGTGACAAGCGTGCAGAACCGCCGCGACCGCTGCGCAAACGTTCAGTGAGCAATGTGATCGCACTCGCCGCCATCAGATACCCGGTCGCGTGATCCAGCCCCTGCACCGGCAGCGGCGTCGGTTTGTCAGCCTGTTTCCAGCGCTGCCCGGCCTCGGCGATGCCGCTGCTCATTTGCACCAGGCTGTCGAAACCCCGCCGGTTGCGCCATGGGCCGCTCCAGCCGTAGGCATTGAGGCAGACGTCGATCAGCCCCGGCGCCAGTTGTCGGCGGCGTTCGGCGCCGAAACCGAGGTGTTCCAGGGCATCGGCACGGTAGCCATGTATGAGGATATCGGCGTCCTTCAACAGGTTTTCGAACACTGCACGATCGCCCGGTTGCTGCAGATTCAGCCGTGCGCAGCGTTTGCCCAGGGTGACTTCCGGCACCACGCCCGGCTCGTTCCAGCTCGGCGGATCGATGCGCAGCACGTTGGCACCGAGGCCCGCGAGAAAACGGCTGGCGGTGGGGCCGGCGAGCACGCGGGTCAGGTCGAGCACCTTGAGCCCGGCCAGCGGTTGCGCCACCGAGCCTTGCCACGCGTTGGCCTTTTCATCCTGCGAATCGATGAAATGCACCAGCGGTTCGGCGTTCACCGCCTGGCCCTGCGGATGCTGCTGCCACCGCGCCCAGGTGCGCATTTCGGCGGCGCAGCCGTTGGCCTCGACCACCGCTTGCTCCAGATCGGCGCTGCGCCATTGCGCGACTTTCGTCGCCATCGCGGCGCGATCGGCGCAGGTACCGAGCACGCTTTCAGCCGCAGCTCGGTGATGTGGGGCGTTGGTGTGCAGGCGGATCCAGCCGTCTTCGGTTGCGTAGTCGCCGGCAATCGGATCCCACAGCGGCGGGATCTCCCAGCCGATCGGCCGCAACGAGGTGGCAAACCAGAACGACGCCAGACGCCGATCCACTTCCACCGCGGGCAAGTGCCCGGTCTGTTGCCGGAGCAGTTCGCTGACGGCCTGACCGGCAGCGCCGATGCTGGCGCAGGCCAGGTCGCTGACGGCGAACGCCGAGGGCAGGGCGCCACTGGCGGTGAACGGAATCGGCGTGTGGGGCAAGCCGAGTGCGGCTTGAATGGACGTGAGTAAATCAGTCATCGAAGGCCCTCCGGGAGAGAGGGCGATGATAGTGCAAAAAAATCTCGGGCCAGATGAAAAAACCGAACGCCGAACACTCAACCCTGTGGGAGCTGGCTTGCCAGCGATTGCGGTGTGTCAGTCACACAGGTACTGACTGATCCACCGTCATCGCTGGCAAGCCAGCTCCCACAGGGACTGTGGTGATTTTCAGACGCGGAACTGATCCATCAGCTTCATCTGCTGACTCGCCAACGCATTGAGCTGGCTGCTGATCGCCGCCGACTCGGTAGCTTGCTCGGTCAGGGTTTCAGTCACGGTGCGAATCGCCGAGACGTTGCGGTTGACCTCTTCGGCCACAGCGCTCTGCTGTTCGGCGGCGCTGGCGATCTGCAGGTTCATGTCGCTGATCACGGTCACCGCATCGCTGATCTTGCCCAGCGCATCCACCGCCTGGCGGATCTGCCCGGCGTTGTTGTGCGCCTGGGTCTGGCTCGAATGCATGGTCGCGACCACGCCACGGGTGCCGGTCTGGATACGTTCGATGACGATGCGGATTTCTTCCACCGAATCCTGAGTGCGCTTGGCGAGGTTGCGCACCTCGTCGGCTACCACCGCGAAACCACGACCGCTTTCCCCGGCGCGGGCCGCTTCGATGGCAGCGTTGAGCGCCAGCAGGTTGGTCTGTTCGGCGATGCTGCGGATCACTTCCAGCACCGAACCGATCTGCTCGCTGTTGACCGCCAGCGCTTCGACTTCGGTCACCGCTTTGCTGACTTCATCGGCCAGTTGATTGATGTCGCGGGTGCTGCGCTCGATGATCGACAGGCCGTCCCTGGCCGACTGATCGGCGCCCTTGGCGGCGTTGGCCGCGTTCGACGCGCTGTTGGCGACGTCGTGGGCGGTGGCGCTCATTTCATTGGAGGCGGTGGCGACCTGATCGATTTCGCGGAACTGCACCTGCATGCCTTCGCTGGTCTGGCGAGCGATTTCCGATGACTGATCAGCAGTGCCACGCGCTTCAGTGATGCTCTGTTTGATCTGGGCGATGGTCGGTTGCAGCTTGTCGAGGAAGCGGTTGAACCAGTTCACCAGTTCGCCCAGTTCATCTTTCTTGCTGTAGTTCAGGCGCTGGGTCAGATCGCCTTCACCGCTGGCGATGTTCTTCAGCATCTCGGCGACGCTGTTGATCGGGCGTGTGACGCCGGAAGCCGTCAGCCAGATCAGCAACAAGCCAATCAGCCCGGCGACGACAGCCACCGCCAGCGCCGTGATCACGCCGGTTTCCTGCGCGTCGTCGAGGACCGCTTGCAGCTTCACCGAGTCGGCCAGCAGCACCTGTTTCGGCAGGTCGATGACCACACCCCAGGCCCGCGAGTTGCCAATCGGATCGACCGGATACACCGCGCGAATCAGCTCGCCCTGTTCGAGAATCTTCGGCGTGCCGCTGCTGACCAGTTGCAGCAGGTCCTTGCCGTCGGCACCGAGGGTATCGCTGATTTTTTTACCGACCTTGGTCGCATCGGAACTGTCGGCAGCGAGCACGCCGCTGCCGGAGACGATCAGCATGTGTCCGGCGTTGTTGAACAGGTTGCGTTGGGACTCCACCGCCGCCGCTTGCAGGGCCTCGAGGGCGATGTCGACACCGACCACGCCGATCGCCTTGCCGTCGACGATCAACGGCACGGAAATGGTGGTCATCAACATTTCCTTGCCGCCCACGGTGTCGGCATACGGATCGAGCAGGCAAGTACGCTTGTTGTCGCGAGGGCAGGTGTACCAGCTGTTGTACGGCGTGCCGCTGACGCTGAGGGTGGTCTTGGTCATGTCTTCTTCGACCATGATCGTGTTCAGCGCCGAGCCGGCAGCGCGGCTCCAGTAAGTTGCAAAACGCCCGGCTTCATTGGACTGACGCGCGGCATCGTTGACGAACTCGTTGTCCTTGCCGTCGAGGCCGTTGGGTTCGAAGGCGAGCCAGATGCCGAGCACCTTGTCGTTGCGCTCGAACGCGGTTTTCAGGCTCAGGTTCAACTCTTCACGCAGGGCCCCGGCGTCCAGTGAACGCTTGGCGGCCAGCAGGCGCATGTCCTTGATCTGATCGGCCAGCGCGGTGATCACCGTCAGGCTTTCGCCAAAGGTCTTCTGCACCCGCACTGCTTGTTCGGCGGCTTTGGCCTGCAACAGGTTCTGCACACTGGCAGTGAGCAACTGGTTGCTGGAGTTGCTGACCAGTTCGTCGTTCTGATTGGTCTGGTAAATGTTCATGCCGACGATCAGCGCAACCACACCCAGCAGGCACAGGCCGGAGAGCAGGACGATTTTCAGGCGAATGGAGAGAGAGTCGAACATGGGGCGATCTCGTGAATGAATGAGCAGGTGGCCACGGGATGAACTACCCGGTTCGCCAAATCCATTCAGCGCCATGCATTGCTCATCGGCGCGCAGCGAGAGGGCATGAGCCGCTTGCCGACGAACGGTCAGCGCTAAACGTTTGCGCAGGGGAATGTGCTGAAAAGGCGATTAATTACAGGGAAGTTTCAGCCTGATGAACACCGGGGAGGTGATGAGGCTGTTGTGGCGAGGGAGCTTGCTCCCGCTCGGCGGCGAAGCCGTCGCAAACCCGGTAAACACGGTGAATCAGAAGAAATGCAGGGGAGCGCTTCGCACTCCAGCGGGAGCAAGCTCCCTCGCCACAGGGGGATCTGTGAGTCAGGAGGAGGGCATGGTTTCCGGGCGTGACCAGATCCACAGATTGCCCAGACTCATCCCGGCAATCGCCAGATACACCGGCCAGCCGTGATCGAGCATTACCAGCATCAACGTCGCGCACAGCAGCATGCTGATCGTGGCGCTGACCTTGGCTTTGCGCGCGATGATCTTGCCGTTGCGCCAGTTGCTCAGGATCGGCCCGAACAGCCGATGGTTTTCCAGCCAGGCGCTCAGGCGCGGCGAGCTGCGAGTCGCGGCCCAGGCGGCGAGCAGGATGAACTCGGTGGTCGGCAGGCCGGGCACGACGATGGCGATCAGGCCAATGCCGAGGCTGACGTAGGCCAGCAGGCCGAACAGCAGACGGGCGAGTTTTGAGGTGGCGGGTTGCGGCATGGGCTCAGCGGTTGCTTTTGAAGCGGGACGGGAATCTTACAGGCTTACACCGTTCCCCTGTAGGAGTGAGCCTGCTCGCGATGGCATCCGGTCATTCAACATTAATGTCGACTGATACACCGCCATCGCGAGCAGGCTCACTCCTACAAGGGGAATTTGCTGTGTATCAGGCCGGTTCGGCCTCGGTGGCGTAAGCCTGTTCCAGCAGCACGGTGAAGCGGTTGAACGCGTCGATTGCGCCTTGCTCGACTTCGGCTTCCTCTTCGGCGGTGAACGGCAGGGAATCGAGAGTGCGCACGAAGCTTTTCCAGCCTTCGGCACGTCCGCCTTCCGGTTCACCCAAGTGACGGGCGCCGAAGGTTTCGCTCAGCTCCAGCGCCACCGCACGTTTGATCAGGAACGCAGCGCCGAGCTTCGAACCTTCGGAGACAAAGATCCAGCCCAGTGCACGGGCCTTGCTTGGGTTTTTCACCGCGCCAGCCACAGGCGCCGGCACTTCAGTTTCCAGATCCGCCAAATCTGCCTTCGCGGCTTCGGCGCGGCAACGGGCCGGCAGATCCGGGACGATGGCAGTCAGTTCAGCGTTGTTATAGAGGTCGACCAGTTCCGACTGGAACAGGTACTGCGCCACCACGAAACGCGCGAAGTTGGCGCGGGTTTCGAACGGCGCGTGGGCCTTGACCAGGGCGTCGAGCTTGCTGTGCGGCTCATGGGTGATCTGGTTCAGGCGTTGCGAACGCAGGGCTTTTTCCGAAGTGGTCATGGGGTGTCCTTGATAAAAGAGGCGCTTGATAACGAGACGAACGGGAAGCTGGCAAACCGTAAAAAAAGCCCCGCGACGCGCTGATCAATGCGCGTCGCAGGGCCGTGCGGATCAGATGTCCCAGACCAGATTGATCGCGAAGTTGCGGCCCGGCTGGGTCAGGCGATCGAGGTTGGCCGGTTGTGTCACCGAGGCTTCGCCGACGCTGTCGTAACCGCGCACGTCATCCCACAACCAGTACTTCTTGTCGGTCAGGTTGTAGATGCCGCCGCTGACGGTGACGTCGTCGGTGACTTTGTAATAGCCGGCCAGATCGAGAATGCCGAAGCCCGGGGTCTTGAACTGGCTGCTGACGCCATCCGGCGACTTGAAGTTGCTGTCGTCGACGCGATCCTTTTTCTTCACCACGGTCCAGCTCAGCAGGCCGCCGTAATTGTCCTGGTCGTAACCCAGACCGAATACGCCGGTCAGCGGATTGACGCTGTTGAGCGGCTCGCCGTTGTCGTTGTTGCGACCGTAGGCGTAAGCGATCGAGCCTTGGGTGTAGAGGCCCTGCGGCGCGCCGAACGCATCGAGGTTCAGGCGACCTTTGACTTCGGCGCCCTTGATGGTCGCGTGCTTGATGTTGCTCGACTGGAAGGTCAGCTCGTCGTAACCGGGAGTGACCGCGTCTTCGTTGATGAAATCGCGGTACTTGTTATAGAACACCGCCACGTCGAACGAGCCTTGTTCGAAGTTGCCGCGCAGACCGGTTTCATAGCTTTTGCTTTTTTCCGGTTCCAGGTTCGGGTTGGGCGCCACGTTGTAGCCGGTGGTGCTGTTTTCGAAGCGCCCGTACAACGCTTTCGCGGTCGGTGTGCGGAAACCTTCGGCGTACTGGCCGTACCAGGTGTAGTTATCGGTCAGGGCATAGGTCAGGCCGAATTTGGGCGAGACTTTGTGCCAGCTCTTGTTCGCGTCGCTGACCGTGCCGTTGCCATCGGCGGCCACGGTGTTGAGGAATTCCTGAGTGATGTGCGGCTTGAGCTGGGTGTGGTCGTAGCGCAGGCCCGGCAGGAAGGTCCACTTGTTCCAACTGATCTGATCCTGGGCGAACAGGCTGTAGGTGTTGATGGTCGGATCCGGGAAGTCGCTGGATTTTTTCAGCACATCCGCCGCGCTGGTGGCGCCGATGGCGGTGCAGCCACGGCCGACTGCCAGGCACTTGCCGTCGCCGCTGCGTGAGCCGGTGACTTTCTGCTGCTTGATTGTGGTGCCGTAGGTCAGCACGTGATCGGTGTCACCGATGGCGAAGGCCTTGTCCAGTTGCGCATCGAATACCCACTGTTTTTCCTCGTAGACCGTGTCGCGGGTGCGCAGCACTTTACGGGTCATCGGGTAGTAGAACTCCTCGGTGCTCTGGTCGGTCTTGGCGATCTGGTGGTTGAGGCTCCACTTCACGTTGTCGGCCAGCAGGCTGTCGAGGGCGAAGCTGTGCTCCAGGCCGAAACGCTCGCGGGTGATGGTGTCGTTGCCGGTACGCCACTGGTACATGCCGCCAGGGAGCATGCTGTTGGGGATGGTCGGGGCGCCATTGAAGTACGGGCCGCCGTAGGCACTTTTCTGATCGGTGTCGCGATCGTCCTTGTACTTCTCGTAGGTCAGGCCCAGACGCGAATCTTCGTTGTAGTTCCAGCCGATCTTCGCCAGGACGTTGGTGGCCTTGACGTCTTCCGGGTTGGCAGCGGTGCGCGCCAGGCCAGTGCCGTTGTTGCTGCCGTAGGAATCGGTTTCGTGACCGTCGCGCTGACTGAAGTGCAGCAAGCCGTCGAACTGCTCGGCACGCCCGGCAACCGTGGCGGATTTCAGCCAGCTCTCATCGGCGGAGCTGTAACCGGTTTTCAGGCGAGCGCCGACGTCTTTGCCGGGCTTGATGATGTCGTCCGGGTCGAGGGTGTAGTAGCTGACGGCGCCGCCAATGGCGTTGCTGCCGTACAGCACCGAGGCCGGGCCACGGAGGATTTCCACGCGTTTGACGATTTCCGGGTCGACGTAATTGCGCTGGGTCTTGGCGTACGGGCCGTTGAAGAAACCGTCCGGCACTTCGACGCCGTCGACCTGCGTCAGGATGCGGTCGCCGTCGATGCCGCGAATGTTGTAGCCGCTGATACCGCCACGCTGGCCGGCGCCGCCGACGGACACGCCCGGCTCGTAACGCACGAGATCCTTGATGGTGTTGACGTTGTTGCGATCCAGATCCTGGCGGGTCTGCACAGTGACGGTGGCCGGAACGCTATTGACCGACTGTTCCTGGCGGGTGGCGCTGATGGTCACCTGATCCAGATTGAGTGCGCCGCTGGAGCTGCGCTTCTCCAGCACCACGTTGTTGTTGCTCAGCTTGCGGAAGCTCAGGTTGGTCCCCACCAACAGGCGCTCCAGGGCTTTTTCCGGCGGCAGCGAACCGCGCACACCCGGCGACGACACGCCTTGACCCAGTTCTGCCGGCAAGCCGACCTGCCAGCCGGTGACGCTGGTGAAGGCATTGAGCGCCGACACCAGCGGTTGCTGGCCGATGGAGAACGAATAATCACCCATGTTGCGCGCCGGCTGTTCGCTGGCAGCCATCAGCGGTGCGGTGCCGGCCATGAGGATGGCGGCCGTCAGCAGCGACAATACGCGGGAAGGGGAAGCAGTCTGGCGGGTAAGGCGAGAGGACATCGATAGCGCTCCGTGTCGCACGAATCTTTATAGGTGCTGATCCGCCTCCGAAGATGCGAATCAATTGCATTGGCTATAACGAGACGAACGGGCTTTGGCTATCGAGTAAAAATAATTCTCATTTAGTTCAGGATCACCAGCGCGGGGAATTCCTGCAGGCGCGCCGAGGTGATGTGGGCCAGTGAGCGCACCACGTCCAGCGGCTGGTCGAGGCGGTAGTTGCCGGTGACGTTGACGTCGGCCAACTGTTCGTTGGTGTTGATGATCCAGCCCGGGTAGTAGCGGCGCAGTTCGGCCAGCACCTGATTCAACGGGCAGTTCTCGAACACCAGTCGGCCCTGGACCCAGGCCAGATCAGTCGCGGCATCGAGCTTGGCCGGACGATCGAAACCGTTGGGGCCGATGCGAATGCTTTCGCCGGCGCTCAAACGCACTCGCGCGTCGTTGTGCGTGGCGCGCAGATCGACATCACCGCGTTGCACATTGACTTGCGCGACGCCGTCCAGATAGCGCACGGCGAACGCGGTGTCGCGCACGCTGGCCTGCACCGGGCCGGCATCGATTTGCAGCGGCTGGCCACGGTTGGCAGCCACTTCGAAAAACGCTTCGCCCTGATACAGCCGCGCCACGCGCTGCCGGTCATTGATGGTGCTGGAGAATGCCGAGTTGGTATTGAGCAGCACCTTGGAGCCATCCTCCAGTTGCAGGCGCTGACGCTCGCCGACCACGGTCAGGTGATCGGCCTGAATGCGCATCGGCAGATTGCTGAAACTGAACAGGCCCAGAATCAGCACCGCAGCGGTGGCCAACGGTTTCCAGTGCGGACGCAACCGCTTGAGAACGGTGACTTTCGCCGGTTTGGCCGCGAGGCTTTGCGCGCACTGGGCGACTTGCGGCCCGTCCCAGATCGCCTGCGCCTTGGCGAACGCCTCGGCATTCAACGGATCGGCCGCCAGCCAGGCATGGAACCGCCGGGTCTGTTCCTCGTCCGGGCTGCCGAGCACAATGAGCCAGTCCAGAGCCTGATCCATTGCGTTGGCAGCGTCCTGCGCCGAATCCGGCGAAGGCGAGCGGTGGGTGTCCGTCACGGTGTTTCCTCGGCAGTGTCTGTGCACGGCTGTTTTTTAAGTGAAGCGTAAAAGTCGGCCAAGGGTAGCAAAGCCCGATGATCAGTGCAGGCGATCCTGACACTTACAGAAAAGCCCTACGACTTCAGTCGCCATTCAGACGTTCGGCGACGCCAATACAAATGGTCATGATCAGCTTCAGCTCCTTTTGCACGGTGCTGAGGGAAACATTCAGTTCGTCGGCGATTTCCTGATAGCTGTGCCCGTGCAGGCGGCTGAGGATGAAAATCTGCTGCTGACGCGGGCTGAGTTGACTGAGGCTCACGTTCAGGCGCTCCAGCAATTGTTCGGCGTGGGCGGCGTCTTCGGCGCTGCTGGCGGGGGCGGCGACGCTGTGCACCACGTCCTGTGGCACGTCATCGACCATGGTCCGCGAATGGATCTTGCGCGCACGCAGGTGATCCAGCGCCAGGTTGCGCGCGGTCTGGAACACGAAGGGTTCAAGGTGATCGATGGCGCGCTCGCTCAGCGCCCGCGTGACGCGCAGGTAGGTCTCCTGCAACAGGTCTTCGGCGGTGCTGTGGTTGTTGACCATCCGTTCGATCGTGCGCAGCAGGGACGTGCGCTGAGAGAGGAAGACATGATTGAAGCGCGATTGACTCACGGGGGAACCTGATCCATTTCGAGCGAATGATAATGCTTATCATCCAGCCGAGTGGTCAAGTGTTGATTTCAGATTGAAATCAAAAACCTGTGGGAGCGGGCTTGCTCGCGAATGCGGTGAGTCAGTCGATACATTAATTGCCTGACACGACGCCTTCGCGAGCAAGCCCGCTCCCACATGGGAGGAGGGAATTACTCCGCGTTGCAGAGCGCCAGGCAGTTATCCAGCATGCGGTTGGAGAAGCCCCATTCGTTGTCGTACCAGGCCAGTACCTTCAGCAGTTTGCCGCTGGCTTTGGTGTGGTTGGCGTCGAAGATCGACGACAGCGGGTTGTGGTTGAAGTCGCTGGAAACCAGCGGCAACGTGTTGTAACCCAAAATTTTCGAGTGCTGGCTGGCGGCTTTCATCAGCGCGTTGACCTCATCGGCCGAGGCTTCTTTTTTCAACTGCACTGTCAGGTCCACCAGCGACACATTGATCACCGGCACCCGCACGGCCATGCCGGTCAGTTTGCCCGCCAGTTCCGGCAGCACCAGGCCTACCGCTTCGGCGGCGCCGGTCTTGCTCGGGATCATGTTCTGCGTGGCCGAACGCGCGCGGTACGGGTCGGTGTGGTAGACGTCGGTCAGGTTCTGGTCGTTGGTGTAGGCATGAATCGTGGTCATCAGGCCGCTTTCGATCCCCAGCTCGCGGTGCAACACCTGCGCCACTGGCGCCAGGCAGTTGGTGGTGCACGAAGCGTTGGAGATGATCTGGTGCGACTGGCGCAGAATGTCGTGGTTCACGCCGTAAACCACGGTGGCGTCGGCGCCTTTGGCCGGGGCCGAGATAATGACTTTGCGCGCGCCGGCAGTAAGATGCGCGGCGGCTTTGGCGCGGTCGGTGAACAGACCGGTGCATTCGAACACCACGTCGATTTTTTCCGCCGCCCATGGCAGCTCGGCCGGGTTGCGAATGGCGCTGACCGAAATGCGGTCGCCATTGACCGTCAGGCTCTCATTGTCATGGGCCACTTCGGCGTCGAATGTGCCGTGAACGGTGTCGTATTTGAGCAGATGGGCATTGATGGCGCTGTCGCCCAGATCGTTGATGGCGACGATCTGCAAATCCTGTCGATAGCCTTGGGTATACAGTGCGCGCAGGACATTACGGCCGATGCGGCCAAAACCATTGATTGCGATTCGAAGAGTCATTGAACAGCGCCGCCGTCGTTTTGTTGTTGGAATTACAAGATTATTCGCATAAAAATAGAAAACAAGCCTTTTTAGTGGCAATATTTTGTTTTATCTACAACGAGTGACCTGAATCAACTGGTCCGAATGGTCAAAAAAGCCGTCTGTCATTCCAACAACAACGGCGTTTGATCAGCATAGACAATCAGGTCGCCACATCCGTTAGCCTGGAGTTCTACACATGCATCCCCGCGTTCTTGAGGTCACCGAACGGCTTATCGCCCGCAGCCGCGCCACGCGTCAGGCTTACCTTGCACTGATTCGCGGTGCCGCTACCGACGGGCCGATGCGCGGCAAGCTGCAATGCGCCAACTTCGCCCACGGCGTAGCCGGTTGCGGCAGCGAAGACAAGCACAGCTTGCGGATGATGAACTCGGCGAACATCGCCATTGTTTCTTCGTATAACGACATGCTCTCGGCGCACCAGCCGTACGAAGTCTTTCCCCAGCAGATCAAAAACGCCTTGCGCGAAATCGGCTCGGTCGGCCAGTTCGCCGGTGGTACGCCGGCGATGTGTGATGGCGTGACCCAGGGCGAGCCAGGCATGGAGCTGAGCCTGCCGAGCCGTGAGGTGATCGCCATGTCCACGGCGGTGGCGCTGTCGCACAACATGTTCGACGGCGCGCTGATGCTCGGCATCTGCGACAAGATCGTGCCGGGCCTGATGATGGGTTCGCTGCGCTTCGGCCATCTGCCGACGATTTTCGTCCCGGGCGGGCCGATGGTCTCGGGGATTTCCAACAAGGAAAAAGCCGACGTGCGGCAGAAGTACGCCGAAGGCAAGGCGACCCGCGAAGAGCTGCTGGAATCGGAGATGAAGTCCTACCACAGCCCGGGTACCTGCACCTTCTACGGCACCGCCAACACCAACCAGTTGCTGATGGAAGTCATGGGCCTGCACTTGCCGGGCGCGTCTTTCGTCAACCCGAACACTCCGCTGCGTGATGCCCTGACCCGCGAAGCCGCGCATCAGGTGACGCGCCTGACCAAGCAGAACGGCAACTTCATGCCGATCGGCGAAATCGTCGACGAGAAGGCGCTGGTCAACTCGATCGTCGCGCTGCACGCCACCGGCGGCTCGACCAACCACACCCTGCACATGCCGGCGATCGCCATGGCTGCGGGCATTCAATTGACCTGGCAGGACATGGCCGACCTCTCCGAAGTCGTGCCGACCCTGAGCCACGTCTACCCGAACGGCAAGGCCGACATCAACCACTTCCAGGCTGCTGGCGGTATGTCGTTCCTGATCCGCGAATTGCTCGAAGCCGGCCTGCTCCACGAAGACGTCAACACCGTGCTCGGCCATGGCTTGAGCCGTTACACCAAAGAGCCGTTCCTCGATAACGGTGAACTGGTGTGGCGCGAAGGGCCGATCGAAAGCCTCGACGAAAACATCCTGCGCCCGGTCGCCCGTGCATTCTCCGCCGAGGGCGGTCTGCGGGTGATGGAGGGCAACCTCGGTCGTGGGGTGATGAAGGTTTCCGCGGTGGCGCTGGAGAACCAGATCGTCGAAGCTCCGGCCATGGTGTTCCAGGATCAACAAGACCTGGCCGATGCGTTCAAGGCCGGTTTGCTGGAAAAGGATTTTGTCGCGGTGATGCGCTTCCAGGGCCCGCGCTCCAATGGCATGCCCGAGCTGCACAAGATGACGCCGTTCCTCGGCGTGCTGCAGGATCGCGGCTTCAAAGTCGCGCTGGTCACCGACGGGCGCATGTCCGGCGCGTCGGGGAAAATCCCGGCGGCGATTCACGTAAGTCCCGAGGCTTATGTCGGTGGTGCTTTGGCGCGGGTGCAAGAGGGCGATATCATCCGCGTCGATGGCGTCAAAGGCACTTTGGAACTCAAGGTCGACGCCGACGAATTTGCAGCGCGTGAACCTGCCAAAGGCCTGTTGGGCAACAACATCGGCAGCGGTCGCGAACTGTTTGGCTTCATGCGTTTGGCCTTCAGCTCGGCGGAGCAGGGCGCCAGCGCCTTCACTTCTGCCCTGGAGACGCTTAATTGAAACTGGCTTTGGTCGGTGATATCGGAGGCACCAACGCGCGGTTCGCGTTGTGGAAAAACCAGCAACTGCAATCGGTTCAGGTGCTGGCGACAGCCGACCACGCCAGCCCGGAACAGGCGATCAGCCTCTACCTGAGCGGCCTCGGTCTGGCGCCGGGTTCGATCGGCTCGGTATGCCTGTCGGTGGCAGGGCCGGTAAGTGGTGATGAATTCAAATTCACCAACAACCACTGGCGTCTGAGCCGCACGGCGTTCTGCCAGACCTTGCAGGTCGAGCAACTGCTGCTGATCAACGACTTTTCGGCGATGGCGCTGGGCATGACCCGTTTGCAGCCCGGCGAATTCCGCGTGGTCTGCGAAGGCACGCCGGAGCCGTTGCGCCCGGCGGTGGTGATCGGCCCGGGCACTGGCCTGGGCGTCGGCACCTTGCTCGATCTCGGCGAAGGGCGGTTTGCCGCCTTGCCGGGGGAGGGCGGTCACGTTGATCTGCCGCTGAGCAGTCCCCGTGAAACCCAGCTCTGGCAGCACATCCACAACGAAATCGGCCACGTCAGTGCTGAAACTGCGCTGAGTGGTGGTGGTTTGCCGCGCGTCTACCGCGCGATCTGCGCAGTGGACGGACATGAACCAAAGCTCGATACGCCGGAAGCGATCACCGCAGCCGGTCTGGCTGGCGATCCGATCGCGCTGGAAGTGCTGGAACAATTCTGCTGCTGGCTCGGCCGCGTGGCGGGCAACAACGTGCTGACCACCGGTGGTCGTGGCGGCGTGTACATCGTTGGCGGGGTGATTCCGCGCTTTGCCGATTTCTTCGTCGAAAGCGGCTTCGCCCGCAGCTTTGCCGACAAGGGCTGCATGAGCGATTACTTCAAGGGCATTCCGGTGTGGCTGGTGACGGCGCCGTATTCCGGGCTGGTGGGGGCCGGTGTGGCACTGGAGCAAGCAATCCCGACCTGAAATGCAATCCAATTGTGGGAGCGAGCCTTTGTGGCGAGGGGATTCATCCCCGATGGCCTGCGAAGCAGGCCCGGTTTTTCCAGGGTCGCTGCGCAACCCATCGGGGATAAATCCCCTCACCACAGGTTTGTTCCCACAGTGGTTCTGTGGTGTTTGCAAGTTCGATGCTTAAGGCATAATCCGCCCCAATTCCAACAACAAGGATGCCTTCGAAGTGAGCTCAGTCAACAAGTCGATATTGTTGGTCGATGACGACCAGGAAATACGCGAGTTGCTGGAAACCTACCTGACCCGCGCCGGGTTTCAGGTGCGGGCCACCGCCGATGGCGCCAGTTTCCGCCAGGCCCTCAACGAGGCGCCGAGCGATCTGGTGATCCTCGATGTGATGCTGCCCGATGAAGACGGTTTCAGCCTGTGCCGCTGGGTGCGTCAGCATCCGCGTCAGGCGCAGGTGCCGATCATCATGCTCACCGCCAGTTCCGACGAGGCTGACCGGGTGATCGGTCTGGAACTCGGCGCTGACGATTACCTCGGCAAACCTTTCAGCCCCCGCGAGCTGCAAGCCCGGATCAAGGCGTTGCTGCGTCGCGCGCAGTTCGGTCAAGAGCGCAGCGGCAGCGACGTACTGGCCTTCGACGAGTGGCGGCTGGACATGGTCAGTCATCGGCTGTTTCACACCGACGGTGAGGAAGTGATTCTCTCCGGTGCCGACTTCGCGCTGCTGAAGCTGTTTCTCGATCATCCGCAGGAAATTCTCGACCGCGACACCATCGGCAACGCCACCCGTGGCCGTGACCTGATGCCGCTCGACCGGATTGTCGACATGGCCGTCAGCCGTTTGCGTCAGCGCCTGCGTGACACGGAAAAACCGCCACGGCTGATCCGCACCGTGCGCGGCAGTGGCTACCAACTGGCAGCCAATGTGGTTGCCGGCAATGCTCACTGAGTCGCTGCGCCGGCTCGCCAGCAAGGTGCCGGTGCCGCGTTCGCTGCTTGGGCGGATGCTGCTGCTGACCCTGTTGGCGGTGTTGTTTGCACAGACGTTGTCGAGCGTGATCTGGGTCTCGCAACTGCGTGCCACCCAGCTTGAAGGCCTGGTCACCAGCGCCCGCAGCCTTGCCCATTCGATGACCGCCAGCGTCAGTTATTTCCGCTCGCTGCCAGTGGCTTACCGGCCGCTGGTGCTCGACCAGTTGCGCAGCATGGGCGGCACCCGTTTCGTGGTGACGCTCAACGACAAGCCACTGGGTATGGACGTGCTGCCGATCACTCCGCGAAAGGCCGCGGTGATTCAAGCGGTGGATGAAGTGCTGCGCCAGTCGCTGGGCCATGACACTGATATCTCGGTGACCTTCGTCAGCCCCGAGGATCTGCGGATCTTCAATGCCGGGCTGAAGCTTGATGAGCTGCCGCGCTCGTGGGCGCATTACGCGCTGACGCTGGAACCGGTGAATCCGCCGGTGCTGGTCACGCAGATTCAGATGGCGCCGGGCGAATGGCTGTACATCGCCTCGCTGTTGCCCGAACCCTACACCAGTCTTGAAGAGCAAGGCCTGCCGGCGCAGCAGGTGTGGTTCATCGTCCTCACCAGCGGCTTTTTGCTGCTGTTCATCGGCCTGCTGGTGCACTGGCAGAGCCGGCCGCTCAAGCGTCTGGCGCGGGCGGCGCGGGATCTGTCGCTGGGTGCCGATGTCGAGCCGGTGGCCGAGGGCGGCGGCAGTGAAGTGGTGGAAGTGGGCCGTGCGTTCAACACCATGCGCGAACGCATCAGCCGTTACCTGACCGAACGCAGCCAGTTGTTCAGCGCGATTTCCCATGACCTGCGCACGCCGATCACCCGTCTGCGCCTGCGTGTCGAATTGCTGGAAGACGAGAAACTTCAAGCCAAGTTCGGCCGCGATCTGGATGAGCTGGAGCTGCTGGTCAAAGGCGCGCTGCAGTGCGTGAAAGACACCGACATCCACGAGAACATCGAGCCGGTGGATCTCAATCATGTGCTCGACTGCCTCGTAGAACCGTATCTGGCGCCCAACGGCAATGGCCGCGTGACCCAGCAGGGCAAGGCACTGGCGGCGTATCCGGGCAAGCCTCTGGCGTTGAAGCGCTGCATCGGCAACCTGATCGACAACGCGTTGAAGTACGGGCAGAACGCGCACCTGCACATCGATGACGATGAGCGCGCGTTTGTCCTGCACGTCGACGACGAAGGCCCGGGCGTACCGGAGCAGCGGCTGGAGCAGGTGTTCGAGCCGCACTTTCGCTTGGCCGGCCAGCAGCAGGGTTATGGTCTCGGTTTGGGCATTGCGCGCAACATTGCCCACAGCCATGGCGGTGAGGTGACGTTGCAGAATTTGCGTGAGGGCGGGTTGCGGGTGACGTTGCAGTTGCCGCGCAGTGTTGATTAGTCAGACCGAGTTATCGTTCTTCGCGAGCAGGCTCGCTCCCACAAGTTGATTGCGTTTCAACTGAAGGAACGCAGTCGAATGTGGGAGCGAGCCTGCTCGCGAAGGCGTCGGTCCATCCAACACAAATGTCACGAGCTGGTGACAAAACCCGCCCCCTTCGTTACAAGCCCACCCCGGCCCGTTGTTTAGACTGCCCGCAGTCATAACAACAAAAAAGGGCCACTCATGGACACCTTTCACCCAGACTTCAGCAGTTGGCTGAATGCCCCTGCCCACCAGCAATGGCTCGCCGACGAAGGTCTGCGCCTGCTGGCATTCGCCAAGGCTTCCAGACTGCCCGAGGGTTTCGGCAATCTCGACGAGCGCGGCCGTTTGCCGGCGCACGCGCAAGCCGAAACCATGAACACTGCACGCATGACCCACAGTTTCGCCATGGCTCACATTCAGGGTCTGCCGGGGTTCGCGGAGCTGGTCGATCACGGCATTGCGGCGCTGCGCGGGCCGTTGCGGGATGCGCTGCACGGCGGCTGGTTTGCGGTCGCTGAACACCGCGATGGCAACACCGGCAAGAACGCCTATCTGCATGCTTTTGTCGCGCTCGCGGCCAGCTCGGCGGTGGTCGCGCAGCGCCCCGGCGCCCAGGCGCTGCTGGATGATGCGATCGACATCATCGACACCTATTTCTGGAGCGAAGAAGAGGGCGCCATGCGCGAATTCTTCAACCGCGACTGGCGCGAAGAAGAGGCCTATCGCGGCGCCAACAGCAACATGCACGCCACCGAAGCATTCCTCGCGCTGGCCGATGTCACTGAAGACCCGCGTTGGCTGGTGCGTGCGCAGCGAATTGTCGAGCGGGTGATTCACGGTCACGCCGCCGCCAACGGCTACATGGTCATCGAGCATTTCGACCGCGACTGGCAACCGCTGCGCGAGTACAACCACGACAATCCCGCTGACGGCTTCCGCCCTTACGGCACCACCCCGGGCCACGGTTTCGAGTGGGCGCGGCTGCTGCTGCACCTCGAAGCGGCGCGGGTCCAGGCCGGGATGCTTACGCCCGGCTGGCTGGCGACCGACGCGCAAAAACTCTTTGAGCAGAACTGCTGCAACGGCTGGGACGTCGATGGCGCGCCGGGGATCGTTTACACCCTCGACTGGGACAACAAAGCCGTGGTGCGTCATCGCTTGCACTGGACCCATGCTGAAGCCAGCGCGGCTGCCAGCGCCTTGCTCAAACGCACCGGTGATGCGCAATACGAAACCTGGTACCGGCGATTCTGGGAATTCTGTGAAGGCCATTTCATCGATCGCTGCGACGGCAGCTGGCACCACGAACTCGATCCGCAAAACCGTCCGAGCGCCGATATCTGGCCGGGCAAACCCGATCTGTATCATGCCTGGCAGGCGGTATTGATCCCTCGTCTACCCTTGTCACCGAGTATGGCGACAGCTCTGGCGCAAATATCCCGGGCTGTTCCTGTGTAACCATGTGGTGACATTTGCGCGTCCCTTCGTTACCTGCGAAGGGAATCGCCCTGTTTAAACTCCTGTGCAGCGCAAGCACCAGACTTGCATGCATAACAACAAGAAAGGTACATCTCAGATGAATGCGATTTCTCGCCTCGCTACTGTCATTTCTGTCGCCTCCCTGTTCCCGCTCGCAATTCTGCCTCTCAGTGTTTCCGCTGCCGAATCCAAAGGTTCGGTCGAAGTCGTGCACTGGTGGACGTCCGGTGGCGAAAAAGCCGCCGTTGATGTGCTCAAGGCGCAAGTCGAAAAAGACGGTTTCACCTGGAAAGACGGCGCTGTCGCCGGCGGTGGCGGTGCCACGGCCATGACCGTGCTGAAAAGCCGCGCCGTTGCCGGTAACCCGCCGGGTGTCGCCCAGATCAAGGGCCCGGACATCCAGGAATGGGCCTCCACCGGTCTGCTCGACACCGACGTCCTGAAGGACGTGGCCAAAGAAGAGAAGTGGGACAGCCTGCTCGACAAGAAAGTCTCCGATACCGTGAAGTACGACGGTGATTACGTGGCCGTACCGGTGAACATTCACCGGGTGAACTGGCTGTGGATCAACCCGGAAGTCTTCAAAAAGGCCGGCATCACCAAGAACCCGACCACCCTCGAAGAATTCTACGCCGCCGGCGACAAGCTCAAGGCTGCGGGCTTCATCCCGCTGGCCCACGGCGGTCAGCCTTGGCAGGACAGCACCGTGTTCGAAGCCGTGGTGCTCTCGGTCATGGGCGTTGATGGTTACAAGAAAGCCCTGGTCGATCTGGACAACAAAGCGCTGACCGGTCCGGAAATGGTCAAGGCGCTGACCGAGCTGAAGAAAGTCGCGACCTACATGGATCAGGACGGCAAAGGCCAGGACTGGAACCTGGAAGCGGCCAAGGTCATCAACGGCAAGGCCGGCATGCAGATCATGGGTGACTGGGCCAAGTCCGAATGGACCGCTGCCAAGAAAGTCGCCGGCAAGGATTACGAGTGCGTGGCCTTCCCCGGCACCGACAAGGCGTTCACCTACAACATCGACTCCCTCGCGGTGTTCAAGCAGAAAGACAAAGGCACTGCGGCCGGTCAGCAGGACATCGCCAAAGTCGTGCTGGGTGAAAACTTCCAGAAAGTCTTCAGCATCAACAAAGGCTCGATCCCGGTACGTAACGACATGTTGAACAACATGGACAAACTCGGTTTCGACTCCTGTGCGCAGACCGCTGCCAAGGACTTCCTGGCAGACGCCAAGTCCGGTGGCCTGCAGCCGAGCATGGCGCACAACATGGCGACCACGCTGGCGGTGCAGGGCGCGTTCTTTGATGTCGTGACCAACTACATCAACGACCCGAAAGCCGACCCGGCCGATGCGGCCAAGAAACTGGGCGCGGCGGTTCAGTCGGCCAAGTAATGCTTGGCCCCTGTAGGAGTGAGCCTGTGTGGTGAGGGGATTTATCCCCGATGGGTTGCGTAGCAGCCCTGTTTTTGGGACCGCTTCGCGGTCCATCGGGGATAAATCCCCTCACCACAGGCTGGCTCCCACAGGGAACCCAAATGCAATCCTAATTCCCTGTACTGGATTTCCCCATGAGTTCTGTTGCTGTGTTCAGCAAAGCCTCGCCGTTCGATGCACTGCAGCGCTGGCTACCGAAACTGGTGCTGGCGCCGAGCATGTTCATCGTGCTGGTGGGCTTCTATGGCTACATCCTGTGGACGTTCGTGCTGTCGTTCACCACCTCGACGTTCCTGCCCAACTACAAGTGGGCCGGCCTGGCGCAATACGCGCGGTTGTTCGACAACGATCGCTGGTGGGTGGCGAGCAAGAACCTCGCAGTGTTCGGTGGCATGTTCATCGGCATCACCCTGGTGATCGGTGTGCTGCTGGCAGTGTTCCTCGACCAGCGCATCCGTCGCGAAGGTTTTATCCGCACCATTTACCTGTACCCGATGGCACTCTCGATGATCGTCACCGGTACCGCGTGGAAATGGCTGCTCAACCCGGGCATGGGCCTGGACAAATTGTTGCGTGACTGGGGCTGGGAAGGCTTCCGTCTGGACTGGCTGATCGACCCGGATCGCGTGGTCTACTGCCTGGTGATCGCCGCCGTGTGGCAAGCCTCGGGCTTCATCATGGCAATGTTCCTCGCCGGCCTGCGCGGGGTTGATCAGTCGATCATCCGTGCCGCGCAGATCGATGGCGCGAGCATGCCGACCATCTACTGGAAAGTCGTACTGCCAAGCCTGCGTCCGGTGTTCTTCAGTGCGGTGATGATCCTCGCCCACATCGCGATCAAGAGCTTCGACCTGGTCGCGGCGATGACGGCGGGTGGCCCGGGTTATTCCTCCGACCTGCCGGCGATGTTCATGTACTCCTTCACCTTCAGTCGCGGCCAGATGGGCATGGGCTCGGCCAGTGCGATTCTGATGCTCGGTGCGATTCTCGCGATCATCGTGCCTTACCTGTACTCCGAGCTGAGGACCAAGCGTAATGACTAGTCTCGCTGCCAAACCCGCTTTCAGCCTGAGTCGCGTCGCGATCTACGCGGTGCTGATCCTCGCGGTCCTGCTGTACCTGATTCCGCTGGTGGTGATGCTGCTGACCAGCTTCAAGACCCCGGAAGACATCAGCACCGGCAACCTGCTCAGTTGGCCGACCGTGGTCAGCGGCATCGGCTGGGTCAAGGCCTGGGCCACGGTTGACGGTTACTTCTGGAACTCGATCAAGATCACCGTGCCGGCCGTGGTCATCTCCACCGCCATCGGCGCGTTGAACGGCTACGTGCTGTCGTTCTGGCGCTTCCGCGGTTCGCAGCTGTTCTTCGGTCTGCTGCTGTTCGGCTGCTTCCTGCCGTTCCAGACCGTGCTGCTGCCGGCTTCGTTCACCCTCGGCAAGATGGGCCTGGCGAGCACCACCACCGGCCTGGTCTTCGTGCACGTGGTCTACGGCCTGGCGTTCACCACGCTGTTCTTCCGTAACTACTACGTAAGCATTCCCGATGCGCTGATCAAGGCTGCACGGCTGGATGGCGCGGGTTTCTTCACGATCTTCCGGCAGATCATTCTGCCGATGTCGACCCCGATCATCATGGTTTGCCTGATCTGGCAGTTCACCCAGATCTGGAACGACTTCCTGTTCGGTGTGGTGTTCTCCAGCGGTGATTCGCAACCGATCACGGTGGCGCTGAACAACCTGGTCAACACCAGCACCGGCGCCAAGGAATACAACGTTGATATGGCAGCGGCGATGATCGCCGGCCTGCCGACCCTGCTGGTCTATGTGGTCGCAGGCAAGTATTTCGTGCGCGGGCTGACGGCCGGCGCAGTCAAGGGGTAATCATGGCTACGCTCGAACTTCGCAACGTCAACAAGACTTATGGTGCCGGCCTGCCGGACACCCTGAAGAACATCGAACTGTCGATCAAGGACGGTGAGTTCCTGATCCTGGTCGGCCCGTCGGGCTGCGGCAAATCGACCCTGATGAATTGCATCGCCGGCCTCGAGACCATCACCGGTGGCGCGATCATGATCGGCGATCAGGATGTCAGCGGCATGAGCCCGAAGGATCGTGACATCGCCATGGTGTTCCAGTCCTACGCGCTGTACCCGACCATGAGCGTGCGCGAGAACATCGAGTTCGGTCTGAAGATCCGCAAGATGAGCCAGTCGGCGATCGACGAAGAAGTCGCGCGCGTGGCCAAGCTGCTGCAGATCGAACACTTGCTCAACCGCAAGCCGGGCCAGCTCTCCGGTGGTCAGCAACAGCGCGTGGCGATGGGCCGTGCGTTGGCGCGTCGGCCGAAGATCTATCTGTTCGATGAACCGCTGTCGAACCTCGACGCCAAGCTGCGCGTCGAGATGCGCACCGAAATGAAACTGATGCACCAGCGCCTGAAAACCACCACGGTCTACGTGACCCACGACCAGATCGAAGCGATGACCCTGGGCGACAAAGTGGCGGTGATGAAGGACGGGATCATTCAGCAGTTCGGCACGCCGAAAGAGATCTACAACGACCCGGCCAACCTGTTCGTGGCGAGCTTTATCGGTTCGCCGCCGATGAACTTCATTCCGCTGCGTCTGCAACGCAAGGACGGTCGTCTGCTGGCGCTGCTCGACAGCGGTCAGGCGCGTTGCGAGTTGCCGATGAGCATGCAGGATGCAGGGCTGGAAGATCGCGAAGTGATCCTTGGCCTGCGCCCGGAACAGATTGTTCTGGCGAACGGCGAGGGCAATGGCCTGCCGAGCATCAAGGCCGAAGTGCAGGTCACCGAGCCGACCGGTCCGGACACCCTGGTGTTCGTCAACCTGAATGAGACCAAGGTCTGCTGCCGCCTGGCGCCGGACGTGGCACCGCAGGTGGGCGAAACCCTGACCCTGCAATTCGATCCGTCGAAAGTGTTGTTGTTCGATGCCAAGACTGGCGAGCGTCTGGGGACTGCGGGGCAACCGAAGACCGAAGCGCACGGCGCCAACGTCGCCCAGTTCAAGGGGCGCTGAAGATCAAAAATGTGGGAGCGGGCTTGCTCGCGAAAACGGAGTGTCAGGCAGCACACATGGCGACTGACATGACGCCTTCGCGAGCAAGCCCGCTCCCACAGGGGAAAAGTGGTGTTCGGCCTGTCGAGCATCGCAATTTATGTAAACCGCGTTGGAAAAAAACAGTTAATAACAATAAAGACGAGGATGTAGGGATGAAAAAGAAACACGTCAATGCCCGGTTGATCTGCCAAGTGTCAGCTGCGGCGGCATTGGTGCTGGCCGGTAACGCCATGGCGGCGGATGCCTTCAGCTCCGACTCGAAATGGATGACCGGTGACTGGGGTGGCGAGCGGACCAAGCTGATCGAGCAGGGTATCGACATCAAGGCTGACTACGTTGGGGAAATGGGCGCCAACCTGCATGGCGGCTATAACGACGACAAGACCGGTCGCTACAGCGATCAGTTCGGTCTGGGCGTGGCGCTGGACCTGCAAAAACTCTGGGGCTGGGACAACACTCAGGCCAAGATCCAGCTGACCAACCGTAACGGCCAGAACATCTCCAACGACCGCGTTGGCGATCCGCGTGCCGGCACTCTGTCGTCGTCGCAGGAAGTCTACGGTCGGGGCCACATGGTACGTCTGACCCAGTTGTGGATTCAGCACCAGTTCTTCGACAACAAGCTCGACGTCAAGGCCGGTTACTTCGGTGAAGGCGAAGACTTCAACACCTTCCCGTGCGACTTCCAGAACCTGGCGTTCTGCGGCTCGCAAGTGGGTAACTGGGCGACCAACATCTGGTACAACTGGCCGGTCAGCCAGGCCGCGATCCGTGTGAAGTACAACATCAACGACGAGCTCTACGCGCAGATCGGTGCTTACAACCAGAACCCGTCGCAACTGGAACACGGCAACGGCTTCAAGCTCAGCGGCAGCGGCACCAAAGGCACCGTTCTGCCAGTCGAACTGGTCTGGTCGCCGAAGGTCAACAGCCTGCCGGGCGAATACCGCGTCGGTTACTACAAGAGCACGGCTGACGCCAATGACGTCCGTGAAGACGTCAACGGCTTCGACGCTGCAACCACTGGCGACGCGTACAAGACCCACAGCAGCAAACACGGCTACTGGTTCGTCGCGCAGCAGCAACTTACCAGCCACAACGGTGATGCATCGCGCGGTCTGAACATTGCGGCCAACGCCACGTTCCACGACAAGGACACCAATTTCATCGACAACTACCAGTCGGTGATGTTTGTCTACAAGGGCCCGTTCGACGCGCGTCCTAAAGATGACGTGGGTATCGGTGCGGCGCGTATTCATGTCAACGATGACGTGAAGAAAAACGCCGAGTTCCTGAATGCGTCCAACGGTGTTTCGGACTACGACAATCCGGTGTTCTCGCCGATTCGTGAAACCGAATACAACTACGAGATCAACTACGGCTTCCACGTCACCAACTGGCTGACCGTACGTCCTAACCTGCAGTACATCACTCACCCGGGTGGTGTGGATGAAGTGGACAACGCATTGGTCGCCGGTCTGAAAATTCAGTCTACGTTCTGACGCGTCTGCGATAAGCTCCTCTCTATGTGCGCATATTTGCGGACAGCCAAGGCTGTCCGCTTTTTTTTGAGGGTGGCGCAACCCATGACAGTCGAATTCGGAACCGTAGCCAATGCATGAGCATCCGCTGCAACGCTTCTTCAAATCCCTGCGCGAGCGACCGGTGTTCGCCTGGGAGCGCTATCAGATGCGCGATGTGCTGGTGATCGACCATCCGCTGTGTCAGGCGGTGTTCAGCCGCCAGGGCGCGCAGTTGCTGCACTTTCAGCCACGCGGGCAGAAACCGTGGCTGTGGTGTGCGGCAAAGTGGCCCCACGTTGGCGCCATTCGCGGCGGCGTGCCGGTGTGCTGGCCGTGGTATGGCCGCCATCCGAGCGAAAATGCCTGGCCATCCCATGGCTGGGCACGACTGCTCGACTGGAAATTGCTCGACAGCAGCAGCGCCGAGGATGGCGTGCGACTGCACTGGCAATTGCAGTTGTGCGACTGGCAGGTTGACCTGCATGCGCACCTCGGTGAACGAATGGAATTACGCCTGAGCACCGAGCATCAGGACGACATGCCGTGCCAATTGAGCCAGGCTTTGCACGCTTACTGGCGTATTGGTGATGTCGGTGAGATAGCGCTGTCTGGGCTTGAAGGTGCGCAGGGTTATGACCAACTGAGCCGCCAGTCCTGTCAGCAGGAAGGCGAGTTGCGCGTCGATGGCGGCTGTCAGCGGGTGTTCCAGCACGACGGCGAATTACAGCTCAAGGATCACGCCTGGCAGCGCGAGTTGTGCATCGATACCGGTGATAGCGGCGATACCGTGGTCTGGCATCCTGGCTCGCGCCCCCTGTTGGGCGTGAGCTGGGATGAAGTGACGGAGTTCGTTTGTGTCGAAGCGGCGGCGGGCGGTACCGACAGCCTGCATCTGGCGCCGGGGGAGAAGGCGCATTTGAGTTTGCAGGCGTGGGCGGCGGCCTAGATTTGCGGTGAGTCGACTGGCGCCTTCGCGAGCAAGCCCGCTCCCACAGTAGATGGCATTCCAATTGAAGGAACCCGATCACCTGTGGGAGCGGGCTTGCTCGCGAAGAGGCCGGATCAATCAGCCTAAATTCTGGATCAGTTGAACTCATCACCCACCGGATACCGGCTGGCATTCAAGCTCTCTTTGATCTTGCGCAGATGCGGCTGGAAATCCACTCCGCGACGCAGCGTCATGCCGGTCGCCAGCACATCCAGCACCGTCAACTGAATGATCCGCGAGGTCATCGGCATATAGATGTCGGTGTCTTCCGGCAGCGGAATGTTCAGGCTCAGGGTACTGGCTTTGGCCAGCGGTGAATTCTCGGCGGTCAGGCCCAGCACCGAAGCGCCGTTCTCCCGGGCGATGCGCGCCACTTCCACCAGTTCGCGGGTGCGGCCGGTGTAGGAAATGATCACGAACAGTTCACCGGTATGCGCCACCGAAGCAATCATTCGCTGCATCAGCACATCGGCATGCGCGGTGACGGCGAGGTTGAAACGGAAGAATTTGTGCTGCGCATCCAAAGCCACAGGCGCTGAGGCACCGAGGCCGAAGAAGTGGATCTGCCGGGCCTGAATCAACAGGTCGACGGCGCGGCTGATCAGGTTCGGATCGAGCGCCTGGCAAGCGCTGTCCAGCGAAGCGATGGCGCTGCCGAAAATCTTCTGCGTGTACGCCTCGGGATTGTCATCGGCCTCCACCGCGCGGCTGACATACGCCGCGCCACTGGCCAGGCTCTGTGCCAGTTGCAGCTTGAGTTCAGGGTAGCCGCTGACACCGAACGAACGGCAGAAACGGTTGACCGTCGGCTCGCTCACTGATGCGGCCTGGGCGAGGGCGGCGATGCTGAAGCGGGTGGCCTGCTGCGGGTTGAGCAGGATCACCTCGGCGACTTTGCGTTCGGCCTTGTTCAGCTCTTCAAGGCGACTCTGGATCTGTTCCAGTAAATTTCGCACGCGGTCCATATGGAATTCCTAATTCACCTGCGCAAAGGTGCGCCGGGCTATGCAAATTGGGCCTTTGATGTGGCCCGTAACGGTGGCCTATCCTACTGGTGGCTCCGACCGACCACCACTCGGAATCTGTATTTTGCGAAAATGTTGTGGTTATTACTACATTTTCCCTTGAGTGATGCCTTGAAAAAAGGTATTTGTAGCTTAACTTGATAAAAGAACAAACATCATGCCTTCGATTACGGTTGAACCGTGCACCTTTGCCTTGTTCGGCGCTCTGGGCGATCTGGCCCTGCGCAAGCTGTTTCCTGCCCTTTATCACCTCGATGGCGCCGACCTGTTGCACGAGGACACGCGCATCATCGCGCTGGCCCGTGAACCCGGTTCCGAGCAGCAGCATATGGCGTTCATCGCCGCCGAATTGCGCCGTTACGTCGGCAAAGAGCTGGACGAGGCCGTGGCCGAGCGCTTTCTGGCGCGCCTGAGCTACCTGCACGTCGACTTCCTCAAGGCTGAAGACTATGTGGCGCTGGCCGAAGCGGCCGGCAGCGCGCAACGCATGATTGCCTACTTCGCCACACCAGCAGCGGTGTACGGCGCGATCTGCGAGAACCTGGCAAAAGTCGGTCTGGCAGAAAACACCCGCGTGGTGCTGGAAAAGCCGATCGGCTCCGATCTGGAATCCTCGCGCAAAGTCAACGACGCCGTGGCGCAGTTCTTCCCGGAGAACCGCACCTATCGCATCGACCACTACCTGGGCAAAGAGACCGTCCAGAACCTGATCGCGCTGCGTTTCGCCAACAGCCTGTTCGAAACCCAGTGGAACCAGAATTACATCTCCCACGTGGAAATCACCGTGGCCGAGAAGGTCGGCATCGAAGGCCGGTGGGGCTACTTTGACAAGGCCGGCCAGCTGCGCGACATGATCCAGAATCACCTGTTGCAGCTGCTGTGCCTGATTGCGATGGACCCGCCAGCCGACCTGTCCGCCGACAGCATCCGTGACGAAAAGGTGAAAGTGCTCAAGGCCCTGGCGCCGATCAGCCCGGAAGGCCTGACCACCCAAGTGGTGCGCGGTCAGTACATCGCCGGGCACAGCGAAGGCAAGTCCGTGCCGGGCTACCTCGAAGAGCCGAACTCCAACACCCAGAGCGACACCGAAACCTTCGTCGCCCTGCGTGCCGACATCCGCAACTGGCGCTGGGCCGGCGTGCCGTTCTACCTGCGTACCGGCAAGCGCATGCCGCAAAAGCTGTCGCAGATCGTTATCCACTTCAAGGAACCGTCGCACTACATCTTTGCGCCGGAACAACGTCTGCAGATCAGCAACAAGCTGATCATCCGTCTGCAACCGGACGAAGGCATTTCCTTGCGTGTGATGACCAAGGAGCAGGGCCTGGACAAGGGCATGCAACTTCGCAGCGGCCCGCTGCAACTGAATTTCTCCGACACCTGGCGCAGCGCACGGATCCCCGATGCCTACGAGCGGTTGTTGCTGGAAGTGATGAACGGCAATCAGAACCTGTTTGTCCGTAAAGATGAAATCGAAGCCGCGTGGAAGTGGTGTGACCAGTTGATCGCCGGCTGGAAGAAGTCCGGTGACGCGCCCAAGCCGTATGCGGCCGGGTCGTGGGGGCCGATGAGCTCGATTGCACTGATCACGCGGGACGGGAGGTCGTGGTATGGCGATATCTGATGTGAAACTGCCCGCGGGCGTGAATGCCCACGAATTCAAGAGCCCGGTGCTGTTGGCCGAAGGTCTGGCGCTGAACGTCGCCAAGCAGTTGAGCGATGCCATCGCCGCACGCGGCAAAGCAGTGCTGGTGGTCTCTGGCGGTCGCAGCCCGGTGGCGTTTTTCCAGCACCTGGCCAAGCAGGAGCTGGATTGGTCGAAGGTTGTCGTGACCCTCGCCGACGAACGCTGGGTACCGGTCGAACACGTCGACAGCAACGCCGGCCTGCTCAAGCAGTACCTGCTCAAGGGGCCGGCGGCGAAAGCAAAGTTCCTGAGCCTTTATAGCGCGGCGGCCAACGTCGAGCAGGCTGCGGAACAGGCCGACCGTCTGCTCGCGGAATTGCCGCCGATCGACGTGCTGGTGCTGGGCATGGGCGATGACGGTCACACCGCGTCGCTGTTCCCCGACAGCCCGAACCTGACTGAAGCCTTGCAGGCTGACGGCAGCCGTCGCTGCTGGCCGATGCTGGCGCCGAGTGTGCCGCGTCAACGTCTGACCATGAGCCGTGCGCTGCTGGCTTCGGCGAAGCACAAGATTCTGTCGATTTCCGGTCAGTCGAAACTGACCACTCTGAATGCCGCACTGGCATCCGACGACGTCGCGGCCATGCCGGTGCGCGCGTTTCTGCAACCTACGTTAGAGATTTACTGGTGCCCATGAGCCAAGGATCAGCCGCTATGAAAAATCCATCCCCGACCGTTTCCATGGCGGACAAAGTTGCCCTGATCGACAGCCTCTGCGCCAAGGCGCGGATCCTGCCAGTGATCACCATCGCCCGTGAACAGGACGTGCTGCCACTGGCCGACGCTCTGGCCGCCGGTGGCCTGACCGCGCTGGAAGTGACCCTGCGTTCGCAGTTCGGTCTCAAGGCGATCCAGATCCTGCGTGAGCAGCGTCCGGAACTGGTGACCGGTGCCGGCACCGTGCTTGATCGCAACATGCTTGCAGCGGCGGAAGCGGCGGGTTCGCAATTCATCGTCACCCCGGGCATCACCCGTGACCTGCTCGAAGCCAGCGTCGACAGCCCGATTCCGCTGTTGCCCGGCATCAGCAACGCTTCCGGCATCATGGAAGGCTATGGCCTGGGCTATCGCCGCTTCAAGCTGTTCCCGGCGGAAGTCAGTGGTGGCGTGGCCGCGATCAAGGCACTCGGCGGCCCGTTCGGCGAAGTGAAATTCTGCCCTACCGGTGGCGTTGGCCCGGCCAACATCAAGAGCTACATGGCGCTGAAAAACGTCATGTGCGTGGGCGGCAGCTGGATGCTTGATCCCGAGTGGATCAAGAACGGCGACTGGGCGCGCATTCAGGAATGCACCGCCGAGGCCCTGGCGCTGCTGGACTAAACGTTTTACCTGACACTTCGTTGTGTGTTCTACGGCTTTACGGTGCGCTTGGTCGGTGCACCGTTTTTTTTGCCCGGCAAAAATACTCATGGAAACGGCGCGACACATAGTTACCGCACCGCGGGGCTCGTGCGCCGTTAATCTGCGTTCATCTTATGGAAAAGAGAACGCGTCATGGAACGAGACACTTCAACCGCACCGTCACCATCGATCTATCAGTTGGCCCCCGAGCAGATCGCCGGGCCGTACTTTCGCAATCCCAAATTGCTGCGGCGCAACATCAGCGAAGGCGCTGAAGGCCTGCCCTTGCTGCTGCGCCTGAGCATTGTCGATGCGATGACCGGTCAACCGGTGAGCGGAGCATTGGTGGACATCTGGCACTGCAATGCACGAGGCGCCTATTCAGGGTGGAGCCGGATCAATCCGGATCTGGAGGTCGACTCCGATGCCATCGGCTCAGTGCCGCGCACCGACGATGACACCTATCTGCGTGGCAGCCAGTTCTGCGATCAGCAGGGGCGGGTGCGCTTCACCACCATCTATCCCGGGTTCTATGCCGGTCGGGCGCTGCACATTCATGTGGCGGTGCGCATGGTCAGCGGCAGTGAATATCTGGAGGAGCGCAACGTGGCCTGGGTCGGTCAGCTGTATTTCCCCGAAGTGGTGTCACGCGCGGTGCTCAATGCCCGTGACTATCGCGGGCGAGCCTCGACACCCTTGAACAATGCCGATGACAGCTACTACAGCAACATGCGCGGCGAAGATTCGACCCTGACCGTGTGGCCGATCGGCCGCGACTCTCACGAGGACGGTTTCTTCGGCCACCTGACCATCGGCATCGACACCTTTGCCGCCTCGTCGCAGATCAAACCCGAGGACTTCGACAAGTACACCGTGTGAACCGATCAACGCAGCTCGTTGAGTGCACGGGTCAGCGACTGCATGTCAGCCGCCGTGGTGGTCAGCCCCGGCGTGATGCGGATGCTCGGCCCGCTCGCTGCGCCGTTGCGCACCACGGTGAACAGGTTGTACTCGTCGAGCAGGCGCTCGACCATTGCCTGTTGATCGGCGTGGCGAGTGAAACGCATCGAGGTGATCCCGCAATACAGGCGCGGATCGTCCGGGGTCATCACCTCGATCCCCGGCAGGTGCCGCACCGCGCTGACCCACAGATTGCGCAGGTAATTGAGCCGGGCGCTTTTGGCCGCAGCGCCGCCGAGCGAGCGGTGCTCCTCGAGCGCCAGCGGCAGCGACATCAGCGCCGGAATGTTCGGCGTGCTGTACGGCGTGCGCGCGCGGATGTCGCTGGCCGGAAAGTGCATTTCGCCCATGTCCGGATCGATGTCGGCCAGGCGCTGCGGGGCGATGTACAGAAAGCCCAGGGTCAATGGCGCGCCAATCCACTTGTGCAGGTTAAAACCGGCGAAGGCGATGCCCATCGCTTCCAGATTGAACTCGATCTGGCCAAGGGCGTGAGCGCCGTCGAGGATGATGTCCACGCCATGCTGTTTCGCCAGTTCGGCGATGGCCTGCACCGGCATCACCAGACCGGTGCGGTGGGTGACATGGGTCAGGGCCATCAGTTTGAGTTTCGGATAGCGGATGAAGGCTTCGCGGTAACTGTCCAGCAGGCTGTCGAAACTGGCCGGGTGAGTGTGGTTGATCTCGATCACGTCGACGCCGCGATGGCGTGACAGCCAGCGCATGGCACCTTTGACCGTGTCGTATTCCAGGTCGCTGATCAGCACCTGATCGCCCGGAAGCAGGCGATTGTAATTGCGGATCAGCGATTGCAGCGCATCACTGGCGTTGCGGGTGAAGGCCACGCTCTGCGCGCGCACACCGATGGTCTCGGCCAGTTGCGCACGGATCTCCAGGCTGTCGTGCTGTTCGAAACGCTGGCGCACGTACACCGAGTTGTTGGTGTTGATCAGCTCGATATTGCGCTGATAGTCCTCGATCACTGTGCGCGACATGCGCCCGAAGTAACCGTTCTCCAGGTTCAGCGGGCCGGTTTGCGCTTCGTAACGATCGGCGAAGGTTTGCCAGAATGCTTCGTCACGGGCGCGGCGGGTGTTGTCAGGCATGGTCGAGGCTCTAGGGAGGAGGGCGCTTCAGTGGCGCGGGGCAGGTTTGCCGTGTTTGGCGCGTAGTGGTTCGAGCAGATCCGACAGGCCGTTATGGTCGATTTCCTGCATCAGCGCCAGCAGTCCGCCGAGTTCGCCGTGAGGAAAACCCTCGCGGGCGAACCAGTTGAGGTAAGGCCCCGGCAGGTCTGCAATGATCCGGCCCTTGTACTTGCCGAAGGGCATTTCACGGGTGATCAGCAGTTCAAGTTTTTCAGGATTCATCAGTGGCAATCATCTGGATTCAATAGGTCAGGAAAATACAGGCATTCTGCATGCAGGCCAAATGACAGATCATGCAAATAACCGTGATACGGATAGTTCAAATATCTTTAACTTATTGAAAAATAACGATTTATTTTTGAATGAAAAGCTGGCACGCACACTGCAATAACCCTTGCATCTTCAACCAACCGCAAGGAATTGAAAAATGACTGACATGAATAAAGAAGCCATCTCTGTACTCAACGACCTGATCGAAACCTGCAAGGACGGCCAGGAAGGGTTCAAGACTTGCGCTGAAGACATCAAGCATCCAGAACTCAAGACTCTGTTCGTGACCCGTTCTGCCGATTGCGCGACTGCCGCCGCTGAACTGCAGGCTGAAGTGCGTAAACTGGGCGGTGATCCGGAAACCTCTACCAGCGTCAGCGGTGACCTGCACCGTCGCTGGGTCGACGTCAAAGCCATGTTCACTGGCAAGGACGAAGAGGCTGTGCTGAACGAAGCCGAGCGCGGTGAAGACCACGCCCTGAAGGCTTATCGTGAAGCCATCGAGAAAATCAACAAGCACGGCCTGGTCGGTATTCGTGACCTGGTTGAGCGTCAGTACCACGGCGTACAACGCAACCACGACCAAGTGAAAGCCCTGCGTAACCAGGCTCGCGCTCGTTCGTAAGCCACGCTAAAAAACTGTGGGAGCGGGCTTGCTCGCGAAGCGGTGTGTCATGCAACGATGCTGTTGCTGACACGACCCCTTCGCGAGCAAGCCCGCTCCCACTTTTGTTTTGTGTACCTGATGATCAGCCGATGCTGATCGCCGGCAACGTCGGCAAGGTCACGGTCTGCTGCTTGCGCGGTGCGAGAATCTCGGCCTCGCCATCCACCACCAGCTCATCGCGCTGGTTGAACACGCGAGTGGCGATGCGCACGCGAAACTTCGGCAGCTTCTCGAGGATTTCCAGGCGCACGGTCAGGGTGTCGCCAATCTTCACCGGCTTCTGAAAGCTCATCTGCTGACCGATGTAGATGGTGCCCGGCCCAGGCAGCTCGCACGCCACGGCCGCGCTGATCAGTGCACCGCTGAACATGCCGTGGGCGATGCGTTCCTTGAACATGCTGGCGGCGGCGAACTCGGCATCCAGGTGCACCGGGTTGTGGTCGCCCGACATCGCGGCGAACAGCTGAATGTCGCGCTCTTCGACAGTCTTGCTGTAGCTGGCGGTCTGGCCGACTTCGAGGGCTTCGTAAGGGATGTTGGTAACCTGGGTCATCGGTCTTGATTCCTGTGACGGATTAAAGTGAATCCACAAAAAAATTATTCGCTGCGATGGGGGCGGCGATGGCTCAGCGCCTGGTCGATCCAGGTCAGCACATCGGCAATCACTTCGTCGCGATTGGTTTCGTTGAACAATTCGTGCCGCGCCTGCGGGTAGATCTTCAGTTGCAGGTTCTGGCTGCCGGCCGAGCGCAACGCTTCGGCCAGATCTGTCAGACGCTTGCCTTCGCTCACCGGATCACATTCACCGCCGATCACCAGCAGCGGCAGGCCCGGGTCGATCTGGGCGAGATTGGACGCTTTGCTGATCTGCTGCAAGCCGCCGAGCAAGTCGATCCACAATTGATTGGTGCAGCGGAAGCCGCACAACGGGTCGTTGGCATACAGATCGACCTCGACCGGGTCGCGGCTCAGCCAGTCGAACGGCGTGCGCGCCGGTTTGAATTTTTTGTTGAACGAGCCGAACGACAACCACTCGATCAGCGCACTGCGGCCCTTGCCACCCTGACGCAGTTTTTCGAAACGGGCGATTTGTCGCGCCGCGCCGTAAAGCGCCACCGGCTGGAAGTTCGAACCGCTGAGAATCGCCCCATGCAGGCTGGCGCTGTGATGCAGCAGGTAACCCTGAGCGAGGTAGCTGCCCATGCTGTGCCCGAGCAGGATGATTGGCACGTCGGGATGCTGCTGGCCGATGTGCTGATTGAGGCTGGCCAGATCGCCGATCACCTTGCACCAGCCGTCGTCATCGGCGAAATGCCCGAGCGTCCCGTGTTCGGCGGTTTTGCCATGGCCGCGCAGATCCGGGGCGTACACACCGTAGCCTTTTTCACAGAACGCATTCGCCAGCCGCTCGTAGCGGGCGCTGTGTTCGGCCATGCCGTGGGCCAGCAGGATCAGCGCTTTCAAGGGCGCAGCCGGCAACCACTGGTTGACGAACAGGCGGCTGCGGTCACTCGCGTCCAGCCAAAAGCCTCGGTGGATCATGGCAATTCCTTTTTATCGAGCGGTATCGGCCCGCAGTCGTTGCATTGTATAGCGCGTCCGATCAGCTCACGCCACGGCAGGAAGATTCATACGATCAATGTCGCCATCGCCCATATTTGCCTCAATGGCCATAGCTGCTAGTGTCCGTGAAGCTCCGCTTTTTGCTTTGTGCCCTCAGGGATCAGCGCGAAACCACAGAAAAGCGGCTCCCCCGGATCGATTCAGGTAAAGAGGACAAGAACAATGCAACCTGATTTCTGGAATGACAAACGCCCCGCCGGCGTACCACTGGACATCGACATGGGCGAGTTCAAGTCGGTGATCGAGGTGTTTGAGCGTTCCTGCAAGAAATTCGCGGACCGTCCGGCCTTCAGCAATATGGGCGTGACCCTGACCTACGCTGAACTCGAGCGCTACAGCGCGGCGTTCGCCGGTTACCTGCAAGCCCACACCGATCTGGTGCCGGGGGATCGCATCGCGGTGCAGATGCCCAATGTGCTGCAATATCCGATTGCCGTGTTCGGCGCCTTGCGCGCCGGGCTGATCGTGGTCAACACCAACCCGCTGTACACCGCGCGCGAGATGCGCCACCAGTTCAAGGATTCCGGCGCCCGCGCGCTGGTGTACCTGAACATGTTCGGGCAGAAGGTTCAGGAAGTGCTGCCGGACACTGACATCCAATACCTGATCGAAGCGAAGATGGGCGACATGATGCCCACCGCCAAGGGCTGGCTGATCAACACCGTGGTCAGCAAAGTGAAGAAAATGGTCCCGGACTATTCGCTGCCGCAGGCGATCTCGCTCAAGAGTGCGCTGCGCCTGGGCCGTGGTCTGGGGATCAAGCCGTTGAAAGTCGGTCTCGACGACATCGCCGTGTTGCAATACACCGGCGGCACCACCGGCCTGGCCAAGGGCGCGATGCTGACCCACGGCAACCTCGTGGCGAACATGCAGCAGGTGCGCGCGTGTCTTGCGCAATTGGGGCCAGACGGTCAGCCGCTGCTGCGCGAAGGGCAGGAGGTGATGGTGGCGCCACTGCCGCTGTACCACATCTATGCCTTCACCGCGAATTGCATGTGCATGATGGTATCGGGCAACCACAACGTGCTGATCACCAATCCGCGCGACATCGCAGGCTTCATCAAAGAGCTGAAGAACTGGCGCTTCTCGGCGTTGCTCGGCCTGAATACGTTGTTCGTCGCGCTGATGGAGCACCCGGACTTCAAGACCCTGGATTTCTCCAGCCTCAAGCTGACCAACTCCGGCGGTACCGCGCTGGTCAAGGCCACCGCCGAGCGCTGGGAGCAGATCACCGGTTGCCGCATCACCGAGGGTTACGGCCTCACGGAAACGTCGCCGGTGGCCTGCACCAACCCGTACGGCGACAAGTCGCGTCTGGGCACCGTCGGTCTGCCGGTGCCGGGTACGCTGCTGAAGGTCATCGATGACGAGGGTGTCGAGCAGCCGATGGGCGAGCGCGGCGAGTTGTGCATCAAGGGCCCGCAGATCATGAAAGGCTACTGGCACAAACCCGAGGCCACCGCCGAAGTGCTGGATGCCGAGGGCTGGTTCAAGTCCGGTGATATCGCGGTGATCGACCCGGACGGCTTCGTACGCATCGTCGATCGCAAGAAGGACATGATCATCGTCTCCGGTTTCAACGTGTACCCCAACGAGATCGAAGACGTGGTGATGGCCCACCCGAAAGTCGCCAACTGCGCGGTGATCGGCGTGCCGGACGAGCGTTCGGGCGAAGCGGTGAAGCTGTTTGTGGTGGCGCGGGAAACCGGGGTCAGCCTCGAAGAACTGAAGGCGTACTGCAAAGAGAATTTCACCGCTTACAAGGTGCCGAAACACATCGTGCTGCGTGAGTCGTTGCCGATGACGCCGGTCGGGAAGATTCTGCGGCGGGAGTTGCGCGATATCGCCTGATCGGTGAATGGCCGCGCGTTGCGCGGATCGCGGGCAAGCCACGCTCCCACAGGGATCTCCCAACCTTGTGGGAGCGGGCTTGCCCGCGATGCTTTTTGGGCGGTGAAGTCCCGGAAAACCGGGGCTTTCAGGCTGGTATAGGATTTTTGCTCTAAAATGACTGCTGGAAAGTCTTGAGTCACTAAAGTGACCATGGAGGCCGCTTTTGGCTCTAGTCGGCCCTCGGCAAAGCTGCTACTCTCGGCGCGCTTTGTGACTTCTCGGCCTGTAGAAAAGCCAGATTCACCAATACAAAACACACACCAATAATAATCGCATCAAATGCGGTGAAGAATTCGCGTTGCTGAGGAGTGGGCTTCCATGATCGAAGACTTTTGGAAGGATAAATACCCGGCTGGAATTGCTGCCGACATCAATCCAGACGAGTACCCGAATATTCAGGCAGTGTTGAAGCAATCCTGCCAACGCTTCGCCAACAAGCCGGCTTTCAGCAACCTGGGCAAGACAATCACCTACGGTGAACTGTACGAATTGTCCGGTGCGTTTGCCGCGTATCTGCAACAGCATACCGACTTGCAGCCCGGTGATCGAATCGCCGTGCAACTGCCCAACGTTCTGCAGTACCCGGTGGCCGTCTTCGGTGCGATCCGCGCCGGGCTGATCGTGGTCAACACCAACCCGCTGTACACCGCGCGGGAAATGGAACACCAATTCAACGACTCCGGCGCAAAAGCCCTGGTCTGCCTGGCCAACATGGCGCACCTGGCGGAAGCCGTGGTGCCGAAGACCGGGGTCAAACACGTTATCGTCACCGAAGTTGCCGACCTGCTGCCGCCGGTCAAGCGCCTGCTGATCAACAGCGTGATCAAGTACGTGAAGAAGATGGTCCCGGCGTATCACCTGCCCAAAGCCGTCAAGTTCAACGACGTGCTGAGCAAGGGCCAGGGTCAGCCGGTGGCCGAAGCCAATCCGCACAGCAGCGATGTCGCGGTGCTGCAATACACCGGCGGCACCACCGGCGTGGCCAAGGGTGCGATGCTGACCCATCGCAACCTCGTCGCCAATATGCTGCAGTGCAAGGCGCTGATGGGTTCCAACCTCAATGAAGGCTGCGAGATCCTGATCACCCCTCTGCCGCTGTACCACATCTATGCGTTCACCTTTCATTGCATGGCGATGATGCTGATCGGCAACCACAACATCCTGATCAGCAACCCGCGCGACCTGCCGGCGATGGTCAAGGAACTGTCGAAGTGGAAGTTCAGCGGCTTCGTTGGCCTGAACACGCTGTTCGTCGCGCTGTGCAACAACGAAGGTTTCCGCAAGCTGGATTTCTCCAATCTGAAAGTCACCCTGTCCGGCGGCATGGCCCTGCAACTGGCCGCGGCCGAGCGCTGGAAAGCGGTGACCGGTTGTTCGATCTGCGAAGGTTACGGCATGACCGAAACCAGCCCGGTTGCCACGGTCAACCCGATCCAGAACATCCAGATCGGCACCATCGGTATTCCGGTGCCGTCGACCCTGTGCAAAGTCATTGACGATGCCGGTGTCGAGCAGCCTATGGGCGAAATCGGCGAGCTGTGCGTCAAGGGCCCGCAAGTGATGAAGGGCTACTGGCAGCGTCAGGAAGCCACCGACGAAATCCTCGACAGCGAAGGCTGGCTGAAGACTGGTGACATCGCGCTGATCCAGCCCGATGGCTACATGCGCATCGTTGATCGCAAGAAAGACATGATTCTGGTCTCCGGTTTCAACGTTTACCCGAACGAACTGGAAGACGTGCTGGCGACTCTGCCGGGCGTGTTGCAGTGCGCGGCCATCGGCGTGCCGGACGAGAAGTCGGGCGAGGCGATCAAGATTTTCATCGTGGCCAAGCCGGGCGTGACCCTGACCAAGGAAACCGTGATGGAGCACATGCGCGCCAACGTCACCGGTTACAAGGTGCCGCGTTCGGTGGAGTTCCGCGATGCGCTGCCGACCACCAACGTCGGCAAGATCCTGCGCCGTGAGTTGCGTGATGAAGAGCTGAAGAAGATCAAGGCCAAGTCCGCCGCCTGAAGCAAAAAGCCCCGCAGATGCGGGGCTTTTTGTTGGAGTAGGTGGTGGATCTGTAGTGACTGTGATGCCGCCTTCGCGAGCAAGCCCGCTCCCACATTCAGCCGCGTTCCTCCAGTTGGAATACAGTCAAATGTGGGAGCGGGCTTGCTCGCGAAGCTTTTCGGTTACTGCCGGAACGGCGCGAAATTCACATTGGTTCCCGCCGGACGCATGTCCTGCAGATACGAATCCTTGTCTGCACTCAATTCCAGGCTCAACGCCGCCTTGCGCTTGCCCTCGTTGCGAATCACCAGGCCTTCGAGCTTTTCGCGCAAGAACACTGTCGGCACTTTCAGGTGCAGCAGTTCGTCGGTGGCCGGGGTGTGCATCAGCAGGTGAATCCACTCGTACTGACCGACGGCGAGGCGCGTCACCGGCAGGTCGAACCACCAGATGTTGCGGTTGCGGTTCAATTCGGCGAAGTGGCAGTTGTTGGTGCCGAGCACAGCGCCGCCCAGTTCCTGGTTGCGACGGGCAATGGCCTGCTTTTTATCGAGTTTCATAACATTCCTGCGGGATCTGATCGTTGGCGCACAGCGCCCATAGGTGCGCATTCTCGGGGCTTGCGGGGCAAACATAAAGCCCAACCTGCATGGCACGACGAAATGAAGGGCAAAAATAAATGAAACTCGTGGCAAACCCGGCCAGTCAATCATTACGTACTGACTTTTCCCCTTCAATGCACCAAGGAGAAACACCATGAGTAGCACTGGCGATAAAGTAAAAGGCATGGCTAACGAAGCAGTCGGCAACGTCAAGCAAGGCGTCGGCAAAGCAACCGACAACACCAAGCTGCAAGCCGAAGGCAAACTGCAAGAGAAAAAAGGCGAAGCCCAGCAAGCTGTCGGCAAAGCCAAAGACGCCATCAAGAAAGGTGTCGACAAGGCGTAATTCCGCCTTGAACGAAACACACGAGCGGCCATCCAAGGATGGCCGTTTTTGTGTCAAAACCCGACAGCCATCCACGAAGGTCGCCAAGTAGGCTACCGTGATGTAGAAAACGGCCCCTGAGTCGCCACGACTTCAACCTGTAATGCGGCGAAAGGAGACGCGAATGATTTTTCCAGACATGAAAGGTCTGCCACTGCACCGGGTGATGGTGCGCACGGTCACTGAATTCGTCGACGACGAGATGTCGACCTACGCCTCGGCACTGGCCTACCAGATGCTGTTCTCGCTGTTCCCGTTCATTCTGTTCCTGATTGCCCTGATCGGTTTCCTGCACCTGCCGGACTTCTTCACCTGGTTGCGCCTGCAGTCGGAACTGGTGCTGCCACCGCAGGCGCTGGAACAGGTCAACCCGGTGATCGATCAATTGCAGCAGTCCAAGGGCGGCTTGCTTTCGGTCGGTATCGTCATCGCCCTGTACACCGCATCTGCCGGTGTGCGCTTGATGATGAGTGCGATGAACGCCGCTTACGACGTGGTCGAGGGCCGGCCGATCTGGAAGCGTTTTCCGCTGTCGGTGTTCTACACCGTCGGCATTGCCGGCATGTTGCTGGTGGCGGCCGCACTGATGGTGCTCGGGCCGCAAGTGATGGGCTGGATTGCCGCGCAGGTGGGGCTGGAAGACTTCATCGTCACCGTGTGGACGATTGCGCGCTGGCCGGTGATCGTGTTTCTGATGATGGTCGCGGTGGCGCTGATCTATTACGTGATGCCCGACGTCAAACAGGAATTCCGTTTCATCACCCCCGGCTCGGTACTCGCCGTGGTGGTGTGGATCATCGCCTCACTGGGCTTTGCGTTCTACGTCAAAACCTTCGCCAACTACAACGCGATGTATGGCAGCATCGGGGCGATCATCGTGCTGTTGCTGTATTTCTACATTTCCTCGGCGGTGCTGCTGCTCGGCGCCGAGATGAATGCGGTGATCGAACACATGTCCAGCGAGGGCAAGGACGAGGGCGAGAAAGTCCCCGGCGAACTCGATGAACATCCCAAACAACATGTCTCTGGCTTGGGGCGCGACCACTCGCTCAAGCCGGACACTGACGAAGCCCGACCATGATTCGTGAAATCCTCAAAATGGGCGACGAACGCCTGCTGCGCATCGCTCCGCCGGTGCCGCCGGAAATGTTCGACAGCCCCGAGCTGTGGCAACTGATCGATGACATGTTCCAGACCATGGAAAGTGTCGGTGGCGTCGGCCTCGCCGCGCCGCAGATCGGCGTCGACCTGCAACTGGTGATCTTCGGTTTCGAGCACAGCGAACGCTACCCGGACGCTGAGGCGGTACCGCAGACGATCCTGATCAATCCGCTGATCACGCCGCTGAGTCCGCTGATCGAGGAGGGCTTTGAGGGCTGTCTGTCGGTGCCCGGCCTGCGCGGTGCGGTGGATCGTTATCAGCAGATTCGCTACGAAGGCTTTGATCCCAAGGGCGAGCCGATCGTACGCGTGGCGTCGGGTTTTCATGCGCGGGTGGTGCAGCATGAGTGCGATCATCTGATCGGCCGCTTGTATCCGTCGCGGATTACCGATTTCAGCAAGTTCGGCTTTACCGAAGTGATGTTCCCGGATCTCGATCCAACGGCTGACGATTGATCCTGAGACTACCTTCACTTTCCAATGTGGGAGCGAGCCTGCTCGCGAATGTGCTCGATCAGTGATCAATTTGGTGACTGACACACCGTTTTCGCGAGCAGGCTCGCTCCCACAAGGGTATCTGTGATCTTAGATTGAATGTGGTTCCAGCCCCATCGCAATCATCGGCTTGCTCCGCGCATACCGGCTCAACCGTTCGGCCAGTGCGTAGGGCAGGGCGGGATCGAAACTGAAACCGCGCCGCTCGTAAAACCCGCGCAAGTCCGGATGACAGAACAGCCACACCGGCTCCTGCAAATCCTTCACCGCCGCCGTGATCAACTCTCCGGCGATCCCTTGCTCACGGCAACCCGGATCAACAAACAATCCGGTCAACCAGTACCCGCCCGCCACCGGCCGCAAGCACAATGCGGCAACGATGTCCTCTCGACGGGCCACCCATAACTGCGCATCGCGCACCGCCTTCATCGACGATTGGTGGCGGCGGTAAAACTTGTTCATCAACGGCCACAATGGCTCGTCGAGCAGGACGTATCGGGTATCGGGCATGGGATCGGACTGGCGGCGGGCAAAGCGCCGATTATAAAAGAACGCGCGCCGCGCGATAGGTGTATACCTGAGCCTACATCCCTGTGAGTGGAGTACGCATCATGTCCAAAGGTATGGATTCAAAGAAAGCCGCGAAGAAGAAACCGGTGAAGACGGCGATTGAAAAGCGTGCAGAGAAGAAAGCCAAGAAGGTCGATATTTTCGGTCATTGATCACGTCCTTCGGGAGCCCGTCCCCCGGGCTGCCGTTTCAGCGCAAAAATAATCTGCAAGATTGCTCGGCTTCGTTGCACAGAAGGGGATGATTCCCGTTCCGAGCCACGCCATGCCGAATTACTTCGACGCCGACCATCGCCAGCAGATCGAAACCCTGCGCCAGCGCTTCACTGCCCGCACCGAGTGGCCGACGTGGCTGCTGCTGATCGGCGTGTATGGCGGCTGGTTCGCGATCATCATCAACAGTCAGTGGCTCGGTCGCGGCTTGAGCACATTGCTGCTGATTCCGCTGCTGGTGCTGTGGCTGTCGGTGCAGCATGAATTGCTGCATGGGCACCCGACCCGCTCGGTGCTTTTCAATAAAATCCTCGGCTACGCACCTTTTGCGGTGTGGTACCCGTATACCTTGTATCGCGACAGCCACCTGCTGCATCACCGCGATGAACACCTGACTGTGCCCGGTATCGATCCGGAAAGCCGTTATCTGACGGCCGCGCGTTGGCAGGGCAGTTCCTTGTTCGAACGCAGCCTGCACTGGCTGAATAAAACCGTAATCGGCCGCTTCATCATTGGTGCGCCGCTGGGATTGATCGCACTGGCTGCCGAAGAACTGCAACGCCTGAAAAACCGCGAGCGTCAGGCCTGGTCGATGTGGCTGACCCACGGTGCGTTCAGCGTGTTGATGCTGTGGTTTATCGCGCGCTTCAGCGTGTTGCCGGTCTGGCATTACCTGCTGCTGATCAGTGTGCCGGCACTGTCGATCGCGATGATCCGCTCCTACTATGAACACCGCCCGCACGTTCAGCCGGAGCAGCGCACCGTGCTTAACGAAGCCGGCTGGCCGTGGCGCTGGCTGTTTCTGAATCTGAATTTTCATCTGGTGCATCACGACCTGCCGGGGCTGGCGTGGTATGACTTGCCGGCGGCCTACCGGATGCGCCGCGAACAATGGGTAGCGCGCAGTGGCGGGTTTCTGGTGCAGGGTTATGGGCAGTTGTGGCGGCAGCACGGTTTGAAGCCGATCGACAGTCCGCAACATCCTTACCACTAACCTCAAAAACACCACAAAACCCCTGTGGGAGCGGGCTTGCTCGCGAAAGCGGTGTGTCAATAACGCATATGGAGGCTGACACACCGCATTCGCGAGCAGGTGAAGGCCTACAGTGGAAATCTGTTGTCCGGGAATAATGTGTATGACCCAACACCACCTCGAACTGCTGATGTACACCGCCCCCGAGCCCATTCGCGCGGCCAACGAACGCTGGGTCGCCCGCATTCTTGAACACCTCGGCCATTCCCGCCTCAACGCCGCAAGCCTGTCGCTCCCCGAGCTTTGGTTGTCGCCGGATCTGCTGCTGACCCAGACCTGCGGCTATCCCTTGATGACCTTGCTGCGCGATCAGGTGCGCATCGTCGGACGTCCACGCTACGAACTGCCCGACGCCAGCGCCGGCAATCACTGCAGCCTGATCCTCAGCCGTGCAGACGATACGCGCAAAACCCTGGCGGATTTTCGTGGCAGTCGCGGGGTGATCAACAGTGACGACTCCAACAGCGGCATGAACCTGTTGCGCCAGCGTCTGGCGCCCTTACACCGCGATGGGCTGTTTTTCGCCACGGTCGGCATCAGTGGGGCGCACCGCGAAAGTCTGCGTTGGTTGCGTGAAGCGCGCGCCGATCTGGCGGCGATCGACAGCGTGACCTATGCCTGCCTTGCTCAATACGCACCTGAGGAGGTCAACGGATTGCGGGTTGTGGCGCGTAGTGCGTTCAGCCCGACGTTGCCGTTTATCACCGCCGCGACTGCCACGAATGAGCAGATCGGACAGTTGCGCCGGGTAATGAATCAGGCGTTGCGTGAATTGCCTGATGTGGCGCAGATCCTCGGCTTGCCTGAAGTGTTGCCCGCCAGCGAAAGCGATTATCAGATCTTGCTCGACTATCAACGTGAGGCTGAAGAGTTGGGCTACGGCCGCTTGCGCTGAACAGCCTTATATTTCCAGAAAGAATATAAAAATGAAATATTAATCTTATTAATGCATAAGGCGCCTTGCTACGATCGCGCCACCGGATCACCGGACATTCAGCGACCCTTACCCAGGAGCCCTTATGTCCGGCGCCGACACCGCTCACCGCAATCATCTCGACGCTCTGTTCCGCGCCCACTACCGCTGGCTGTGCACTTACCTGAGCCGACATCTGCACGACTCCGCAGGCGCGGAAGATATCGCCGCCGAAACCTTCGTGCAATTGCTTCAGGCGCCCAGTATCACGGCGATTCGCGAACCCCGCGCGATGCTCACCACGATTGCTCAGCGCTTGCTTTATCAGCGCTGGCGCCGGGCGGATCTGGAGCGCCGGCATGCGCAGCAGATCGACGTCGAGGTCGCTATCTCGCCTGAAGACCTCGCGCAACTGAGCCAGACCCTCAAACGCCTCGATCACAGCCTGCAACGCCTGCCGGGCAAAGTCCGCTCGACCTTTCTGCTGGCGCGCATCGATGGCCTGACCTACCCGCAAATCGCCGCCGAACTGGGCATCTCTCAGCGTTCGGTCAGCGTTTACATGAGCCGCTCCCAAGCCCTGTGCGACCGCCACAGCGCCAACCAAATCCTGACAGACAAGAGGTCCGCATGAGATCAATCAAAACCCTGCTCGGCCGTTCGTTACTGGCGCTGAGCCTGAGCGTCGGCGCTGTTTCGGCGGCGGAAAAAACCGCACCGATCCACTTCGGTGACATCACTTGGGAAAGCGGCAGTTTCATCACCGAAGTGCTGCGCCTGATCGTCGAAAAAGGTTACGGCTACCCGACCGACACGCTGCCGGGCAGCACCGTCAGCCTGGAAGCGGCGCTGGCGAAGAACGATATTCAGGTGATCGGCGAGGAGTGGGCCGGGCGCAGTCCGGCGTGGGTCAAGGCTGCCAATGAAGGCAAGGTGTTCGGCCTTGGCGACACGGTCAAGGGCGCGACCGAGGGCTGGTGGGTGCCGGAATACGTGATCAAGGGCGACCCCGAGCGCGGCATCAAACCATTGGCACCGGAGCTGAAATCGGTGGCCGACCTGCCGCGCTACAAGGACGTGTTCCGCGACCCGGAAGACCCGCGCCGTGGACGCTTCCTCAACAGCCCGACCGGCTGGACTTCGGAGATCGTCAACAGCCAGAAACTCAAGGCCTATGCGCTGACCGACAGCTATGTCAACTTCCGCACCGGCTCCGGCGCGGCCCTGGATGCCGAGGTGGCGTCGTCGATCAAACGCGGCAAACCGGTGCTGTTCTATTACTGGTCGCCGACGCCGCTGCTCGGGCGCTTCAAACTGGTGAAGCTCGAAGAGCCACCGTTCGATGCTGAAGCCTGGAAAACCCTGGCCGATGCCAACAACCCGAATCCCAAGGGCACCCGCTCGATGCCGGCCAGCCTGGCGATTGGCGTGTCGGCGCCGTTCAAGGCGCAATACCCGGAGCTGGTGTCGTTCTTCGAGAAAGTCGATTTGCCGATTGATCTGCTGAACCAGACGCTGGCCGGGATGAGCGAAAAACGCCAGCCACCGCGGCAGGTTGCCGAAGCATTTTTACGCGATCAGCCGCAGGTGTGGAGGGCGTGGGTGCCGGGGGAGGTGGCGAGCAAGGTGACGGCGGGGCTTTGAGTTTCTGCCGGTTGATCGGTGTTGTTTGAACTGATGCCTTCGCGAGCAGGCTCGCTCCCACACTGGATTTTTGACGTGCACAAAACCCCTGTGGGAGCGAGCCTGCTCGCGAATGATCTAAAGACTTACGCCGCTTCCGCAGCCAACGCCGCCATCACGGTCGGCCGCCGCTCAATCCGCGCCTGAAACCGCGCCAGTGCCGGCCACTGCGCCAGTTCGATCCCGAACAACCCGGCCCAGCGCAACACCACAAACAACAAGGCATCCGCGACGCTGAAGCCGCTCGGCAGCAGATACTCCTGCTGCTCCAGCACTGCGACCAACACCGCAAAACGCTTGAACAACTTCTCCTTGATCACCTCGGCCGGCAACCGCTCATCGAACAGCGCACCAAGCCCGCCGTGGACTTCGCTCGAAATGAAATTCAGCCACTCCTGCAAACGCAGCCGTTCAAAACTGCCGGGTGCCGGCGCCAATCCTGGCTGTGGTTGCAGATCCGCCAGATATTGCAGGATCACCGGGCCTTCGGTCAGTACCGTGCCGTCGTCCAGTTGCAGGGCCGCGACGTACCCCTTGGGATTGATCGCGAGAAAGTCTTCACCGCTGGCGGTGCGCTTGCTGCGGTTGTCGACGCGGATCAGCACGAAGGGCAGCTTCAGTTCGCGCAACACAATGTGCGGCGCCAGTGAACAGGCTTGCGGGGCGTAATACAGCTTCATCGGCAGCTCTCTGGTGAGGATTTGGCGCCAGTGTCATAGTGCGCCGCACCCTCGGTAAAATTAATCTTTCAGAAAGCAGCCATAAGGATAGCTACTGGCATGATGAACCTGATGCATTGGCGGCTGGTGGTCGCCGTCGCCGATCACGGCAACATCACCCGCGCGGCCGAGCGGGTCGGCATGACCCAGTCCGGCGCCAGCCAGGCCCTGGCGCTGATGGAAGAAACCCTCGGCGTGCAACTGTTCAGCCGCGAAAGCCGACAGACCTTGCCCACCGCTATCGGCCTGCCGGTGATCGAGCAGGCGCGGCTGATGCTCGGTGCGTTGGAGACCATTCGCCAGACCGTCGACAGCGTGCGCCCGATGCTGCGCGGGACAATTCGTCTGGCGAGTTTTCCCATGGTGCTGGCGAGTTTTCTGCCGCCGCTGCTGCGCCAGTTCAATCGCCTGTATCCGGGGATCGAAGTGGTGGCGCTGGAGGTCAGCGACGATGAGGTGGAAACACTGCTCGCCGCCGGTCTGGTGGATGTCGGCGTGGTGCTCAACCCGGCGCCCGAGCGCAATGCCGGGCCGTTGGGCCGTGATGAATGGGTGGCGGTGGTGCCGGCAGGGCACCCTTTGGCGCTGCGGGGGATCGAGCAGGGCGTCAGCCTGCAAGAACTGACGGCGCTGCCATTCGTGCTGGCCACCGGCGGTTGCTCGACCAACGCCCGCAGCCTCGCCACTGAAGCCGGGTTGCAGTTGCAGGACGTGCGGGTCGAGGTGCGCGAATGGAGCAGCGCCTTCACGTTGGTGCGGGAAAATCTCGGCGTGACGCTGGTGCCGGAAATGACCTTGCCGGCCGAGCGCCAGGGCTTGCGCGTGATTGCCCTGCAGCCACGTATCGAACGGGTGTTTTCGCTGGTGCTGCCTGCGGGGCAGACGCCGTCAGCGACGGTGCAGGCGTTGCTGGATCTGGTGGCGGAGACGGCGGTCGCGACAGCTCGCTGAACCGTTTCTTGTGCAAAAAGTGCCAGATACTGGCCGACTAGTGGCCTTGCGCACGGCATGGCGATGGCTATGCTAGCTGTAACTAACTATGTCGACCGTCATCTGTTAGCCGTGATTTCAACGCTGCCAGAGTGCGCAACCCAAGGCACCGGACACTGAACCAACAAGGAGCAAGTTGTACATGGAAGTTTTCTGCACGTTAGGGCTGGCCCGCTGCTGGGCTATCAAGAGAAGGATGTCTTGATTAGAGCGTCGCTGCATGGACCCTCGGATTAAACATCATTTATCACCTGACAACTTCCTCCCGTGGAGGAATGCGTGTGCCTGTTCTGTGGAACGTAGTGGTGGATGCTGAAAGACCTGAACTTTCATCAAATCAAAAGACCGCGCGGAAGGTGATACAACCATGTTCAACCTACATCACAAGGCTGACCTGCAGGAAATCGAGCGTTTCAGCTGCGCCTTGACCGAAGCCAACGCCAAGCTCGAAGCGATCAGCCGCTCCATGGCGATGATCGAATTTACCCCCGAAGGCATTGTTCTGGATGCCAACGAAAACTTCTGCAAGACCATGGGGTACAGCGTCGAGGAAGTGCGTGGCAAGCATCACCGGGTGTTTTGCGAAGAAGCGTTTTACCGCAGCGAGGAGTACGCCAAATTGTGGCGCGACCTGGCCCGGGGTGAGCCGATCAGCGGCACGTTTCTGCGCTTGAACAAGTCCGGCAAGGAGATCTGGCTGGAAGCCAGTTACATGCCGGTGTACGGCGCGGACAAACAAGTCAAAAGTGTGATCAAAGTGGCGTCGGACATCACCGCCCGGGTCAACAAAGAGCACGAAGAAGAAAGCATGCTGGCGGCGATAAGCCGTTCGATGGCGGTGATCGAGTTCACCCCGGACGGCAACGTGATTACCGCCAACGACAACTTTCTGAAAACCATGCAGTACTCGCTCAACGAAATCGTCGGCCATCACCACAGCATGTTCTGTCACCGTTCCGAATCCGAATCGGCGCAGTACAAGGCGTTCTGGGCGTCGCTCAATCGCGGCGAATATCACTCGCACCGTTTCGAGCGCAAGAACAAGTCCGGGCAGATGGTTTATCTCGAAGCCTCGTACAACCCGCTGTTCGACACCAAGGGCCGTTTGTACAAGGTGGTGAAGTTCGCCAGCGACATCACCCAACAAATGACTACGCTGCAGAACGCCGCGGAATCGGCCCACAGCACCTCGGTACAAAACGACGCCTGCGCGCAAAAAGGCTCACAGGTGGTGCAGCAGACGGTGCAGATCATTCAGGACATTTCCCGCGACCTCAACGAAGCGGCGCTGAGCATCGATGCGGTCAGCAAGCAGTCGGACATCATCGGCACCATCGTCCAGACCATCCGCGGCATCGCCGACCAAACCAACCTGCTGGCGCTCAACGCGGCCATCGAAGCGGCGCGAGCCGGTGAACACGGACGCGGTTTTGCGGTAGTGGCGGACGAGGTGCGCAGTCTCGCGGCGCGCACCAGTCAGGCGACCCTGGAGATTGTCGAAGTGGTGCGCAAAAACCATGACCTGTCGCTGAGCGCGGTGTCGAGCATGCAGTCGAGTCTGAGTCGCACCGGGCTGGGTGTGGAGTTGGCGAATGAGGCGGGGGAGGTGATTCTGGAAATTCAGCAGGGATCGCGACATGTGGTGGATGCGATCGGGCAGTTCAATGCGACGTTGCAACTAAACTGACACCCATCAACAACTGTAGGAGTGAGCCTGCTCGCGATTGCGGTGCGTCAATCACTGGATAAGTAACTGATGTATCGCTATCGCGAGCAGGCTCACTCCTACATTGGTTTCTAAGCAACTTTCAGATCACAGCGCCGCGAGAAACTTGTCCGCCAGTTTGTCGCTGTCCTTGACGTCATTGACGTTGTCTTTTTCCGCTTGCGCCAGCTTCATCTTGTCCTGCAGACGCTCGGCGATCTCTTTGCCGATGGCCAGTTGTTTCTCCGGCGGCATGGCTTTGATGTCGTCTTCGGTGATGCCCATGCTCTGAAGGATACTGTCGCGCAGGCGCTGTTCCGGCGACTTGCTCATGTAATCCTTGAACGCGTCAGTGGCCGAGGTCCCGGTGGTGGTGCCGGCCGCCGTGGCGTCGGTGGTTTGCAGGCCCACGCGGGTCTTGGCGAAGGCTTCGTCGACGTTATCGCTGATGCGCGTAGCGGCGGCCACTTGCTGGGTGGCGATCTGCGTGGCCGAATCCTCGACCCTGGAGGTCGCATCGGTGGCTTGCGACTGGGCCTGGTTCTGCAGCGATTGCAGCATGGCGCCGTGCAGGCCGCTTTGCAGACCGGCAGCGACGGTCGTGGTCGCGTCATCCGCCAGCCGCTTGGGCAGGTGGATGAGCTGCTGCTGTTTGGCACTGACCAACATCATGATGGAGACCTTTGGATAATTGCTGACGGGCATATCCGAGCAATTACCGTGCCTTTAAAGAAAGTTCTTTTATTTCAACGTGTTATTGATCTGGCATGTGCAACAAAGCGGTCATCCCTTGCCGTCGGGCGGCAGAGGATGACCGTGTAGCCTCAGCGGTGGGCAATGTTTTCCAGCGCCAGATTGCGCGTGCGCGGGCCGAACCAGCCGATGGTCAGCATCACGATCAGCATGCTGCTGACAATGAACGCGAGCACCCCGGGCGTGCCGAAGTTGTCGAGGAACAGCCCGATCAGCAGGCTGCTGAACACCGTCGACAAACGGCTGAACGAATAGCAGAAACCCACCGCTCGGGCACGGATGTTGGTCGGGAACAGTTCGCTCTGGTACGAGTGATAACTGAAGCTCAGCCAGGCATTGCAGAAGGTGATCATCACCCCGCAGAAGATCAGGCCGAAGGCGCTGGTCTGCAACGCGAACAAGGTGCCGAAGGTCATGGCGCCGAGGGCCGAGCCGACGATCTGCCACTTGTTCTCGAAACGGTTGGCAAACTTGACGAACAGCAACGGCCCGAGCGGGTAGGCGAGGGTGATGATGAACGCATACATCAGGCTGTGGGTGACGCTCACGCCCTGGCCGGACAGCAGCGCCGGCAGCCAGTTACCAAAACCGAAGAAACCGATCGCCTGGAACACGTGAAACACGATCAGCATCAATGCGCGACGCCGATATGGCGGCTGCCAGATGTCGGCGAAACGACCCTTGCCTTCGACATCCACCGGGACGGCTTCGGGGGCATCCAGTGGTTGGCGGTGATCCTTCTCGCAGCGTGTTTCGATGTTGTCGAGAATTCTGTTCGCTTCATCGAAACGCCCATGTTGCGCCAGCCAGCGCGGCGACTCGGGAAGACGCTTACGCAGCCACCAGATGAACAGTGCAAACACCGCACTCGCCAGCACCACCCAGCGCCAGCCCGACACGCCGAACGGCGCCTGCGGCACCAGCCACCACGACATCAACGCCACCGCCGGCACCGAGAGAAACTGCACAAAAAAGGCGAAGGCGAACGCTGAACTGCGCATGCGTTTGGGCACCAGTTCCGAGAGGTAGGCGTCGATGGTCACCAGCTCGATACCGAGGCCGATGCCCACCAGAAAGCGCATGCAGATGATCCCCAGCGCCGAACTTTGAATGCCCATCAGTACCGTGGCCACGGTGTACCAGACCAGCGCAAAGGTGAAGATCGAGCGACGGCCGAATCGATCGGCCAACGGGCTGAGCAGGCTGGCGCCGAGGAACAGGCCGAGGAAGGTCGCCGACGCGAACGCCGCCTGATCGGAGAAGCCGAACACGCCCTGATTGCCGGTGGCGAAGATCCCGTCACGGATCAGCCCCGGACTGATGTAGGCGGTCTGGAACAAATCGTAGAGTTCGAAGAAACCACCAATCGACAACAGCGCCACCAGTCGCCAGATCGTGGCGACGGCGGGCAGGCGGTCGATGCGGGCGGAAATCTCGGCGGCGCGTATCGGGTCGATACCGTCGCGTCGCACGGCGGCGGGAGCGTGAGCAGTCATCGGCGGATCCATTTTTTATTGATGGAAAAGCTTAGCCTGCTATCGGAGTTGATGGATTGTGAATTTCGGCGGTTAGCCCCGGAGAACCGCCGATTTCTTGCAATAACTGCTTACCAATTAACGATTTATGCCGCAGCAGTCGAATCGGGCAGCGCCGAGGCCGGCAAGCCGAAGACGCGATCGAACAGCCAGTTGAAGGCAAACGTGTAACACGGGATGAAGATGATCAGCGCCAGATCCAACAGGAACGCCTGCACCAGACTGATGTTCATCCACCAGGCGATCAGCGGAATAAGGAACACGATCAGCGTCAGTTGAAAACCCACTGCATGAGCGATGCGCCGCTTGACCGTGCGGGTGCGTGACTGCTGGCGGCTTTCCCAGCGCTCGAACAGCGAGGTGTAGATGAAATTCCAAGTCACCGCGATGGTGGTGATGATCACCGCCAGCGGGCCTGTGCTGCCGGGCGACGTGCCGGACAACAGCGCGAGGCCGAGGGCGGAGAAGGTCATGCCGATCACTTCGTAGAGCGACACGTAGACCAGTTTGCGTTTGACGCCTTGCATGGGGTTTTGCCTCTTTGTTGCAACGTGTTGGCCAGCGGGACTGGCGAAGACGGCGAAAGATAGCTTCAATAGACATGACAGAAAAAGTCAGTAGCTTTCAGTTTTGGTGATAGGTGGTGTTTTGAATTTCAACAGCGACAGTATCGAACTGTTTCTAGCGGTGATCGAACGTGGCTCGTTTTCCGCTGCTGCCCGCGCTTTGGGGCGGGTGCCGTCGGCGGTGAGCATGGCTATCGGCAATCTGGAGGCGGAGCTTGGCTATGCCTTGTTCGATCGCAGCCACCGCGAACCGCAGCCGACGGCCATGGCGCTGTCACTGGTGCCCCATGCACGGCTGATCGCCGAGCAGCTCAAGCAACTGCAAGTGCATGCGGTGGAGTTGTCGCTGGGGCTGGAGAGCAGGCTGTCGATAGGCGTGGTCGCGGACATCGACCGGCGCCGCTTGCTCGCCGCGATCAAGGTGATTGCCGAGCGTCATCCGTTGCTCGACATCGAAGTGCTGACCGCGCCGCAGGACGATGTGCTGGCGATGCTGCACAGTGGCCGCGTCAGCGTGTGTCTGGCGTTCGCCGGGTTGAGCATGAACGTGCTGGAGCGTTTTCAGTTTGTCGGCAGCGAACGGATGATCGCCACGCTGGCGGCGGACAGTCCGTTGTTGCAGGGGCAGGATCTGTTTCTCGAAGACCTGGTGCATGTGCGGCAGATCTTCGTTGCCAGCCGCGACCTGCCGATCAGCGAAACCCGGCCGCTGGTGGCTGAATCGCACTGGCGCACCGACACCCTGGAGACGGCGTTGGAGATGGTCGAGGCGGGGTTGGGCTGGGGCAATTTCCCGTTGTCGGTGGTGCAGCCGTGGCTGGACAGTGGGCGCTTGAAGCGCCTGAATTTCCGCAACATCGAAAACGGCCTGGTACTGCCGGTCCACGCGGTGTGGCTCAAGAGCCAGCCGCTGCAGAAGGGCGCGTTGGCGCTCGTCGACCTGCTCAGCCACTGATACATGCACAGGGTGGGTGTACCAAAAAACTGTGGGAGCTGGCTTGCCAGCGATTGCGGTGTATCAGTCAACACTGTATCGACTGGCCTGACGCCATCGCTGGCAAGCCAGCTCCCACAGGGATTGCTTCCGACAGCATTTCAGAGCTCAGGTACTCTCGCGAATCTTCAGTTCAAAACCCATATCTTCCACCGGCCGCGCCACACTATTCCCCGCCATCAACGTCAACATTTGCTCCGCCGCACGCCGGCCGATCGCCTCGCGTGGGGTGTTGATGCTGCTCAGGCGCGGGACCATGTGTTCGGACATCGGCAAGTCGTTGAAGCCGAGGATCGCCACCTGCTCGGGGATCTTGATCCCGTTGCGCAGCGCCTCCAGCAGCGCACCCTGCGCCAGGTCGTCGTTGCCGAAGAAGATCGCATCCACATCCGGATGCGCCGCCAGCAGTTGCAGGAACAGTTCACCGCCCAGGCCCACGGACGAGGAGCGCGGGGTCAGCACTTCCAGATCCGGGTCGTAGCGCCCGGCCTTCTGCAGGGCTTTGCGGAAACCTTCACCGCGCAACAAGGTGCGCTGATCCAGTTGCGCACCGATGTAGGCCAGACGCTTGCGACCGCGCGAGAGCAAATGTTCGGCCGCGGTTTCGCCGGCGCTGAGCTGCGAGAAACCCACGCAATTCACTCCGGCGGCGCTGTCGAGTTCCATCATGTACACGCAGGGAATATTGCTGGCCTCGATCATCCGCCGCGAACTTTCCGTGCGATCAAACCCGGTCAGCAGCAAACCACGCGGCTGATAAGCCATGTAGTTGCGCAGCAGGTTCTCTTCTTCATCGCGCGAATAGTGGAAGTTGCCGATCAGCACTTCGAAGCCCTTGGGTGTCAGCACCCGATGAATGGCTTCCAGCGTATCGATGAACAACAGGTTGGACAGCGATGGCACCAGCACCACCACTGAATGGCTCTGCGCCGAGGCCAATGCGCGGGCGGCAGGGTTGACCACGTAGTTGAGTTCAAGCGCGGCTTTCTGCACTTTTTCCACCAACTCCGTGGCCACCGTGCTGACCCCGCGCAAGGCGCGGGAGGCGGTAATCGGGCTCACGCCGGCGAGGCGGGCAACTTCATTAAGGGTGGGACGGCCGGTGGTGCGAGTGTTTTTATCGTTTTTAGGGGTGGTCATCGGGCGGCTTGCCAAACAAAAATCAAGGCACTAAGGTAGCGCTGTCCTGATGCAGCTGCAAATGCGTAAGCGAGGTCCTGCCTGATCTTCGCTTTTTGGCGTTGGGAACAAACCTGCTGCAACCCAAAAAAACGACAAGAAGGCGTCGGCAACTTCTGCCTGTGCACTAGAGTCATAGCTAGCAAAGGTAGCGCTGTCTGCGCGCTGAGGTGTTATATGAGTCATCCCATCACCGCCCTGGTCATCATGGGCGTTGCCGGTTGCGGCAAGACGTGCGTCAGCGAGGCCCTGTGCCAATTGAGCGGCGCCACTGCCATTGAAGGCGATACTTTTCATCCGGCCGCCAACATCGAAAAGATGAGCGCGGGGATCCCCTTGAACGACGACGACCGTGCCGGCTGGCTCGACAGCCTGTGCGATGAACTGCGTCGCGTCGATGCATCGGGTAAACGCCCGGTGCTGACCTGCTCGGCTCTTAAACACAGTTATCGCGAAGTGCTACGCAGTGCCTTGCCGGGCCTGGGCTTCGTGTTTCTTGAGCTGACCCCTGAAGTCGCCGCCGACCGCGTGTCCCATCGCCCTGGCCACTTCATGCCGGCGACGTTGATCGAAAGCCAGTTCGCCACCCTCGAATCGCCAGTCGGCGAGCCGTTGACCCTGGCACTGAATGCTTCGATCCACAGCGTTGAAGAACTGGCTGCCCAGGCGCACGTCTGGTGGCAGGCCCACGGTTTGAAACAGGCGGTATGAGTGTGTTGAAAGAGCTAGCGCTGTCCTCACGAATTCTGTTTAACCCGCTTTAATAACAACAACAAGCCAGGAGACACCCCCAATGTTTGGCATGTCCCACGACGCCTACCTGCTGCTCGATGCAGTGGTCACGGTGATCGGACTTATCATCCTGATCACCAAATTCAAGATTCACCCCTTCATCTCGCTGACCATCGCGGCCGCGTTCCTCGGCCTGACGTCCGGCATGCCGATCGGCACCATCATCAAGGCGTTCCAGGACGGCTTCGGTGGTGTGCTCGGTTTCGTCGGCATCATCCTCGCGCTGGGCACCATGCTCGGCAAAATGATGGCCGAATCCGGTGGTGCCGATCAGATCGCGCAGACCCTGATCCGCGCCTTCGGCAAGGACAAAGTGCAGTGGGCGATGATGTTCGCCGCGTTCCTCGTCGGTATCCCGCTATTCTTCGAAATCGGCTTCGTGCTGCTGATTCCGCTGGTGTTCATCGTTGCCCGCCGCACCGGTGTGTCGATCATCAAGATCGGTATCCCGCTGCTCGCCGGCCTGTCCGCCGTACACGGTCTGGTGCCGCCGCATCCGGGCCCGCTGCTGGCGATCGGGGTGTTCGGCGCCGACATCGGCAAGACCATCCTCTACGGTCTGATCGTTGCGCTGCCGACCGCAATCATTGCCGGTCCGATCTTCGGTACCTTCATTGCCAAGCACATCCCCGGTCACCCGAATCAGGAACTGGTCGATCAACTGGCCCGCGAGAATGATGACTCGGCCAAGCTGCCGAGCTTCAGCATCACCCTGATCACCGTGCTGCTGCCGGTGTTCCTGATGCTGCTGAAAACCTTCGCTGACGTGGCGCTGCCGGACGGTCACTTCTTCCGCACCTGGATGGACATGATCGGTCACCCGATCTCGGCACTGCTGCTGGCCTTGCTGCTGTCGCTGTACACCTTCGGTCACAAGCAGGGCATCGGTTCGCAGCAGATGCTCAAGTGGCTGGACGCGAGCCTGGCGCCAACCGCCGCGATCATCCTGATCATCGGTGCCGGTGGTGGCTTCAAGCAGATGCTGGTGACCAGTGGTGTGGGCGACGTGATCGGCCACATGGCGGTCAGCGCGCAGATCTCGCCGATCCTGCTGGCATGGCTGGTGGCGGCGGTGATTCGTATCGCCACCGGTTCGGCCACCGTGGCGACTATCACGGGCGCGGGCATCGTGGTGCCGGTGGTGGGAATGATTCCGGGCGTCAACCGTGAGCTGCTGGTGCTGGCCACCGGTGCCGGTTCGTTGATCCTGTCTCATGTGAACGACGCCGGCTTCTGGCTGGTGAAGCAGTACTTCAACATGACCGTGGCCGAAACCTTCAAGACCTGGACCGCGATGGAAACCATCCTGTCGGTGGTGGGCCTGGGCTTTATCCTGCTGTTGTCGCTGTTCGTGTAAGCGATCGCACAGGCACAAAAAAACCGCAGCGATGCGGTTTTTTTGTGGGTGAAAATGTCTGGTTTAACACAAAGCCCCTGTGGGAGCGGGCTTGCTCGCGAAAGCGGTGTATCAGTCGCTGGAAATGTTGACTGACACGACGCCTTCGCGAGCAAGCCCGCTCCCACAGGAGGATAGGTGTCAGGCAGTGGTTTTCGGGGCCAGGCCATCCGCCCGGAACATCCCGCGAATCCCGCGCACCGCCTGACGAATCCGGTCCTGGTTCTCGATCAGCGCGAAGCGCACGTGATCATCGCCATACTCACCAAAACCCACCCCCGGCGAGACGCAGACCTTGGCCTCGGCCAGCAGCTTCTTGGCGAATTCCAGCGAACCCAGATGCGCGTACGCCTCGGGAATCTTCGCCCAGACGTACATCGACGCCTTCGGATTCTCGACCATCCAGCCCAGTTCATGCAGGCCTTTGACCAGCACGTTGCGGCGCTGGCGATACTGCTCGGCGATGTCGCGCACGCATTGCTGATCGCCTTCCAGCGCGGCAATCGCCGCCACTTGCAGCGGAGTGAAGGTGCCGTAGTCGTGATAGCTCTTGATCCGCGCCAGGGCGTTGACCAGCTCCGGGTTGCCGACCATGAAACCGATGCGCCAGCCAGCCATGTTGTAGCTCTTGGACAGGGTGAAAAACTCCACCGCGATGTCCTTGGCGCCGGGTACCTGCATGATCGACGGGGCTTTCCAGCCGTCGTAGACGATATCGGCGTAGGCCAGGTCGTGAATCACCAATACGTCGTATTGTTTGGCGAGGGCGATCACCCGTTCGAAGAAATCCAGCTCGACGCACTGCGCGGTGGGGTTGGACGGGAAGCCGAGGATCATCATTTTCGGCTTGGGGATCGAACCGCGAATCGCCCGCTCCAGTTCATCGAAGAAGTCCACGCCCGGCACCAGCGGCACCGAACGCACCTGGGCGCCGGCAATCACCGCGCCGTAGATGTGAATCGGGTAACTCGGGTTCGGCACCAGCACCGTGTCGCCCTGATCCAGGGTCGCCAGCATCAAGTGCGCCAGGCCTTCCTTGGAACCGATGGTGACAATGGCTTCGCTTTCCGGGTCGATATCGACCGCGTAGCGTTCCTTGTACCAGTTGGAAATCGCCCGGCGCAGGCGCGGAATGCCCTTGGACGTGGAGTAACCGTGGGTGTCTTCACGTTGGGCAACTTGTACGAGTTTTTCGACGATGTGCGGCGGTGTGGCCCCGTCGGGGTTGCCCATGCTCAAGTCGATGATGTCTTCACCACGACGCCGCGCGGCCATCTTCAGCTCGGCGGTGATGTTGAAAACGTAAGGGGGGAGTCGATCAATGCGCGCAAAGCGGCGCGGCGAACCTTGTTCAGCCATTGTTGCCTCGGATAACGTAAGCGCCCGGAACCGTCCGAGCGACGCTGGTCACTGCGGTGACCTGTGGCGGAAGATAAGGGCAGCGATGGCAGACTGTCCAGCGTGCACGACAATAATTTTTTCCAAGGAAATGCTTAATGGAATTCACCAGCGGCTTCTTGCTGAGCCTTTCGCTGTGCCTGGACATCGGCGTAGCCAACATCGCGATGATCACCCTGGCGATGCAGCGCGGTTACTTTCAGGGCTTCGCGCTGGGCCTCGGCACTTGCGTCGGCGACCTGATCTACGCAGTGCTGGCGCTGGCCGGGATGACCGTGCTGCTGCAGTACGAAAGCGTGCGCTGGGTGCTGTGGATCGGCGGGTCGGCGCTGCTGATCTACTTTGCGGCGAAGATGATCTATTCGGCGATTCACCACGAAGCGCAGTTGGCGGCGACGGCGGAGGTGGGGCAGAACTCCCATCGCAAGGAATTCTTCCGAGGGATCTTCCTCGCCATGTCCTCGCCTAGCGCGATTCTGTGGTTCGCCGCGGTTGGCGGCACCCTGATCGCCCGTTCCGGTGGCGGCGGCCCGCTCAGCTCGGCGCTGTTTCTCGGCGGTTTTCTCTGCGCCGGCCTGCTGTGGTCGGCCGGTCTGTGCTTTGCCGCGAGCCACGGCGGTAAGTTGCTCGGCGACAAGCTGTTGCGCTACTCCTACATGGCATCGGCGGCGATCTTCTGCTATTTCGCGGTTTACGTGATCGTATCCGGTTATAACGAGTTCGTTGGCTCCGGCGCTGCCGACCAGTTGCACGCCTTGTGACATTGCGAATCGGGTTTGGCTTCTATACTCAGCAGCCGAACCCCTAATTTTGTTCCAGGAGTCGAGTCATGGATGAGCAAAAACGCGTCGAAGTGGCGGAACCTCGCTTCGAACATGGACACTTCCTGCTGATCGCGGGATTTCGTGGACGATTTACCCAGGACACTGCCAAGGACATCCCCGCGCTGTGGGAAAAGTTCTTGCCGCACCTGGGAAAGATACAGGGACAAAAAAACGAAGTGACCTACGGCGTCTGCAGCAATTTCGACGGCAAGGGTGGCTTCGACTACATCGCCGGGGTGGAAATCAGCAAGCTCGATGACCTCGACCAGAAAGTCTACCAGTGGGTCGAAGTGCTGCCCCGGCAGTACGCGGTGTTCGAGCACAAGGGACCGCTCGACCAGTTGCCGCAAACCCTGCAATACATCTACAAGACCTGGCTACCGACTTCCCATTACGTGGAACTGAATGCCCCGGAACTGGAACGCTACAGCGCCGATTTCAATCCGCGACTGCACACCGGCAAACTGGAAATCTGCGTCCCAGTCGACAGCAAAGCATGAGCCCATGACGATGAGGCGGATCACTGATCCGCCTCATGCTGTTCAACCGCGTTTACCCTTGCCCAGCCGTCGCGCCCGCAACAGGTCGATGCCCAAGGTGATAAAGCCGAACGTACTGATGCCCAACACCATCAACAGGCCGATTTCAACGCTGCTCATAAGCGGTTTCCCCCAAGGGTGATCAGAGACACAGCGCAGGAATAGCCCGTCAGCGGCACGAAGAAAAGCGCTTATACGCAGGCTTTACGCCCCCCGCGCGGATCGATATGAACACCTTATTCCTTTATGCTTTGCGCACTTTTCTCCGTTGATTTTCGAGCTGCCATGAACACCGTCATCCGCAACGTCACCGCCGCCGACCTGGATCGCTGCTACGCGATCGAAACCGTTGCCTACGAAGGCGATGAAGCCGCCACTCGCGAGAAGATCGCCACGCGCATTGCCACCTGGCCCGAGGGTTTCATCGTCACCGAAGTGGACGGGGTGGTCGCCGGGTTCATCAACTCGGGTGCGGCGTTTGATGTGCAAATGTCCGACGAGGCGTTCAAGGAGCTGATCGGTCACGACCCGCAAGGGCCGAACGTGGTGATCATGTCGGTGGTGGTGCACCCGGACTATCAGGGCCAGGGTTTGGCCAAGCGACTGATGGCCGAGTTCATCGAGCGCATGCGCGGGATGGACAAGGCGACGATTCATCTGATGTGCAAGGAGAAGCACATTGCGCTGTACGCCGGGTTCGGCTTTGCCTATATCAAGCCGTCGGAGTCCGACCACGGCGGGATGGCGTGGCACGAGATGATCCTTACTTTGTAAGACATCACTCATAACCTGTGGGAGCTGGCTTGCCAGCGATAGCGGTGGGTCAGTCGACAGCAATGTTTGATGTGCCGATGCCATCGCTGGCAAGCCAGCTCCCACAGGTTCTAGCGGTGTTTGCAATTCCCCGTTCAGTAGAGAGTGTCGCTTACTCTTTTCGGTGCTTCGCGGTCGTAGGTCTCGGCGTCAAACTGCCCGTCATTCAGGCGCTTGTGGAAGGCGCCGGCAGAGGGCAGGGCCGAGCGCGGCAGGTGCGTTTCGGGGTTCCACGCATCTGAACGCACAAAGGCTTTCGAGCAGTGGAAAAACGCTGCCTCTACCGTCACCAGCAACACTGTTTTCGCCGGTTTGCCGTTCACTGCAAAGCTTTCCAGCAGCTCAGGATCGGCGCTGATGGTCGCGGTGCCATTGACCCGCAAGGTCTCGCCTATCCCCGGAATGATGAACAGCAGCGACACCCGAGGATCGTGCAGCACATTGCGCAGGGTGTCGATGCGGTTGTTGCCCGGGCGGTCCGGCAGGGCCAGGGTGTTTTGGTCAATGATCCGCACGAACCCGGCTTTGTCACCGCGCGGCGAATTGTCGAGACCGTCGGCGCCCACCGAGCTGACGATCACCAGCGGCGACAGGCGCACCATCGCCTGATAATCCTCGTTGAGAAAACCGATTTGCTTGCGCACCGCGCGGTCGTGGGGCAGGCCGTAAATAGCTTCCAGTGCTTCGATTGAATCGATCATCGTGCATCCCTCGATGACTTAGAAAAACAGTCCCATACGCCGCTCGTAACCGATCCGGCCCTTGTACGCTTCGCCGCTGTCGACGAAACCGTGTTTGGCGTACAGCGCGATGGCGGCATCGTTATCGGCATCCACCGACAGTTCCAGCCCCTTGATCTCCGGCCATGCTTCACGCGCCACCTTGGGCAACGCTTGCAGGCAGGCCTTGCCGTAACCTTTGCCCTGCGCCCGGTGATCGACCTGCAAGGCGTGCAGGGTGGCGCTGTGTTCATCGGCCCAGTCCGGCAACACCGGTGGGCGCTTGAGCAGCAGAAAAGCCACCGGCACCTGATCGGCCAGCAGCGCGAAACCTTTGACGCCGGGGCCGGGTCTGGACAGCAGCGTGTGCAGCGCGCCGTGAATGTCGCCGGAGAATTTGATCTGCTCGGGATGGATTTCAATCGCCTCGACCTGCTGACGCTGCAACGCGTTCAGGCTGTCGTACGGCACGAGTTGGGCTGACACGGGAATTTCCTTTTTCCTACAAAGATGAGCCTCGGATTCTAGCGATTTTGTGTTCGGCGGAAATTTTTTGTTTCGTCTGTCGATCCGTACGATGGCCGAACGACTAAGGGTGTCCTCAGCACAAAAACCACGGAGAACACCATGAGCGCACAGACTGAAATCCAGACCCTGATCAATACCTACCGCGACGCGGTAATGACCAAGAACGTCGACAAGGTGATGACGTTGTACACCGACGACATCGTCTCCTTCGATGCGATCAAGGCCCTGCAATTCAAGGGCAAAGCGGCCTACCGTGCACATTGGGAAGCCTGCATGGAAATGTGTTCCGGCCCGCACGTTTTCGAGTTTCACGAGATCGCCATCGAGACCGCCGACAACCTCGCCTTCGCCCATTGGGTGACGCATTGCGGCGGCACCAACGACAAGGGTGAAACCCAGAGCTGCTGGATGCGCGCCACCGCGTGCTATCGGCAGGTCGGCGGGACGTGGAAAATCGCTCACGAGCACTGGTCGGCACCGTTCGATCCGATGAGCGGCAGCACGCTGTTCGATGTGCAACCCTGATCTTCAGCCATAGTTGATCCGTTCGAATCAGGAGAAAACCATGAAGTATTTATGCCTGGTCTACAGCGATGAGCGCCTGCTGCACACCTCGCCCGACAGCCCGGAAGACGCCGAGTGCTGGGCCTACGCCGAGTCGATTCAGGGCAGCGGGCGGATGGTCGCGGCCGAAGCGCTGGAGTCGGTGCAGACTGCGACCACCGTGCGCATGCGCAACGGCAAGCTGTCGATCACCGATGGCCCGTTCGCTGAAACCAAGGAGCAACTGGCCGGGTTTTACCTGATCGATGCCAAGGATCTCAACGAAGCGATTCAGGTCGCCGGTAACATTCCGGCGGCCCGGGTCGGCAGCGTTGAAGTGCGTCCGGTGCGGCAGTTGAATGTCTGAAGTCCGGGCGCGGGTCGAGCAGGTCTATCGCGAAGACTCGCGGCGGATTCTGGCGACCCTGATTCGTCTGCTCGGGGATTTCGACCTCGCCGAAGAAGCCTTGCACGAGGCGTTCTTCGTCGCGGTCGAGCGCTGGCAGCGCGACGGTGTGCCGGACAATCCGCGTACCTGGCTGGTGTCCACCGGGCGCTTCAAGGCCATCGATGTATTGCGCCGGCGCGCCCGGTTCAAGGCCTCGCAGCCGCTGTTGCTGGCGCAGCTCGAAGACCTGGAGCAGGCCGACTGGAGTGGCGAAGACGTGGAAGACGACCGCCTGCGGCTGATCTTCACCTGCTGTCACCCGGCGCTGGCGGCGGATGCGCAAGTGCCGCTGACCCTGCGTGAAGTCTGTGACCTGACCACCGAGGAAATCGCCCGCGCGTTTCTCTCGGCACCGGCGGCGATTGCCCAGCGCATCGTCCGTGCCAAGGCGAAGATTCGCGACGCCAGAATTCCTTATCAAGTACCGAGCCTGAGCGAACTGCCCGAGCGTCTCGACAGCGTGCTGCGGGTGATTTATCTGGTGTTCAACGAAGGCTATTCGGCGTCGATGGGCGCCGAGCTGACCCGCGAAGATCTGACTCGCGAGGCGATTCGGCTTGGGCGGTTGCTGATGGAGTTGCTGCCGGAACCGGAGGTCATGGGCCTGCTGGCGTTGATGTTGTTGCATGAGTCGCGGCGGCCGGCGCGCACGTCGCCCAGTGGAGAATTGATCCTGCTGGACGACCAGGATCGCTCGCGCTGGGATGCCGGGTTGATCGCCGAAGGTTGTGCGCTGGTGGAGCGGGCGCTGACCACGCGGCGATTTGGGCCGTATTGCCTGCAAGCGGCGATTGCCGCGGTGCATGCCGAAGCGCCGTCAGCGGCGGAAACCGATTGGCAGCAGATCGTCGGGCTGTATGACGTGCTGTTGCGCGCGGTACCGTCGCCGGTGATCGAGTTGAACCGCGCAGTGGCGGTGGCCAAGCGCGATGGGGCGCTGGCCGGGCTGACGCTGATCGAGGGAATTCTGGATCGCGGCGAGTTGCAGGATTACCACCTGGCGCATTCGGCGCGGGCGGAGTTTTGTCGGCAGTTGGGTCGGGTGGAGCAGGCGCGGGCGGCGTATCGGCGAGCACTGGAACTGACCCGGCAAGAGCCGGAGCGGCGGTTTATCGAGGGGCGGCTGAGCGAACTGGATTGATCCCAGGAATTCATTGGCAGTGCCGGCCCCTTCGCGAGCAAGCCCGCTCCCACAGGTGAGCGCATTCCAACTGTGGGAGCGAGCTTGCTCGCGAATGGGCCAGTGAAGTCAGCATGAAAACTTCGGGTTTGCTCGCGATTGGGAGCTTCTATTCCAGCATCTCCCACAGGTGAGCGCATTCCAACTGTGGGAGCGGGCTTGCTCGCGAAGGGGCCAGTAAAGTCAGCATGAAAACATCAGGCTTGCTCGCGAAGGGGCGCGCCGCTATTCCAGCATCTTGCTCAGCAACCAGCTCCCCGCCGGCCCCGGCGGATACAGCCGCGACCACAACGCATCGACATACACCGGCCGCGGCCAGCCACGCACCGTCAGTTCCACCAGCGAGCCATTCCCGAAACGCGCCACTAGCCAGCGCGGCAGCGCCGCCCAGCCAAAGCCCATTTCGGCCATTTCCATCAGCATCAGGTAACTCGGCGCCGACCACACCCGGCCCTTTGCCCGGCTGTCGTAGGGATTGACGATGGTCGCCAGGCGCAACTCGCGATGCTGCTCCAGCACCTGCTGGTCGACCCGTTCGACACGGGTCAGCACATGATCATCTTTGACGAACAGCGCCAGGTCAGTGCGCTCGGCGACGGTCGAGGTCACCAGATCCGGTGGATAGGTGTCCTGCATTTCGGCAAACGCCAGGTGCGCGCGGCCACGCTGGACCAACTCGATCAGGTCGTCGCACTCGGCGATCAGGCATTCCAGTTCCAGATCCGGGTAACGCTGTTCGAAGCCGACCAGTGCCGCTTCGAAACGCGCCGATTGATAGGTGTCGGAAATCGCCACGGTCAGCTTCGGCTCAACGCCTTGGGCCAGTTGCCGGGCGCTCATTTCCATGCGATTGGTGGCCGCCAGAATCGCCTCGGCCCGTTGCAGCATCACATGCCCGGCCGGGGTCAGGGTCGGTTTGCGGCTGCTACGGTCGAACAGCACCAGATCCAGATCGATCTCCAGGCTGGCCACTGCGGCACTGATGGTCGACTGACTGCGCCGCAGTTTGCGCGCCGCTGCCGAAAACGAACCCTGAGTGGCAGCCTGAACAAACGCCAACAGCACTTCTTGCGAAGCCATGAACTATCGCCTTGATCGATGGTTATTGGTTATGAAGTATCGGTGCGAGGGCAGATCATGGCAACCCTCTTCACTCAAGGAGTCAGGCCATGATTGCCAACAAATCCATCACTGAACGTATCTTCCAGGCCATCGGTTTCGAGTGTCTGGCGATCCTGATCTGTACGCCGTTGCTGGCGTGGATCATGGACAAACCGCTGCTGGACATGGGCGCGGTGACCGTGCTGATTGCCCTGCTGGCGCTGGCGTGGAACGTGCTGTTCAACGGCTTTTTCGACCGCATGCTCAAGCGCCTGAACATCGCGCACAACGCCTGGACGCGGGTGGTCCATGCGCTGCTGTTTGAGGGCGGATTGATCGTGATGGGCGTGCCGCTGATTGCCTGGTGGTTGTCGGTCAGCCTGTGGCAGGCGTTCTTGCTCGACATCGGCGTTCTGCTGTTTTTCCTGCCGTACACCTATGTGTATCACTGGGGCTATGACGTGGTGCGCGAGCGCCTCGTGACCCGCCGGGTATGCGCGGGATAAGTACAACCTGTGGCTAATGCAAAACCTGTGGCGAGGGGATTTATCCCCGATGGGGCGCGTAGCGGCCCTTCTTTTTATCCAGAAAAGAAGGGCCTGCTGCGCAGTCCATCGGGGATAAATCCCCTCGCCACAGAGGCTCTCACCAAGAAAGTTTTTAGTGAATGGGGGATTTAAAGGAACATCCCGCCCGACGCCTCGACCCTCTGCCCGTTGATCCACTGCGCCCCCGGCGCCAGCAGCATCGACAGCGCGCCACCGATGTCATCCGGTTGCCCGGCACGACCCAGTGCGGTATTGCTCGCGACCATCGCGTTCAACGCCGCGTTGTCGCGCACCGCACCGCCACCAAAATCAGTCTCGATGGCGCCCGGCGCCAGAATGTTCACGCCGATCTGCCGCGCGCCCAGCTCCTTGGCCTGATAGCGGGTCAGCACTTCCATCGCGCCTTTCATCGCGGCGTAGGCGGCATAACCCGGCAGGCTGAAGCGGGTCAGGCCACTGGAAATGTTGATGATGCGCCCGCCATCGTTAATCAGCGGCAGCAGTTGCTGAGTCAGGAAGAACGGCCCTTTGAGCTGGATATTCATCAGCAGGTCGAACTGTTCCGGGGTGGTCTCGGCATACGCCGCGTGCACACCGATCCCGGCGTTGTTGATCAGAAAGTCGAAGCGCGGGCGATCAAAGTGCTGCAGCGCCTGCTCCACCCGCGAAGCGAAATCGGCAAAGGTTTCGCTGCGACCGACGTCCAGTTGCAGCATCACGGCTTTGGCGCCGCGTTGTTCCAGTTCAGCGACCAGCGCCTGGGCTTCATCGGCGCGGCTGTTGTAGGTGCCGATGATGTCCACGCCTTCGGCGGCGAGGTGCAGGGCGGCGTTCTTGCCCAGGCCACGGCTGGCACCGGTGATCAATGCGATTTTGCGGCTCATGTGAAATCCTCGATTGCGTTGAGTGGTGATGAGCAAAGTTTATTTATCCGCCATGGGGTGATAAACAGACTGAAACCGGAATCACTGATCGACTCAGCCGAACAATCAACGGGTGTCCTCATGAACAAACTGGAACTGCTGCGCACCTTCGTCCGGGTCAGCGAACTGTCGAGTTTCACCCTGGCCGGCGAGAGTCTCGGGTTGCCGCGCTCGACGGTTTCCGAGCATGTGCAGGCCCTGGAAAGCCTGCTAGGCACGCGCCTGTTGCAACGCACCACGCGCAAGGTGCAGGCGACTCAGGACGGTCTGGTGTTGTACGAGCGCAGCAAGGATCTGCTGTCGCACATGGACGAGATCGAGGGGCTGTTTCGGCAGGATCCGGCCTCGCTGAGCGGGCGGATTCGTGTCGACATGCCGAACATCCTCGCGCGGCGCCTGATCATGCCGCTGCTGCCGGAGTTCATGGCGCGCCACCCGAATCTGGAACTGGAAATCAGCAGCACCGACCGCCGTGTCGATCTGCTCAGCGAGGGTTTCGATTGCGTGGTGCGCATCGGCGCGCAGCCGGATCAATCGGTGGTGGCGCGGCACTTGGGCGACTTCCCGATGATCAACTGCGCCAGCCCCGCGTACCTCGAACGCTACGGCGTGCCGCAGACGTTGGAGGATCTGGCGCAGCATCGGCTGGTGCACTACGTCGGGGTGCTCGGTTCGCGCTCGGAAGGGTTTGTGTATGAACAGGACGGACAGGTGCGGCGATTGCCGATGGCTGGCAGCGTCACGGTCAACAGCACCGATGCTTACGAGTCGGCGTGCCTGGGTGGCTTTGGCCTGATCCAGGTGCCGCGCACCGGCATGCAGCCCCATCTGGACACTGGTGAGCTGCTGACTGTGCTGCCGCAGTTCACCGCGCCGGCGATGGCGATTTCAATCCTGTATGCACGGCAACGGCATTTGCCGCTGCGGGTGCGGGTGTTCATGGAGTGGTTGGGCGATGTCATCCGTTCGACGTTGTAACTCGCCGCAGATCAACTGTAGGAGTGAGCCTGCTCGCGATGGCGTGCTGTCAGTCGATGCAGATGTGACTGAAGCGCCGCTATCGCGAGCAGGCTCACTCCTACAGGGGGGGCCGGGTTGTTCAGAAAATCTGGGTGAACAGCCAGTACAGGCTGCCCGACAGCAGAATCGCCGCCGGCAAGGTCAGCACCCACGCCATCAGCAGATTGCGGATGGTCTTCATCTGCAAACCACCGCCATTGGCGACCATGGTGCCGGCCACGCCCGATGACAGCACATGAGTGGTCGACACCGGCAAACCGAACATGTCCGCCGCGCCGATGGTCAGCATCGCCACGGTTTCCGCCGAGGCGCCCTGGGCATAGGTCAGGTGGGTCTTGCCGATCTTTTCGCCGACCGTCACCACAATCCGTTTCCAGCCGACCATGGTGCCGAGGCCCAGGGCGATGGCCACGGCGATCTTCACCCACAGCGGAATAAAGCGTGTGGCGTTGTCGATCTGCTGTTTGAACAGTTGCAGTTTGTCAGTGGTGTCGGCGTCGAAATTGCCGACCTTGTTCTTGTCCATCAGGCGAATGCTTTCGCTGGCCAGGTACATGTCGTTACGTACGTTGCCCATGGCCTCGGCCGGGACTTTCGACAGCGAGCCATAGCCTTTGACCTCTTCGCCAATGTGCCCGGTGAGGGCAGCGAGGGCGGGGATCAGTTGCGGCGTTGCTTGCTTGCTGCGCACGTAATCGGACAGTACCGGACGCGGATCCACCGGGGCTGGCAGCGGGGTGTTTTTCACCAGCGCTTGCTGGGTGACTTCGGCGACGGCCGCGAATTGCAGTGCCTGATCGGCGGGCATGGTGCGGTTCAACGCGTAAGCCATCGGCAAGGTGCCAACCAGAATCAGCATGATCAGGCCCATACCTTTCTGCCCGTCGTTGGAGCCGTGGGCGAAAGACACACCGGTGCAGGTGGCGATCAGCAAACCGCGAATCCACCACGGTGGCGGGTTGTTGCCTTCCGGCGCTTTGTACAGCGCGCGATTCTTGATGAAGGCGCGCATGGCCAGCAGCAACAGCGCCGCGCAGCCGAAGCCCACCAACGGCGACAGCAGCAGCGCATAACCGATCTTGGTCGCCTGCGCCCAGTCCACGCCGCTGGTTCCGTCGCGCCCGTGCATCAAGGCGTTGGCCACGCCGACGCCGATGATCGAGCCGATCAGCGTGTGGGAAGAGGAGGCCGGCAGGCCCAGCCACCAGGTACCGAGGTTCCACAGGATCGCCGCGATCAACAGGGCGAAGATCATCGCGAAACCGGCGGACGAACCGACCTGCAGAATCAGCTCCACCGGCAGCAGGGCGATGATGCCGAACGCCACGGCGCCACTGGACAGCAACACCCCGAGGAAGTTGAAGAAACCCGACCAGACCACCGCCACATTTGGCGGCAGCGAGTGGGTGTAGATCACCGTCGCGACCGCGTTGGCGGTGTCGTGGAAACCGTTGACGAACTCGAAGCCCAGCGCAATCAGCAGCGCTACGCCGAGCAGCAGGAACGGGGTCCAGGTGGTGACAGTGGTGCCCAGCTCATGCATGTCGTGCATCAGGCTGTAAGCGGTGAACAGCATCCCCATGGCGAGCACCGCGAAGAACACCACATAAGTGAACGGGCCGGGTTTTTTATCAAGTGCCGGCCGGCCGCCGTGGGCGGACGTGGGGCGGGCGGCGGTCAGGGAGGGAGTAGCCATGAGCGGACAATCCTGAGCGAGGGAAGGAGTGTCGGTCATGATCGTTGCTAAATATTACAGAGAGACTGCGGCAGGTCAGTGTTTGCGGTTTTAGTCCTCCGCTGATCCGAATGAGATGAGGGTCCAAATGTGGGAGCGGGCTTGCTCGCGAATGCGGTCTGTCATTCAGCGATGATGTTGGCTGACCTGGCGCCTTCGGGAGCAAGCCCCCTCCCACAGGAGATGAGCAGTGAATGAAATATTTGGGCGGGTCGCGATCCGGGTGGGAGCGGGCTTGCTCGCGAATGCGGTCTGTCATTCAGCGAAGATGTTGGCTGACCTGACGCCTTCGGGAGCAAGCCCCCTCCCACAGTGATCTGTGGTGAACACATAAATCAGGGGTCAATAATCCCCGCGCTTGCGAAACGCCCAGCGCCCGGCAATCACGGTAAACGTCGCCACCAGCGCCACCAGAATCCAGAACCCTTCCGGATCCGTCGCCAGTGGCACTCCCCCCACGTTCATGCCAAAGAAACCGGCGATGATGTTGATCGGCAACGCCAGCACCGTGACCACGGTCAGGGTGAACAGTGTGCGGTTGCTCTGTTCGTTGAGGTTGGCGGCGATTTCTTCCTGGAGCAGTTTGATCCGCTCGCCGAGGGCGGTGAGGTCGTTGATGATCAGCGCGAACTCCTCGGTGGATTTGCGCAGCTCCTTGACGTCCTCCTTCTGCAGCCACGGCGGCGGACGGTTGAGCAGGCGAAGCAGCGAACCCGGCTCCAGCGCCAACAGCCGTTGCAGGCGCACCAGCACCCGGCGATTGGCGCCGAGTTCGGCGCGGTTGGTCGACAGCCGTGAGGAGAGCAATTCGTCCTCGACCAGATCGACGCTCATGCTGGTCTTGCGCACGATCTGCGTCAGCACTTCACCCTGATCACGCAGCAAGTGCACCAGCAGTTCCGACGGCGAGCGAAAGCATTCGCCGGCCTTCACCGACGAACGCAATTTGTCCACCGAGTGCAGCGGTTGCAGGCGTGCGCTGACGATCAGTTTGCTGCGCACGCAGACCCACAGCGTCGACACGTCTGAGGAAACCATGCTGCTGAGGTTGAACACCACGTCGTTGACCACTGCCAGCAACGCCGAGTCAACGTGTTCGATGCGCGTCGAGCGCGAACCTTCGTGCAGCGCCTCGAAAAACTCTTCGGGCAATTGCAGATGACTTTTCATCCAGCGCTCGCACGCGGCGTGCGCCAGGTTCAGGTGCAGCCAGAGGAATTCATCACTGTCGCTGTCGTCTTGCAGACAACGCAGGGCGGTCGCCGAATCGACTTCGCGGCCACGTTCACCGGGACGAAAACGGAAGCCGTAAAGCAAACCGAACAAATCAGGATCGCGATGACTGAGGTCGAGGCTGTGGTTCATGGAGGCTCGCTGCGAGGAGGGCGCGTCGGTCGCGGAATGGCAGGTTCACTGAGCCGCATCATCGCAACCGCACATGACGTTGGCGTGACTGCAAAATGACAGCGACCCGGTTCATCCACTGGTAACCCTGTGGGAGGGGGCTTGCTCCCGAATGCGGATGATCATTGAGTGATGATGTGGATGACACGCCGCTTTCGCGAGCAAGCCCGCTCCCACCCTGGGCCAGAGTCGATCGCAGCCTCCTAATTCACCTGCCAATGGCGGATTCTCTTCAAGAAGCGCTCTGGTACGCCGATCACGCCTGGTTACGTTAGTCATGCAGAGCGCATTCACAGCATCACCCAGATGCGTGGTGAGATTGCCATTGCCGCCACGGTGATCCGTCGCCTGAGCGCCTGACGTCCGCCGACGTGTACCGGTTCGGTTACCGAGTCGGTACACAGTCGATCTCAAATCCATGCGAGTACCGCCGATGGCCGGTTATCTAAAACCGGCATTGGAGCCCTCCCATGGTCAGCATCACCTCCGTTTCGATCAATCAGACCGTCAGCACCGCCACCAGTAAGACCAGGATCAGCGACGCGAGTGACGACACCTCGACCCCTGCCACCAGCAGCACTGGCGTCAGCGCCGATACCAGCAAAGTGGCGGCTGGCGGGGGCGCGGCTCCGGCAGGCGACAGCAGTTCCGACAGCAGCGGTGAATCGGATTCGGTGAAAGCACTGCGCAAGCAGATCGCCGAGTTGCAAAAGCAATTGCAGGAACAGCAGCAGGCGCTGCAAGCGGCTCAGGCCAAGCAGGAAGACGTTGATGTCAAGGCTGCCGACGTGGCGTCCGCCGAGTCGCAAATCTCCAGCACTTCGGCTTCGTTGCAGACGGCCACGGCGGCGTTGTTGCAGGCGTTGCAGGATTCCGGATCGAGCAGCTCGGGCTCGCTGGTCAGCACTTCGGCTTAAGCATCACGCGATTCCCCTGTAGGAGTGAGCCTGCTCGCGATAGCGGTATATCTGCCTTATTCATGGTGACTGACACACCGCTATCGCGAGCAGGCTCACTCCTACAGAGAACTGCGGTGTGTTTCAGAGGGTTGGCAGGCTGAAGGTGAACAGCGTGCCGCTCTGTGCGGTGGACGCCACATGCAAATGCCCGCCATGGGACTGGGCGATCTGGCTGGCGATATACAGCCCCAGACCGAGGCCGGCCTGGGGCGCGCTGCCGGTCGGGCGCGAGTAAGGCTGGAACAGGTGCGGCAGGATCGCCTCGGGAATATGCCCCTGATTCTTCACCCCCAGCATCAGCGCACCGTGCTCGACTTGCGCGATGACCTCAATGTCGCCCTCCGGGTCGCCATGGGCCACGGCATTGGCCAACAGGTTCGACAGCAGTTGAGCAATTCTCGCGCGGTCACAGGGCAAGCCCTGCAAGTCGCCGATGGACGCACGAATCGTGCGCTGCGGATGCACGTTGCGAATCTCCGTCACCACTTGTTGCACGGCTTCGGTCAAATCCGCGCAGGGCTGGATATCTACCGGAATACCATTGCCCAGACGTCCGCGAGCAAAGTCGAGCACATCATCCACCAACCGCGTCGCCCGTTGCGCACTGCCAAGGATATTGCGTATCCGCACCTCGATGGCAGGATCCGGATGCTTGCGCAGAAGCATTTCGGCGCCGGCGCTGATGGCGAACAACGGGTTGCGCAAGTCGTGGCCGAGCACGGCGATAAACTGTTCGCGCAACTCGGCGGTTTCGCGTTCCTGCAACAACGCGGTTTCGGTGCGCTGCGCGTTTTCCTCGGCTTCGATCTGCAACGCGAGCATCCGCGCGAACGACTCCATGGTGCTTTGGATGCTGCTGGACTTGAGTTGCGCGGGGTTCGGATCGAGCGCGCAGATCGTGCCGAAAAACCGTCCGTCAGTGCGGAACACCGGCACCGAGATATAGCTCTCGAATTTGTACAGGCGCGGGGTGTGATGATCGCGGTAGAGCGGGTCTTCGCTGGCCTTGTCGATCACCACCGAGGTGTGCGCAGCACGGATTTCGTGGCACAGCGTGGTGACCACATCCAGCTCGCCACCAACCTGCAGGCCGAAATCCAGCTGATCGAGGACCGCGCAGGCTGTCCACGAATCCTCGGTAACCCGCGCTACGGCGGCAAAGCGCAGGCCGGTCAGTTCGCGGATCACCTGAAGGATCGCCGGAACCGCGCTGATCCGTCCGATTGTCGCGATGTCTGCTGCCGCTGTCTGCCTCATGCCCATCGTTCTCGGCTGCAATCGTTATCTGATGGTCGCCATACTAGCGGTCTGATGGCGGTTTTGGCATCCCTTCAGGCTGCATCCGCGTGATTCGCCGGGCAACGGACGCAAAAAAGCCGCACGATCGCTGATCGTGCGGCTTTGCGTTGGCGGTGTATCAGGTGTCTTGCTTGTTGCTCAGCACTTTGCCGGTGGTGGCATCGAAGTCGACGTCGAACTCTTTGCCGTCGGCGGTTTTCAGCTCGACTTCGTACTCGTAACCGTTGAAGTGGTTATCCAGATCGGTGTCGGTGATGGTCGCACCCGGGTGCAGTTTCAGTGCCTCGGCGTTCATCGACTCCAGCGACTTGATCTTGCCGGATTTGACCAACTCAGGGATCTGGTCGACACGCACATCGGCTTGGGCCAGGCCAGCAGTCAGGGTCAGGGCTGCGGCGGTAAACAGGGCAGTCAAAGTTTTCATCGGGTCATTCCTTGGGTTGTTCGTTGAAGTGGGCTCAGGTTAACCACCGCAACTTAACTCACCCTTAAAACCCCGAATACAAAACGGGCCAACCATGCCCGACACAAAACCTGTGGGAGCGTGGCTTGCCCGCGATGAAGGCGCCTCGGTTTTGCAGATCAGAACCCGTTGTTTTTCAACACCTGATCCACACTGGCCGTCGCCGGACGCTTGTAGAACTTCAACAGTTCGCTGGCGCGGTTGGTGAAGATGCCATCAACGCCAGACGCCATGACTTTCTCGAAATCCACCGGCTCATCGACGGTGTAGACGTGCACCAGCATGCCCTGATCGTGGGTGTACTGGTTCATCCACGGTTGCACCAGATCCGAATAGCTCTGGTCGCCGCCCTTGGTCAGCTTGGCCGAAGGGCCGGTGCCGATGGCGCCCTGCGACTTGGCGAAATCAACCCATTGCTTGAATTCGGCTTCGGACTTCGGCTCCTGCTTGCCGTAGAACACGTTCTTGTCCTTCTCGCCGGACTCGGCAAAGGTCACCTTCGATTTCGGCTCGATGCTGCCTTCGCCGACCCACAGCAGCAGGATTTTCGGCACTTGCGGCATTTCCTTTTGCAGCAGTTCGAGGCTGTTCTTCTCGAAAGTCTGCAGGATCACCTTGCCTTTGCCCTGGCCGACGGCCAACTCGCTTTTCGCCAGTTTCGAACCGGCCGGGCTCAGCCAGCCGCGATCTTGCAGCTTCTCTTTCAGGTCATGCTCGATGCCCGGAAACAGCTGCGGCTCCTTGGTTTCGATGTAAAGACCCGGCTTGTGTTTCGGGTTGGCCTGGGCGATGTCGATGATTTCATCGAGGGTGAGGATTTTCAGCCCGGCGTAGGATGGACGCGCGCGATCCGGATAAGCCTTGTTGTACCAGCTGCCGGCGTCGAGGGTTTTCAGTTCGGCCATGGTGAAGACGGTGGCCGGGCTGTCCTTGCGCTCCGGGAACTTGGTCGCGACGTCAGTGGTGCGTTGCAGATTGTTGTCGTGCAGGGCGAACAGCACGCCGTCCTTGCTGCGCTGCAAATCCATTTCCAGGTAGTCGGCGCCGAGGTCGCGGGCCAGTTTGTAGGAGGCAGCGGTGGACTCCGGAGCATCGAAGGACGCGCCACGGTGCGCGATCACGGCTGGATGCGGGATGCCATGGGCGGCGGCCAGTGCGTTGACGTCAGTCTGGGCGGCGTGGGCCTGGCCGAGACCGAGCAGCAGGCTCAGCATGAGGGCGCTTTTGGTGAAAGTGGCGGGCATGTTCGAGTTCCTTTCGCAGGGCATTTTCAAAGACGTACCTTTTAACAACTGAATCGATTGGGTGATATCGCCAGACCGACATAAACGTATTAAAAGCGATTTTTCCTGCACTTTTGTGGCGCGGTTTGCAGTACGCTTGCCCTCGGCAGACGCTCCGGCAGAGGGCGCGCCGATTCCGTTGCCCTGCGTGTAAACCATCGATGATTTTTCGTGAGGTTTACCATGCGCATCACTTCCCAACTCATCTGTCAGGCCGCCGATGACCTCAAGGGTTTCGTCGGCCTCAACCGCAAAACCGGCCAGTACATCGTGCGTTTCAGCGAAGATTCGTTCGGCATGGACGTGGCGGATGACGGCATTATTCCCACCAGCGAGTTTGTCTGGGCGCCAGCTTCTGAGACGACCATGACCTTGAAGCGCGAGCTGATTCAGTTGCTGCTGGATCAGAACATCGATGAGCGGATCAACATCAGTGAGCCGTTGCGGGTGTACATGAGCAAGGTTGAGGTGCCGGAGATTGTGGCGGTGCGCAGTCTGGTGAAGGGTTGAAGTTTTTGTATTGACGGTACTGGCCTCTTCGCGGGCAAGCCACGCTCCCACAGGTTTTGAGTTGTTCTGAAGATCACGCTGTACCTGTGGGAGCTGGCTTGCCAGCGATGAGGCCAGTGAAAACACCATCAAATTCAAAGCCCAAACGCTATACCTGTGGGAGCGGGCTTGCTCGCGAAGAGGCCAGTCAGCGCGCCGCCAAAGTCACTGCCCAAACCGGTACTCCCGCTCCACCCGACACACCCGGGTCTGAAACTTCGAATACCACTGCGCCCGCCCGCGCGCCTGAATCACCCGGTGCTCCGGATGCTCGCGCCAGGCCAGAATCGCCGCTTCGCTCTGCCAGTAGGAAATGGTGATCCCGACCCCGTCTTCCCCACGAATCGAATCAATGCCGAGAAACCCCGGTTGCTGGCTGACCAGTTCCATCATCCGTTCCGAGGCCGCCGCATAACCGTTGTCACCCTCGGTGCGGGTCGAGGTGAAAATCACTGCAAAGCAAGGCTCTTTCGGCTTCATGAGCGTCGCACCACACACGCTTCGACGAACGCCCGCACCAATGGCGGAACTTGGCCCTTGAGCGCCGCACGTTCTGGTTGAAACAACGTGGCGACAAAAAACACATGGTCAGTCAATTCGATTGCGCGCAAGTCGCCTGCCGAATCGTGCCCCACGGCGCGTAGCCGATGGGTCAACAACTCTCGTTCGAACTGCGGATTCACCCCGAAGCGGCAGCGATAGCCTTCAAGAATTTCGGACGTTTCGTACGCCTTGGCGATCAACGAACCGGCGACCAGATGAATGCTGTCCACCGCCTCCACCAACGAACAGGTCAGCGGTGTGAGCACGGCTCGCGGTGAATCCGGCGATGTTTCGCCATGCTCGGCGTCGGCCCAGCCCAGCACATTGCGGGAAAACTCCAGCAGCGCATGCTGAAAACCACCGCAGGTGCCGAGGAAAGGGCGCTGTTGTTCGCGGGCAAAACGGATGGCCCTGAGTGCACCGGCCTCACTTTTGTAGGGGCTGGCCGGGACGCACCAGAAGCCGTCAAAGTGATCCAGCGCAGTGTCGGCGTGGATCTGCTCGGTGGGCAGCCATTCGAATTGCACATTGTGGCCGGACTGCTCGGCGATCAGGCCGAGGGCAACGGGGATCGCCTGGTGGGCGGTGACTTGCGGATCGTGATCGCCGATCAGGGCGATGGAAATGGCGTCCATGGGATTTCCTTGATTTGAGTGAGTGATGAACCTCTGGGGGAGGGTGTGCAGTTGTCGATCACCGGGGCTCACTATAGATTGGCGTTCACGCACTCAATATTGGCGTTTCCCCAAGTGATCAATGCAGCGACGCACTATCGACTCGACTACCCGGATCTGGCGCTGATCCTCGCGTTGGTGCGGGGCGGCTCTCTGGCCCGGGCGTCGCAGCTGCTCAGGGTAGATGTGTCTACGGTGTTTCGCGCAGTGCGGCGGCTGGAGTCGGCGCTCGGTCAGCAGTTATTCGAAAAGAGCCGCGCCGGTTACCTGCCAACCACCCTCGCGCAGACTTTGGCCGAGCAGGCCGAGCGCGCCGAACAGGCACTGGAAGCGGCGCGAATCGGTGTCGAGCAGGGCGGCGAAGTGGTCAGCGGCACGGTGCGCCTGACCTGCACCGACTCGGTGCTGCAAGGCCTGCTGTTGCCGGCGCTGGCGCAGTTCATGCCGAACTATCCGGCATTGACTCTCGAGCTGAGCACCTCCAACGATTTCGCCAACCTCAACCGCCGCGATGCCGACATCGCCCTGCGCCTGACGCGTACGCCGCCAGAGCATCTGGTCGGACGGCAACTGGCGAAGATTTCCTACCGGGTCTGCGCCAGTGCGCGTTATCTGCAAAACGTCGATGCGACGGATCTGGCGGCGCTGACCTGGATCGCCCCGGACGAGTTTCTGCCGGATCACCCGACCGTCGCTTGGCGCCGTCAGCAGTTGCCCGGTGTGACCCCGGCTTATCGCTGCAACAGCATGCTCTCGGTGACGGAACTGGTGCGCGGCGGACTCGGTGTGGCGGCGTTGCCGGACTTTCTCATTACCGAAGGTTTACAGGCCCTCAGCGAACCGTTGCACGGCTACGACACCGCGCTGTGGTTGCTGACCCGCCCGGATTGCCGAGCATTGCGCTCGGTGGTCACGCTGTTCGATGAACTGGGGCGGGCACTGCGGTTGCCGTGATCAGCGTTGCGGGTTCTGGCAGATGTGCGCATGCAGTTCGCGGGTCAGGCCTTCGATGCGTTCGGTCAGGCTCTTGGTCATTTCGGTGAGGCGGGTGTTCTGCTCCAGCAGTTCGAGCAGTTGCGCGGTGGTCTGCGCGGCCTGCGCCTGGCGCTCGCTGTTGGCCACCGCCAGCGCTTCACGGTGTTGCGCGTCGGCGTCCGATTGCGCCTTGTCCCGCGCGGCTTGCCGGGTTTGTGCCAGCAGAATCAGTGGCGCGGCATAAGCCGATTGCAGGCTGAACGCGAGGTTGAGCAGGATGAACGGATACACGTCGAAAGTGGTGATACCCGTCGCATTGAGGCACACCCACAACAGCACGATCAGGGTTTGTGCGCCAAGAAAGGTAGGCGTGCCGAAGAACCGCGCGAAGGCCTCAGCGCGCAAGGCGAACGTGTCGTTGCCGAAGGTGGTGTTGAGGTGGGCGTGGGGGCGGTGGAAGCGCAAGTGGTCGACGGGGGCGGGCGCGGGGACGTCGGGTTTTTCTGTGGTCATGATGGGCTCGGCAGGACTTGGGACTGAAGGTCACTATAGTCCTGCATCGCGGCTTATGGCCCTTTCGCGAGCAGGCTCGCTCCTACAGGGGAACGCATTCCAATGTGGGAGCGAGCCTGCTCGCGAAGGCCGCGACGCGGTCTCTCAGCCCGGCGCCCGCTCATTGGCAAACATGCTCACCGCCTGCACCGCTTCACTGGCGCCATCGCGGATCTGCAGAATCACGCTGCCGGCCTGATCCGCCAGTTCTACACCTTGCGCCGCCCGCCCGCGAGTGCCTTCCATGCTCTTGATCGCCTGACGGGTTTCGCTCTGGATCAGGCCGATCATGTTGGAAATCTCCGCCGTCGAACCGCTGGTGCGCGCCGCCAGTTGCCGCACCTCGTCCGCCACCACCGCGAACCCACGCCCCTGATCACCGGCACGCGCCGCTTCAATCGCTGCGTTGAGCGCCAGCAGATTGGTCTGGTCGGCAATCGCACGGATGGTGTTGACGATCGCCGTGATCTGCTCCGAGCGTTCGCCAAGTTGCGCGATCAGCGTTGATGACTGCGCGATATCGTCAGCGATTTCGCGCATCTCGCTAGCCGCCTGCTGGATCACCTGAGTGCCTTGCTCGGCAACTTTCCGGGTTTCCACCGAGATGTGATAAGCAGCGCTGGCGCTGCGCGCATCGTGCTCGTGCTGCTCGACGCGGGCGGTGACGTCCGTGGCGAATTTCACCACTTTGCACAACCGCCCGGCAGCGTCGTACACCGGGTTGTAGTTGGCCTCCAGCCACACACTCTGGCCGCGCTTGTCGACGCGTTCGAACTGACCCTGAAACAACTCACCCTGATTCAACCGCCGCCAGAAATCCTCATAGGCGCTGCTGTTGACCAGCTCCGCCCGGCAGAACAAACGGTGATGTTTACCCTTCAGTTCAGCGAGCGTGTAACCCATGCGCGTCAGAAAATTCTGGTTGGCGGTGAGAATGCCGCCGTTGAGGTCGAATTCGATCACCGCCATCGCCCGGTCGATCGCCTGCAGCTTGGCGTTGGCCTCGCTTTCCTGCTGGACCTTGGTCGTCACGTCCATGGCGAACTTGACCACTTTGACCACGCGCCCCGACGCATCCTTGATCGGGTTGTAATTGGCTTCCAGCCAGACCGGCTGGCCCTGGCTGTTGATCCGCTCGAAGGTACCGGACTGGAACTGGCCGTTTTTCAGGCGCGACCACAGTTCGGTGTATTGCGCGCTGCGGCCAAACTCCGCGGTGCAGAACAAACGATGAGGCTGGCCGATCACCTGTTCGGCGCGGTAACCCATGGTTTTGAGGAAGTTGTCATTGGCCTTTAACACTACGCCTTCAAGGTCGAACTCGATCACCGCCATGGAGCGATTGATCGCTTCAAGCAGGCCGTTCTGTTCGGTGATGGTGTGTTGAAGGTCGTTGAGTTCGGACTGGTGGCGTTTGAAAAACATAGGGGCAGTACCTGGAAGTAGGGAAAGACGAGGTTTGTGTCCCTGTTTCCGCGCTGGCAGAGCAAATGCCGGGTCGGCATTTGTCATTGACTGCAAAGTGCCAGCATCCAGGCTGACGAGCCGATCTTATACAAACTGCGTTGAGTTGTACAAGAAATTGCGAATCAACCTGTTTGCAGCCTTTTCAAGGCTGAGAGAGGGGGGGCGTCTTCTTAGCCCGGACTGCTCAGCGCCACGCTGATGGTGTTGCGGCCCGTGTGTTTGGCGGTGTACAGCGCTTTGTCGGCGTCATCCAGCCAGGCAACCGCGTCGCTGTACGACGGCTGAAACCGGGCCAGACCGATACTCAGGCTGACGCGCAGCTCTGGCACATCCGGGTGCCGATATTGATCCATCGCCTGACGCAATCGTTCCATTTGCGCCTCGGCTTTATTGAGTGGCTGGTCGGGCAGGATCAGGCAAAACTCGTCGCCGCCATAACGACCGGCCCGTTCACCTTCGGCCAGCAGCCCTTTGAGTGCCTGGCTCAACTCGCGCAGCACGGCGTCGCCAACGATGTGCCCATAGTTGTCGTTGATGGTCTTGAAATGATCGATGTCGATCAGCGCCAGAATGTCCTGGGTGTTGTTATCTCGGCAGCGGGTGAAACGCGTATGGAGCAGATCCTTCCAGGCGCCGTGATTGAGCAGCCCGGTGAGGCTGTCGGTGCGGCTCAGGTCTCTGAGTGCACGTTTGTGTTGTGCAAGTTTGATCGCCAGTTGGTAGCTGACCATGCCCAGGGCCAAGGGGTACAAGGTCAGCATCGGCAGGCAGGCCCAAACCTCGATTTGCGTCATCGTCAGGCTGAACTTGAAGCCGAACAGTAAACAGCCCAGCAGTACGCCGGCCACTTGGGCAAGGGCACCGAGCAGGAACAGACGTCGTCCACCGGCGGCGACATTGTTCATGGTCATCATCGACAGGATGGTCACGGTGGTCAGCGGATTGAACTGAAAGCACGCGGTCCAGAAGCCCCCGCACAACGAGTCGTACAACAGGTTGCGGCGTTCGGCATGGTAGGGGAAGGTCGAGCGGGTCGAAATCTGGTAGGCCAGATGCGGCCAGATAAAACCGTTGAACACCAGCAGCGCCCAGAGCCAGTTCGGCATGTGCAACGGATACAGCGCGGCCGCGACGCTGAAAAAGCCGACACCCAGACCGATGATCCTGGGCAGATAAATGCGTCTGGCGAATGACAAGCCTTTGCCGCGTTGATTTTCCATGATGTCCTGCGCCAGATTCATCCTGAAATACTTTGAAGTGTTTTTTCAGGTTGACCGTTCGTCGGTCAATTGTCGGACATTGTCATTTATTCCAACGGGAATAATCAGTGTCCTTCCGAGCCATTTAATCGTGGCGGGGCGCAGGAGAGGGCCGGTTTAGAGCTGGTATCTGGCCAGAAACATCTCCATGGCCGACTCGGCCACGGCTTTTTGCGTGTCTGCATCCAGCGGCGGCAGGCCCATGGAAATCTGCGGCCAGAAACCGAACGACTTCAACAGCCCTTGCACCTGCTGCGCGGCGAATTCTGCGTTCACGGTTTTCAGCCGACCATCCGCCAGCGCAGCGCGAATCCACACCGTCAGGCCTTCCTCGCGCTCGCCCATGCGCGCCACCATGTCCTGCGCGCGCTCCGGGGAATGGATGGTGGCGGCAATCGCCACCCGTGCCAGTCCGAGAAAGTTGTCATCGGCCATCATCTGCAGTTTTGCCAGCAACATGGGCAGCAGTTGCTCGCGCAGCGGCTGATCCGCGCGATAGGTCACGGCTTGCTCGTCGGTAATCCGTGCCCAGAGTTGGTTGAGAATTTCGGCGAACAGCTCTTCCTTGCTGGGAAAGTGGTTGTACACCGTGCGCTTCGACACCCCGGCGGTGGCCGCGATCTTGTCCATGCTGGTGACCTCGAACCCGTTGGCACGGAATTCGGCAATTGCCGCCTGGATGATGGCTTCGCGTTTGCGGTCGGTAAGGCGCTGTGGAGCTGTCATAAGTACGCTTCGGCAGAGAAGGGGTGGAATTACACTTGGCAGTTTACTTGTCATCACGTTTCATGCAACCTAGAAACTACACCGCCCAGTGTAATGTTGCGTTAATCCGCGCAACCTAAAAACAGACAGTTCGGCTGATGCGTGCGTGCCTTGGCCATTTATCGTCCCACCGTGAAAAACCGTGAATTGCGCGGTTTTTCTGGAGTCTCTCAGTCATGGCCAATCCAGATTTTTCTGCGGATCAAACTTCCACGCCTGAAGCCTCTCGCCAGGATCAAGGGCTGTTCCGTAACCATGCGCCGGTGCAGCGCGAAGGTGGGCGCAAGATGCTGCGGATCATGTGGAACATGATCTTCAACAAGCCGCGCAATACCCGACCGGCCGCCGCGATCCCGGTACAGTCGCTGACCCGTGAAGACCTGCTGGCAGCACCGAATCACAGCGTTTACCGCCTCGGCCACTCGACCCTGCTGCTGAAAATGCGCGACAAATTCTGGATCACTGACCCGGTCTTCGCCGAGCGTGCCTCGCCCGTGCAATGGGCCGGTCCGAAACGTTTTCACCAGCCGCCGATCAGCATCGACCAGTTGCCGCCGATCGAAGCGGTGATCCTGTCGCACAACCATTACGACCACCTCGATTACCAGGCGGTATTGCAACTGGCGGCCAAAACCAACTATTTCCTGACCCCGCTGGGCGTCGGCGACACCCTGATCAAATGGGGCATCGACGCCAGTAAAGTTCGCCAGTACGACTGGTGGCAGGGCACCGAAATCGCCGGCATCCGCTTCGTTGCCACTCCCTCGCAGCACTTCTCCGGACGCGGCCTGTTCGACAGCAACAACACTCTGTGGGCCTCGTGGGTGATGATCGACGGCGACACGCGAATCTTCTTCAGCGGCGACAGCGGCTACTTCGACGGCTTCAAATGCATCGGCGAACAATACGGCCCGTTCGACCTGACCCTGATGGAAACCGGCGCCTACAACGTCGAATGGCCACACGTGCACATGCAACCCGAAGAAACCCTGCAGGCGCACCTCGACCTCAAGGGCCGCTGGCTGTTTCCGATCCACAACGGCACCTTCGACCTGGCAATGCACGCCTGGCATGAGCCGTTTGACCGGATTCTGGCGCTGGCCTGGGAGCGTAGTGTTTCGATTACCACGCCGCGAATGGGCGAGGCGTTTAATTTGATGCAGCCGCAGCGGGGGCACACGTGGTGGCTGAATATGGAGCAGGATGTGTCGGAAAATGCCCCAATTGCTGGTAGCGGCTACAAGTCGGGATGACTTTTCCTACTGTCGGTAGTCCAGCTGGCTGACAGCTCTTTCCTATGTCCTCGGTAGGCTTGGTCGCGAGTGAATGAATCACTCGTGATTAGCCTAAACAAGGACGATAGACATGACGCATTTCTTCAAACGTCGCGTGAATACGCTGACGAGATCCATATTGGTCGCACTGGCAGCGACAGGAGTCGCCGCCAGTGCCCATTCGGCCACTGATCTTCATTACGCCAGCGTCAGTGAACTCAGCAAAATGATGGCCGACAATGAGCTCACTGCTGTTGAACTGGTTGAACACTTTCAACAGCGAATTGCCGAGCTGGACAAGCAAGGCCCTGCTATCCACGCCATCGTCGAACTGAATTCACAAGCCATCGAAATAGCTACCGAGCTGGATAATGAGCGTAACGAGGGACAGTCGCGTGGCCCGTTGCATGGTATTCCGGTACTGCTCAAAGACAATTTTGATACCGCCGACAGCCTGCAAACCAGCGCCGGCTCCTTGGCCATGGTCGGCCAGCCGGCAGCCAACGATGCTTTTGTGGTTAAACAGCTGCGGGATGCCGGCGCGATTATTCTGGGTAAAGCCAACATGAGTGAATGGGCTTATGTGCGGGAAATGGGTTTGCCCCATGGTTGGAGCGGACGTGGTGGGCAAGGGAAAAACCCGCATGCACTGAGCGAGGAAATCTGCGGTTCCAGTTCTGGATCGGCCGCTGCCGTGGCTGCCGGTTTCGCGCCGATCTCCTTGGGCACGGAAACCAACGGTTCGATCACTTGCCCGGCATCGGCCAATGGCGTAATCGGCGTCAAACCCACCTTGGGTCTGTTCAGTCGCACCGGGGTGGTGCCAATCACCCGTCTGCAAGATACCCCTGGTACTTTGACACGTACTGTCCGTGACGCAGCGTTGATGTTCAACGTGTTGCAAGGCACGGATGCGACAGACTCCGCGACATCGATCGCCCCGACAGGAGTCGACTACACCGCGTTACTGGCAAACGATGCCCTGCAAGGCAAGCGTATCGGTTATCCCGCCGCTTACGAGGGAACGGACGGCGTGGTCCTGACTCCCGGAGTGGAGTTTCAGAAGGCAATGATCACACTCGAGAAACAAGGTGCGACGCTCGTGCCAGTGACCGTTCGTTTACCTGATATCGATAATTTCGTACCCGGTCTGATGGGCGCGATGAAATACGAATTGCCTGAATATCTTGTCAGCCGTTCCGGTCTGCCGATCCAGTCGTTGCAGGACCTGATCGACTTCAATCAGCTCAATCCCGGCAAGGAGGGCTATGGGCAGGCCACGCTCGAAGCGATGAATGCGCTGGACATGACTCACGAACAGGCCAGCGGATTGATCTTGAGCATCAGCAAAAACTTCAAGGACGCCATTGACGAGCAACTGCGCGAACACAACCTCGACGCAATGGTTGCCGAAGCGGATGGTTACTCGCAATTTTCTGCCGCAGTGGCTGGTTATCCGGCGGTAACCCTGCCATCGGGCATGAGCGCTAACGGCATACCCACGTCCGTGTTCTTTTTCGGCAAAGCATGGAGCGAGCCGCAATTGTTCGCCATGGCCTACAGCTATGAACAAGCCTCGGCCGAGCTGCGGCACCCTGCGTTCAAGTAATTATTCCACCTAAGCAAAATCCCCACGCTCTGCAACGTTCTGCTGCATGGCCTGGGGATTCAATTTGCGACCCGGCGCAAACCCGGGAAAGAACACCAACCCCTGTGCCTCAAACCGATAAGCCAACGCCAGCCGCGTCGCATCCGCCACGTCCTGCTGCGCTTCAAACCGCTGGATATCATCCACCGCAACCTCTGCCTCGCGCGACAGTTGTTCCACGCTCCAGCCCAGCATCGCTCGGGCTTGGACGCAGTGCGTCGGGGTGAACTGGAAAAGGGCAATGCGTTCGAGGATGTGGTTCATCGCAAGAGAGGCCATGGTGTGCTCCGGGCTCAAGAGTGCTGATTGAAAATGTACTGTGTTTTTGTACAGTTGTTTTCGGCCGGGATCAAACGCATTTTTTGATTTGCCCTAGTTCGCCGCCTCCAACCAGACGGACGGTGCCTGTCCGAGGATGCGCCGGAACATCGTCGAGAACGCCGCCGGGCTCTCATAACCGAAGTCCAGGGCGATTCGCGTCACCGCTTCACCGGCCGCCAGCCGCGCCAGCGCCAGCACCACGCAGGCCTGTTGCCGCCATTGGCTGAAGCTCAACCCGGTCTGCTGCCGAAACAGTCTGTTGAAGGTGCGCAAGCTTATGTGCAACTGCTCGGCCCAGTGTTGCGGCGACTGATGGGCGTTCGGCTGAAGCAGAAAGGTCTGACACAAAGCCAGGAGCTTTCCGTCAGTCGGCAGCGGAATGTGCAAGGGAAGGGGTGCACTGCGCGTCAGTTCATGCAGCAACAGCTCGATCAACACGCCGTCGCGTCCTTCGAGGTCATAGGTCAGCGGCACTTCCACGGCTTCCATCAACAAGTGCCGCATCAACGGTGAAACGCTGATCACCTGACAAAGCTGGCCCAAATCTACCGCCCCCGGCTCGATGTACAAACTGCGCGTACTCACGCCGAGCATCAGCACCTCATGCGCCACTCCCGGCGGAATCCACACCGCTCGTTGCGGCGGCACCACCCAATTGCCGTCATGAGTACGAACCTGCATCACCCCCGTCGCGCCGTACAACAACTGCGCCCGTCGATGCGTATGAAACGGCAACAGATGGCCGTGGGAATAATCTGTACCGATCGCCACCACCGGGCGCGGTGTGTCATCCAGCAGATTGATCGAAACATTGCGCATCGAGCGTTTCCCGGTAGTTGGCGTAAACGCAAATATTATTGGCTGAGTTGCTGAAGCAGGCCAAGCCGCGTCGTTCTATCGTCGACCGCTCGCCACCACCGGAAGACGCGCCATGTTTTACCTCCTGCTGACTCTCTTCGGCTGCCTGACCGGCATCACCGCCGTGCTCTTCGGCTTCGGCGGCGGCTTCGTTGTCGTGCCGCTGCTCTATCGCATGCTCAGCGCCAGCCACGGCGCCGACGACCCCGTCGGCCAATCGGCCATGCACATTGCCGTCGCCACCTCGACCTGCGTGATGATCGTCAACGCCCTGATCGCCACCGACAAACACCGCCGCGCCGGCAACCTGATCCGCCATTACCTGTGGCCCCTCGGCGGCTTCATCGCCCTGGGCGCGATCATCGGCGCGATCGCCGCGGTGTGGGTCAGCGGCGAGGTCATTCGCTACACCTTCATTGCCTACCTCGGCGTGACCATCATCGACTGCTTGCTCAGACGCGGCTTCCTCACCCGCAGTGAAGGCGTCATCCCACGCCGTTTGGATCGCAAGGAAATATCCGCCGGCGGTGTAGGCATCGGCGCCATCGCCACGTTTCTCGGCGTAGGAGGAAGCGTCATGACTGTGCCGCTCCTGCGCCGCTGCGGACTGAGCATGTCCCAGGCCACATCCATGGCCAATCCGCTGAGCGTGCCGGTGGCAGTGGCCGGGACGTTGACCTACATGGCACTGGCCGGTTTCAGCGAGACGGATCTGGGCGCGTGGTTTGTCGGGTATGTGGATTTGCTGGCGTTTGCGGTGTTGACGCTGGGATCGTTGGTCGGGATTCGGTTGGCTACGCCGTGGATCGGGCGAATACCGGATCGGGTGCATGCTTGGGTGTACATCGCACTGCTGATCATCGTGATGCTGGGCATGCTGCTCAAGTAGAGCCTCGATTCCTGCGCGCATCCTCTGCATACTTCGCAGCCTCATTTATTCAGGGATCGATCCATGCTCAAGGGACTGCTGCGCCTGGCGCCATACGCTGCGGCGCTGTTCACATTGATTTCCACCGCCCATGCCGAAGATGGCCGACGCGTGTTCACCGGTACGCTGGGCAAGATGCCGATTGTGGTGGAGCTCAACACCACGCAGCAGGACGAAGTTACCGGCCGCTACTTCTATGAGAAGTATCACCGCGACCTGGAGCTCAGTGGCTCGCTGCAAGACAGCACGTTGAATCTGGTTGAGGGTAACAACCGCTATGGCGACGACAAACCGTTGCCAACCTTGAAGCTGGAAGAAACTGCCAATGGCTGGCAGGGCGAGTGGCAAAACCCCAAGGGCAAGAAGCTGCCGGTGCAACTGACCGAAGCCAAACTTCCTGCGCCGAGCGCAACTACGCTGCCCTTTATTGCCACTTTGCCGAAGAACGATTCCTACGAGTATTTGCGCTTACAGGGGCTCAAACTCAAACCGGAGAAGAAAGAAAACTTCATGGGCTACGACCTGCAATGGTGGACGGAGCCTGAGTCGAAGATTTCGCTGTTCAGTGTCGAGTCCGGCTATACGAAAGAAGAGCAGCAGCGGATCAACAACCACTTGCTCGGACGGCTCTGGACTGAAGTCATCGACTATCACCGCTGCATGATGGATGGCGGGGAATACGCCGAATTCGATCAAGGTGCTGCCCCTGAGTTTCTCTCGCCCGACGTGGTCAGCCTGGACATCTCCACCGGTTACAGCTGCGGCGGTGCCCACCCGGATTTCGGCAGTTCGCCAATCAACCTCGACGTCCACACCGGCGAATTGTTGAAACTCAAAGATGTACTGTGGATCGGTGAACCCAACAGCGCGGCCACCGAATATGATCAGATGAAAGTCATGGCACCGTGGCTGGTCAAACAGTTCACCACGCTCTATCCCGAAGAGATGAAGAAGCCCGCCGAAGATGACGGCAGTTGCGATTACACCGATGAAAGCGTCTGGGGTTATTCCAACTGGCACTTCACACCGAAGGGGATTTACCTGGGCGCTTACTTCGCCCGTTACCAACGTAACTGCGACAACCCCGATTGGTCAGTGCTGCCGTACTCGCTGGTCAACCAGCACCGTGGCGAAGCCAAACTGCAATTGCCCAAAGGCTAACCGTCACGCCAACCCCGGCGCTTCCCGCACAATGAAGTGATCCAGGTTCTCGATGTTGGCACTGAACACCCCGAACGTCTGTTCGGGGTTCTTCTTGCTAGGCACCTGCTTCAACTCCGGCGTCACGCCATAGAAGAAACAGAACAACTCCTTGTCGCTATCGATCGCGTGCTTGATCTCTTCCAGAAACGCCTTGCGCTTGCGGTAGTTGTCGATCAACTTCTTGCTCAAGTACACGTTCACCGAATACGGCTTCTTCTTCGCCTCATCCGCCTGCTTGAACCAGACTTTCTGCTCGAAATCGATGCGAAAACTCTGGGTGTAATCCTTGATCTCCTTGATCTTGCCCCAGTAAATCAGCCCCTTGTTGTCCGTCAGATACTCGATCTTCTTGAAGAACGAGCCATAAGGCGCCGTGTGCTCGCCGATCTTCAACGGCATGCGCTTAAGCAACTCCTTGTCGGCGAAGTTCGACACAAAACACTCCACCGGATGCGTAAACACACTGGTCTTGTCCGGCGCCGTCTCGCGCCCCGGCGGCTCCTTGGAACTCACCTGCGCCACCCGCACCGGATCATCCCGCAACACATCCGCCGCCCCCGCCGGCGCAGCAGGCTTGCGCACATACTCACGCCGCGTCAGCAACAACTCCGACGGAAAATGCTCCTCCCGCCCGTCATCCACCTCACCCTCCGCCGTCTCAACCCCCGACGCCGACGCCTTCAAACTCACATACGGACAACCCGCCACATGCTGCGTACCGGGCAGATTCTTGAAGTGCGGCGTACGCACGTAATTCACGTTCTTGGCGTTGAACGTGCCCAACTCGTTGGAGGCATCGAACGCCGAACGACAGGTGTCGTTGGGGCACTGGAAGTGTTCTTTCGCGGAGTCGAACGCCACCGTCTCATCGAAATTGAGATCGCGAACGTCATAGATCGACAGTTTGTCGTCGAGGCTGAGGCAGTAGGCGAGATCGAATTTCATGGTGGGGCTCGGATCCTTGAGTGGGGGAGGGGTATTAATAGCGGGAGGCGCGGCGGGTTGCACTGATTGTTTTCAGGATGATGCAAAACCTGTGGAAGCCAGCCTGCTGGCGATTCCAGGCATCAACCAGATTTCAATCCTCACCCCGCCACTGCGGGCAGCACATCACCCCTGTGGCGAGGGAGCTTGCTCCCGCTGGGCTGCGAAGCAGCCCCAAGCATTTTGAGCCAAAAAAAATCCGCTGCTTGAACCTCAAACAGCGGATCTTTAAACCATCAGCAACCACGCAACAATCGCGAGGCCCTACGCCACCAGGACTCCTGTCGATTGAACGGATCCTCTGCCAGCAAACAAGGCATATCCCGCAACCGAATCCACGGCTCGTCCTGCCACTGCAAAGTGCTCAGCGACATCTGCGGCCAACTCAAGACACTCAACGTCGGACGCTCAACCGAGCGCGCCGGACGAGCATCACGCAGCGCAGGCACGACCTGATGCGTCAGCCACTCACGAAGCTGCCGGTACTCAGGACAGTAGTGATAGATCAACAGGGCGTACACGCCGGACTCACTCACCATCATGTGGTCCGCAGCTTCGCCATAGGTTTCCACGCACATCATCTGACGCTGATCAGCGTCGAGTTTGCGCAACTGGCGCTCATCAAGATACTTGCCCATCAACCGGCCCAGCTCATGGACGCAGAACCACGCCTGGTTCTCAACCAGAAGAGCGTGCAGGTGGGTTTTGTTGCGGGTGAAACGAGTAGGGAGAAGTGGTTCAGACATGGCGTGCCTCCTTACCGGGAAGCACGGAATTCGAACGGCGGGTACAGCTAATCACCTTCATCATGAAGGTTGGATAGTCAGGCATTTCCATTTACCTCTGGCTGCTTTCTTAGGGCATTCTTTAGGGTGTCGGGAGCTAAGAAACCCACCAGAGACGGGCCGGACATATTCCCCTTCCGGGTCTTGTATTCGCCCACTCCCGACATAACGGGATTTTTCGCAGGCGTAGAGAAACCGCAGACGAAAAAAAGCCGCATGACTGTCGGGTGCGGAGGACCGCTCTGGTTTGTAGAGTTTCTTAGGCTCGGAGCTGAGGGTAGGGGGAACAGGGATGGTCGTCAACCAGCGACTTTTCCTACCGATTGTGAGGCAAAACGAAATCTGGACAATGGCGTGGAGTAAATTATGCTGTGTTTATATCCAGTATTTGGTCGTCGTCGAATCCCGCAGCTTCCATATCCGTGTCGCCACGACTCACCTCACGGGATCTAGGAAATTTCATTTACTTTGAGGTTTTGCGGGCTAGAATGGTGACCATTCGTCACAGCTTTGACCCAGAGGAATTTCGGGCTCATGAATCTTTTTGAAACACCCACTTTTGAATCTATGAGCGCTTTGACCTCTAGATCCCATGAAGCCGATACCCACCCTTTGACTGACATTGCTCTTCTGCAAAAGCTGCTGGAAATCTACGATCAGAGGCAGCTCGCCAGTTTTCTCAATGATGTCAACCCAACCCGATGGTGCCGTGAAACCATCAATCGTTGGGTGAAGGGTAAGGCCTCGCCTGAATTTTCACATATTGAATACACTCGGCTTGAAGCGCTCTTACCCAAGCGCTTGAACCATAAACCTTCCTTTACTTTTATCGACCTTTTTGCAGGAATCGGTGGAATAAGAAAAGGTTTTGAGGCTATAGGGGGCGAATGTTTATTTACATCCGAGTGGAACAAGTTCGCAGTTAGAACATATAAGGCAAATCACTACTGTGACCCCATTCGCCACCGCTTCAATCTTGATATTCGCACTGTGACGCTTTCGGATAAACCTGAAATTAGCGATGAAGAAGCATACAAGAACATTGATCGTGAAATTCCCGATCACGATGTGCTATTGGCGGGTTTTCCATGCCAACCTTTCTCTCTAGCAGGTGTCTCCAAGAAAAATTCTCTTGGAAGGAAGCATGGTTTTGAATGCGAGACTCAAGGAACTCTGTTCTTCGATGTTGCCCGAATAATCGCCGCGAAACAGCCGGCGGCGTTCTTGCTTGAAAACGTTAAAAACCTAAAAAGCCATGATAAAGGCAATACATTCAGAATCATTTGCCAGACGTTGGATGAGCTAGGCTATGAGATCGCTGATGTAAATGCACCGAAAGGGGCTGATCCAAAGGTTATCGATGCCAAGCATTTTGTACCGCAACATCGTGAACGAATTGTTTTGGTGGGTTTTCGCCGGGACTTGAATGTTCATCAGGGCTTTACTTTAAGCGACATCACTAAACTTATACCCAAGCAGCGACCTGACTTTGGCGACCTTCTTGATAAAGAAGTGGACGACAAATATATTCTAACTCCAAAGCTCTGGGATTACCTTTATCGATATGCAGAAAAACACCGAAAAAAGGGGAACGGATTTGGATTTGGTCTGACGCGTAAGTTTGATGTGGCTAGAACGCTCTCTGCGCGATATCACAAGGATGGGTCGGAAATTCTCGTTGATCGTGGGTTTGTAGAAAGTTTGGATTTCAATAGTCAGTTGAATCAAAATAATCGCCCACGTCGTCTTACTCCCCATGAGTGTTCGCGCTTGATGGGCTTCGATAAGCCAGGGGAAAGTAAGTTTATAATTCCTGTGTCAGATACCCAGGCTTATCGCCAGTTTGGAAATTCAGTTGCAGTTCCGGTTTTTGAGGCCGTGGCTCGACTGATGAAGGATCGAATTTTGGCTGCGAAAGCAAAGATATCTGACAAAGAGCGGCAGCAGTTGGAAATTTCGCTCGCTAGTTGAGCAGTTTGAACTAGCTTTGAAATTGAGTGTGATGATTTTTTCATAAGTCCTGATGTTTTGTTGCGAAGGAGAGAGCGTTGGATGTCGTCAATAGCATTAAACGCTCTCAAATGATGTCCGGTATAAAAGGAAAAAATACTAAGCCGGAATTGTTCGTTAGGAGTTATCTACATGCTGCTGGTTTTCGATTTCGCCTGCACAGGAATGATTTGCCCGGACGTCCAGATCTAGCATTAAAAAAATATCGATTGGTGATTTTTGTTAATGGTTGTTTTTGGCACAGACATGAGGGCTGTATTTACAAGACATATCCATCATCACGCAAAGATTTTTGGGAAAGGAAATTCGAAGGTAATATTCAAAGAGATAAAAAGTACGTAGAAGAGCTTCTGCAGACGGGATGGCGAGTTCTTGTGATTTGGGAGTGTGGTATTAAGCACTCTTTCAGAGAGCTTGAGTGTATACAGCAATTTATCACGAGCAAAAATGAATTTATGATCTGGCCATCTAAACCTCCTAGATCAATATAGTGGCGTATTTGTTGACGTTTTCCAAGGGCGGGGGAAGAATGGGTCAGGAGATTGGTAGATGGGAAGTACTCCAAGAGTGGATATCCAAAAGCTCCAGTATTTTAGTGAAAAAACTATCAAGAAATGATTGCAGCTGGGCAGATGACTCTACAAAGCACCAAAACGGTTTTTATGTGCCTGCATCAATAAGAGCTTCAGGGTACTTTCCAACATTGTATGAAAAGCCACTTAAACCACATATTTTTGAGGCTGAATTTCTTACACTTTGGCCGGCAGCAATGAGAGAGGTGAAAAAATCTTCTCTTAAACATTTTTCGAATAAAGGCACTGAGTCACATCTGACGAGGGTGCCGAAATCTGAATTCTCAAATCTTACACCTGCATCTTTGCTTGTAGGTGGTTTATTAAAGTTTCCCGAAGGTGCGAATGTTTGGTATTGGTTCATTGTTGTCGATGCTGCATCAGAGGAAGCCGAAATTGTCGAAACAGTATTTGAGTTGGGTGTGGATTTTGAGTGCGATATTTTCGATCCCGAGGCGCTTACTCAAACAGAAACTGGGGAGACTGAGCTTTTAATTGAACAGATTCGCTTTGCTATGTCAGTCGGTAAGCTTGCAGAGTTTGTTAGTGCTGTATCTAAGTTGCCGCGTCCGGAGCTGTTGGCGTCTCAAGCCCAAAATGCATATATGGAGGAGTTTGGTTTAAAGAGTTTGAACCCATATGAGCTTGAGTGTCCTGGTGACGCTATTATGAAAATAAGCCGTGATATAGAATACATGCTTTACAAAAAAGCTGAACTAAAGCATCGTGCTGCAGACGTGGTGAGGATTATTAGTGAGGGAGGTGGCGATCTCGTCAGGTCTGTTGTGCGAGGGTTTCCTAGCTTAAGTGCAACTTTTCTGAGTGCGAGCCAGCACAGAAAAACTCGTGCAGGTAGGTCATTTGAACAACATATCTCAAAGCTATTCTGTGATGGCGGTATCTTATTTGAAGAACAATTCATAACGGGGAATAGACGCCCAGACTTTGTACTCCCTAATGGGCGAATGCTAGATCCTGTTGTGCGAGGTAGTACTGATGTATTGATTTTTTCAGCCAAGACGACATTGCGCGAGCGTTGGAAGCAACTTGCTTTAGAGCGTTTTAATTGTGACTTTTTTCTGGCGACAGTCGATGATCGAGTTTCATCTGAAGCGATTGATGACATGCGACATCAGAGTATTTATTTGGTTGTTCCAGAGTCGTTGAAGAAATCTAAAGATACTTGCTATGAAAAAAAGACAAACGTGATGACATTTCGTGAGTTTTTTGACGAAGAGGTTTTGCGCAAGCGTCCGAGTTTTTTAAACCTCATTAGTTAACTTCAGTAGCAGACATGATATTGTCGTCAACGGACTTATTTCATAAGTCTACTTTGACCATTATCTTTGACCGTTAACTACGATGACAAGAATACTCCGGTTGCTCCGGCTTGATGGGAGAGTTTGAGCGTAACTGTGCATCAACTTCTCAGAGAGGCGACGGAGGGGATTGCCTTCGGTGCGGCTGTGTGTCCCCGTTTTTACCCTTCGTGTGATCATTTTTTGATCGGCGCGGGTGCTTTTTCATTTCGGTTGTAATTTGCGTTGTAGATCGACTCTACTTGAGGGCAATATGATGGCTCGCTGCGAGGTCAGGATGTAGTTACTCGCAGAGCTATCAGGCGCACAAAGGAGGAGGCGGGCTTATGGCTCAAGGATCTATGTGGCACTTCATCGAGAAACCTGTCGGTCAAAAGGCCCGAGAGGCTATTCAGGGAGAGTTTTTCAAGGATCAGTCAATTGAAGACTCTTTGCATGCACTGATCCGAGAGACGGTGCAAAATTCTCTTGATGCTCGAAGTGGTTCCGACCCTGTTCACATAGTTATTTCGCTTGGCAGATTAGCTGATCGAGACGCTACCTTCTGGTTCCCCGCGGAATCTCAACGTCATTTTTCTGCCAAAGAGATTGGTCTCGCAAACCTGCCAAAATGGGGGAGTGAGGCTTGTACCTATTTGACAATCGAAGATTTTGGTACAGGTGGTCTGGAAGGAGACGTCGATTCTGATAAGCCTAGTATCGGAGGAAGTTTCTATCATTTCTTCCGAGCGGAGGGGATTTCGAATAAAGGCGAAGGCCATCGAGGGAGCTGGGGCGTAGGGAAGATAGTGATTCCCGCCGCCAGTCGCGTACGTACTTTTTTCGCTATGACTCGGCGTACCAAAGATCCTAGCCTATACGCTATGGGGCAGACAGTCCTTCGATATCACTCAGTTGATGAGTGTGAATACACGCCAGACGCTTGGTTCGGTGAAAAAAGCGACGAAGGTCTGCCCACCGCATTTAGAGATGACACTTATACTCAACAGCTAATCAGCGACTTTCGTTTATGTCGTACGACTGAATCCGGCTTGGGACTTATTATCCCGTGGGTAAATGCGAATTTAGTAGCTTCTAAAATAGCTGAGACTGTCGCGCGTGAGTACTTTATGCCGATTTTGTCAGGAGATCTTGTTGTAGATATTAGAGATCATGACCTTGATGGGGAAATTAGATTTGACTCTGAAAGTTTTGGCGAATTGGCCGATGCGTGTAGTAAAAGTGAGGGATACCGAGAGGTCCTTCGCTTAGCATCATGTTTGTTTGGGGTTTCTAAAGAAAGTGCTTTGAATGTTGAGGTCGCTCCTCTCGGTGATGTGAGTGAAGTAAACTATAATTGGGCTGATTTTAACTTTAATATTCCTGTCTGTGAAGTGGAAAGCGCACTCGAAATGGGGCGTGTAGTGCATTTCAAGGTAGCGATGGCGATAGATAATAAGCAGCTTAAGAGCAAAGAATTAGGCGCTTTTCATGTTCTGCTGTTGCGAAAGGAAGGTCGTCACTTTCCTGTGTTTGTCCGTGAAGGGATATTAGTCGCCAATCATAATTATCGTAAAAAAACTTCTGGTCATATAGCAATTATCTATGCAGGAGATGTTTTAGATGCATCTGGAAAATCTAATGTCGTAGCTAATACGCTTCGGCGTGCTGAGTGCCCTGCGCATACCGACTGGAATCCTGCAAGGGAAAAGTTCAAAGGCGTATTTGCGGATGGTAGACGCATCATTCCATTTGTTCGAGAAAGTGCTATTCGAATTATAGAAAAGCTCGATAGTGATGATGCTACTCCCGATAGGAATATGCTGGCGGATTTATTACCGGTAATTGAGGAGAATGCACCAGTTCGAACTAATGCTGGAAAGGCGACCGGTAGAAGTGAAAAAGTTACGCCCCCGGTTCCTGGTGGCATCCCACCAATCCCCCCGTCGAGACCTCGTTGTTGGAGAATTCAGCAAAGTGGAAAAGCAGTTCAAATACGTGGCAACAGGGAAGGTTTTCAGCATACCAAGGGTTATGAATTAACTATTCATGCTGCCTATGATTTGCCTGGGCGCAACCCTTTTAAGTTGCATTCGAAATATGACTTTGAACTCGGCAAAGCTGCTGCTGCTTGCAATGTAAAAACTGAAGGGGTTGGATTCGATTCGACAGGATTCAAGGTTTTTTTAGGCACAGGTGTTAGATTTTCAAAGTCTGAATCTGATTTTGAAATGGTTGTGCTTGTAGATAGATCAGACTTTAGCATAGATCTTGTGCCATCAGATTTTAATCGAGATCTGAAAGTTGAGATTAGGAGTCAGGCTGTAGTATCGGATATGGAGCTTGATGAATGAGTAATTTTAACTTCACAGGTCGACAAAAAATTCTTCACTCCGATCTCATGATTACTTTAAATAGTTTTGATGGTAAAAGTTCTTATCAGTTGGATCTCAAGCTTGGGGGGTATAACTTGAGGGCTGACGCAAAAGTTTTTGTCGAGCCCGAGAGAAGTCGTGCTCAGCGTATGCGTCACAATTGGGGGGCGGTAGGTGTCCAAAGCACAACTGATTGGAAGCTAGGTCGCAGTTTCGATATCAGTGAGATAGGGGATGTAGAAGGTATTAGGTTTAGGGTCATTGTGGTTGAGCCCGATACTTGTCGTATTGTTGCAATGGCGGAGAAAATTTATCCTAAAAATAGCGACGACTCCGTGGCCCCGCAGAGTTCGTTACTTCCTGTGCGAATGGCTGATTTGAGGGGTGGGTTCTGGGAGTTGGATTATGAATCCGATGGGCCTGTGCTCACCTTGGATAGTGGATTGGGTAGTAAGCAAGACCTGAAAAACAATAAAATATTTATAAGCGTTGTAATGCCTGGAGTTGTTAGGAGTATTTTGACAACTCTTGCACATGAGCATTTGGGCGATACGGAAGGTGATGACGGTCCGTTAAGTGCAGGAGATAGTAATAGTACTTGGTTAAAACTGGGGTTGCGTTGGGCAGGCTATCTTCCTGCCGTGAATCATAATGAAATTGATGCTTGGGCCCAGAAAGCTATGAATTCTTTCTACAAGGATAAAAAGCTCAGAGATAAAATCAGTAGCGCTCTCACGGAGGAGTAAATCCCATGCAGCTCAGAAGGTTTAACGAGGCTGGAATAAATGAGGTGGAGTATTGGCTTCAAGCTGCTTCTATAGACCCCTCTATAGAACCGCCTTATAGTCTGGCGGAAAGTTTTATACATACTGAAGCTATAGGTCGTAAGATTTCGAAAGATATATTTGTTGATGATGCATTCGAAACAAAGATGACACTGGCTATTGCGATAGGGCAAGCTTTAAACCAAGCTGCTTTGGATGAAGAGTCACTTGAAAAAGATTCAGGTTTTTGGACTTGGCTGGTTTTTAATTTTGTCGATCGTTTTATGAAGAAAAATCAGCGGCCGGGTGAGGTTGGTCTCTGGATTTATACACCAAACAATTGGAGAAGAGCTTACAGGCATAAAATGGCGGGGGTATGGGAAGTTTTTCGAGCTCACAGAGACGATCCCGCCCGACTTAAAGCAGTTCTATGTATGGATATATACACTACGGGTGAGATTTTTGAGCAGATGATTGCCAGTAAACGGCATATGCTTAGCCCGGGTGTTATGGAACTCGTAACCAAACTGTATTTTGATGAAGTCGAGCAAAAACAGAAAAGAGGAAGTGGGGGGAAGGCAGGGGGCTCACCTAGGAGACTTTCCGCAGTTCTTGATCAATTAGGACAAACTTTTGATATCGAGGAACTGGGCTGGAAAGCGTTGGCAGAGAAACTGCCAAGTGATTTTAAAAAATTCTTACCTAAGTGATTTGTAGGTTTTTTGTGTTTTTTGGTTTCTTCTTGAGTAGTGATTTGGTTGTACTTAATATAATGAGGGGGGAGTATGAGTGTTGGAACTGTGAAGTTTAGTTCTTCGTGTGTTAAAACTTTGACGGCTGTTGAGGCTGATGTAACTAGGTCGAATCAGCATGAGTTTAATGGAGTTAAGGAACTGAAAGAATTGCTGGGAGAGAATCGAGTTTCTGCTGAGGCAAGCTTTTCGATTAAGGGTGCCACTGATTCTTGCAAGGCTAATGTGACTTGGTACGATGCAAGGGAAGCGCACGAAACTCGTTCAGAATATCGACTTTACTTCCAAAAAAACTCTGTTATGGATCATGCGCAGGAGGGGGATAATATTGTTATAGGTTTTGATGCGGCGCATAAGCTTCATGTTTTGTTGATCAAGCGCAATATGCCAGGGTACATATTTGCAAATGGTTGGCAAAAGCTTGAGTAGTAAGTTTTTATTAAGTGGTACGTGTGTGCTTTTAGATGAATAAAAAAGGCTGCTCAATGGCAGCCTTTTTTATATTAATTTAATCCCAGCTCAACGCCCCACCAGTCTGATACTCAATAACCCGAGTCTCAAAGAAATTCTTCTCTTTCTTCAAGTCCATAATCTCGCTCATCCAAGGGAACGGGTTAGTCGTCCCTGGGTACTCTTCCTTCAAACCAATCTGCGACAAACGACGGTTAGCGATGAACTTCAGGTAGTCCTCCATCATTGCCGCGTTCATGCCCAGTACGCCGCGAGGCATGGTGTCGCGGGCGTATTCGATCTCCAGCTGCGTACCCTGCAGGATCATCTGGGTCGCTTCTTCCTTCATTTCGGCATCCCACAGGTGTGGGTTTTCGATTTTGATCTGGTTGATCACGTCGATGCCGAAGTTCAGGTGCATGGATTCGTCGCGCAGGATGTACTGGAACTGCTCGGCGACGCCGGTCATTTTGTTGCGACGACCCATGGAGAGGATCTGGGTGAAGCCGCAGTAGAAGAAGATGCCTTCCAGTACGCAGTAGTAGGCGATCAGGTTGCGCAGCAGTTCTTTGTCGGTGTCCGGGGTGCCGGTTTCGAACTTCGGATCGGAGATCGAGCGGGTGTATTTCAGGCCCCAGGCTGCCTTTTTCGCGACCGACGGGATCTCGTGGTACATGTTGAAGATCTCGCCTTCATCCATGGCCAGCGATTCGATGCAGTACTGGTAGGCGTGGGTGTGGATCGCCTCTTCGAAGGCCTGGCGCAGGATGTACTGGCGGCACTCCGGGTTGGTGATCAGGCGGTACACGGCCAGGACCAGGTTGTTGGCAACCAGGGAGTCGGCGGTGGAGAAGAAGCCGAGGTTGCGCATCACGATGCGGCGCTCGTCGTCGGTCAGGCCTTCCGGGTTTTTCCAGAGGGCGATGTCGGCGGTCATGTTGACTTCTTGCGGCATCCAGTGGTTTGCGCAGCCGTCCAGGTACTTCTGCCAAGCCCAGTCGTACTTGAATGGCACGAGTTGGTTGAGGTCGGCGCGGCAGTTGATCATGCGCTTTTCGTCAACGGCGACACGGGCGGAGGCGCCTTCGAGTTCGGCGAGGCCTTCGGCGACGTCGAGGGAATCCAGTGCAGCCTTGGCGCGGGCCACGGCGGCCGAGTCGTCGGCGGTCACGGCGCGGGCTTCCAGCGCTGCGGCACCGCCGGCGCTGTCGAGGCGGTCCATGTTGGCTTCAGTAGCGTGGCCGGCGTTGGCGCCTTTCACTGCTGCTACTTCACTGTCTTCTTTGTCGAATTCGTCCCAGCTCAGCATGACGTGTCGTCTCCTGCGTGAGGGCCTGTCGCCCCGTGTGAAACCTGATTGGTTGGTTTTTCACACGGTCGTACAGACCGCGTTGGATCTTAAGGAATCGTTTTTTGCGGCAGCCAAGGCAGGCAATAAAACAGAATTTTGTACGGGTTTCCGAGAGCCTCTGACGGGCGCAGATCAGCGTTGACGCTGCTGCGGGGCTTCAGAATGGCTTTTGCTCCCTGTAAGGGAATATTGCTGACCCGATTAGGGCGGCATTATAGGGAAAAAAACACGGCTGTGCTGAGGCGAATCCGCGCATGGAGCGGTCGAGGAGGGTGGTTTTTCGATGAGAGTGCGGGTTTACAGGGCTTTGCCGGGGATAGATTTTTTTTCGTAAAAATCTCGCGATTGTGGATTTGCTCAAAAAACGAACAAAAAAACCGGTTTTTTACTACATCTAGTGTTTTGCAAGCATTTTTGACGACTCCAGACACAACTGAGCCCGACCGAAGCCGGGCTGGAATCGACCCTCAAATGAGGCGCTGAGCGGTCCGATTCGGTGCAGTCTCAATCATCAATTGGTGCAGCCATTACCCATGACGCTGTAACGCAGGATATGGCGCTGACCCTTGGAGTCGTCGTACTCCATTTTGGCCGGTACCACTTCGCAGACATTCGGCACTTCGCTCATCGATACAACTTTGGCGATGTCCAGGTGAGTGGAGTAAGTGTATTCCTCGATCACCGGTTGTTGCTGTGCGACATCAGTCGGGACCTCGTCTGCCATGGCGGTTGCGCACAGACTGCTGAGGGCCAGAACCAATAAAGCTTTCATTTCAGATTTACCTTTTTGAGGTCGAGTGGGGTCACGCAACCTTTTTAGGGTTGCGTGTGGAACTTCATCATTTGCAGTTATTACTTGAGAGCTGGATTAACGGCCTTCGTGGGGGCTGTAACGTTGTTAATCGCGTTTGCCTTGTCGGCGAGGTGGATTTTAGGGAGGAGGGGTGGGGGTAAACAGGTGGGGTTTTGATAAACACTTTTGGCAGATTTGGTAACAATCGGTCGTCAGGGTGGGGAAGAGCGTTTTCTGGCGATGCAATTTGTCTGGGGAACCGAGTTGTCTGGATCGCTTGCAGGCAAGCTCCTACAAGGGGTTTGGGGTGTTTGGGGGTAGTGCGTCGGGCTTGCTGTCTGGGTATCGCCATGTTTTGTAGGGGCTTGTTACTACCATCGTCGAATGGTTCTATGGGCCCGGCCCGGCTACAACGGGGTCATACAAAAACAACTATTCCACCGAGGTAAGAAAGATGAGTGCGGCTTCTCTGTATCCCGTTCGTCCCGAGGTTCTGGCCAATACGCTGACTGACGAGGCGACCTACAAAGCCATGTACCAGCAGTCGGTCGTCAACCCTGACGGTTTCTGGCGCGAGCAAGCCAAGCGCCTCGACTGGATCAAGCCTTTCACCACGGTGAAGCAGACTTCCTTCGACGATCACCATGTCGACATCAAATGGTTCGCCGACGGCACCCTGAACGTTTCCTACAACTGCCTCGACCGTCATCTGGCCGTGCGCGGCGACCAAGTCGCAATCATCTGGGAAGGCGACGATCCTTCCGAAAGCCGTAACATCACCTACCGCGAACTGCACGAGCAAGTGTGCAAACTGGCCAACGCCCTGCGTGGTCAGGACGTGCACCGCGGCGACGTGGTGACTATCTATATGCCGATGATCCCTGAAGCCGTGGTCGCCATGCTGGCCTGCACCCGGATCGGCGCGATTCATTCGGTGGTGTTCGGTGGTTTCTCGCCGGAGGCGCTGGCGGGGCGGATCATCGACTGCAAATCGAAAGTGGTCATCACCGCTGACGAAGGCATCCGTGCCGGCAAGAAGATCTCGCTGAAGGCCAACGTCGACGACGCGCTGACCAACCCGGAAACCAGCAGCATCCAGAAAGTCATCGTGTGTAAGCGCACCGGTGGCGACATCAAGTGGAACCAGCATCGCGACATCTGGTACGAAGACCTGATGAAAGTGGCGGGCACTGTCTGCGCGCCGAAAGAGATGGGCGCTGAAGAAGCGCTGTTCATCCTTTATACCTCTGGCTCGACCGGCAAGCCGAAGGGCGTGCAGCACACCACCGGCGGTTATCTGCTGTACGCGGCGATGACCCACGAGCGTGTGTTCGACTACCGTCCGGGCGAAATCTATTGGTGCACCGCCGACGTCGGCTGGGTCACCGGTCACAGTTACATCGTCTACGGCCCGCTGGCCAACGGCGCGACCACGCTGCTGTTCGAAGGCGTGCCGAACTACCCGGACATCACCCGGGTGGCGAAGATCGTCGACAAGCACAAGGTCAACATCCTCTACACAGCGCCGACCGCGATCCGCGCGATGATGGCCTCCGGCACCGCCGCCGTTGAGGGCGCTGATGGCAGCAGCCTGCGTCTGCTCGGTTCGGTGGGCGAGCCGATCAATCCGGAAGCCTGGGACTGGTACTACAAGAATGTCGGCAAGTCGCGTTGCCCGATCGTCGATACCTGGTGGCAGACCGAAACCGGCGGCAACATGATGAGCCCGCTGCCGGGGGCGCATGCACTGAAGCCGGGGTCGGCGGCACGTCCGTTCTTCGGTGTGGTGCCGGCGCTGGTCGACAACCTCGGCAACATCATCGAGGGCGAGGCCGAGGGCAATCTGGTGATTCTCGATTCGTGGCCGGGTCAGGCGCGCACGCTGTATGGCGACCATGACCGCTTCGTCGACACCTACTTCAAGACTTTCCGTGGCATGTACTTCACCGGTGACGGTGCGCGGCGTGATGCCGATGGTTACTACTGGATCACCGGGCGCGTGGACGACGTGCTCAACGTCTCCGGCCACCGCATGGGCACCGCCGAGATCGAAAGCGCGATGGTCGCCCACCCGAAAGTCGCCGAAGCGGCGGTGGTCGGTGTGCCGCATGACATCAAGGGGCAGGGCATTTATGTCTATGTCACCTTGAAGAATGGTGAAGAGCCGAGCGAGCAACTGCGTCTGGAACTGAAGAACTGGGTGCGCAAAGAGATCGGCCCGATCGCTTCGCCGGACGTGATCCAGTGGGCGCCGGGGCTGCCGAAGACCCGTTCGGGCAAGATCATGCGGCGGATTCTGCGCAAGATTGCTACGGCTGAGTACGATGGGTTGGGGGATATCTCGACCCTGGCGGATCCGGGTGTGGTGCAGCATTTGATTGATACGCACAAGACGATGAATGTGGCTTAAGTAGAACGTCTGAAAAGAACAAAGCCCCGTCCGGTGTATGCCGGGTGGGGCTTTTTTGTATCTGGAGTTTTTGTGGGGGCTGGGCTGGCCTCTTCGCGAGCAAGCCCGCTCCCACAGGTTGAAGTGTGTTCTGTCTGGAAGAACGCAGTCCAGCCGGGGCTATTTTGTCTGGTGGGTTTGTGGTGGGGCCTCTTCGCGAGCAGGCTCGCTCCCACAGGTTGATCGCGGTCCGTCTGAAAGAATGCAGGGCCACTGTGGGAGCGGGCTTGCTCGCGAAGGCAATCTGTCAGACGCCGCAGTAATCCCCTGTCAGAAACCCAAACCCACCCAACCAATAATTATCGATTTCCTGTGCAAGCCATTTCCCGCTGTTACCCATGCCTGCCCGAGTAACCAAATGTGTAACCGCCCGCCCCGCCGCGGGGCGAAGGGAAACGCAATGCCCCGTTTTAGAGCCTTAAAACCCCCGGTGAAAAATAAGACACAACGCTGCGCTTGCCGGATTAGAAGGGTTTGCGAATAATAGGCCCGCAATTTGCAGCATAGATCGGTTCACTGTCTTTCGCTCTTGCATGAATTTGCAAGGCTGTCAATGCGCTCAAGCGGGTTTCTCTGTGCATCTGTAATTAGTTGTCGCATTGAAGAAATATCGGCTTCGGGCCTGTCGTTAGAATGCCGATCACTCGCTCATCGTGGCTGACGTTGAAACCCCCGAGGGTTTCAATGGGAAATTTCCCACCGATGCTGCACCGCTTTCCCGATTCACCCATTCGCATATTGGGCTGTCGCTCACTCTGCCGTTTTTGCCCTTTACCGATGGAGTCCCAAGATGAAGAAACTTGTGCTGCTTGGCGCCCTGGCACTGTCCGTGCTGTCGCTGAATTCCTTCGCTGATGAAAAACCTCTGAAGATCGGTATCGAAGCGGCTTACCCTCCGTTCGCTTCCAAAGCGCCGGATGGCAGCATCGTTGGTTTCGACTACGACATCGGCAATGCCCTGTGTGAAGAAATGAAGGTCAAGTGCCAGTGGGTCGAGCAAGAGTTCGACGGTCTGATCCCGGCACTGAAAGTGCGCAAGATCGACGCGATCCTGTCGTCCATGTCGATCACCGAAGACCGCAAGAAGTCCGTGGACTTCACCAACAAGTACTACAACACCCCGGCTCGTCTGGTCATGAAGCAAGGCACCGTTGTCAGCGACAACCTGTCTGAGCTCAAGGGCAAGAACATCGGCGTGCAACGTGGTTCGATCCACGAGCGTTTCGCTCGCGAAGTCCTGGCCCCGCTGGGTGCCGAGATCAAGCCATACGGCTCGCAGAACGAAATCTACCTCGACGTGGCTGCTGGTCGCCTCGACGGTACCGTGGCTGATGCCACCCTGCTGCAGGACGGCTTCCTGAACACTGATTCCGGCAAAGGCTTCGCCTTCGTTGGCCCGCAGTTCACCGACGTCAAATACTTCGGCGACGGCGTAGGCATCGCGGTGCGCAAGGGTGACGCGCTGAAAGACAAGATCAACGCGGCCATCGCGGCCATCCGTGAAAACGGTAAATACAAAGCTATCCAGGACAAGTACTTCGCCTTCGATATCTACGGCAAGTAACACGTCTCTGCGACAAGTCAGAAATGGCGCAAGCAACAGGATCTCTGCGGTTTGCGCCATTTTTTCATCCCAACTTTCGAGGACCTGAATCATGTTGAAAGGCTACGGGGCTGTCATCCTCGATGGCGCATGGCTGACGCTTCAGCTCGCCTTGTCGTCCATGGCCCTGGCCATCGTTCTCGGGCTGATCGGGGTCGCGTTGCGCCTGTCGCCGATTCGCTGGCTGGCGTGGCTGGGCGATCTGTATTCCACGGTGATCCGCGGGATTCCCGACCTGGTGCTGATCCTGCTGATCTTCTACGGCGGTCAGGACCTGCTCAACCGTGTTGCGCCGATGCTCGGCTATGACGACTACATCGACCTGAACCCGCTGGCCGCCGGTATCGGCACCCTCGGTTTCATCTTCGGTGCGTACCTTTCGGAAACCTTCCGTGGCGCGTTCATGGCGATCCCAAAAGGCCAGGCCGAAGCGGGCATGGCGTACGGCATGAGCAGTTTTCAGGTGTTCTTCCGGGTGATGGTGCCGCAGATGATTCGCCTGGCGATTCCTGGCTTCACCAACAACTGGCTGGTGCTGACCAAGGCGACCGCGCTGATTTCGGTGGTCGGTCTGCAAGACATGATGTTCAAGGCCAAGCAGGCGGCAGATGCCACCCGCGAGCCTTTCACCTTCTTCCTCGCAGTGGCGGCGATGTACCTGGTGATCACCAGTGTCTCGTTGCTGGCGCTGCGTCACCTTGAGAAGCGCTACTCGGTAGGCGTAAGGGCGGCTGATCTATGATCTTCGACTACAACGTCATTTGGGAGGCCATGCCGCTGTACCTCGGCGGCCTGCTGACCACCCTCAAATTGCTTGCGCTGTCGCTGCTGTTCGGTCTGTTGGCGGCACTGCCGCTGGGCCTGATGCGCGTCTCGAAGAACCCGATCGTCAACGGCGCCGCGTGGCTCTACACCTACGTGATCCGCGGCACGCCGATGCTGGTGCAGCTGTTTTTGATCTACTACGGTCTGGCGCAATTCGAAGCGGTACGTGAAAGCTTCTTGTGGCCGTGGCTGTCCAGCGCGACGTTCTGTGCGTGCCTGGCTTTCGCGATCAACACCAGCGCCTACACCGCCGAGATCATCGCCGGCAGCCTCAAGGCCACGCCGAACGGCGAGATCGAAGCCGCCAAGGCCATGGGCATGTCGCGCTTCAAACTGTACAAGCGCATCCTGCTGCCATCGGCCCTGCGTCGGGCGCTGCCGCAGTACAGCAACGAAGTGATCATGATGCTGCAGACCACCAGTCTGGCGTCCATCGTGACCCTGATCGACATCACTGGCGCGGCCCGTACCGTCAACGCGCAGTACTACCTGCCGTTCGAGGCGTACATCACCGCCGGCGTGTTCTACCTGTGCCTGACCTTCATTCTGGTGCGCCTGTTCAAGCTGGCCGAGCGTCGCTGGCTGAGCTATCTGGCCCCACGGAAGCACTGATATGGAACGCATCGACCACGTATTGCCGTGGAGCCATCTGGGCAGCGAGCGCAAGATTTCGGTCTTCCGCTTCGGCAGCGGCGAGCGCAAGGCCTACATCCAGGCCAGCCTGCACGCTGACGAACTGCCGGGCATGCGCACCGCCTGGGAGCTGAAAAAGCGCCTCGGCGAACTCGAAGCCCAAGGCCTGCTCAACGGTGTGATCGAGCTGGTGCCGGTCGCCAACCCGCTGGGCCTCGGCCAGTTGCTGCAAGGCAATCATCAGGGGCGTTTCGAGGCGGGCAGCGGCAAGAATTTCAACCGCGATTTCGTCGAGCTGAGCGCACCGGTGGCGGCGGCACTGGCTGACAGCCTCGGTGACGATCCGCACGCCAACATTCGCCTGATCCGCCAGGCGATGGCTGATCATCTGGCGGCATTGCCCGAGCCGGGCAGCCAGTTGCAAGGCATGCAGCGCGTGTTGCTCAGCCATGCTTGCACCGCCGACGTGGTGCTTGATCTGCATTGCGACGCTGAGGCGGCGCTGCACATGTATGCGCTGCCCCAGCACTGGCCGCAGTGGCGTTCGCTGGCCGCACATCTGAATGTGAAGGTCGGTTTGCTGGCGGAAGATTCCGGCGGCAGCTCCTTCGATGAAGCGTGCTCGTTGCCGTGGTTGCGACTGTCGCGGCAGTTCCCGGACGCGCAGATTCCACTGGCGTGCCTGGCGACTACCGTCGAGCTCGGCGGTCAGGCCAATACCGACCGCGCTGATGCGGTGGCCTGGGCTGAAGGCATTCTGGCGTTCCTCGCCGAGCAAGGCCTGATCACTGGCGAGTGGCCGAAGCCGGCCAGCGAACCGTGCGAAGGCATGCCGTTCGAAGGCACTGAATTACTGTTGGCACCGCACCCCGGTGTGGTGAGTTTCCTGCGTAAACCCGGCGAGTGGGTTGAAGCCGGGGATGAGATTTTCGAAGTGATCGACCCTGTGTCCGATCGGGTCAGCACGGTGTGTGCTGGTACGTCCGGGGTGCTGTTTGCCATTGAACGGCTGCGCTATGCCCAACCCGGTTTCTGGCTGGCCAAGGTGGCGGGGCGCGAAGCGCTGCGTCACGGGCGCTTGCTCAACGACTGACTGACTGTTTTTGTGAGAACCGACCGCATGTACAAACTTGAAGTCCAAG